>QWCR01000002.1_pt1 | contig 220566 bp, 184 predicted proteins | sample 1972581 | NCBI WGS metagenome assembly QWCR01 (sample SAMN09866703, study PRJNA288562) | Human oral metagenome isolate pre4_saliva, whole genome shotgun sequencing... | isolation source: mouth | host: Homo sapiens | place: USA: California
GCAATAGGCTAAACAAATATCTTGAAATTGGCTCATATCTGCTATACCTTGACGGCTTTGCAAAATTAAATGATACAGCTGGCTAATCAATGTTGCCACCGCTGGGATTTGAATTTTTCGACGCGCTTCAAAGGCTAATTTAATTGTATAGGGATTGGCTTTCATCCCTTTTTCCTTAAATAAGCTTTGAATCTCAGGTAATGTCATCCCATAAAAAGCACATTCACTGACCATGAGTTGCAAATGCATTTGATTATGCACATAAGCCATCGCCATATCTACACTTTTATTCTTAAGCATAGAGGGGAATAAATCTAGTAATGTTCGTGCATCTTTCGTTAATAAAGCATCTTTAAAGCGGAAAATATTTTTCTCTCCAAAGTCTGTCATATGCTCTTTTAAAAATGGTGCTGTCATCGATTCCCCTTTTTTTAGTAGTAGGAACAATCGATCAAATTCTGTGCGCAAAAATGCTAAAGGCACATCCTTCCACAAATCTACCAAATCACGTAGATATGCCATACCATCGGGATCTATCTTTTGCTTATGAGCCTTGCAATGTTGTTGTATCCACTGAAAGAGAGCTTCTCCCTCTACTTTTTCAAACTTAAAGGATTCTACAGCTCCCAAAAATGCTTTATTTCCTTGCAACCGTCCATCAATGGTTTCTGGATACACTACAATAATAGGATCTTCTCCAGTATAGCTTTGCAAATAGTCTCGCAATCCTTGCCACTCTGGAGTCAGCTTTTTCTTCGGTTTATCAAAGATAGGCAAATGGACAAGTAGAAATACTCGTGGTTCACCAAAGAGAGATACTTCTTGTAATTGTCCTAAAATAGAACCGGGACCTTGCTCTTCACGCAAGGTAAGCAAGGTCCGATCTGTATATTGATGTAAGAGATTCTGTTTTTTTTCTTCTAATAATTGTGGTTCATCTCCATAGAGTAATGTAACCATCTGGCACCTCTTATAATGTTACTACATTGTTTTCATCACTACCTACAATATACACGCCTTCCTCCACATCAAATTGACTGTGCAAGGTATTCCACACGATAAAATGCATTGCTCCTCGTTCTTGATAATGCAATAATTGATTGCTAGCGGTCAAGCCATATATTGTATTCGTTTCTCTCTTAGTATTATACACTATTTCTTGAACTTTTTCTCCTTCTTTTCTAGGATGAAAGTGAAACTTTCTATGTCCTGTTACGATAATTTCATAGCCTGCTTTGGTATGAAGTTGTACAGATAACCAATCTAGTGTTAGCTCTTTACCAGCTTGCCCTTTACTATAAAGATGTTCTAAGGTATCCATATGAGTGTACCCCTTCTGATATCCTTCTACAAAAACACCATTCCAACGACTAAACCCACGATGATGCAAGGCATCTATACATTGTTTCATCGCTCGTGGTGAAATATCTCCATTCTTAGCATCTATATATAGGTATGCCTCTCTATAAAAGCCTGTCTTACAGACCATGAAAGCTGGTCCTGAGGAGATAGCAATAGGCACGACTTGCACCGTTGGTTTCACATACGATAGTACTAAAGGCAACATCCCTACTACCAAGAGTGCAATACTTGCCATCCTATTCCATGCCACACGAATAGGCTCTTTCAGTGCTAATAACCAATATATATACGCCACGCCTAGATACCACACTACCACTAACCATAAAGGCATCGGCGGTGACCACAATAGACCTAGATTACGAATAGCAAATAAAAGAGACATGCTGGCTTTCAGAATGAAACCTAAGAGGGACCAACCTAATGTAAAAGTAAATACCATATTGAGCAAAGATAGACAAAGACCTGCAATGATAGCTATATCTAACAAAGGACCTACAATCAGGTTGGACAAAATACTAAGAAAGCTAAGGATATGAAAATAATACAGCTCTATAGGAAATATAAGAACTTGTGCAGAGATACATAAAGCCACACCTTTAGAGATAGGATTCGGCGGAAATAGCCGATACACATAAGGATACAATCCGATGATCCCCAAGGTAGACCCAAAAGATAATACAAAACTAATATCTACCGCGAATAATGGCTTCCATAACAGTAAACATAAGGCAGATAGTAGGAGCGCATATAAAGCACGATACATACCACCATGCATAACAACGTATCCACTTAATAGTCCCATCATGGCAGATCGTAATACTGGCGGACTCCAACCCACAATTGTACAGTACAGTAAAATCAAAGCACAAGTGATGGAAAATTCTACACCTTTACGTAAATGCAACCGCTGCAATACGATAGAAATAGTGAGAAATAACAAGGCAATATGAGACCCTGACACCGACAAAATATGGATAAGCCCTGTTTCACTGAATAATTTTACCATCGTTTCTGGTAGCATAGCATATTGACCGCCTAGTACCAAGGAGGAGCCTAAGCTAGCAATGGATGGATCTAGATTCTCTTCAAATTGTTGTGCCACCCAATGATGGACTCTATCTAGATAAGCGCCCAGCGCATACCCCGTATCAGCTATCCATGTGCCTAGGGTCTTCTCTACTGTATAGGGACCTTCTATGGTACCTTGGTACAAATTTCCTTGCAATCCATCATTGATATGTCTCGTTTTCATAGACAGAGAACCACTTTGCTCGTAATAGGTAAAGCCTTTCACAGTACCACGAATGACGTAGCGGTCTCCCATATGAATAGGTGGTTCTCCTGGCACATAGATACGAATACTTCCCTTAGCTGGCACATGCTCAGTAGCGCCATTCTTATCTATATCCATACCTTCTACATCAGCATCTACCATGGTCATAATCCCATCTAGCGTCACCGTAGGCTGTGGGTTACTAGTTAATTGCACATAATAGGCACCATCGGCACCATAATAAAACGGTCTATCTTCAAAATAGTTTGTGATGACTCGATCTGTATGTACATATCCTATAGCAGTAAATACAGAAATAATACCCACTAAGCCCATCACATATCGCATCATTTTATACATATGTTCATTACGTTGTTCGTATCCACGTAATCCTATTATCCCAAGGATGCCAAATATAGTGATGATACTTAACCAATACATAAGATAGGTGTGTATTTCGTTTTCGTATAGACTCATACAAATTCCCAATAGCATTCCTAGCACACTGGTGATACCTAGATCTATTGGCTTGGGTAACCTTTTCATAATCGTACTTTCTCCACAATTTTTTTATACAATGCAGGTCCTATCCCCTTCACCTGTCGTAATTCTTCTAAACTTTTGAAAGGACCATGTTCTTGACGATAGTCCACAATCTTTTTCGCCATCTTAGGGCCTATGCCCGATATTTTTTGTAAATCTGCTTCGGTTCCATCATTAATAGAGATATTTTGTTTTCGCAGTAACTCCTCAGGACTTCCGTGAAAGTTGAAATCTACATGAATATGTGTGCTTTCCTCTAAGGTATCTTCTAAATGTAGATGATTCACATCTGCATAGGGTAATAGTCCTTTGCTGGCCTCAATAGATGACTTCACTGTCGCAGGGCTTTGTAGCTCATACAAGCCTGGTTCTTCTACCGCTCCTGTGACATACACCAAAATTGTATCTGCTTTCGTTTCCTTCTCCACTGGACCACCACGATTTCCTTTGTCTAACTGCTTCACAATCTTTGGGGTATCAGATGGTGATCCATCGCCTTTCATTGGTGTATCTGCTATAATAAGATAGTATCCACATACACACAGTAGGAATAGGCATACGATGATGCCAATTCGTTTTCGATTTGTTACTTTCATTCTATCACATCCTTTCAAACAAAAGGTTCGTCATAGATGAGTAGTATCCTTTAAAATTCACTACCAGTATATATTGGGAGGTATTATGAAAGAAGATTTACAACAATATGCCCGTCTTTTACTACAAGAAGGTGTCAATTTACAACAAGACCAACTGTTGGTCATCAATGGAGATGTAGAAAATAAAGATTTTGTATACATCGTTGTGGAAGAGGCCTATGCACTCGGTGCTAAAGATGTGCACATTAATTGGCGTAGCACTATCACAGCTAAGTCTCGTTTATCCCATGTAAAAGATGAGGTCTTATCTAATCCCGCGCCTTGGATTAAAGATATGTATCACCATATCCTTGATTCCAACGCATGTATTTTATCCTTGATCAGTGCAAATCCATTTGCCTATGAAGGCGTGCCTTCTGAAAAAATCGCCCTCGCCTCTCGTAGCATGGGCAAGTTAACTAAATTTTACCACGAGGCCATTATGGATTCCACCCTTACTTGGTGTGTAGCCTCAGTAGCCACTCTCACATGGGCTGATTTGCTTGGTTATGAGGGCACAGAAGAAGAAAAAATCAACCGCTTATGGAATACTATCTTTACCTTATGTCGTATGAAACACGTACCAGAAGAAGAATCCTTCAGTAACCATTTAGATCGCCTTGCTAAGCGCACTAAAACTCTGAATGATTTACAATTGGTATCCTTACATTATACCTGTCCAAACGGTACAGACTTAACTTTACAAATGCCAGAAGGGCACTTATGGTTAGGTGGTAAAGAATCGTCTAAAAAAGGAATTATCTTTGATGCCAATATTCCAACAGAAGAAGTATTTTCTGCACCGCACTATGAAGGCGCCAACGGTATCGTGTATTCTACGAAACCATTAATCTATGATGGAAACCGTATCGAAGACTTCCATATGACATTCAAAGATGGTAAGGTCGTTGACTACGATGCCAAACAAGGTCGTGAGTATTTAACAAACCTCATTGAGACGGATGAAAACTCTTGCTACCTTGGAGAAGTAGCCCTTGTAGACCATTACTCCCCTATTAGCCAATCCAATATGATTTTCTTTGAAACCTTGTACGATGAAAATGCATCTTGCCACTTAGCATTAGGTGCTGCATATCCAACTTGCTTAACCCATAGCGATGGATTATCTCAAGAAGAACTCCATGCTCGTGGACTGAATACATCCTTAGCTCATACAGACTTTATGATTGGCCACGAAAAAATGAACATCATAGGCACTACTAAAGACGGCAAAGAAGTTCCTATTATGATTGAAGGACGCTTGCAAGTATAAGGGCGCTCTATCTAAACATACTACTATGCATATTTCCCATAAATCCATCAGAACTCCCCATCTTATGGGAAGGGGTATGAACTAACATATGGTAATGCAAAAAAAGAGGTACCTCGCATGACAGCAAGGTGCCTCTTTTTATTGTGTCAATTTGTTTTCTGCCATATACCAATAGTCTATTCTATGACAACCCTATGGTCTTCTAGATATATAACCTAATTGTACTGTAAATAGTGCCTTATAACAATGTATCCACTGCAATATTCACTAGTACATCGGATGGGCTTTCACAGATATAATCAGCACCAGCAGATTCTAATTCTTCCACTGAACCATATCCGTAAGATACACCCATAGCCACACAATTTAATGCTTTGGCAGCTTCCATATCGTATTTACGATCTCCCACCATGTACCAACGGGAGATTTTATATTTTTGTGCTGTAATTGTCTCCATATCTTTCAAAGCTTCTTTCAGAATGTCTAGCTTATGGACTAAACCAATTTCACGATTGGCCCCACGAATTACTTCAAAGTATGGATCTAATTTAAAATGCTTAATAATATCCTTCGCTTGTTCTTCTGGTTTTGCCGTAGCAATCCCAACATAGGCACCTGTTTTACGAAGCGCTTTTAAAGCTTCTTCAATTTGAGGATACACTGCATTTTCATATTTTCCAACGGAATCATACCGTTCTTTGAAAAAGTTGTAGGCCTGCTCCACCTCTTCATCTGTCATATGGCAATGTTCTTTAAAAGAATCCGCCAACGGTGGACCAATGAATAATTGTAATGTGTCCTCATCAGGAATAGGATGATTCATACTCGTTAAGGCATGACGTATAGATTTTAAAATTCCTTCATGAGAATCTGTTAATGTTCCATCTAAATCAAAAATAACACAAATCATAATGACTCCTATCAAAATAAATGCGGGGTAATATATAGGTTAATACATATAATAAGTAATCGTTAGTTATTTCCATGTGTCAGTTCTACTTTCAAAAGTATACTAGATCTATATCTTCTTAGGTACAGGATACATTTCTTAGCTGTGAAAAATACCTTTACAAGTAATACAGTAAAGAGTATACTGTATATAGAAAAGTTTCTATATAGTAGGAGGACAGTATGGAAGATAATCAAATTCCTACGGCCATTTTAGATAAATTAACAAAAGTTTGTACTTGCCGTAGTATTACAAGAAAAGCAATTAAAGAAGCAATCTTAGATGGTTGCGATACATTTCCTAAAATTAGAGAGCGCACTAGTGCTGGTACCGGTGCATGCGGTGGCAAAGGCTGTGGCCCACGAGTGGTGAAACTTTTAAAAGAGCACCAAGAAGGACAATGGTAAGCACGACCAACATAAGAACCATAAGATAGGTGATACATATCACCTATCTTTTTTATATACACAAAAAAAGGCTGCTCAAGAATGTACATCATTCTGTAGCAGCCTTCTTTTTATTTCTTTAATGCTTCACGCAATGTATGCCAAGCAAGCACTGCACATTTAACACGGGCAGGCATGTTAGAAATATTTTGCAAAGCAATCGCATCTTCTAAGGCTTCTAATTCGTCTTCATCAGTCACTTCTTTTTTGATCATTCCTAAGAAAAGGTCCACTAGTTGGAAAGCTTCTTCTAAGGATTTACCAGTAATGACATCAATCATCATAGATGCCGATGCTTGGCTGATAGCACAGCCGGAACCTGTATAAGCAGCATCTTTTACAATACCGTCTACCACATTCACTTGCAATGTTAAATCATCACCGCAACTTGGATTATGACCATGTTCACTAGCAGTAAACACCTCTAACAAACGCTTATTACGCTTGTCTTGGTTATGCTCCAAAATCAGTTCCGTATACACTTGATCCATTTCCATGGTATTGTTCTCCTTACTCTGACAAGCCCATGGTTGGTCGAACTGTTTTCAGGGCTTCCAAAAATTGATCTAAATCTTCTTTTTTAGTATAAATGTACATACTAATACGGTTGGATGCCGGTACTCCATAGTAAGCACCTAGTGGTTGCGCACAATGATGACCAGAACGTAAGCATACCCCATGGCTATCCATGATGGTTGCTACATCGTGAGGATGTACATCATCCACAGTGAAAGCAATGACTCCATGCTTTTCTTCTGGATTGGCACTACCTAATACATGAATATGTGGCATAGCCGCTAGTTTAGGTAATACATAGCGCACTAATTCTTGTTCATATTCATGAATAGCATCCATACCAAACTGTTCCAAATACTCAATGGCAGCTTTTAATGTAACAGCACCATGTGCATTGGGTGTGCCAGCCTCAAATTTATAAGGTACTTCATTGAATGTTGTGGTTTGTTCTTTCACATATTCAATCATGTCCCCACCAAATAAGAATGGATCCATGTCTTCTAATAAGTGATATTTACCATACACCACACCAATACCTTGAGAAGCACACATTTTATGGCCTGAGAATACGAAGAAATCACAATCTAACGCTTGCACATCAATAGCTTGATGAGGAGCCGATTGCGCTCCGTCTAGAATAGCAATGGCACCAACAGCATGAGCGCGTTCCACCAGCTCTTTTACTGGAAATTCCATACCTAACACATTACTTACATGGGCAAAGGATACAATTTTTGTAGATCCATCAATTTTATCCATTTCACCATCTTTGATGTGACCATTTTCATCTAGGTACATATATTCCAAAGTGGCCCCTGTCACTCGGCATACATATTGCCAAGTCACAAGATTTGCATGATGCTCCGCTATAGTGATGACGATTTTATCTCCCTCTTTTACATGCTTCAAGCCATAGGAATGAGCAATTAAGTTCAAACTTTCTGTAGTGTTTCGAGTGAAGATAATTTCTTCGCGTTTACGAGCATTAATGAATCGTTGCACCACATCACGAGCACCTTCATAGGCCTCGGATGCTTCCATAGCAAGCACATGGGCTCCACGATGGGGATTTCCATTATGATTCGCCATATGCATTTCTAATGCTTTCATCACTGGCACTGGAATTTGTGTAGTAGCACCGCTATCCAAGTAAGCAATGCGTTTACCACGATGGGTTCTTGTTAAAATTGGAAAATCTCTATATGCCTCTGCTATTGGTTTCATACTATCCCTCTCAATTATATTTTTTGTCGTAGTACTGCTAAGGCAGTTTCTTCCATTTCTTCATTGCCAATACGATCAATCAATGGTCGTAACATGGATTCTACGATGATATGTTTTGCTTCCTCTTCGTTGAAACCACGGCTCATTAAATAGAATAATTTAGCTGGGTCTAATTGACCAGCACTGGATGCGTGATTGCCAGATACATTATCTTCTTTACACAATAACAATGGTAAAGAAATGGACTTTACTTGTGGCGTTAATAGTAAACATGTATCTTCTTCTGCACCTTCAGATGCCAAGCTACCACGCAAGAAATCTAAGGTACCACGGAATGATTTTTTAGAAGAACCATTCAATGCACCTAAGTTATTAATATTACTGATTGTTTTTCTACCGATATGTTTCATTAACATGGCAATATCAAATACTTGCGTACCAGTACCGCAATAGCCTAAATCATGTTCTACTTCTGCATAGTCTCCTACTAAATCTTCTTGATAATTCAAGAAGTTTTCAGAACCACCCAACTCGATGTTGATGAACTCTACATGACCAGACTCTTCTACTCGTGTATAACGATGTTCAAATTGTTGTACCTTACCAGTTAGCAATTGCACTTTTTTGAACACCACAGATGCTCCTGTGTGGGACACGATTTCTGAAAGTAATCCCACATGACCATCAGTAGCTTCGCCTTTCAAGCAAAGTGTTAACTCTAAGGTAGAGTCTTTTTCCGCTTCGATTTGTAAGCGTGTTCTTTCACTGACAGCACCTTGTACATCAAGAACTATGGTCAATGCTTCCTTTGCACCAGCTGGTACTTGAATGTGATAGCCATGTGTAAAGTGATGAGATGCATCGCGCAACGCACCAGCATGGACACCTTCATAAGAAGGTTCTAATAGTTCCTTATTTGTAATGTCTGTTACAATGTGCTTGGACCCTTCAACTGTCACTGTAGCACGTTCTGTACCAGCCCATACATTGCCTTCTGTATGATTTACCTTTAACCAACGGAAAGTCGGTCTAGGCAATTCATTAAAATGTAATGTGTTGCTCATCCTAACCTCCTATCCGATAGAACCTTCAAGTTCTAAGGTAATCAAATTATTCATTTCTACGGCATATTCTAATGGTAATTCTTTAGAAATTGGTTCTACGAAACCACGTACAAGCATTGCTCTTGCTTCTTCTTCACTAATACCACGAGTCATTAAGTAGAAAATCGCTTCATCGGAAATACGACCGATTTTTGCTTCGTGCCCTAAATCGACATTATCATTTTCAATAGTTATAGATGGAATGGTATCGGATTGAGACTCTTGGTCTAACATTAAGGACTCACAAGATACTGTCGCTTTAGAATGGTCTGCATTTTTACCGATGTTCAAGACACCACGGTAAATCGCTGTACCACCACTCTTAGAAATAGATTTAGAGTTAACATTACTTGTTGTATGTGGTGCGGCATGAATAACTTTTGCCCCTGTATCTAAATATTGTCCTTCCCCAGCAAATGTAACGCCTGTGAATTCACAATGCGCGCCTTCACCAGCCAAGATACTCATTGGATATAAGCAAGATACAGCAGATCCGAAGGATCCAGATACCCACTCGATTGTACCATTTTTACCAACTCGACTACGTTTTGTATTCAAGTTGTACATGTTTTTAGACCAGTTTTCGATAGTAGAATAACGCAAAGTAGCATTATCTTTTACGAATAACTCAACGCAACCAGCATGTAAGTTAGCTACATTGTATTTTGGAGCGGAACAACCTTCAATGAAGTGTGCTTTTGCCCCTTCTTCTACGATGATTAAAGTATGTTCAAACTGACCTGCGCCTGGTGCATTTAAACGGAAGTAAGACTGCAATGGAATATCTACAGTCACTCCTTTTGGTACATACACGAAGGAACCGCCAGACCATACTGCACCATGTAAAGCTGCAAATTTATGATCTGTAGGTGGCACTAATGTCATGAAATATTGTTTTACAATATCCTCATGTTCGTGTAGTGCTGTCTGCATATCAGTATATACAACGCCTTGACGAATCAAGTCTTCTTGAATACTATGATATACAACCTCAGAGTCATATTGAGCGCCTACACCAGCCAAAGAAGTTTTTTCAGCTTCTTGGATACCAAGACGGTCAAATGTCTCTTTAATATCTTCTGGAACTTCGTTCCAGTCTTCTTTCATATCAATTTTAGGTTTTACATAGGTCACAATATCTGCCATATTTAAGGCGCTAATATCTGGCACCCAATTAGGAACCTCTAATTGATTGTAAATTTCAAGAGATTTTAAACGGAACTCTAACATCCATTGTGGCTCATTTTTGTTAGCCCATATTTCACGAATGATATCTTCTGTTAAACCAGCTTCTGATTTATAGGAGAAATCAAATTCATTACGAATGTCATAGACGCCGCGATCCATCTCCTCAATTTGAGTTTTCTTTCTCGCTTCCATGAAATCCTCCTATACTAAATTTTTATATGCGTCGTAGCCTTTTTCTTCGATTTCACGAACGAGTTCAGGGCCACCAGTTTTTACAATACGGCCATCGATTAAGATGTGTACATAGTTTGGATTTAATTTTTGAAGAATTTGATTATGGTGAGTGATGATTAGCACCGCATTCTCTTCATTATGGAAACGGTTTACACCTTCAGATACGATACGAACAGCATCTACGTCAAGACCGGAATCAGTTTCATCAAGGATAGCCAATTTAGGATTCAAAATAGACATTTGAAGAATTTCATTTTTCTTTCTTTCACCACCGGAGAAACCTTCGTTCACATAACGGTTAGCGTAAGAAGTATCGAAAGATAATTCTTCCATTTTTGCTTTCAATTCTTTTTTGAAAGCTAAGGCACGTACGTTTTCACCAGTAATTGTGTTTTTAGCCGTACGGATAAAGTTTTCTACTGTAATACCTGGTACGGAAATTGGATGTTGGAAAGACATGAAAATACCTTTTTTCGCACGATCGTTTACAGCTTCTTCAGTGATATTCTCACCATCAAATACAATGGAGCCTTCTGTTACTTCATAAGCAGGGTTGCCCATGATTACATTGGCCAATGTAGATTTACCAGCACCGTTTGTGCCCATTACTACATGGATTTCACCTTTATTAATTGTTAAATTGATGCCCTTTAAGATTTCTTTCTCTTCAATAGAGGCACGCACATTGTCTACGCGAAGTAATTCTGCCACGTATGTCACTCCTTATCAAATAAGTTACTATATACAAAAGAAGACTCGTTAGGTCTTAGCATATGTTGAATACCGTAAAAAAACGGATTCCACCAAAGTGTAATCCGCTGTTATATTCATAGCACGAGAACGCCACTTTGGCTTAAATCTAATTTAGTAAATATACTATTTATATTATACTGTGTATAGACTCGAACCGCAAGGTAATTTCTACTATTTTACTATGATTTTAATGATATATTAACATATCATCTATTCATTTATAGCATATTGAAATTTAAATTCTCCACCAAGAGACTCAACAATGTTTATTATACCGAATTTTCTCAATATTGTAAATGCTATTCCCATATTTTTTTAGGGATATAAAGCATTTTACTCTCTCCAGATAACTACACTTGATTTTTATAAATATAGCCTTGCAATTTTATCCTGCACGATTGTATACCAACTCTAACAGATTGCCCCTCACGATTGAATGCTAATTATATATAAATAGACATATACTCTATTTCTCTGAGATGTATAATAATATCTCAGAAGTAACTAAAGCATATGTCTATATTAACCTAAATAACTATCGTAAAGAACAGCCCTTTACATTTCTACTTATAAATTAGAAAAATCTAATGTAGCAAAATAATCATCTAGTGTTTCTGCTCGACGAATTTGTGTGACACTGCCATCTTCATGTAGTAATAGCTCTGCGGAGCGCAATTTACCATTGTAATTGAAGCCCATAGCATGACCATGAGCACCAGCATCATGAATCACAATGCGGTCGCCCATGTCAATTTTTGGTAATTGACGATCGATGGCAAATTTATCATTATTTTCACATAAAGATCCAGTCACATCATAGGTCATGTTAGCTGGCTCATTTTCTTTTCCCATCACAGTAATATGATGATACGAGCCATATAAAGCTGGACGCATCAAGTTAGACATACATGCATCTAGGCCAATATAATGTTTATAAATATCTTTTTTGTGGATCGCGGTAGCCACCAAATACCCATAAGGACCTGTCACCATACGACCACACTCGTATGCCAATTGAATCGGGCTATGACCAGTTCCTGTAATCAAACGGTCATAGGCTGCTTTCACACCTGCACTTAACACCTTATAATCTACCGGAGTCTGCTCTGGTTTATAAGCAACACCAATACCACCACCAAGGTCAATAAAAGATACTTCTACACCAGTTTGTTCTTTCACACGCAATGCTAGATTAAACATCAATTCAGCCGTACCTACTAAGCCATCAACATCTAGTTCATTGGATACCACCATCGTATGTAAACCGAAGTTAGTAATACCTTTTCCTTTTAAGTAGTTGATAGCTTCCATGATTTGTGCTTCCGTCATGCCATATTTCGCTTCTTCCGGAAGGCCGATAATTGTGTTACCACCTTCTTTTAAAGGACCTGGGTTGTAGCGGAAACAAAAACGATCTGGTAACTCACCATGTTGTTCCAAATAGGCAATGTGCGTAATATCATCTAGGTTAATAATCGCACCTAAATCCATCGCTTTTTTGTATTCTTCGTACGGCGTATCATTGGAGGAGAACATGATGTCATCTCCTGTGATCCCCACCTTTTCGCTCAAAATTAGTTCTGCCATAGAGGAGCAGTCTGCACCAATACCGATTTCTTTCATCATTTTCATAATATATGGATTTGGCGTTGCTTTCACAGCAAAATATTGTTTGAACCCTGGTGCCCAACTGAAAGCATCTAAAAATGCGCGCATATTATCCATAATACCTTTCGCATCATAAATATGGAACGGCGTTGGATATTGCGCGATAATCGTTTCTAATTGTTCCTTTGTAAATGGTGTTGTCTTTGCGTTCATCTTAACTCCTCAATCTATTTGTAATGTACTATGTGACAGCCTCTTTCTGTAACATAGCAATATATTAAACAATAGGCACTCTTCATGTATTATCTCAATAAGGAGCGACACATTTCCGCCTAGACCTTAAGAGTTATACCATTACCTGTGAGAAAGAAATACATAATACTATGCCATCAATCCAAAGGTAATCTATGAATACCGTAACGTATTGTAACATACATTCTATAGAATTGTAAAGATTCTATAGAATGTATATATTAAATGATATATATGACTTATAAAAACATAATCTCACCTATGGAATGCCGTTGCAAATAGTAGCCTTGTAACGTTTCTTACTACTTAGTTTACACAAGCACAAAAGCCGATGGCGTGCTCCTCCTTAAGAAACGCAATTGAGCGTAGTAGACTTGTGGCGTTCCTTACTGCATACATTAGATAGCCTCAAGAAGAGCACGGTGTGCTCCGAACAAACATTACGTAGTGCCGTTTGTGAGGAGTATACCGTGCTCTTCCCTTTACTTCTATTCAGTTTAGAATGCCACAGACTACATAGCACAACAAGTTACTTCCCAAATAAAGACGCATCTACACTATATCGTCCACCACCCATAAAGAATATAGCCAATGCAGCAAATCCCATTTGTGATGGATAATCCCATGCAAAGAAACCTGCATCTATATGAAGAATGGTAGCTGTAAACAAAACTCCAGCTAATAACAACGCTCCAAAGCGTGTAAATAATCCAAAAACAACCAACATACCACCAATAAATTCACAAATTGCTGCAAAAGCTCCAAACACTTCAAAGTACCCAGGCAATCCTAATGATCCTAACATAGCACCTACTTTATATAACCCCGATGCGCCACTTAAGAACTTCACATATCCATGATAGACCATAGAGATACCAAGAGCTAATCGCAACACCAATATTCCAAAGTTAACATACGTAGGTTTACCACGCAATAAAAAATGAACCATATGTGTATCCTTCCCTCAACAAATTTTCTTACAATTAATTAACTAATATACATAAGTATACCATAACACCTTACCACTCTCCTAAATGCAATTCTATACATACCCCTATACCTTATATCCTACCAAGAATTGCTTAATACAATTGCCCCATGTTCCCCTACCACCTTGAACGCAGTTGTACATAGAGGTCTATGACGTTTCCTTCGCTAAAATAATGACAACACAAAAGGAGTGCGACATGTTCCTAAATCTATCTTTGAACGCAGTTGTGCATAAAAGTCTATGACGTTTCCTTTACTAAAATAATGACAACACAAAAGGAGTGCGACATGTTCCCGAACAAACATTATGAAATACCGTTTGTGAGAGAATGTGTCGCACTCCTACTATTATGCTATTTTCAAAGGAACGCCATAGACTGAATAGCGCTGCAAGTGTTACCCGATGTCAGCAGGTGTAGAGAAATCTACTGTAATACCCAATGCTTTCGCTACGCCTTCACCATATGCAGGGTCACATGCATAGCAATGTTTAGCATGACGTTCTTGGATGAACAATGGAACTCCTGCCATATTGCGAGCTGTATTACTAAACAATACTTGTTGTTGTTCAGGAGTCATGAGACGGAACAATTTACCAGGTTGTGTGTAGTAATCGGAATCATCTTCACGGAAGTCGTATTGGTATGCTTTACCAGACACGTCATATCCTGGATCTTTGTATTGTGGTTGGTTAGCCCATTGGCCAAAGCTATTTGGAGCATATCCAATAGTAGCGCCATGGTTGCCATCTACACGGCCTTGTCCATCACGATGATAAGAATTGAATGGGCATTTAGGCGCATTCACAGGAATGGATGGATAGTTTGTGCCTAAGCGGTAACGTTGTGCATCAGCGTAGGAGAACAAACGACCTTGTAACATGCGGTCAGGGCTGAATCCAATACCAGGAATAATTGTGGATGGAGCAAATGCTGCTTGTTCTACATCTTGGAAGTAGTTTTCTGGGTTACGGTTCAATTCCATTACCCCTACTTCGATTAATGGGAAGTCTTTTTTGTACCATACTTTTGTAAGGTCAAATGGATTGTATGGAAGAGCTTCTGCTTGTTCTTCTGTCATCACTTGGATGTACAATTTCCAACGAGGGAAATCACCTTTAGCGATAGCGTCAAATAAGTCACGTTGTGCACTTTCACGGTCATTCGCAATGATAGCAGCTGCTTCATCTTCTGTTAAGTTTTTAATTGGTTGTTGGCATACCCAGTGGAATTTCACCCATACGCGTTCATCGTTTGCATTGATTAAGCTATACGTGTGGGAACCAAAACCATGCATATGACGGTAGCCATCAGGAATACCACGGTCACTCATAACGATCGTGATTTGGTGCATTGCTTCTGGCAAGCTAGTCCAGAAATCCCAGTTTGCAGTAGCGTCACGCAAGTTAGTTTCAGGATTACGTTTTACCGCACGATTCAAATCAGGGAATTGCAATGGATCGCGGATGAAGAATACTGGTGTGTTGTTACCTACTAAATCCCAGTTACCTTCTTCTGTGTACATTTTCACAGCGAAACCACGGATATCACGTTCCGCATCAGCGGCACCACGTTCACCAGCTACTGTGGAGAAACGTACAAACAAATCAGTTTGTTTACCTACTTCAGAGAATACTTTTGCTTTTGTATATTTAGTGATGTCGTTTGTCACTGTGAAAGTACCGAATGCACCGGATCCTTTCGCATGCATACGGCGTTCGGGAATCACTTCACGAGCAAAGTGGCCTAATTTTTCCATCAACCACACATCTTGCATCAATACAGGACCACGTTTTCCAGCTGTAGCACTGTTGTTATTATCCGGCACTGGAGCACCAAAGGCTGTTGTCAATTTTTCTTCTTTCATAACTTTCTCCTTTGTAAACTTATACATATTATAATAAAATTAAAACCTATATCTTTTACAACGGATAATAATTATCCGTTACTTTATGATGTAATTATAAAACTTTTTCTATGTATTGTCAATAATGATTTTCCATTAATTTTCATTATTCTTCATGTTATTAACTATAACATTATCAAGTTATTAATTATATATCATCCATATATATATGAAACTATACCCCAGAAGGATACCCAAGGCATTCAAGGGCATTTCTATATATCCCATATAACAAAAAGGGACTATGAAAGAATAGTCCTCTATTCTTTCACAGTCCCCATAGTATTTACTTAGTCAATACTGAGATCCACTGATGCAATCTGAAATTACATCATACCGCCCATACCACCCATTGGAGGCATTGGAGGCATCATTGGAGCATTTTCATCTACTTTGTCAGCTACAATGGATTCAGTAGTTAATACTAATGCTGCGATGGATGCTGCATTTTGTAAAGCAGAGCGTGTTACTTTAGCAGGGTCCACGATACCAGCTTTTACCATGTCTACATATTCTTCTGTTAATGCATTGAAACCGATGCCGCTTTCAGTAGATTTTACGCGTTCTACTACAACGGAACCTTCTAAACCTGCATTGTAAGCGATTTGGCGTAGTGGTTCTTCCACAGCACGGCGAACAAGATTTACACCTGTCAATACATCGCCAGTTGCTTCGATACCGTCTAATGCTGGGATGATGTCGATTAATGTAGTACCACCACCTGCCACGATACCTTCTTCTACAGCTGCACGAGTAGCGTTCAATGCGTCTTCGATGCGAAGTTTTTTATCTTTTAATTCCACTTCTGTTGCTGCACCTACTTCGATCACAGCGACACCACCAGACAATTTAGCCAAACGCTCTTGTAATTTTTCTTTATCGAATTCAGAAGTAGCTTCTTCTGCTTGTGCGCGAACTTGTGCTACACGACGAGCAATCACGTCTTTATTACCATTACCATCAACGATGATAGTTTCGTCTTTTGTGATGCGAACTTGACGAGCTGTACCCAAGTGTTCTAAATCTACATCCTCTAATTTCAAGCCCACTTCTTCACTGATGACAACACCGCCAGTTAAGATAGCGATATCTTCTAACATAGCTTTACGACGATCGCCGAAACCAGGAGCTTTCACAGCCACTGCTTTTAACGTACCACGAAGGCGGTTCACTACTAATGTAGCCAATGCTTCGCCGTCTACGTCTTCAGCAATGATCACAAGTTCTTTACCAAGTTTTACAACTTTTTCAAGAGCTGGTAATAAATCAGCGATAACGGAGATTTTGCGGTCAGTGATCAAGATCAATGGTTCGTTCACAACTGCTTCCATTTTATCTGGGTCAGTTACCATGTAAGGAGATAAGTAGCCACGGTCAAATTGCATACCTTCTACTACGTTCAATTCAGTTTGTAATGTTTTAGATTCTTCTACAGTGATAACACCATCGTTGCCTACACGGTCCATTGCTTCCGCAATCAATGCGCCGATTTCTTCGTCAGCTGCAGATACGGATGCTACTTGAGCAATGTCTTGTTTACCATTTACATCAATCGCTTTGGATTGAATTTCAGCCACTAATTTTTTAACGGCTAATTCGATACCTTTTTTAAGGATCATTGGGTTAGCACCAGCTGCTACATTGCGCATACCTTCTTGAATCATAGCTTGCGCTAGTACAGTCGCTGTAGTAGTACCGTCACCAGCAACATCGTTAGTTTTTGTAGCTACTTCTTTCACTAATTGAGCGCCCATATTTTCGAATGGATCTGGAAGCTCAATATCGCGAGCGATAGTCACACCATCGTTAGTGATTGTTGGGGCACCAAATTTTTTCTCTAATACTACATTGCGACCTTTAGGTCCTAATGTTACTTTTACTGCATTTGCTAATTGATCAACGCCACGGCCTAATGCACGGCGTGCTTCTTCGTTAAATAAAATTTCTTTTGCCATTGTATAGCCTCCTATATGGGGTTGTCCCCTTCTTTGGTCAGATTATAATACTGCTAAAATATCTTTTTCGCTGATGATTAAATGGTCAATGCCATCAATTTTGAACTCAGTACCAGCATATTTGGAGAACATAACTGTATCGCCCACTTTAACTTCTGGTGCTACACGTTCGCCATTGTCACATAATTTACCAGGACCCACAGCAATAACCGTACCTTCAGATGGACGTTCTTTTGTGGAAGATGCTAAAAAGATACCACTTTCCGTTTTTGTTTCTACTTCTAATACACGAATAATGACACGATCGCCTAATGGTTTCATTGTTATACCTCTTCTCTTATACACTATAATATCGATGTTAGCACTCAAGAGTGGTGAGTGCTAATCACAAGTATTATTATAAATCATTTTTAAATTTTTGCAAGTCTTTTTTGACTTTTTGACTAAATACTTTTTCATAGTTAAAACTTTGCTTCATAGCAGCCATAATTTTTTTATGATTTAGCCTCATGGGCTGCAATAATTTTCTTACAAGTATCTACGACACTAATCCGTTTATCCATACTGAAAGCACGTATTTTTTCATAGGCTTTTTCCTCAGAGAATCCGTGTAGTTCCATCAATATGCCGGTCGCTTTCGCCACATATTTTCGTTCTTCTAAGGAACTTTCCAATCCTTTGACCTGTTCTAGCAAGTTTTCTTCTTCTTGAAAACGACCCATAGCCATCTGTAGAGCTGGACCTAAGTCCGATTCTCGTAGAGGTTTTATTAAATAGCCATACACTCCAGATTGAGATGCCTTTTGGATTAAATCATCTTGGCTGTACGCTGTTAATAGTACCACCGGAGCCAATCGTTGATGTCGAATTTGTCGAGCCGCTTCTATGCCATCTAATTCAGGCATCTTCACATCCATCAATACTATATCTGGTTGTACTGTTTGACATAGTTGAATAGCCTCTACACCATTACAACCTTCCCCTACAACGGTATGACCTTGGCTTTCTAATATATCTCGCAAGTCCATGCGAATGAGCGACTCATCATCGACTACTAAGACGCGCATACTCTTCTCCTTTATAAATCCAAATATCTACCATAGTCCCTGTTCCTTTAGATGTCCAAGAAATTCTTCCATCCAATTCATTTCGCACTAAATTCTCTATAATCTGTAATCCTAAATGGCCCTTTCTAGTACTTTCAAAATCGTCTGGCAAACCACAGCCTGAGTCACGGATACTAATGTGTAGCATGTCATGATGTCCAACGTCCCTTACGTCTCGTACCTCTACCTGTACTTGACCTTCTATTCTGTCTTTGAAAGCATGTTTAAAAAGATTGGAAAAGAGTTCATTCATTACCAAGGACACATAGCTGGCCTTGTGAGATGACATAATAATGTCTTCCCCAATATATTCCATGTCTATGCGTTGCTCAGAAGACCCTAACCCTTGTCGCAACAAGCGCCACAGTTCTTCTATAATACTGCGCAACGCCACATAGTCTTCATCAAAATTAGACACGATTTCATGGACAAGAGCCATACTTTCAATCCGATGAATACTGTTTTGTAAGGCTTGTTTTACATCTTCGGAAGTACTTCTTCTACTTTGCATGCGCAATAAACCCGCTACAGATTGCAAATTATTTTTCACTCGATGATGCACTTCTTTAATGACAGAATTTTTTACTAGTAACTGTTGATCCCGTTTTCGAAGCTCCGTCTTATCTTGTAACACCAAAATACCACGTTTCCATCTAACTCCAAGAACAACGGGAATCATCACTTGTCGCAAGGCAATATCACCATATAATTCTTCGTCAATCGTACCTAGTCTATCTTCTAAAGCCTTTTTAATACGACCTACTTTCAATGTGCTGCTATAGATTGATGTACCCTGTATGCGTCTGTCGATACCAAATATATCCCCTAATTTTTTCGCAGCACGGTTCGCATATAAAATAGTTCCATCCTGTTCAAAGAAAATAATTCCATCTAATACGGAAATCCCATCATATAACTCAGGTTGTTGTAATTGTGGTACTAACATCCCTTGAAACGTAGTCTGTGATACCATGGACATAAATTCATCATAACGATTAGAATACACTTCAGACACAGGATTAGTAAAGGCACAAGCACCAATACATTTGCCTCCATTATCTACAATAGGATAGATATAAGCGTGATAGGTTTCTACTGTAATCCCACTATCTGTTTCTTCTTCCCACTCCAATAGGCCTGCAAAAGGTTTTCCTGTATTTAATATCTGTTGAATTGGATGCTCTAGGGGTATGTCTAATTTCTGTACTGTCCCCGTATGACGACTATCCAACGCTCCACTAAGTAAAAGGTGTCCGTCCTTAGCTTGCACTAAGAGGGACACCCCTTGCTCACTGATAGCTTTACCAAAGCTTAATCGTTCAGAGAACTGCAATAGTAAAGCCTGTTGTGTAGGATATAAATCTGTTTCTTTGTCTAGGCCGTCTTTCCAACTAATCATGTTGGTTTCCTTTCCACAAATCACTGCCCAATGGAATGGACGGTTTTGCATTCAAAGTGTAGTTACTGAATTTACCAGCTTGTGCCATATAATAGGCTCGGCAACCAATCATAGCTGCATTATCTGTAGCCAACATAGATCCTGCTGTGAGGTACGTCAAGCCTTCTGCTTCACACATGGCTTGTAAATCTCGCTGCAATCCACTGTTAGCCGACACGCCACCAGCTAAAGCGATCTTCGTTTCTCCTAATGTATGAGCCGCTTCTTTCATTTTTTCTACCAATACGTCCGTAATGGCCTTTTGAAAGGAGGCTGCTACATCTTCATGACAGATGGATTCACCTTTTTGTTGTTTTCCATTGATATAGTTAAGCACCGCAGATTTTAAGCCACTGAAACTAAAATCGAAGTTTCCTTTTTCTAATAAAGGCCGTGGAAAATCGATGGCATCTGGATTGCCCTCTTTTGCCAATGCATCAATATGTGGCCCTCCTGGGTAAGGATAGCCTAATACGCGAGCGATTTTATCGAAGGCTTCACCTGCCGCATCATCACGTGTTTGTCCTAATACCTGAAAGCTTTCATAATCTGTCACATGAACAATCATAGTGTGCCCCCCAGATACCACTAAGCACAAGAAGGGAGGCTCTAAATCAGGGTGTAACAAGAAATTTGCAAAGATGTGACCTTCCATATGATGAACGCCAATCAAGGGAATATCTTTTGCAAAAGATAGAGCCTTCGCCGCTGACACCCCTACCAGAAGAGCCCCAACTAAACCAGGCCCATAAGTGACACCGATATGGTCCATATCATCTAATGTTACATTCGCATCTGCCAAAGCTTGGTCAATAACTGGCATAATCTGTTCTATATGATGTCGAGACGCCACTTCTGGCACGACACCACCAAACTTTCTATGTATGGGTACTTGACTGGAAATTACATTAGAAACGACCGTTCTGCCATCTTGCAACACTGCTGCCGATGTTTCATCACAACTAGTTTCAATAGCTAGTGTGTAGATACTCATGCCAGTTCCTCCATTTCTTTCCTCATAATCAGCCCATCTTCTACTGGATCTGAATAAAATTGTTTGCGTACTCCTACCGCTGTAAAGCCAAGTCTACGATACATGGCTTGAGCCGCAATATTGGAGACACGCACTTCTAAAAAAATATGTTTCATACCTTGTTTACGGAGCATTTGCGTTAACTTACGAGTCATTTTAGCTCCATAACCTGCACGACGATGTTCAGGATGTATGGCAATATTCGTAATCTGTCCTTCATCCAAGACTAGCCAAGATCCTGCATAACCAATAATCTTGCCATCTTCTGCTTCTGCCACAAGGTACAGCTTATCTTCTACTTCTAAATCATCTAATAGAGCTTCCTTTGACCAAGGTGTTGAAAAACAGGCCTTCTCTATTTGGTAGATACCTTCAATATCACTTCGTAAGGCTTCTCGTAATGTGACCATTATCGTTCACCTGCTGCTTCACGGACTACTACCGTAGGTTCCACATAGTTACCAGTAGCTAAGATGTGTTTATTTTTCTCATCCCACACCACTTCCGCTTCCGATTTACGAATATAGAATGGCTCAATGGACTGCGCATCAGGAATCGTACCACTCACGAATTGTGGTAATGCCACTTGAATAACATGAGATGCCCGTGGGCGTTGTTTCGATTCATGACCGATAACAAGTCTAATAGGGTCAATACGGCCTTCTTCTACACCTAGAGCATATTCTTTTTCCAATCGCTTCAGACCATCCCCTACGATGACCACTGGAGTATCTCCAGATAGTTGTACTAGTTTCTCTAACAATTCAGTTACTTGATGTACTTCTATTGTATCTAAAGCAATCATATCCGCGCCATTCCAATCATACTGACGGCCATAGACCTGTTTCTTTTGTGCATCAATGACAGTGCATACCCGATAGTTAGAATACATAAAACTTTGGGCTAACACATCAGTGGTTAGCACGCCTACTACGGGTATATTCCAAGCATAAGCCAAGGCCTTTGCCGTGCCCAAGCCAATGCGCAAGCCTGTAAAGGAACCAGGCCCAATGGTTACAGCAATGCCGGTAATGTCAGATTTCTTTACTTTCCCCGTTGTCAGCACCGCTTCAATATGTGGCACCAATTGCTCAGAATGAGTAAGCCCTGCCTGTACAATGAGTTCGCTTCGTATTTCTTTGTCATTTCCTACCGCTACGCTAGCAATGGCGCTACTCGTTTCAATTCCTAAAATCATAGGTTCTCTCCTATGCATTGTAATGTTTCCTCTGAAAGTAAGTCCGTACGAACTGCAAACTGACGAGATCCATCATTACCAACAGAAATCTCAATCCACACTGTCGTATCTGGTAATTCATCGACAAACTTACTAGCCCATTCCACAACGGACTTCGTTTCCTCTGTATATTCGTAAAATCCGATGGTTTCCAGTTCTTCTACCAAGTCCATTCGATACAAATCGAAATGGTATAAGTTAGAACCATCTACTTCATAGGTGTTCATCAAGGCGAATGTAGGACTTGTCACTTCTTCTGTAACTCCAAAGCCCTTTGCAATCCCTTGGGAAAAATGCGTTTTCCCCGCCCCTAGCGTGCCATCTAGGGCAATACATATAGGACTTTCATAGTCTTTCATAAATCTCCCTAGGCTATAACCTAGAGCCAACGTTTCCTCTACGGAGTGTGTTGTATATTGTATGGTATTCATAGTATTCCTTTATCCAAATGATTATATCCCTTAGGTTCTACCGTAATCCATTGTCCATCATGGTCTACTAACACCTGTGCAGCGCCTGCTTTGACATACCCAATGATGGTGAAAGTCTCAGCCGGCAATGCCTCTGCTTTATCAGCTGGAATAGTTCCCACTAGCTGAAAGTCTTCCCCCCCTGTCCACATAGGAAGATAAGGACTCATCTGATGACTTTCACAATAGGCCTGAACCTCTGGATGGATGGGCAACGCACTTTCATCAATGTAAATAATCACCTGCGATGCGTTAGCAATCTCATTAAGCTCGCTGGATAAGCCGTCGCTGATGTCGTTCATAGACGTGGCACCTAAGTCTCTTGCTATTATACCACATTCCACATGAGGAATGGGCCGTTGATGGACAGACCTGCTCACCGGAAAGTCCTCTCTGCCCTCTAACAAACTGTGAAGTCCCACATAAGATAAACCCAGATAATTCGTGATGAACACTGCATCACCATCTTGAGCACCACTGCGAAGGACAGATCGATTTGTTGGAACATCTCCAAACACTGTGGCAGAAATCACAAAAGGTCCTTCCGTTGATACTGTGTCTCCACCGATGATATTGACTTTATACTCCGCACATATGTCATGCAATCCTTGATACACTTCTTCTACATAGGACGTATGTCGCCCCTTAGGCACTGCAATAGACACCACCATATGCCGTGGGAGGCCACCCATCGCTGCTATGTCGCTAATGTTTGCTGCCCCCAATCGATACCCTACATCAAAAGGGGCGGTGGTGCTTTCACTAAAGTGGATGCCTTCTACCATCATGTCCGTACTAACCAGTTGATCCACATCGCAAGGCGTATCATAGACAGCACAGTCATCACCAACACCGACCTTTACGTACGAAGGATTATAGATACTGTGTTGGGTTAATTTGTCGATGAGAGCAAATTCGTCAAGCGACGATACCCTACCCTCAGGTATAGTAGTACTATTTTCCATGTGACAGCGCATGTCCTCCACAGTTTCACTCTCCGAAGTAGCATCATAATCTGATATAGCATCCCTGCTGATAGTATACCCATTGTCATTATATTGTATGCTTTCTTCCTGTATGTTCCCGTTAGTACTATAAATATGCATACAACGATTCGATAACAAATGGCTTTCGTCTAACAACAAATTCTGCAAGAAACGTTCTAAATATTCCGTTGTTCTATACACTCCTAGTTTCAAATTTTGATAATTGGCTCGTACTAAGGCATTTCTAAAGTACCACGCATAGTTGGCGAACATATCATTCGTCACTGTAAAGCCTAGGGTGCGGAGATATTTAATAAAAAATACAGCGGTCGTTCTCGTATTTCCTTCACCAAATACATGAATCTGCCACAATCTGGCAACAAAAGTAGCCAAATGACGAATCGTCTCTGACATATCCAAATTGGCATAGGAAAAATTTTTTTCTTGCTCTATGTCATAGAGTAAGGTCGCCCCTAGTTCAGACACGCTACCATAGGTCACCGTATCGCCATCGAGAATCCATTCCTTTTTTGTGATATTGTAATCTCGTATACTGCCCGCATGGGCATAGATATCTGTAAACAATTGTCTATGAATCGATAGGTACTCATTCGGCGTAAAACTGAAAGCTTTCTCTAAGAGCAACTCCGACATACGAAGTGATACTATATCCGCCTCTGCCGTTCTATCTTCTTGATTCGGATAGGATTCATAATAATTTTCCAACAATGTATGAAGAACCTGTAGGGACATCTGCCCTTCAATATTCTTCTTTGCTAAGTCTACTAAATAGGCAGACGGCGTCAACCCATCGACAGCTTGTAAACCAATAGCTGTCTTCCAGGCTTGAGCTTTTTCATATTGACTAGCTTCACCTTGACGGATATATTCCTCAAAAGGATCCTTATGCATCGTACCACCTCGTTTCATTGTGTAATAACAAACTAACGTATCTATGCCGTTACGGATAATAACGATATACTATTGCAATTGAACTATAAGAGCTGTATATCACTTTTCTATACACGTTGTTCTTATTGTACCATACTAGGGACCAAAGGATAACAAAAATAAAAGGAACCCCTATAAGGATTCCCTTTTACTATGTTTCCGTAGATTTATATATCCCTACCGCGTCATCTCCACTAGCTGTTTCACATAGTCATTGCTAGGATGATTCTTTACTTCTTCGGTGGTCCCGTATTGTTGTATCTTACCTTCGTGCATGACAAGGATATGTGTGCCAAGCTTAAACGCCTCGTGCATATCATGGGTGATAAACACAATGGTACAATCCGTTTGCTTATGAATATGTTTCAAGTCTTCTTGTAGTTGATACCTCGTAATGGAATCCACCGCTCCAAATGGTTCATCCATGAGCAATATCTTCGGCGAGTTCGCATAGGCTCTGGCGCTGCCAACCCGTTGTTGTTGACCTCCAGATAATTCTTTAGGATACTTTTCCTTACTATCTAGTGGTAAGCCCACTAATGAAAGCATGCGTTCTACAATAGCATCTACCTCTTCTTTCGGTACACCCTCTAGTCTAGGCACATACCCAATATTCTCTGCTACTGTCATATGGGGGAACAGTCCATCCCCTTGAATGGCATATCCAATCTTTCTCCGCAAAGAAATAATATCCTGATCAATGACACGAGTTCCAAAAATCGTAATATCTCCCTCGTCGGGTACAATCAATCCATTAATCATTTTTAAGAGTGTCGTTTTCCCTGACCCAGATGTGCCTACAATACAGAGAAAGTCACCTTCATTGATTGTTAGATTGCAATCTCTCACCACCCATTTCCCTTGATAGGATTTTCCAATATTTTTATATTCTATAATTTGATTCATCTATTTCACCACCAATCCTTTAGATTGCAAAAATTCCTTTGCCACTTGTTTCGGGTCTTCCTTATCAATTTCTACCCTTTTATTCAGCTGTGCCATAGTACTTTCATCTAAGATACCATCCAAACGATGTAATACCTTTTCTAGCTCAGGATGTTTCTGTAACGTTTCCTCACGTACAACCATGCCTGCCATGTAACTTGGGTAAAAGTTTCGATCGTCCTCTAATACTACAACCCCTGGATCAGACAGTTGACCATCTGTAGTAAACACAGTCATCGCATCAATTTTCTTATCAAACAAGGCTTGATATTTTAAGCCATTGTCCATATCTACTACCTTTTTGAAGTGATAGTTATAAGCATTAGCTAAGGCTTTATAGCCATCTTCTCGTTCAAAGAAATCATATTCCGCTCCAAATGTTAACTGTCCAGCATATTTCGCCAAATCAGTAAACGTTTTAATGCCATATTCCTTCGCTAGATCTGCTCGAATGCCAATACTATAGGTATCGTTAAAACCAAACATGCCCTTCCATAGGAAGTGATACTTATCCTTGTATTCCCCAGTCAACATGGAGAACTTGTCATTTTTGTACTCTTCCTTATGTTTTAACACGATTTGCCAAGATGTCCCTGTATACTCTGGATACATATCAAAGTCGCCTCGCACCATGCCAGGATGAATATTAGATGTGCCACCACCTACACCATGGGTGTACTTAACCTTCAAGTCAGTATCAGCCTCAATGAGAGTACCCACGATTTCTGCCAAAATGTATCCTTCCGATACAGGTTTTGATGCAATGTGAATGGTATCGTTTTTACTATACTGTTGCATTCCCAGGACACCAAAAATAATCACTAAGATAGCTCCCAATACATAGCCTATTTTTTTATTCACTACGGTATGCATCTTGTGCTGTTCTACTAATTTACCCATGAAGCCTAGTATGCCATCTATGACCAAGGCTAAGACAGCAATTAAAATACCGCCAATCCAAATCAATATTTCATTGTTAGTAGTTATACCACGGTAAATAGCAACTCCTAGACCCCCTGCCCCTACAAAGGAAGCAATCCCTGCTAAGGCGATGGTCATAGTCACCATATTCATAATAGCTCCGAAGATAACAGGAAATGCTAGCGGTAACTGTATTTTCCATAAAATTTGCCTATCTGTACTACCCATAGCACGGCTAGCCTCAATAATCTTTGGATCAATAGTGGTAATCCCTACATAGGTACTACGCACGATAGGTAACAACGCATAGATGGTAAGAGCAATAATAGCCGTCGTATTTCCCACACCAGTAAAAGAAATCAAAAAGCCCAACAAAGCAATTGAGGGTATAGTGTAAGCAATATTCACTACGGATATAACAGAATTAGCCAGTTTTTGTTTCCGTGCGATGAATACTCCTATAGCCAAACCCAAAATCGTGGCAATGATGACTGCTGTAAAAGTAATGCCTATATGCTCTAGCAATAAATGCATATAAAATGGCCAGTTCTTCCCTAACTCTTCTAATAAATTTTGTATCATTAAATCCTCCCTTTTTACAATATGTTTGTAGATCTTTTTTTCATACTAAATTACCATGAATTTAAGGTATAAAAATGTTGGAGGCTCTTTATTAAGAGTCCCCCAACATAGTACTTAATCTTTTACGATTTTATCTTTCATTTGTTTCAATGGGCGCGTTAAATCAATATTACCATAAGTCGGCAAGGTCACTCCTTTTACCTTTACATACACCTTATGTACACCATCAAATTCCACTGCTGTATTGACGATAGATGCAATGCGAAGTGTGGCTGTTAAACCTGTAGCATCCTGTAAAAAGTCATCATTCAAAACCACGGTCACAGTATCATCATGTTTTGATGTTTCGACTACTTTTGTGCCTTTTGCAAAGACTGGATATTCTGCACGACCATCTTGCTCAATCATCAAATTTATGGCATCTTTTACCGTTTTACGCTCTTTATCAATCGTAAGCGGTTGTGGCATTACGCCTTTCCCATCTTGTCGCGGTACATAGACCACAATTTTTGTCATCTTATCCATCGCTTTTTTATCTTCTGATGTAGTCGATTGAACGGTTGTTTGTTTTCCTAGATCTAGTTTCAAATCTTGAGAATTACACCCCGCCAAAGCAATGACACAAACGCTCATCATAGCCACTAAGCCATAGCGTAATGATTGTTTCATGAATTAACCTCCAAAATAGATTTCCAACCCTTTTGCTAATTCATTAGCAAATTGTTGTCGTGTAGATGATTCTTTTAAATGACCTTCCTCCTTAGGATTTGAAATAAATCCTAACTCTACCAATATAGATGGCATAAAGGAATGTCGTAATACATACAGATTTCCTGGTTGAATACCACGATCACCATTAAATCCACTATGATCAGCAATCTGACCTTGTACGGAAGAAGCTAGTTTTTTCGACTGCTCAGATCCGTCAAAATAGTAGGTAGCAATCCCACCTACATTAGGATTGGAAAAAGAATTAATATGAATACTGATAAATGCATCAGCTTGATTAGCATTTGCCACATTCACACGAGCTTGTAATTCATCAACACCACTCGCATGTGGACCATACACATCTACATCTGTAGTACGAGTCAAGATAACTTTAGCACCTTTCGCTTCCAGTATAGATTTTAAATATTCTGATATAGGCAAGGTCACTTGCTTCTCTTGTAATCCGGTTGGTCCAATAGCACCTGGATCACTACCACCATGTCCAGGGTCCAACACAATAATCTTACCCTTGATGCCACCAGATGTGCGATAACTTACTGATTGTGGCACTGGTTTTTCTGGGATTGTTGGTAAGACAATTGGTTTTTTAGGTCCTTCCTTGGATTCTGTTTTTGCCGGTGAGTTTGCCTTAGGTTTCTCCACCTTATCCACTGGTTTTGGTGTTTCCTTAGGCACAACAGGTTTTAACTCTGCAGATGTAGTAGCTACCACTGGTCTAGCAACTACAGCAGATTTAGCCTCCACTACAGGCTTTTTCCCATAGTAGTTTTCTCGCGGAGCCACCCCTTTTTTCTGAATATCTACCACCATACGATATGGCTTATTATTCACAGTATCTTTTTTTAATGTAAATACTTTTAAATCTTCCACATCAATAGCTTTTGGTGTTTCAATTTTTACTAGCGTATCTTGTCCTTGTTGTGAAAGTGTTGCACTTTTAGCAATACCATCATCCATCATAATTGATGTAGGTGCTCCTGCTAGAGTAGCATTTTTTAGCACTAATGTAGTCGATGTACCACTAGCACTGATAGAAGCCGTAGCATGAACAGGACTTGATAAACTAAAGACCATTCTCACAAAAGGAATTGGTGCATCATTTCTTGTCACCCAATGAAGATCTGTCACATTCGCAGCCTTCGTGACACCAAACAGAACTGGTAACACCAATACTAACATACCCAATAGGGCAAATAACTTACGCAAATATCTCACTCCAATCTGTATTGCACTGGATAGTTTTCTTTAGACAGTATCCTTATTATACCATACTTGTGAGCTATATACATGAAAAAGTAATGAAAGTTATTCTTTTTACAATTTTATCTAAAATCCAGAACTAGTATATGCTTCTGTATTTCTAGAAAAGATTCACTACATTGAGCATTTCATACAGTATATAAAAAGAAAATAAAAAAGAAACATAGGTAGGCTTTATGTATCCATCAAAACCGACTATACTACATGCCTACTTATGTTTCTTACGTTTATATATACATGTTATGTAGAGCTTTCCACTCGATCATTCATAACCTACTTGTAGCCCTCTAATGGTAAGAACCCACAAATATCTTATGAACTTATTATTTCAGGCGACTAAGCTGTTTGTTTTCCATTACGATTCATAATGTAGTACAATACAGCACCTACTACTAAGCCACCAAGTCCCCAGAATACTTTTTCCAAAGAAGATTGTGTTATCAACCAAACACTAACTACAATAGCTAATACTGGAATCACTGGTCCCATTGGAACACGGAACGTTCTATCCATATCTGGGCGTTTGCTTCTGAACACAAGTACTGCTAAGCATGTAGGTAAGTATTGAGCAAAACGAGATACTACGGAAATAGCTGCTAATTTTTCAAAACTACCAGTCCAAGATAGTACAACTGCAAATACTACAGTGACAATAATAGCCACATAAGGAGCATCTTTTTTATTACGTTTTGATACTACTTTAGGAATCAGTCCATCATCCGCCATAGCTACCCCAGAACGGGGTGCCAAGAAGGAAGATGCTACGTTAATACCACCGATAGAAATCAGTGTACCTGCTGTAACAATTGCTTTCGCCAAAGGTCCCATGAACACAAAGGCTGCATCGGCTACAGGAGTTTTAGATGTAACAAGGGAATCACCCATGATACCAATACAAATCGCTTGAATTAAGATATATACAATAGATACCAGTGTTAATACAAGAATAATTGCTTTTGGCACATTGCGTTCAGGGTTTTCCATATCTTCCGCTGCTACCGCAATAGATTCAAAACCTGTGAAAGCGTAGAAAATAATTAAAGCTGCCGCTCCAAAGCTTGCTTGCGTCATATCTGGCACAGATTGCATTGGTTGGAAGTTAACACCTTTCACATAGAAAACACCTACTAGGATGAAGAAAATTAATGGCAACAATTTACCTATAGTTACGATATTATTGATAATTTTTGAAATCTTAACACCCATGATATTCATGATACCAAGTACCACGATAATCAATGTGGCAATCACATTTTTACCCATTTCTGTACTTGCTGGTTCCCATACCGCACCAAGAGCAGTAGCAAAACCTACTGCCATAGCAGACCAAGCAATTGTTGCAATTGCCCATTTCATAAAACCAACTTCAAAACCTACGAAGTTACCAAATGCTTCCTTTGCATAGACATATGGACCGCCGTTCTTATTGAACATACCGCCCATTTCGGCAAAACATAAGGCAATGGACATCACTAGCAGAGCATCGAATACGATAACCCATAAACTGTTGACGCCTACCAACGCAGCCGCTTTACCTGGAAGCAGGAAAATTCCTGTACCAATAATTGCATTCACCCCTAAGAGTATGATACTCAAAAGGCCTAATTTGTTAGTTGACATAGTACTTCTCCTTATACCCTTGTGCTTACTCAACTAATACTAAACAAATGCTATATACTAGCAAAGATAACTAAACTATATCGACTCATACAATTTAGTTACCCTCTTAAAATAATAGCATGACTAGATTACCATTGCCAATAGCCATTGAACTTTAGATATGCTATCTTCAATCTATATCTCGTTAGAACATAGCATGGGCAATAAAGTAACCTACTACACAGCTAGTGAACACTCCAATGATACCTGGAATAATAAAGCTATGATTAATAACAAATTTACCAATTCGTGTTGTACCAGAACGGTCAAAACCAATACATGCTAAGTCAGATGGATACGTTGGCAATACAAAGTATGCATAACATGCAGGTATGAAGGATAACACAATCAATGGATCTACACCTACACTTAAGCCCATTGGCACCACGATAGCAAGTGCTGCTGCTTGAGAGTTAACCAATTTAGAAATGATAAACAATACAAGTGCATAGGTCCATGGATGCTCTACTACCACACTCGATAGAGTTGTTTTGAATTGTGGAATATAGGCACCAAAATAGGTTTCTGCCATCCAAGCTACACCGTATACCGACACAACAGCAATCATACCAGATTTGAAAACAGAACCACTTGTTACATCGCTCACTTTTACTTTACATACAAGAAGAATTAAAGCTGCCATCACAAGCATAGCAATTTGAATTGTTGGAGTCATAGATAATGGTTTCCATAGACCTTTTGCATTAGGAACTAATGGCAATAATTGGTTAGGGAAACTACCGAATAAAGCAATGACCAAAATACCTAGTAAGAAAATGATGGTTGCCCAATATGCTGTGCGAGGAAGTTCTTTTACAACACTAGCTTCTTTATTTTCTTCATAGATATAGGCACGTTGTTCAGGATCTTGGATACGTGCTTGGAAATCTGGATCGTTCGCCAATTCCTTACCACGACGCATACTCCAGATCCCAGCAACAATAACGCCTACGAAGGTAGCTGGAATCGTGATGGATAAAATCGTTACCACGCTAACTGGGAAGTTGACTGCCCCTAACATAGCTACTACAGATACAACCGCAACGGATGCTGGAGATGCACAAATCCCCATTTGAGAGGCTACAGATGCCACAGCCATTGGACGTTCTGGACGGATGCCTTCTTTGATAGAAATATCATAAATGATGGGGAACATAGTGTATACTACATGTCCTGTTCCGCATAGAACTGTCAAAAACCATGTTGTGATTGGCGCTAAAATAGTAATTTGTTTTGGATTACTACGAAGAAATTTTTCTGCGTATACAAGCATAACATCTAAGCCTTTAGAAGCTTGTAAAAAACCAGAACATGTTACCACTGCCATAATCGTTAGCATAACATCAATTGGTGGTTTCCCCGGTACAAGACCAATTACAAATACGTAAATAGCAAGACCGATACCAGATACAGCGGCTAAACCTAAGCCACCATGTCTTACACCAACAATTAAGCAAGCTAACAATAGAATAAATCCGAATAAAATAATCATGAAATTACTCAATCCTTTCTAATAAAAAAACACTTGCCGTAATCATTATACGGCAAGTGACGTAATAAAAACAGTGATAAACCGCTTCTATAGGATATATTTTACATGAAAGTTAGTTATTAATTACATTCATTTCTACTAATTCTTCACAAACTCGGTTTGCTAAATGACGATTATGCGTAATCAGCACCAATGTCATATTGTGCTTATCTACTTCTTCTAAAATGACAGACCATAATTGCGCTTGTGTAATCGCATCTAAACTAGCGGTAATCTCATCTGCTATCAATACTTTCGTCTGTGGTGAAAGAGCACGTAAAATAGAGATCCGTTGTAATTGACCACCAGATAATTCATTAGGCCAACGAGACAACCATTCTCTTTCGATACCCATACGATCCAATAAGGACTCTGGAATATCCCAAGCTTCATCTAAACTCTTTTTTAGTTTCCATCTAGGGTTTAAGGCTTTTTCAGGATGTTGATAAATCAATTGAATCGGATTGTATCCTTGTATCTCCCGAATATCTTGCCCATCTAAGGTGACACTACCACTTCGTTGTAGCATATACCCAGCTAAAATTTTAGCTAATGTACTTTTACCATATCCACTAGGCCCCAGTAATGCAATACGCTTACCTTGTTCAATTTGTAAAGACACATCATTCAGTACAAGTTCATCCTCATGATACCCAAAGGTGAGATTTTTAATGTCTAACATCATATCCCTCCTTTGTCATCAAAAATTGTTCAACTTCTGCTTTAGAATAGTCTCTAAACTCATTCTGTGGTAATGCATTAAATAAAGCACGTGTATACGGATGTGTTAGTAGCTCTGGACTTTGAAAGTTTCTTGCCTTTGTCACATCAATTAAGCGACCATCATAAAATACAGCTACGCGATCTGCCACATGAATGGCCAAATCTAAGTCATGGGTGATGAGCATACAGCTTTTTCCTTCATTCGCCATATCACGGAACATCTGTAAGGCTTGCACAGCATCTTTCATTTCCATACCTGGAGTTGGTTCGTCTGCTACAATAAACTGAGCATGACTAATCAATGCTGTCGATACTAGCACGCGCCGTGCCATACCGCCAGATAATTCAAAAGGATACATACGGCTCACACCTTCACGCAATGCTAATTTAGCAAATACAGCTTCTTGTGCCGCCACATTTCCTGTTAGTCCAATAACTTGTTTTCCTACTTTCATGGTCGGATCCAAATAGGTGATCGACTGTGGTACTAGAGCCATCTCTGAACCACGATAGAGTTCTTGCTGTTTCGGAGTTAAAGGTTCTCCTTTATAAAAAATCTTCCCCTCCACAGTAGAGTTATAAGGCAATAATCCCATAATAGCGTGCGCTAACAAGGTTTTTCCTGACCCGCTGGCACCGACTACGGCTAATATTTCTCCTGTGTAGACACTCAATGATATATCCTTAATCCCCTGTACATGGCGTTTTGAAAGTTTCCCTTGGTACATTTCAAAAGTGACTGCAAGGTTCTCTACCCGCAATAATTCTTCTTTCATGAGAACCTCCTATCGCTGTGAATGTGCCGGGTCGAATAACTCTTTTAAAGCTTCTCCCAATCGATCAAAGAAAAATACCACAACCATTAATGTCATACCAGGGAAAAAGGCCAACCACCATAATCCTAAAGAGATATGACGAATCGATTCAGACAATATGATACCAATAGCTGGTAAGTCTAATGGTAACCCATAGCCTAAAAAGGTAATGCCGGCTTCATGCAAGATAGCATGAGGAAACAATAACACAAGACCAATGATATATTGTGGTAAAACATGTGGCACAAAATGCTCTTTGGCAATACGGAAATAGGAATGACCATAATTACGCGCTGCCAACACATATGGTTCTTTACGAAGTTGCATGACCTCTGCCCGTATCAATCGTGTTAAGCGAGTCCAATGTGTCGCCACCACACCGATGACAACACCTTTCATTCCTCCCCCTAAGGACATAGAAATCATGAGGATTAGCAAAATATGCGGAACCCCCATACATAAATCAACAAGCCACAAGATAAAGGCATCTACTTTTCCACCAAAGGTAGCAGATAAGGTTCCTAGCACCAATGCTATACAAGAACTGACAAAAGCAGCCAATAATCCTACTTGAATACTAATCGATAGACCTTTGATACAACGATATAGCATATCTCTTCCCATATGGTCAGTACCAAATATATATTGCAAGGAAGGCTCTGCATATTTATTGCCATAATTGATTGCATAACTTTCTTCTGGCATAAGTGCCCCTGCAATGGTAATTAATACAAGGACAACAGATACAAAAGATGCTAACAGCAACATTTTTTTACGTCTTGTCCAAGAATGAACAGTCGATACTTCTATTACATCGTCATTCATATCTCATGTCCCCCTTTCCTAATTTCTGGATTCACCACTGCATACAATATATTAGCAATTAAATTGCCAACAAATACAAAGATGGCACTAAAAAATGAAATACCTAATAATAATGGAACATCTCCTCGCAAACCTGCCAATGTCACCGCACTACCTAAACCAGGATAGGAGAATACGACTTCTGTTAAAATGGCACCTCCGAATAGTTCAGCAAAAGATGCAAAATGTAATATAATCGCTGGAATCATCACATTCCTCAACCCATGTCGTAACACACGTTGCCACAGCGTTTCCCCTCTAGCTTCTGCAAATAACATATAATTACTGCCTAAGCAATCGATCATCTTTTGTCTCGTATGTAGAGTGATAGCAGAGACACCCGTAACCGCTAAAGTTAATGCGGGTAAGACCACATGGTATAATCGCTCTGCCCATGTGACATCTGCCCCGATTTTACCAATGGGAGTGGATAAGGCAAAGGGAAACCATTGTAATTCCACTGCAAAAATAAATAGCACCACAATGCCTAACCAAAAGGTTGGTATAGATACGCACAACAAGGAAAACCCATTGATAATTTTATCAATCCATGTTCCCTCGTATACGCCACTGACGATACCAAAGAAAAACCCTACCAATCCAGCTAGTACCCATGAAAGCATCATTAACAAAAGAGTTTCTTGGAACTTCTCAGCAATGACATTAATAACAGGTTCATTGTAAAGGAAGGAAACTCCCCAATTACCTTGTAACAAGTCTGCTGCCCAAATACAGTATCGTTCTACTGGTGGCTTATCAAATTGCCAGAAAGCAGCCATAGCCGCTTTTTGCTCCTCCGTCACAGATAATCCCGAAAAATACGCATCAATTGGATCAATCGGAGAAATAACTAAGAGCAAAAAGCTAACTACGCTGACAGCAAATATCAAAAGTACCACACGAATAAGTTGTTGTCTAATAAAAGACCAAATTTGCTGATTCATATGTAATCCTTACTATACTATTTCCATTGCCATTGAGAAAGATTTGCTATAATACCCATGCCTTGTCCACGTTGATTAACGCCTACATTACCTAGGTCTAGACCATCACGAACTAAATATGGAACGGATACATTGGCAATCCATAAATATGGTACATCTTCTTTTATACCTGTTTTTCCATCCCATTGAGCCAACTTAAATTCTTTAATCGCTTCATCCCAGCTGTTAGCTGCCAATGCCGCATCAATATGAGCATCTACTGTTGGATTGCTATACATAGCTGGGTTATTAATTACGTTTTTACCAATTTGGGAACTATGGAAATACATGTAAAGAGACAATGGATTAAAGTCACTAGAATTCCAAATTGTAGGTACATTACGAGCAATTTTACGAGCATCAGACCATGCCATAGATTCCGCAATCATATTGATGCCCAATTTTTTTGCATCCGCTGCTAGCGCTACTGCTGTATTATAACGTTGTAAATCGTTGGAACGACCGGAAATTTTAAATTCAGCTTTTACGCCATTTTTTTCACGAATTCCATCACCATCTGTGTCTTTCCATCCAGCATCTTCAAGAATTTTTTTCGCTTCTTCTACACGATTATCTGTGATATTTAATTCTGGATTAACCCATGCTAGCTCTTTGGAATACATGTATGTTGGTTCACCAAATCCATTCAATGCATTTTTGATAATTTCTGCACGATTAATACCAATATTTAAAGCTTTACGAATGGCTGGATCAGACGTAATATTATTACCTACTTTCATACCATTTTCTTCACGTTCTGGTTGTGTTGGAAGATTCAATGTAAAAGAAGCTATAGTTTGCATCGTAAATACTTTCATATTATCTACTTTTGCATTCGCATAGTCAGAGTTCAAGAATAAAACATCCACTTGACCAGATTTAGCCGCTGCTACTGCAGCATCTTCAGCAATATTTAAAACTGTCACTTTTTTTAATTTTGGTTTTTCACCATAATAATATTCATTCGGTTCCATAATTAACTGTTGCTCTTTTTGGAATGCCACTACTTTCCATGGACCAGAACCAATTGGTTGTGAACCGTAAGTTTCTTTATTATACGCATGGGCTGGTACAATCCCCAATGTAGAAGTTATTTCAAGAAATGGAGACCAAGGTTTTTTCAATGTAAATTCTACCGTATAGTCATCTTTTGCCACGACTGATTCCATGAAAGTAAGATCTACATAGCCACCTGCCTTTTGTGCTGTTTCATAAGTAAATACAATATCTTTAGCTGTTAGTGGTTGACCATCAGAGAACTTAACATCATCACGAATTTTAAATGTATAATGCAAGCCATCTGGAGATATGGTTACATCTTTCGCTAAATCCATTTCCAGTTCTTTTTTATCATTTCTTGTATATAACGCAGAGTGGAATGGATCCGCAGCCCACATACCCCATCCACTAGTAGGGTCATAACCACCATTAATCATATATTTCCCCATGGAAATAACAATTTCTCCCTTGGCTGCACGATCAGCTCTCGCCTGATCTGTATTGCCACCGCAACCAGCAATCATTAAAAATGCCATAATCGTGGTTACAAGCATAAATAATCTTTTTAACATAACGTACGCCCTTTCAAAAATAAAATATTTATACCCTAAACTTAAAACCTATATCCTCCTTTCGAATAAAACATAATGATTAAACGGATATATAATAAATCATCTTTATAAAAAATCCATAGTGCACCTATCGTATAAAAAAGATACCCTCTTCTTATATAAATTAGGTAACCACTATTGATTACAAACATCATAAAACAACTTTAGATATATTCTAAAAGACTTTATGAATTAAAACTTTCTAATATCTTATCAGTTCTTTCACCTATATGTAATTATCTTTAATCTTACAATACACGATCGTCATTCGTCAAATAACTTTTGGTTATACGTGAGAAATAAATATATTCTCAAATTAAAAGAAACATAAGTAGTATAAAAGACCATCTATAAATATATATACACGCATCCATATACTAACTTATGTTTCTTCTCTACTTGATTGACATATTACTACTTTTTCTTTCCAAAGAAAAAGGATACTACAGCAATCACGATAATTGCACCTAATACAGATGGGATTAAAGCCATCCCAGCTAAACTCGGACCCCAAGTACCAAAAATTGCTTGTCCCACAGAAGAGCCTACTAAACCTGCAATAATTCTAGCAATAATACCCATAGAGCCAGCTTTTTTAGTAATTTTACCTGCAATAAATCCGATTAATCCACCAATAATACATGCCCAAATCATCGTATCACTCCTTTACATGAAATTCCTACATTTATGTTGAAACCCATAACCGAGCAGTTTCTATAGATATTTAATATCTTAATTGCATTCTACTGCATTTCATTTGAAAAAGCAAACTTTATACATCATAGGACAGTCTCAAGGTTTTGTTTAAAAAATAATATCTAGCTTTAAGATAGTATCATCTCAACTAGATAGTCTTTTATTAAAATAACTGTATCAAATGACAATATTTACTTCTTATTATAAAAAAGCACTATCTATACACCCCTTATAAAGCCATTTCTATCAATCTTTTTATTTCGTCAATGACACTTTCAAAACCAATATCTTTAGCATACCATAGTTATCCTGAATGATTCGTAATTCTATTTCTAACTTCTTATATCGTCATAGAACTATTTGTACTATATATCTCTATGACACTCCTATATGTATATAAACCAAAATAGTACTAGCAATTCATATAGCTAGCACTATTTTATCTTCATCTTAATATTTTGTTGAAAATCAGATATTTGTGTCCTATAATTCGTATCTCATATTCTTTAACTTTTCTAGGCTGTTTTCACTCCTTCTTCTCTTCGCTCGAACTCTAGAACATCCCTGACATACTCCAATCTAATGCTTGCTACGTTGCTTCCCTTCTTATAAGGAAAGATACAACCTCAACCTGCTCAACATTGTCCAAACCAGTCTTAATAACATCTCCAACATGCATGATGTTTTTTAAAACTTAAATAATATTTAGATAAGTTTGTTTTTATTTGTAGGTTGAACTATCATGAAATGTCAATTCACTGATAGTTTCACTTAGATATTTATATAGTCTTTTTGTATTTATAAATCACCCTCTTAAAATCTCGTGTATCTGCTCCTCTTTGATTTGTTTTTTTAAATCATCAATTTTTCTTTCAATATAGTTTTTATGTTTTATCCACTTTAAACCTATAAAGCTTGGTAAAAATGATTCGAGAAATTCAATCCAAGCTGAATATATAGGTACTACACTACCTGACCAACTCCAAGAAGTAGGTGTTAATGGTATTTTTTCAAAGTCTTCAAACGACGGATTATTTTCAAGGAAAAGCAATATATACTCTTTCTTTCTTTTGAGCTCTAATTTTGACACAACTGAAAATAAGCAATACATTTTTGATTTATCATTACAGAATCGTTTAATACATTGTCGAATCCACATATCTTGTCTCTCTAATAGCTTTTTCTCATTTTGCTTTGGCAATAATATAGATTCTAAAAAATACAGTACGGACAATATAGAATATTGCTGACTACTTATCAACTGATCAAAAATTTTGTTATATATTTCTACAAAATCATCCAAATCGAAAAAACAACAATGCTTTTCTTCCTGCTCGCTAAAAAAGTCAATATTTATTAAATAATCTATATGCCTGTCCAATATAGAAGGTCTAACCGAATATATTTCTTTCAAAAATTGTCCGTCATAATCATGATATTTATAATATGACAGCATAGTATAGTATATTTCTTCAAGCAATTCTAAATTACATTTAAACTTTTGAATCACTTCCTTTGGTGTATTATGATTACAATTAAGTAACAAACCAAAATAAATATCTACAATAAAAGCGGAATACTCTTTTTTATCTAAAATAATTTTACAACCTTTTATCAATGCAAATTCATCTATTACATTATATTTCTCAAGAAAATCTATATCACGCATTGATGATGAGGTAATACATCTATCAGAAGTGTCTTTTAAAAAATCATAAAGTTCTTGTAAATGCTTTTTTGTAATTAATTCTACTGGTAATTCATGGTAATATGCATATATCCAGGTATTTTTCTGACTATATTCTTCACTAATAATAATTTCATACACATCTGAATCAGATAATAAAGAAAATAGAGTGTCTACTAGATGGTATGGATGTAAATTGCTTGGTGTATCATTTTTGATATAATATTTAATTGCATCGACATACCAATCTACTTTATTGGAAATAGCATCAAAGGCAATGCCTAATCCATTACCGACCTCCCAAGATAAATGGCTATCTATACTCGAAATACTGTTACAAACATCGATTAACTTCTTAAACATTTGTAAATCGCAATTCAAAATAAAATGATTAATTGATTGCTGCTTTCGTTTTCTATGTTCTTTATAACCCATTTCTTTATAATCTGGCCCTTTAAGAAGACAATATAATTGAAAACTCTCTCCTTCAAAATATTCAGAAAATATGGATGCACAAGAACAATTCATTCTACTGAAAACTTGCACTATTTTGTCTACTAAAATGCAATTTGTCAATTTATCTGGCAGAAAATTGGACTTTAAAATCGATTGAATATATTTTAAATCAAATTGTAAAACAGGAATGCTTACATTCTTGATTTTCCCACCATAAGAACTGAGGATTTCCTTCACTTTTGGTCTATATTTTTCATTTTTGCTTAGAGAATATAAATATTCCCAAATTAACTTTCGATATTTTTTAACACCTTGAGATATAACTAATGGAATTTGATGTATAGTTACTTTATTTTTTCCTCCTGCCTCTGCTGGTGAAAAATACAGTCTCAAAAAATCTTCTGCTACTTGCAAAAAGAAATTAACAATAGATTCCTCTTTCCAGTCATCTGAATATTCTTTTATTTTTTCAAAAAATATTATTTGAGTATAAAAATCATACTCCATGGTATTCCTATGAATCCCAAAATATATATTAACTGCATGATAAAAATCCATAAATAAATCTGGTCGCTTTAAATAATATTGAAAAAACAAATCATACGCAGTTGGTAAATCAGTCATATCTGAAAATCCACCAAGAATTTTAATAATATCATTTTCTACATGCCGATTGTTTTTGCCTTTTTCAATATCTATATTGCTCCATTCACAAATTACTCTTTCTTCAGATTTAATTTCATTTTGTAAAAGTAAAAGTGTTTTCGTAGGATTAATACGAAAAAAGACTTTTACAAACTCGAAGAAAATCGGTGATTTTTCCGTTGATAATTCAGACCATAGTAGTTTTATTTCTTTCTCAACAAAATTTAAAAGTTCTTTATTTCCAAAGACATTAACTAATGTATTAACAGAAGTTACAGTTCTTTCTCTGTAGCTTGAAAAGCAAGCTTTAATCATTTTCGACAACGTAAGTATTTTTTTGTCAAAGAAAATATACTTTAACAAAAAATTAGATAAGCATTGATCAGAAAAACGAACAGCTTTATCATTATAAATATCTATAATCTCCCACTCGTGAAGCATACGGATATTTTCAATAAAACTATCTCGAGTTAACCCTTTTTCCTGTAAAATTGGCAAAAATGCATCAATAAAATCTAAATGAATCGCCTCCAAAAAGGCAATTACACCTGATGTTATACACAAATTTTTATCTATAAAAAATTGATTATTTTCTAAATTAGAACCATAATAATCTTCATATAATTGTGACACATCATCAATAGACTCCAAACGATTTGAACTGCATGCTACTTTCCCAGCAAGTATAGCAATACGAGCATTTCCTCCTGCAATTCTTATAATTCGTTCTTGATAGTCTGAATTCAAAATCCCCAATGAAGTTCCAAGCAATTCCTTAATCTCATCCTCTGAAAATACATTTATATTCACAATTTCATAAGAAGTAATTGCTCGAACATTATTTATGACTTTTTGAAGTGCATAATCCCTTACTGTAATAAGCACTTTTATATTATATCCCTCTGATTTCATACTAACGTATCGGATAATATGCTGCAGTCCTGACAATTGATTTGCATCATCAATAAAAAGAAAATAATCTCCTGGTCTATCTAAAAAAAGTTTTAAATCCTCGTATATTGGTAATGCGTTGCTATGAATACAGTAAATTTTTTCATTCTTAGCATCTTCATGATTTTTTACATAATGTAAGCCTAAACGTGTTTTCCCCGCACCTGATGGACCAGTAAGTATAACAACATCCACTTTAAGATAAGCATTGATTATATCTTGAAATTCTTTTTCTCTGTATAGAAATTTAGTATCAATTGGAGCAGCCATTCTATTTGTATTGTAGCTATTAATAAATTCATCATATGATTGAATTTGATCTGTACTTATTGATATTCCCAAATAATCACGTGAAAGATTGTGATGAAAAAGATATATATCTTCTGCAAGCTTATCAATTCCAATAATTACAAGCTTAACTCCAACATCTTCACACAGTTTTTTTACTTCACTATCTTGAAATGGTGTAAGGTTTGAGGAAGTATGACAATAGATAATTTCAGAGATTTTGTCATGCGGAATACGCGTCTTTTCTATATCAAGACATTTTTCAAGGTCATCACGAATTTTTGCAAATAAGTTCGATTTTTGAGTTGTGTATTCAACAAAAACATACTTTCCATTTGATGCAACAAAATAAGTATCAGGTGTACCTAAAGTAGTCTTTCTTGTACCTGCTTCTCCACCAAGCGATACTATATTCGGATAACCTGTTTTACATAAATAAGAATTACAAAGATTTTGAAATGAACCTGCATCCAGTTGTAGTATTTTTTGTTTAATACTTTCAATATTAGCCACCGTCTATGTCTCCCATCTTTTAAATAATACACCATCTAAAAATACTTCAATGTTTCTAAAATAGCTTCTTCCTTTTCAATTGAGCACTATGAAATATTCTGGTTATCATTTTTTGAATTATTATAGTATTTCTTAACTACTAAACCATGCTTTTTCTTAACTTGTGCAATGTACATTGTAGATACTTTTAAGTCCAACTTTTTCCAAAATATCGTATTAAATTTATTTCTGGTTGATTTACTCTCGGCACTTATTAACTTCATATCATCCATCAGAAGTTCTATACTAATCTATTTTTTTAATCTAGTTTTGCAAGCAAAGATACGGCCTCAGTATGATACGTCTGCGGGAACATATCCACTGGTTGAACTTTCACCAATTGGTAGCCCTGTTTTGTCAGTATTTCTATATCTCGTGCCATGGAGGATGGGTTACAAGACACGTACACTATCCGTTCTGGCCCCATCCCAACGGCAGCATGTAATACATCTTCTTTGCAGCCTGCACGGATGGGATCAAATACGATGACGTCTGGCTCGATGCCTTGTCTATACAAGCGTGGCATCTCCACTGCTGCATCACCTACGATAAATTCTGTATTGTTGTATCCATTGCGGAGTGCATTTTTCTTCGCATCTTCGATGGCAGGTGCCACGATTTCAATGCCGATGACATGCTTTGCTTTGTGCGCCAAAAACAAAGAGATTGTTCCCGTTCCACAATAGGCATCAATCACCGTTTCATGACCTTTCAATGCTGCAAAATCCAAGGCCGTGTCGTACAATACGGTGGTTTGTTGCGGATTCACTTGAAAGAAAGAATGGGGTGACAACTGAAAAGATAAATCTTTAATATAATCTGTAATTTGGTCTTTTCCATAGATCGTACGATTCGTAGGTCCTAAAATCACATTCGTTTGTTTTGGATTGTGATTCACTACGATGGATGTTACCTGTGGCAATGCTCTTACGATACGGTCTACCAATTCCGATTCACGAGGAATATTCGCTGTGCGACTTACGAGGATAACCATCCATTCATCTTTCCCAATACGACCCACAACATGACGAATGACACCTCTTTCCGTATACTCATCATAAGGTTCGATTCCCAATTTATTCATAGCTTCATAGCAAACTTTACGAATCTCATCATTGCCTACATCTTGAATAGGGCAATGTTCATGGTTAATGATGCTATGGGATCCCTTTTGATAAAATCCCATACGAATTTTGTCTACGGTGCCACCTACAGGCATTTGCATTTTATTCCGATACCGCCAAGGCTGCTCTGGGCCTATGCAAGGTAATACCAAATTGGGGTCACATTTAGCAATCCGTTCGATAACGGCTTTCACAGATTCTGTTTTTAGTCGTAATTGTTCTGTATAGGACGCATGTTGTAATTGGCAGCCCCCACAATTGCCATATACCTTACATTCTGGGGCCACTCGCTCTGCAGACGGTGTCAGCACCTCTACAATATCTCCTACGGCATAATTCTTTTTGACTATGGTAATCTTCACTTGCACCGTTTCATTTGGTAAAGCATAGGGTACAAATACTGTAAACCCTTCGTATCTGCCTACCCCTTCGCCACTACTGCCGGTGCCGTGAATCTCTATCGTATATGTATGTCCAACGCACACCGGTGCTTTCTGTTGTTTCTTCTTCTCACTCATCTATATATCCTTTAATCCAAGTAATTTGTTTCTATCATTATGTTATTATATCATTTTTTATCTGTTCCTAACACGTCTATATATCTCATACTACCTAGTATAATTCCCACATATGCACACCATTTATATCATTAATCTAGGTACCTTAGTAAATGTCTATTTAGCATTTGCTGAAAATATTACTACAAAGCAAACAAAAAGCATATAGCCTTCATTGATGTACGACATCATGAAAACTATATGCCTATGTTATACATAAAAGCTATTTGTTGAGGTTTCTCTATTGCCATCCTCTCAAAATATAGTATAGAACTTTATTTACTGACTAGTGTCTCATATATAATAAGACATATAGAGAATACTTTTACAATCTCCAGTTTATTTCATCAATCGATTGCGAATCATCGCTGCTCCTAATACCAATACAACACAACCGATATGGAATGGTAAACTATATGGTTCAATATATGGCGCTGCCATTGGATCGTGTTGAATCATGCTTGCAGATACCCAACCTAAGATACCGCCACCTGCGTATAGAATAACAGGGAATTTATCAATCAGTTTTACAAAGATGGTACTGCCCCAAACAATGATTGGCACTGTCACAAGCATACCTGCTACAACAAGACCAAAATGGCCTTCTGCTGCTGCTACAACACCTAATACATTATCAATTCCCATGACACCATCGGCAATGATGATTGTTGCAATAGCACCCCAAATATTATCTTTTGCTTCAATATTGTGCTCATTATCACCATCTTTCAATAAGGAATAGCCAATCCAAAGCAACATAATACCACCAACGATGCGCAATGCTGGAATATTATCTAAGGCTTCGATGAACAAAATTGCCATAATTAACCGCAAGCCAATAGCTCCAGCAGTCCCCCAGAAAATGGCACGCTTGCGCAATGTTTCTGGTAAGTTTTTGGCGGCCATGCCGATAACAATAGCATTATCCCCAGCCAATAATATATCAATGATAATAATTTGTAAAATTGCTAATAACCCTTGTGTTGATGTAATATCCACCATATCCTCCTATATTTACTACTTAGAATACATTTTATTATAGCATAGGGAATCTATAAAACAAAGGATAGCCAATTCTGTGAATTAGCTATCCTCTATATATGTAGAAACTAAATTATTCTAGCTCCTACCTCTTTATTTTTTGTGTAATAACACATTTGCAATTAGATGTTCTTTCTGTTTTACAACAAATCAATGACTTCTCTAATTTAAAATATATACTTTTACTGTTCGACGACCAAATTGTATGGCCTCATTATAGCTATCCATAGCCAAATCAATCCGATGCCCTATAATAGCACCACCTGTATCATCCGCTACAGCATAACCATATCCTTCTACATACACTTCTGTTCCTAATGGTATTACATTAGGATCTACCGAAACATACCCACGGCGAAGTGCGTTACCTCTAGCTGTATGTGTACCAGATTCATAACTTGAATAGGCACTAGCTTCCATTTCTAATGTTTTTTTATAGCTTGTTGGTTTGCCTCGTTTGATAGATAATTTAGACCATGTAGCACTATCAATAGTTCCTGTCACTGGTAATCCATAATGACGCTGGAAACGAATCAAAGCTTCTTTAGTTCCATCCCCAAAGACACCATCAACAGCTCCAGGAGAAAATCCACTATCTACTAATTTAAGTTGTACTTCTTTTATGTTGCGACCACGATCACCAAACCGTGATACTTCTACACTACGGGTATTTCGAGATGCTTGTTGCCCCTCAAAGTGTTTTTGATTCTCTAGTAAAGCACGCATAGTTTCCTTGCCAACTCTACCATCTGGAGTTAACCCGTGTTCTTTCTGAAAGACGAGTACTGCGTATTCTGTATTATTCCCAAACACTCCATCTGCTGTATCAAGCAAATAGCCTTGGGCTACTAACAACGCTTGTAACTCTTCTACCTCTTGACCGCGATCACCACGTCCTGATGTTGCCAAAGCTGTCACCATGGTACATACCAACAGGAGAATCGCTAGGAGAGTTATTTTTTTCACGATGTTCACCTCATATCTAAATGCTTATACATTTTACCATTTTTTGGGAGATACGTCAAAAAAATAGGACTTTTTTAACACTTTAACACCACTTAGTACCTATTTTTATTATATTTTTCCCACATGTGGTATAAATCTCTCCCCATAGGAAATACCACCTACTACATATATACACTAATAAATGTTAGTTTTCCTCAATTTCTATAGTAATTATGCATAAAAATGGGGTTGCTATACTAAATTGGCATAATTAAAAAAGCTGTAATGAAAGTTTCCTTTCACTACAGCTTATATAGAGCCTCTACTCTCTATGAAGTATGCAATTAAATATACTGTCCTTTGATCATATCGTATTCAGATACATTTACTTGTTGTTTTCGCCCTGCAATCCGTAATACTGTATATCCCAAGATACCAGATACGATAGAGCCTACGAAGATACCAACTTTTGCCATTTCTTGTGCTTCTCCTGGAGGGAAGGCTAACAAAGATACGAACAAGCTCATGGTAAATCCGATACCACAACATAGAGCGATACCATACACATGAGTCCAATTGGTTTGAGCTGGCATTTCCACTAGTTTAGATTTTACTAGTAAGAACAATGTGCCAAATACTCCTACTTGTTTACCTAATACTAAACCTACTGCAACACCTAATACAACTGGATGGGCAAAGCTTTCTAAAGTAAATCCGTGGAAAGATACCCCTGCATTGGCAAAACCAAAGATTGGAATAATTAAGTAGGTAACCCAGTTACTTAAGGTGTGTTCCCATTCAGATAATGGAGATACATGACGACCATCACGTATGCCATGGTATGGAATAAACGCCGCTAAAATTACACCTGCTAAGGTAGCATGCAATCCTGACTTAAACACACAGAACCAAAGGCCAAATCCTAATGCTAAATACGGAATTGGTCTCGTATAGTTCATACGGTTTACGTATTGTAACATGAACACGATGATTGCTGCTACGAATAAGTAAAAGAAGTTTAACTCCGCTGTATAGAAAAAAGCAATGATAACAATAGCCATCAAGTCATCCATAACAGCCAAGGTAGTTAAAAATACTTTCATTGCAATGGGTACTCGATCACCTAAGAGTGAAACGATACCGATGGCAAAGGCAATGTCTGTAGCTGTTGGAATCCCCCAACCATGAATAAAGTCTGGATGATAACCGACAATGAAATAATAGATTAAAGCCGGCATTAAAAGGCCAAAAAATGCTGCAATACCAGGCAAAAATCGTTTTGCATTGGTATTCAATTCCCCTGCAATCATTTCCCGTTTTACTTCAAGGCCTACAAATAAAAAGAAGACCGCCATGGCCACGTCATTAATCCATAATTCAATGGACAATGGTCCTAATTTAGCATGAAGCAAAGAGTGGTACAAACTTTCTACTGGAGAGTTTGCCAATAGCACTCCTACCACAGCAGCTACAAAGAGTAGTACACCCCCTGCTGATGGTGATGTAAAAAAAGATACAATTCGATTCATACAATTACCCCTCTACTATGTAATATATATCATTAAATAACTAACATATTCTTTTGTTATTATATCACTAATTATATTCTTTATCTATCGAATTTTTTCTATATTGCGTATGTATACAAAATCCAATACTCGATTCACCGATGTCCTTACGATACTGTCGTCCCTCAAAGTCAATCATGGATACACGTTCATAAGCATGTTCTAAGGATTGTTCCAATGTATTCCCCAACCCTACAACACCTAATACACGACCACCTTGCGTTACATAGTGATCTGTTTCATATGTTGTACCAGAGTGAAATACCATTGATACAGTATCCATAGTATGAATATCTCCTGTGATTCTTTGACCTGTCAAGGTCTGCTGTGGATATCCTTCGGATGCTAAGATAACACAGGAAGCGTATTGTTTCGACCATTCCAAGGATATCCCCTCTAATTGTCCCGTAGCTGTGGCATACATGATGACTCCTAAATCACTCTGCAATAATGGCAATATCACTTGTGTTTCTGGATCTCCGAAGCGAGCATTGAACTCTACTACTTTCGGTCCTTCCTCGGTAAGCATTAGACCTGTGTACAAGCACCCTACATATGGATGACCTTCTTCTGCCATGGCTTTCACGATAGGTTTTACTATTGCGTCTACTATGGTTTGTTCCAAAGTGCCATCCAGTTCTGGCACCGGTGCATAGGCGCCCATTCCTCCTGTATTTGGACCTTCATCATGGTCTAACAATCGTTTATGATCTCTTGCTCCTATCATAGGTAAGACGTGAGTACCGTCCACAAAGGACAACAAGGATACCTCCTGTCCTCGCATATATTCCTCAATCACAACGCTTTCTTCCGAACTATTCAGCATTTCTTTCAACACTCGTTCTGCGTCTGTGAAAGTCTCACAAATAGTGACACCTTTACCGCCCCAGAGGCCATCTCTCTTTAATACAATAGGTACACCCCATTGATGAATAATGCCTTTTCCAGTTTCTACATCTTGGCAAACCTCATACTTTGCCGTAGGAATCTCATATCGACGCATTAATTCTTTTGCAAACGACTTAGACCCTTCTAATCGAGAAGCCTGCTTGGATGGTCCAAACACAGGAATCCCTACGGCTCGGATCGCATCGCTAAGTCCCTCTACTAAAGGGAGTTCTGGACCTATTACCACTAAATCAATCTGATGTTCAACCAACCAAGGCATCAATTTTTCTTGATGTTTCCAATCTATTTCTACCATAGTTGCTACGGATGCCATACCCGCATTTCCTGGTACTACATAAACATCTGTTACAGATGGGCTATGGTGCAATTTCCAAGCTAATGCGTGTTCACGACCACCATTGCCAATAATACATACTTTCATAGATACCTCTCAATATAAACTATTTTATAATAGCTTGTTTCTTAATGACAACACGAGATCCCACTATATTCAAGGCATCCTCGCAAAATAATCGCACCGCCTCTGGGTAGATGCGATGCTCTTCATGCAAGATTCGTGTTGATAAAGTATCCACCGTGTCATCTTCATAGACAGGTACCACCGCCTGCGCAATGATAGGACCCGTATCCATGCCTTCATCCACAAAATGAACGGTACATCCTGTGTATGTTACGCCTTTTAGTAAGGCTTGCTTCTGTGCCTGTAAGCCTGTAAAGGCTGGCAATAAGGAGGGATGTATGTTCAAGATGTTTCCTCTGTACGCTTGCACAAATGTAGGTGGTAATATACGCATATACCCAGCTAACAAGATGCCCTCCACTTCATATTCTTGTAACAAATCTAGCATAGCTTGTGTCCAGGCTGCTTCAGTACCATAGTTGGCAGGCTCTACTATGTGTACAGGAATGTACCAAGCACGTCCTTTCTCCACAATACCCACATTGGGTCTATCACTAATGATAAGAACTATTTCACCCTCTATATACCCCGCTTCTATGGCCTTATAGATGGCTTCTCCATTAGACCCTCTGCCACTGCCAAATAGAGCCAATCGTTTACGCATGGAATGCCTCACCAAGAATCGTCACATCTCCCTGCCCTTCTGTAACAAGTCCAATGGAGTACACCACTTCCCCTTGCTCTTGCAACACTTCTACGACTCGTTCTACTAACTCTGGCTTCACTACTAGCACCATACCTATGCCCATATTGAAAGTATGATACATTTCTCTCGTTTCCACATGTCCCCATTCTTGTAATAGCTTAAAAATAGATGGTACTGGCCAGGCATCACTATGAATCGTAACAGATAACCCCTTTGGTAATATGCGAGGAATATTGTCGTAGAAAGATCCCCCTGTTATATGAGCCATCCCCTTCACTAACTGTTCTTTCAGTAGTGATAGAATAGGTTTTACATACAGTTTCGTTGGTGTTAATACTTCTTCTCCAATGGTGCAACCTAACTCGTCTACATAGGTATCCAATGGTATTTGTTGTTTTTCTAAGATAATATGGCGCACTAAGGAAAATCCATTGGAGTGTAAGCCTGATGAAGGTAAACCTAGTACCATATCTCCTGCCTCGATAGAGGCTCCTGTAATGCATCGGTCCTTATCTACAATCCCCACTGCAAAGCCAGCTAAATCATAATTGCCATCACCGTAGAAACTAGACATTTCCGATGTTTCTCCACCGATTAAAGCACACCCACATTCTTCACAAGCCTCACCAATACCATCGATAATACTTTCAATATGATTATGTTCCAATTTACCGACTGCAATGTAGTCTAGGAAAAATAGAGGAGTCGCCCCCTGTGCTACCACATCGTTCACACTCATAGCCACACAATCTTGACCAATCTGGCGATGCTTATTCATGAGGACGGCAAAGCGAATTTTCGTACCCACCCCATCCGTACTCGATACAAGAATGGGTTCTTTCATGGTGTACTGTGCCAAAGAATAGAGCCCACTAAAACCACCTAGAGATCCTAGTACACCCGGTGTATAGGTGCGTTCCACACGGTGTTTAATCTTTTGAATGAGCTGGTTCCCCGCTTCTACATCCACGCCAGCATCTAAATAAGTAACAGGTGTATTATCAACAGACATAAGTACCTCCCTTGGTATACTCATCCCCTACAGGACTTGGATACTCTCCAGTAAAACAAGCCACACACAAATGCGGTACTTCTAATTGTTTCATAGACTGCATCAATCCTTCATGAGACAAATAATATAAACGATCAACGCCAATATATTGACTGATTTCTTCTATGGAATATCGATGAGCTAACAACTCTTCTGCATCAGATGTATCGATACCAAAATAGCAAGGATACCGAATAGGTTCAGAAGTTAAACACAAATAGATTTCTTTCGCTCCCGCTTGTCGTAACATGGAAACGATATATCGACTTGTGGTGCCTCGTACAATGGAATCATCAATAAGAATAATACGCTTTCCTTGTACCACATCAGGAACAATACTAAACTTTTTACGCACCGCTTCCTCTCGACTAATTTGGTTGGGTTCTATGAAAGTCCGCAATACCTTCGGATTCCTCACTAACCCTTCCCTATAGGGTATACCAGATTCCTCTGCATATCCCTGAGCAGACAAAGTCCCTGAATTAGGTATGGGCATAACAATATCCGCTTCATATTGTGTTTCTTTTGCCAGCTGACGTCCCATAGCTACCCTTGCTTCTGATACACCTTGCCCATCGATAACACTGGTAGGATGTGCAAAATAAATATATTCAAACACGCAAGTATGTTGTTCCACTACCTCCTGTTGTTCTATGCCTGCACTTCCTACATGTAATTGTTTTGTTTTTTCTTTATTTTCTAATCCCTCAACCCCACCTCGAGAAATAGTTCTACTCTGTATACCACCCTCAGTATTTTGGTAGTCCGAGACTTCGTATCTTATACTGGAGTGATACGGTACACTGCAGAAATCTGTTCCATCAATAAGAATTATTTCACCAGGCCTTACATCACGAATGAAAGTCCCCTCTATAGCGTCTATAGCGCAACTTTCAGAGGCAAGTACATACCCATGGGTCGTACGACCTACGCAAAGAGGACGATATCCATGAGGATCTCGTACACCTATCAGCTTCTCATTGGCAACAATCGTCAACGAAAAGGCGCCTTCTAATCGCGCACAAGCTTGCTGAATAGCACCTAAGATGGTCAATTCATTGGAGCATTTAATCAAATGGACGATGACTTCTGAATCCATTGTGGTCGTAAATACACAGCCTTGGGTTTCCAACTCACGACGTAACACTTGGGCATTCGTCAAATTCCCATTATGAGCCACTGCAAATGTACCCCACGGTGATGTTCCTACAATGGGTTGTACATCACAAGGATTCTCTATACCTGTCGTAGAATACCGTACATGTCCAATTCCTATATGACCTTCTAAGAAAGAAACATCCTGTAAGGCCTCTTTCACGAGCCCTGGTCCTTTCACCACATCTATCTGTGATTCATGAACAACAGCGATCCCCGCTCCCTCTTGCCCTCGGTGCTGTAACGCCACAAGTCCTTCATATATAGTTGTCCCGATGGTAGAGGACTTGTCATAGACTCCAAAGACTCCGCATTCCTCATGCCATGTATCTAACATACCATCATATTTCATTATGCCCCCTAGAGTCATACTCTACTCATATCGTGCACACGGACAAATTATCAAATGTCAAACTATCTCTATTATAACTTGCTACACAGCTATCTTCAATACAAACTCAGGGAATCAACAAAAAACGTGGTATACTTAAGATATAAGAAGTCATGTATGGAACGCTAACAAACATACTATAGGATGTAGTAAGAACTCCACCACCATCCTATTAACATATAAAGGAGGCTATGTATGCACATATTCCGTCTATTTGTCACTCCTCGCACTACCACATCACAAGAGTCACAGCAACTACTTGCGACCTTTCAACAAGACTTGCAGATTCCTCTCACCGACCTCACAATCTACGAACGATACGACATCTCTGGAATCACAGAATCAGAGTTTGAACGCGCTAAAACCCTCATTTTTTCTGAACCTCCCATAGAAACTACTTGTACTACATTAAACCTGTCCGCCCTAGACCATCCCATTGCTATTGCACCTACGCTAGGTCAATATGACCAGCGTGCTGATGCTGCAGAGCAATGCCTCTCCATCCTCACCAATCATGATCATAGTACAGTACGTACTGCACGAATCTATGTCTTAAGGGGCCCCCTAACTAAAACACATATAGATACAGCTCGACAATATCTTTTGCAATCTATCGATGCCTATGAAAGCTCCATGGACCTTCCTATAGCGCTAGATATAGTAACACCGGTAGTTCCAGAAACTTCGCACATAGAGGAGTTCACCACCCTGACGAAAATAAAGCTAGAAGAACTCCTTCACTCTATGCAATTGGCCATGACTCTAGAAGACCTACTATGTATTCAAAGGTATTTTCAAAAAGAGCATCGCAACCCAACAGTGACTGAAATTCGTGTATTAGATACCTATTGGTCAGATCATTGTCGCCACACTACATTTAATACCCAATTAACGGAGATTACCTTTGATGAGTCTGCCCTTACCAAGCCGATTCAAAAAACGTATCAAACCTATCTTGAAACAAAACAACAACTGAATCCATCAGCTGATGTAGCACCCACATTAATGGACATGGCCACAATGGCTATGCAAGAACTTCGTCATCAAGGCAAACTAAATCAATTAGATGTGTCGGACGAAATCAATGCGTGCACCATCATTGTTCCGGTGCAGGTGGATGGTAAAAAAGAAGAATGGCTGTTATTGTTCAAAAACGAAACCCATAATCACCCCACTGAAATCGAACCTTTCGGTGGTGCTGCTACTTGTTTAGGTGGCTGTATTCGAGATCCTCTCAGTGGTCGTGCCTATGTATACCAAGCCATGCGTATCACTGGATCTGGTAACCCTTTAGTCTCAAAAGAGCATACTTTGCTCGGTAAATTACCACAATCCTACATCACAACCACAGCTGCCAAAGGTTTTTCTTCCTACGGCAACCAAATTGGCGTTCCTACAGGGGAAGTACGTGAGTATTACCACGACTCCTATCGAGCTAAACGTTTAGAAGTAGGTGCTGTCATCGGTGCTGTGCCACGATCTCATGTACATCGTGAAAACCCCATCCCCGGAGATCTCATTATATTGCTAGGTGGTAAAACTGGCCGGGATGGCTGTGGCGGCGCTACAGGCTCTTCTAAAATACATACGAAAGACTCTCTCTCTATCTGTGGTGCAGAAGTGCAAAAAGGAAATCCTGTTACAGAACGAAAAATTCAGCGCCTATTCCGCAACCCAGAGGTGACACAATCTATCAAGAGATGTAACGACTTTGGAGCAGGCGGTGTAGCCGTTGCTATAGGAGAGCTCTCAGATAGCATTCATATATACCTAGATGCGATACCTACAAAATACACTGGGCTCACTGGAACAGAGCTAGCCATCTCAGAATCCCAAGAAAGAATGGCTTGCATTATTGGTCCTAGCCAATGGAAACGAATCCAATCCTATTGTGCAGAGGAAAATTTGGAGGCTACCATTATAGGAGAAGTGACAAATACTGGACGCCTAGTGATGGACTTTCAAGGAGAAATTATCGTCAACCTACATCGTCAGCTCTTAGCTACAAATGGAGCTACACAAAGTACTATAGCTCATATCGTATCTCCAAGAGAAAACCACTCTCCTTCGTTTGTTACGAATCTATCTTCCCTCTCTACAACAACCAAAGCTTCCATAGAAACACGCTTTCATCAAGCTTTGCAAGATTTGAACAGTACCTCCCAAGAAGGATTACGAGCTATGTTTGACTCTACCGTCGGTGCGAATACTGTGCTCTTTCCTTTCAGTGGAACCTATCTGAAAACTCCGGTCCAAGGGATGGTAGCAAAACTTCCTGTATTACAGGGAACTACCACGACTGCAAGCATCATGACTCATGGTTTTGATCCATATCTATCAGAATGGAGTCCCTACCATGGCGCTCAATATGCGGTACTCCTTAGCTTAGCGAAGTTAGCCGCTATAGGAGGAGATATCTCTAAGGCCTATCTAAGTTTTCAAGAATATTTTGAAAAACTCAACAGTCCTATGTCCTGGGGTAAAGTGGTATCTGCTCTGTTGGGCGCCTATGAGGCGCAACACCAATTAGGTGTAGCCGCTATTGGTGGCAAAGATTCTATGAGCGGTACATTCCAAGATCTCCATGTGCCACCTACTCTTATTTCTTTTGCCGTCACCACCGAGGAGGTCAACCGCATACTATCTCCACACTTTCATGAGGCACACCATCACATCCTATTTCTGTATGTACCAGAGCTCTCTGATGGTACACCTAACTGGGCCGCCTTTAAAGCACATTGTAAAACCTTGCGTTCCTTCAATATCACGCAACAAGTGTATAGTGCGTATGTCGTAGAACAGGATGGCATCGGCCCCGCTACGGTGAAAGCTTGTCTAGGCAATGCCATTGGCTGTGTCTACCATAAAGACGAACTGCAAAGACTAGTTATGGCTGTATCTTCTACGCATAAAAAACGAGAACTAGACCAAACAAGCATAACTCAATCCTGTGCCAATACATCAGAGAATGATAGTTCCCTTGCTTCTCTAACTCCTGAAGATATATTGTTCTATCCCTTCCGTGGTTCCTTCCTCATAGAGGTGGATACTGTGACAGCTCAGGCATTAAGGGACTTACCTCACATGTACCATATTGGCACTACACAAGAAGACCCTTCTATTGTGATGGGGGATACCACTATCTCATTAGATGACTTAACCAATTCCTATGAAAGCACCTTAGCATCTATCTTTCCTATCTACGCAAAAGAAAAAAACTTCGGTGATACCAGTACCTCTGCTAACAGCAAACTACTACACACTACACAAAGCAAACCATGTAGTAAGTATACTTCTCTATCTCATCCTAAAGTGCTGATTCCTGTATTCCCTGGCACCAATTGTGAATATGAATCTGCACGGGCTTTCACAGAGCATGGTGCCAAGATAGAAACTCTTGTCATTCGCAATCGAAGCAGTCAAGAATTACAAGAATCTATTCAAGCCTTAAAACGCAGTATAAACAGTGCTCAAATTGTATGTTTCCCTGGTGGTTTTAGTAGCGGTGATGAACCAGCTGGATCAGGCAAATTTATAGCTACCCTGTTTCACAATCCATACTTGCAAGAATCTTTAGAAAATCTATTATACAAGCGTGATGGTTTAGTGCTTGGTATATGCAATGGATTTCAAGCACTGATTAAGCTTGGATTAGTCCCAACAGGCCATATCCAACCATTGGAACAAACCAGTCCTACCTTAACGTACAATACAATAGGACGTCACATTTCTACGATAGTCCATACTAAGGTTGTATCCACAAATTCACCATGGCTCAGTGCTTGTCAAATAGGTGACATCTACACAGTCCCTATTTCTCATGGAGAAGGTCGTTTCTTGGCTACAACAGAACAAGTAGAAGAACTCTATGCTCAGGGGCAAGTTGCCACACAATATGTAGACCTAGTGGGTAATACTACCTATGATCCACGATGGAATCCTAACCAATCTATAGGTGCTGTAGAAGGATTATTAAGCCCAGATGGTAGAATATTAGGGAAAATGGCTCATATAGAACGCCTGGGCCATGGTATACATAAAAATATCAATGGTAACCTTGTAATGCCCATCTTTGCATCAGGCGTGCACTACTTTATAGATTAGTACTCTCGATCGGTAACCTAAGTCCAAACTATAAAAAAACTGAAAAACATAAATAGAGGAAGATGGAGTAAAAGCATCCATCTTCCTCTATCGTTATATGGCTTTACAAAAAAGAGGCTATGACAACATGAAACACATGGTATCATAGCCCTTTATATATGATATATGATGTATGAATTATAATTAACCCACTTCTGGTTCTAACAAACCATATTTACCATCATGACGACGATATACAACGTTCATGATTTCAGTATCTTCATTGAAGAACATAAAGAAGTCATGTTCCAATAGATTCATTTGTAAAATTGCTTCTTCCACGCTCATAGGACGTACAGTAAAGTTTTTGCGACGTACTACTTCTAATTCCTTTTCTTCTGGAATCGCTTCCACAGGTGTCACATCTACATGGAATCCAGTTTCTTTACGGAATCGTTTCGCTAACCGTGTTTTATGTTTATGGATTTGACGAACAATTTTATCCACCACTAAATCGATAGCAGCATACATATCTAAATGACTTTCTACACCACGCAATACTACACTTTCTACAAAACATGTCACTTCTACTTTGCGCTCTTCTTTTTCTAGAGATAACACAACTTGAACCGTAACTGGTGTTTCAAAATAACGGGATAACTTTTCCAACCGTTTTTCAATATATTCACGCAAGGCAGCTGTCACTTCAAGATTTTTTCCTCTTACAGATACTTTCATAGTCGTCACCCTTTCTGTGTAACATATAGTGTTGCTATATGTATATAATTCTACATGAAACTATGAAAACCCTTTTTTATTTTTCTATATTTTTTCTGCATTTAGTGAAAGTAAAAAAAACTTAGGGACCCTATTCAGGAATCCCTAAGCTTTGTTCATAAATTATGCTTTATATACGTTAGCCGCTTGAAGACCACGGTTGCCATCTACGATTTCAAATTCTACTTGTTGTCCTTCGGATAAAGACTTAAAGCCATCTTCTTGGATTGCAGAAAAATGAACGAATACATCGCTGCCATCTTCTCTTTCAATAAAGCCATAACCTTTTTCTGCACTGAACCATTTTACTTTCCCAAGCATGATAATTCCTCCTACCTTTAATACTGCAAGCGATTTAGAGTATCTAAATCTTGCTTTCATGTTATCACTATATATGTATGATGTCAATCAAAATATCACTTTATTTTCAAGTATATAACATATCGATATAATTCAACGCAACTATTAATCAATTATTTCATTTTATACTAATAAGATAAACATTTAGGGTATATTTTACACTTTATATATCCATTATATTTTTCAATTTATATTCACATAATATCTTATTTTTATAAATCTGTGAATTATGTCAATTATCAAGATTGAATTTACATCTTTTATTCATATCGTTGCATTTATTCCATATGCGCATCATTTTAATAATTATTTTATTTTATAAACAACTATGAAACAATACCATAATTATTCTTTTTGCATAAGTTATTCACTATATTTTATACTCATACAAATAAATACCACTACTATCTAAAACGGTGTACTCCTTACAACATATAATGGATATATGATTACATATATCTATTTATAGCAGTACATATAGGCCTAGGCATACCAATCAATTCATTAGCAAAATTTTAGATATTATACTTAATTTCACAACAAAAAAACTACCCTACATAGGAAACTCCGTATGTAGGGTAGTTATATTTCTCTGATATCGTTTTATCGAATAACTTTTGATAAGAAAGACTTTGTTCGTTCATGTTTTGGAGTATCAAATACTTCTGCTGGCGTTCCTTCTTCCAAAATTTCGCCACCATCTACAAATAATACACGTGTAGCTACTTCTTTGGCAAAGCTCATTTCATGAGTAACGATGACCATAGTCATCCCCTCTTTAGCCAAATCTTTCATAACGTCTAATACTTCACTAACCATCTCTGGATCTAACGCTGATGTAGGTTCGTCAAAAAGCATGACTTTTGGTTTCATCGCCAAAGCTCTAGCAATGGCTACACGCTGTTGCTGCCCCCCAGATAATTGTTCTGGGTACGCCTCTGCTTTATCGGATAAACCTACTTTTCCCAATAAATCACGAGCAATGCTTTCCGCTTCAGATTTTGAAAGTCCTCTAATTTTTTGTGGTGCTAAAGTAATATTATCTAGTACAGTCATATGAGGAAATAGATTAAACCGCTGGAATACCATGCCCACTTCAGCGCGTACGTTGTTGATGTTTTCTTTCACATTTAAGTTCTTGCCATCTACAATCACGTCACCTTCTGTTGGTTCTTCTAAATAGTTCATACAGCGCAATACAGTACTTTTACCAGAGCCAGATGGTCCAATAATAACCACTACTTCACCAGCATCGATTTCTGTAGAAACGCCTTTTAAGACATGCAATTGTCCAAAGTATTTATGTACATTCTGTAATTGAATCATTTGATATTATATTTCCTTTCTAAGTACGCTACGAGTCGGGAAATGGTTAATGTCATAATCAAGTAAATCACCGCTACGGCTGTCCAAATTTCAAAGGAACCGTAGGTACGAGCGATAATTAATTGTCCTCGACGTGTCAATTCTTCAAAACCAATAACTGCTACTAGAGAAGTATCTTTCAACATAGCAATAAATTCATTGCCCAATGGTGGAATGATGGCTTTGAAAGCTTGTGGCATAATAACATAGCGCATCGTTTGGAACCAAGTTAAACCTAAAGAGCGACCTGCTTCCATTTGACCTTTATTAATAGATTGGATACCGGCACGGAAAATTTCAGAAACATAAGCACCAGAGTTTATAGAACAAGCCAAGACGGCGGCTAAATAGGGCCCAATTGGTTCTGGCGCACCATTGGCATTAACGATAGCCCCCAATAATTTAGGACCACCAAAGTAAATCATAAAGATTTGTACTAATAGTGGTGTGCCACGAAATAGTTCTACATAACATTTTGCGATCAAACGAATCACTTTAAATCGTGATAAGTTCATCAGCGCCACTACTAGTCCAATAAAGAAACCAAAGCCCACACTCATGAGGGTAATTTGAATTGTAATTCCAGCCCCTCCAATTAACAGGGGTAAAGAGTCGACAATTAACTGCCAATTAAAATCCATCGTTACCTATCCATCCTTTCATTCAACACAGATAAGGAGGCACAAAGCCTCCTTATATAGTACATTATTTTCCTTCGTATGTCACGGGAATATCCTTAGGCATGTCAGTTTTAAACCATGTTTGGTATATCTTATTTAAAGTACCATCTTGCTTCATCTCTGTCAATGCTTTATTTACACTATCTACTAGGTCTTTATTCTTTTTATTCATAGCTAAGCCAAAGTATTCTTTCGTATTTGGATAAGCGATAATCGTTAAGTGTTGATCACTATGTTTGGCTACGTAATACTGTGCCACTGGCAAATCAATTAAGGCCCCTTCTACACCACCATTTTGTAATTCTAATAAAGCATCGCTAGTATGGTCAAAGTTTTTTACTATAGCTCCATTGATTTTATTTGCTAAGTCTGCCCCTGTAGTACCCATTTGTACGGCAATCGTTTTTCCTGTCAAATCATCTAAACTTTTAATAATGCTACTTTCCTTGACAACCACAGCCATACCAGATTCATAATAAGGCATACTGAAACCAACTTTTTCCATCCGTGCTTTTGTAATGGTCATCCCCGATGCTGCTAAATCAATTTCGCCATTATCTAAAGCTGGTACTAGTGCATCAAAAGGAACATTTTTAAATTCAATAGTTTTACCCGTCCGTTTCGCAATTTCTTTAGCTACATCGATGTCAAAACCTTGTAATTCTTCGGATCCTTCTTGCTTAAACTCAAACGGTACAAACGTTGCATTAGTGCCTATCTTCAAGACACTTCCTTTTTGTACTTGGTCTCCTCCTTGAGAGCCACATCCCCCTAGTAGTGCTACTACACCTAAAGCTAATAAGCCCGTACATATTAATTTTTTTACATTTGCTTTCATAATTGGTCTCCTTTACTAAATATCTTATGTATATCTTATACACTAATTATACATCTACATGAATATTTAGTCAACATAAATTTACATATATTTTGTATTTTTATTAATTCTTGTTATATTTGTTAAATTGTATAAGCAATATATAGAAACTGATATACCAAAAAAGCATAAAAAAATACACAGCAGAACAATTTCTGCTGTGTTTCATACGGCTGACCTGGTCTTTGCCCCCACACTCGCCTGCTGGAAGGTTCGCTCTTAAGCCATGCTCCCCACTACTACCCCTCTCGACATATTTTGTCGGCAGGTCTTACATCTAAGCCGCACCATGCTCACAATTTCTCATTGCTTATGTGGATCGTTTCGCCTGCGACTGGCCTCGACTTTCAACCACAGACCCGTTATGTACTCTTATTATATCTATATTTTTTACTTTTGTCACTTAGGAACTATCATGATATTTTTCATTTTACTTATATCATTTTTATATAGTACATTTATAAAAAAGACTTGCTTTTTTTCATCAAATATACATCAGCTTTACTCCATCCCACGTTTATCACATTCTCACTTTTTATGTAAATGATGAGAACTTTTCAGTACATTTTTGTCCACTCTATAGGGTATATTCAAGGATAGAATTTTATTGTATAATGTGTGTACTTAAGTAAACGAAGAATATAAAAACGGTGGTTTTCCAAAAGAGAGTACACCGTTTCTGTTTGTTAGGAAGGATTTGCACATGTTTATGTTATCATTAATTCAAGAATCAGGGGCTTACGAACAAGATAAAAGCACCTTAGAGTTAGTAACCTTACAACTCTTACAAATGATTCAGATGAAAAGCCAAACTTTATATGTGCATTCAGTACAGGTTGCCAATTATGCTGTAGCCATTGCTGCTAAAATGGGTTTGCCAAAAGGTGAAATCGAATTGATTCGCCACGCAGCGTGTTTACACGATTTAGGCTTAATTTGCTTACCTACCACTACCTTGATGAAGTTTCCCTACTTCAACCGTCAGGAATTATCCAAATACAAGCAACATCCTGTATTTGGGGCTAGCATGATTGAAAACTATCCATGTTGCCAGCCTATCATCCCTTACATTAAATACCATCATGAGCGTTGGGATGGCACAGGTTTTCCTAAACACTTACGAGGTGCTAATATACCATTAGGAGCTCGCATCATTGGTATTGCTGATTACTACGTAACAGCCATCGACCCAGCTTCAGATACAAGCCTACAACCTCGTAGCGAGATCAAACAAGAACTATTTAGACACTCTGGCACACAATTTGATCCAGATGTGGTGAAAGCATTCATAGAAATATTAGGATAATCATTAGGCTCCACTTGCTAAAGTGAGAGCCTTTATGTTTGTCTTCGGCAAGACAGTATGAATTGTCTCCGCTGCTTCTAATAAGGTGGCCCCTGTTGTATAGATGTCATCCACTAGTAATACACTGATTTCTTTGTCTACATAGACATCCACCATAGTAGGACGAACTAAGAAATGACCTTTCATATTTTTTCGTCGTTCTTCCTTCGTCAATGTCCACATCGGTTTAGATCCATCTAACTTCAACAATAGATCCTCCCATTTCCAACCTTGTTGCATAACCCAATTTTTGAATAGCACATCCACTTGATTATAACCCCGTTGTTTCCGTTTGCTTTCACTAATGGGAATAGGTACAACAATGGTTGGTACATACTTCATATCCAAACAAGTAACTGTAAAACGTTGTAAAAAAGGAGCGGCTCCTAGAGCTCGCTCCTTTTTTCCATTAAATTTTATATCGTGTAGCATGGTTTTAATGCCACCTATATAATCTGCTAGAATATATATACATTCTAAAGAAGAAAATTTTGGACCTATTATACAACGTTCATGCATAACTGCTTGCAAACATGCATCACACCATTCACCTTGGGTATACACATCTTTACCACAATGAATACACGTAGGTGGACACAATAAGTCCCATAACCTCATTAGATCGCCCCCTCTAAGCGTTCCTTAAACAATGTATACCGATAATTGGTATCTACTCGATTTACCGCTGTATCTACAGCCGTTTCACTACCGATGAGGAGTACCTTATCTTTAGCTCGAGTGATTGCAGTATAGAGTAGATTTCTCTGTAACATCACATTATAGGCAGAAATAAATGGCAAAATAATACGTTCATATTCACTCCCCTGTGCTTTATGCACCGTAATAGCATAAGCAAGTGCCATCGTCATCATATCTTCTTCGTCAAGAGTCATCGATTTATCTGGAAATTTTACATGTACCTGTTTGCCAAGTATATCTGTAATTACACCAATTTCTCCATTGTACACATCTTGATCATAATTATTTTCCATTTGAATAATCTTATCTCCAATGCGATATACTGTACCATCTACTTTTAATTCTTCTTCACCGCTTCTTTTCGGATTCAATTCTTCTTGCAAATATTTAGAAATAGCCGCACTTCCTATAACGCCTTTACGCATAGGACAAACGATTTGAATATCTAGGTCAGACTCTACGTACTGTAATTCCTCTCGATAATGCTTAGTAACCGCTAATAGGACACTTTCCACATCATGAGCACTTTCAAATTGAAATTCATCACAACTCGATAGATCGGGCATCTCACCATGATTGATCGCGTAGGCATTATCGATGATTCGATTCCCCTCTTGTTGACGATATATCTGCGTTAACCCTTGATAAGGTATCACAGAACTAGTCAACATATCTCGCAAAATAAAGCCCGCACCGATAGGTGGCAATTGATCCACATCTCCCACAAGGACCACATAAGCACTAGGTGGAATCGCCTGTATCAGGGCATAGTATAGATCTAAATTAAGCATAGATGATTCATCAACGATAACTACATCTACCTCTAATGGTTCATCTTGATTCCGGGCAAAGGTATAAATAGTATTATCAAGTTCTGGCTCTAGCAAGCGATGAATAGTATAAGCCTCCATACCCGTTGCTTCCGACAAACGTTTTGTAGCTCGTCCTGTAGGCGCACAGAGGACAATACGTTTTAAGTTTCCTTGCTGAAATCCTTCTACTAAGGCTTTGATAATAGTGGTCTTTCCTGTACCTGGACCTCCAGTGATAATAGAGAATCGATGGCTAAGCGCCATATGAATAGCTTGCTTTTGCTCCACCCCTAACTCCATGGAATGCTTAATTTCATAACTTTTGCAGAAATCATCACCATCCAATAAAGGTAGTACATCATTATCCAGGAAAGCTTCTGTGAAATCTACGCTGTCTACTTCTGCTCGATACACAGTAGGGTGGTAGATATACAGTACATCGTCGTGATCTACCTGTACATAGCGCTTTGTTTCAATTAAGGTTTCTAAACGGTCTACAATCACATCGATATACTCATCACCTAATAGATTCGACAACTGTACCATCAATTCCTCTACGGGCATACAAGAATGCCCTGAAGATCCGATTTGCTCCATGGTAAAGCGAATACCTGCATCGATGCGCTTTGGATTATCAAAGGGAAACCCTAATTCTGCTGCAAAATGATCTACTACAGAAAAGGGCAAGTTTGTATCCACCGTCAATAGGTAATAAGGATTATCTTGCAGCATTTCTATGCTTTTAGCACCGTACACTTCGTAAAGTTGGCGACTCCAACGATTACTCATATTGTATTTAGCAAAAAAATCATTAATTTCCTGCAGGACTCCTTCACCTAACAAAACCTTATACAGTTCTTGCTTTGTTCTAAGGGATATATTAGGAACTTCTAATAATTCCATAGGATTTTCGTTTTTAAGAATCTCTAGAATAGAAATTCCAAAATAGTCCAGCAGCTTATCTAATGATTTAGGCCCTAACCCTTTCACACTAAGACTTTCTAAATACCGTCTAGCACCTGCTAAGGTATCTGGCATCACACGTTGTATGCTTTGGACAGCAATCTGTTTGCCATATCTTTTATGGATGACAAACTTACCTTTAATTTCCACCTCTTCCCCTACTTTGGGAGGGGCTATATTTCCCGTACAAGTATGAGTATCTTCCTGATAATCCCGCACGATAAATATACAGTAATCTTCTTGAGGGGACTTATAGATTACACGGTATACCGTTCCTAATACCGTTATCATAGAGATGCATTGGGCAATGCAGAAATAACAGCTTGTACCACATCTGCTACATTGCTAATATTTTCAATTTTAATGTGACTCACACGTTCATAAATTGGTTGACGCTCTTCGTATAGTCGGAAAATATATTCAATACTTTCTTTTAATAATGGACGAATTTCCATATCTAAATCATCAAGGATTTGTTTTACATCTCGTTGAATCAGTACCACATAACCAGATTCACGCATCAGTTCAGCTGTGGCATCACACAATACCGTACCACCACCTGTAGCAATGATACTGGCATTTTTTTTGCTCACCAAATCTTGAATTACGTTAAGTTCTAATTGGTGGAATTCTTCTTCTCCATCATGAATAATAATATTTTGAATAGATTTTCCTGTACGCTCTTGGATTTCTGTATCCACATCAAAGAACTCTAAGCCTAATGCCTGTGCTAATGCTTTACCAATCGTTGTTTTACCTGCTCCAGGCATACCAATTAAGAAAATATGTTGATGAATATGGTTCTTTTCATACTCTTTAGAAATACGAATTACCTCATTCATAAACTCTTTTGCATAATCCGCTAATTCAGGGTTTTCCAATGCTTGAACAGCCGATGCAAGGATTTCTTGCTCTCTTTGTACATCATGAATTTTCATCTGATGCTCTTCTTTATATTTTGCAATATCTACCACAATACTCAAACGTTCTTCAAAGAGGCGAATCATTTCTTTATTAATAGCATCAATTTTTTGACGATTTTCTTGTAATTTCATAGATATACTCCTTAGAATTTTTTATAGATAGTACTATGTAAATGCTTTAATGCAAAGGTCTTATCATCTTCCATTTGATCGATAAGGGCTTGCAGGGAATCAAACTTTACTTCTCCTCGGATAAAAGCAAGAAATTCTACCGTAGCCACTTCTCCGTATACATCATCAGAAAAATCAAATAAATGGGTTTCAAAACGATGATATTGATTCGTAAAAGTCGGATTATCGCCCATATTACCTACTGCACCATACCATTTGCCACCAATATATACTTGGTTTACATACACACCATCAGCTGGCGCTGCCATAGTATCTGGGAAATGAAAGTTTAACGTAGGAAACCCCAAAGTGCGCCCCCGTTGATCCCCTTTTACTACTGTGCCAGTAAATCGATAAGGTCTACCTAGCATGGTATTAGCTAATTCAATATCACCACGTAAAATGCTACTGCGTATGGCAGTACTCGATATAGGCGCATCAATCCAATCATAACGCACCAATTCTTGATCATGGACTTCAATAGACGGATATAACTGACGAATTAACTGAGAATTGCCTAACCCTTTATATCCAAAATTAAAGTTTGCACCTACCACTATTTTCAGTACATTACGATGGGCACATAAACCATGAATAAAATCTTCCCCTGACTGCGCTACTAATTCTTGAGTCATAGGAAGCTCCAATATATAATCAACACCCATAGCCTTTAACATATCATATCGTTCTTCTCGTTGTAACAAACGAGGTGGAATTTGTTTCGGTTGTAATATAGTAAATGGATGGGCATCGAAGGTAACAATCACAGAAACTCCATGACATGCCTTAGCGCTGTCACAGACTTCCTTAATGATTGATTGATGACCTAAATGCAGTCCATCAAAGGTTCCCATTCCATATACAATGGGCTCCTGTATCGTATCTAACTCTGATATCGTATATAAAATATTCATATTGATCCTTATCTTTTGAAATATGAAATAAAACTTTTATTTCGTTTACTCTTTATTATAACACAACCGAAGACTATAGAAAGTGTATACATGTATTTCTCTAAAAGAAATACAATGTCACCATATACAGTTTTATTTGTAATATCCTATTCATTATAATACACGCCATATAAGATTCTTTTCTATCAAATAGTATACACAAGAAAATGGTCAGGTTCCCTTGAGGTTCCTGACCATTTTTATACTTACATCATATGTATATATTTTTCTCTACTTTTAAGGTATCATCCAATCGTCGTAAGATACTCATAAACCCATTCGCATCATAGGCTCTCACTAATGTATCTACTTGGATTTCATCTGGCGACACACAGAAAGTTTCATTCGGTTTGACTGTATGGATTGGAACTTGTTTCCCTTGCACCAAGCGCGTTCGATTAATATCATTGATATACACCGCTGGCAAGTGCGTTAGCAAAGTATCTACTGGCTGCACAGCTTGTTCCACCAGTGTTTCTAGTTCTTCGATGGTCACAGACTGTTCAATGTTGCATTGTCCTACTGCAGTACGACATAGTTGTGTCATCATACCACATAGATCCAATCGCTGACATATATCCCGTAACAAAGCACGCACATAAGTGCCCGCAGAACATCGTACACGAATGGTAAAGAATGGAAATGCATAGGCTAGTAACTCAATGTCATGGATATGAATCAAACGAGATGGCAGTTCAAATTCTACTCCTGCACGGGCTAAATCATAAGCACGTTGCCCATTGATTTTGATAGCAGAATACTTGGATGGTCGCTGTTCAATCGAACCTTCGAAGGACTGCACTGCTTGTTCTAGTTCGTCCCAACTAGGAGCCTCAATACTATCTAAAGTACGTAATATATTCCCTGTGCTATCTTCTGTATCTGTTTCAACGCCAAATTTGCATTCCGCCACATAGGTTTTACCGATGGACTCTGTGTATTCGATGGCACGAGTGGCTTTTCCGACAAAGATAGGTAGCACTCCATACGCCAATGGATCTAACGTCCCACTATGACCGATACGGCGCTCTTTCAAAATGCGTCGACAAATACCGATCGCATCATGGCTCGTGATGCCTGGTGGCTTGATTAAAGAAATAACACCATCCATTAATCAATCACCGCTAAGATTTGTTCCAATGCTTCGTGGATAGGACTTTCGATAGAGCAGCCAGCTGCTCGAATATGCCCACCACCGCCAAAGTGACTAGCAATTTGATTTGCATCTCGCACTTTGGAGCGAATGCTAGCACGAGTTACCGTCTCTGTTTTAGCTTTTAAAACGATAGCTACATCCACACCTTTGATGTTTCGAATCATATCCACAAACCCATCGGTATCATCCCCAATGCGCTCCATCAGCGGTAATGTCAAGCACATGGATACCACTTGTCCTTCATGGTGAAAGGACACATTATCTAAGACTTGTTTCATCACCTCGATACGCCCTGGTTCTACCATTTCTATAGCTTCAGAAATCACATGTGGTTGCGCTCCTGCTTGTAAACATAGACCTGCCATCTCCATCGTATGTGCTGTTGTATTAGAGAATTTAAAGAACCCTGTATCTGTACCCATAGCCATGTACAAAGCTTGTCCCATCGATTGAGTGATTTCCCAATTCCATATCTTACATAGGTACGCCACGGTTTCTCCAGTAGAAGAAAAATCAGGACGTAAATATAAGCCGTCTGCAAATTCTGTATTAGAAATATGATGGTCTATATTAAAAGTAGGTGCACTCACTCGTACACCTACTTCTCCAATTCGTTCAAATGTGCTAGCGTCCAAAATGAGTAGCATATCCGATGTATAACCGCTTTCTAAACTTTCAATAGGCTCAATCTTAGAGCATAGAGGAAGAAAAGAAAACTTTTCAGGAATCACATCATCTACTACCATGCGAACAGCTTTCCCTTGGGCCACCAAGGCTTCATACATAGCGAGCATGGAACCAATAGCATCTCCATCAGGACTAACATGAACAGTAAGAAGAATAGAATGGGCTGTATCAATCGATGTTTTTAATTGATCAATACTAATTTTTGCCATTATTGTTCCTCTTGTTTAATAGAATTTAATAATCCTTCGATGTGCATACTGTAATCTAAGGATGTATCTGCATCAAAGGCAATGCTAGGAATATGGCGCAATTGAAGCACCTTTCCTAGTTCAGAGCGGAAGTAGCCAGCGCTTCTGCGCAAAGTCTCTAAGGACTGTTGTTTCTCCGCTTCACTGCCGAATAAGCTTACATAAATCGTAGCTTCTCGCAAATCGCCAGTAACACGCACATCGGTAACAGTAACAAATCCGATGCGAGGGTCTTTCAACCCGCGCAATAAGATTTGACTTGCTTCTTGTTTAATAAACTCTTGTAATTTTCGTACACGAACTTCACTCATGGATACCTCCTATACTTCTGGGGCAATTTCTTCCATTTTGTACGCTTCGATCACGTCGCCTTCTTTCACATCACGGTAACGTTCTAAGGAGATACCACACTCAAAGCTGGTAGCTACTTCTTTCACTTCATCTTTGAAACGGCGTAAGGAATCGATATGCCCTTCATGGATAACGATACCATCACGGATTAAGCGAATTTCAGAGTTATTCGTGATTTTACCTTCCGTTACATAGGAACCCGCAACGATAGCTTTCGGCGTAGAAATTACTTGACGAACTTCTGCACGGCCTAAGATCACTTCTTTAAATTCAGGAGTTAACATACCACGCATAGCGGCTTCGATTTCATTGATGGCATCGTAGATGACACGGTATGTACGAAGGTCAACACTTTCTTTTTCTGCTTCTTTACGTACATTCGCATCTGGACGCACGTTAAAGCCGATAATAATCGCACCCGATGCAGAGGCTAACATCACATCAGATTCGTTGATGGCACCTACTGCACTGTGGATAATGTTGATGCGTACTTCTGGGTTTTTAATGCCCTCTAAGGATTGACGTAATGCTTCTACAGAACCTTGTACGTCACCTTTGATAATAATATTTAAGTCTTTCAATTCCCCTTGTTGCATTTGGTTAAACAAATCATCAAGAGTGACTTTTGTTTTCGCATTCATTTCAGTAATGCGTTGTTTTTCAATACGTTTTTCTGCAATGGAACGAGCTTCGTTGTCATCTACAGCGAATATCACTTCACCAGCCTGTGGCACATCAGATAAACCTAAAATTTCCACAGGCATAGATGGACGAGCCACTTTTACTTTTTCTCCACGTTCATTCGTCATAGCACGTACTTTACCGTAGGCTACGCCGGCAAGGATCGTTTCCCCTACACGTAAGGAACCTTTTTGTACCAATACTGTACATACAGGACCACGGCCTTTATCCAATTGAGCCTCGATAACGATACCTTGTGCCTTACGGTTAGGGTTCGCTTTCAATTCTTGTACTTCTGCTACCAACAAGATAGTTTCCAATAGATCTTCAATACCTTGACGTTGTTTAGCAGATACAGGAACCATGATTGTATCACCGCCCCATTCTTCTGGTAACAAACCGTGTTCAGACAGTTGTTGTTTCACATGGTCAGGGTTAGCGCCTGGTTTATCCATTTTATTGATGGCTACGATAATTGGCACCTCTGCGGATTTAGCATGGTTGATAGCCTCAATAGTTTGTGGCATAACACCGTCATCAGCAGCTACCACAAGGACTGCGATATCCGTGGATTGAGCACCACGCAAACGCATCGCTGTGAAAGCTTCATGGCCTGGTGTATCAAGGAAGGTAATTTTATTACCTTCATAGCGAACTTGGTACGCACCGATATGTTGCGTAATACCGCCTGCTTCAGAGGCTGTTACATTCGTAGAACGAATCACATCCAATAAAGAAGTTTTACCATGGTCAACGTGACCCATGATCGTAACAACTGGAGGACGAGCTTGTAAGCTTTCTGGGCTATCTTCGATTTCGATAATTTCTGTAGGATCTTGTTCAGGCTCTACTTCTACCACTTCTACGCCGAAGTCTTCTGCTAATACCATGGCCGTTTCCACATCAATTTCTTGGTTGATGGTAGCCATAACACCTAACATCATCAATTTTTTGATGATTTCAGATACTTCACGGCCCATTTTTTCAGCTAATTCTTTAACGGTTAACGGACCAGACAATTCGATAGACGTAGCAATCGCTGCTTCTGCTTTACGACGTTCTTCCTCTTTTTGTTTGATATGTTGCTCATTACGTTGTTTAACTTTATTTTTATTTTTTTGCAACGCAGAAGATACTAAGGATTGAGTACGTTCGCCTTTTTTGCCTTTTTTATCTTTTTTATTGCGACGCTCGCTACGATTTTCATTGCGATGTTCAGATTCAAAACGACGATTTTCTTTTTGACGATCTACTTCACGACTCGCCTGACGATCACGACCTTCTGTTTTCACAGTAAGAGCTGGATCCACTTGTGGAATCTCTAAGCGGCGTTCACGACGTGGTCCATCATTGCGACGCTCATTATTACGATCGTTACTACGATTGTTGTTGCGATCATGATTGCGATCATTATTACGGTCGAATCTGCCACCGTTGTTAGGACGATTACCACCATTGCGATTGTCTTGACGTTGATCATTGCGACCTTCTGGACGACGACCATCACGGCTTTGACCATTTCGTTGGTTAGAACGATTGTCTCCACGGTCATTTCTGTCATTGCGATGATCTCGCTGACCATTATTTTTACCATCACGATTGAATGGGCGGTCACGCTTTTCACCACGGTCATTACGGTCTCCACGATCGTTACGATCATTGCGATTATTTCTATCTTGTTTAGGTCCACGTCTTTCGCTATCTTCATTGCGACGGTATTCGTGTACTTTCTTTTGCGGTGCTTGTTGAGTTGCTTTTGGTGCTTCACTTTGTGCTTGTTTAGCGCCACCTGCTAACGATTGTTTAATCATAGATACTTGTGAATCCTCCACTGTACTCATATGGCTTTTCACTTCTACATTGTGCTTTTTTAAAGCATCAATCACTACTTTATTTTCTACACCTAGGTCTTTTGCTACTTCATATACTCTTTTTTTGGACATCTACATTCCCCCTCTACTGATTCTTATCTATTTCAGCTAGCAAGGATTTAGCAAATCCAGCATCATTTACTAATATAACTGCTCGCATTTCTTTTCCCAATGCTCTACCTAGTTCCTCTTTGGTCCCTACTAAACGAAGGGGCACCTGATGAGACTCGGCTAAGTGCATATATTTTTTAGCATTATTCTGCGCACAATCTTCTGCCATAATCAACAGTGGATAGGCTTGCCGCTTCATGGACCGTTCCACTACAAAATCGCCTGATAATAAGCGACCTGCTCGCTGTGCTAATCCTAATATATTCAACACTTTTTCTTTATTCATGGGATATTTGTTCCTTTAAAGATTCATAAATTTCTTGTGAAACTTTATGTTTTAGCGAACGCTCTAATCGTTTGGCTTTATACGCCATGTCTAGGCATTCTACTTTCATTTCCATATATGCTCCCCGTCCAGGGGCTTTACCTGTGGGGTCAATAGAAATCTCTCCCGTTGGACTCAACACAACACGTGTTAACTCTTTCTTGGGAAGAAGTTCTCCACATCCCACACATACTCGCATAGGCTGAGACTTCTGTTTCATATTAGTCTTCATCTCCAAAAGCATCCAAGGAAATCATATCATCAGATTCCACATATTCACCAGCTTCAGCGGCTTGTGTTTCACTTTTAATATCAATTTTCCAATTTGTTAATTTCGCTGCTAAACGGGCATTTTGGCCTGCTTTACCGATCGCCAGTGAAAGTTGGTAATCTGGCACCACAACAGAAGATGTTTTTTCTTCATCACGAGCTACTACGCTTACCACTTTCGCTGGACTTAAGGCATTGGCAATATACACCGCTGGATCTTCATCCCATTTCACAATATCAATTTTTTCGCCATTTAGCTCATCCACGATATTTTGTACACGTTGTCCTTTAGGACCAACACACGCACCTACTGCATCCACTTCTTCCTCGCGAGATACAACAGCAATTTTAGAACGCATACCTGGTTCACGAGCTACTGATTTCAATTCTACTGTACCTTCTGCAATTTCTGGCACTTCTAGTTCAAACAAGCGTTTTAATAAACCAGGATGTGTACGGGAAATCATAATTTGAGGGCCTTTTGTGGTCTTTTTCACTTCCACAATGTAGCATTTAATACGATCTCCCACAGCATAGCTTTCACTAGGAATTTGCTCAGATACAGGTAAAATCGCCTCAGTTTTTCCTAGATTAATGAATACATTTCGACCCTCAATACGTTCCACCAAACCAGTCAAAATATCGCCTTCACGGCTGGAATATTCATCATAGACAATATTGCGTTCTGCTTCTTTCAAGCGTTGAATCAACAATTGTTTTGCCGTATGGGCTGCACTACGACCGAAGTTTTTTGGCGTTACATCCACTTCGATAATATCGCCGATTTCCATACGTTTATCCAATTGACGAGCATCTACTAACGCAATTTCTACTTCTTCATTTTCAGGCGTGTCCACTACTGTTTTCTTAGCCAACACTTTGTAATCGCCTGTTTCACGATTGAAATAAATATATGCCTCTTGATTTGCTCCCACCTCTTTACGATAGGCTTGTAATAATGCCACTTCAAGAGAATCAAAAATAATCTCTGGTGCCACCCCTTTTTGTTTAGTAACTGCTAATACCGCTTGTACTAATTCTTGACTCACTGGTTTCCTCCCTTAAAAATCTAAATGTAAACGAATTTGTGCAATAGCTGCACGTTCTAGATCAATACGTTCTTCTTGCACCTGAATCGTGATGACTTCATCAGAATAGCCTTGCAAAGATCCTGTGTATTGCTTTTTACCATCAATAGGTTTAAACAATTGAATATCTACATCACGTCCATGGTAGCGAATGAAATCTTTTTCTTTTTTCAACACTCGATCCAATCCTGGAGAAGATACTTCTAACAAGTAATTTTCTTTGATTGGGTCTTTTGCATCTAATACTTCGCTTAATTTTTCACTCACCATTTGGCAGTCATCTAAATCGATGCCACCCTCTTTGTCTAAAAATACACGCAAGTACCATTCCCGCTCATGCACGTACTCCACATCTACAAGCTCTAACTCCGTAGACTCTATAATCGTTTCTACTACTTCGGACACAAATTCCTCTACGGCGTCACGTTTCATCTTATCCCCTCCCTGCATTAGTATAAGAGAAAGAGTGAGCCGCAGCTCACTCTTTTAATAGATTCTATAAAAGTTACTTCTAGTATACCACAACTAACTAAAAATAGCTACAGTAAACCATTACGTTTTAAGGCATCTTCCCACTCTTGTTCTTTGAATCCTACGAGCACTGTATCTTCTAAGACCAAAATAGGACGTTTCACCAACATGCCATTCGTTGCTAATAAGGCTAACTTCTCATCCTCTGTCATAGTTGGTAATTTATCTTTAATACCTTCTCCACGATAAATTTGACCAGATGTATTAAAGAAGGCTTTAATATCTGCTTTCTTGCTTTTTGGATACCATACACCTAATTCTTCCGCTGTTGGGTTTTCTTCTTTAATATCACGATGGGTATAGTGAATACCATGATCATCTAAATATTTTTTTGCTCGTTTGCAAGTCGTACATTTTGGATATTCAATATATAACATTTCTCTGTCCCTCCAATTACTATATTTCACCATTAGAAAATTTTTCTTTTAATACCTGTAATAAAACTTCTGTCATTTCGCTAGCCGCAAAGACATACTCTTTTAATTTACCTCGTTCTTCTGCCACTTTCATAGCAGACACTTCAAAGGGATCTAACACCACAGATAAGACTGGAGTTTGTGCTTGTTCTAGATCTTCCGTCAAGTACCCCGAAATACTTTCACCTTCCGCAGGATCAAATCGCTCTACTTTTACAATAGGGCAATATTCATACATCAATTTACGCAAAGTCATCATAAAGTATGCCTTATCCTCGATAAATTGCGCTGCTTCATCTTTAGTCATACTAAAAATATCTACTTTCACACGTTCCATTTCACCATGTGTTGTCATAGGATTATTCCCCTTTCGCCGCTAAGAACGCTAAATAACAACGTTTTGCTTCGTAAATATCGGCTTTGCTCGTCACCTCCCAAGGAGAGTGCATGCTGAGCACAGCCACGCCGCAGTCGATCACATCCATACCATACAGAGCCATAATATAGGCAATCGTACCGCCACCGCCAAGATCTACACGGCCTAATTCAGCTGTTTGGTAGGAAACATTATCTTGATCCATCAAATGGCGAATACGAGCCATGTATTCTGCATTAGCATCATTGGAGCCACTTTTACCACGAGAACCGGTAAATTTATTAAATACCACGCCACGACCTAAGAAAGCAGCATTTTTCTTTTCAAAGGCACTCGCATAGAGTGGATCAAAACCAGCACTTACATCAGAAGATAACATATGGCTATTGGATAAAGTTCGTCGTACTGCTAATGGTGAGGTATGACCCATGGCTTCCAAAACTTCTGCCATAAAGTTCTCAAAGAAACGAGATTGCATACCTGTTGCACCAACAGAACCAATCTCTTCTTTATCTACCAATAAAGTACAGGTAGTTCGGCTCACATTCTCAGTTTCTAACATCGCTACTAAAGATGTATAAGCACATACACGGTCATCTTGTCCATAGCCGATGATCATAGAACGGTCAAACCCTAACTCTCTAGCTGCACCAGCTGGTACAATTTCAAGTTCTGCGGATAAGAAATCTTCTTCTTCAAAATCATATTGTTCTTGTAGTACTTGCAATACATAGGCTTTCACACCATCTTTTAATTCCCCTTTCACAGGACGGCTACCAATAAGAAGATCCAATTGCTCTCCTTCTACCACTTTGGCTGCCTTTTTCTCCATTTGTTCCTGTCCCAAATGTGGCAATAAGTCTGTTACGCAAAATACTGGATCTGTTGGGTTTTCACCGATGGCAAGATTGATGACAGTACCATCGCGTTTTACCACTACCCCATGGATAGCTAGCGGCATTGTTACCCATTGGTATTTTTTGATACCCCCATAATAATGTGTATCTAATAGTGCTAAATCACTATCCACATAGAATGGATTTTGCTTCACATCTAGCCGAGGAGAATCAATATGAGCACCTAAGATATTCATCCCCCGTTCAATTGGCTCTGTACCTATGTTCACCATAGCTACCGCTTTTTTCATGTGCACATAATAGACCTTATCTCCTGCTTTCAGCGTAGCACCTTCTATGATAACACTATCCATATTGCGATATCCCGCTGCTTCTGCAGCCTCCACAATTTGGTCTACACATTCACGCTCTGTTTTACCATGATCTAGAAAATGGCGATACTTCGTGGTCAAAGTATCAATCTCTTGTAATTGTTCTTCTGTATATTCATGCCAAGCATTTCTACGTTCCATACTTAGCTCCTTTCTTTTCAAATTTTAATATTTATTTTTTACGCGCATATAATTCACGCAATCCTTTAGGTGCATTGGTGACCATTTTGGAAACATAATAGCGTTTTCCTAAATGCTTGCTAATAGATTTTCCTACATACCAGTGGACCCCAAAGGTGCCATGTTCCTTGCAAGATCCCATCGATAAAAAGCGATGTTTTACCACTCCCACGATAGGGTCTAAATGCAAAGGCTCCTTACAAACAGGGCATGCAGTTTTCGCCCGATTGCTTTGCCGGAATATACGTGGCATGGTCACAATGGACTCAAATATTTTATGTTCATGCCGTGAAAGCCCATAAAAACACCGTTGTTTTCCTTGTTTATCTCGCTTCTTTTGTAAGGCTTCTAAAAACGGAAATCGTTGGCATACCATGGCAGTACAAATGGCATCATGCAGGCCATTATGGGCTTGTAAATTCGGCGCTTGCACTTGCATCTCATCCATCGCTTTTTGCAATGCATATTGTTGACTACAATCGTGCATCGTTTTTGCATATAAAGATTGCGCATCAAACCAAGGTACTTCTTGATGTACATGAACCTTATGGCAAAATGCATTATCCATCAGCATATTGATATCATCGGGCCCCCAAGACACCAATATACCATCGGGACCAACAAAACGTAAAAACTTTTCGCACCCACGTCGGAAAGATACCCCTTCTTTACGCAATTTATCCATAGTAATATGGGTCAACTTCTCCACCGAATGATGCATAATAGGTAGAAATTTAGGAGTAATAAATACTTCAAATTGGTCTACAATTTGCAGACTTTCATCTAGTTTTACAGCACCTATTTGTATAATTTCACCAATGAATGGAAATCCTGAGCGCCGTATCATATTGGGTTCTAATGTATAGGGCTGGTTCCATTCCAAGTCAAATACAATATAGTGCATCCTTACTTCATACCCTTTCTCTCTAACATCGTCCGTATGCCTGCTAATACAGATTCCTCAGAAATGACAGACAAACCTTTGTAGTTGCCCTCTTTTAAAACCTGTTTCATATTTTTATTCACATCGTAATGTTCCATAGATTCTAAGACTACAGCCTTCTCTGTGAAAGGCCCATACAAGGCTGGATTCGATGGTCCATAGAGCGCTACGATCGGTACTCCTTGGCTCACCCCTACATGCATAGGACCTGAGTCATTTGTGACCAAGCAATCACATCGTTTCATGGCTGCTGCCAATTCTCCAATGCTAAATTGCCCGGTTCCCTTAATGGCAGGTTCTGTCATCGTATCTAGTACATCCTGTACCATCTCTTCATCCATAGGTCCACCAAAGAATACTATTTTATACCCTTCTTTTGCTAAGGTATCTGCAATATGAGCAAATCGTTCCTTGGGCCAACGTTTTTCTGGTACAGCACTACCAATATTGAACCCAATAAGGCAATCTGTTTCCGTCACTCCTTGCGAGGCATAAAATGCTTGCACCTTTTCATCCCACTCAGGACTAGTAAAGATTTCTAGCCCTTCATGTTCTATCACATATCCTAACTGCTCTAGCACATTCATATACATCTGGGCAGCATGCACCGTTTTACGGTTCAATCGCGTTACCTTCGTCATAAACGGACGGAACAAAAAGTGACTCATCCCCGTTGTTACCTTAGCTTTCAATTTCCAAGCTAAATAGGACGTCCGTTCATTAGGATGCAAGTTGATCACAACATCCACAGCCCCTTGACTGCGAATCTCTTTGGCAATTTGATTCAACCCACCGATACTATTATGGATGCCCTTTTTATCCACTTCTACTAGAGCATCAATATAAGGATTATGACGATATACATCTGCCAACTTTTTATCAATCACATAGGTAATATGGCTGTGAGGTGCCAACTTTCTAAGAGCATGGATAAACGGTGTGGTCAGCACCACATCGCCTAAATGCATCAAGAAGGTTACCACTATCCGCTTTCCATCTAACTCTATCATAAATTCCTCATTTCTTTCACTGTATCAAATACAGTGTCCACAGTAATCTGTGCCATACATTCCAAATCTTCCACCAATGGTCTCTCTAAGGTCGCCCGTGATGTAGGTGAAACAATAATATGAATATGATCGCCTCCATAAGGACCTGTCCGTTCTGGGCAAGTAGTCCCAAACAAAGCAATCAATGGTACTTTTAAAGCATTAGCAATATGCAAAGGCCCCGTATCGGCACTGATGTACAAAGCACTGTGACGAATGACCTCAATGAGTTCTTTCAAGTTCGTATCACCAATGAGATTTACCACATTGTTACTGCCGACGCCGTCCACAATGGCACGACCTTTGTCCACATCCTCTTTAGCACCAATGAGCACCACCGTCTCACCTGCTGCCACCAATCGCTTCCCAAGCTCCACAAAATGAGAAATAGGCCACTCTTTCACTGCCCAACGCGCCCCTGGAGCCATGACAATATAAGGATTTTCAATGAAAGCCCCTCTAGCATTTAACTTCTGTGTCACCGCAGTTTCTGCCTCTGTGAAAGTCGGCAATGGGAATGCGATGTCATCTACATCACAGCCCAAGGCACGAGCCGTATCTAAATAGCGCTCGATAACGTGATCCATTTTATGGTCACCTACTAGCGCTGTATTCACAAGCCAACTCCCCTCACGAAGTTCCCAATAAGCATAGCGTTTCTTCGCACCACTAAGACCAGCCACAATGGCACTTTTCGCAATAGATTGTAAATCTAAGGAAATATCAAAGTTTTTTTCATGTAGTAACTTCCATAATTGTTTCCAATAGGAAAGTCGCTTTAATTGTTTCTTATCTATGATGATAATTTCATCCACCCAAGGTTTGAGAGGGATAACATCCTTAAACTGTTCATGAACGGCCCATGCAATATGCGCCTTCGGATATTGTTGACGCAACGCATACAGCGTTGGTAAGGCATGAATAATATCGCCTAGAGAACTCATTTTAATGATTAAAATTCGTACATCTTCTTTCATACTCCAGCCCTTTCACTTACCACTATCTATACTTTATTAGTATACCATAAGATAGAACCAAAGATGATACACTATTTTCTATTTTTCTTTAGATCCTTTCATAATCTATTTCAATACTTCAAGGATATGCACCTCATATATTAAGCTTAAAGTATCTACCTGTAACAACTGCCGTTCAACAGATATCTTTTCTGTAAACAGGATTTAATAAAGCTTTAGTAAAATATTATTAAAAATTTAGTAATCGATTATTATATCACATATGACACAAACTTTATAATACAATACACATATATATTATCCAAATTGATTCATTTATGTATATAATGTATTTTCTGTATAAAAGGTATATAATGTCTTCATTGGGTTTACCTATTCATATCAAATATATATGGTATACCAGAAATCCCCATAATCCAAGGACTTTTCTTTTTAATATTATCTATATTTGCTATGTTAATTTACAAACCGTGTCGTGTATGATTAGACGAATGTTTTAAATGCACGTCTAAATGATGCATATACTGCATATTATGTATAAAGGCAAGAAAGGACTTACTTATGTTTTCTAAACTTTTTGATACTTTTTTAGTACACTATTTGGAACGATTCAACGATCATTGCTTTGTTGTAAAAGTTGGAGATAAAGAATATACCATCGGCGAAGGAGATCCAGAGTTTACAATTATTGTCAATAAAGATATCCCTAAAAAAGATATATTAGTATCCGCCGAATTGGCACTTGGTGAAGCTTACATGCGCAAAGATATAGAAATTGAAGGGGATTTATTCAAAGCTCTTTGCGTCGTATTAGGTCATGTTAACAAAGACTCTATTAACAAAAAAGTACTTAGTTCCCTCTTTAATATGGGGCTTAGAAAGAAAGATCAAAAACAGCAAGTTTCATCTCATTATGATTTAGGGAATGATTTCTATAGTTTATGGCTCGATGAAACTATGAGTTATTCTTGTGCCTATTTCAAAAAGGAAAATGACAGTCTTAAAGATGCACAATATCAAAAAGTACATCACATTCTTGATAAATTACACTTACAAGAAGGCATGACACTCCTTGATATTGGTTGCGGCTGGGGGTTCCTTCTCATTGAAGCGGCCCTAACATATGGAGTCAAAGGCTATGGCTGTACATTATCAGAAGAGCAATGGAAAAAAGGCCAAGAACGAATTAAACAGTTTGGTCTTGAGGGTCAAGTGGAAATTGATCTAATAGATTATCGCGATGTAGCCGCCTCTGGTCGTCAGTTCGATCGTATGGTAAGTGTAGGCATGTTAGAACATGTAGGTCGCCCTAATTTACCTATATACATGGAAGATGCCTCAGCTATGCTAAAAGAAGGAGGTTTATTTTTACTTCATTATATTAGTGATCCTGCAGAAAAGGAAACCAGTGCATGGATTCGTAAATACATCTTCCCTGGTGGATCCTTGCCTTCCCTAAGAGAAATCATTGGTCTTGCCTACGAATATGATATGAATGTTCTGGATGTGGAAAATTTACGCTTTCACTATTACAAAACATTGATGCATTGGTACAATAATTTCCAAGGAGTTCGTGACCAAGTAGAAAAAGTACGGGGCACTGAATTTGTACGCATGTGGGATTTATATCTATGTGGTTGTGCCGCTGGTTTCTATATTGGTAACATGGATTTGCATCAAATTCTGATGACAAAATGCATTAACAATGAACTACCATTAACACGCTGGTACTAAGTCATATATTGTAGCATTTAATACGATAGGGCTGTCACTGTATGTGTAGGATTTACTACATATGAGTGACAGCCCTTTATTGTGCAAAAAGAGCCATTCTATGGAAATAATCTATGCCAACCCTGACATCGATCGCATGACTAAATCAATATCCCTATTTTCAGTTCCTGAATAAACCTAATTGAACTTTCACACAGGTCACTTATTATTCGGAAGTTAGAGTAAAATATACTATTGCTTTTGCTTATAAAAACATAAAATAGAGGAAAGTTGATACTTTTGATTAACTTTCCTCTATTTTATTGAGCTCTATTATGTAATAGCCCATATTAGCTAGATATAACTGTTTTAGACAACCACAGTTTCTCTATCCCCAATCCAATAGCAACACTTAAAGCAATGGCGCAGATTTCAAATATGGACGGTGTAATATATACTAATGGGCTACCTGTGAAAGCTGGCAATGCTTTCCCTGCCCAGACTTTCACAATATCTGGAATATATCCACCGAATAGGATATGTGCATTGGTTGCCACCCACCATACTGCCATGACTACGATAGCAGTAACACGAGGCCACAATGCTGTGCGCCGTGGATATAAATATAATACCATACTACCGATAGTGGTAAGCATCATGAGCACGACACCGATGTATAGGCTTGCGATTAATCCCGCAAAGCCCTGTGCATCTAAAGAGGCTTGGATGATAGGATCCTCTAGATTGAGGTACATCACATCCCCTAAAAATAGCATCGGCAATGGCAACGCATAGGTAGAAATATTCAATACTGTATCGATAAAGTAATGACGTTCTTTACGTGCCATCCAACAATCTAATAGTTTCGCCGTACCGATCATGAGTGCCACCACAACTAACATGGTCAATACCCAAACTAGCAACAAATAGATTGGCTCTTTTGGTAAGGTAAACGGCAACACACCATTGCCAAAGAAAAAGAATAGATTCCACCAAAGCCAAGAATATGTATAATGCCCTTTCCCTAAGTGAAAGTCAAATTGTCCTGCCAGTCTTGGCACCGCTTTCAGACCCAAAGGAATACCCAAGGAGGCAATGACAAACATAATAATGCTAGATGTGTCGAACTGCCCTAAGCTAAATACTAAGCTTAGCGGAATAATCCAGAGCATGGACCAACTATAAAATTTTATATAACTTCTCATATTACACCTCTGTATTCTTTCCACCTGCTAATGCCAATACTAAGGACAAGGTCACTTGGCAATACATGATGATGGCAAACACCACATCACGACCGATAGTCGATAAGTTCCACAACCAAGATAAGTCTAAATTGTTGAACACCAAGAATGTACCACCTTGCACTAATGCCCAAGCTAATACGTATACACAAATCGGTATTCTGCGAGCCTTAGGACCAAATCCACTTTCACTAGAACACAAGTAAAAGATAGGAATGAACAGGGATAATACTCCATAGCTCACCCCTGCCACCATGGCGCTCATCCCCGTATGAATCGTATAGGCTCCTAGAGGAATTAATATAAAAAATATACTCATATACATCGTGCGTTGCACTACATCTTGTATGGTTGACATATAATTTCCTTTCTACAACAAATTATCTCTTCCTATAGTATAACAAACATCGGCCATCTTATAAATACATATGCATTTCAATTTTACAAACAAAAAAGCATCCTTACGGATGCTAATTATAATATACTAATTATAAGAACTCGATGTGAGTTAGGTTCATCACCGAAAGGTGGTGATACTACGCGTAATTATGAAAAGATCCAATTAATCATTGCTTTTCTTACCTTAGTAGTTGCCGTATTACAGTTACTAAAATAATTAGTAGTTAGTAATATAACGACCCTAGCGCTGCACACGTTAGGGTCATCATATTTTGCTTGATTCTAAGATGAACCTAACGCCAAACACACATCGGGTTCTTCTTGTTGTTACAACTATAGTATACCATATTTTAGGCTCTCGTCAAAGACGAGAGCCTTTATAAATATGTTATGCTACAACTGCTTCTACTTCGATGCAGTCATCGTTTGTTGTTTTAGGTTTTTCCAATAATGGAGTCATGCTATACATACCCACACCTAGTGTGAACAAGTTGTGAATCCATGCAGTGGAGCTAGGAGGCATTACACCTAACACGCCCAATCCTACAAGACCACCATTCACTCCTACGATGGAGTTATAGTTAATTTTAATACGATCCATTAATTTCATGGAAATACGACGTAAGTCAACAATAGCAGTCAAGTTATCACTGGACACTGTGACATTGGCAATTTTTTGTGCAATTGGTGCACCTTCATTCATACCAATCCCTACATGTGCTTCAGATAACGCCAAGGAATCGTTGATACCGTCCCCTACCATCATCACTGTGTAGCCTTCTTCTTTTGCTTTACGCACGTAATCAGCTTTGTCAGTTGGCATAACTTCTGCGTGAACTTCGTCAATACCAATTTCCGCTGCAACGCGTTCTGCATTTTTACGGCTATCGCCAGTCATCATAACGATTTTCTTCACACCTAACTCATGAAGTTCGCGGATAACAGTTTTCGCTTCTTCACGCACTGGGTCTTTAATACAAATAACCGCAGATAGGACGTTAGAAATCGCTAAGTATAGATAGGAACAACCTTCTGGAAGATTTTCAAATTTAGCTTCTTCTCCAGCTGGAATTGTTGTTTTTTCATCTTCAAAAATGAAGTGATGGCTACCGATACGCACTTTGCGGTTACCCACTTTGGATGCAATGCCATGTGCCACAACATATTCTACTTTGGAATGCATTTCTTTATGTGGTAAATGATGATCTTGCGCCGCTGTCACTACTGCTTTCGCCATGGAATGAGGGAAATGCTCTTCCAAGCAAGCTGCTAATGTCAACATATCATCTGCATCATTACCATTAAAAGGAATGATTTCTTGGAATACAGGTTCTGCTTTTGTTAAGGTACCTGTTTTATCGAAAACGATCATATCTGCTTCTGCAATGCGTTCCAAGAATTTACCACCTTTAACAGTGATACCACGGTTACTTGCTTCTTGCATAGCGGATAACACTGCCAATGGAATGGACAATTTCAATGCGCAGGAGAAATCTACCATAACGAAAGATAAGGCTTTCATCAAATTGCGAGTTAAAGCAAAAGTAGCAAAAGCACCTAAGAAACTCACCGGTACCAATTTATCTGCCATACGGTATGCTTTTTGTTCCATACCAGATTTCATTTGTTCAGATTCTTCAATCAAGTTTACGATTTGTTCGAAACGAGTGTGTTTACATGTAGTGCGTACTTCAAAGGAACATTGACCTTCTTCTACAACAGTACCTGCATACACAGAAGTACCTGCATCACGACGAACTGGTTCAGGTTCCCCAGTCATGGAGCTTTCGTTCACAAGAACAACACCGTCTACAACTTGGCCGTCCAATGGCACTACTTCACCTTGACGAACTACTACGATATCGCCTACTTGTACGTCACCAATTGGTTTGCTCACTTCTACGCCATCTACTAGAACCCAAACTTTGTCTACGTTCAAAGACATGCTTTCCGCAAGGTTAAGCACGGATTTACGTAATGTCCATTCTTCCAAGATTTCGCCGATGCCTAATAAGTACATCACAGCGCCCGCTGTGGAGTAATCTTTTTGCAATAATGCGGCACCGATAGCTACGCCATCTAATACTTCTACGGTCAATTTGCGTTTCCACAATGTTTTGATAGCTGTACCGATGAACTTGATACCATCGAACCAAGACCATGCTGCTGCAATAGGTGCTGGTAACACGATTTTTTTACCGATATAAAGCAATGTTTTATCGATCATTTCTTCTTTGTAACGCTTGTTGACAAGGCGAGGTGAAAGTTCATGCAATGCTGGTGCATTGGCTAAATCCAAATCGTTAAGTCCGAATAAAGCAGCTTTCACCGCACTTTCATCACCAGTATGCTTGATGATGATGTCCCCAGAACGAGTGTAGAAGTTCGCTTTGGTAATGGCTTCACAGGCCATCAATGTATCTTCGATAAATTGAGCCTGTGCGTCATTAAACTTACGTCCCTCAATGCGTACATGAAGACGACGGGACAAGCGTTGCAACATTTTAAATTGCATCATGGATTATTTTCCTTCTGTTAATACTTCTTCATCACGAGTATCGTTGATTTCTTGTGCTTCAGCTAAAATGCTGTCTGTGGAAGCTTGTAATTTTTCAGTAGTTTTTAAGATGCTGTCTTTTGCACGAAGACCTGCTGCTACTACATTAGCGTATACTTTGCGAGCATCTTTGGAAGTTAATACTTTTACACCTACTGTGCCTAAAGCCAAACCAGCTGCGAATACATTAGCATCTCTTAAAGTTTCTTTTTTTACGTTGAACATTGTTAGTTCCTTTCTGTGAACTCCGTCACATTAATACATGATAATATAATAAAATTAATAATTATAAAGATAAGAGGGGCCCGTGTTATCGGAGTCCCTCTTACCAAACTTATGGTATCGAATCAGTTACTTTTCTACCTGTTCTTCGTGGCCACCACCGCAACCACAACCGCCACAACCAGCTCCAGAGTCTTTAGAGCCACCACAGCCGCATCCGCCGCCGTCATGTGTTGCGCTTTTATATACTCGGTATGCAACATAGAGAACAGCTAGTAAACCAATTGCATATACAATAACACTATCCATAGTATACACCATCTCTTTCTCATTTTCAAGTACTTTTTGAAAATTATTTTGCAAATACAACAAACCTCATAATATCAATGAATTTTTGAAATAAAACTTTTCTCAATCTCAATTATATTGTTTGTTTACTATCAATATTGATTAGCCCAAACCTAAAGCACGTCCTAAGTGAACTGCAATGTACGCACCCACCCAAGCTAGGATACTAGTGTAAGCAAATACGGCACCGAACCATTTCCAGGAGTCAGTTTCACGTTTTAATACAGCCATAGTCGCCAAGCATGGTAAGTATAACAAGGCAAATACCATCAAAGCTAAACCGATGGCTGGGTTGAAGTCTGGATCATTAGCCAAGAATTCTTCTAAGGATGTGGAGTCATCTTCACTTGCTTCGATCGCGTAAATAGTACCTAATGTACTTACCATTACTTCTTTCGCTGCTACTGCGGCTATTACGGCAATGTTTATACGCCAGTTAAATCCAAGTGGTTCCATTATAGGTTGAATAAAACGTCCTAATTCGGCTGCATAGGATTGTTCAATTTTTTCTTTACCTTGTTGAAGATCTAATTCTTTGATTTCATCTTCTTCTGCTTTATGGTTTGCATATAAAGCCCAAGCCACTGGATATAACTCTTCAGCTTTTAATTCTTCAAAGTATGCAGGTTCTTCTACAGCTTCTTCTTGAGTTGCTTCTTCTGCTGCTGTAGCTTCTTCCTCTTCAGCTGGCGGGTCATCTTTATGCTCTTCGTCTAAGGCAAGCATTTGACCTAAGATATCATTCGCCTCTGCTTGTTGTTCTTCTGTTACCAACATAGCATTCACTAAAATCTCATCTGCCATCTGAGCATGTGTCATTGTCACTTGTTCACGAGCTGCATCATAGTCTTGAGAGTATTCTACATCTTGTGGGAAGGATGTTAAGAACCAAATAAGGATGGATGATGCCAAGATGAATGTACCTGCTTTTTTAAGGTACATCACGGAACGTTCCCACATATGAATGCCTACAGAACGAAGTGTTGGCATATGGTATGGAGGCATTTCCATTACGAATGGTTCTGCTTCACCTTTAAATACATACGTACGAAGTACTTTTGCAGTTACAACAGCTACGACGATACCCAATGTATAGATACCTAACAAGATCGTTGGTGCATCTTCTGGTGGGAAGAATGCTGATGCTAATAATGTATATACTGGTAAACGAGCACTACAACTCATAAATGGAGATACTAAGATCGTAATCATACGGTCTCTTGGGTTGTCAAGGATACGAGCACCCATGATGGATGGCACGTTACAACCAAAGCCCAATAACATAGGGATGAAAGATTTACCATGTAAACCTACACCACGCATCACACGGTCGATAACGAATGCCGCACGAGCCATGTAACCAGTATCTTCTAAGAAGGAAATAGATACGAATAATAGAACGATGTGTGGGATAAAGCTAATAACAGCCCCTACACCACCGATGATACCATCGTTAAGCAGGGATTTTAACAAGCCGTCATCCATGTTAGCTCCGATAAAGTCTGTTAACAATTTGAATGCGTCTTCCAACCATCCTTTAGGATATTCCGCTATGTTGATAACTAAGTAGAACATAACCCACATGATGCATAAGAAGATAGGAATCCCTAACCAACGATTCGTTAAGATTTTATCGATGTTGTCGGATTTGGTATCTTTATGCTCAGGTACTACTTCTAGTACGCCGTTGAATACGTCTACTGCAAAACGGTGACGGTATTCTTGGAACACGATATCCATGTCTACAGATTTATTCAATTCTGTACGCAATGCTTCTGCTTTGCTCAACACGGCACCAGATTTGTCTAATTCTTGTACTTTTTCTAAGATATCTGTATCTTGTTCTAACAATTTGATAGCTACCCAACGATGTGGATAACGACCAGTGTCAAGTTTTGCTACTTCTGCTTCTAATTCTGCGATAGCTGGCTCTAATACTTCGCCATAGTTAACGCGAACATTAGGGATTTTGCGTTCTTTAGATACTTTCACGATGCCACGTAGCGCATCTTCTGTACCTTTATTAACACGGCCGATAGTTTCTACTACTGTGGAACCTGTTAATTCTTCTAATTTTTTATTATTGAACTGTAAACCCATTTCTTTTGCCACGTCTACCATGTTCAAAACAAGTAGCAATGGTTGTTCTAGTTCAATTAATTGTGCTGTTAAGTACAGGTTACGTTCTAGATTGGACGCATCCACTACATTGGCAATCAATTCTGGATTTTCATTGATGATAACGTTACGTGCTGCCAATTCATCGAGAGAACGTGCTGTTAAGGAGTACGTACCTGGTAAGTCGATGATTTCAATGTCATGACCATCAATTTTCGTTTCCCCAACTTTTTTCTCTACTGTAACACCTGCGTAGTTACCTACGTGTTGACGGGATCCCGTCATATTGTTAAAAATACTTGTTTTACCACAGTTAGGGTTACCCGCTAAAGCAACCTGAATCTTGGTATGTGTGTTGTCTGCCATCTTAGCAATTCTCCTTATTGGACTTCAATTTCGATCATTTGTGCTTCACTTACGCGTAGTGATAATTCGAAGTTTTTCACTTTGATTTCCACTGGGTCTGCTAATGGCGCATACTTCATAACGCGCACAGCCGTTCCTGGTACAACACCCATGTCCACCAAGCGATGCTTAATGTTGCCAAATCCATTGATAGCTACAACAGTACCAACTTCACCGGGCTTCATCTCGGATAATTTCTTAACCATAGTACACCTCCTACATACAAAACATAACAACCAAACCTATCATATATAATTATATGAGTAATACTTATATTATAGCACATTATAAAATATTATCAATAATGAATCTCGTTTTATTTTTATCGTTTTGTGAAATTATAAATCTATTTTTATCAAGTGTATTTTGTGCAAACAATCTATTTATCAAGAGTATATTAATCATGCCTTTTTATTATTCTCAATTTTTTCTTTTTAATTAATAATGATATGTAAGGTATATATTTCTCATTATCTATAACTAAAAATGATTCTATAAATACTTATAAAGAATACCTATTTGGAGCTAATACCCTTTCCTTCACAACTAAACCATCTATTCCATGGCATTACATCACTATGTGAAAGAACTTTCACAGGTCCACCTAGCTAGAAATATGATATAATAATACTATTAAGTCATTTAGAAACGGAGATACATTATGAAATCATTTCAATCCTTAGGCATCGTGCCTGAACTGATACAAGCATTACAAAAGGTGGGCGTGAAAGAACCAACACCGATCCAAGAAAAATCGATTCCCCTCATCTTCAAAGGACAAGATGTAATCGCCAAAGCCCAAACAGGGACAGGCAAAACGCTGGCATTCTTGTTACCACTATTGCAACGCATCCACGTAGATGTGCAACAGGAGCAAGCCCTTATCATCGCCCCTACACGTGAGTTAATCCAACAAATTGCAGAGGAAGCACGTCACTTAGGCGCTATCTTAGGAGTAGACGTATTACCCCTGATTGGAGGCAGAACGATCGAAGGCCAATTGCAAAAGCTAGGTCGCCGTCCTCATGTCATCATCGGTACACCTGGCCGTTTGCTGGATCACGTCAACCGTGGTACCCTACATTTACATTCCATCCGCCGTGTTGTGTTGGATGAAGCAGACCAAATGCTTCATATGGGATTCTTACCAGATATTGAAAAACTCATCAGTGGCACCGACGGTAAACGTCAACTATTAATGTTCTCCGCTACCATACCAGATAAAATCCGCAATTTAGCAAAAGCCTATATGCAAAAACCTACCTCTGTGACTGTACAAGGGGAAAATATTACCCTCGACACCATCGAGCAAAAAGTATACATGATGGAAGAACAGGACAAAGTGAATCGCCTTGTGGCGATGCTAGAAGCAGATAATCCATATCTAGCTATCGTATTCTGTAACACCAAAGAGGGAGCTATCAAACTCGCCTACGATTTAGCTCGCAAAGGTGTAGAGCTTGGTGAAATTCATGGAGATATGACACAGGGCCGTCGTACGCAAGTCTTGAAAGAATTTGCTAAAGGCAATCCCCCTATTTTAGTAGCTACAGACATTGCCGCTCGTGGTATCGATATTGAAGGTGTTAGCCACGTATACAACTTTGATGTACCGCACGACATGGATTACTACATCCATCGCATCGGCCGTACTGGTCGTGCTGGCTCCACTGGTGTTGCCGTAACCTTTGCTACGCCAGCTGAAGAAATTTGGGTACGCCGCATCGAACGATCCATCCAAGCTACTTTGACAAAATACACCAAGGATGGACAAGTAAAAACAAAAGGTTCTGGCTTAGCGCCTAAGAAGGAAACTGCTAGCAAGAAACCTAAAATTAAAAGTACCTACCAAGCGACGAAAGCAAAAGCTCACAAAGCTCGTGGTCATAAAGGTGCCAACACACGGGTACGCCGTACAAAATCTAGTGGCTCTAGCAATCGTGGTCGAGGTAAACGATAAGTTTCTAGTACCGGCAGACGGTTCTTCTAAGAGAGGTGTCCGTTGCTTAACAGTATATTACAAAAAAGGCTATAACCAAACAGCCCCAATACAAGGGACGGTAACAAAATAGCCCACATATAAAATAGAGGAAAGTTGAACCAAAAGTATCAACTTTCCTCTATTTTTATATTCTAATCAGCAAAAAGGCTCTCCTTTTATTGATATCCACACTATGCCGAATACCTGTGCTTACTTCCGATTCGTATAAATAGCAGGTTTCCCCTCTACATCGGCACAAGTAGTTCTACAAGCTTGACCTTCGCTACATTTCCAAACTGGTTCAGGTTGTGATTCATACTGTATAAGGTATCCCTTTTTACATCGTGGGCATGTGTATTCCTTATGTGTATCATCCAATACTTTTCCATCCGACAATGGTATGGGAGGCATTATCTCTTCCCTAGGTCCTTGTGGCATCGACACTTTAGTCATTGATGACGTGTTTGCCTTGGTAACTCTTGGTTCCCTAGCTCCTGATACATCTTCCTTTGGTGATAATACATTTTCCGTGTATTTGCATGTAGGGAATTTAGAACATCCATAAAACTCCCCAAACTTTCCTTTCCGTAGGAGCAACTCCCCTGTTTTACACTTTGGACAAGATCGTCCTGTTTGTTGCGCTATGGAAGGGGTCCGGTTCGGTCCCGTTCTTATGCCATCTGTCAACGACTTAGGCATAGCTATCTTAGGTGTATTTCCTACTCGTTGTTTTACATCCTCAATCAGTTGTACAACGAATTTTGTTTGGTCTTCTAAAAACACATCAATCCGTTCAGTTCCTTCGCTCATTTTTGCTAAGCGCTCTTCCCACTGTGCCGTCGCATCAGGGTACAGCAAAGAATCTGGCAATGCATCTACCAAGGTATAAGCAAACTCTGTAGGTATTAATGTTTTCTTTTTTCCTTCTTCTTTAAGGAACGGATTTTTTTTATTATGGATTAAATCTTCAATAATCGTAGCCCGTGTCGCCTCTGTGCCGATACCCGACACATCTTTTAATTGTTTTTTTAACTCTTCATCTTTTACATATTTGTGAATTTCCTTCATTGCCTGCACCAAAGTCGCAGAAGTAAAACGGCTTGGCGGCTTTGTTTTCCGTTGATCCACCTTGCTATCCTTCGCCGTTACAGCATCCCCTTTACGTACAGGGGGCAATGACTTTTCTTCATCCTCTTGATTTTCTTCTGATTCTTCCGTGGATTTTACCTTTTTATATAATGCTTTCCATCCCAAATCGATAACGACACGTCCCGTTGTGGTAAACAGTTCCTCTTGGTGCATCACTTCGATGCGAGTATGCTCATACACATGCTCTGGGTAAAATTGTGCAATATAGGCTTGAGCGATAAGAAAATAAATATTTTGCTCCCCTTTTGATAAAGTATGTAATGGGCATCGTACAGTAGTTGGAATAATGGCATGATGGGCCGTAACCTTACTATCATTCCAGGCACGGCTTTTAATAGCAGGATTACTATCCTTTGCCCATGCAGCTAATTCCTTATGTCCCATATTAACCAAATTCGAAAGGATTGCTTTTCCATCTGAAAGTTGGTTCACTGGCAAATATTCACAGTCTGAACGGGGATAGGATGTATATTTCTTCTCATATAGTTTCTGTGCGATGTCCAATACTTCCTGTGGCGTATAGTTATATAGCTTACCCGCCACAATTTGTAGTGATGATAAGGAAAAAGGCAGCCGTTGTCCTTCCTTTTTCTTTTTCTTTTCCACTAAAGAAACTGTACCTTCTGGTGATTGCATCAAACGGTCACGCAAGTCATTAAGAATGATCTGATCTAGCATATGCCCATCAGGGTCCAATCCTTGTTGCGTATCTTTCGGCTTCCAAGTCGCCCAAAAATCTCCCTTTTCATGACCATATTGTACTTGTAATACATAATATTCTACAGGTACAAAGTTTTGTAACTCACGTTCTCTCCGTACTACCAATGCCAAGGTTGGCGTTTTCACACGACCAATCGGAAAGGTCACTTTGTTTCCTAAATACTGTTGCTCTAACGTATAGGCCCGAGATAAATTCATTCCCATCAACCAATCCGCACGGGATCGTGCTAAGGCAGAATCTTTTAAAGGTTGGTATTTCTTATTATCCTGCATATGCTCTAAAGCGTAACGCATAGATTTTTCATCTAACGCATTCAGTAGAATACGCTCTACTGGTTTGGTGTTCCCCAAATAATCGAGCATTTCGTCTATCAACAATTGCCCTTCCCTATCCGGGTCACCTGCATTCACAATGGTCGTCGCTTTTTTGATTAAACCACTAATAACCTTAAACTGCTTAGCACTAGATGATTTAACTTTTAATTTCCAAGAGGTGGGCAAAATTGGCAAAGATTCAAATCTCCAAAATTTATATTTCTCATCATAATCACCTGGCTCTACTTGTTCTAGCATATGACCAAAGGCCCAAGTAATCACATCGTCACCTTGGACGATATACCCATCATGACGTTTAGCACTCTGTGGGTTCGGTAACACTTGGCTCAATTCACGCCCTACACTAGGCTTTTCCGCAATAAATAAACGCATATGCTCCCTTTTCCTATCCATTACTATTTACTATTTGTGTATTACATTATTCTATAATAAATCTCCTCTACATTAACTTTCATTATACTACGAATGAGCTAAATAATTAAACAGTCCTCTATTTTCTTAACTTCCTTTTAGAATCATTTCTCTAGCTATCTTTCATACTCCTCTAAAATTTCCTATCAGTGCTACTTTTGCACGGAATTTTACAAACCTATGACTTATCTTATTCATAACCATATCTGCCGTTTTTCAACTTTCAGTATCATATCCTATACAGGGAGGGTTCAAATAGTATATAATTTTAAAGATATGAAAGTATATAACATACACATGTATTAATAGAGGTGAATTATGACATTTTTAGAAGAAGTAACTCGGCGCCGTACGTTCGCCATCATTTCTCACCCAGATGCGGGTAAAACAACATTGACGGAAAAGCTTTTGCTATACGGTGGTGCTATCCACTTGGCAGGGTCTGTTAAATCTAGAAAAACACAAAAATATGCCGTATCTGACTGGATGGAAATTGAAAAGCAACGTGGTATCTCTGTGACGAGTTCTGTATTGCAATTCGATTACGATGGTCATCGTGTGAACATCCTAGATACGCCTGGTCACCAAGACTTCTCTGAAGATACCTACCGCACCTTAATGGCAGCAGATAGCGCTGTCATGTTGATCGACGTGGCAAAAGGTGTGGAAGCGCAGACGAAAAAACTATTCGCCGTTTGTAAAGAACGTGGCATTCCTATTTTTACCTTCGTCAACAAGATTGACCATTTCGGACGCAATCCATTTGACTTGATGGAAGAAATTGAAAACTCTCTTGGCATTCGTGCGGTTCCTATGAACTGGCCTGTGGGCATCAACGGCGAGTATCAAGGGGTATATGACCGGGAAACGAATACTGTAGAATTATTTGAAAAAGACGAATCCCATGGTCAAAAAAAGCTAGCTTCCACCAAAGGCGATGTGCACGACCCAGCATTCCGTGAGCTATTAGGAGAAGAGGTGCATCAATCCTTAATCGATGACATTGAACTTCTCGACGTGGCTGGTGATGCTTTTGATTTAGACAAAGTAAAAGCTGGTGAATTAACACCTATGTTCTTCGGTTCTGCGATGACAAACTTTGGGGTTAAACCATTCCTTGAAAAATTCTTGGAGTTAGCTCCTATGCCAGCCCCACGTGTAGCCCGTGAGGAAACGGTAGAACCTACGTCTGAAGATTTCTCTGCCTTCGTTTTTAAGATCCAAGCCAACATGAATCCGAACCATCATGACCGCATTGTATTCATGCGCATTTGTTCTGGTAAGTTTGAAAAAGGCATGAATGTACTTCACCAACAATCTGGTAAAACCTTACGCTTATCTCAACCACAGCAATTCTTAGCCACAGAGCGCACTATCATTGATGAAGCCTATCCAGGGGACATCATTGGTGTCTTCGATGCAGGTACTATGGGTGTAGGTGATAGCTTATGTGCATCCAATCACAAAGTGACATTCAGTGACTTCCCTGTGTTCCCTCCAGAATTTTTTGCTCGTGTGACACCAAAAGATTCTATGAAACGGAAACAATTCCTAAAAGGTATGACTCAATTAGCGCAAGAAGGGGCTGTACAAATCTTTGAACCGCTCTACTCTATGGATTCTTTCGTGGTAGGTGCTGTAGGTATGCTTCAATTTGAAGTATTACAATATCGCTTGAAACACGAATACGGCGTTGATCTTGTGAACAACTCCTTACCATATGGCGTAGCCCGTTGGATCGATGGTGAAGTAGATGTAAACAGCTTAAAAGGTATGGACAATGCCATGATCGTAAAAGATAATCGTGGTCGTCTTGTCGTTCTAATCTCCAATGAATGGCAAATGGGTTGGGTTGTAGAGCGTAATCCAGATGTTACCTTCTTACATACCCCTAAAATAGAAGCATAAGTACGAATACAACTAAAATCGTATTCCTATCGATGTGGTTGTTCTTATTTGTTCAACCCCATGTATAGTAAACATAAAAACCGCCTAGGCGATACTATCTTGTATCATCTAGGCGGTTTTAATTTGATCCATATATGTGTTATATATTATGTATTCTTCCTAGTTGTATGTCATTTCAGTATCTGGAAATATTCCTAAAACAACGGTTCCAAATCTGCTAATCCTTTTAAATTCCATTCTAACAATTTATCATGAATACGCCACATAAAAGCATTTTCCCATGGATAATGAAGGCGAACCCAAAAGTTTTGAAATGGTGTGTCATTGAAGAATACAGCTTGTCGTGGCAAATTAAATAGATTCTGTCCTGGCTCTACATTCCCTGCTTGTACTGTAAAAGCCATACGATACCCACTTTCTTCTGCTATCCTATCTATATCTTTATTGGAAAACCCACCTGGATACGCAATGTAACGAACAGGATGCTTCATACGATCTTCTAACACCGCTTTTGAGCCAATCAATTCATCACGTGCTTGGTCTAGGGACATACTTCGCAAGTCTTTATGATTCACCGTATGGCTTTGGATATCGATTCCATTAGCTTGCATTTCTTTCAACTGTTCTACATTGACAAAGCGACTTTCACCAAATGCACTAGTAATCATAAACAAGGTAGCTTTCATATTGTATTCTTTTAAAATAGGGAATGCGTACTTATAGTTATCAATATAGCCATCATCAAATGTAATGAGAACTGGTTTATCAGGTAATTCCGTTCCCTTTGTCATGTAATCATATAACTCATCCATAGTAATTGTATGATATCCCTCATCATGGAGATATTGCATTTGTTTCTTAAACTCTTCTGGGGGAACCACCAAAGAATGACGTATACCTGTATCGATTCGATGATAATTTAAAACTGGTACACCTACAGCTTTGTAATCCCAAGATCGCTGATACTGTATTCCTAAATATATACCGATGACCACAATTAGCCCTAGTATACCTAAAATAATTCGTTTCACATTAACCTCACGTGTCAGTAACTTTACTTAATACATAAAAATTAAAATAGCGATGTAAATCTATCCTTATTATAGTACCACACTTCGCTAAACTTATCAGTTATTTTTCATAAGTTTGACATATAGTAATAGAATTATTCATCATATTTCCTTTTATTATTATACTTTTTTTGCATTAATTTTATGATTTTTTTTCATTATAATATTGGTATGTATACATCATGCATTATTATCTATATGCCACTATCTACTCATTTCTCTACATTCTATAGAATTTATAGCATCATTGTTTACAATTAATCTATTTTTTATTACATTTAGAATCTATGAAAAGAGCGCATACAAAGCACTATAGTGCCAAAAATCACTATGACGAAGCCCCCTATTTCATGCTATGATAAAGGCATAAGTTTTATCTAATGTGCTTCTTATTCCAAAGGGGGTTGTACTATGAAAGGTCTTATCGACTTGAGTCTAGTCAATGGAATCTGGACATTAAAACTGTCCATGATTCAAACGGTGGCATTAGCTATTGTCACATTGTATTTAGGGGAATTTATCAAAAAACATTCTCCATTCTTACAGCGTGTGAGCATGCCTGCACCAGCCGTAGGTGGTTTACCATTTGCATTCTTATGTGCATTCTTATCCTATTATAAAATCGTAAACATTACCTTCGATGGTGCTTTACAATCATTCTTAATGCTAGCTTTCTTTACCACTATCGGTCTTATGGCAAGTCTAAACGTACTTAAAAAAGGTGGCGTCGCTATTATCTTCTTCTGGATTGTGTGTACTATCTGGATTGTCTTCCAAAATGGCGCTGGCATCTTAATTGCGAAAGCTATGGGTATTGAACCAATCTTTGGTATTATGGCTGGTTCCGTTTCTATGATGGGTGGTCTTGGTACAGCTGGTGCCTTCGGTCCTCACTTTGAAGAATTAACAGGTATCCCTGGCGTGGCTTCCGCTGCTATCGCAGCCGCTACCTTCGGTATGGTGGCTGGTACATTATTAGGTGCTCCTGTAGGTGACCGTATCATCAAAATGCACAATGTCCCTACTCCAGTGGATCATCCTGAATTATTAGAAGCTGACGGTATTGATATTAATGAATCCGATAGTGAAAGTAAATTATTCGACTTACATTCCTTGATGCATGTCATTGCTTTCGTAGGTATTTCTCTTGGTCTCGGTACACTTGTGAGTGCCCTTCTATCTTCCGTATTTGGTCCATTACCAGCTTACATCGGGGCAATGATCGTCGGTGCATGTATCCGAAATTATGCTGACTTCACTGGTCATATTACAATCAACAGTGCTGCACTAGATGCTGTTTCTAATGTTTCCTTAAGTATCTTCGTTACAATGGCAATCAACAGCTTGAAATTAGCACAATTAGTAGATTTAGCATTACCATTAATGGCAATCCTAGCTGCACAAATGGTGTTGATTACTATCTTCGCATACTTAATCTACTGGTTGTTCAAACGCAACTATGATTCCGTTATGTTAGGTGCTGGTGCTATTGGTTTCGGTCTAGGTGCTACACCAAATGCTTTAGTAAACATGTTGTCCTTGGCTTCTAAATACGGCCCATCTCCAAAAGCATGGTTAGTCGTATCCTTAGTAGGTGCCTTCCTCATCGACTTTACTAACGCATTCTTAATCACATTTATGGCAAAATTAATTTAATGATTGCTCAAAAGACAGTCTTTGCTTGCAAGGACTGTCTTTTTAATTTATACATTTTTATCATACTTTCTATCTTTTTTATGAAATAGCACTATGATATAATAATTTTAGTTATTATATTCTAATATGTGGAGGGACATAGTATGAGTAACTTTTATAATGAAGCTAGACAATTTGCAGAACAATTTATCGATCCAATTGCTAGAGAGATTGATGAACAAGAGCGCTTCCCTGAGGAAGTGTTTAAAGAATTAGGAAAAACTGGATATTTCAAATTGATGATTCCTACAGAGTTAGGTGGCTTAGGAAAAACAATGAAAGAACATGCAGAAGCATGCCGTGCTTTTGCTAAATCTAGCGCCACTGTCGCATTATGCTATATGATGCATAATGTAGCTTTGAACTGTATCCTTTCCTATGCAGATGATGCACTAAAATCTAGAATTTGCAAAGATATTGTAGAAAATGAAAAATTTATGGCTCTAGCTTACAGTGAATTGGGTACGGGCACTCATTTCTATATTTCTGATGTAAAAACAGCTTTCAAAGATACATCTGTTGTATTTAATGGTCTAAAAAGCATGGTTACCTCTGCGGAATATGCTTCTTATTACTTAGTCCTCACTCCTTCTGACGTAGAAGGTGGCATTGATAACTGGGTATTCCCATTGGGTACTCCTGGCTTAGATTTCAAACCGTCCACATGGCATGGCCTTGGTATGCGTGGCAACGTATCTTGTCAAATGGAAATCAATGATGTGGAATTAGATAAAGGCTTACGTATTGGTACTGCTGGTTCTGGCGTAGACCAAGTATTCACGATCGTGGCAACGTACTTCATCACTGGTCTTGCGGCTGTGTACACTGGTTTATGTGAAGCTATTTTAGCGGAAGCCATTAACCATACTACAAGCAGAAAATACCCTGATGGTAAATCCCTCAGCGAAATTGAAACTGTACAAATTCACTTAGCAAAAATTTACAGCCAAACTAACTCTGCTATCCTTAGCACCAACGAAGCAGTTCGCAGCTTCTTAGCTAATGATGCCGACATGTTAGCTAAAATACTATCCGCTCGTATTGTTGCCAGTGAAACAGCTATTGAATTAGCTCGTTTAGGCATGCGTGTAGGTGGTGGTAAAGCCTATAACCGTGCAGGTAATATGGAACGTTATTTACGTGACTCCTTTGCTAGTCATATCATGGCTCCTAGCGTAGACGTATTAACAGTATGGTTAGGTAAAGCTATTACAGGACAACAACTACCATAAAAAACAATACACATAACAAGTAAAAGGGGAAACTAACATGTCCCCTTTTTACTTAATTCACTAGTATTATTGACAATGAGGTATACACCTATGAACAAATTAAGAATTGGCGCTGTTATCTATAATCCAAAAGTAACTGTTATCTGGGGCATTATTGCGAAGTTTTTTGAAGATGAACAATTCCCTATCGAACCAGTGTATTACAAAGATTACAAAGCACAAGTAGATGGTTTATTAGCTGGCGAAATTGATGTGGCATGGAACTCTCCATTAGCTTGGTTAGATACACATATTCGTACAAAAGGAACAGCTTTAGATGGCTCTATGCGTGATACTGACCAAAATCGTTGCTCTTATTTAGTAGTAAAAAACAATAGTGGCATTACTACTCTTGCGGATTTAAAAGGCAAAACCATTGGCTTTGGCGCTATCGACTCTCCACAAGCTCGTTTAATTCCAATTAACCATTTACATACTCATGGATTAGAGTATGGTAACGATTATGTAGAAAAACGCTTTGATATCGGTGTAGGTCTTCATGGTGACCATGTAGGTGGCGAGTTAGATTCAGCTATGGCTTTAAAACATGGCGAAGTAGATGCTACTTGGATGTTAGATTTAAACTACAACACTTGGATTGGTGATGGCACACTAGATGAAAGCCAAGTGACAATCCTATCTAAAACTGACCATTTCGATCATTGTATTTTCTCTGGTCATCCAAATCTTGAAAAAGATAGATTTGAAAAGTTCATCGAAGTACTTCACAAAATGGATTATAACAACCCAGATCATAAAGAAATGATGGATATGGAAGGTCTTAAACGATGGGTGTATGGCCGTACTACTGGCTTTAAACAAATTGGAGAGGCGAACGAATATTTGCACTTCTTTACTGACTTTCACGGAGAATAATATGGATACTTCCTCCTTTATGATCTCACTGCTAGGTAGCATGCCTAGAAGCAAAGAACTGCTAGGTGCTAGACGAAAGTTACTAAAAGGAACGATTGATGCATCCACCTATGAAGAGTTACTGGATGCGGAAACAAAATATATTGTGGAACTTCAAGAAAAAAATGATATAGATATCATTACCAACGGAGAACTGCGTCGTGATAATTACGTGTCCTTTATCGCAGAACGTTTACAAGGAGTTACCATGATGAGCATGGCAGATATGTTGGATTACATCGAAGATAAACAAGGTTTCGAACAGATTTTAGAGATCTTGGATGTACCTGCTATCAGTATTAAGAATGCCATTTGCACTGGAAAAGTTACCTATAATAAACCACTAGTCGCTGACGAAATGGTCGCCTTAAAAGAGATGACGAATCGAAAAGTAAAAGCCACTTTACCTGGCCCTTACTTAATGACCCGTTCTATGTGGTTGCCCGCCTTATCTAGCAAGTTTTATACTTCCAAAGAAGAACTAGGAAAAGATATTATCCAGGTATTACAACAAGAAATTGATGCCTTAAGTGCTATCGGTGTAGATATCGTACAATTTGATGAGCCTGTATTAACAGAAGTTGTGTTTTCTGAAGGAAAAACTAGATCTTTCATGTGTGCTGCGCTGTCAGAGAAAAAAGATCCTACGGAAGAATTAGCCTTTGCTACACAGCTATTAGAGGCTGTCGTTTCCTACGCTAAGAAAAAAGGCATCTTAGTATCACTTCACGTCTGTCGTGGTAATTGGAGCCGTAATGAAAGTATTTTATTAAAAGGTCCTTACACACCTTTGGTGCCGCTCTTTGAAACGGTATTACCTCATATTTTAACATTAGAATTTTCCACGCCTAGAGCCGGAGAAATTTCTTCCTTACTGAGCAGTACTAAACTACGAGAGCACTGTATCCTAGGTCTAGGTGTCATGAATCCTAGAACCGATGAAATTGAATCCCTAGAGAGCATTGTAGATCGCGTAAAAGAAGTCCTTCAGTTCTTACCTAAGGACCGTATATGGATCAATCCAGATTGTGGATTTGCTACTTTTGCCAATCGTCCAGTTAACAGTCTAGATATCATCGACAAAAAACTAGCTCGTCTCAAAGAAGCCAAAGATCTATTGAGGGCCAATTATGAATGATATCTATGAGTCCACTCATTACGACTTATCCTTACGTGGTGTATTGATGGATGATACTTTCAAAATATACACAGCGAATGATGCCATACAAGTGACTAGTGATGTTAACTTTGATATCCAAGGTGATGCTAAGAGTAGCCTTAACTATTTTGCCTCATCTATTATGGGTGGCATTGCCCACACGATCATCAACGAAGGAAAACGCTTTCATCTTGACATAGAAGAACTAGAAGGTAAAATACACATTACCTTAGCAGAGCCCTTAACCATATTAGGTGTAAAAGGGTATGAGGAAGCCCCTTCTATTACCACATGTCATATCACGTATTATGTATATGCAGACACCGATGATGATACACTCATGTCTGTTTGTCATAACGCTCTACAAAGAAGTTATATCTATCACACGCTACAACATGCTATGGAGCTAACCATACAGTTTACGCCTTTAGTATAAATCTAGTACACAAAAAGGACTATACCCATCTATTGGGTATAGCCCTTTTATTGTTTATTTGTAAGGTTTTGAAGTCAGTCGCATGCGCAAGATAGGAACTCTATTTCCTCATCGATTAGAGACAAATATGTCCTTGCTTATCCAACCTTTACATATATTATCCTTTTTGATCTAGCTCATACCAAGCATTACCGATGAGAGCAAATTCATCTAATGTAAATGTCTCTCCACGACGTGATCCATCAATATTAGCTTTTGCCAAAATAGCTTCGATGGCTTCTTTACTCAATCCAGTGGTCTTCATTGTGTTGCTGAACGTCTTACGCCGTTGTGCAAAGCCTGCTTTCACAGCACGGAAGAAATACGCTTCACTATAGACTTTCACAGGTGGTTCACTGCGCAATGGACAACAAATCACGGCACTAGTCACCTCAGGCGCCGGCAAAAACGCTTTAGGTGGCACATCCATGACAATATATGGGGCTGTGTAATATTGCACCGCCACCGATAAAGCGCCATACATTTTTGTACCTGGCTTAGCAATCATCCGCTCTGCCACTTCTTTTTGCACCATTACCACTAATCGTTCAATAGGTAATTTAGATTCCAGTAAAGACATAATAATTGGTGTCGTAATATAGTATGGTAAATTCGCTACTACCTTGAACGGTTTATGATCCATTAATTCTGGGATATTGACTTTTAAAACATCCCCATGAATGATGCGTACATTATCGTATGCCTCTAAGGTCGTGTCTAAGACCTCTAACAAACGTCTATCTAGCTCTACAGATGTAACGTTAGCCCCACTTTGTGCCAAACCTTGCGTTAAGGTACCAATCCCAGGACCTACCTCTAACACTGCATCGCCTACTTCTAATTCCGCAGCCTGCACAATCTTATCCACCACAGTGCGCTTAATCAAAAAGTTTTGCCCTAATTTTTTACTCATTTGAATGCCAAACCGTTTACATATATAATGTACAACCTCTGGACTTGCAATGACTGATTCTATCATGTATTCTCCTACTGTATTTCTTCTTCTGAAAGTGCCTCAAAAAATGCTTCACGGCTGATACCGTAATGATTTAATCGATACAAAAACTGCTTCCCATTCCCATAGCCTATACCCAGCTTAGCACCTATACGAGCCCTCATAGCAGCACTGCTAGAGCTTCCACTCAAATCATGTTGTACTAAGTCTTGCATCGTAAACAACTCTGAAGATTCCATAGATTCTATGTGAAGCACTTCTAAGGCCTTACGGATGGATTCAGGACTTGCCTGCTCAATCCCAATATCATCATTGGCATAGGCTTCCTCTCGTGGTACAAAGGCATGCTGTGCCAACGGGAATCGCTTCGTCAAAAAACGACGAATCCGCTCACCTGCATAATCTGGATCCGTCAGAATAATGATCCCCCTCTTTTCATAGGCATCCTTAATCCGGCTGAGAACAGGCTTACGCAAGTTAAACCCTTCCGTAGCAATACACTCCACCTCTAAGGCTTGTTGTACCCGTTGAATATCTGATTTTCCCTCAACCACCAAGACCTGTTTTAACATAAGCTCCTCCACAATATAATATTCTATTATTATACCATACATCGAAACCTATGGCATGCTCTAACAAATCACACTACACCTAACAACAAACCACACATAGCCCAAAATTGCCAAATAACGCTGCTCCGAGACGAACGCAATTAGACGTAGTAGTCTATGGCGTTCCTCACCACTAAAATTTTAAACTATAGAAGAACACGGCATACGTTACTCTACATAGATACTTGCAACACAACCATTAAGTATACCCCTGAAAAATATAGTTATAAGCGGAGTGTCTTGTGACTCTTTATCTTTATAAATCTATATTCAAAAGACCGCAATATACCTCCGAAGAAACATTATGAAATACCGTTTCTGAGGGGGTGTATTGCGGTCTATCCTTTATTCATTTATCCACAAACTGTCACAAGACAGAATATCGTTGCAAGTAATAATTCATTCTATAGTGTTGTTTGTGAAGAAGTATGCCGTGCTCTTCTATCAATATAAAGTTAAAAATAAAACGCCATAGATACATAGACTAAGAAGAGAGGATATACACATCTACTATGCGTCGTCCAAATTGCATGGCAGATCCATAGTCTTCTAACACTACATCAATACGATTCCCAACAATGTCTCCACCTGTATCGGCAGCAATGGCCTCACCATATCCAGGTATATATACTCGTGTTCCTAAGGGAATCACATTAGGATCTACAGCTACTACTCCATGACGAGCACGAATACCTGTGGCAGTAATACCATCTCCACCACCATCTGTTGGCAAATATGCTGTAGCTTCCATGGTAATAACTTCTCTCACACGATCATAAGAACGTGAGACTTCTACTTCTCGAGTACCAACTTGAACCACTTTTGGTTGCATTGGAGTAATCGTTTTACGTTGTAATTCTTTTGTGTCTATCACATCACCTTGCTTATAGTGAATTTCTTCTTCCACTTCATCAAGTCCTACTGCACCTTCTTGTAAAACTTTTTCTTCACCTTTTGGTAAAGTATCTACTCGTTCATATTGTACCTCTACTGGCACTTCTACTGTTCGTGTTTCTATCTTCGTAGTTTGGAATCCATGATTCCACATAAAGCCTGAGACTGTAACAAAGACTACTAGTAACAGTGTGAGCATAAGCACTGCTTTTTGCTTTTTCTGTATTAATTTATTTGTCATCTATTACCTCCATGGTTGGCATTCTACCATAGATGGATAGATAAAGTCAAACATACGCTCCAAAAACGCCTATTAAAGCCATTTTTTAGTATATTATTTATTTAAAAATGAATTCTCTCTTCATTTTTAGTCCACTGTATAAAGACATTTTATTTTGATTAATTAAGCTATTAATTATGCTCAAATATTCTCATTTTGATAATTACTGAATTATCTATAGTTTTAACATATAATAGACTCTTAACTGACACCCATCAGAAAGTATGTGTATAACTATATCCATAAGCATCATATAGCATACAATCTATGATTAGGTTGTATATATTGTATTTTTAAAATAGCCCTGTTCTATTGATAATGCAAAATTGATATGATACGCATTTTAGTAATACCCCATTCCTAAAAATCATAATTTGTCCATAGTACATTTAAAAAAATTAGCCATAAATTTCACGAATCGTGTTATTTACAACTAATTTCATCAATTATATCTTATTTTACTGCTATCATGGACTATTTATTCACTACATTTTCACGCATATAGACATCCTTTGAGTACCTTTCATAATCTTTTAAAACATGGTATATACTTATATCTAATATGCTGCAAAGTATTTCCAGTCCTATGCCTTTACTTAGCATGATCAGTACTGTCAAATTCTAAAATTGGCTCCCACACGCCTAATGCGGCTATACCTTCTGTTGTCTCCATATCCTTAGGATTCAGAAATGAAAGTTGGGCACATACCTTATCTTCTTTAGCAATGACCTTACGATAAGAACCATCAGCTCGCATGACATGGGCTTTTTGATTATCCGCTAAGTAAACTTCTAAAATGTGTTGTAATTCTTTCTGTAACGCTATATCTTCTACAGGAACCATTAATTCCACTCGATCATTTAAATTCCGTGGCATCCAATCAGCACTAGAAATATAATAGGGACTCTCGCTATGATTCTTAAAATATAAAATACGATGATGTTCTAAGAATCGCCCCACAATGGATCGCACAGTAATATTGTCACTAACCCCCTCAATCCCCGGTCTAAGGGTACATATACCACGAACGATGAGATTAATCTTGACCCCCTTACAAGAAGCTTCGTATAACTTAGCAATGATTTCTTTATCTAGTAAAGAGTTCATCTTTGCAATGATATGCCCGCTCTTACCTTGTTCTACAGCACGTATTTCCCCCTCAATCAAATCCATTAAAGACGATCGCAAAGTCAATGGAGCTACAATAAGATGCTGCCACTGCTGTGATTCCGCATATCCAGAGATGGTATTAAAGAATAGGGAACTATCATCTGCATAGGACTCTCGACAGGTCAATAAGCCGCAATCTGTATAATATTTAGCAGTCTTCCCATTATAATTGCCTGTAGCAAAATGCATATATCGGCGTAGTACATCGCCTTCTTTACGGACCACCATAGTAATTTTGGAATGCGTCTTAAGCCCTCTTAAGCCATAAATAACATGACAGCCAGCTTTTTCTAAACGCCGTGCCATGATAATATTATTTTCTTCATCAAAACGGGCTTTCACTTCCATCAACACGGTAACTTGTTTGCCCAGTTCTGCTGCTTTCACCAACGCTGCTACGATAGGAGAATCCCCACTGACACGATACAAGGTTTGCTTGATAGCCAGTACATCAGGATCTACAGCTGCTCTAGCTACAAACTCTTCCACCACGGAAAAAGAATCAAATGGATGGTGCAAGAGTCTATCTTTTTCGCGGATATAATCAAAGATAGCTGAAGTCCCTCGCTCCGTTACGCAAGGAAGTTCTCGTCGTGTAAAAGCAGGATATCGCAAATGGTCATAGCCAGGTAAATTACAAAACTCGCCAAAGGAGGCTACGTCTAAGATTCCTTCTGCTATATAAACGGCCTCTTTTTTTGCCTGCAATCCTTGCAAAACAAATTCCAATAACTGTGGATCGTAATGCTCACACACTTCCACACGTACCACTTCACCACGACGACGCCGACGAAGAGATTTTTCAATCTCCCGCAGTAAATCCGTTGCTTCTTCTTCGATGTCTAAATCCGCATCACGTGTGACACGGAAGGTGGTAAAGGAATCGATATGATGACCCACAAAGAAATCTTCACAATAATAGTTGATGACATCTTCTAACATAACGAAGTGACGATGCACATCATTCGGTACTTCAATAATTCGATTCAATACAGAGGGAATTGGCAAAATAGCCATCTTCTCTTGGTCTTTATCATGGATAGGGTGAATCTTCACCACCGAGTTTAATGTTTTATTCACCAAGAATGGAAAGGGATGGCTCGCATCCACAGCTAGTGGTGTAACGACTGGAAAGATATGAGTGCGAAAATATTGGTATAACCAACGTAATTCACTTTCTTTTAGGTCTTTTACTTTAACAAAGTGTAGCCCTTCTTTTTGTAGGCGTTTCAAAATATCATGGAAATAGGTATATTGTAAGGATACTAATTTTTTCGTAGCTTCACTGATGGCTTTTAATTGTGCTTTGGCATCCATATGGGCCGCATCGTATTTAATAATGCCACTCTGCTCTTGATGACGCAGTCCAGATACACGAATCATAAAAAATTCATCTAAGTTAGAACTGCCAATGGTCAAAAATCGTAATTTTTCCATGAGTGGATTACTTCTGTCGATAGATTCTTGCAAGACTCGTTGGTTGAACTTCAGCCAAGACAATTCACGATTAAAATAATACTTTGGATTATCAAAGTCTTTCATAGTATCACTCCTAACGAACTTTCCAATGTATCACTAATTCACGTTTAAATTCTTTCTTACACTGCTTTTTTAATTTTTCGATAGCCATCTCCATCATAGAAATATGGCTTAATTCTTTCACCTCAACATGCATATCTATTTGTTTATCTGTAATATAGGTTTGAAAGGAACGTATGGTACGTTCATGACTTTCTTCAAAAGCTTCTGCTAAGGCTAAGGGAAAGGACAATTTTTGTATCATCTCTCGATCCCCTTCTTTTAGTACGGAGAGATACGGAGACTGCTTAATAAATTTACTGTTTGCTCCATGAGAATAGGATGCAATAAAAGCACTGAGTAATTGTTCTCGATGAGATAATCCATAGAGGTTACTATTAATAATCATATATGCACTATGTCTTGCATGGCTGTAATAGTTAATTTGTTTTCCTAAATCATGGAGCAAAGAGGCCACTTTCAAGATTAATTTCAAGCGATCTCCCTCAGGCATTAGTTCTTTCCATTGTTTATAAATCTGTTTTGCCAATTTCGCAATGTATAGAGAATGGTCCACATCGTGGGGTGTGAAAGAACGCAGCACATTCAAAGTAGAGTGGGTCACAATATCATCTACAACGCCATTTTTTTGAAGACATGGTAGTCCATATTTCTCTTCTGAATAGTTGGCTCCATAATACTGAAAGAATAGCCCTTCCCGCAAGCCACAACCGCTGACAATCATAGACGATGCCCTTGTATACTCTATCAATTCCATAATAATGGCCATACCTGCTACGATGATATCAGCCCGTTCTGCAGATAACCCAGAAATCTTTTTCCGTTCCTCCCACGGTGTTTCTTTCACCCGATGAAACAAAGCCTCCATACCTGCTTTTTTTACCTTGTAATTGTGCAATTTAGGGATAGGATAATTTTTCTCCCGTTGGTCCATTTTGGCAATATTTCGGGCTGTCCCCCCAATTCCAATAAGAGGTAATTTGGCATGTTTCAACCAACTTTCACCATGCAATACCTCTTGGATATAACGCACCATAGCTTCGTATTCGGCACTTGTAAACTCATGACCCGATTTAAATTGTCCTGTCATCACAAGAGCCCCCATAGGAAGACTGACAGATTTTTTTAATTGTCGATTTTCAATTAAGCTAATTTCTATACTAGCTCCACCAAGGTCAAACACAATAAAATCATCTAATCCTATGGTATTGACAACGCCTAAAAATCCTAAGTACGCCTCTTCCTCTCCACTAATGGCACGTAAGGGAATCCCCGTTTCTGCATATACACGTCGAATAAAGCTATTACCATTGGTAGCCAATCGCACAGCCGCTGTCGCAATACCTTGAATCTCTGTAACTCCCATAGCCTTTGCCATATGCGACAAGGCTTTTAAGGTTTTAATGGCCCGTTCCATAGCAGGTTTCGTCAACATTTGATGGGTCCACATACCCTCACTGAGGCGAATGGACTCCTTCTGTTGATATACCAAGCGATAACTGCCTGAATCTGTAATTTCTGAAATGACAAACCGTACTGAGTTTGATCCTAAATCTATTAATGCTACTCGTTTCATAGGTCTCCTATGTACACAGAAAGGCACTTTCCGTATATGCTACTGTGAAAGTGCCTTTCTCATTCTATATTACTCAATACCAAAACAACGCTTACCATTCTCTAAGGCAATAGCAGCTAGTTCTTCTACATCCATACCACGCAATTGTGCAATTTCTTGAGCCACAAATTGTGTTTTAGATGGATCATTGCGACGCCCTCTAAATGGAGGTGGCGTCAAATAGGGGGAATCTGTTTCGATGAGCAAACGGTCCAATGGAATGTGCTTCGCTACTTCTTTTAGATTCGTAGATTTTGGAAATACTACAGGTCCTGCAAAGGAAATATAATAGCCCATTTTAATAAATTCTTTTGCCATTTCTAAACTGGTTGAGAAACAATGGAAAACACCATAATTGCCTTTCCCATGTTCCAATAGCATATCTCGAATGGCACCATGTGCATCACGATCATGAATAATAATCGGTAAATCCACTTCTCTCGCAATGGCTAATTGGCGTTTGAAAGACTCTGCTTGCATATCTCTATCAGAAAAATCATAGTAATAGTCTAAACCGATTTCGCCAATGGCTTTTACTTTAGTATGGGACGCCATGTGTTTAAACCATTCATAGTCTTCTTCGGTAGCATCTTTAGATTCATGTGGATGCACACCTACCGCTGCATAGACACGGTCATACTGTTCCGCCAACGCAATAGCAGACTCTGCTGTTTGACGATCCACAGCAGGGCACATAATATATTCTACGCCTTGGTCAAAACAGTCTTGAATCATCTGGTCCCGATCATTATCAAATCGTTCATCGTTGATATGCGCATGTGTATCAAACAATCGCATTATCTCACCACACTTCCTGGAGTCAAGGATTCAATATTCGTTACTTCTAATTGATCATCTTCATTAGAGGCCGATAAAATCATACCTTCTGACATATGGCCCATGATTTTTTTCGGTGCTAAGTTTGCCAAATAAATCACTTTTTTACCAATTAAGTCTTCTGGTTTATAGAACTGAGAGATCCCACTCACTACCGTGCGTGTTTCAATACCTAAATCTAAAGTAAACAACAACAATTTTTTAGATTTTTTTACAGCTTCGCAAGTCAATACTTTCGCTACCCGTAAATCTAATTTTGCAAAATCATCGTATTCGATGGCCTCTTTAATCGGTGGAATATTGCTAGTATCTACCGCTTCCTCAGTGGATTTTTCTGCAGCTTCTGGCGCCACTTCTACCATTTCAGGAATTTCAAAACGTGGGTAGATTGGATCTCCTTTTACTACTTTTGTACCAGTCGGAAGAGCCCCAAATGTGCGTACATCATCTAGCATAGCTTGTGCAAACCCTTGTAAACCAAGTTGTTCCCAAATTTTAGGAGCCCCTGTTGGAATCACTGGATCCACTAAGACAGCGATAATACGCAAGGATTCTGCCAAATGATACATGACAGCTTCTAAGCGTTCTGCATCGCCTTCATTAGCCCCTTTTGCTAGTACCCAAGGCATCGTTTCATCGATGTATTTATTCGTACGACCAATGAAAGCCCACACCGCTTTAAAGGCTTTGTTGTACTGCATATCTTCCATCAATTGTTCGTAGTCTTTTACTGTTTGCTCAGCTAAAGCAATTAAATCCTTGTCAACATCTTCTGTTGGCGCATGTTTTGTAATGATACCACCATGATATTTTTCAATCATCGCTACGGTACGATTCAACAAGTTGCCAAGGTCATTGGACAAGTCTGCATTGATTTTCGTAATAAAGTTAGGCAAGCTAAAATTACCGTCATTGCCCAAATGCACTTCATTCACCAAGAAATAGCGCAACGCATCAGAACCGTAAGTATCAATCAATGGAATTGGGTCGATCACATTGCCTAAGGATTTACTCATTTTTGTACCATCTACTACAAGCCAGCCATGACCATATACTTTTTTCGGCAATGGCAAGCCAAGACTCATGAGCATAATCGGCCAAATGATCGTATGGAAACGAACGATTTCTTTCCCTACTAGGTGCAAGTCTGCAGGCCAGTACGTTTCAAATAAATTACTGTTTTCATCCAATGGGTTTAACGCAGAAATATAGTTAATCAACGCATCAAACCATACGTACATAACATGTTTTTCATCAAATGGTACTGGAATGCCCCAGTTAAAGCTAGTACGAGATACTGCCAAATCTTCTAGGCCTTGTTTTACGAATTGAATCATCTCATTACGACGTGATTCTGGTTGAATAAAATCAGGATTCTCTTCAATAAATTTGAACCATTGGTCAGCGTATTTATTCATGCGGAAGAAATAACTCTCTTCTTGTACTACTTCTAATGGACGACCGCAATCAGGACATGTTTTTTCTGGACCTAATTTAGATTCTGGCCAGAATGTTTCGCATGGTACGCAGTATAAACCTTCGTATGAAGATTTGTAAATATCTCCATTATCGAATGCTTTTTGGAATAAATGTTGGCAATATTTGATATGTCTTTCATCTGTAGTTCTAATAAAATCATCATGAGAAATATTCAATTTTTCCCACAAATGTTTAAATCCATCAACAATTTGCGTCGTGTACTCTAAAGGAGTAATGCCCATCGATTCCGCCATACGTTGGATTTTTTGACCATGCTCATCAGAGCCTGTCAAAAATCGCACATCATACCCCGCTCTACGTTTGAAACGAGCAATTGTATCAGCAATGGACGTACAGTATGTATGCCCAATATGTAATTTCGCACTTGGATAATAAATTGGTGTCGTAATATAATACGGCTTCTTAGTCATCTGTTCTCTCCTTACTATACCATTCAATTTCATTATATATATCGCGCCGTGAAAGGCCACGCTCTTTTGCAATTTGACGGGCTGCCTCTTTTTTTGGCACCCCTTCTTCGATTAAGGCTAAGGCTGCCTCTAGTGGTGAAAGCACTACTTCCTCCACCTTCATTTCATCTGTAACAGTCTCCTTGCCACCCACCAAGAGGACAAACTCCCCTTTTTCTACGATTTGGCTGAAATCATTTCGTAACGCTAGCAAGGTGGTTCGTGTGAAAGTTTCAAATTTTTTCGTCAGTTCACGCCCTACTGTGATAGGGCGATTCCCCAGCCCTTCATATAAGTTTTGGATAGTTTCTTCTATACGATGGGGAGCTTCATAGAAAATCAGCGTTCCTTCATAGGTAGCAATCCGTGATAACACCTCTTTTACATTTTGCTTTCGTTTCGGCAAAAAACCTATGAAGTGAAATTCCTTTGTGTTTTGCCCTGATGCGATAAGCCCCGTTAAACCTGCATTCGCACCTGGTAAAGGAACAATGGGTATCCCCACATCGATAGCCTCTTTCACCAAATCTTCACCGGGATCAGAAATAGCAGGCATCCCCGCATCACTGACTAAACCGATGGATTGACCATCCAATAAACGCTGGATGAGGTCAACCCTCTTCTCCGCTTTATTGTGTTCATGATAGGAAATCATAGGCTTAGCAATATTAAAATGTTGTAATAATACCCCTGTATGACGCGTATCTTCCGCTGCTACCACATCTACTTCTTGTAATGTACGCACAGCCCGATAGGTCATATCTTCTAAGTTCCCAATGGGTGTGGGAATTAAAAATAATGTCCCTTTATGACTACTCATAATATGCTTGTACCTCATCTGAATAGGAACCATCCACTTCGTAAATATACAAAGGTGGTTCCACCATCATGCCTAGTTTTCCACCATATTTTAATTCTAATAATACTAACTTGCTCACTTTATCTTGGTTACCATGAACAAAGCGCATTCGTTTTACCCTAAATCGAGTCTGTTCTATAGCACTCAGTAAGGATTCTAACCGTGGGGTTGTATAAATCATCCACAGTGTGCCGCCAAATTTTAAATACCGTTGAGCTTGTAACAATCTATCTTTCATAGAGTGTTGTTGTTCATGTAAGGCTAATGCTATACTTTCTTCTTGTGATAGAAGTCCACTATTCGATTCAAAATAGGGCGGATTCATGTAGATACCATCAAACTGACCATAATACGGTTTGCCAGCATCGGTCATGTAATCTAGGTCCACCATAGATACAGCATCTGCAATATCATTATGAATCACACTTTTCTGAGCTAACTCAATCACAGAGGAATTACAATCTACCCCCACCACATGACGAGCTCCACGATGGTACAATACATGAGGAATCACTCCTGTGCCTGTACCTAATTCTAAATAGTTCTTATTGGATTTTGCCTCTCCAAAATGAGCGAGCAAAATAGCATCAATAGAAAACTTAAACTCTTTTTCGTCTTGAAACAACTGAAACCCACTTAGTAATAATTCTGTGATTGTAATATTACTCTTCATCCGGCAATGCCACTTCCGACCAATGTAAGTCGATAGTTCGTCCCGCTTCTAATTGTACTTTTACTGTCTTTTTCATAGTATTGATTTTTAAAACTTTTCCTAACCCTTCATCGGTGACTACTTCTTTACCGATACCAGGTGGCTCTGCTACAGGAGCTGGTTGTTTTACTTTTTGCGAATACAAGTCTCCTCCTTTTAGGTAGGAGTCATTTTCATAGTTCAAACAACACATCAAGCGACCACAAATGCCAGAAATTTTTGTTGGATTTAAGCTCAAATTTTGATCTTTCGCCATACGAATAGATACAGACGCAAAATCGCCTAAGAAATTAGCACAACATAATGGACGTCCACAAGCACCAATTCCATTTAATACTTTTGCTTCATCGCGCACACCAACCTGTCGCAATTCAATGCGCGTACGGAATACATTGGCCAAATCTTTTACTAATTCTCGGAAGTCAATTCGACCTTCTGCAGTAAAGAAAAATACAATTTTATTCATATCAAATGTGTATTCCACATTGATTAATTTCATAGGCAATCCACGATAAGCGATTTTTTCTAGTCCAATCTCAAAAGCTTTTTCTTCTCGCTCTCTATTTTTCTCCACTTGTTTAAAATCTTTTGGCGTGGCTTTACGCGTCACTTCTTTCAGCGGTTGCACCACGCTATCTTTCGATACTTTCCGTGGTCCAATTACGACTTCCCCAAATTCCAAACCACGAGAGGTTTCTACTATGACCCCATCTCCTGTCGTAAGGGTTACAAACCCTGGGCTAAAGTAGTAGATTTTGCCAGCTTTTTTAAAGCGTACTCCTACTATAGTAACCACTATATATCCTCCTTCACAGCCTCCCTTAAGGCTAATATAACTCCATCTATAACAAGGCCTAAGCGCACATTAAGGCGCAGCGCCTGTTCTGCTTCTAATGTAATGGGCACAATTCGTTGCAAAGATTTTGATGACCATCGTGGTAAAATCATTTGCATGCGGAATTGATATTCACTTAATATCATCTTTTCACTCTCTGTACCATATCGCAAGGCTAACATATCTCTTGCTAACACACGTAACCAGCTCAATATATCGAGTACCACTTCTTTTGAAAGCCCCTCAAAGGATAGAGCTAAGGTAGTAAAGAAATGACTTCTTTCTACTACGCATTCTAGTACTTCCATAGCCTTTTCTAAACTTTCAATACCACCAGCCTGCGCCCACTGACGAGCTAATGTTGGATTTCCACGAGCACTTCGCACAGCCCGTCGAATATCTCCTGTATACCCTTCTTTAGTTAAGGCTTGCACCAATTCCTCTTCTGGCACTGGTTGCATACCAATGAGCATACATCGTGACACGATGGTGGGTAGTACATTGTCAATATTGGTAGTGACAATGATAAAATGCATATTTCGTGGTGGTTCTTCAATCGTTTTTAACATCGCATTCGCTAAGACAGTATTGGCTGTCTGAAAGCCTTCTACGATAACCACCCGCGGTGTATCACTAGATACATTGATATACTTTTCTAATAAGGTATACCATTGTTCCACACTGAGCTGTGTTTTCATAGGGCGAATCCAAAAGGCTTGACCTTGATCAATATAGATTGGCAAGCCTTTATCTTTGACTGCGCTCTCACTTTCACCAGACTCAATGCGTTGTTGCTCTATAGTGGATAAAAAAGTTCGTCCTTCATCAGGAGAAAAAATCTGACGTCCCACTAATAGGGACCCAATGGCGATGGCCATGGATGTCGACTCTAAACCTGTTTCTCCGTAGAGCAGTAAGCTATGGGGCAAAGCAGAATCTCGGATTAATGTACTAATTTGTTCTTTCACTTGATGTTGACCAAGTACAGTTTCAAAAAATGACATACATCCTCCTTTACCTCATAAGACTACCCTTTATTATAGCATGTTATGGCAATAAATACACGAATAAAAGAAGAAACACCTCATGGTTTCAGCAAAATATTTGCACTCCATGTGGTGTTTCTATCATATCCTTTTTTTGAACGTGTGTCGTACCATAACAGACTATCCATGATTATACTATTCACACTAGTGAATAGGTACGACACATTTTATTAGCTAGGGACTAGCCTTTACATATATATTGTTTTGCAATACTATACACTTCCTCATGAATGTCATCAATAGTGCGTAACTGATTGCTTTCATTCTCGCAGTGCACACGGTGCCAATCATAGGCATTCACCAACATATCATAAGCATCATGAACCGCCGTCAAATGAGAGGCGTCCTGTTCATGTATATCACCCGTATTGCCACCGGTTTTGCCTGTGCGTTCTGCTAACAAGGCTTTGGACAACGATAGTGGCATATCTAATAGAATCACTGCATCAGGTCTTGGTAACCCATATAAATCGTACTCTAATTGATCAAGCCATTGTAAAAACGTATTTCGTTCTTTTTTATCAGTGTACTTTATCATTTGATGCACCATATTCGATGTAGTATACCGATCGGCAATAATGATGCCACCTTCTTCGTAAAAGCGTTGCCAATCTTGGCGATAGGACGCAAATCGGTCTATGGCATAGAGCGTACTAGCCACATAGGCATTCACTGAGTTCGCCTCTTTTCCAAAGTCTCCTCGCAAGTACATTTTAATTGGTTCTGCTGCTGGACTATCGTAATTAGGAAAACTTACAGACCGTACTGGGTATCCTTCTGCTTTTAGTCGTTCCAATAATTTTGCCGTCTGCGTGGCCTTACCACTGCCGTCGCCGCCTTCAATAATAATTAATTGTCCCATATGAATCTCCTTATTTACAAACAATGATTGTATCTAGATTGCGGTTCTTGGCACCATTCGGTACATACCCATCACATTGTTTCTGTTTCATATATGCCAATACTTCTTCCGTTATAGTCTCACCTACACCTAGGCAAGGAATTCCCGGTGGATAATACGTTATAGTTTCCCCACTAATTCGCCCTAGGGCTTCTGGTAAAGGGATTTCTTCCATCTCTGTATAAAATGCTTGCCGCGGTGAAAGTGCCACGATTGGTGTAGGCAATGTTTCTACTGTACTTGCATAAGAATCAATAGAGTTAGTAATACTTTCAATCCTGTGTCTATATAGATCCGAAATATCTTGCACTGCATCTATGACCTGTTGTATAGATGTATCCGTATCACCTATGGTAATCAATAACAAGACATGGTAAGCTTTCATGAGTTCCACTTCAATATGACGTGCTCGCAACTCTCGTTCTAACTCTTGTGCAGTCAGTCCAAGGTTCTTTGCATCAATAATAATCTTAGTCTCATCCAAACTGAAAGCACCTTCTATGTCCTCAACACTAGGGCAAGCAATGCCAGGAATCTCATTCAGAGCCCTTCGCAAAGTACGAGCTAAGTTCAATGTATCTTTCATGAGAGATTGTCCCTCTGTAACCCATTGATGGCGTGCCATATCCAAAGATGCTAAGAAAATATAGTTCGGACTAGTGCTCATCAAGATTTGTTGTAATCGTTGAATACGGTCTACATCAATACGAGCCCCTTGTCCATGGAGCATCGAGGTTTGCGTTAAGGAGCCTAATAACTTATGTGTACTTTGAGCGACTAAATCGGCACCACTCGCTAAAGCTGGCACTGGCATTCCTAAAGATGGCACAAGATGTGGTCCATGAGCCTCATCCACTAACACTAGCATATGTCTTTCATGAGCTACCTCTGTAATTCGTTTTACATCTATGCCCACTCCATAATAATTAGGATGTACTAGCAATATAGCCTTTGCCTCTGGGTGTGCATCCATCGTAGCGATGGCCTCCTCCGCTGTAACCCCTACTGGTATGCCCCAGCGCGGATGAAAGCGCCCTTTCATATAGATAGGTTTAGCTCCACTCAATACTAAGCTATTATGAACAGAACAGTGAGCCTCTCTAGGAATGATGATGGATTCTCCTTCTTTCACTGCACTCATAATCATCATTTGAATCGCACCAGATGTTCCATTAATAGAAAACCATGTATGATCGGCTCCAAAGGCCTGTGCTGCCAGTTGTTGTGCTTCCAGCAATTCACGCTCTGGCTCATGATAATCATCGATAGCATACATTAAGCCTAAATCATAGGGTAAGGCCTTTCCCATCCACTCTGTGAGTAATGCAGGAGCTCCCTTACCAATCTTGTGACCAGGCGTATGAAAAGGCACCATATGTTGTTTTTTATATTGTTCTAAAGACTCCACAAAAGGAAGTCGATTTTGATTTAACCTTTGTTTCATATATTTACTGTTGATTCTTTTACAATATTATTAAATTTATAGATCTACATACTCTATTTAGTATTCTACCTTACTCTGTACATCGATTCAAGGTATTCTATCACCATCTAATTGTAGATTTCCACCATATTACATAAGGATATCATACACTGTATGATTATAAAGTTTATATGTAATATACTTTATATATACTATCTTCTAGCTTTATAAGAAACAAAAAACTGTTACAATTTGTAATTCCTTACAAACTGTAACAGTTTTTGATTATTTACTATATTCCGCAACGTATTGGGAACCTGCTTGTACATAGTGTTCCATTGTATTTGCCACTTGGTGTAAATCTTGACTAGTCAAAGCATTGATGTCTTGACCGCCCGTTGCACTATTGATAATTTGTGAAATTTCGTAACCACTATATCCTAGCACAGACAAGCGGTTGGATAAACTTTTAATTAAGCTCATTGCTAACCTCCATTTGTGTAGTAATTATTTGAATTCATTTCCAAAATTGGATCCTTCCGTGGTCGGGTTTAACCACCATAGCCAATAGTCCGTCATAAGAATGTTTACAATAAGCATCCATTTGCATACATATCTTAACTAGCATCAGTCTATATTGCTATGTTAAGTAATATTATAACGATTTTTTTCGATATTGTCAAGCTTATTCTATAGAATAAAATATATTAAAAAAATCGACCCCCAAAAGGGGCCGATTTTCCATACTAACTTGTAATCAAAAGCGTTTACGCTAATTAAAACCGATAGTATTGAACATACAATTATTTTCTACCTTTAGATGCCAATGTAGCCAACATTGCTTCTTCAGTACGACGTCGTACTGCGTCCACTAATGGTTTAACTTCTAAAAATTCAGCATCAGTCAAACGAAATGTACGTCCTTTACGTTCAAATAAGGATTTTTTGCGACCTGCACCAGCCCGCTTGCCGCCCCAATTATTACCTTTCATGATAATGCCTCCCTCACAATAAGTAAAAATAAAGACGATTCACATTAAATACTAATTATACTGCTCTAGATTTAGTATATACTTTTATTTTCATAATTTCAAGATGAAAACACATATATAGTGAATTTATTTGATTGAATTCCTTCATCAATTCAAAAGTCATGCAAGGATTAATCAAAATCACTTTCATATACACAGTATATGCAAAAGAAAAGCCAAAATAGAGCAAATGCTCTATTTTGGTTGTTTCTGTTTTTTTAACGAGGCCGTCCTTTTTTAGGATTATATAGATTCATTCCTTTATCGATACCTACTTCTACACAACCAAGAACAGCTTTCATCATAGCCTTAACGCCCTTCTTTACTGTATCCTGTTGTTCTTCTGGAAATCGTGATAATACATGATCTACAACGGTCCACTCCGGCAAAGGTCGACCAATGCCAAAACGAAAATGTGGAAAACCGTCCGTTCCTAAATGACTAATCATAGACTTGATCCCATTGTGTCCACCTGCGCTACCATTCGGTCGAATTCTAATCTTCCCAACTGGTAAGTCCATATCATCATATATAACATAAACATCCTCAGGTGTAAGCTTATAATATCGCATTAAAGGACCTACAGACTCACCACTAAGGTTCATAAATGTTTGCGGTTTTACCAACAATACTTTTTCGCCCGCTATCGTGCATGAACAGAGTTCCGCTTTATAATCTTCTCTCCATAGTGTATGACTCACGCCATCAGCAATAGCATCCACTACCATGAATCCGATATTATGACGAGTTCCCTCATAGTCCCTACCTGGATTTCCAAGTCCAACTATTAACTTCATCTTATTTATCAAACAAAGAGCTTACAGACTCTTCTCGGAAAATACGTAAAATCGCATCTCCCAATAAAGGAGCTACGGACAATACTGTAATATTAGGTAATCGACGTTCTTCTGGAATATCAATTGTATTTGTTACAATTAACTCTTTAATGTTGGAGTTAGCAATACGTTCGCAAGCTGGATCTGTTAATACTGCATGTGTCACACAAGCGGTTACAGATTTAGCGCCAAATTCTTGTAATGCTTTCGCCCCTTCTACAAGCGATCCTGCTGTATCTACAATATCGTCAATAATGATACAGTTTTTACCTTGTACATCACCAATTAAGTTCATTACTTTCGCAACACCTGGTTGTGGACGTTTTTTCTCGATAATTGCAATTGGTGCACCAATACGGTCCGCTAAATCGCGGGCACGCGTTACACCACCAAGGTCTGGAGATACAACGATGACATCTTCCATTTTCTTTTCATTAATATAGTTTGCAATAATGGAAGCCCCCATTAAATGGTCTACTGGCACATCAAAGAACCCTTGAATTTGCCCTGCATGAAGATCTACAGTTACAAGGCGAGTCACACCAGCAGTTTGTAATAAGTCTGCCATTAATTTTGCTGTAATTGGTTCTCTACCACGAGTTTTTCTATCTTGGCGAGCATATCCATAATATGGTACAACGGCTGTGATATGACGAGCTGATGCACGTTTCAAAGCATCTGCCATGATGAACAACTCAACTACATTATCATTCACTGGATAGCTAGTTGGTTGTACGATAAATACGTCTTTACCACGTACACTTTCATCAATCATGACTTGTACTTCACCATTATTGAAGCGACCTACAAAGGCTTCTCCTATTGGAAGGTCCAAATAATCACAAATTTCTTTGGCTAATGCTGGATTTGCATTACCTGTAAAAATTTTGAGTCGTTTACCATCTTCTAATGTCATGTCATTACTCCTCTAAAACAATTGACTTACAATTTGATGCACAAAGGCTCTATGTATATTGTACTTCATTTTCTCAATTTTGTGTAAACTATTTTATCATTTTTTTACACATTGTTATTTCTTGAAAGTATCATCTGTTACCCAGTTCTCTTTGACCACTTGGCGAGCCCGTCCGAATGCTAATCCACGGTTTGGCACATTCTTCGTTATAGTGGAACCTGCAGCCACATAACTTTCACTACCAATCGTTACAGGCGCTACTAAATTAGAGTTACAACCCACAAATACGCCATCCTCAATGATAGTTCGATGTTTCTTTTTACCATCGTAGTTCACCGTGATAGTTCCGCAACCAATATTCACCTTCGATCCTACATCACTATCACCGATGTAAGATAGGTGAGGAAGTTTGGTACCTACCCCTACCACGCTATTTTTCACTTCTACAAAGTTACCAATTTTCACTTTGTCAGACAACACTGTATCTGGACGCAAATGAACAAATGGACCAATCACCGTATCGTTCTTGATTTCGCAATCATGTGCATAGGAATCATGGATATGGTTATTATCTCCTACTGTTACGTTGGACAAGCGTGTATTTGGCCCCAATATATTATTCGTTCCTACCACCGTATTGCCTTCTAGCATTGTATTCGGATAAATAGTGGTATCTGGTCCAACCACCACTTCTGGAGCAATGTATGTACTATGAGGGTCCACTAGAGTCACGCCAGCTTCCATGAGCGCTAAGTTGGTGCGATTGCGCAAAATCAATTCTGCTTGTGCCAATTGTAAACGGCTATTAACCCCTAGGGACTCATCGCTGTCCATGGTCATGTAAGCGCTCACTGTTTTGCCTGATCGTACAAGAATACTCACCACATCTGTAATATATAGCTCTCCTTGTGCATTATCATCTGACAACTGTTCTAAACAAGGCCATAATTCTTTAGAGTCAAAAATGTACATGCCTGTGTTTACTTCGTGCACTTTTAATTCATCTAGTTTGCCATCTTTTTCTTCTACGATGCGTTCTACAGACTTAGCATCATTACGAATGATACGGCCATACCCATATGGGTTGTCCATGTAGGCTGTTAATACTGTGGCTGCCGCCCCTGTTTCTTTGTGGTGCGCCAACAATTGTTCCAATGTTTCTTGCGTTACCAATGGTGTATCACCGCACAACAACAAGATGAGACCATCATGGTTGCCCAATACAGATTCTGCTTGTTGTACCGCATGACCTGTGCCTTTTTGCTCTAATTGTGTGACGTATTCCGCACGGTCACCTAAGTAGGCTTTCACATCATCGCCACCAAAACCAACGATAACCACATTGCGCTTCGCCCCTATAGATTGAGCCGCTTCTAATACACGTTCCACCATAGCTTTACCAGCTACTTTGTGCAATACCTTTGGAAGTTTAGATTTCATACGCGTCCCTTTACCGGCCGCTAAAATCAAACCAACTAATTCACTCATATGCATCCACCTTTATTGTTGACATAGTAATAATCATATATAAATTAGCATACCATATTGCGGGAGATTTTTCGACACTAAATATAACTTTATTTTCAATACACGCCACAAGTTTCTTTCATAATTTGATAGCCTCCATACCAAATTTTCTTTAATGTTGTTTATTTTATGTCATGAAGTACATATTTTTCATAACAATAATAGTTTTATGTCATGGAGTCCAAATTCTTAATAAAAGTGGTAATTTTATGTCACAAAATGCAAATTTTTAATACCATTTTTCTATCACAGCATGTTTTTTATTCTCCTATCATCGATGATATAAATCTGTATACTTTCATACTGTGCACACTCAAATTTCAATACAACTACCATACATGCAATAAAGGAAAGCCTACTCTTAGGCTTTCCTTCGTAACTTTCACTAGCATATTCTACTAGTGCCTATTTTTTATTAGCATTGAAATATCTATTTATGCTTTATCAGCAGCCGCATAGATTTTTTGTACTCCCCTATTAGATAAGTAGCAAGAGAACATACAAAGGACTACGCCCACTAGCAATGTGTAGAAACCCATGTCCCAGCCCCAATGGTCTACAACGAAACCAAAGAGTGTTGTTCCTAAGGAACTACCCACAAGGTAACTCATAAAACCACGCAAGCCCACGGCAGATCCTAAGGCAAAGGTTGGAATGACTTCCATTGCCTGTACTGGAATCATAGATTGTGGAATATAAATTAAGCAGCCTGTAATACAAGCAAATACAGTGGCCCACAAAATACTATCAGAGTTCATATACCCAATGACACAAGCAAAGATAACCACCAAGCAATAGATTGGTAATTGCATAATGCGACCTTTGAAGTATTTATCTACTAAGTAGCCTGCCAAGATAGTAGATGGAATAGCAGCCCATTCAAACAACATGTACGCTACACTCATCTCTGTTTTCGTAAAACCTTTTACTTTCAGTAAGTATAAAGGAATCCAAGTAATCATGCCAAAGCGTACCATGTATACGAATACGTCGATTAATACCAAATACCAAGAGTTTGGATTTTTAAATACAAAGTTGTAGAATACTTGGAATGCATTCATATTCTCTGGTTTGTCCGCTGCCATTTTAGCAGATTTTTGTCCTGCCGCTTCCTCTTGGAATACTTCCTCTACAGTTGGCAATCCTTCTTCGGTTGGGCGCTTACGAACAAAATACAAGACTAATAAGACACAAATAGCGGCCAAAATAGCTGGTACTGCAAATGTACCGATTCGCCAATGCTCTGTTCCTAAATAGCCAATCGCTACACCCACGATAGGTGCTACAATGCCACCGCCTAAATTGTGAGACATATTCCAAATCGTACTAGCACGACCCCGCTGAGATCTAGGGAACCAATAGCCTACCGTAATAATTGACGGTCCTACACCCATCCCTTGGAATAAACCTAATAAAATAACGAGTCCGATAAATAAGGAATAATGTGTGGTGAATCCCATCAATACATTTAAGATGACGCATAAAGTCAAACCGATAGCCATAAAATACTTCGGATTTGCTTTATCTGCCAACACAGACATGAATCCTTTGCTAAGTCCGTATGTAATCAATAAGCAGCTTGATAATAAGCCTAATTGCGTTTTACTTAAATCTAGCTCACCAGATAAATACGGCAACGCTAAATTGAAATTACTACGCACTAAGTAATAGGCTGCATATCCAATCCATACACCAATCAAAGAATTCATTTGCAAGCGTAAAAAACGACTTTTTACCTCTTGACTAACAACTTCCATACTAACGCCTCCTTTACATTGTATGTCATGGCATAGTATATACCTTTTTCAATTGATAGGCTAGTAGTTTATTTCTAAAAGAGCCTCACCTTTTCTTACGAAAACCTATATACCTTTCTGTTAGGAACACAAAACGCCATACAATTCTAACTACACGTAGTCAGAAGCATATGGCGCTATGTACCGCATCTATGCCAATGCATGAATGCATCTATTTAAGTTTATAATGCAAACCGATAGGTTCTCGTTGCATAGGCTCGAACTGGTCGTCCGTTTCTAGTGGCTGGTACGAAAGTCCACTGATATGCTACTTGCATAACGGCTCTTTCAAATTCAGGTTGTCCGCTACCGCCGATAATATCTACGGAGCTAACCGATCCATCTTTTTCTACCACTAATTGAACAACTACAGTGCCTGTTTTACCTTGGCGGAGCATTTTAGGAGGGTACGGTGCTTCTACATCATTGACCAGAGATAAACTACCAGCATCGATAATCACTCCATCATCGTTGCCGTCTACCCCGTTACCATCTCCAGTACCTTTGCCGTCGCCGTCGCCATCTCCGTTACCATCACCATTTCCATCGCTAGGTCCCGTACCTTCTCCACCGCCTCCAGAATTTCCTGGAAGTGCTGATGGTGGTGCGACAATAGCTACACTCTTAGGTGGTTCCGCTTTCACTTGTTCTAAAACCGCTTCTGCATCGGCTAAATTCGTAATCGGTGGTGGAATTTCACGTTTTTCAGTATGGGGTGCTGTAATCGCTGGTCCTGCACTCGGTTGCCCTGCACTACCTTTGTCCTCATGGACCAACTGCACCTCTACAATTTCATCCGATTCTGGTGTCGGTGTTTGGATATGCCCCAATACGCCTAGAAGTACTACAAGACCTATATTTGTCAGTCCGGATATCACTGCGGGTATACGCCATCGTCTATCCATAGTACCTCCTTATTTACTATCTGTCGCAATGGATACTTTAACAATACCCATTTGTTTCAATGTGTCTAAGACAGTAACAAATGCGCCATATTCAGCTTTCGCATCACCACGCAAGATAACGACCATATCATCGCCCTTCGCTTTTTCTGCTTGCAAGTAACGAATCATTTGGTCAAGCGTCACCGGTTGTGCTTCCACATAGATTTGTCCGTTACTTGTTACAGTAATTGGAATTTTACGTTGCAAGTCCACTTTCGATGCCACCGCTTGTGGTAATTGAATTGGCACAGATTTTTGTACGACCATTGTCAACATACTCATCATGAAAAATACCAATAAAAAGAAGATGATATCAATCATTGGAATAATCATGAGTTTCGGTTTAGACGTAGTTCGTAAGGATCTAAGCCGCATGGTTGTCACCTACCAATTCCGCCATATACATAGCACTTGCATCTTCGATTTGGCTAATCAAAATATCTTGTTGTTGCACTAAGTATGTATGTAAAATCAAAGCAATAATCGCCACGATCAATCCTGTGGCTGTAGCAATCAAGGCTTCCCCTACACCGCCAGTAATGGCAAATGGTTGTCCTTCAGAAATAGATAATACGCTGAAAGAACCAATCATACCTGTTACTGTACCCAATAAGCCCAACAAAGGAGCCATTGTTACGATAGATTCAATATAGTTCAAATATTGACGCAACTTAGCAGATTCACTAATCGCTGCTGCTTCCAACAATTTTTCTTGTTGCTCTTTGTTGTTACCGCCACGAGCTGCTTCTGCAATGACATGGGTAGCTATCCCTTTGCTTGTTTCTTTTAAGGCTTGTAAGCCTTTCCAGTTGCTTTGTTGTACTAGTGGAATGATCGTTTCACGCAACGCATTTACATCATCTAGCATAGATCGATAAAAACGTAACCGTTCTACAAAAATAATCACAGCAATGAAAGAACAAAGTAATAATGGATACATAACATATCCACCCTTAATAAATAATTCAAATAATTCCATGTGATACCTCCTTATACATAAATACTTATTTCACTGTTTCCGTAAAAATAATATGAATAGAATCTTCTGTCGGACCTTCTACGATGCGACTATGTACACCATATAGATTTTGAATAAACTCTGGTGTCAGCAACTCTTTTGGCGTCCCTGTGCCAACCACTCGTCCTTTTTCCAAGGCTACTAAACGATGACAGAATTGGGATGCCAAGTTTAAATCATGAACAGCCATCAATACAGTTACACCCGCATCACGAACGATTTCCAACATTTCCAATTGGTACTTGATATCCAAATGATTCGTTGGTTCATCCAAAATCAAACATGGGCTTTCTTGTGTTAAGGCTCTGGCCAAAATCACACGCTGTTGCTCTCCCCCTGAAAGGCTCAAGAAACTACGTGTTTCCATATGATCCATACCTACCTGTGCTAAAGCCCGTCTAGCTATAGTATAGTCCCCCGGCGTATCTCCTTCAAGTAATTTTTTATGAGGCATACGCCCCATAAGTACAATATCCATCACTGAAAAGTCAAATTGGTATTGATTATGTTGTGCCACTACCGCCATTTGCAAAGCACTTTCACGAAATGAAAGTTCATCTAAGGCACGGCCATTCAACATAATTTGTCCTGCATTAGGATGTAATGTACGATAGATACATTTTAACAATGTACTTTTACCACTACCATTGGGACCAATTAAACCTACAATTTCACGATCTTGTACGTCTAAATCTATACCTTGTAAGATTTGCGTTTGTCCAATGCCAAAGGCAACTTGTTTTACTTGTAAATTCATTAATTACCTCCAAACGCATAGGTTTGCTTAATCATTAAGTATACAAAAGCTGGCGCACCGATCACAGAAATTAAGATACCAATCGGTAATTCCGTATGAGGAATGAGCGTTCTACTGAGTGTATCTGCCACTACTAGTAATAAAGCGCCTCCTAAGGCAGATATAGGAATTAAACCTTTATGATTTGTGCCCAACGCTTGACGTACGATATGAGGAATGAGCAACCCAACGAATCCAATAATCCCTGCTGCATACACGGCAAAGCCTATCATAATCGAGCTCATCACAAGGTATAATTGACGATATCTGTGAAGATCTATACCTAGGGTAATGGCTACTTCATCACCTAGTAACATCAAGTTCAAAATGCGTGTTTGGGACCAGAAGAAGACAATTGGTACTAGAATAACAAGTAGCATAATGCCAATCAAATCCCAATTAGCCCCTGCCAGACTACCCATCATCCAGAAGGTTACGTTTTGAATCCCTTCTTTATCGTTTGCAAAGTATACAATAATACTCGTAAAGGCACTGCAAACGGCGCTCAAGGCCATCCCGGCTAACAACAATTTAATCGCATTAGCACGGCCACCCATATTGGCAATAATAAGTACACCAAACGATATAACCATAGCGCCTATGAAAGCCATAATACCTACGTATTCTTCACCAAAGGCAATGCCCACACCCATTAAAATGGCTACTGTAGCACCTGTAGATGCACCTGATGAAATACCTAGAATATATGGATCTGCCAGTGGATTTTTAACAATGGCTTGCATAATAACACCACTAACAGCAAGCCCCGCACCTACTAGAGCCGCTAAGACAACCCGTGGCATACGCAACATCCATACAATATCATTCAAAGCCCCTTGTCGTGGATCCTCAATCGTAATGGTATCGACAAATTTTGATGCTACCACTTGCCACAATGTATTTACTGGAATATGAACAGTTCCTAAAAATAAAGACCATGCCATACCCGCAATCAATAGGGCTATGAGTATAATTCCTACACCCACCACTGTAAGCGTATGTGTTCGATTACTCATGAATACCTCCTGTAAAATTAGGATACAATCCGTGAATCATAAGATTCAATCCATCATGAACTCGAGTGCCTGCGCTGTATACCATAAATAATGGAACCCCATGTACTCGATGATTACGTATAGCATCCACATGTTGTAATGTAGGATTCTTGTATAGATTGTCTATAAGTTCATCTTGCCGTTCATAATCCTCTTCTACTAGCACTAAAAAGATAACTGATGGATTTAAATGAATCAATTCTTCTGCATTGATTGTCTGTCCTGCCTCAGAAATAAGATGACCCCCTATTTCTTCTAGCATATTTCCTGCTAATGTTTCCTTATCATACACACGATACTGGCGTCCCGAATTTTCGAGTATCAGAACCGTATCTTTCGTATGCTGTGCTTCTCCATAAGCCCTTGCTTCTGCCACTGCACGTTTCGTTCGATTCACCAGTGCCTGTGCGCGTTCTTGTCTATTAACAATAGCACCTAGATCAAGAATATATTGATATTCTCCCTCTACTGTTCTCTTAGATTTTTTATAGGATGCTCTTGAAATATAGCTATCAATCCCACGTTGTGCCCAAAAATCTGTACTCTTCCAATTATTCTTCTGAAAGGTAGAATACCAGCCTACAAGCAAGTCTGGCTCCCATAATAAGGTAGTTTCTACATCTGGAATTTCCATGCTTTTATAGGGAATCTTTTCGTAAGCATCACGATATTCTTCTGCTATATATTTGCTATCTGGCACCCCTATAGCTGCAATCATACGATCACCTACACCTAAAGCAAGTAAAGTTTCTACTGAACTTTGCCAAACCCCCATGATACGTCGTGGTTCCCCTTCATAGGTAATCACTTGATCCGTTCCTTTGCTCGTTAATTGATTTACCGTACGAGGTCCTACTTCCTGGGAAACAACAGTACTTTCCACATAATCAGGCATAGGAATAAATTCTTCCATACCATGTAGATGTGCACTGTATAATCCTAATATGATAGCTAACATACATCCAGTTATATATAACTTTTTCATTTATTCACCTAAACGAAAGGTCTACAATTTGTAGACCTTTCTAAAATTATATTAGAATTTGTATTTAGCACCAATCATAGCTTGACGAGCTGGCATTGCGGAACTTCCTGGGCCATAATTACCATAGCTAGTAGTTTCGTATGCTTCGTTCGTTAAGTTTGTCACTGCAACATATGTTGTTAAATCCTTAGTAACCTCATAGTTTAAATTCCAATCTACTACTACAAAGCGTTTCGATGTAAAGGCTTCTATATTAGAGCCTGTGTAATAGTTTACTAACAATCCAGAAGATACTTTGCCCGCATCATAATTCACATTGAGTGTGTAATGATTTGCAGGACGCAATTTGTTAATACCTGTGTTAATATCACCAGAGTTATTATAGTCCCATGCTGGATTTACTACATAACCTGGTTTTGCAGACCATCTATCTTTTAAATGACTATATGCCACACCAACAGTCCAGTTTTTATTAAGCTTATGATCTACTGTAAGATTAAAAGATGTTTTCTTTTGATTTGCGTTCACTGGAACACTTTCAAACCCCCTCGGAGTTCTTATTTCAAAGCTAGCAATAGCATTTGTCATGTCAGTAAGACTATAGTTTACACCTACAGTGGTTTTCTTGTTAAATATTTTTTGATAGCCTACTGTATATACATTTCCTTTTTCATCCTTTAAGTTTGTTTTTGTTCCATCATAGGCTGAAACATAATCACCACTACGTAATGGACGAAGAACTTTTGTCCAACCAGCATACACTGTGCTACCATCATGCAGTTGGTATTGTAGATTTAAGGAAGGTGTCACTACATGTGGATCGCCACCTAACGATTTTCCCGTTTCTGTTGTGTAATCACTATATTTAGCAAATCGTACAGCTGGTGTCACATCAAAATTATCATTTACATGAATTTTATCTTGTACATAACCATATAAAGAATTACGTTTTACAGATGTTTTTCTTTTCCGTACTTGATCTACATAATCATTTTGATCTTTATCGTAGGAAACATTCATGATGATATCATGTTTACCTATAGAACGTGCCAGTTGTAATTGAATCCCACGCTTTCTTTCATCATAATAATGTCTTGGATCTTGTGCTTTTCCACCCGTTTTAGCTACCCATTCTTCCAAGGCTGCTTTACTACCGCCAGGGAATGGGGCTAAATTTTTTTCAATCCATGCATCTAATAAAGCTCCATCTTTAGCCCCATCTGGGAAATCCTTTGTAAATTGATCTCCCGTTAAATTGAATGCCTTATTACTCATTCCATCATCATGTAATACCCAAGCATATTTATCACTACTTAAATATTGATGACTTTGATGATAGAAACGAACAAAGCTTTCCATGTCAGATTGACGATCGAAAGTGTATTTTACATCCACATCATTATTTTTATATTTACTATATGAATTGTAACCAAATCCATCTAGGGCAAATAAATTATGGTAGGCAGGATTTCCTTTTTCATTTTGCACAACTTTATATTTATTTTCGTACTCATAGTCCCCTGAATACTCTTCATTTAAGACTAACTTGCCATCTTCATCCCGTTCACCAACAGCTGCTTTAAATATAATTCGATTCCAATCTTTTTGGTTCCAATACTTTTGATTTGGTGTAGTAATCGGGTATCCATCTTTACCTTGTTGATGATTAATAGATACAGTTAAACGTTCTGTATCACTAAAATCCTTATCAAGTCGTACATTAGCGCTTCGCTCATCAAAACGAGAGCCACCCAATATTCCAATACCTCCGGTATATCCATCACGATATTTTGTATCTCCAGACATCACTCGATGTAAGCCTACATAATAGTGTAAAGAGTTGTCATTACCTACACTTCCAGAATAGGCTATATCATAATTATGTTTCCCCCATGTTCCTGTGGAAACGTCGACAGTTCCTTGATTAATTGCATTGCCTTTTCTTGTAATGATATTGATAACACCACCAGTAGCATCAGAACCATATACAGAGGCTCCTGGACCTTTAATTACTTCGATTTTATCTACTGCATTAATATTGATAACTTGGTCAAGATTTACTCCTGTAGACTTACTACCTGACTCACTGCTACTTGCAATACGAGTACTTGTAGAGTTATCTACACGGCGACCATCCACCATAATAATGACACGAGTGTCTCCATTAATAGAAATACCGTTATTGAAAAACTGGAACCCATATTCCCCACCACGGTATCCTGGGTTATGGAATGTAATACCAGGGATACGTTTGATGGCTTCTGTTAAATCAGCATAATGACGTTTTTCAATTTCATCACGAGTGATAACTTTTACATCACCACCTGTACGATAATAAGATTGTTCTGTTACAGTATTACCAAATTGGTCTTTAGAACGATCACCTTTCACTACCTTTGTGTCTAATTGATAATTGTCTAAATGCTCATCAAATGCAGCTTGTACACCGCTGAATGTAGTCAATGCTACACAGGCTAACAGAGCCGCCGAGATACGCTTACTTGTTACTTTCATGAATATACCTCCAAAATTTCGTACGCCCGTACAAATCGTATACTATCTACTGCTTTTATACATTATAAACGCAATAGTATAATTATATCTTATTTCTTCTTTTTTTATCAAATCTTTTATCAAAATAATAGTCTATAGAATTTTTTATATTATATGATAATGACAGTAAATATGAATCTCATATACATCGTCATACAATTCATTAATATACAAATTCCAATAAATTGCTATGTCGACTTCATGTATGCTGAAAAGAGCTACACTAGGTAGCTCTTCTCTATGTGAACCTTTAGAATTTATATTTAGCACCAATCATTGCTTGACGACCTGGCATTGCAGAGCTACCAGAACCATATCTAGAGTTACTTGTTGTTTCATATGCTTCATTTGTCAAGTTTGTTACTGCCACATAAGTAGTTAAATCTTTATTTACATCGTAGTTTAAATTCCAGTCTAATACTAAGAATCGCTTGGATGTAAAGGCAGCTAAATTAGATCCTGTATAGTAGTTCATTAAGAATCCTGAAGACAATTTGCCTGCATCATAATTTACATTTAATGTATAATGGTTTGCTGGGCGCAATTTATTAATACCAGTATTGATGTCACCAGAATCATTATAGCCCCAATCTGGATTCACAACATATCCTGGTTTTACAGCCCAAGTATCCTTCAAATGACTGTATGCAGCGCCTACAGTCCAATGTTGATTTACTTTGTGATCGATTGTAATGTTAAATGCAGTTTTCTTTTGTTTCGCATTAACAGCAGTACTTTTAAATTTATCTTCTACACGAATTGGGAATGATGCAATAGAATTACTCATATCTGTTAAGCTATAATTTACACCAACAATCGTTTTTTTGTTAAATTCTTTTTGCAAACCTACTGTATATACATTTCCTTTTTCATCTTGCAAAGGAGTTTTGAATTCCCCATAGGTAGACATATAATCGCCTTTACGCAACGGGCGAAGTACCTTAGACCAACCTGCAAATACTGTGCTAGTATCATCAAGTCGATATTGTAGATTTAAGGAAGGTGTCACAACATGTGTGTCGCCACCTAACGATTTTCCGACCTCTGTTGTGTAATCACCATATTTAGCAAATCGTACAGCTGGGGTCACATCAAAATTATCATTTACATGAATTTTATCTTGTACATAACCATATAAGGAGTTACGTTTTAACTCAGATGTCGTACCTACTCCATTGTCTACTTCATAACTAATTTGTGTTGCTTTGTCATAGGTAACATTAGCAATCACATCGTGTTTACCGATAGAACGAGCTACCTGTAATTGGACTCCACGATTTTTTTCAGTATTGTAATCTGTCGGCGCTCCCGCTTTACCACCTGTTTTTGCCAACCACTCTTCAATGGCTGCTTTGGAACCCCCTGGGAATGGAGCTAAGTTTTTAGTAATCCATTCATCTAAGGCAGCTGGATCTGTTGCACCTTGTGGAAAATCTTCGCTGAATTTTTTCTTGATGTCAACACCTGGTACATGCCATTTGTATTTATCTGTTTTAGAGTATGTATGGTTTTGATTGTAGAAACGTACAAAGCTTTCCATATCAGATTGACGGTCAAATGTATATTTTACATCTACATCATTATGTTTGAACTTACTATAAGAATTATATACAAGTCCATCTAATGCAAATAAGTTATGATATCCAGGATTTGCTACATTACCTGATGTAGTGGATTTTGGTTTTAACATACCTTTTTCATCTAATGTTCCTACATCAGCAGCAAAGATGATTCGATTCCAATCTTTTGTGTTCCAATATTGTAAATTTGGAGTGGAAATTGGATACCCATCTTTACCTTGCTTATGATTGATGGAAATTGTCAATCGTTGTGTATCGCTAAAGTCTTTATCGATACGTACATTAGCACCTCTTTCATCAAAACGAGAACCGCCTAATGTTCCCACTTCACCGGTATGTCCATCACGATATTTTGTATCATCAGATTTAACACGATTTACACCCACAAAATAATGTAAGGAGTTATCATTTCCTGCACTACCAGAGTAGGTAAAATCATAGCTATGTTTACCCCAAGAACCAGTAGAAACATCAACTGTTCCTTGATGATTATCTCCACCTTTGCGAGTGATAATATTAATGACACCACCAGTTGCATCAGAACCGTAGGCAGAAGCTCCAGGACCTTTGATTACTTCAATCTTGTCTACGGCATTAATATTTGTTACTTGGTCTAAGTTAACCCCAGTAGATTTGCTACCCGTTGCACTTCTACCTGCAATACGTGTACTTGTTGCATTATCTACACGACGACCATCTACTAGCACGATAACACGAGTATCACCATTGATAGAGATACCATTGTTGAAGAATTGGTATCCATATTCTCCACCACGGTATCCTGGGTTTTGGAATGTTACCCCTGGAATACGTTTGATGGCTTCTGTTAAATCAGAATAATGACGTTTTTCAATTTCATCACGAGTGATAACTTTTACGTCACCACCTGTACGATAATAGGATTGTTCTGTTACTGTGTTACCAAATTGATCTTTAGAACGATCACCTTTCACTACCTTTGTATCTAATTGATAATTGTCTAAATGCTCATCAAATGCCGCGTGTACGCCGCTAAATGTAGTCAATGCTACACAGGCTAACAGAGCTGCAGAAATGCGCTTATTTGTTATTTTCATGAATATACCTCCAAAAAATTTCGTACACCCATACGAATTAATATATATGTATTGCTTTCAATACATAATAACATGCTGTTTATAATTATACTTCATAGAATCTTCATTTTACAATATATTTTTCAAATATAACTAAATTTCATATTTAAGTCACTCTATATTATCTTAACTTATTATTTTTGTGATAGTATCAGTTTTCTATGATACGTATTATTTTCCTATAGAACATGTATGTAATCTGTGGTACTATGATAACTGAATACACTAAAGGAGGTATCTATGCAACAAACCAATAAAAAAGGTCTCATCACCGCTTTAAGTTGCTATTTTATTTGGGGACTTTTACCCATCTACTGGGGTCTTCTCCACCATATATCAGCCTATAGCGTACTGGCACACCGCATTATATGGTCTGCCCTCTTTATGTCCTTTGTGGCTATCGGACTGAATTACAAACAATTTAAGAAAGATTGCCTGCATTTAAGACAGAATATATCTCAATTGGGTCTACTATTTCTAGCTTCTATCTTCGTATCTAGTAATTGGGGCTTATACATCTGGGCTATCTCCAATAACCGCGTTATGGATACTAGCTTTGGCTATTACATCAATCCGTTACTAAATGTAGTATTAGGGGTATTGGTATTTAAAGAAAAGCTAACATTTCCGCAGTGGTGTAGTGTAGGCTTAGCTACCATCGGCATCATCTTCATTTCTCTACAAATGGGAAGCACCCCTGATTTAGCACTTGCCATTGCCTTAACCTTTGGTCTTTACGGCCTAGTGAAGAAAAAACTATTGATTCATCCTTTTACAAGCATCGCTTTTGAAGCTTGGCTTGTAGCCCCTTTAGCACTAGCATACACGACGTATATCGACGCTAGTTCTTGGACAGCATTTCAAAATGATTCTTATACAGCTGCACTATTCGTAATCTCTGGTCTAACCACCTCGGCACCACTCGTTTTATTTACCTATGGAGCGCGATTATTACCCTTAAACCTGTTAGGATTTCTGCAATACCTATCGCCCACCATCGCTTTACTTATTGCCATCTTCTATTTCGGTGAAAGCTTCGATACCAATAAAATGATTGCCTTTTCTTTCATTTGGGTAGCCCTTGGAATCTATACAGCATCCAATTACACTAAATAAATACAAAACAGCCTGTGCATCATTTGCGCAGGCTATTTTTATAGCATGACCTCCGTATATTGTCTCAATTCATCTTCCATATCTAGTTCTACTGCATATTTAGACAGTTTTAATAAATTTATATCGTTACTAAAAAAATATGAACGTATTACTTCTCTGAAAACTTGTGCATCAACTCGCTTTTTATCACGAATTATGTCAAGTACCGTTCTTTCCTTATCATATGTTATGATAAGATGCCCAAAAGGGCTCAATTGTTCTACTTTCCCAACACTAAACTGATCCTTATTTACATATTTAAAGTTAATATTGTCTTTTACCTTCGATACTCGACTAACATTATCTCCAACCATAACAGTCATAACAAAATTATTAGGTACTTTTGTCGTTAAACCATGTAAATAAGCAGCTGTCTCATGTGAAAAAGCTCCTTTTCTTATACGATGTGAGAAATATAAATACTCGTCAATATTCTCATGGGGAAATGCATATAATCCTGTCGCTACTTTTTCCAATGTATTATCTAGCACTAATGCTTTTAACGTATCTTTATGAAAACCTAAATCTAAAACTTCTTTTGTTGTAATCACTCCACAATTATCTTCTATTGTTTTCAATAGTCTTTCTTTTTTATCCATATATCCACCACCTTTTTATTCTTAAATTTTATATCTTATAAGAATAATAGTCAAATTAATGATTATTGATATTCTTATCTGCAACAGATTTTATCATTAAAAATCACATTCTAAACTTCTTACAAAATCATTTCCTTTCTTGCAAAACTTTTATAATTCTGTATCCCTAGCAACTGAAAATTATTTTTATTTACTGTATACTAAATACATAAAAGGAATTGACTCCCCTGAGAGTACGCTCCCTATACTTTATTACGCTAGACCTATGGTATCTATATTTGTAGCAATGTCTGCATTCTTTCAGCCAACACAAGACGATACCATAGCAATGATTATACTAATAGTAAACACAGAAAGGACTCGCACATGGACACAATGAAACAAGCTCTTGGGCTTACAGGCAATGACAGAATGGAAATTATGATCGATATTAAAGACCGCTTTCTCGGTGGCACCTTAGATTTAGAAACAGCTCGTACGTTATTGAAAGAAAAAATCGGAACTTGTACACCTGATGAATTTGCTTATGGCGAGCAACAATTAAAAGGTTCTTATACTGACGAAGAAATCACCCATCGTATGGATGACTTATTAGAATTATTTGATGGTATTTTAATTCGTGCGAACAATGAATATCCTGAACATCATCCATTAACAGTGTATCTAAATGAAATCAACGCCATGGAACAACAGTTAACAGAAATGGAAGCTCTGTTACAAGCACCTCACTTCATTCTCAACCCTTGGCTTGGTGTATATGATGCCCTCACTACTTGGCGCATCCATTTGGCTCGCAAACAAAATCAATTATATCCAGTCCTAGAGCGGTATGGTTTCGATCGCCCTACGAAAATCATGTGGACTTTTGATGACGCTGTTCGTGATGCCATCTCTGAAAGTAAACAACTGCTAGAATCTGGACATGAGTCTGAATTTTTAGCAAAACAAGCAGACGTCATCGATATTATCCGTGACCTCAATAACAAAGAAAAAGAAGTACTAATCCCAACAGCATGGAAGTTATTACAAGACAGTGACTTCATTACTATGAGCCAAGGTGATCATGAAATTGGGTTTGCTTTCATCGCCCCTCCTCCATTTTATAAAGGCCGTCCTGATGCGGAACCTAAGAATCTTGGAGAGGCATCTGTAAATGTGGGTCATATAACAGCACAACATAATCATGCTGATGTAGAAAATCATGAAAACACCCAATTAGGTGGTACTGGTAACCCTACCGCTCTTTTACAAGAGTTAGCACAATTAGTGGGCAAGTATGGCATTAACGGAAGCCCTGAACAAACGCATGACCTAGCTGTGGGCTCCTTGACAATTGAACAAATTAAATTAATCTTCAAATTCTTACCTGTAGATATTACTTTTGTAGACGAAAATGACTTAGTTCGTTTCTATAATGATACAAAGCACCGCATCTTCCCTCGCAGCTCTAATATCATCGGTCGCATCGTACAAAACTGCCATCCAAAGAAAAGTCTACCTTTAGTACAAGAAATTATCGATTCTTTCAAAGCTGGTAGACAAGATTACGCTGAAATGTGGATTAACAAGCCGGACCTATTCATTCATATCGAATACATCGCCGTGCGCAATGAAGAAGGTCAATTTAAAGGTATTTTAGAAATGGTTCAAGATTGCACGCATATTCGTAGCTTAAGCGGTTCTCGGAAAGAACTTATTTGGGAAGGTTCTAATTCTGCGTACCATGCCGTAGACCACATCGATTACAAACATGTACGCCAAGAGGATAGTACAACTAACTCAACTGAACAAGGTACGGTGCCAGAAAGCACACCACAATCTACGGTCTATGAAAATGATCTAGGTTTAACAGGAGATACCAAACTATTCCCTCTATTTGATATAATCCCTGGTCTAAAAGATCACATGATTCATATCAATCCAAACTTTAAAATGCTAAATTCTCCACTTGCTAAATTAATGAAACATAAAGCTACTTTATCCATGGTGGCAGAACGTGGTGAGATGACATTAGATGCATTAATCCAAGCTATTTTAGCTTTCAAATATAAGAATCAATAGTATATTGGGGACTGTAACAACATATACATTTTTACATGTTGCTACAGCCCCACTTATTAAAAATATAAAAGTAGAGGAAAGTTGATGCTGTTTGTTCAACTTTCCTCTATTGTATTGGTAGGCTATTTTGTTACAGCCCATTGTATTCTTACACCTATTCTTTTCAAATACCACTATACAATTCGCCGACGGACCTATGTATTGTATAAACGTTAAAAAGACAGACACAGTTTTACTGCAAAACTATGTCTGTCTTTTTTATTACTCAATCTCTTTATTTTTAATTTTTTCCAAGAATATTTCGATCCGTTTTACCGCTTCTTTGATATTCTGCAAGGAATTAGAATAGGCTACACGAACAAATCCTTCACCACAATCGCCAAAGGCATTACCAGGAACAATGGCAATACGTTGATCATAGAGTAGTTTTTCACAAAACTCTTCCGATGTCATGCCTGTGCTCTTAATGGACGGGAATACATAGAATGCCCCTTCTGGCTCGAATGTATGAAGTCCCATACGATTGAAAGCGCTCACCAACAAGCGACGACGCATATCGTATTCTTCACGCATGTATTGGATATCTTTATCCCCATTTTTTAACGCTTCGATAGCTGCATATTGAGACATAGACGGAGCACTCATAATACCATATTGATGCATCTTCGTCATTTGTGCAATAATCGGTGCTGGACCTGTGGCAAATCCAAGGCGCCAACCAGTCATCGCATAGGCTTTGGAAAATCCATTAATTAAGATTGTCCGCTCTTGCATACCTGGTATAGATGCAATAGATACATGTGGTTCATCACCATAGGTAAGTTCACTGTATAACTCATCGGACAAAATAAATAAGTCATGCTTGATAACCACTTCTGCAATAGCTTCCAAATGCTCACGGCGTAATACCGCTCCTGTTGGATTATTAGGGAATGGTAATACTAACAGCTTTGTCTTCTCTGTTACCGCCGCTTCAATCGCCTCTGGAGTCAAACGAAACTCATCTTCTTCTTTCGTGATGATCTGCACTGGTTTGGCACTACACAATTCTGCTAATGGCGTATAGCACACAAAGCTTGGCACGGGAATCAACACTTCATCCCCTGGGTTTAATAAGGTACGACAAGTTAAATCAATAGCCTCTGAGCCACCTACCGTTACAATCACTTCTGTTGCTGGGTCATAGGACACGTGATATTTCCGTTCTAACCATTTAGCAATTTCTTCCCGTAGTTCCATAAACCCACGATTAGGAGAATACCAAGTTTTTCCCTTTTCTAATGTATTAATACCTTCTTCACGAATATGGTAGGGCGTAGCGAAATCTGGTTCACCAATACTAAGGGAAATGACATTATCTAATTCATTAGCAATTTCAAAAAAACGACGAATCCCCGATGGTTTAACTGCTTTAATTTCAGCATTTAAATAGTTGTCATAATTAATCATCGAATACATTTCTCCGATCTTCACGAACTCCACCCGTGTGGAACACAATATTATTATCTTTATAACGCGTTAAGATAAAGTTTGTTGTGGTGGAAAGCACTGAATCTAATGTAGATAAACGGCGAGATACAAACAAAGCAATATCACGCATGCTGGCCCCTTCCACGATAACCGTCAAATCATAGCTACCAGACATAAGGTATACACCTTGTACTTCTGGAAATTCCATAATTCGTTCTGCCACTTTATCAAAACCTTGATCTGGAGCAGGAGTCACGCCTAATTGGATAAGAGCAGTAGATTTGTTTTGGTCTACTTGTTCCCAATCAATGACTGCTTGGTACCGTTTAATAATACCAGACTCCTCGAAGGCTTGAATACGACTTGCCACATGTGCCTCTTCACTGTTAAGCATAATAGCGAGGTCGGCAGCCGACATGGAGGCGTCCTCATCTAATAAACGTAATAAACGATGATCCAATGTGTCTAATTGTACTGTCATAAGGGAGACTCCTTTCTTATGATTCACATCTATATCTTGTAAACTATAGCATTGTTATATAATTCTCAATGCTTTTCTTTTTATTATAGTCAGTTTCTCTGAAAGTAGCAATACATTATATTACACCTACAAAATTTAATCGCAAGATAGTCTGCTCGAAGCAAGTCTATACTGATGATCGGACTAGAGATACAACGCATCCCCTCATGTTAGTATTTCTCTCATACCAGTTTCTAACTTCGTGGATGGTCACACTCTAAAAAAATTTTATATCTGCGCTTCCCCTTCTTAGCGCCGGAAATACACTAAATTGATTTATATAATAAGCTCACATCACTATTCTTACCTACTCTTTTCTCCTATGTATCTACCCATATATTGTTAACTTAGTTAAGTTCTATAGAAAATATTTATATAACCTTTACAAGATTCGCAATTAGGTATATTCTATAGAACGTATTACAAAAGGAGGAGTTATCCATGAATGCCCAATCGTTACAAAATCAAGAAGAAACTCTATTTAATTCCGGGTTCATCAGTATTACTGTCATTAATTTTATTGTCTTTTTAGTGTACTACTGCTTTGTAGTTATCACTGCAAGCTATGCTACGAAAGAACTTCATTCCACCGTTGCGGAAGCAGGATTCGCTACTGGTATCTATATTATTGGTACCTTATTCGCTCGCCTTATCATGGGACAACGCTTAGAACTTATCGGCCGTAAAGAGGTACTTCGGTACGGAGCCATATTTTATTTTCTCACTACCCTTGCGTATCTCATTGCCAAAGATATTCTAATCTTGGATGCAGTCCGTTTCCTAAACGGTTTTGCTTACGGTACTGTATCCACCGCAGCCAATGCTGTAGTCACTGCTTACATTCCAAAATCGAAAGATGGAGAAGGTATCAATTATTATGGTCTTAGCACAAGTTTAGCAGCGGCTATTGGACCTTTCATTGGCATGATTTTATTACCTGCCGTTGGTTTTACTTGGATTATTTATTTAGCCGTCCTATTATCCATTGGTGTTGCCATCGCTTGTTTACGATTCCCTGTACAAAATTTAGTGCTATCCTCTACGGAAGTAGCCTCCATGACATCTTGGTCTATGAAAAATTTCATTGAACCACGTGTGGCCTTCATTGCCTTTCTTGGATTTCTAATGGGCTTAGCCTATTCTAGCGTACTCGGGTTCCTTTCTATCTTTACCCATGAAATCGGTCTCATTACAGCAGGAGCATTCTTCTTTGTGGTCTATGCCCTTGTGATTACCGTGACCCGTCCTATTGCAGGTCGTATCTTCGATGAACGTGGCGAAAATGCTGTCATGTACCCTAGCTATGTATGTTTAACGATTGGTCTTTTACTCATCGCTTATAGCTTCAATGCAGCGTTACTACTTATCGCCGGAGCCTTTGTCGGCTTAGGCTATGGTACTTTCATGTCGAATGGTCAAGCGATTTGTTTGAAAGCCGTAGAACCTGCCAAAATTGGGGTGGCTCTTTCCACCTATTTCATCGGTTTAGATCTTGGTTTAGGAGTAGGACCTTATACATTAGGAATCTTACATGGCTTACTATCCTACAGCGGAATCTATATGGTATCTGCCATCATTCCAATTATCGTATTGATACTTTATGCCATCTACTATAAACCTGTGAAAGAAGAAGCTATGTACGAAGAAGAAATTTCTCAACATCAATAAGCCTATAGATATAAAAAGTGCCCTATACCTTATGCTATGACATACATATGCATATCGGTATAGGGCAATTTTATATTATCTTTTTTTCACGAATATACGAATTTTATTCGTTCTATCAATCAAATTAGTATCATTACAAAAAAACTTAATCGTATCATAGCCAATATATCTGTCTATAAGAAGGAGGTTCGTCTCACTATAGATTATCTTTCCTAACTCATCATAACAGTTTACGATAAAATCTAAATCACAATTAAATTTGCCATTCATGATTTCAAGAAGAACATAAAAGGATTGTGTACTTCCTTTATCAACTTCTTGTATTCCATAGGATTGTAGATCAATTTGAAAAAACTGAAATGTTCTTTCGTTAATTTCAATAGCATTATATAATCGATCAACATCAGTAACTGTATTCATAGTTCCTCCCTACGCACACTTATTATATGATACTTACATTATAGTCCATTTACACATAAAAAAATAGACCAACCGAAGTTGGTCTAAATGGTGCCGAGGACCGGAATCGAACCGGTACGGTTATTTCTAACCGACGGATTTTAAGTCCGTTGCGTCTGCCTGTTCCGCCACCCCGGCATGGGTGGAATTTGTGGAGGCGGCACCCAGAATCGAACTGGGGAATAAAGGTTTTGCAGACCTCTGCCTTACCGCTTGGCTATGCCGCCAAAAAAGTGGAGCGGAAAACGAGATTCGAACTCGCGACCCCCGCCTTGGCAAGGCGGTGCTCTACCGCTGAGCTATTTCCGCAAATGGTGCCTCAGGGCAGAATCGAACTGCCGACACACGGATTTTCAGTCCGTTGCTCTACCGACTGAGCTACCGAGGCAAGTAGTGGCGACCCCGATCGGATTTGAACCGACGATCTTCGCCGTGACAGGGCGACATGTTAACCGCTACACCACGGGGCCATTTGACTACTTTGTTAGTATACCCTATTTCATATTTCTCGTCAATACTTTTTTATATTTTTTTATAAACATTTTTTATTTCTCTGAAATCAGCTGGACAAGCCATTTCATGCATTATGGGAGTACCTACAGATATGGATTAGTCGCTAATTCATATCTCAATGTAGTACTCGAACCATGTCCAGGATATATCACATAAGATGGGTCTAAAGTCATAATTTTTTGCAATGTCTTTTCCATAGCCTTTGAATCACCATTATAAGTATTCACTTTTCCTATAGTCCCCTTAAATAAGGTATCTCCTGTAAATAAAATATGCTTATACCCAATACATACACTACCTGCACTATGCCCTGGCACCTCCCATACATGCAAAGAAAAAGGTTCTATCTGTAAAGGCCCCTCTTCTAACGCAATATATGGCGAAGTAAAGCGTTCTTTATACCCCGATGGCATACGCCGTTTGACTAATAATAGTTCCTCATCCTTAGCATGCATATACACAGGGATATGGTAGGATTCTACCAACGTATCTACGGCACAAATATGATCTGCATGACCATGGGTCAGCACAATACCTACTGGTGTCACATCCTGTAATTCTTTCATGATACGCTGTCCATGAAAGCCTGGGTCAATAATAAGAGCGTATCCATTTTCTTTCAGAATATAACAATTTGTTTTATACAAGCCTTGAGGCGTTCTTATGATGTCCATCGAATCGTCTATATCCATTTTCTTTCTTTGTAAAATATCCGCGCCAAAATCCTGGATGTAATAGCACCAATAAGGTAAATAACTCTAACCGTCCTAATAACATATCAATAATACAAACTATCTTTGCAATAGGTGCCAATATGGTAAAACTTTCCGTGGGTCCTAATGAGCCAAATGCAAGGCCTACATTCCCCAAACTTCCTGCTACCAATGGTAGTACATCTGCCAACGGTAATCCCGTTGAGGAAATAATCACAGAGGAAATGCCAAAGATGAGCATATAAAGAAAAAAGAACTGTTGCGTAATCTGTAACCATTTATTAGGTAATACATAACCATTGAGTCGTACCAATTGTACCATATCGGGATGAATAGCTTTTCGTAGATAGAGAATACTACTTTTTGCCAAGATAATTATTCGTATGATTTTAAGTCCCCCTGCAGTTGAACCACTACAACCACCAAAGAACATTCCCATAAATAATACCATTTGCCCTAAGCTAGGCCATAAGTTATAATCTGCAATAGCAAATCCAGTCCCAGTCTGCATAGAAACAAGTGTAAAAATAGCATTTAGTAAATGTTCAATATTAGCATCTCCAGCTTCCCATACTAAGGCAAATAAAACTAGAGTTGATCCAATTGCCAATGTGATAAGATAGATTCTATACTCAAAATCTCTCCAAATCTCTTTGATTCCCCGTTGCCATACAGATTGATAGACTGCAAAGTTTCCACCTGCCAATATCATAAATACTATTAATATGATACAGACTAAATAAGAATCAGCATATCTAAATGTACTGCCAGTAATTGGGGCCAATCCACCTGTAGCTACCGTAGCAAAGGTAAAATTAAGTGCTTCAAATAAACCGATGCCACTTAGCCATAATAGAAAAGTACAAGTAAATGTAAATCCTAAATAAATTCTCAGCAAGTTCCCGGCCATAGATTGGATTCTTGGTAATACAACCCCAGGTCTTGGTACAGAAGCCTCTGCTTCAACTAATGGAGCTACTCCAGTCCCTAAATTACGCAAGAATGCTAACACTAAGACAATCATCCCCATACCACCAATCCAATTGGTAAGCCCCCTCCACAAAATAAAGGCTCTTGGTAAAGCACTTACATCATCAATCATACTTGCCCCAGTAGTCGTTATACCTGACACAGACTCAAATAAAGCATCTACAAATTGCTCAAGTACTCCACTAAAGTAAAAAGGCAATGCAGAAAATATAGAGGCCAGAATCCAAGTTGCACTCACTACTAGAAATCCATCTCGTACACTATACACATTCGTATTTGTTCCATAATGATATAATAGAAACCCTACTCCTCCTGCTATACATGATGTGATAAGAAACGAGTAGTAAAAAGTCCCTTCATCCAATACACCAAAGAAAAAGGGAACCATAATGAAGGAGGCTAAAATGAGTATCACTTGTCCAACGACTCGCATAATATTTTGAATGCGCATGATTCCTTCTCCTTTCAAAAATCCCTTCTTATTTATTAATATACGCTAACAAAGTGTTAATATTTTCTGGCAATGTAAAGATAACTATATGATCTCCTTCAAGCAACAAAGTATCTCCTTTAGGAACAATCGTTTGATGTTCTCTGACAATAGCCCCCACTAGCGATTTTCCTGGCAATTTCAAATCTCTTAGATGCTTATTGAGCAAAGATGTTTTTTCTGTCACTTCTATTTCTACAGCTTCAGCTTTAGATCCTTCAAAGGTAAAAATATTAATAAGATTTTCATCTTCTCGAATTAATCTTAAAATTTGTCCAGATGTTAATAATCTTGGTGAAAAAGCTACATCAATACCTACCTGTTCCATTAACGTAATATACTCTAATCGTCCTACACGAACAAATGCTTTAGGTACCCCCATATGTTTCGCTAATAATGCCACCAATAAGTTGAGTTTATCATCATCTGTTAAGCAAATAATAACATCCGTATCACCAATTTCTTCTGCCCCTAATAGATCAATATCTGTTCCATCACCATGAATCACAATAGAACGGTCTATTATAGCAGCTAATTGTTCACAGCGTTCGATATCTTTTTCAATGACTTTTACATCATACCCATCTTGTTCTAAAAGCAGTGTTAAATTTCTACCAATAAGACCTGCGCCAATGATAACAACACGTTGTGTAGGCCGAGTAGTTTCATGTAACCATTCCTCTACGGTATCAATACTTTCAGTAGCCCCTAGGAAGAATACATTATCCATATATTCCAACGTGCTATTACCATGTGGAATAATCATTTCTCCCCCACGCATAATACCTACCACCAATACATTTGGCGGCAATTCTAGGGAGCGTAAAGGAATACCCATAATATCATGATTATTACGAATTTTAAATTCTACTAACCGCACGGCTCCGCTAGCAAATTCTTCAACATCTAATGCAGCTGGCGTTTTTAGAATTTTATAAATTTCTTGAGCCGTTACCATTTCTGGATTTATAAAAAGGTCTATTCCTAATCTCTCACGAATAAGTGCATTGGTATCATTTTCGTACTCTGTTTCCCGAACTCGAGCAATCGTCTTAGGAATACCAGCCGCTTTACCAAGCATACAAGCCAGCATATTAACTTCATCCGAATCCGTTACAGCAATAAGCATACCAATATCTTCGATTCCTATTTCTTGCAATAAGGCGATGCTACTACCATTCCCTTGCACTAAATTCACATCTAAATTATTTTCTAAATTTTTAATGCGATCTCCATTTTTTTCAATGACATACACATCATGTTGGTCTTGTGCCAATCGCTGAGCCAAGGAGTAGCCTACTTTACCAGCACCTACTACCACAATTTTCATGACATCTCCCCCTATTTTGTTTCCTCTACGGTAGCAGATTGTTCATCCGCCTCTAGTAAAGTGGCTTGCCCTTTCTCTGTTAGCAAAGTCCACCCATCTTCTTGTACAATGAGCTCTGCTTTCATCAGATGCCCTAAGGCACGTTTAAAAGCAGCCTTACTGATGTTAAATTTATCTTTAATGATAGGTGCTGATGTGCCATCACCATAAGGCATCCGCCCATGCCGGTTGCCTAAATAGGTCATAATTTTTGCTCCATCTGAAGCGAGTGCCTCTTCTTTGACAGGACGCATAGAAATATTGATCCGTCCATCATCACGTTTAAAGGTAATACGGCCTTCAATGAGTTCCCCTACTTTTAAAGATCGTGTCATTTCACTGCGATGCATGAACGCAATCCATCGTTCAGGAGTAATTAAGAATGCCCCTTCGCTGGTCATGTTATAAATGGCACCTTTCACCATGCCCCCTATTTTAGCATCTGTAGCAGGTTTTGAAGCACGCCGCATCGCATCATCCACATCCATGGATACAGCTAAACGACCTGACTTATCACTATAGAGCCGAACCCAAACTTTTTCACCATTTTGCGGGCGTCCACGCATTTCTGCATGAGGCATAAAAATCCCCCGTTCTGTTCCTACTTCTACAAAACAGCCAAAGTTTGTTGTATTGATGACCTCAACATAACCAATTTGACCTTCCTTCATAGCTGGTAAACGCATACTTGCTGTCAAGCGGCCTTTGGGATCTTTGTATAGAAATACTGTCACTTCATCGCCAATCGCAACAGAACTAGTTTGTTGGTCTTTATGCAACAAAATATCGTCATTCGTATTGCCTGTTTGACCATCTAAAAAAGACCCTTGATCACTTTGACGCAATACCTTTAGCGTAGCAATAGTATTTTCTGATAAAGTACTAGCCATATTAGACTCCTTCAAAGGATTCTCTCGGTGCATCCTTCCACAATTCTTCTAAGCCATAGAAATGGCGGTATTCACCTGTAAATACGTGGGCAATGACATCACCAAAATCAAGTAAAATCCAATCTCCTTCACGATATCCTTCGCGATGTAATACGGTCATACCTTGTTCTGCACCGGCATCTTCAATGGCATCAGCTACACTTTGTGCATGTTTCACATTGTTTGCTGTAACCACTAAGAAATAATCTCCTAACATGGTAAGACCTTCCATATCCATAATGGAAATGTCTTCTCCCTTTTTATCATATCCAGCTTGCGCTAAGATTTTTACTGTTCCTAAAATATCTTGTTTCTGTTTCATTCTAACTCCTTATCTTGTTGTGGGACTCCCTGGTTCTGATTTTTCTGTATCCATAGACTTATCTTCTTTCGTAGATTTAGTCTGTTTTTCAGCATCTTTTAAAGAATCATCAGCACTATCTTTTCCAATACCTTTTGGAGTATCTCCAATCACTGGAATCACTTCAGCATCACTTGGAATATCTCCCACAGTAATTCCTACCAATTGTTGTAATTCTATAGGCTCTACATTCCAATAGTCTACATGATCAATTGTTTCTGGTGACCCTGGTAAAATATACCACCGCACTTTATCTTTAGGAAAGTCAATCACTTTTGTGATAAACCGAACACCATCCCATGTACTAATATTAGTACTAATATGACTCCATTGTCGCCACACTCGAAAAGCGGTTCCCAAGCTAACGTGATTTCGTTCTCTCTCCCACATAGTCTTTAATAATCGTTCTTGATGCATAGTCCTTGCTAATGTATCACCTTCTTGATTGACGTATCTCATATATCCAAAGGCGGTATCATTAGTCATATCTTGGTACCCTTGATGAATGTTGATATCCACTTCACCAGAAGCTGCATCTCGATGTACCATAGATTGCTCCACATATAGGCTTGGAGTTCCAAAAATGTTCATCATAGACTGGAAACTCTCTTGATCTACCACTGCATAATAGGGGATAACTATATGAAACATATCTTCCACTACGGCTTTCGTTAATTCTATTCCACCTTGTGCATACATATCATTAATTCGTTGTGGTGTATCACTGTGACGGTTAATTATTTTACTATTACTTGGTATACCAATAATCTGTAAAGTTTTTGCATCCATATTGAAAGCTATCACATATAAAGCATCTGCTTGCTGTGGTTGACTTTTATCAACGCCAACAACCAACATATAGGATGTTTTAATGGAGCTCATATCCATAGGTGTTGTATTAGTCACAACCGGCAATGGATGCGACTCTTGACTAGTAGTACTCGATTGAGATACAGCGCTCACTGCACTACCTATTCCCCATACTAGAAGGCCTACAAAAACTACTAGTAAAATTAGGGCCCCTATAATGCGTCCCCATCGCAGTCCATGTCGGCGCGGCTTTCGTCGTATATTTCGCTCCATTTATGTATCCGACCTTTCTAACAATACACTATTTCTACCTCGAATCGTATCTACATGTATACTTAACCCTTGATCAAGCAAATGACGTATCGTTCCATCATAGGCGCGAATCACAGCAGCGTTCAAATCTTTAAATGCTAACGCACGTAGTTCTTCCACACCAGGAAAATCACGATTTGGTTCAATATAATCAGCTAAAAAAATAATCTTATCTAATAAGCTCATATGGGTACTCCCTAATGTATGAACTCGAATAGCCTCGCAAATCGATTCATCTTGAATCTGCAACTCTAACTTAGCATAGGCTGCTGCCGCAGGTCCATGTAGTAATGCCCCGTTGTTAAGCATTTCTGAATCCACCGCTATCTGTGCATCCATCACCATTGTTTGCATTTCTTGTAAAGGTCTTTCTTTCATAGCATCATGCAATACAGCTGCCACTTCTGCTTTCTCTATAGAAACACCATAATGATTGGCTAATCGTCTTGCCATATCTAGCACACCTAATGTATGAGCAAATCGTTTTGGTGAAAGCCGGACTTTCACAACATTTTGTAAATTTTCTATTGTTGTTATATCTTTCACAAGCCTATACCTTTCTAGGGTTATCCATAAAACAAGCATCAACCTAACAACAAATACCCTTATGTATTATGTATTATATATTTTATGTTCCTTAATGTATTGATACACCAATTTAGGTAACATGTATCGTGTAGATAATCCATACCGCAGTCGGCGACGCAATTCCGTAGCAGATAACTTCATTTCTGGCACCTCTAATATGTGAATACGACCGCCTCGTTGAGCAAGCCATTCGATACTTTCACCAATATCAGCAGTGGCACCAGGGCGGATAGCCCCAATAAACTCACACATATCTAAGAGCTGTTCAATATATTTCCAGGTTGGTAAATTCTGAATCGTATCCGTGCCGGCAATAAAGAAAAATTCCGTATCTGATCCATACAAATCATGAAAATATCGCAATGTATCAATGGTATAAGATTTCCCATCCCGCAGCATCTCTACATCAGAAACTATAAAATTAGGATTATCCAATACTGCTACACGTACCATTTCTAATCGATATTTCGCCTCAATCACATCCGATTCCTTATGAGGAGGTTCCTTAGCAGGCACAAAAATTACCCGATTCAAATCAAATGCTTCTGATGCCATTTCTGCAATCATAAGATGGCCCAAATGAATCGGATTAAAAGTGCCACCCAAAACACCAACTCTCTTTTTCTTATCTACCATGTAACCACGCCCCTATACACACTAGAGATACAATACCTAGTATGACTATTACGATTCCGTAGGACTTCCATTCATAAGCTCCTTTGGGAGACTTCATATAATGAAAGTAAGCTTTTACATCTGCTAATTTCATCGTACCTGTCCATGGCCAAAGACAAAATATTTATAGCTTGTCAACGCATCTAGTCCCATAGGTCCTCGAGCATGGAGTTTTTGTGTACTAATGCCAATCTCAGCCCCTAAGCCAAATTCAAAACCATCTGTAAATCGTGTAGATGCATTCACATAAACTGTGGAAGCATCCACTAAGTTCATAAATCGTTCTGCCTCGGTTGGGTCTTCTGTAATAATCATTTCAGAATGTTTTGTACCAAATGTATTGATATGAGTAATAGCATCATCAATGGAAGATACCACTTTGAAATTCACAATATAGTCATTATATTCTGTAGCCCAATTATCCTCTGTGCCAGGTTTCACCTGAGAAGACAAGCTTTGAATTTGTGTATCCCCATAGATGGCAACACCTTTTTCTTCTAACATAGATACAATCTTAGGCCCTAAATCTTGCAGTCTTGCTTCATGTAACAAAATTGTTTCCATCGCATTACATACAGATGGTCGTGACAATTTTGCATTTTCCAATACCTGTAATGTCATCGTTTCATCAGCAGATACATCCACATAGCCATGAACAACACCACTCCCTGTTTCTATAACAGGAATTTTACTGTTATTCACGACAAATTGAATCAATCCTGCTCCACCACGTGGAATCATCACATCAATCCATTTGCGTTGTGCTAACAATTCACCTACAGCTTCTCTCTCAAGAATAGACACTAATTGAACTAGCTCTTTCGGAGCTCCACACTGCTCTAAAGAACCTTGCATAATATGTACCATCGCCTCACTCGTATGGTATGCCTCTTTTCCTCCGCGAAGAATGATCGCATTGCCTGTCTTAATGGCTAAGGCAGCTGCATCCACTGTCACATTAGGGCGAGCTTCATAAATCATGCCAATAACTCCGATAGGGATTTGCCGTTTTTCAATACGCAAGCCATTGTCTAAGGTTCTACTTTCTAACACAGTACCAATGGGGTCATGCAAATGAGCCACTTGACGAACACCTTCACAAATACCTTCGATGCGCTCCTTCGTCAAACGAAGGCGATCCATCATCACAGATGGAACTCCATTCTCTTTAGCTTGGGAACAATCGATAGTATTCGCTTCTAAAATCATTGGTATAGCATTTTCCAAATCATAAGCAATCTGTTCCAAGATACGATTCTTATCTTCTGTACTTAGCACTTGTCCTACCATAGAAGCTGACCGTGCTGCTTTGCCTAAATTTTCAAAATATGCAGTATATGGATTCATAATTTACTCCTGTCGTAAGACAACTAAGTTATCTCGATGCACCACTACATGATAGGTATCACGAACACCTAGTATAGTAGGAATATCCTGTGATTTACGTCCTTTAATCTTTAACAAGTCAGATAGATTAAAGTTCACAATACCGCGGGCAATTTCTTCTCCACCGTGAACAATAGATATGGTATCCCCTTCTTCAAATTGTCCTTCACCAGATAGAATACCTACCGGTAAAACACTAGATCCATTGGTGAGTAATGCATCACGGCATCCTTTATCTACATGAATGGTACCTTGTAAACGTGTGCCAAATGCCATCCAGCGCTTTTTAATTTGCGGTACATCTCGATGAGGCCAAAAATGCGTGCCTCGTTCTTCTCCATTCATAATAGCTTTAATACTATCTGGATGGTCACCAGAGGCGATAATCATATGAACTCCAGAGTTCGTTGCAATATGAGCAGCTTGAATCTTCGTATACATACCACCAGTGCCCAAAGAAGACCCTGCACCACCAGAAATTTCATAAATGTACGGAGTAAGAGCCTCTACTTCATGGATTAATGTAGCATTTTTGTCTGTAGACGGATTCGCTGTATATAGGCCTTCAATATCCGATAAAATAATCAATGCATCTGCATCAATAATGCTAGCAATATTAGCAGATAATGTATCGTTATCACCAATTTTAAACTCATCGATAGCCACTACATCATTTTCATTGATAATAGGAATAACTCCTAATCCAATGAGGGCCGTCAATGTATTCCGTAAATTAAGATAATGACTACGTTTCACCGTATCTTCACGGGTTACAAGAATTTGTCCTACCGTATGTCCATATTCAGCGAATAGTTTTTCATACATATGTAACAAGATACCTTGTCCCACAGAAGCTGCGGCTTGTTTTAAAGCAATGTCATCGGGTCTTGATGTAAATCCCAATGAGGGAAGACCAGCAGCAGTAGCCCCAGAAGAAACTAAAATCATTTCTTTTCCTGCATTAGCTAAATTACAAATTTGACGGACTAACACTTCCATTTTATCAATGTTAATACGTCCATTTGCATGCGTTAATGAACTTGTACCTACTTTAACAATTACCCGTTTCGCCTGTCGTAACTCTTCTCTCATCGCTTCACCTCATGTGGATTGATTATCTTGGCAACTCAATTTTTGGATCTTTTGCTTTTTTGTACAATACACCATTATGTCCGATGATTTGTACTAACTCTGCTCCTAACATATCCGCTAAGTGAGGCAAAATTTCTTTTGGATCTTCCAAGCAGTTATTTAACACTTTTACTTTAATTAATTCACGTTTTGTAATGGCAGCTCGTGCACTGTCGATAACAGGATTTTCCAATCCTCCTTTACCAATCATCACAACCGCTGGCATAGTACTTGCTAAGGCACGTAAATATCGCTTTTGTTTACCTGTCATTCTATCTCCTAATCATGGAATGTAAATCGTTGATCACCGATGACTACTTCATCGCCATCTTGGATACCACGTTTTTTCAATTCCGCATCTAAATCCATGTAACGCCAAATCTTTTGGAATCTTCGCAATGCTTGTTCATCATCAAGATTTGTCATAGCCACCAATTTCTCAATACGAGAACCACTGATAATATAGGATGCATCATCGCCACGAGTAATGACGAAGTCAGTATCAGGTTTTGCTTCATAGTATACAGTGTCATCCACCACTTCTGGCTCTGGCACGTAATTTTCAACATAATACCATGCGCGTTCAACTAATGATGGCAACCCTTCTCCAGTCAATGCATTCACCGCAAATACTTCATAGTCTCGATCAGTAAAGTATTTTGTCACTCTTGGCAATGTTTCTTCATCTTGTAACAAGTCTGTTTTATTCAATACGATTAATTGTTTTTTCTTGCTTAATTTTTCGCTATATTTAGCTAACTCTTCATTGATTTTATGAAAGTCTTCAATAGGGTCACGACCTTCTAATCCAGATACATCCAATACATGGAGCAAAATATTACTACGTTCTACGTGACGCAAGAAGGAATGTCCTAAGCCAATGCCTTCACTAGCCCCTTCAATCAAACCTGGAATATCTGCCATAACGAAACTTTTACCTGGTGCTACAGAGACTACCCCTAATACTGGAGTTAATGTAGTAAAATGGTACGCAGCCACTTCTGGTTTTGCAGAAGATACTTTGCGGATGATAGAGGATTTACCCACGCTTGGATATCCTAGTAATCCCACGTCAGCCAACACTTTAAGCTCTAAGTTTAACCAACGCTCTTCCCCAGGCTCTCCTTTTTCAGCAAAGGTTGGTACACGGTTAGCACTATTTTGAAAGCGTGCATTACCACGACCACCGCGACCACCTTTGGCTACCATGTAAGTTTGTCCATCTTCGATTAAATCAGCCATTAATTTACCAGACTCTTCATCTGTTACCGTTGTTCCTAATGGAACAGAAACAATTAAATTTTCAGCGCCACGACCATGCTTATTAGCACTTTGTCCAGCACCACCGGTATCGCCTTTAAATTGACGTTTATATCTAAAATCAACAAGTGTATTGATATTTCTATCAGCTTTTAAAATGATGTCGGCACCTTTACCGCCATCGCCACCATTCGGTCCCCCTTGTGGCACATATTTTTCTCGACGGAAACTACTCATACCGTTACCGCCATCTCCCGCTTTTACTAATATACGGGCACGATCTATAAACATATTTTTTTCCTCTATCCCTATAGATAGAGCGGCCGAAGCCGCTATATCATAGAGTTTTTACAATTTCAATAGCCCGTTCCAACTGTACATCCTCTTCAGGATTTGTTTTGGATGGCTCCACAATTTCATCTGGTATAATACCAATACCATCGATGACCCTATCATTAGGTGTATGATAGCGAGCAATAGTAATTTTTAAGCCTTCTTCATCAAGACCTTGTACTACACTTTGCACAGTCCCTTTACCATAGCTTTTTGTACCCACAATAATGCCAGATTTCGTATCTTGCACCGCACCAGCAATAATTTCTGAAGCGCTTGCAGAGTTACCATTAATCAACACAACTAATGGGATTAAACTATGGTCACCTCTAGACATATAGGCGCTATTTCGGCCTTTTCTAGTTTGTACCGTTACAATCGGCCCTTTAGGTATCAAATATTGCCCTATACCATGGGCAGTAGTGATTAAACCACCTGGATTATCACGCAAGTCTAATACTAAGCGTTTCATCCCCTTAGCTTGAAGATCCTCATAGATTTTAGTAAACTCATCTACTGTTTTTTCAGCAAACTGCGTTAACCGAATATAACCGACACTATCGTCTAGCATCTTACCTCTTACAGTAGGCATGACAATAGTTTTTCGTTCAATGGAAATCTCTTGCTCTTCTCCGCTACGAAGGATGCGAAGCACTACAAATGTACCTGCTTCACCACGAATATGATTAGCTACTTCTTCTTTTTCTATATCAGATATAGGTGTCCCATCAATCGCAAGAATTTGGTCTCCTTTTTGAAGTCCTGCTGCTTCGGCTGGTTGCCCTTCCATAGTAGCACCTACTTTGAGAACTTTACCATCGGAAAAATCCAATAATAAACCAATACCGCTATAGGTAGAAGATGTATGCATCTCAAGTTCTTTCATATCTTCTTTATCCAAATAAACAGTATGTTTATCATGGGTACCTTTAGCTAACCCCTTTAACATATTCACAAAAAGTTCTTCTTTAGATGGTGAGTCCATAGCCCATTGTGTAGTGATGTAATAGGTGTAACCAAATTTAGCAAGACCTAAGGGGGATCCAGAAATATACCAAAAGAAACCAGTAAGCATAATAAGGAATACAATTAATAACTTTATCAGCTTACCTATCAACTTATAGATTCTATCTTTAAAACTTAGCCACTCTATGTTAGGATCAACCTCTTTTGACATCTCCATAGCAGTATAGGCTTCATCTTGTTTTTCAGAGATAAACAAATACTCTTTTATTCGTATCCAATTAGATTTTTTTTTGTTATCTTCCATAGTCTCCTCTATAAGTATCCCATTGGATCTGTTGGTTCCCCATTAATACGCACCTCAAAATGAAGGTGTGGACCTGTAGAACCACCTGTGTTACCTGAGTAGGAAACTACTTGACCTTTTGATACAGTTTGACCAGGGCTTACCGCTACATCACTATTATGAGCATATAAAGTAGACATACCATTACCATGGTCAATAATAACTGTGTATCCATAGCCACTAATCCAACCAGCTTCCACAACAACACCACCATCCGCTGCATGTACTGGTGTTCCTTCATCAACACCAAAGTCAGTACCTGCATGGAGACGACTTGTACCATAAATTGGATGGATACGCCACCCAAAATCAGATGTAATCGGTGCATTAACAGGGGCGGCTAACTGTCCAGTTCCCTGTACCCATGTAGTAGTAGCACCACCACCTTGGCTAGCTGCTGCGGCTGCTGCCGCACGTTCTGCTGCTCGTTGTTGTAACATAGCTGTAATGCTTGCAGATGATGCCATTAACTCATTATAGGCCCGGTCTGCTGTATCACGGTCATTCATCGCTCGTTCTAATACTGCTTGACGTTCTGCTTTTTTCTGATTGATAATCGTTTGTTTTTCCTGTGCTACCTTTTCAAGTTCTAATACTTTAGCCCGGTCTGCTTCCAACTTAGCTTTTTTACTAGCAATCTCTTCACGCTCAGTTTTTATGGTATTAATCAATTCCATATCGGCTTGAAGAATCCGTTTCAACATTTCCATACGATTTGCAAAATCACTAAAGTCTTTAGAACCAACCACTACATCTAAGTAACTTAAACGTCCGTTAATATAAATATCTCGTACCCGTTTGTAGAATACTTTTTCTCGTGATTGTAAACGTTCCTGTGCTGCTTTTAATTCTGCCTCTGTTTTCGTAATATCCTGATCTAAACGAATACGATCTGCTTGCACTTGTTTTAACTCTGCAGTGGCTGTATCTAATTCAATCTGTATAGCATGTAACTGTTCATATACGGTACCAATCGTTTTTTCTGCTTCCGACTTTTTATTGGCCTCATTTGTCAATTGTTGTTGAATATTTGACAACTGATTCGTTAAGTCTTCATCTTGTGCTTGATACCAGTACGGTGTAGCCATCATGATAGAACCGCATAGTAAACTAGTTACTAGTGTTACTGTTTTTTTCTTCATCATTCCTACACTTTCATATATTGTTTTAACGAAATGGTACTACCAATAGCACCTACAATCACACCTATCCCAACTAATCCTGCAGATAGTTGATAGATAAACGGCATCATTGGTACCAATGGCATAAACGCAAAGTTTGCAATCACTTCCACTGTGATATAGCGATAGAATTGCCAAGTAGCAATGCCTGCAATCGCACCACCAATAGCGCCTAAAAACATACCTTCTAATACAAAAGGCCAGCGGATAAACCAGTTTGTGGCACCTACATATTTCATAATTCCAATTTCTTTACGACGGGCAAATACAGTCAAACGAATCGTATTGGAAATGATAAATAAGGTAGCCCCTGCTAGGAAGCCGATGAGCACAATACCACCGATACGAATAATTTTTGTGACTTCAAAAATTTGTTCAATCACGTCTTGTCCATAGTGGGCACTTTCTACTTCTGGATATTTAGAGACAATTTCCGCTGTAGATTTCACTTGGTCTGGTGTATTGAATGTTAACACATAAGACGTTGGCAATGGATTATGTCCATCTAGGGAATCGACTAATTGCTGTTGCTCCCCTAAGCGCTCTTTAAAGCGTTTCATAGCTTCATCTTTTGTGACAAACTCAATGTCCTTTAGCTCTGGCAAGGCTTTTAACTTTTTACCTAATTCCATCACTTGTGGTGTTGTTAAGTTATCCTTCAAGTAGATACTAATTTGTACTTGGCTCTCTAAATGGGATGCCAAATTGTTAAGGTTTACCACTCCACAAGCAAATACGCCCAAGATAAACAAGGATAATGTAACAGTGGAAATAGATGCCAAGGACATCAATCCATTACGGCGCATGGATTGAACGGCTTCTTTTATATAATACTTAAACGTTCTAATTTTCATGGAATGCGGCCCCTCTCATTTGATCACTTACTACACGACCACCTTCTAAGGCGATCACTCGTTTGTTTAGATAAGACACCATATCCATATCATGTGTTACCATCACTACGGTTGTACCAGAGTTATTGATGGCTTTAAAAAGATCAGAAATATCGCGGCTTGTTTGAGGGTCCAAGTTACCTGTTGGTTCATCTGCAATCAGCACCAATGGTTTATTTACAATGGCTCTAGCGATAGCTACCCTTTGTTGCTCCCCACCACTAAGATCTTGTGGCAAATCATTAGCTTTATCGCTGAGTCCGACCAACTCTAATACATTTAAAACTTTCTCTTTAATTACTTTCGGTTTTTCCTCGATAACTTCTAGTGCGAACGCAATATTTTCAAACACTGTTTTTGATGGTAATAATCGGAAATCTTGGAATACAATACCTAACTTTCTACGCAAGTACGGTACTTTACTAGATTTGATACGTGTTACATCAACATCATTCACAATAACCGTTCCAGAATCTGGTGTGACTTCATGTGAAAGTAATTTAATAAATGTTGATTTACCTGCTCCAGAATGCCCACAGACTAATACGAATTCTCCTTTTTCAATATGAATCGACACATCCTCTAAAGCAACAGACCCATTGTCGTATACTTTATGGACATTTCTAAATTCTATCATTCTATCATTCCCTTCCTATTTTCGCGCTATACCTCGTTTGGTAGCTGCTACAATATCAGCTGCTGTTAGACCATATTTTGCCATCAATTCTTTCGGTGTACCAGATTCACCAAAGGTATCCTTTACACCTACAAATTCCATAGGCACTGGACATTCTTTGACAACAACTTCTGCCACAGCACTGCCTAAACCACCAATCACATTATGCTCTTCAGCCATGATCAATAGACCTGTTTCTTTTGCCGCTTTCACAATCGCTTCTACATCGATAGGTTTAATGGATGCCATGTTGATGACACGCACAGAAATACCTTCTGCTTCTAACGTAGCTGCTGCTTCTACGGCAGGTCCCACTAAAGCACCACACGCAATAATCGTAGCATCCTTACCATCACGTAATTGTTGAGATTTGCCTGGCACAAATGTGTAACCTTCTGGTGTCACATCTTCTACACCGGCACGGCCTAACCGCACATACACAGGACCATGATACTCTGCTGCCCAAGCGATGACAGCTTCTGTTTCTGCTGCATCGGCTGGTACCACAACAGTCATATTAGGTAAGGTACGCATACAAGAGATATCTTCTAAACTTTGGTGTGTCGCACCGTCTTCACCGACAGTAATCCCTGCATGAGTTGCACATACTTTTACATTTAATTTTGGATAACATACAGCATTGCGTACTTGTTCAAAGGCACGACCTGTGGCAAACATAGCAAAGGAAGACACAAATGGTACTTTCCCTGCTGCTGCTAAACCAGCGCCTACAGAAATTAAGTTTTGCTCTGCAATCCCTACATTAAAGAATCGTTCAGGATATACTTTTTTAAATTCATCAGTTTTTGTAGATTTGGATAAATCTGCATCTAATACAACAACATCTTTATGAGTGGCACCCACTTTAACTAAGGCTGCACCATATGCTTCACGAGTCGCTTTTCCCATGATTACACCTCCAACAATTCCGCTACAAATTTGTCACATTCTTCTTGTGATGGCGCCTTACCATGCCAGCCTGCTTGGCCTTCCATAGCTTGTACACCTTTACCTTTAACAGTATTCATAATCACCATAGTCGGTTTATCTGTCGTTGCTTTTGCTTCTGTTACTGCTGCATGTAAGGCATCTAAGTCATGACCATCTACCACGATTACATGCCAACCAAAGGCTTTGAATTTTTCATCAATTGGCAATGGACTCATAACTTTTGTGATGTCACCATCGATTTGTAACCCATTAAAATCTACAAACGCTGTCAAGTTAGACAATTTGTAATGTGCTGCAAACATAGCTGCTTCCCATACTTGTCCTTCTTCTAATTCGCCGTCACCTAGTACGGAGTACACACGGTAGGAGGATCCATCAATCTTACCTGCCAATGCCATACCACAGGCTGCAGAAATGCCTTGTCCCAAGGAACCCGTAGACATATCTACACCTGGAATATATTTCATGTCTGGATGACCTTGCAAGATATGGTCGATTTTACGTAAGTTTAATAATTCTTCTGTTGGAAAGAACCCTTTTTCTGCTAATGTAGCATACAGAGCTGGTGCAGCATGTCCTTTGGATAAGACAAAACGATCGCGATTTGGATCTTTTGGCTCATTTGGATTTACATTCATTTCTTGAAAGTACAACAAACTCATTACATCAGCAATAGATAAGGATCCACCTGGATGACCAGATTTTGCTGCTGTAACAGCTTTCACGATGTTTACACGAATCGCTTTTGCTTTTTCTTGTATCAATTGTTTTTGTTCAAGTGTTAACATACTATACCCTCCCGTGTTATACACAATTCTAAGGTAAATTATTTATCATGCAGCATGCCAATGGCAATGCGGGCATTCTCTAATGCATTTCTTCGTAGTTCATGGATGTTTTCTAGCACGGTTTCTGTGAAAGTGCTTCGTTCCAAAGCTTCTACTGCACGTGCCACAATAGGTTCAACTTCTAATGTATGTAAATCACCTACTGGCACTTCCCCAATCATATGAAGAAAGTTTAAAATTTTAGGGTCATAGGAGATCCCTAAGCAAGGTGTTTCCATTAACGCACTAAATACTAATGCATGGAGCCGCACACCTATCATGATATCCACACAACTACTCAACGACAGTAGCTCTGTTGTGCTATAGGCATCAGCCAAAACCGTCGATCTAACTGTCATCCGTTTGGCAATGGCTTCTGCCTCCATCGTGTCTTCCCTATGTTGCATAGGAATAAACACGATATGAGCCTCTGTTTCTCGATGAATCTGATCTAGAGCCTCTGCCAATGTAGTTTGATACTCTGTGCAATCTTTCCAAGCACGTACGGAAACGCCCACAATTGGTCGGTCTAGAGGAACCCCATACGATGCCAATATATCACGACCTGCTGTGGCCTCCACTGGGTGCATCCCTAACACAGCATCAGCAGTTACTGTAATTGGTACATGATGGATACCTAGTGAACGTAGTTCCTCTTTTGAAGCATAATCTCGTACAGTAATCATAGACACTTGATTCAGGACACGCCCCACCGTGCTACGGGCCAAGGATTTACGCAAAGGTCCAATGCCTTGTGCATAAATCATCACACGTTTTCCCAATGTATTCGCTAACGCAATAATGCTTAAGTAATAATACAAACTGCGAGCACTTGTTACATCTTGCAACAAACTACCACCGCCACTGATGAGCATATCACAAGAATACACGGCTTGGTATATCTTCCACATATCAAAACGACCAATGGCTTTCACCTTATGAGTGCTCATAGTTTCACTAGGATTTCCAGAAATCACCGTAATCTCGGCCTTCGGTTCTAATTCCAGCAATGCTTGCAAAATAGAACTCAATAGCGCTTCATCTCCGGCATTACCAAATCCATAATAACCGGAAATGAGTATCTTACACATGACTTTCACCTCGTCCTTGGAACCAACGAATGCCATAGCCGATGAAACGTACCGCTATAATCGCTACTAAACCGATGACGATACCCAATAATAATCCATCATAACCACGGGCAATGGACATGTACACTGGCGTACGTAAATGACAGAACGTTTCCACCATAGACGCAATACCAATAACTGCCGCTACGGATAAAGCAAAGTGCATGACCATTGGAATGCGGCGTCCCACAGCATAGGCTGCCAGCATAAACGCTGGATGACCGATTAAAAATTCTTTTTCACGAGGGCGAGCATACATCGTGTTTTCTAAAAATCTACGTAAAGCTAGTTCCCAAGACGGTACTGGTACGCCAGCTGTATGGCCACTACGCCCTACAAAGACATAGGCCACTACCGCTAAAGACCCAACGATTAATAAACTATAGACTTTAATATCAATTTGAACAAATTCTGTAATAAAAGATTTCACATCACTTACAGAAGATATAGTTCGTCCTTTCCAAATAGGAAAGCGTTGCAAATATGCTATGGCTGTCAATAGTACTGGTGCCACAAAGGTTAATTTTACGCCTCGGAATAATGCAAATTCCATGAAGAACTGCGTACTACCTAACATGGCAGCAATACTAATTCCCCCAATAGCTGCAATTAAGGCTGCCACAACTAGATATACCACAGATTCTAAGGTACTTCTCCAAGGGGATATACCCGTGTGGTTCCGTTTTGACCAACAATCAAAGATCATCGTCATTGCCAATACTGGAGCAGAAATAGCGGCTACTAATGCCCAAGCCGACATAATTTTTGTCCCTGTGGTCAATATATAGATACCAACAGAAACGATACTACCCAGTGCGAATAGACCTAATAAATATGATTTACGTATATATACGAACTGGCCAAATGTAAGTGTAGCCAAGCTTATGACCCCTGTCATCGTTAATAATCGCAACAGGGTATTCGGGAAGTACACTGGATATACAGAGGCTTCTCCAGTAGTAAAACCTCGAGCTTGTACCTTGTCTGTCACTTGTTTCGCCACAAACAATGTAGTTTCTAAAGCAGTTTTATTATCTACACCTTGTTCATAAATTGGAAATAAGTTATACCGTATATTTCGTTCAATATCGCTAATATAGAACCATTGAATTAACTCAGCTGGTGTTAACTTACGCACTTCTTCCTTAGATACTGTGTACAATCTTCCCACTTTATAATGATTGGCATTGGCCATCTCCAAGAACCCTGCTTGTGGAAAATATTGCAATTGATTCACCGCTTCAATTCCTACTAGCGGAATTTGGCGTTTCTCTAATTGCTCCAGTGTGCGATCCACATGTAATGGATATCCTAACGCTTCTTTTCCAACAAAAATCATGCCTGTTACACCAGATATACCATCAATACGTTGGAATACATGATCTACGTCTTCTACTGTGGCACCTTTATAATTTGTTGGTCGAACAATCACATGAAAGCCAAGTTTAGCTACTTCTTCAGCTTGTAATCTAGAAATACCTAAATTCATATCTTTTAAAGAATCACTTGGTAATGCTAATCCTAACATAGGGCCTAGATCTGTTTGCAATATATGTACTTTATTTTGACCTAAACGGCGTAATAAATCATCCTGTACTTCTTGAAAGTAAGCTTCTTTACCTGGAATCATTCCGATATAGGTAGTACCTGGTTGCACTCCTGTGATTTGTAATTGTTGTAAATCATTAGATGTATACATACGAATATGACCAGCATCGGTTTCCTTTTGTAAGGTTCTATCATAAATAGCTAATGCTGTAATCCCAGACTCCTTGGCAGATGCAATTGCCTCCCCTAAAGATCTTTTTTCATAGGCATTAGCACGAAGTAAACCATCATAATCTATAATATTTTCAATTTGTTCTTGCTGAGCCTCAATGTAATGACGCTCTTTTACTAATAGTAATCCACTTACAATACCAGCAACAAGAAAAGCTAATAAAATCCATGTATAGAAAGATATGTTTTTTAACTTCATAGTTCCTCCTACTGTGTTACTGGATGAACAAATACGTGAATCTCTTCACGCCCCGTTTCTACACGATCCAAATGAACAGGAATTGGGAAGTTTTCAAAATTATAAAGAGGTATCGCTTTCACAGCTCCGCTAGACAAGCGATTCAAACTAGCACCACCAATGGATAACTTTTCAGTAGAAAATTGTAGTGTATTACCTTCAATCTCCAAATGACCTTGTATAGTTACCTTACCTGATAAAAAGCCACCTACATCAATCTGACCACTCATAACAACACCTCGATCAGATATATCGACTGTTTCAATCGTCAAACCTTTTGTACCTTTTTCAGATAACTGCTGTTCAATATATTGTTTCAAATCATCTTGATGTATGATTCCCTCAATATGACCTTGCCCAAAACTAGTGAAGTGCAATCGTTCCTCTAAAAACAGCTCTACTGGCTCCACTTTAATTTGTCGTAAATCAAAAGCTAGTCGTTGGACTTTCAATTTACCTAGCATAACACCATCCAAATAGCCGCGAAATGAATCAATGTCTCCTAAGGTTAACTTAATTCCTGGCGATGATTCAATACGCATAGATTGCGCTTCTGGATGTAAAGCCCCTTGCAATCTAGATTCCACCTGACTACTTACAAGAGATGGTAATACTAAGGAAGAAAGCCCTAGGATAATACCGACTACTACTAAGATAAACACTATTGTTTTTAAAAAGAAATTTCTCACGGTCACTCCATTATATTGATAAATTCGCTTCTTTCTTCAAGAAACCTTCCATAAATTGATCTAGGTTACCATCCATAACCGCCTGTACATTACCAGTTTCCACACTGGTACGATGATCTTTTACCATATTATAAGGATGGAACACATATGAACGAATTTGACTTCCCCATTCAATAGCCTGATACGTGCCGCCTAATTGTTCTTTTAATTCAGCTTGTTTTTCTAACTCTAATTCAAATAATTTAGCTCGCAATAATTTTAAACATTGCTCTCTATTTTGAATTTGTGAGCGTTCACTTTGACACTGTACGACAATCCCTGTCGGAGCATGTGTCATACGTACTGCAGAGTCTGTTTTATTGATGTGCTGTCCACCTGCACCGCTAGCACGGTATGTATCTACCTGTACATCTTTCATATCCAAATTAATTTCTACAGTCTCATCGATTTCAGGCATCACATCGACAGCACAGAATGATGTGTGACGACGCGCGGCAGAATCAAAAGGAGAAATACGAACTAAACGATGGACCCCTTTTTCAGATTTCATATACCCAAAAGCGTTTTCCCCTTTGATGAGGAATGTGGCACTTTTAATGCCCGCTTCATCTCCTACTTGTTCATCCATAAGAGAAATACTATACCCTTGTTTTTCTGCCCAACGCAAGTACATACGAATCAGCATGGAACACCAATCTTGTGCCTCCGTACCACCGGCACCAGCATGGAATGTAAGGATGGCATTGTTCTTATCGTATTCACCACTTAATAAAAGCAATACTTCACGATGTTCTACTTCATGGGTCAACTGTTCTACCATAGTAGTCAATTCACCTTCCATAGATGTATCTTCCTCATCGATGGCCATTTCTAACATGAGCTTTGCTTCTTCAATGTCTGTAACAAGTTTTTTATATCCTTCTACGGCATCTTTTAATTGCGTAGCTTCTTGGGAAATATCACGAGCCGAATCTGGATCATTCCAAAAATCAGGATCACTCATTTTTATATCTAATGTTAATATGCGTTCTTCTTTTTGAGCGATGTTAAAGTGAATCCCTCATTCCAAAAATACGCTCCTCTAAATTGTCAATAGGACCTTTTAAGTCTTCTAACAATTTATTCACCTCTTTCTTTCATTCTATAAAACAAATGGCCGCACAGGAGATGTGTCACCTCGCTGCGTGGCCATGAAAGTCTAGTCTACGTTTTGTGGTTCCAACACGTCTTCATGGTGGGTCTTAGCATCAGCTAGATGATCAACCGGTTCTTCTTCTGCTATTGTATCCACATTAATTTGGATACGGTATAAATACATAATTGTTTCATCCGTAATAGCTTGTTTCATATTTTCGAACATGTCATAAGCCTCAAATTTATATTCTACTAATGGATTTTTTTGTCCATAAGCGCGTAGGCCAATCCCTTCTTTTAACATATCCATAGCATCCAAATGTTCCATCCATTTGCTATCCACAACTTTTAGCATGATTGCTTTCTCAAGCTCACGCATATTTGCTTCTCCAAATAAGGATTCACGTTTTTCATATTCTTTGTGGGCAATGTCAATTAAGTGGTCCTGTAATTCTGCACGACCATACTCTTCCATTTGTTCCACTGTCAACATACCTGGTTCCAAGAAATAGATCTCTAAATGCTTTAATAAACCTTCATAGTTCCATTCTTCTGGATATAATTTTTCATCTGCATATTGATTCATAGCGTTGATAATTAAGTTATCTACCATATGTAAAATCGTTTCACGCAAGGATTGGTTATTTAAGATCAAACGACGTTGTCCGTATAATACTTCCCGTTGTTGATTCATAACATCATCATATTCCAAGATATACTTACGAATATTAAAGTTATGATTTTCTACTTTTTTCTGTGCTCGTTCGATGGATTTAGTAATCAAAGAATGCTCAATTGGCTCATCTTCTTCCATACCTAATTTATCCATCATACCAGCAATATTATCTGCGCCAAAAATACGCATTAAATCGTCTTCCAAAGATAAGAAGAATTGAGAGGAACCATTGTCCCCTTGACGGCCAGAACGACCGCGCAACTGGTTGTCGATACGACGACTTTCATGTCGCTCAGTGCCCAAAATATGTAAGCCACCTAGTTCAGCTACTCCTTCTCCTAAGGAAATATCTGTACCACGACCCGCCATATTGGTAGCAATTGTTACCATACCATACTGACCTGCATTAGCAACAATTTCCGCTTCTTTTTCATGATGTTTCGCATTCAATACATTATGTGGTACGCCAGCTTTCGTCAACATATCACTAAGCATTTCAGATTGCGTAATGGAAGTAGTACCCACCAAGATTGGTTGACCTGTTTTATGACGTTCCACTACATCACGAACTACAGCACGATATTTAGCCTCTTTTGTTTTAAAGATTAAATCAGGCATATCAATACGCGCCAACACTTTATTCGGCGGAATTTCGTAAACTTCCAAACCGTAAATGTTATTAAATTCTTGTTCTTCTGTTTTCGCTGTACCAGTCATACCAGACAATTTTTCATACATACGGAAATAGTTCTGGAAAGTAATAGAGGCTAAGGTTTGACTTTCACGTTCTACACGTAAGCCTTCTTTTGCCTCAATGGCTTGGTGTAAGCCATCGGAATAGCGACGACCGAACATCAAACGACCAGTAAATTCATCAACAATAACAACCTCGCCGTCTTTTACGACATAATCTTTATCCCGTTCCATCATAGCATAAGCACGAAGGGAGGCACTCAACAAGTGATTCAACTCTAAGTTAGAGGAATCATATAAGTTTTCGATGTGTAACATTTTTTCAACTTTTGCAATCCCTTCATCTGTAGGGGCAATCGTTTTTTGTTTTTCATCAATAGTGTAATCTTCATCTTTCACCAAGTGTGGCACTATTTTCGCTAATTCATAATAGCGTTCTGTAGAGCGTTCCCCTGGACCAGAAATAATGAGTGGCGTACGAGCTTCATCAATTAAGATAGAATCCACTTCATCGACAATAGCATAGTTCAATGGGCGTTGTACCATTTGATCTGCATGGATAACCATGTTGTCACGTAAATAGTCAAAGCCAAACTCATTGTTTGTACCATACGTGATATCTGCTCCATAGGATTGTTTCCGTTGATCGTAATCTAAACCAGCTACGATTAAGCCAGTAGATAAACCTAGGAAGTTATATAAACGTCCCATCCACTCGCTGTCACGCTTAGCCAAATAATCATTAACGGTTACCACATGAACACCTTTACCAGATAGAGCGTTTAAATATACTGGTAAGGTAGCTACCAAAGTTTTACCTTCACCTGTACGCATTTCTGCAATATTACCACGATGTAATACAATACCACCAATCATTTGTACATCGAAATGACGCATGCCCAATACACGTTTAGATGCTTCACGAACTACAGCAAATGCTTCTGGCAAAATATCATCTAATGTTTCACCTTTAGCCAATCTTTCTTTGAATTCTTCTGTTTTAGCTCGCAAAGAAGTATCGCTCAAGGATAACAAAGACGGTTCCAGTCCATTAATTTCTTCAACAATGGACCGAATCCGTTTAATTTCTTTTGCATTTTTATTGCCCAATAGCTTTTGTATAAAACCTAACAAATATCTCAACTCCTTAAATATGGAAAGTATTTCAATTAAATACTATGTATCTAGATTATTATAGCCTACTAGCACTTAATAGTCAAAAAGAACTGCGCTTTTTAAGACATCTTCATGGAACACTCACAAAACAAATACTAGGAAGTCTCCCGCAACGAAGACTTCCTAGCATTCTATACTTATTATGACTAATGCAGCAAAGTTTTACATGTACTTTGCATCCTTTGTTTCATATTCCAATACCGATAGGATCGTTGTAGCTCCCGTAGTTGTTCTGTCAAGGCTACTCCTTCTAATAAAGAACGAACTAAATCAGCAGACTTCATATATAACTCATCGATCTTTACAGCCTGCACATAATTAATACTTCCTTCATTGCGAATAATTACATCCACCAAACTGACATACTCTTCTACAATTCCATCATTAAACTTAGCACTCTCCAATTGATTATGATTGATGGCCATATTCATACAGGTACAAAGCATGCACATATACTCCACCGCACCTGCTAACTTTTTCGGTGTTAAAGCCGTTTGCAGTTGTTCTTTGGCTACTGTCAACGACGTACTAAAAAGGATCTTATAAAAACCTGTTTTGTCTAATGTATAATCGTATTCATTCATAGGTATCCCCCTTACTGGTGTTTCTATTAATTCTATACGTTCTTATAGACCATCTTTCATATTCGCCCGGCCTAGGGCTCCTCCTTTCTCTTACTATTTCATTTCGCAAAAATATGGGCGTTCTTTACAAAGTATAACAAAAGTTGATATTTTGCTATTGATTATCATCCTGATTTGTATTTATAATATATATTTTTTCACTATTCGTCAATTATTTCCCACTATAAAAGTCATATAAAATACTCATAATGCTTTATATATCAGCACTTTTAATCATATATAGTAACATTATGTACTGACGCTATATATTTACATTAAAAACTACTGTCCAATATACAGCTAGAAATATCTCCAACTTTCTAGTAATATATATCAAAAATAAAAAAGCAGATACTGTTTACACAGTATCTGCTAATCCTTGGTGCCGGAGGTGGGACTTGAACCCACACGGTGTTACCCGCTTGATTTTGAGTCAAGTGCGTCTGCCATTCCGCCACTCCGGCTCGTCAATGATATTAGTATACACAGGAGCAGAAAAATTGTCAATCTTTTTCTACCCCTCTATTATACTTAAAACGCAAATTATTCTTGCATTTATATTTCTTATAGTATCCCTCAAGATTTACCTTGTCCATAAGTCTCACAAGAATCTACAAAAGCTCTAGCCGCTGCCTCACTACCTGAAAAATTTATATGCAAATAAGAGGCTAAAATATTTTTATAGGAGTATCCCCCTTGATAGGCCTTAGGCTTACGCCCTCCTACTAACTCAAAGGCCCAAGGAAATGGACTTTGTGTAGGTGTCATAGTAGAAAAATGAAACTCATGTCCCTGTAAAGTATCTTTCACAGACCCTAAAATACTTGGCTCCAACATAGTAGCACTTACATAACCTACACGTTGTAAGCTTTGTTGCATTTCACAGGTAGCTGGTACAATCCCCACCATAGGATACGTATTCCCTTCAAAATCAGTCACTGCTTCTGTCATATACATGAGACCGCCGCATTCCGCATAGATTGGCATACCTTTTTCACTAGCCTTACGTATGCTATCTTTCATAGATTCATTATTCCCCAATTGAGATAAAAACATCTCTGGAAAACCACCACCAAAAAAGATACCATCTACATCTGGCAAGGATTCATCTTGTAAAGGACTAAAATAATGCAACTCCGCCCCTTCTGCTTCTAAAGCTGCTAGGCTAGCTGGATAATAGAAGGAGAATGCTTCATCCAAGGCGATGCCAATGCGCGCGCGTTTTTCTACAGCCTCTACTACCTCCTCAGTTTCCACAGACAAGTCCGCCGCACTTTGAGCTAACTCTACTAAGGCATCTAAATTCACCATGACTTTCACAGCTTCACGAATAGTAGCAATAGCCTCTGTGGGATCAACTTCTGTCACTGGTGTCAATCCTAAATGACGTTCTGGTGATTGCATGCGCTCATCACGACGAATGGCACCTAGTACAGGAACCCCTAATTTCTTCATCGCCGTCCGTATCATATGTTCATGATTATCCGATCCTAATCGGTTTAAGATAACCCCACCAAATTGTACCTCTGGGTCATAATCACGAAAGCCTTTAGCAATGGCTGCCGCACTTTCTCCCATAGCCTTACAATCGATAACTAACACCACCGGAGCTTTTAAATCTTTGGCAACTTGCGCCGTGGAACTAACGCCTTCACGTCCCCCATCATAAAGACCCATTACACCTTCTATAATAGAAATATCAGCAGTCTCCGCTTGCCCCACAAAAAAGGGAATCAACTTATGTGGTGGCACAAGCCAGGTATCTAAATTATAGCATTCTCGTTGACTAGCAATTTTATGAAAGCCCGGATCAATATAATCCGGGCCTACTTTAAATGCCTGTACCGCTTTGCCCTGCTCTGTCAAAGCCGCCAATAGCCCTGCTACAATGGTTGTTTTTCCAACACCAGAGTTGGTGCCTGCTATAACAATTCTTGGTCGTTGTACAGTGTTCATAAAATACCTCTTAGCGATCTTTACGTTTCGCCAAAATTGTAGATAAATAGTTTAATTTTGTATCAGATGGCAAAGCATCTACATTACGATAGACTTCTTCCTCTGGTAATCCAACACGAGAAATCATCACAGCTTCTTCAGCCATATCATGTTTGCGAAGTGTTTCTTGCACTTCAGAGAAGTTTCGATACACTTTCATAATCACTGCATCATCAGCTACGGCAAGTACAGCATCAATTTTTTCTTTTGGTGCTGTAGCTGGAATAATCGCTAATACTTCTTCTTTTTCTACAATTGGATACCCCAAGTGGGATCCGATTGCACAGAATGCAGTAACACCTGGAATAGTTTCAATATCAAAACCAGCAGATTCTACTAAGCGATATACATACATGTATGTACTGTAAAACATTGGATCTCCCAATGTTAAGAATACAACTTTTTTACCTTCTTCGAGTGATCCAGTAATAATTTTACGTGCTTCTTCCCAGCCTTTAGATTGTTCATTATCATCCAATACCATTGGGAATACAACAGGTACGATTTCTGTATGTTCTTGAATATATGGTTCTGCAATATGTAAGGCTACAGAGCCATCTTTCTTTTCTGTTTTTGGTGTAATGATGACATCAGCTTCTCCCACAATGCGAGCAGCTTTTACAGTCATCAACTCAGAGTCCCCAGGACCTACACCAATACCATATAATTTACCTTTCATCAGGACACCTCTTTTATATATTAACATTGAACTAGTAAGGATCTCTCATTCCAAACTACTATAACCTTTTTAGTATATCATGACTCGCTATGAATGTACATGACACCACTAAGTATTCCTCTTATTAAGTCGCGCAACCATCAATATACATGATTTATAATTTTATAATCGTCTTTGGTATAAACCTTGCATAGCATCTGCTAAATGTTCTACATAGATGTCTTGAATTTCCGCATATTCACCAAGACCTTTTTCGTATTGTACCACTTCATATCCTGCTTTTGTTAATTCAGAAAGTAAACTATCTTCTTCCTCTCCGAATAAATCATTCAATGCATGGTCACCACAAACTAATAATAGAGGATGTAAATGTACTTTCTTAGGTTCGTGACCTTCTCGTTCCCATCGTTCTAAAATATCTTCAGGTGTTGGGAAATTTTCCAATGTAGCAATGGATGTATTTCGTAAACCGTCATGTTGTAATTTCAATTGTAGCACTGCATAGGATGCATTCCCTACATTAAATCCACCATGACCTACTAAGAGTAAATCTTCTGTTACAGGAACCTGTAAAGCCTTAATAAAGCGATCAATCAAGATTTGGTAATCGTCTGGTACTTCCTCCTCTTGTCCCATGAAATACAAAAGCGGTCTGCCAAATACAATTTCTTGTACAGAGCCTTGTCCTTTGAACGCCATAATATTTTTACGAAGCTTATCGAACTCTGCACCACCTACTAAATGTGTAGGCTGCACAATAATGCGCTCATAGCCTTCTTCTACAATCGATTCCATAGCCTCAATTTCATTTTGGAATATAATATTTCTATCTTTCAAACGCTTAATAACAATACGTGATGTAAAGGCTAACCGTACTTCATGACTCGGATTTGCTTTACGAATGGCATCTACGACTGGGAAAATTTGATTTTCTCTTGCGCTGTCTACAGTAGAGCCAAAAGATGTAACTAATATAATCTCTTTCATATCTATACCTCATACTTAAATTAAGAACATACCTACCCTATAGTGTATAAGAAAAACAGAGTTCTGTAAAATAAATATAAGTCATTATAAAAGAGCTATACCCAGTTGTCTCCATAACAACTAAGTATAGCTCGTTTCTTATTTTACTTTACAGTAATCGCAATATCATCATTTTCTACTACTACATGAATTGTTTTACCTTCTCCTGCTTTACCTTCTAAGATAGCATCAGAAATTGGATCTTCTACTAACCGTTGGATAGCTCGTTTCAAAGGTCTTGCCCCCATAGCAAAGTCAGTTCCTTCTGCTACGATTTTATTCATAGCTTCATCAGATACTTCTAGTTCCATACCTTGTTCATGTAATCGTGTTGTCACAGATTGCAATAAAATACGCACAATACTTTGCAATTGTTCTGTTTCTAGAGCATGGAAAACAATCATTTCATCAATACGATTTAAAAACTCTGGACGGAAATGAGATTTTACAGCTTGGAGTACATCTTTTTTCATAGACTCTTTATCTTTTCCACTTTCTTCTTCTCCTTTAGCCGCTAAGAATCCCATAGCTGCCGTATCTTCTTTGAGATACTTCGCTCCTAAGTTACTTGTCATAATAATCACTGTATTTCTGAAATCGACTGTACGACCTTGATTATCTGTCAAACGTCCATCATCCAAGACTTGTAATAAGATATTAAAGAAGTCTGGATGCGCTTTTTCCACTTCATCAAAGAGAACCACACTATATGGGCGACGACGAACAGCCTCAGTTAATTGACCTCCTTCATCATATCCTACATAGCCTGGAGGCGCTCCCACTAAACGGCTCACCGCATGTTTTTCCATATACTCCGACATGTCGATACGAATCATAGCATTTTCATCGCCAAATAAATTGGATGCTAAGGATCTAGCTAATTCTGTTTTACCAACCCCAGTAGGGCCTAAGAATAGGAAGGAACCAATTGGACGTTTTGGATCTTTTAATCCAGCTCTTGCACGGCGTACCGCTTTCGATACAGCTACGACAGCTTCGTCTTGACCGATGACACGTTGATGCAATTCTTCTTCCAAGCGCAATAAGCGTTCCGATTCTTCTTCTGCCACTCGTGATACAGGGATACCACTCCATTCAGAAACAACAGCGGCTATTTCAGACTCTGTCACTACTAGCTTGGATTCGCTGTCTTTTTTGCTATCTTCTTGTTTTGATGCAATGTCAGATTCTAATTCTTTTTCTTTATCACGAAGTGTAGCTGCTCGCTCAAAGTCTTGGGCTGTAACAGCTGCCTCTTTTTCTTTTTGTACTTGCACTAACTCATCTTCTAATGCTTTCACATCTGGAGTTGCCGTAAACACAGCCATACGCACTTTCGATGCTGCTTCATCCATGACATCGATCGCTTTATCTGGCAAGAATCGATCTGCAATATAACGACTTGATAAATGTACAGCTGCTGCCAAGGCTTCATCTGTAATTTGCACCTTATGGAATGCTTCGTAGCGATCACGTAAGCCCTTCAAAATAGATAACGCATCTTCTTCACTTGGTTCCCCCACTTGTACTGGTTGGAAACGACGTTCTAAGGCAGCATCTTTTTCAATATGTTTTTTATATTCATCTAATGTAGTAGCTCCAATCACTTGGAAATTGCCACGTGCTAAGGCTGGCTTTAAGATATTCGCTGCATCCATGGCTCCTTCTGTAGCACCTGCTCCAATCAAAGTATGAATTTCGTCAATAAATACAATCATGTCATCATGATCCTGCACTTCATCCATCACTTTTTTCAAACGTTCTTCAAATTCTCCGCGATATTTAGCTCCTGCTAACATGGAACTCAAGCTCACAGAAATAATGCGCTTATCTCGTAATACATCCGGCACATCACCACTGACAATGCGTTGTGCTAACCCCTCTGCAATGGCTGTTTTACCTACCCCAGGTTCTCCGATAAGAACTGGATTATTTTTCGTGCGGCGGCTTAAAATCTGAATCACCCGTTGAATTTCTGTATCACGACCAATGACAGGATCAATTTTACCTTGTTTTGCACTTTCATTAAGATCTATTGCATAGTCAGAAATTTCGCCTAAATCACTAGCTGTACCTTGTGTTGGATTAGAACTTAGTTCTTCTCCACCTACAATAGCATTTACTTTTTCTACTACATCTTCTGGACGAATTCCTTTTGCTGCCAATAATTGCATGGCTACCCCACCACCATCGTACAATAGACCTAATAAAATGTGCTCTGTACCGATGTAGTTATGTCCACGACCATTGGCGGCTTGTTGCGCTAAATCCAATACATGTTTCGTACGCGGTGTCATTTGTAATTGACCTCCTCTATGCGTACCTTTACCAACTGCACGAATCACTTCTTGTTCCAATGCCTTTCCTTCTACTCCTAAGGCTAGCAACGCACGCGCAGACACTGATTTTTCTTCTTCCACAAGGCCTAACAACAAATGCTCTGTTCCTACATAATTATGTTTATATTCAACTGCTTTTTCTTGGGCAATTGCTAACGCACGTTTTGCCCCTTCTGTATATCTTTCTATCATTTTCTTCCTCCTTTTGAACCTCGTAATAAGGTATCTCGTATTACTTGTGCCCTTTGACTATCACGTTCCTGCGAGCCCATCGACTCTTTCCCCACTAATTTGGCCAGGAAATTTGGTCTTGTAATAACTAGCATTTCGTGAAAGTTCATGGTCACATCTATTAATTTCATATCTATGCCTAACTGCACATCACTCAATAAAGCCAAGGCTTCTTCTCCTGAAATACGGCGTGCATGGGTCAAAATACCATAGGACCTCCACACCTTATCTTCTATGCCTTCTTTATCTGTAGTCCATAATTCAGACCGTGCTTTTTCTTCCTCTTTCACAACACCTTGTACAATCTGTGAAAGTTGGTCAATCGTTGCCTGTTCACTGATTCCCATCGTTTGCTGATTAGAGATTTGATATACATGGCCTAATCCCTCAGATCCTTCACCATAGAGACCTCGTACAGAATAGCCCATGCGGATAATACTACGAATAATACGCTGTAATTTGCCCGTCATTGATAACGCTGGAACATGAACCATCACAGATGCTCTCATCCCCGTTCCTACATTGGTAGGACAGGCAGTTAAGTATCCAAAGTCTTTTGAAAACGCATAATCGTATTTACTTTCTATCACATCATCAATAGCTACCGCTCGTTCATAGGCTTTTTCTAATTGTAATCCTAATTCCATGGACTGAATCCGCAAATGATCTTCTTCATTCACCATAATGGCAATACGAGAATCTTCAGAAATGATGACACTTCGTTCTTGACTCTGGGTCGCCAAATTAGGAGAAATTAAGTGTTTTTCTACTAGCACATCTCGTTCCATAGGGCTTAATGATGCCAAGTTAATTTTTGAAAAGCTTTTACCATAGGCTGTTTGTAAAGGGGCAACCATAGACCGCATATACCCATCCACCTTAGTTAAATCATTGAGATCTCCCCGATTTGTAAAGGATACTCCTTTAAAGTTTCTTGCTAGTCGAATGCGACTAGATAAAACAATGCGATGATCTAAGCCGGTTTCTTTCATCCAAGGCGACAACGCCTCATCTAAAATAGTGTGTAACATAGACCCTCCTTAATTTGATTCTTTAGACTGTTCTAACGACTTAATTTCATCACGAATTTGTGCAGCTCTTTCAAATTGCTCTTCCTTTACCGCCTGAATTAGCTCATTTCGTAATTGCTTAATAGTTTGCTCTACTTTCAAATCTGCCGCTCCTCGTTGAGGAATGCGACCTTCATAAGAAATAGATCCTTGAATACGCTTAATTAAGGGAACTAAGTGCGCTCGAAACGCTTCGTAGCATCTATCACAACCTAATCGACCTTGATGATTAAACGCCGATATAGTCATGCCACATTGTGGGCAAGTAATCTGTTTGCTATTCCCCAATGCACTTTGAGGATACATAACATTGGCAAAAAATTGATTATTAAAAAAGCTATCATCAAACATAGAGGAAAACATGGTTCCACCTCCCTGCTCTTTTTGATTCGCACATTGTTGGCAATAATGATGCTCCTCTTTTGCTCCATTCACAATAGATGTCATATGAATGTTTGCATTTTCTTTACCACAAGAATCACATTTCATAGTCTACACCTCCTCATTTATGATGTTCATAATGGCTTGATAAAAACGCTCCGCTGCTTCTTTTCTACGTTCCACTGGTACATCTTGTAAAATTCTAACAAATGCTTCATGCAACATCGCTGCTTCACGTTTTGTAATACGCGCTTCTTTCATATGTTGAAATAATACTTGATCAATGTGACCAATTGTAATGGCAGGTTCATCTTCATTACGTTGTGGAGATTGTTCTAAAGGAATCAAGACTTGTTTTCTCACTGGTTCCATAACTCTAGTAATTGTGATAGATCCACCTAGTCCACGTCTAGACTGAACAAGGAACCCTCGATCATTAGAAAAACGTGTACTCAACACATAACTAATTTGTGATGGTGCACAATCCAAAGCCTCCGCTAGTTCATTTCTCCTAAGCGTAATACCTTCCTGCTCCTCTAACAATTTCGTCAATATAAATTGTTCAATTTTATCTGCTAAAATACTCATAGTATATCCTCATTTCTTTAATTCATGATGTACCATCATCACAACTAGACTTTTTAAAAGAATTAAGTTCCTTCTTATGATGAATGAGACAACCACTTTTTGACTTTTTGTTCTTTTCTATGGTTAAAGTATATCTGACTTTTTGACCTTTGTCAAATACTTTTTTTGACTTTTTGACTTTTTTATTTAAAAAAAATTGTAGGCTCCTATTCGTATACGAGTAACGCCCCACATCGATGGCACAATAAAAATAAGTAGCCCCTCTATTAGAAAGGCTACCTATTGTATATTCTAGCAAACAACATCACTCTTACAAATATCATTATTTTGTTTAGTTATATGTGTTATATGTGTTGTGTGTTAGGTTTTGTATTATGTGTGTTTGTTATGTTTGTGTGTGTTTTTTTATGTGTAATAGGTTTGATATGAAGTTCTCACTTCACTGTAAGAGCGAGTGTAGCAATTATTGACGGCTGCCTAATTTGGAGTCCAAGAATAATTGTGCAGAACGGCTATCTTGTGCAAATGTGAATTGATCTACTAGGTCAGTTGCATTCGCTTCTTCTTCTACTTGTTCTTCTACGAACCAGTTCAAGAAAGATACTGTAGCATAATCTTTTTCTTCTAATGCTAATGCATACAAGTTGTGGATTTTGCCAGTAATCATTTGTTCATGAGCTAATACAGCTTTTGCTACTTCTAAAGGATTAGTCAATGTAGATGCTGTGTTTTTTACATCACCTAGTGTTACTTTTTCGTTGTTGCTTTGTAAGTAATCAATGAATTTGAAAGCGTGAGTTACTTCTTCTTGGTATTGTGCACGTAACCATGCGGAGAAACCTTTGAAGTTAGCATCAGCCATAGCTAAGGAAAGAGCTAAGTATGTGGATGCTGCATTAAATTCGAAAATTACTTGTTCGTTAAGAGCTTGTGCTACTTTTTGATTCATATTTTTATACCTCATATACTATTTATAAATTGACAATACACTGATGTGTTCCCACATCTTGTTTTCATTATAACAGATAAATCGAAATAAATCAATCTTCTTTTTCTATTTTTTTCGATTTTTTATCATTTATCCTGTATTTTGATAATAGTTGTGAGTTACACAGACTGAAATGCTCAATCATTCATGCATAGCTGACTAAAAGAGAGTATACTATTCATGCAAGAACTTTCATTTTATTATATATAGCATTATACACATTGGAGGTGAAATGTATGATGAAGCTAATCAGTCGTGCTTTTACTAGAGCTAAACAAAACTTAAGCTCTCATAAAGTAAAAGTCTATATCGTCTCTGGTTTTTTAGGTGCTGGGAAAACAACCTTTATTCAGCAACTCATACAAGAATTACCAGATCCAACAAGAGTTTTAATCTTAGAAAACGATTTTGGTCAAGTCAATTTAGATGGAGCTATCCTCCGAGAAAAAGGCTATACTGTTCGCGAGCTCACATCTGGATGCATTTGTTGTAGCTTAGCCGGCGATTTTCGTAGAGCTTTAGTAGATATTTTAGACACCCAAGATGTGGATTATATTATTATTGAACCATCAGGAGTCAGTCAACTATCAGATATTCTAGCTATTTGCAAAGATTCATCTATTGCAAAACGCATTGAGCTCACCGGTTGTGTGTCCATTGTGGATGCTATGCGGGCGCCTATGTATTATAAAAACTTTGGTGTCTTCTTTAAAGATCAAATTGCTTACTCTAGTCAAGTCTTTATTAGCCACCAAGAAGATGAAGATTTGCTACAAAACACCTTAGAAATTATTCGTCTCTTAAACCCGGCAGCTCCTATATACATATTGCCTTGGAATGAGATTACCCTTTCAAAATATATTTCAATGTATCCACGAGAACAAGCCGTGTCGGCCTTATCTCCTAACAAGAATATTGAAAACCATAAGGGTCATCATACAGCCCGGAATCACCCTGAGATTTCCCATCATGATCACATCGCTCATCATGCACAAGCCAAAGATGCTTTCTTGACATGTACCGTGGAGTGTACCTTACCTCGCACCATCGATGAGTGGCAACACCATTTGAAAGCTCTCATTGAAACGAATACAACCGGCCATATATTACGCATAAAAGGTTGCATTCCTCTTTCTACAGGTGGACAAGCTTTGGTACAATACAATGGAACTGGTTTAGAGATTACTCCTACCACGTTACATGATTCATATTTAACCATCATTGGTCCATCTTTGAACAATGATGCGTTACAGTCTTTTATTAACGGAACAATATAGAACTTATGCAAACTATTCCCACCTATGTAGTGATGGGCTTTCTCGGTTCAGGAAAGACAAGTGCCATCACATCTGGTATCGAAAGTCATAAAATTTCAAATGTTCTTCTCTTTCAATTTGAGCAGGGCTTACAAAGTCCTGCTCTTTCCAACGAAAGAGTGCATACTTTCCCCATCGACGATGATCCCAAGAACACTATCTCCGCTTGTCAGCAAGTATTACAAGATCATCAGTATCGTGAACTTTGGATCGAATGGAATGGCATGGGGTCCCTAGAACATTTTGAAACACTTTTTCTACACTCTCCCTTAGGAGATATGTTAGACATTAAACATATTTATTATGTGACCCATCCAGAATGGGTGGAATCACAATTACCGTATTTAGGGGAAATTCCCCTTTCACAAATTCGCTATAGCGATACAGTCATACTGGGCAACACTACGCAAGAAAAGGCTAAAGAGTATACTGAATTAGCTCCTAATAGTACTTGGATTGCCTGCCAAGATGTGAAGCAATGGCCTATCACTAAACCCATACAAATGTCTAAACCTGGATGGAAACAATATACAATCATTCCTATCCTGTTAGCCTTGGGATATATGTTTTATGAACAGCCTAATTGGGTAACTATGACCACGGCCATCTTATTACAGATGATACCATTCTTGCTCTTAGGGACTGGTATTTCCGTCATCGTAGAACAATATGCCTCTCCCTATCGTATCGAAAAATATTTACATCGGTCTCCTATATTTGCCTATATACTAGCTATTATCATGGCTTGTACTATGCCACTCTGTGATTGCGCGGTAATCCCTATCTTACGCAGCCTAACACGGCAAGGTATGGAACCGAAAGTTAGCCTATTCTTTACGATGATTAGTCCTTTGCTAAATCCCATTGTACTACTCTCCACGTATTATGCGTTCCCAAAAGAACCTACGATACTCTGGGGACGACCTGTACTAGGAATTTTGCTAGCTTTTATTGTAAGCCAATATTGTGGCTCTCGTATCTACGGTCGTACTGATGCATTCCCTCCATGGAAACAATTAACTCTAGTAAAATCACTGTCAAAAGACATAGGATTTTTCGGAAGATTACAAGAAGAAACCTTACGCCTATTGCCCTTTATCATAATTGGGTCTATACTAAGTAGTGGGTTACAATTATTTTTACCTAAACAATGGTTGCAAGATATATCCTTATCTGGCTCCATTTTAGTCATCTTCGGCATGATGGCACTCGCCTTTTGCGTATCCATCTGCTCTACTGCAGATGCCATTATCGCTCGGTCCTTTATGAACGTCATTCCTTTACCAGGAATCTTGGCATTCTTACTGTTTGGACCTTTATTAGACATTAAAAACTACGTCTTATTACGAAATCTGTTCCCTAATTCCTTTGTGAAAGTATATAGTATTTCCATTATTCTGGGAACAACGATTATATGTATACTATTTTCCATCATAGGAGGTTATACACTATGAAATACATTCCTACAATTAACATTCACGCGGCGGTAGAAATTGTAGCCTCTGCTAGTTGCAGCCTGTCTTTGTTGTATTTATTAACAACAGGCTCCATCTATCGTTTAATTGCCCCTAATTCCTATATCATCGCCTTGCTATGGGCATTAACGTTACTATTATTGTGGAGCACGATTAAAGCGAGTAAAAACATATTCCGTAGATCCTATGGATCTTCGTATCGAAACGCTATCCTCTACGGATTATGTACATTGCTCTTAAGTCCATCTATCTTCCATGCCCAAGCCTTTGCTTTACCAGCAGAAGAACCGGTGGACCAAGTCATTTCCATTACCAAAGAACCGGTTCCAACGAATGATTACAAAAATATTGGCGATGGTATCGATGACACTCATCGTCACATTACCTTAACATCTAAAAATTATTACGATACAATTTTGAAAGTATCTAATCACATCGAGAAATATAAAGGATATACGGTAACCGCTACAGGCTACATTTCCTATCATGACAAAGCATTACAAGGAAACGACTTTGTATTAGCTCGCGATTTAATGATTTGTTGCGTAGCAGATATGTCCCCATTTGGATTGCCTACTGAATATTCCTCTTCTACACCATTATTAGAACATAGTTGGTACACTATGGAAGGAACCATCAGCACACGCAACTTCCACGGCGTAGAACAACCATACATCATAAACAGCAAAATTACACAAGCCGATGCTATCGATGGATATATTTTCCCTAACTAAATAACAGTAAAAATTCGCACATCAGATCATTCTGGTGTGCGTTTCTTATCATATTTTCTATACACTATCTATTTGCAGTTATATAATAAACATATAGGAGGGGACTATTATGGAACAGTCAAATTTAAAAAATAATGTTGTCTTAAAAAATGAACCTCATCATTCCGTTAAGGTAAGAGTAGACCCGTTTTACTCTAAAGAAAACCTTCAATACATTAGGGATGGAATTGCTGCACTAGATGCAGGATTAGGTGTTGAACATGATATTAAAGATGCATAAACTAATAAAAGCCATGCTCTATCTGGTTTCTCAGATAAGGTATGGCTTTTACCATTTATAGATTAAAATTTATATTCGACAGCTATCTTAGTATAATCACCTAAGTCAAATTTTTCTCCTCCATATAAAGTATCTCTACTATGAATACCTTTTGCATTAAATGTATAAGATGCATATACATTAACATCCTGTAATGGCGTATATCTACCTCCTACAGTAAAGCTTTGTACACCATCTAAATAACGATCTGGCAATGAATTAGTTCCATTACCACCGATAAATGATCCATGCTCAAAGTATTTATAGTCTGCATATGCATTCCAGGAACCAACATATTTCTGTTCTGGATGACCCACATCTAACCGAATCGTCCAGAATTTAGGGTATGAACCAATGCGTCTACCTTTGGAAGTAATAACACTATTATCATAGGTATATTGATTTTCACCATTTAAATATTTACCAAAAGATGTTCTATTTTGCCCTATATCTGCTGACACAGTTAACGTATCAGATGGCTTCCATACTAGTCCTACTCCGATTACATTAGCTATCTGATTATATTGATATACATCATTTCCAGAAGTATTCGCATACTGCAATGTATGAATCGAATCCTGTATTGATCGCATATACCAAGCTTGTACACCCCAGTGATTATTTATTTGATGTTTGAGTTGTGTAAAGAACGCTTTATTAACAGATGGAATCGTATCTTGAACAAGTACATTACCAACAATAGGAACACGATACCCTTCTTGTTCTAACAGGTGTAAAGGAAGTGAACTATTATTCTCCGGTTTCCACAGCTCACTCGCTAACAACAACAAGACACGTTTAGCTAATGGCGAAATATTACTCTTCACGAATCCAGTTGCTCTAGATCCATTAGGTAGTTTCTTAGTCAATGTCATCCATGCTGTATCTTTATTCCAAAGCGATGTAATTGCTTTTGCTTTCGCTTCCTCTTGTGTCATGCGAACAAATTTGGAAGCATCAAATTTAGATGCCATTATTCCACCGTACCGTTTACCACGATTTGTCGTTCCCAAATCCTCTAGTACATCATTTCCTAAATAGGTTCCATACCCGTAAAAGTCTGAATGTAATTTATAGGATCCATCTTTTAACAAGCCAGAGTTAGATACATACCTGGACCAATCCTCTTTATTTTCTCCTACTTGCATTGTTACATCCCAAGCTTTTGTGGCATCTTTTTCTAACAATGCTGTATCATTAGAAGCACTCTTAGTATATACTTGTGGCAAGTCCGTAGTCATATATTCACCTACAACTTGACCAGCCGTATTAGTAACAGTCACTTTCCTCCATATAAAACTATTCATATAGTATTGACCACTTCGATCATGTAATTTTTCATACAATTTAGGGTCATCTTTTTCAATGACCTTCATATATGTATCTATAACTGCTTTTTCCTCTTCTGGAGATTGAGCTGCTTCTAGTTTATCCCGTAGCGTTTTAAAATTATTTACATGCACACTACCATCTGTATACTCTCCTGTTAAGCCTGTCTTATCAAATGAACCTTGTCCTAACCATTCATCTTTTGTTGGTGGTCTACTAAATGATGTTTTAACAGCATGTGTATAAGCAGAATCGGTAATACCCGTACTACGACGGAAATCTCCATATCCCATTCGTACTTCTGTCATCGGGCTTGACCATATGGCTCTCACACCATCATAGGAATCATTAAACCAGTATCCAGTCGTGCCAAAGGCTTCATATAAACGACCAAGCGACCATTTCCAGTCATTCTTATGATGATTGACTTCTAATCGTTTTACCGTTACTGATTGTATGCCTGCATGCGTTCCAGCATCAATTGACTGTTCTTTTCCCTTATATGATTTAGTCTCTACCGCAACATCTATCGAGGTATCTTTAGTCACAGTTCCTTTCACTCCTACCTGTACTGAGGAACTATAACCATGATTAGCCTTTTCTAAATAATTTTTATATGCATTTCCAATGGTGCTTGTTGCTGTCACTCTAGCCTCTGTAGGTTTTTCTTTACCTGTAAAACTACTCCACGCACCATGATAGGACCCGTAAAATGTAAGAGGTTCTTGGATAGATTCTTGACGGATGAACCAATTCAACGGCATATTAAAAGTTTTCTGTGATAACCTTGTAATTCCTTGGTAGCTGCGTTCACTACTATCCGCCCCAAATTTCATGTGTAAACCTACTTTATACATTCGCTCTTGATGAGCTTGGGCATCATCACGATGATTAAAGATATTATCAACACCTATGTAGGCAAGGGAATCTTTTCCTATTTTCTTTTGGATCATAGCATTCCAAATAGCAAAGCTTTTACTTTCGTAAGTTTGTTTCCCTTTTTCTGCAAAAGCATATTGTGAATCTCCATTGCCCAAATCATTATGTACATAGTTACCATTATTAGCAATGGTATTACTATCTAACATATGAATATAGTAATCTCCCCAAAGAGATGCTTGCCAACCAGATTTTTTATTTTCATACTGCAATCCTATATCGATTTTGTGTACAGGTTTATTTAATAACTGTGCCGGCATCGTAGGATCACTGATATTACGAGCGTGCAAATAAGTATAGCCGAGTCGTGTAGAAAGGTTGGTATTGAGGGCATATTTTATTTCTCCTTCTACGCCTGTAATTTCAGCTTTCCCTATATTTTTAAAGCTATAAATCATATCTGGAGGAGTCATCCATGTATTCTTACCTGCATCTGGATTAAAATTCATCAACTTCCCGGTAAAATAGGTTGTCATATAATTTTTTATATCATTATGGAACACCATCATACGACTGTGTAATCGTTTCATATCATATTCAAAACCAAGGTCTACATTGATAGATTTTTCTGGTTTTAAATTAGGATTGCCAATCCAATAATAACCTAACTTACCAACACCAAAATCATATGGCATCCCGGCATACATTTCCCAGTTATAGTATGATTCCCCCATACCTGGTTCTGTATAAGCAGTTCCCACATTGGTTTTGATTCGATAGTTTCTATTTCCATGTACATAATGAGTTAGCCCTAAATTAAATGTCACTGTATTACCGAATAAATTACTATTGTCCCATCGAAGGATAGGTGTGAAGAATGTATTCTTATTTAACTGCCAAAAATCTGAAATGGCAATATTCATTTTTCTAATATTTGAAGTACCAATAGTCTGACGATTTCTACGACTGGTTCCCTCTTCTGTAAATGTTTTCCCATGCCATTTTAACGTTTTTGCATCATAGTATCGACGCATAATAATATCATCATCTGGCAAATCACCATCCTCATTAGGTGTTCGTAGACTTTCATTTTCAGCACGTAATTCTTCTGCAAATGTATGAATTCTATCTTCATCTTCTACATCGTTGGTATAATCCTGATAGGTATAGCTAGGAATGACCGCCTTCCCTTGATAATTTTTATATCCATATAATTCATAAGCCTGATCATATTGTGGTATATCTGCTTCATCACGATATAATGCATAATCATAGACTTTGGAACTAGGCTCACCAACACCTTTATCACTATGAAGATTTTTATCAAAGTCCCATGGATTTATATATCTTGTATATATAGATTTCGCACTTTTCAACCGACTACCTGAGCCGTTCTCTTCACTATAGCCCACTCGGTAGGATAGAAAATGATGGTTACCTACTTGTTGATTTAAAGTGGCATTTAATTTCCATTCACGGTGCTTCACATCATCAATATAATGCAGCGTATTTTTACCTTCATAGGGAGAAAAGATAGCGGTGGATGAAATCGTTTTATCAAATTCTTTCTGATTATAAATAGATAGATCAACTTTCCAGTCTAAATTTTTTTGATTATTTCCTGCGTATGTAAGTTGATGTCTCCATCGTTCTATATTTCTTCCATAATGTACTACTGGATCAGGGGCATCATTGGAATGTTTAATATCCCTATTTGTATCTTCCTTCCAATGTGTAGACTGTACACTGAAATGATGATTTGCATTGGCATCATACTCAGCATGAAATCCTAGCTCTTTAATATCTCCATAGTATCGTAATGCATTATGCACACTCCCCAATTGATTCATAGCCCCTATAAATTCTTTTTGACTATAAATAGGCATGATATCCCGTTTACTACTATATAAAGAAACTCTACCTTTTCCTATATTTCCGGAGTTAGCTCTAATAAATATATTCTTATAAGGTAACACACCATGGTCGCCTTTTATTCTACGTCCTTCTACATTCAACTCCAGCTGACTATGTTTAGTCGGTTTTGTAGTTACCACGTTGATGACGCCACCCATGGCGTTCGCTCCATATTTAGCCGAAGAAGCACCTCTGATAACCTCAATACGATCAATGGATTCTGCACCTAAACGTTGCAATTCATCCCCTTGACCTAAATAGGCTTCCATCTCCCCCATCACTGGCTGACCATTAATTAGGATTAGCGTATGACGAGGCTCTGCTCCACGAATTGATAGAGCCACTCGACCCATAGCATCTACAGTTCGACTTACCCCTGTTTCAGTAAAAATAATATCTTCCACAGATTTAGCTTGCTTGTTAGCAATATCTGCTTTTGAAATCACTGTTGTTGATAAACTTTCATCTTTTAAACTTTCTATAATTGGATTTGCACTTACATATACAGAATCTGCTGTTGCACCTTGCACACTGCTTAATGAAAGTAAACACCAAGATGCTATAGCCCCTGATATCCACGCTCTCTTACTTCTATACATTTACAACACATCCTTTCATAAATTAGTAATGATTATCATATTTACTATATGCCTTTCAAATAGGTACTGTCAAGAAATAAATCATCCCTCTTATAAATTATTAAGGCTATACAATCTATAATCTGTCAATTGTAGTATAACAGCACAAAAGCCATACCCCTATCTGTTCCCAGATAAGGGTATGGCTTTTACTATGTTCTTATGAAGTTATTGTACTAGGTTACTCACTTTGTCAAAAAGCTGTTCTGCTTCTTTGATACGCTGTTCGCTACCCATGACTACGATATGGTTATCTTGTAGTACTTTTTCAATGACATCTGCTAATCCACGTAAGTCTTCTACTGTTGTTTCCAAGACTTGTTGACGGAAAGCCGTCATATTTGCTTCATTGGTGTTCCCAAAGTATAAGCTCATAGCGCGAGCTCCTTGTAGGAATGGTGTATTAGATACATCCAGTCCACTCATAGTACCAATGATATATTTACGCATTTCTCGTGGAGATAAATCTAATTCACGTAAATACGTCGGCAATCCATCGTACACTTGTAATGTATTTTCTAAGTTTGGATCACGGTAGGAACAGAATACCATATTACCATTATTATGGAAGTTAGCAAAGGCTCCATACGCTCCACCTTGTACACGAATCAAGTTCCACAGATAATCGTAGCGTAACATAGTTTCTAGGACGCTCATGGTACCTGTATGTGTACCACCATGATCACGGAAGTTACCACCTTTTGCCACATATTGTACCTTACCAGATGTAGCTAAGCCTTCATTCACATAGGATTGAGTCATCTCTAGCTGTGCTTCCCAACTATCATCACTTAAAACAGCAGTGATATCATCTAGATGTGCTAAGAAAGTTTCTAGTTCTTCAGTAGTACCTACAAAAGATACTTCCAAGTTATCTTTACGGAATAAACGTTGTTGTACTTTCATCAATTGTTCTGTCACACCAGCTAGTAATGTTTCATTGTCTAAGACTTCGACTAAACGGCGGAAATAGCCTAATGTATCTTGGTCTCTAAATTTACCAATTTTCGATACTTTCGCCATAAGCAAGTTAGTAACAATCGTATTACCACGGCGGAATGCTTCTGTATCCCAGATGGCCTTTCCTTCTTTTAATAATTCTACAAGACGTTCTTGACTATCAAACTTTGTACGTCCTATAATCTCTCCAAGTAGGGATGTTAAATGACCAATGTTAGATGCTAACGCCTTACTACGAACAACCGCTAATGGTACAAATGCATCACGTTCATTATGGATAGAGACTGGCAATACATCCATGGTATAGCCGCCTAAATGTAGATTTATTTCTTTTGCTATCTCTGCATAGGTAAAACGTTCTGTATCTAGTCGGCCTAATACATCTGACAATAGCTCTGCATAGAATAATTCATCTTCTCGCAAGGATTCCATATTGAAATACAAGCTAACATAGTTAATGCCACGAGCTGGTACATCAATGTGATGCACATGAATACCTTTATGGTCAATTTCACGACGTGGTGTTACTTCTACTACAGGAGAAATATCAGACAATTCTAATAAAGGAATTGTTGCCAGTGCTTCTTCAGAATCTACAGCTTGTTGCATTTCTTTTAATTTCGCTGTTTGATCAATAATATGGGCAATTTCTTCTTCACTCATATTTGATTTAATAGCCGCTAGTTTAGCAGTCTCTTCTTGTTCTTTTTTCTCTTGCAAACCTTTTTCTGGATACAGAGAAACTAAGCCTTTATGCGTGTTATCTAAGATATAGGTACGCAATAATTTTTCATAGAAATCAGTAGATAATCCTTCACGAAGTACTTTCAATACTGGTTCATATCGTAACAACTCAATAGGATCTTCGTCATATAGCCAATTATCCATCACTCGTAAGCCGTAAGCAAGTCCAATTGGACGCCCTCCAAAATCGGCTTCACGCAAAATGAACTCAATACGATTTAAGGATGCCTCTAACAATTCCTTATCTAAACCTGCATCTACTAATTGGCGTAATGTATTTTCCACCACTTCTTGCAACTGTGCTTGTTTTTCTATTTCAGAACCTGTGACACTAATTTCAAACAATGGCTGACGAATCCCATCCATGTAAGCGCCACTTACATCACTACCAATATTTGCTTTCACTAAAGCTTCTTTCAACGGTGCTGATCCAGATGTAAATAAGGCATGATTCAACACTTCAAAAGCTAAGCTTTGAGTAAATGACATTTCTGGGAATACATAGGTTAAGGAATGAATAGCTTTGCCCTTATCACTTTCATCATTACCAATACCATATGGGAAAGATGCCACCACTGGTTCAGATAAAGGAGCTTGCATGGCAATACTAGAATCTAAGTCAATAGCCTGGAAGTTTGACAAATATTCCCCATCGATAAATGCTAAGGTTTCTTTAATATTCATATCTCCATATAAATAAATATAGCTATTGGACGGATGGTAATAAGAATCGTAGAAGGCTTTAAAGTTTTCATAGGTCAAATCTGTAATATTGTCAGGATATCCACCAGAATCATGCCCATAGGTAGTATCAGGATATAACAATTTCATCTTGTAATGATCTAATTGAGAGTCAGGTGAGGAATACACCCCTTTCATCTCGTTATAGACAACGCCTTTATAGGTCAATGGGTCTTCTGGAGATTCCAATTCATAATGCCATCCCTCTTGCATAACGATCATCGGATCCTTAGCTACACGAGGATAGAATACGGCATCCAAATAGACATCCATCAAATTATGAAAGTCTGCATCATTCTTACTTGCCACCGGATACACTGTTTTATCAGAGTATGTCATAGCATTTAAGAATGTGTTCAAAGAGCCTTTTACTAGTTCAACAAAGGGCTCTTTTAAAGGAAATTTACGAGAACCACACAGCACAGAATGTTCCAAAATATGAGCTACCCCTGTGCTATCATGAGGGGGTGTACGGAATGCTACATGAAATACTTTATTTGTATCTTCCGTATCTATGTATAATAAACGAGCACCAGATTGCTCATGCTTAAGCATGTAGGCTGTGCCATTCACCTCTTGAACAGGTTCAATTCGCTCTACACGAAAGCCTGCATAGACTGTATCTAACTTCATAATACCTCTTTTCTATCTACTAAACATGCAACGGCCATCCCTAGTAAACTAGTTCTGACCGTTGTTATATATGTGTATAACATTTTGTCATAATGCTAATTAATTATATCATGTTCTCACTGAGAATCATAATACAAACAAATGGATAAGACCGGCAAAAATCCAAATGACAGTTCCCCATTTATACGCTTTTCTACCAATCCCAAAAGCAATGCCATGACTCATATTATATCGTGTCACTCCATAAGGAATCAGAATATACAATAACCAAGCAAGAATCATATAGGAAAATTCTAAGCCATAGCGTACATGCGCTGCCAACAAACCTACGATAAAAATAGTATCCCAAATCCAACGATCATATACATTCTTAGGTACTTGTTGCCCTTCTAAAATAGGGCGCAAATGAGATACCGAAACAATTTCTAACACTTGTACTAGGGCCATACCTAATGCAATAGCACAAATAGTCTGTACAATGGTGACCCCATCAATTCCTAACAATGTAATATTCCCAGTCACACCATACACAGCAACAACAATCATACCCAACAATTGTAATGCTTTTGTAACTTCTTCTTTTTGCTGTTCCTTCACCGTCGATTGTTCATAAAACATACGTTGAAAGGGTGTAGAAATTCGATTCAATACTAAAGCTACAAAAATTGCCATCATAGAAACCATGTTATACCTCCCCTAAAAATACAGTTAATAATCGATTTAACTCAATTTGGTCATAGGTACCCATCAACTCACGTGCGGAATGCATGGCCAACAGTGGTAAACCTACATCCATAGTTCGCATCACTAATTGCGCTGAAGAAATAGATCCCACCGTAGAACCTCCTGGAATATCCGATCGATTCACATAGATTTGATGCTTAATGCTATGGGTCTCACATAAATCAGTCACAATCGCTTGTGCCACCGCATCTCCCGCATAGGATTGAGAGCTAGCTATTTTTAAAACTACGCCACCATTCAAAGTTGGATAGTTAGTAATATCATTTTTCTCTCCATAATTAGGATGATATCCATGAGCCACATCAGAAGAAATCATGAACCCTTTTGCAATATCCGCCTCACAAGCTTCTTCTGAGAATCCTAAAGCACGGTACACACGGCGTACTACATTTGGTAATAACAAGGAGGCTCCTCCTTGTTTTGTACGACTTCCCACCTCTTCGTGATCAAATAGGAATGCCATACGAATCCCTGTAGCCTGTTGTTTTTTGGCACTTACAATTCCTTGTAAGCAAGCATAACAGGATGTAAGATTATCTAATCGTGGTGCACTGATATATTCCGCATCAAAGCCGACAGTTTCCACTGTATCCGTATTATACACGGTCAACTCATACGATAAAATATCTGCCGCTTCACAGCCAATTTCTTCGGCTAATAAGGCTTTTAATAAAGTTTTGTCGTCTTCGTACTCCGTGCCAAGGCCACGCATTAAAATGAGTGGTAACATCTCTTTTTGCTTGTTAAACACAGCCTTTTCATTAACTTGTCGATTCATATGAATCGCTAAGCTAGGGATAGTAGCCACCGGCTTTTCTATATCTACGTAATGCGTCTCTAGGTCTAACCCTTTCCCTTTTGTCACTACCACACCAGCCAGAGAAAGAGGTCGATCGAACCAAGTATATTGAATTAATCCACCATAACTTTCTACATTCAGCTTACCATACCCTTTGTCCGTAATCATTGCATTAGGCTTCACCCGAAATCCTGGAAAATCGGTATGAGCAGAGGCAATCCGTAATGTCTCTCTTGGATGTTCTCCAATATGGACTGCCACTAAAGTAGTACCATATACATCAATGACATAATCCCCTGCCACCAAATTCCATTCTTCATCCATCGATAAAGGTGTAAAGCCTTGTTCCTCTATGCGACGATAAGACTCCTCCACCGTATGATACGGTGAGGTAGAGCTTTCAATATAATCAAAAAAGTCAGCATACATAGTTGCGACTTTATTCTGTTCACACATAGTTCCTCCTATGAAAAATACCATAGGTACAACGTACACTATGGTATTGTCCACGCTTACTCTGGTAAGCCTACTGATTCTAAATTTGTTGTTGTTATGGTTTCAATCTCACCGGCATCACACAACTCTGCTACTTTAGGATCAATTGGTAGTCGGCCTAGTAACAATAAATTGTATTTTTTCAATACTTCATCAATGTGACTTTCACCAAAGATTTTATAATCTTTTCCATTATCTGGGCAATGGAAATAAGCAAAGTTTTCCACTACACCAATAATAGGTACTTGCATCATATCCGCCATTTTTACAGCTTTTTCCACAATCATAGATACTAAATCTTGAGGGGATGTAACCACGATAATACCGTCCAATGGTAAGGATTGGAATACCGTCATGGCTACGTCTCCTGTTCCTGGAGGCATATCCACGAACAAGTAATCTACATCGCCCCATACTGTATCGGAGAAGAATTGTTTTACCACATTACCTACCACAGGACCTCTCCAAAGGACTGGATCCGATTCATCATCTAATAGCAAATTCACAGACATCACTTTCACGCCATTTTTAGACACGATAGGATACATCAATTTACCATCATCGCTACGCACTTTGTCTTTCAAACCAAATACTTTTGGAATGGATGGACCTGTAATATCTCCATCAAGAATCCCTACAGATTTGCCTTTACGAGATTGACTCACTGCCATCAAGCTTGTGACCAAAGATTTACCAACACCGCCCTTACCGGATACAATGCCGATGACCTTTTTCACATGACTTCTATCATTTGTTTTTACTGTCAAATCTACTGGTTGTTGCGTACCGCATCCGCTAGAAGATGCGCAACCGCCGCAACCACCGTTATCTCCACATGCCATTATAAACCTTCTTTCTATATGTCTGAAAGTCCTTAGAACTTTCTTTACCAATATAAGTACTGCCATTCACACCTATGAATGTATGGTATATCCTATATATCTATAGGTATATTCCTATTATATCATAGGATATAAAAATTTTGTAACACTCTCATATAAGATAAGCGCAACATAGTCATAAGTAACCAAAACAATTACCTTATATATGTTGCGCTCGTAATTCATCTTTATAAAATACATGTGCAGTGGAAATATTTAGTCCCCACAATACTCACGTGTCAATTCTCCAATAATTTGCATGCCTTTGCGGATGTCTTCAAGAGATGGCACAGTATAGCTTAAACGGAAGTGTTGTCCATAGGGAACGCCATCAGCAGCAAAAGCTCCACTTTTCACAATGCCTACTTTTCGCGCAATGGCCTCTTCAAAGAAAGCGTCACAGTCCACGTGGTCTGGCAAAGTCATCCATATAAACATTCCTCCCGTAGGTTCTGTTAAATGTACTTTAGAACTACCGTATTGACGAAATGTATCTAACATAACATGGCATTTTTCTTGATACACCTTACATACCTTTTGGATTTGCTCATCATAATCGATATGTTCTAGCAAATGGCTTACTACACGTTGTGTGACTAATGGCATTTGACCATCACAATTATTCTTCATCACTTGGATAGCTTGGATTACTTCGCTTGGACCATACAAAAAACCAACTCGCAATCCTGCAGAAATCGTTTTAGAATAGGACCCTGCATATAGCACACGATTATCCGTATCCATTTCTTTGAAAGTAGGCACTCGCTCACCGCCAAAGCGAATTTCTCCATACGGATCATCTTCGTAAATGAACAAATCATAAGCTTTTGCAATTTCATAAATCGCTTTTCTTCGTTCTAAAGGCATAGTAATACCTGTAGGGTTTTGAAAGTTAGGAATCAGATAGATATATTTACCTTTTCCAGATTTTGCCGCTTCTTCCAAAGCTTCTGGAATCATACCATCCCCATCGGTAGGAATGCCTACCGCTTTGGCTCCCACACTACGTACCGCATTAATCGCACTGGTGAACGTATAGGCATCCATGTACACTTCATCGCCAGCATCACACACTGTGCGAGGTACTAACCCTAAATCTTGGCCTGCCCCGATGGACAATAACAACTGTTGGTTTTGGGTAGGCATATGATGCACATGTACCAAACGATGCAATGTTTGCTCTGCTAACTTCGCATCTCCTTGCATAGGACCATATTGTAAAATCTCTAATGGATTCGTATGTACAATGTAGTCAAAGGCAGCTTGAATTTCCGCTACTGGCACCACTTCACCAGCTGGATTTCCTATCCCAAAACTAATAAATCCAGGAATCCCTGCGCCCCGTTCAAACACATCTCGAATGAAATTAGGTCCTTTGCTAATAGACCGTTCTGGCAATACAAATGCCATAAGAATCACTCCTTTTATATTTCTTATTTATTTCAATACTATGGCTATACAATCATAAAACATCAAATATATAATAAAAAAACTATGTATAGGATACGCGTATATAACTGATAGTTACACCATATCCCTCTCAGATATGATAAACAGGAGCAACAGAGTTGCTCCTGTTTTTGCATGTTATATACTATAGCCTACATCATAATTTACACCATAACTTGGCATATATCTGACATACTGAGACAATATAAATCGTATCATCTAGTTTGCTACATGCGCTTGTTCTTCAATAGTTAACAAGCAATCGCCACTTTCAATACGGCTACCTTCACGAACATGGATGACACCTACCACACCAGATACTGGCGCTGTAATAGTAGTCTCCATCTTCATCGCTTCTGTCACTACAAGGGCATCACCTTTTTTCACAGCTTGACCCACTTGTGCCACAATTTTCACCACAGAACCGGATAAAGTAGCACCTACCTCACCAGGTTTGGTTGGATCCACTTTATGACGCACCACGCCTGTTGTTTTAATATGTTTGTCATGAATTTTAATCGTTCTAGGTTGACCATTTAATTCAAACAACACATGACGAGTACCATCTTCATCAGCTTCACTCATTTGAATGTATTTGATTACCAATGTTTTACCTTGTTCGATAGTCACTTCTACGCTTTCACCACGTTTCATGCCAAAGAAGAAAGTTGGTGTATCCAATACACTTACATCAGAATAGTCATGTTTGAACGTGCTATAATCAGCAAATACCTTAGAATATAAGCAGTGAGCAATCACATCTTCATCGGTAGTACCTGCCCCTTTCTCTGCTAGTTCTTTACGAACCGCTTCAAAGTCAACTGATGGCAACATAGCACCAGGGCGACCATCCAATGGTTTCTCACCTTTTAAGACAATTTGTTGTAACCGTTCAGGGAATCCCAAATATGGAGTACCAATGTAGCCTTTGAAGAATTCCACCACAGATTGTGGGAAGTCCAATGTATCCCCTTTGTCGTAGATATCTTGTTCTGTCAAATTATTTTGAACCATGAACAAAGTCATATCGCCAACAATTTTAGAAGATGGCGTTACTTTGATGATATCACCAAATAGCATGCTCACTTCATGATACACACGTTTAATGTCTTCCCAACGCTCTCCAAGACCCACACTTTTCGCTTGTTGTTGTAAGTTTGAATACTGTCCACCAGGCATTTCATGTTGGTATACCGTTGTATTTGGATACGAAGATGTATGATCTACTCCTTTGTAGTATGGACGAATAGAACCAAAGTAGTTGGATGCTTCTTCCATATAGGCTACATTCATAGTTGGTTGACGATCATGTCCAGTCAAACCATAGTACATGGAGCTCATGCTAGGTTGACTTGTACCATTGGCAAAAGCAGAATATGCTAAGTCGATAATATCTACTCCTGCATCTACTGCACGACCATAGGAGTATATGGCATTGCCAGAACCTTCATGGGTATGTAAATGAATTGGTAAGTCTACTGCATCTTTTAATGCACTTACTAAATTATACGCTGCTTGAGGTTTTAATAAACCAGCCATATCTTTGATAGCTAAAATATTAGCCCCTGCTGCTGCCAGTTCTTTACCCATATTGACATAATATGCCAAATTATATTTATCACGGCGAGGATCTAAAATATCTCCTGTGTAGCATAAAGCCACTTCTGCTACTTTACCTTGATTACGAACTTCATCGATAGCAACTTTCATATTATCTAAGCTATTTAAGCTGTCGAAAATACGGAATACATCGATACCATTTTTGCCAGCTAATCGGATAAATTCACGCACCACATTGTCCGCATAGCTTGTGTATCCTACGGCATTAGAGCCACGAAGTAACATTTGTAACAAGATGTTTGGCACTTGTTCACGGAACATGCGCAACCGTTCCCATGGATCTTCATGCAAGAAACGATACGCCACATCAAACGTTGCACCACCCCAACATTCTAAGGAGAACAAATTAGGCAATCCCTTCGCAACACGACCGGCCACACGAGCCATGTCTGCAGTACGCAAACGAGTCGCAAACAAGGATTGATGCGCATCACGCCATGTGGTATCTGTAAACAATACTTTTGGTTGTTCTTGAATCCATTTAGAGAATTTTTCTGGTCCTAATTCATCCAATTTTTGTTTTGTACCTGCTGCTGGTGCACCTGGTACATTAGATGGCATAATGAGAGGTTCAAATGTTGGTACTTCTTCTTTATGTCCATTGTAACCATTGACAGTTACATCAGCGATGTAGCGAAGAAGCTTTGTACCTCTATCTTTATCTTTTTTTAAGTTGAACAATTCTGGATGTTCATCAATAAAATGAACATTGTAATCCCCAGATTGGAACACTTCATGTTCTAATACATTCACCAAAAAGTGCACATTCGTTTTTACACCACGAATACGGAACTCCCGCAAGCAACGCAACATTTTACGGATAGCTTCTTCTGTGGACAACGCCCAAGATGTAGCTTTTACTAGCAAGGAATCATAATATGGTGTAATAACTGCACCGGTGAAAGCATTACCACCATCTAAACGAATACCAAAACCACCAGAGCTACGGTACGTAATTAATTTACCTGTATCTGGCATGAAATTATTGTTTGGATCTTCTGTAGTAATACGACATTGGATAGCTACGCCTTCACAACGAATATTTTCTTGTGCAGGAATGGCTACCGCTTCACTGTGCAATGCATGACCTTCGGCAATGCGAATTTGCGTATGTACAATATCGATGCCTGTGATCATTTCTGTCACTGTATGTTCTACTTGGATTCGAGGGTTGACTTCAATGAAATAGAAGTTTCCATCTGCGGTTACCAAGAATTCTACCGTACCAGCGCTGACATAGTTCACATGTTTCATGATTTTCACAGCTGCTGCACAAATACGGTCACGCAAATCACGGGATAAGGCAAAGGCTGGTGCCACCTCTACTACTTTTTGATGTCGACGTTGGATGGAGCAATCCCGTTCATGTAAATGTACGATATTGCCATGTTCATCACCGATAATTTGGACTTCGATATGTTTTGGCTCTACAATTAATTTTTCTACGTACACATCATCATCGCCAAACGCCATTTTTGCTTCAGATTTTGCACGATCATAAGCATCGCGAAGTTCTTCATATTTTGTTACTTCACGCATACCACGACCACCACCGCCATTCACGGCTTTGATCATCAATGGATAGCCATATTTCTCAGCAAATACTTCTAATTCTGCAAAGTCTTTCAATGGACCATCACTGCCAGGAATCATCGGTATATCTGCTTTTTTGGCTTGAATACGAGCATTTACTTTGTCACCGAACATCACTAAATGTTCTACTTTAGGACCGATGAACGTAATCCCTTCTTCTTCACAACGTTGTGCAAAATGTGCATTTTCAGATAAGAAGCCATACCCTGGATGGATCGCATCTACGTCATGTTCCTTCGCAATACGAATAATATCTTCAATATCTAAGTATGCATCTACAGGTTTTTTACCTTCCCCTACTAAATAAGATTCATCTGCTTGATTGCGATGTAATGAAAGTGCATCTTCGTTAGAGTAAATAGCCACTGTGCGAATGCCCATTTCGTTACATGCACGAAGTACACGAATAGCAATTTCACCACGGTTTGCTACTAATAGCGAGCGTATTTGTTTCATCATAATCCCTCCTCAACTTTGCATATTCCAGTATTACTACCATTAGGAATAGACATTTGTATACCTCATTATACTCCTAAACGTTGAAATTAGCTAGATATAAACAGTGGTTATTGGTAAAGTTCCTAAAAGAATTATATGAATATAAAAAAAGCCGATATACGACTTTTATCTATACGACAGAGTATGTATATATTTTTTGTAATCATTGACCATATTATCACTTTCTATGATATGATAAATTATATAATCTACATTTGGATACATATATAATTTACTCAACTACAAGGACATCTATGCAACCTATTTTATATTTCACACTTTCATTAGATCATGCTCCATGCTCCATGAATCAAGCTATCCGAGAGCAAAAAGTATCACAAGCTATGCGTCGCCGTCTTCGTCGTGAAGGCTCGTTCCTTGTGAATGACAAAACCGCCACTTGGGATACCTTACTACATCCAGGTGATTCCGTAAAAGTTCACCTCACTAAAACATCACACATCGACCCTACCCCTATGGACTTAGACATTGTCTTTGAGGACGACCATCTGCTGGTCATCAATAAACCTGCAGGCATGCTTATGCATCCTACTTCCTCTGAAAGATACCATACACTTGCTAACGGCGTATTAGCATACTTTGAAAACCAAGGTATGAACGCTAGCTTTCACCCCATCCATCGACTAGATAAGGACACCTCTGGTCTCGTTATTATTGCTAAGAATGCCTTGGTTCAACATGCTTTCACCAAGCAGCATTCACGCATCCAAAAAGTATACGATGCTATAACCGATGGTATTATTCCTGTCAGTAAGTTATCCATTCATTTCCCTATTGCTCGCTTAGAGGGTAGCATTATTGAACGTTGTGCTCATCCACTAGGGCAACCTGCCCATACAGATATAACTATAGTTCGACAACATCCACATCATACTCATGTGCGCTGTTATCTGCACACAGGACGAACTCACCAGATTAGAGTCCACCTTAGTGCTTTAGGATACCCACTCGCTGGCGATGATTTATATGGAGGCTCCTTAACGTGGCAAACCAAACAATGCCTCCATGCCACAGAACTACATTTTATCCATCCTATGACACAAAAGTGGATCACATTGCAGGCACCATTACCAGAGTATTTTAATAAAATTCCATAACAAAAAAACTGACACACCCTAAGAGCATGCCAGCTTTTCTCAAATCAAGTTAAATTTTATTGTTGCAACCTAATACATTTTTAATTTTATGTTGCACCATAGCTTGGATAGCCTCACGGCCAGGTCCCAAGTATTTACGAGGGTCAAATTCAGCAGGATTGTTTGCTAATACTTCACGAATACTTGCAGTCATAGCTAAGCGCAAGTCTGTATCGATGTTAATTTTGCACACTGCCATTGTGGCTGCTTTACGAAGCATATCTTCAGGTACCCCTTGTGCGCCTGGGATAGCACCACCAAAGGAGTTACATTTTTCAACAAATGCTTGTGGTACAGAAGATGCACCATGCAATACGATTGGGAAGTTCGGCAATAATTCGCCTACTCGTTGTAAACGGCCAAAATCTAAGTATGGAGTGCCTTTAAATTTATAAGCACCATGGCTTGTACCGATAGCAATCGCTAAGGAATCGACCCCAGTTAAACGAACGAATTCAGCGGCTTCCTCTGGATCGGTAAACAACGCATCTTTCTCGCTAACGTTTACGTCATCTTCCACACCCGCTAAACGACCTAACTCACCTTCTACTACAACGCCATGTTTATGAGCATATTCCACTACACGAGCTGTCAGTTCCACATTTTTTTCAAAAGGGTGTTTAGAACCATCAATCATAACAGAAGTAAATCCGCTATCGATGCAATCTTTACAAATTTCAAAATCATCACCATGATCCAAATGCAAAGCTATAGGAAGATCTGTATCGATTAAAGCTGCTTCCACCAATTTTGTTAAGTACACAGGTTTTGCATATTTACGTGCTCCTGCAGAAACTTGCAAAATCAATGGTGCTTGCTCCACTTTCGCCGCATCCACAATACCTTGGATAATTTCCATGTCGTTTACATTGAACGCACCAATTGCATAGCCGCCAGCATAGGCTTTTTCAAACATCTCTTTTGTAGATACTAATGGCATAATGGGCCTCCTTGTAGTATATAATTAAATACATTATTAATGACTATATATAGTTATTATACCGTATCTACTAGAGCGATTCAAGAAAAATCTATGTTCTCAAATGTAGTCAATCTTATTGAGAGAGTACTGATTCTATGGTACAATTAAAAGTAAGTCTTTCATAGATTCAATAGAATCTTTCAGTATAGGAGATATCATGGTTAATCGATTTTTACAAGGTACACTCATCTTGACGATTGCGGGATTTGTGGTAAAAGCTATTGGTAGCTTGAACTGGATTTTTTTATCCCGTGTTCTTAGTGGTGAAGGTATCGGTATCTACCAAATGGCATTTCCAGCGTACTTATTGGCTCTGCAGCTATCTAGCGCAGGAATCCCTATTGCCATTTCCATTATGACCGCGGAAAAATTAGCAAAATATGATGTATTAGGAGCCCAGAAGGTTTTTTCCATTTCTTTTAAAATGCTATTTGTCCTCGGCCTATTGTTCAGTATTGCCGTCTACGGTTCTGCCCAATGGCTTATTGACATTAATTTCATTACAGACCCAAGAGCCTACTATTCTTTAATTGCTCTATCACCAGCAGTCTTCTTCGTCACCCTCATTTCTTGCTATCGAGGCTACTTACAAGGATGGCAAATGATGACTCCTACGGCGATCAGCCAAATTGTAGAACAATTACTGCGTGTGGTGGTCATGCTTGGAGCTGCATACATTTTACTCCCTTATGGATTAGATGTAGCTGCCGGTGGGGCTAGCCTAGGCGCTGGTATCGGAGCAGTCGGTGCCTTAGTGGTTCTCATGTACTATTACTATCGCCTACCAAAACAATTAGACGAACCGATGATAACTACAGAACCACCTGAAAGTTCCAAGTCTATCATTCGTCGTTTAATCAACTTGTCTATTCCTATCGCTTTAGCTAGCATGATGCTGCCTATTGTAGCCATGTTAGATGTAGCGATTATCCCAAGACGATTGATCGATATCGGCTATCCACTCCATGAAGCCACGGAGCTATACGGATATTTATCAGGCATGGCAGTGCCTCTTATCAACTTGGCAACCATCATTACGGCGGCCATTGCCACGAGCATTGTGCCAGCTGTTTCCAATGCTGTATCCATTAAAGATATAAAACAAGTCTACTATCGCACGGCAGGTTCTATGCGGTTAACCTTCGTAGCAACGATTCCTTTCACGGTGATGCTATACGTTTTGGCAGAACCAGTAGTATCCACTATTTATAACGCACCACGTGCAGCCGAAGCAACGCAAATCTTAGCGTGGGCCATCTTCTTTTTAGGTCTTCACCAAGTGACGACAGGTATCTTGCAAGGTTTGGGAAAACCACGTATTCCTGTCATCAACATGGGAATCGCAGCCATTGTAAAAGTCATCTTAAACTGGGAGTTAACAGCTATCCCTGCCTTAGGTATTGGCGGCGCTGCTTACGCTACTGTAGCCGATATTGGTTTTGCTGCTCTATTGAATCTCATCTGGATTCATCGTCACACAGGATACTTTATCGACCTTATCTTGTTAGGAAAAAATATTATCTCCGCCTCTATCATGGGCGTAGCCATGTACTATTTTTATCCACTCTTACAAGGAAATATCCCTACCTTCTTTAACATTATGATCACCGCTATTATAGGTGCACTCATCTATGTAGCTATCATGATTGTACTGAAAGGCTTAAATAAAAACGATGGAGCTCGATTACCTGTTGTGGGACGATTCTTTAGATAATTAACAAAAATATATTAATATACCCTTGAAGGATCACTTTCAAGGGTATTTTTTATAGATATATTGCTAACTGCTACTATCATTTATATATCTCTATCACTCTATGTAGCAATATCAACTAAACATTCTGAAAGGTAGCAAAAAAGAACAGCCCAAAAGGACTGTTCTTCTATACATAACCTATTATATAGGTCATTATCTATTTGTCTTACGCGTTTTTAGCAATTTCTACTAATTTCGCGAATGCAGCTGCATCATGTACTGCTAAGTCAGCCAACATTTTACGGTTGATTTCCACACCAGCTTTTGTTAAACCAGCGATGAAACGGCTGTAGGATAAACCATTCATACGGCTTGCTGCATTGATACGAGCGATCCATAATTTACGGAACTCACGTTTTTTAGCACGACGGTCACGACGAGCATAATATAATGCTTTCATTACGGATTCGTTTGCTTTTTTGAATAAGCGAGAACGTGTACCGCGGTAACCTTTAGCTAATTTTAAGATTTTTTTATGACGTGCATGCGCTGTTACGCCTGTTTTTACTCTTGCCATTATTGTATTCCTCCAATATCGTTATATATTACTAAAATATTTGCATCTTATGCGTATGGTAAGCATTTTACTACGCGTTTGTAGTCAGATTTGCTAACCAATGTAGCTTTACGAAGATTACGTTTACGTGCTGGAGATTTTTTCTCTAAGATATGGCTTTTGAAAGCTTTTGCACGTTTGAATTCACCACTACCTGTTACTTGGAAACGTTTAGCCGCTGCGCGACGAGTTTTAATCTTTGGCATTATTCTTCCTCCTAATTACCTTTTTTAGCTAAAATCATTGTCATGTTTCGGCCTTCTAGTTTCGCTTCTTTTTCAACAACCGCTTGGTCAGTTAATTCACCAGCAAAACGAGTCAGCACATTAAGCCCCAATTCTGGGTGGCTCAATTCACGACCGCGGAACATGATCGTTACCTTAACTTTATTACCATCACCTAAGAATTTAGCTGCATTTTTAAGTTTTACATAAAAATCATGATCTTCGATGTGAGGACGAAGCTTAACTTCTTTCAATGTGAAAGTTTTTTGCTTCTTCTTTGCTTCTTTTTCGCGTTTTTGTTGCTCATAACGGTATTTACCATAGTTCATAATACGACAAACTGGTGGTTTACCATTAGGGGCTACTTCTACTAGATCTAAATGTTGTTCTTCTGCCATAGCTAAAGCATCACGAACAGACATAATACCTAACTGATCATTATCTGCACTTACGACACGAACTTCGCGAGCACGGATTTCTTCATTAATACGCGGTGTATCTTTGCTAATACTAGTCACCTCCAAAGGGATAAAAAAATCGGATGGTACAAGGCCACCCGAGCATAGTTTATAACTATCTGTACCCAACATTTCATGACATCAGGTGAGAAACGGATGGTTTCTACTTGTTAATACCTAATTAGTATACGCTATTAATTCTTATTTGTCAAGAATTCTCCCTTTAAATTTATATATTATCTACAACTTTCCAACAATATACTTTGTAAAATTACCATCATATTATAAAAGAAATTTACCTTCATACAAACTGATAAAAAGGCCCTCCCGAAGGAGAGCCTTTCCATATTACTTTCGCTATTGATTAGCCTTGTAATTCGTCTTCAAAACCTTTTTGTAAACGAACATAGGATTGACGGCGTTCTTTAGCTAATTGTTTGTTGATTTCTAACAATTCTTTGCTCATTGCAGGAACTGCTTTACCCAAAGATGTGTAACGAACTTCTTTTCCTAAGAAGGAATCGAATAATTCGTAATCAGGTTCTTTGGAATCAAGGCTGAATGGATTTTTGCCTTGTGCTTTTAATGCTGGGTTGTAACGGTATAGATCCCAGTAACCGGATGCAACAGCTTGTTTAGTTTCAGCTTGTGCATTACCCATACCACCTTTAATACCATGGTTGATACATGGAGCGTAAGCGATGATTAGGGATGGACCTGGATATGCTTCAGCTTCTGCCAATGCTTTCATCAATTGGTTCATGTCAGCACCCATACCAACTTGAGCCACATAGATGTTGCCATATGTCATAGCAATCATACCAAGGTCTTTTTTGTTTGTACGTTTACCTTGCGCAGCGAATTGAGCAACCGCACCTACGCGAGTAGATTTAGATGCTTGACCACCAGTGTTGGAGTATACTTCTGTATCGAACACGAATACGTTAACGTCTTCGCCGGAAGCCAATACATGGTCAAGGCCACCGAAACCGATATCGTATGCCCAACCGTCACCACCAAAGATCCATTGGGAACGTTTTACAAGGTATTGTTTTTTAGCCAATACTTCTTTTACAGCTTCTGTTTGTTCTACTTTGGAAAGAGCATCGATCACAGCTTTAGCGCGGTCACGAGTACCTTCGCCTTGAAGACGTTTTTCTAACCATAAGTCAAGAACTTGTTTAGTTGCTTCATCAGCAGTTTCAGCGATAGAAGCTACAGTTTCAGCTAATTGTGTACGGATTTTTTCAGTACCGATGAACATACCGTAACCAAACTCAGCGTTATCCTCGAATAAGGAGTTAGCCCATGCAGGACCTTGGCCTTGTTGGTTTTTAGTGTATGGAGATGCCGGCATAGATGCACCCCAAATGGAGGAACAACCTGTTGCATTAGCAATCATCATACGGTCACCGAACAATTGAGTAATCAATTTAGCATATGGAGTTTCACCACAACCTGCGCAAGCACCGGAGAACTCAAGCAATGGAGTTTTGAATTGGGAACCTTTTACAGTTTCTTGTTTCATTGGGTGAGATTTAGTTGGTAATGCTACACCATAATCCCAAGCTGGAGCAAATTCTAATTCGCCATCGATAGGGCGCATTTCGATTGCTTTTCCTTTAGGAGCTGGACAAATGTTTACACAGTTACCGCAACCTAAGCAGTCTAATGGAGATACTGCAATACGGAATTGCAATTCACCTTTAGTCATCATTTCTGGGATTGTTTCAAAGTTTTCAGGACCTGCTGCTGCTTCTTCTGCTGTCGCTAATACAGGACGGATAGTCGCATGTGGACATACGAAAGAACATTGGTTACATTGGATACAGTTTTCTTTGATCCAGTGAGGAACGAATAAAGCGGCACCACGTTTTTCGAATGCTGCAGTACCAGAAGGTAATGTACCATCTTCATAGCCTGTGAAAGCGGATACTGGTAAATCATAACCAGCTTGTGCATTAACAGGTTTTGCAATGTTAGCCACATAGCTTGGGCAAGTTGTGCAAGAAGATTTTTCGAAAGTATCTTCGGAATCTTTTGCATCTTTCCATGCTGCTGGAACTTCCACTTTTACAAGAGCCCCAACGCCTTCATCAACAGCTTTGTTGTTCATTGCAACAACGTCAGCACCTTTTTTGCCATATGTTTTTTCAATGGAGTCTTTTAAGTACTCAACTGCTTTGTCGATAGGAATGATTGTATCTTCAGTTAATTTGAAGAACGCAGCTTGTGTAACCATGTTGATACGGCCACCCAAACCAATTTCAGCTGCAATTTTCGCTGCATTGATGATGTAGAAGTTCAATTCTTTTTCAGCAATTGTACGGCGAAGTTTTGCTGGTAATTTTTCTGCTAATTCTTCTGGAGACCAAGTACAGTTCAATAAGAATGTACCGCCTTTTTTAATACCACGAAGAAGATCATATTCATGAACATAAGATTGACGATGACAAGCGATAAATTCTGGTTCAGTTACCAAGTATGGTTTGTTGATTGGATTTTTACCAAAACGTAAGTGAGACATTGTCACACCACCAGATTTTTTGGAGTCATAGTCGAAGTATGCTTGTGCATACATATCTGTATGGTCACCGATGATTTTGATAGCAGATTTGTTAGCACCTACAGTTCCGTCAGAACCGAATCCCCAGAATTTACATCCAGTTAAGCCTTCAGTTTTTACGGATACGCCTTCAGCACGGTTTAAGGACAAGTTAGTTACATCGTCATTGATACCCAATGTGAAGAAACGTTTGCCAGCTTCTGCTAACATGTTATCGAATACTGCTACAAGGTCAGCTGGGATTACGTCTTTAGAAGAAAGACCATAACGACCGCCGAATACTTTAGCATTAATATTGTGTTGAACAAGTGCTGCTTGAACGTCTAAGAATAAAGGTTCAGCTAATGCACCAGGTTCTTTTGTACGGTCTAATACTGCTACGCGTTCTACAGTTTTTGGAAGAGCCGCTACAAAACGATCTGTCGCGAATGGACGGAATAAGTGAACTTGTACGAAACCAACTTTACGGCCTTGTGCACGTAAGTAATCTACAGTTTCAGTAGCTACTTGTGCAGAGGAACCCATTGTTACGATAACGTCAGTTGCATCTTCATCACCATAGTAGTTAAACAATTGGTAGTTACGACCAGTGATTTTGTTGATTTCATGCATGTAATGTTCTACTACATTTGGAACTTCTAAGTAGAATGGGTTAGAAGCTTCACGATGTTGGAAGTAGATATCAGGGTTTTCAGCAGTACCACGAGTTACAGGAGCATCTGGGTTCAACGCACGTTGACGGAATGCTTCTAATGCTTCTTGGTCCACTAAAGGTTTTAATTCATCATATTCTAATACTTCGATTTTTTGGATTTCGTGAGAAGTACGGAAACCGTCGAAGAAGTTGATGAAAGGAACGCGAGTTTTTAACGCTGTTAAATGCGCAACTGGAGCAAGATCCATAACTTCTTGTACAGAGGATTCTGCTAACATAGCACAACCAGCAGCACGAGCTGCCATAACGTCTTGATGGTCACCAAAGATAGACAATGCTTGCGCTGCGATAGCACGAGCTGCTACGTGGAATACACCTGGAAGTAACTCACCAGACACTTTGTACAAGTTAGGTAACATTAATAAAAGACCTTGAGAAGATGTGAACGTAGTTGTCAATGCGCCCGCTTGTAAAGAACCGTGAACTGCTGCTGCAGCGCCGGCTTCGGATTGCATTTCAACAACCTGTACAGTATGACCAAACAAGTTTTTACGACCTTGTCCTGCCCATTCATCCACATGTTCTGGCATTGGAGAAGATGGTGTGATTGGGTAAATAGCTGCCACTTCAGAGAAACCATACGCTACATGTGCTGCAGCTTGGTTGCCGTCCATAGTTTTCATTTTACGCATGTTAAAATAGCCTCCTTAAAGCAAATAAAAATTAACACTTGTAGTTACATACAAAATAGGGGGATGTATATAGACTCTTGTCCGTGCACTCGCAGGATGAGTCCTCCCCTCTTGAGTATCAAAATGTTTTTTGAAATATGAATCATTTATTTCTAAAAAGATTGCATATGTTGCAAAAATGTAATAATATATAAGTTATATAGTACCTCTTTGCAAATTTGTGAAGTAGTAACTCTACTTCTTGAACAAATTGATATAGCCTTATGGTTTCATTATACATTGAGAACGAGAACTTCGCAATACCATATACACTATATCCATTGCTAATTATGCGATTATCAATTTACATTTACACATGCTTTATTGCTCAAATAGCATACTAAAAAAGAGGGCTTTTGTTATTACCATATTTAAGAGGTGCATTATGGACTTTCATCACTTAAAATACTTCGTAGAAGTAGCGGATCAAAAAAGTTTCAGCAAGGCCGCAAGAAATCTTCACATTTCACAATCTGCTATTAGTCGTACTATAAAAGCATTAGAAGACGAGCTAGGTGTTGTGTTATTCATTCGTAATGCAAAATCTGTTGAAATGACTGATGGCGGCACCATCTTTTTAACGCATGCGAAACGTGTTGTATTCATGTTTGAACATTTAAAAATCGATTTCGAAAACGAATTCCGCTTAGAACAAGGTTCTGTATTAATTGGTTTACCACCAGTTACAGACGCTCCAATCTTTGCACAATTATTAGGTGAGTTTAAACAAACCTATCCTCAAATCGAATTAGAGTTATATGAACATGGTTCTAAAAAAATAGAAATTTCTGTCCAAGAAGGTCTTATCGATGTTGGGATTATCTGTACAAAACCAAATTCAAAAGAATTTGACTCATTCTATTTAACGAGTGATCCTTTAAGCGTTATTTTACCAAAAGATAATCCATTAGCCTTAGAAGAATCTATTTCTCTTGATCAATTAGCAGATCAATCTTTTGTGTTACATAAAGATGATTTTAACCTTCATGATGAAATTGTAAAATCTTGTAAGTCTGTTGGCTTCCAACCACATATTGTATTTGAAACTAGCCAACGCGATTTGATGTTACAAACCGTAGCCGCTCACTTAGCAATCGCTTTATTACCTAGTCGTCTATGCCCTACGGAAGATGAAAATACAAAAGTAGGATCTAGCGTTGTGGTACGTCCTTTAGTAAATCCTGAAATTATGCATACTTTACACGTTATTTGGAAAAAAGGACATTACCTATCTCATGCTTCCCGCTTATGGTTAGACTTTGTGATGGCGCGCTTGCCATTGATTCCTGGCGACACCCATGATGAAACAGCTGAATAATCTGCTTCTGAAAGTAGGTTCTCTCCTAAAGAGGCCACTGTTCTGGATTATCCTCTACGTGCTAAGCACAACCTATTGGATGGTGTCACAACAACTAGAAATCAACGCTCTGAAAGAACGAGTTGACACAGAGCATACCATGGAACATAGCGATACATTTCACTATCGCTTGACCAACCTAGAAAACATCAGTAACTCTCACGGAGAACGACTAAAAGAACTAGAACGTGACAACTGGCAACTCAAACGTTTCGCCAACCAACACCAGTTCCGCATCATGCAACTAGAATGGGAGCATCCCAATATAGAGGCCCCAGAACCAAGCAAATCCACACCGGTGAAAACACCATTCAAAGCAAACCCAACCAACGTCCCAGACGTTAAAAAATAAACAAAGGACTGTACCAAGTGTATCAACACTAAGTACAGTCCTTTTTATATTCCATTTACTACTGCATACTCCCTTGCGACACCTACCTCAGCACTGACTGTATAAAAAGAGGGGGATATATGGGAGTAAAAAATAATTTGCGGCAGCACACTCCATTGCGACGCCTACCTCAGCACTTACTACATTTGAAAAAGAGGGATATGTGAGACATAAAAACAATTTACTACAGCATACTCCCTTGCGATGCCTACCTCAGCACTTACTACATTTGAAAAGGAGGGATATGTGAGACATAAAAACAATTTGCGACAGCATCCTCCCATGTGACGCCTACCTTAGCACTGACTGTATAAAAAAGGGGGATATATGTCTGTAAAAAACAATTTGCGGCAGCATGTTTTTTACAGACATATATCCCCCTCCCACCCAAAATACATCAGTGCTTAGTGTATAAGGAGCATCCATTCGAGGAACGTACACAGCACATAGGCTATGATAAACTTTACTTTTTGTTTCCGATCCCGGTCTTCATCAGCCACTTTCAATCGATGTGCCAAGAATCGTTTATCTCGTATTTGCATCAACATTTCCACGATGTGTTCTTGTCGTTTCATAACATTTTTATCATTCTCTAAAGCCTGCTTCTGCATAGCAATACGTCGTTGTAATCGTCGCATCTGGATCTTAATATTATTGCTCACAAATACAGATTGCCATTTTTTCCTCGTTTCAAAATACATGTAAATATAACGAGGAATATTCATGACCACAAAACTGAATAGCAAAATGCTCAAGGAAATAAAGAAATACGTAGAGAAAGAAAAGTCCTGTAGCTCTTCATGTGGTAAGTAATGGTTCAAGATAATAAAGCTCACCCAAACCCCTATGGGCATTAACAAAGCTGCCGCCATGTCAATGGAGCGAACCCAGTTCGTTTTTACCGGCATTTCAGGAGCTAAATAGGTTTCTAACTTCTGATGGAATGCATAATACTCCACTTGCAGCACAGATTGTCCCGATCTGATGGCTGTTAATAGCACCGGCCCTACGCTATCTTTTGGTCGCTGTGGCCAAGGAATAAACTCTCGTACAGGGCTATCCGGTGACAAGTCAAATCGAATAATACCTTTCTTTTCTAAACGCATAGATGATGTATCATCACCGATGCTGAAAGGATTAAAAAACATCCCTAATACATGCAAACTCCAATTTCCCAAAATATGAGTAATGATATTTAAAAATAAACCACCCATATCTACATTGGCTACATCTAATTTAAGCTGAATGGTAGATGTGTAATCATCAAACCAAATATCATCAATATCAAATTCTACATTGATGACATTCCCCAATTTCGTGATGACATTCATGAATACCTTATTGTTTGGTTCAAATTCAAAAATAATGGAATGAAAGAACCAATGATTACGCACCACAGATCGCATCTTACGGTTCACCGCTTCTTCCTCAATGGATAGCATACGATGATCGTACAGCGTATTTCCATCTTCTAGTTGCTCTGGTAAACGTGGGGCTTCTATATGTGTTTGTGTAGTTACAGTATTGGCTAATTTCAACAGCTTTGTAACTAATTGTCCCATATATATCTCCTATCTAGTAGGTTATCTGAATCTAAGTGATACACTTTCATAGTTATCACAATTATATCATAGTCCCCTTACAAATGAAAGAAAAGCCCCACCTATACTAAATTCGTTCCATGCTCAATCTATGGTATTCGTAGAATCGACCTTGTAAAGCTAATAAACGTTCATAAGTTCCACTTTCCACAATGCGTCCATCTTCTAAGAATACAATACGATCCATTTCATGAAGTTGTTCGATATGGTGTGTAATGTATAATACAGTTTTTCCTCGGAATAAAGTACTCAACTGATCTTGTACCAAGTGCCGTGTGACTTGATCTAATCCTTCTAGTGGCTCATCCAAAAGCAAAATCTCTGCATCACGTAAATACAAGCGTGCCATACCAAGACGTTGTCGTTGTCCACCACTGAGACCCATGCCCCCTTGACCGACCATGGTGCGCAAACCTTTTGGTAAGGTCCGTACCCAGTCCGCCAATTGCACCGCTTCTAAGGCTTGCCAAATGTCTTCATCTGTAGCACTCGGCTTAGCCAATCGGATGTTATCGCCAATCGTAGCATGGAATATATAGATATCTTGGGTAGCATATGCCATATACGATTGCAATTCTTCCTCTGAAAGTGCCCTTGTATCAACTACATCAATAAAGATAGTACCACTGTATGCATACCATCCTTGTAACAGTGCAAACAATGTGCTTTTACCGGACCCACTAGGACCTACAATAGCTACTTTCTCACCTTTTTGAATGGACAATTCTAATCCCTCGTAAATAGGCAGTACATCATAAGCAAAGGATAGAGCTTGCATACGAATCATTGGAATCTCTGTTTCAATGTTTTTATCATCCTCTAAAGGTTCATTATCAGAAGGTATATCAGCAAGTCTACTTCTATGAACGCCCACATTATCTACTGATGGGTTCTGTTGTTTCTGTTGACCTTCTAACTGTTCCAATCGCTCCATAGCTAAAGCGCTTTCATAGCCATGCAAGGATGCTTCTGTCATAGGTTGTAATGCTTCAAAGTAGGACTGCAATCCAATAGCGATGACCGCCACCCATAGCGGTCCATAGGTAATGCCATCAATCACCCATACGCCAACGATAATCCCTACTAATAAGGTAGATTGTGCTAACCCTAAGAGGATAGTCTGATTCCAATGAACACCACGATTCCATAGACTTTGCCAACCATCAAAATCACGAAAAGATGCTTTCATAGACTGTACAAATCGTTTTTCTTGATGACTCATAATAATATCTACCACGCCATGAATGGATTCGATGAGTTCCTCTTTCATACGCCCTCTTGTATGTAATCGCATAGGTGGGACTTGCCGTAGCACATAGGTAATGATCATTGGCAGCACTACGCCTACAAGAATACTGTACAATGCAATCACCATAGCTACTATCGGATGCAATTGGTATCCTATGATACAACCCAGTACTGTGACACCGATGAAAGACAAACTAGGTACTAAGGTGCGCAAATAAAAAAACTGTAGCGTCTCAATATCTGCCATAATCCGTCCTAGGAGGTCCCCCATTTTCATAGATTGAAAGATCCGTGGCACCAATGGTTCTAATCTTTTAAAGAAGGCAATACGCAATTCGTATAAACCTTGGAAAGCCATAGAATGCGACACATAACGTTCCCCATACCGACAGATAGCACGGCTAATCCCAAAGAATCGTACTCCAACAATTGCCAAGCTCAACACCACCAATAGAGGATGCTCTGAGGCTTTCGTTATGAGCCATGTGGACGTAGTAAGTAAGCCAATATTCATAAGCACCGTAGCCATAGCAAAAACTACACTACCCACTAGCAAGACTTTATGCCCAGATAGTAACTTCCAGAGTGACCATAAGCCTCGACGGATATTCTGTTGCGTATTTCCTATTTTATTATGTTCTTTAACATTCGATGCATGTGTATTATGTAACGCTTCTATTTCAACTTGTCGCACTATATCGTACGATGTATCGCCACTGCTATAGTCTGCTCCTAATGCTGGATTAGGGGATTCAGACTTTAGTGTCTCCTCCACTACCTTTCGCATCACAGGATTACTATAGGTATTCACTAGGGATGTAAAATATCCATTTTGTGCGACTAAGTCTCTATAACTACCAGATTCTACTAATCGCCCTTCTTGCATTACAAATAAAATGTCCACATACTTCATAGTTTGCACACGATGCCCCACATACAAGACGATTTTATCTTGCCCATACTGATGCAATACCTGCATGATTAGATGCTCAGTTTCCACATCTAAATGAGCTGTTACTTCGTCAAGAATAAGGATTTGTGCTGGTCGTAACAAGGTTCGTCCTAAAGCTAATCGTTGGCGTTGTCCACCGGACAATCCATAGCCACCTTCTCCAATCAATGTATCTAATCCCTTTGGTAAAGTAGCTACAAAATCAGCTAGCTGTACTTGTTCTAGAACCTGCCATAAGGTTTCATCAGTCGCCGGTAATCCAAATTGTAAGTTCTCCCGTAAGGTACCACTCATAATATATGGGGTTTGACTAAGATACGCAATCTGCTCATGGTACCATTGACTGTCTAAGGTTTGTAAATCATAACCATCTACGGTCACTTGGCCCTTAGTAGGCGTTAATAATTGCATGAGCACATTAGATATAGTAGTTTTACCCGCTCCACTTTCACCAACTAGCATATAAGAACGGCCACGTTCCAATACACCTGTAAAAGTGGCTAAGCCTACATGATCTTCTTCATATTCGTATGCCACATCCCGAAACTCAATAGTTTGAATCGGATCCTTAAGTGTTTTCTGACCTGTATGAATTACTTCTACACCTGATGTTACATACTCCTCCACTGCTGTAAGGCTCACTTTACCTGATAAACCCGTATGAAACGCAGATCCCAACTGTCGTAGGGGAGCATAGAAATCTGGTGCTAGTAGCAAAATAAAGAAAGCTGGTAAAAACTCTACTTCCCCATATACTAAGGATACCCCTAAGTAGACAGCAATCATGGCTGTACTTATTGTACCGATTAATTCTAACACTAAGGCAGACAAAAAGGCGATACGCAATACCTTTAATGTAGCATCGCGAAACTCTCCAGATAAACGACCTATCACATGAATCTGTTCTTTGGCACGACCAAATACTTTCAGTGTTGTTAAACCTTGTAATACGTCAAGGAAATGTGCTCCTAAGAATTGCATTCGTTCCCATTGCTGCTTATTTAGTTTATCTGCTTCCTTACCAATGAGAATCATAAAAAAAGGAATCAAAGGGTAGGTTAGCAATAAAATCCAACCAATCCAAGAGATAGAATTAATAATAGCAATAGACAATATAAGTGGAATCAATACAGCATATAATGCTTGTGGAATATATTGACTCATATAAGCATCTACATGATCTAACCCATCAGTCAATATATGTGTGATAGAACCAGCACTCTCGGATTGACGTACCCCTTGAGATAACATATGGTGTAGCACACGATTGCGTAGGTCATCATGAACTGCACTTGCAATATGATCTCGCAACCACTGCTCTCCATGGGTACAAACCATACGTAGAAAAATCATTAACATTAATCCTAGTATATAATCAAAAGATATATCTCCACCTTGTACTACTAGCCTATCAATAATACAAGCAAAAGCATATGCTTGCCCTAACGTTGCTACCGTGCCAAGCAAGGTAAACAATAGTAATCCTCCATAGGAACGAGGATGCAATTTCACTAATTGCCAAGCAAAGGGATGAATCATCAGACCTCCTTTCCAGAATACGTGTTTGTCGATTCTTATCATATGCAAGAAAAGGGACGTGTAATCACGCCCCTTTTAAAATCACTATAGATTAATAGTGTAAGTCATCTTGTGTAACACGATGACGGAAATAGTAGTATGCCCATGCTTGGTACGCCAATACGATTGGTACGAAGATGCACGCTACGATTGTCATCAATGTTAATGTATACGTAGAGGATGCAGCATTCATGATTGTTAAGCTGTACGCTGGATCAATGCTAGATACCATGATACGAGGGAACAATCCTGCAAAGTACGCAAGGGTTACAAATAGAATTGTCAATGCACTGAACACGAAACCTTTACCTGTTTGGCGAGCACGTGTAAAGCCCCAAGATACTAAGAAGCTAAGAATAGCTAATGCAAATGCTACGGTAGCTAATGTGCTGTTGAATAGGTCTGTGTATACATAGGTAGCTCCTACCAATACCAACGCACCTACTGCTGTAATCACACCTTCTACTAATGCAGCTGCACGAGCGCGTTCAGAGATGTCCCCTGTTGTTTTCACGGATGCATATAAAGCACCATGGTACAAGAATACGCACACGAAGGCAACGCCACAAAGAATCGTGTATACGCTCAATAAATCTAAGAACCCACCTACAAAGTTCATATCTTTATCGATAGGTGTACCTTGGATCAAGTTACCTACTGTAACACCCCAAAGAAGTGCTGGGATAGCAGATCCAAAGAAAATGCACCAGTCGAAAGCAGCACGCCATGTTGGGCTTTTATCTTTACTGCGGAAGTCAAAAGATACCCCACGAGCGATTAACGCTGCTAACATCAAGAACAATGCCAAGTAGAAACCACTGAATAAGGTAGCATATACTTGTGGGAAGGATGCAAACATAGCACCACCAGCGGTGAGCATCCATACTTGGTTACCGTCCCATACAGGACCGATAGTATTGATTAATTGACGGCGTTCACGGTCTGTTTTACCCAAGAATGGGAGCCACATGCCTACACCATAGTCAAGACCTTCTAAAATGAAGAATCCCGTAAATAGAACACCTACTAAGATGAACCAAATTAATTCTAAGTTATTTGTAATTATTTCCATAATGTAGCCTCCTCTTGTTCAACCACATCATGAGCTGGGTTACCCGCTGGACCCGCTTGAATATGTTTGACTGCCAAGTAGATTGCGGCAATCGCCATGACTACATATACAGCTGTAAAACCGATGATTGTTGTCCAGATTTCTGGGGCTGTTACCACTTTAGATGCACCATCCGCCGTTTTTTGTAAGCCATATACAAGCCAAGGTTGACGGCCCGCTTCTGCTACATACCAGCCTGTGGAGTTCGCAATGAATGGAAGGGCTAATAAATGATAGATGCTTTTTAGAGCCACTCTATTGTTAAGTAATTTACCTTTCACATGTAAATAGTATCCCACAATAGATGTCACTAACATAATAATGCCTGCTAAAATCATCACACGGAAAGACCAGAACATAGATGTTACATGCGGCACATAATCACCTGCACCGTGTTTTAGTTCTGCTTCTTTTTGAAGGTCATTGATACCTTTTACTTCACCTTTGAAAGAATCATGAACCACAAAGGATAACGCTCCTGGTACACCAATTTCAAAATTGTTCTTTTTACCATCTTGGTCAATACCAGCAACGATAGCAAATGGAGCTGGATCATGTGTTTCCCACAATGCTTCAAAAGCAGCTACTTTCATTGGTTGTAATTTGGCTACTGTTTGGCCTTGGAAATGACCTGCGCCACTCACTAATAAACCACCAATTACTGCTGCACCTAAACCAAACTTAATAGATTTAGAATAAAAATCTACGTGATTATTCTTCAATAAATGCCATGCACTAACAGAAGCAATAATAACACCTGCTGTTAAGATACCATCTGTAAAGATGTGCAAATATTGACCTGGTAAATACCCATTTTGTAGAATAGCCGCAAAGGAATCCATTTCTGCACGGCCATTACGAAGTGCATATCCAACTGGATGTTGCATAAATGAGTTCGCTACTAAAATCCAGAATGCGGATAAGTTACTTCCGATAGCTACCAACACTGCTACAAATGCATGTGCTTTAGGGGATAATTTATCCCAACCAAAAATCCAAGCCCCCATAAAAGTGGACTCTAAGAAAAAGGCTGTTAAGGCTTCTAACGCCAAAGGAGCTCCGAAGATATCTCCCATGAAGCGAGAGTATTCCGCCCAGTTCATTCCAAAATGGAACTCTTGAACGATACCTGTTACAACACCCATTGCAAAGTTAATTAAGAATAATTTTCCCCAAAACTTTGCCATTTTTTTGTACACTTCGTTTTTCGTACGCACATAAGTAATTTCTAGTATTGCTACTAATACTGTCATACCTAGCGTAAACGGAACGAAGAGCCAATGATAGATCGTTGTCAATGCAAATTGAAAACGAGCTAACAAGACTGCATCCATCATGTTAATTCCTCCTCACTTGAATACAATTTATACCACATGGTGCAATGATATTTGAATCGAACGCTCACGTTTTGCTAACGTTTCGAAATCAACATTTTTTAACTCTTGTATTAGTACAGCTTGAATTTTACCAACTGCCTCTTGTACGGCGCATTGACCATGGCAGCCACGAGAGCAACTTTCAGAGTCATATAAACAATGTTGTAAATATGTGTCTCCTTCTACCGCTGTTACCACATCATACAAACTAATATCTTTAGGCTTTTTGGCCAATGTAAATCCACCATCTACGCCTCGGTAAGAGTGCAATAATTTTGCATTCACTAAATATCTCATAATTTTTAGTAGAAATCGTTCAGGAATCTTGCTAGTACGCGCTAACTCTGAGCCTACCTTACGAGTACCAAAAGGTAATGTAGACATATATAAAAGAATACGAAATGCATAGTCTGTCGCTTGATTAAATTTCAATGAGTCCTCCTCTTTTGTTATCTATCCTTCATAAAACTCTATCCGTCATCAAAAGTACACTACTTAGGTATACTTTAAGCTTGCAAAAAAATGCTCGAGTGCAAAAGCGTTCGAGCATCTCTTGTTTCTATTATAAGAAATTATTGAGAATGTTGCAACCTATTTCTTCACAACTTCTTCATTTTTTATATATGTGCTAATGTATCAATAATCACATAAGCTAGTGCAGATACACCTGCAGATAATGGTATCGTAATAAACCAAGCAAATACCATAGACCTTGCAGTGCTCCAGTTAACCGCTCTTACACGCATGGCTGTACCTACCCCCATAATAGATCCACTCACAACATGTGTAGTAGATACTGGTAAATGCAATAATGTAGCTGTAAAAATAGTAATAGCAGAGTTCAAATCAGCTGCAAATCCATTAATACTTTCTAATTTAAAAATTTTACTACCTACAGTAGCAATAATTTTCCAACCACCTGCTGCTGTACCTAATGCCATTGCTGTAGCACAGGCAATTTTAACCCAAATAGGTACATCTAAGGTTTGTAAATGTCCACTAGCTACTAAGGTTAACGTAATTATGCCCATCGCTTTTTGTGCATCATTAGATCCATGCGAAAACGACATTAAGGCCGCAGATACTAATTGCATATTCCGAAATCGATCATTTAAGATAATTGGCGAAAATCGTCCAAATAGGATTAGCAGTATTTTCATAACAATATAGCCCAATACTAGCGCTAGAATAGGAGATGCTACCAAAGAAATAAAAATCTTACCAATCCCACCAGCTTGCAGAGCTTCAGGGCCTACAGAAATCAACACAGCACCAATGATACCACCAATTAAGGCATGGGAAGAAGAGCTTGGAATCCCATACCACCAAGTTAAGAGGTTCCAGAAAATAGCACCTACAAGAGCTGCAACAATAATTTCTCCGTTAATCATCTCTGGGGCTGTAACAATATCTCCACCAATCGTTTTAGCAACGCCCGTACTCACCATAGCTCCCAAAAAGTTTAACGTGGCTGCCATCATAACAGCCGTCTTTGGCGCTATGGCTCGAGTAGATACTGATGTGGCAATTGCATTAGCAGTATCATGGAATCCATTTATATAGTCAAAGGCCAATGCGAGCAAAACGACGGCCCATATCACCCAACCATCAAGCATACTTTAATACTACCCGGCGGAATGTTCCTACCAAAGTCTCAGAGCCATCGATAACTTCTTCCATGGAGCTAAGAATTTCCTTCCACTTAATGATTTCAATAGGGTCACTGCACTCTGTAAAAAGTTTCGCCATTTCCACATGATAAATATCATCTGCCTCTGCTTCTAGACGCAACACCTCTAATGCACGACCTTCTACTTTTAGATAGTTCTTTTTTAAACTCCCCATATAAGAAATAGATTTTTTAATGTGTTTGCAACATTTAGCTACGATTTCTGCCATACGGATTGCTCCTGCAGTTGGCTCGCTTTGCACTTGATACATTACCATTTTATCCATGATTTCTTTAATATTATCAATCGTGTTATCTAATTGATCAATCAAAAGTTGAATGTCTTCACGATCCATTGGCGTAATAAATGTTTTACGCAAACGGTCCATAGTAGCCGCTACCAATTCATCTGCCTCATGTTCCTTTTGTTCAATTTCACGAAGAGCTTCTCGCTTCTCCACTTCTCCTTCAAACACATCTTGCATCAATTGTGCTGCCTCATGACATAACTCAGCATGGTCATTGAGCATACTGAAAAACTTTTCTTCTTTTCCTTTTAAATTGAAAGCCATTACTTCCTCCAATAACTTACTATGTAATTTAGATAATTCCATTATAGCACGTTACCATTCACTTGTGCATACAAATTACAAAAGCCTATATACATTTTTTACTTTTAATACATAATGCTATTCATTTAGATATCTCTATTATTATAATTGCCTATTTTTTAGAAGATTTCTATCTGTTGCCGCTTTGCTTTACTATCTTTACATCACATCTATGGGCGCAACAAAAATAGCTATCTTAGCACTACTATAATACATAGTTACTAAAGATAGCTATCGCAATCCACTATTTAATTAATTCTCGCTTTAAATGTTTAACTTCCGGTAAAATCAATTCTTTCATGGCTAGTGTAACAGCCCCTACTGATCCTGGAATAGCAAATAAAATCGTATGATCTTTTACCCCGCCAATAGCACGAGATGCCAACGCTTTCGTTCCAATATCATCACGGTAGCTTAAAAAACGAAATAACTCGCCAAACCCTGGAATTTCTTTATCCAATAAGGGTTGCACTGCTTCGATGGATACATCACGTTTGGCAATACCAGTGCCTCCAGTGCTAATAATAATATCTGCACCACTGACATTGCTCTCATAAGTCCAAGCTCGTACAGCATTATTTGTGGAAGTATCCAAAACTAGAACTTCTTCATCATAATTGCCAGTGAAAGCCTGATGAATGGCTCCTTGAATCTCATCAATTGTATCTGTCACAATTTGACGAGATACCACCTCAAATCCAGCCTCGCGAGCTAATTCTTCAACTCGGGCCCCACCTTTATCTGTCTCTTTTGTTCTTGTATCAGACACTGTAATCACCGCTACTGTTAGGGGGCGGTCTGTAAATTCCATCATTGCCATATGTATGGTCCTTTCTTTGTAGTACATGCTATTTAATATAAAATCATCAGCCAGTCTATTACTCTTAATAGGCTGGAACCAACATACTAGAAAACGTTTCTCAGATAGCTTCTAATACAGTATAGTAACTAATTATGTGCCATCTTTCAAAGTTTTAATACTCCAACTAGTACCTATATGTATAGTAGCATATCTCCTATCGTAACTCCATAAGAAATGTTAAAGACCAAAAAATTCTTTTACTTCTTTTAACTGACCTTTTGTACAGGACACATATAGTTCGTCTCCACACTGTAATACTGTTGTGTCCACTGGTACAATTGGTTGTCCTCCTCGATCAATGCTGACGATCATAGATCCTCTTGGCATTTCAATATCTTTCAACATCGTATCTACATAGGGGCAAACGACTGATAGACGAGTTTGGAAAAATGTTTGCTCTTCTTCTGCTCCTACAATGCCTTGGCTCATACGAAGTAATAAATTATCATAAATTGGTAATTCTTTCATAAATTCAGCCGTTAAATACGCAATAATGGCCACAGTACCTACTTGGTAAATACTGTGAAAGCTATTTGTCATTTCTAGTACCAATAATATAGCTAACAATGGAGTTCGCATAGAGGCTGCTAACATACCTGCCATACCGCAAATGATAAAACTACTTCCAAAGGCATTCGGTAGCATGTGTAATTCTACTAATATGCTATGCATCAATGCCCCCACTGCTGATCCAATTACAACCATCGGTAGAAATATACCACCTTGTGCACCATTACCATAACAAATGGAAGTTAACACAATTTTACCTATCACAATGTATAGCAATACTTGTAATGTCTGTTGATGAGCAACCATCATGGTTACTACATCATTACCACCACCTAGCAGCATTTGTGAATCTAAGCCTAATAGAGTTACCCCAAGAAATGTTAAAGAAATTTTCCACCCTCTAGATATGGGTAGTCTATCATAGATACACTTTACTCCTACAATCATACGATTAAAAATAACACCAAAGCATCCCACAGCAACTCCTAATATGAAAAGTGTTGTGAAATACTCAATAGGAATACTTTCCATAACAGAAAATCCCAATGACGGTGTTAATCCAAATACTAAAGACGTAATTAAGTTAGATGATATAGTAGCAGAAAATGTAGGAATCACAAGCTTAGGATAAAAACTTTTATGCACTTCTTCAAATACAAAGATAGCTCCTGATACTGGTGCACTGAAGGCAGCAGTCAAACCAGCTGCCGCCCCTGCAGATGTTAAAATCCGCTCCTCACGTAACGAGCTGCCAAACCAATTCGACAAGAGTTTTCCTGTAGCTCCACCTAATTGCACAGAAGGCCCTTCGCGCCCAACAGAAAATCCTACGATACCTGTAAAAGCACCACCAAAAAATTTAGATACCAACGTAGGGAAAGGATTCATATTAAAAATCCCCTTCATTTCTCCTTCAATTTGAGGTATTCCTGAACCTCCCGACAAGGGTGCCCATTTTAGCAAAAGATGACAACACCAACCTAAGATCATCATAACGATAATCCATATAATGATTTGCTCTATCGTGGCACTAGCCATGAATTCATGACGATATTCATTTCCCCAGTGAATGATATATCTGAAAGCAGAGCCAATTATGCCTGCTACAATTCCTATAAGTATACCTTTTACTATTAATAGGAGAAATTCCTCACGATCAAAGGTATTAAAAAATTCCATTTTAGGTTTTTTGAAAATATTATTACGTATAGTATGTATCATATTATCACCTTAGTTACCTTAATAATAGATATAGTATACAAGGTTACGATTGATTTGTCATTATGTAAAATTATCTTCATTATTTCAAGTGTTTTTTTCATGTTGGCTGGAAAGGGCTTGCAAAAATAGTTTTTTCATTGGCAACTTCCTATGTGTTCCTGGCTGTGGATTTTGTGCGCCCTTTGGGCTTCAAAATCTTACGCCAGGAACTAAGCGATGCTCTATGATTTATGCGTCGCTTTGCTCCTTTAAATCATGAGCCCTACTTATCCCAGGCCTTATCAGATATACCTTAGTTAATACTCGATTAATCTGGCTGGAAACGGCTCTCCTCGTACATCATCATTTGCAACTTCCTATGTGTTCCTGACTGTGGATTTTGTGCGCCCTTCGGGCTTCAAAATCTTACGCCAGGAACTCCCCGATTCACACACTTTCATGCGTCGCTATGCTCCTATGAAAGTGGTTCACTGGGGATCCCAGGCCTATGGTATTCTTCCATAGATATTACTTGAGTCATGTTGGCTGGAAACGGCCAGACCAAAATAATATATTGAATAAGAAAATAAAAAAGACGCCTTTCGGCGTCTTCTTTATTTTCTTAATCAGCAACTTCCTATC
>QWCR01000022.1_pt1 | contig 107033 bp, 72 predicted proteins | sample 1972581 | NCBI WGS metagenome assembly QWCR01 (sample SAMN09866703, study PRJNA288562) | Human oral metagenome isolate pre4_saliva, whole genome shotgun sequencing... | isolation source: mouth | host: Homo sapiens | place: USA: California
AAAGGCTCATTTTGTTGACTTTGCTTTTAAGTTATCAAATAGGCGCTCAATCAGTCGCTTGGGCTTTGTGACGATTTCAGCAGTGCCTTTACTCTCAAAGTTCAGAGATAGCTTATGGTCGAAATTAGTGGTTGCTCCTTGTGGGAAAGCTATGCGCACCAAATAAGTTTCAACAACAGCATTATTCATCTGAACCTTATTCATCAAAGGGGAAATACTTACGACCTTTCCACAAAGCAGTCCAAATTCATCATAAGGGTAATCATTCAATTTTACATTGACCAATTGCCCAACTTTTACTTTACCTGCACCTATAGCAGGGATGTAGGCCTCCCCCATAATCTCTCCATGCTGGGGTAGTATGGTGAACAATTCCACGCCTTCTTTCACCATTAGGTTTTCACGCCAAAACCCCAAATAGTCCAATTTCCCATTAGTTGGCGCTTTGATAACGTACTTTTCTTCCCATAAACGCAACTCTGTTTGCAGAAGATTCCGCTTAGCCATCATATCAATATAGGCAGCCTCTAGCTGTTCATCCTCTTCTATGTGACTACGAGCTATTTCTATTTGAGATGTTTTGATTTCTGCTTGTTTCATGAGCTGAGAACTGCGCAAAGAAGCCTCTGCTTCTCCTTGTGTAAGGAGAGAATTTTGTGTTTGCTCCAACTCACTCTTGCTTACAACCTTCTTGCTTGCTAAGATGCTGTCGCGCTCCATTGCTTTCTGGAGGTTATAGAGAACTTTTTCTTTAAACCCTAAGCTGTTAGAGAGCTGTTGTACTACGTCTTTGTTACTCTCAATTTGAGCCTCAATGCTCTTGCGCATTGTTTTATATCTATCAGATTTCATCAGGCGTTCCCAATGCTCAACAGCGATGAGATAGGAATTGTAGCTACCTCCTAGTTCACCTAATTTGAGATTGCTAGGAAGGGTCTTTGGGGAACGCTCTAGATAAGCCTTTAAGAGTTGTACATCGTTATAGCTTGCACCACTTTCTATATAAGCAATTGTTGCATTTTGACTGATGGTTTGATTGGGTTCTTTCAATAGGTGCAAACGACCATTGGAACGGCTCACGAGGCGTAAAGGAGCGTTAGCTCCAGTAATAGAGACTTCACCATCAACCGTGTCTGGGTAGCTTATCAAGAAACTAAGTCCGATAAGCATACTCATCAGTATTGATACTATTAAGGCTACCCACGCACACCATCTTGTTGGCATACGTTCTATTATATCTTGTACTTCTTCGCTACGATTAGGCATAAGGAGTGCTTGAAAGTTTTATTAAAGTTCAGGATAGAGGGTATGATGAAAAAAACTACGATAGCATGTAATTAGTTCTTTTAGTATAGATTGCACTGTGTATTTATTAAGATATTCTTTACGTGCGTTATTTTTTAGTTTTAATCTTAAGTCTGTATTTGTTAGCAGTTGTATTATGCTGCCTTTAAAGGCTTCGGCATCAGGTTTTAGACCTTTTATCTTGTCAAATTGTAGGGGAAATAGTAGAGCATTGGTTTTATCGGTAAAGATTTCACTTAGACCATCAACTTTTGATGCAACAACAGGTAAAGCATGCATTAACATTTCAATCGCAACATAACTACATTGTTCATGCAATGAAGGAATTATACCAAAGGAGCTTGATTTGTACAACTCATACAGCTTCTTCTTTGATATTTTTCCTTTGATCTCTATGTCTAAAGCCCCATACTCATTGAGTATAAATTCCCTGTCTTTAGCAGAAATATTACCAACGAGGATAAGTTTAAAATCATAGCCAAGTTGCTGAATGATTGATAGTGTCGCAAGCATAAACCATACCCCTTTAGATTTTACCATCCTCCCGACAAATAAAATCGTATCCTTCTGTTTCTTGAGAAGTGGCATTTTATGTGCAGATTCATATGTATCAAGGATACCATTAGGAACAACCTTTATCTTATCACTTGAGATATTGTAAGTGTCCATAATATGCTTCTTACCTGATTCCGTAACGCATATTACCAAATCTGAGACACTGTATGCATACTCCTCGAAGCGGTCTTTACCTAAATCGTGGATATATCCATCGATATACGAAGTATATATTTTATTGAATTTAATTTCGTCGGAGTCGTAATTTCCCTTCCAGGGTATAATATGAACATGGGTAATAATCGCTCCTCCTAAATTCTTCTTAAATATAGTTGCAAGCCTCGCAAGGAAAGACACCTGTACATGCCAGATAATGTTTTGCATAGTTGAGAAATAGGTCGATAAAATCCTATAACAATGTAAAAAGTATGCCGTTTGTTTATCGCTATCTGAGAGTAATGCAGGCATATTTTCAGGCATTGGTAGCTCTGCTCTAATATTTCCATTGCGTTTTTTGACTTTGGGGAGACCGTACTTCACGTCAACAATATAAATAAGGTGAACTTTACAGCCTTCTTTCTCTATCCATTGTCTTGAAGTTAGAAAACATTACTACATCTATTTTGTTGATGTCTGAAGCCATTTTGTCATATTATCTAATAAGGTGGTAAATGCTTGTCCTAAATAGAGCTTCGGTTCTTTTCTATGGACGCTAACATAGAGTGGTAAGTAGGATTCTTGATCTTCAAATGAGTGATTTGCGTCGTCAATCGCAATAGAGAAGAAGTTAAAATGCTGGTATTTTAAAAGTGTACACTCTATTCCTTTTTGGTGTTCGATATAATTAAGCAAGTTGTCGTTTTTTGCATAAGCAATAAAGATTGGACAGCGAATACTCTGCAGATATTTTTCCGGGTTATAGCGAATGGCTGCAAGTAGGCGTGCGTCGTTTTTGAATGGTTCTGTTTGACTTTTTACAAATTCTTGCTGTGTTTGTACACCAAAGGATGAATTAATCAAACTCGCATGCTGCTGATAAATCTTAGCCATTTCCTTTTGCAATTCTTTTATTGCCTGCTTATCTCTTGGTTCAGAAGCTAATATGCGAGCTATTCGGTAAATCAAGTACCTAAGGATATTACTTTCTGAATATGAGTGCCACTTAAAAAAAGGAGTGAGACGCGACATAATTTGTTCGTAATACACATGCTCTCCTTTCACCCCCATAGTAGCAAGGAGGAGAATTTCTTTTACCTCCGTGTTTCTTGATGCCTCAATAATGGCGACAGAACCTCCTTCACTATGTCCGATAACGCCCACTGGATGTGATGCGAAACGTTCATCGGTCTTCAGAAAGGCTAAAGCATCATGTAGGTCGTTAGCTGCATCGTGCATGGTATAACGACCTTCGTAAAGCTGATTCCCTAGAAGGGTGTCTGAGTAACTGCGGTTGTCATATCTGAACGTTGTATATCCCCTGCTGTTTAAGGAATCAGATAAAGTCTTAAAGAAGCCAACATAGTCCCGATTGAAAGCTTGTGGTGGCGTTACTAAGACCAATATAGGTGATTGCTGTGGTGCTTCTGCTACTTGTGAAACAACTCCCTGAAGTTTCATCTTCCCTTTGAGTATAGGGAAAGAGACTTCAATTTTTCTAATTGTTTGTGCATCAATGGGCATAATACTGCCTAACAATAAACAGAAAGCAGTAAAATAATACTTCAATTCTTGACATCGAATTAGAGTCTTCATTATCGATATTTGTAAATACAAAACTCCACCCTTCTTTAATAAGAAAGATAGAGTTTATTATATGGGGTAAAACTATTTCCTTTTGCCTGCTTTACCAGCATTATCTCTTAGGTACTTTTCTCCTCTACGCGTCGCATCTTTTTCGAAAGACTGATTTGCATGGTTCTCTGGGTTAGTTAGCACAGAATACATACTTTTCAGCATTGTGGCCGTATAGTTATAATCGGGGTCTTGCTGTTGGAGATAATGTCCGTATTCATGAGCAAATTTATAAATGTCAAAACCACCTTTAAGCCATTCTTTACTGATATGAATCGTGCCATTCAATTGATAAGCTGTATCGTCAAAAACCCAAGAAGTAGAGAAATCAACTCCTTTAAAATGAGTTATTTCCCCAGTGTCTGAGATAAAGTCTACCCCTTCTGCAGTATCTATCAGAGTTCCTCCTGAGATACGGAGACGCTCTCCATTGCGTCCTGCTCCACCAATAAATTGTCTTTGGGCATTAGGTTCGATAAGAGTCAATGTTTTGGATAACTCTGTCAGGTCTTTTTTAGTTAACTTCTTCATTATTTTGATTTTTGATAAAAATGTAGTGATTGGTCTTGCGGAAATGTGACTATCCCTGTCCGCTTATGCAATTGCTGATAAAAGAAAGATATGATATCTTTACGGAGTTGAAGGTTGAGATTACATCGGATTTGTTTTATTTGTTTGTGAAGTATGGTTAAACCTCGAAGTTGAGGGCGACAATTGTTGACTAAAAAGGAAAGTATTTCTTCTTTGATTGCAATAGATGTTTCGCGCTGGCATTTAGAATTCTTTTTTCTGAATCATATATTCTAAATCAAACGCTTAATGGCATTTGTGAGTCATTGGCAAAGAAATTCTGTTATCTTATTTGCAGCCTACTCAACCTCAATAATGATTATGTGCTGGTCTTGGAAGACCGCACGGAGGTCAAAAACGAGGCGGAAGTAGGTAAACTTTCCGTAGTTTCAAACATCGATGAAAAGGGGAAACTCAAGACTGTCCCTGCCGAAGAATCCAACCAAAGCGACTTTTTCAAATTCAATAGTAGAGATGGACTCTTGAAGAACTTCATGGAGAACTTCCTCAAACAGTTCAATGAGCCCAAGCGTTTTGGCTTGTACAAGGTGCTTGCTGACAATGTGGAACAAGGCGTGGCAAATCTCAAAACAATGTTGCAAAACAAGCAAAATCCCGACAATCAGCAGAAGATAAAAGACATTCAGCTCGATTTCGAAGATTACCTTCCTCAGCAGAAGAACGCCACAGCCATCAATCCCGAGCGAGTGGACTGGAAGATGCTTGAAACCTTAGGACTTTCCAAAGAAAAACTCGAACAGAACGGCGAACTCGACAAAATGCTCAATTGGCAGAAAACCAATCTTTTGCCGATTGCCATTCCTGTGGGAGAAACCACCATCCACACCGAAGCACGCCTTGCATTCCGAACAGACGAAGAAGGGAAAATCTCCCTAGCCGTCCATTCCCTAAGAAAAGAACCGCAACTTGACTTTCCCTATATGGGACACAAGTTTTCAAATGAGGAAAAGGAAACCCTTTTGGCAACGGGAAATTTGGGTAAAACCATCGAAGTAACGCCCAAAAACGGCGAGCCTTTCTCTGCCTATGTTTCCATTGACCCACAGACGAATGAAGTTATCGCTTTGCGTGCCGACAGAGTGTCTATCCCCAAGGAAATAAAAGGCGTCACCCTCTCTGACCAGCAATACAAAGACCTCATAGAAGGTAAGGCTGTGAAAGTAGAGGGTATGACCTCGAAGAGTGGCAAGTCTTTTGATGCCACGCTTCAAGTCAATGCAGAGAAGAAAGGTATCGAATTTATCTTTGGTGATAAGAAGAGTTTGCAAGAACGCAAGGCACAACACCAAGAACAAGGAAAAAAGCAAGGCGGAATTCCTCGTAAACTCTGTGGACTCACGCTCTCCGACAAACAGCGCGAATCCTTGAATGCAGGTAGCACGCTCTACCTTAAGAATATGGTAGACAAGGAAGGCAAGAGCTTCAATGCCTATGTCCGTATGGACATGGAGGAAAACCGCCCAAGATTCTATAAATGGAATCCCGACAAGAAGCAAGACAAGGGTAAGGTTGAAGCCGTAGCCGAGGAAAATAAAACTCAGGTTGCTGTCAATAACCACGGCAAAACCAACGAAGCCACGAAAGACCTCAAAGAACCGCTCAAATCCCAACAAACCCAACCCACAGAAGCGCAGCAAGCCAAGCAAGAACAAAAAGCAAAGCGTGGTCGCAAGATGTAACCTATAACCTAATCAATAGAATCCACTATGATAACTTGTATCATTGCCGAAAAGCCCTCCGTGGCGCGTGACATTGCGCGTATAGTTGGAGCAAATCGTAGAGAAGATGGCTTCCTGGAAGGAGCTGACTACCTTGTCACTTGGGCATTCGGTCATCTCATCACCTTGTCAATGCCCGAACAATATGGCTATGGCGCTTACAAAGCAGAGGAACTCCCCATCGTTCCGCAGCCCTTCCAACTTATGGTGCGCCAAATCCGCAAAGGCAAAGACTTTGAAGACGACCCAACCGCCCTTAAGCAACTCACAATCATCCGTTCCTGTTTTGAAAAAAGCGACCAAATCATCGTAGCCACCGATGCCGGACGAGAAGGAGAACTCATTTTCCGCTATATCTATGGCTATCTAGGTTGCCAAAAGCCCTTCCATCGACTTTGGATTTCGTCCCTCACCGATAAAGCCATCCGAGAGGGACTCGCCCAGCTCAAAGCCGGAAGCGCGTATGATGCCCTTTATCTAGCAGGCAAAGCACGCAGTGAAGCCGATTGGTTAGTCGGCATCAATGCCAGTCGAGCATTGTCCATTGCTCGACGCGGAGCCTATTCACTAGGTCGTGTGCAAACACCCACACTAGCTATGATCTGCCGTCGGTATTTGGAGCACCAAGGATTCACGTCCGTTCCCTTTTGGCGATTACAAGCCTTTGTGCAGAAAGACGGTGTCCTTCTTCAGACCACTTGTACAGAGGATTTCGCTACCGAGGGAGAAGCACAGACCGCTTTTGCTACGCTAAGCCGTCAGTCCTCATTGGTAGCCACCTCTGTCAGTCGCAAGGTTGCAGCAATGCCCCCACCTTTGCTTTATGATTTGACAATGCTTCAGAAAGAAGCCAATCGCCAATTAGGATATTCCGCAGACAAGACCCTTTCTCTGGCACAATCTCTCTATGAAAAGAAAGTAACGACCTATCCCCGTACGGGCAGTCGTTACATTAGCCAAGATGTCTTTGAAGAAGTCGATAGTTTGCTGCAGAAACTCGGCACATCACTACCGCATCCACTCAATCCTCACACCGTGGACGACAGCAAGGTGACCGACCACCATGCCCTCTTTCCCACAGGAGAGGGAAATGCACAGACATTATCATCCGATGAAGTAGCCATCTATCAAATGATATGCGCACGCTTTGTGGCAGCCTTCGCCCCCAATGCCCAAGAAGAGCGTATGCAGATAGAACTAACTGATGGCACTCATCGCTTTGTCTGGCGCGGTAAACAAATTTTGTCGCAAGGATGGAAAGCCTATACTTCCCAAGGAGAGAAAACACAATCCGATGAAAGCGAAGAAACCAAGGAAGAACTCCTCGCCGAGCTTCCCAATGTTCAAGAAGGAGAGAACCTCTCACTTGACCACGGAGCAATTACGCAACATAAGACCAAGCCTAAGCCCCTATTTACAGAAGCCACGTTGCTCTCTGCGATGGAAAATGCAGGACGAGAAATAGAAGATACAGACACTCGCAAAGCCATCAGTGATTGTGGCATCGGTACACCAGCCACACGTGCCAGTATCATCGAAACCCTCCTACTTCGTGACTTTATCCGCAGAGAAAAGAAAACACTCCTCCCCACGGAAAAAGGCTTATCCGTTTATGGCATTGTCAAAGACCAACGCATCGCCAATGCAGAAATGACGGGTAATTGGGAACTCGCCCTCTCCGCCATCGAAGCAGGCAAAGCATCAGCCGAGGACTTCTCTACACGCATCAAGGACTATACCACTGAAATCTGTCGTGAACTCCTTGCTTTACAAATAGTGCAACCCCAATATCCCACTTATCGTTGTCCAATGTGCGGTAAGGACACGGTGGGCATCTTCCCCAAGGTGGCGAAGTGCAAGAGTGAAGGTTGCGATTTCCACGTCTTTCGTGAGATATGCGGCGTCACCCTCACCGAAGCGCAGACGAAAGACCTCCTGACGACCAAGCGCACAACTCTCATCAAAGGTTTTCAGAGCAAAGCAGGCAAGAAATTCAATGCCCATCTCATTCTTCGTGGAGATGGTTCCACCGCTTTTGAATTTGACAACACCACATCTAAACCCAAAAGTCGGAAGTAAGCCATAAAAACGTGGGAGATTTCATCAAAAAAGTCCGAGCTTTTTCCGAAAATCTCCCACGTTTTCTTGAAAATAAGCCACATTTTTGGGGAAACAAGCCATCTTTTCTGCGCCCCCTCCCACATCCTTTACCCTCTATTCAATTCTCTCATTTCTTTACTATGTCTTACAACAAAAAAGCTGTATTAGCAGCCAACACAGCAGCCATAGGACTTCTCCTTCGTTTGGAGAAAGAACAACGCAGCGCCACAGAGGAAGAACAGAAAGTACTGCGCTCCTATCAAGGTTTTGGCGGATTGAAGTGCATCTTAAACCGAACCGACCAACCCGATGACATCCGCTATTGGTCAAAGTCCGAACAAGACCTCTTTGCACCCACTTGCGCACTCAAACAACTCATCTATCGAGAAGCCCCCAGTGCCGATATGGCTAAACGCTATTGGGAAAGCATCAAGGCAAGCGTCCTCACCTCCTTTTATACCGACACACGCATCGTCAATGCCATTGCCGATTCTTTAGAGAAAACAGACGTAACCTTTCGCACTTGCCTAGACCCTTCCTTAGGAATGGGGGCATTTGCCGAAACCTTCGCCCCACACGTAGGTCGGGTAGACGCCTTTGAAAAAGATTTGCTCACGGCTCGGATAGCCCAAGCACTCCATCCCCTTGGAGAGAGCAAAGTCACGGTTCGCCAAGCCCCCTTCGAATCCCTCGGTGAGCTAGCTGAAGCGGACCGGTATGACCTCATTACAAGTAATATCCCCTTCGGCGACTTCATGGTCTATGATCGAGCCTACAACAAAGGACAAGACGTCATCAAGAAAGAATCCACACGCGCCATTCACAATTACTTTTTCATCAAAGGACTCAACAGTATTCGCGAAGGAGGAGTGCTGGCTTTCATCACCTCGCAAGGTCTATTAGATGCTCCACGCAATGAAGCCTTCCGACGTTATTTGATGGAAAATAGTAAACTCATCTCAGCAATTCGCCTGCCTGGAGGAATGTTTAGTGAAAACTCTGGAACAGAAGTTGGGAGCGACCTTATAGTACTGCAAAAGCAGTCAGGAAAGAAAATCGGCGAGGGTATCGAGCAGCAGTTCGTTCAAACCTCCGCCGTTCCCAATGGTGATGGCTTTTCCATTGCCTTTAACCATAACTCGCTCTTTGAGGGAGCATGGAACGAGATTTCCCATAGAACCATTGCCACTACTCGAACCATGGGAACAGACCCTTATGGCAAACCCACGTGGGAATATCAATTTGAGGGCGGAATCCAAGAAATGGCTGACAGTTTGTGTGAGCAACTCTCACACGATATAGAAGAACGATTTGACCGCAAACTCTATCACACAGGCGTTGCGATGAGTGAAGAAGAACGCCAAGCCGAAGCCGAAAAGAAACTGCGAAAACTGGGTGTGACCGCAGGATTATCAGCGCAGAAAGAAAAGAAGGAACAACCAACTCCACAAGAAGAAAAGGAAGCAAACGATGCCTACAACCTGATGCCCAAGGCCATTCAAAAGCAATTGCCCAAACTCTATTCCACACAAAAAGAACTAGTTGGCGATAAAACAGCGTATGCACGCTATTTCTTTCCGATGGGAGCTTACACCGCCTACATATTAGAATACGACCCCAAGACCCGAATAGGCTTTGGAGCCGTAACGATGGGTTATGGTTGGGAACTTGGAAATATGTCGCTCGATGAAATGCAAGAAGTGAAGGTACACGGCTTGGGTATAGAACGCGACCTCTATTTCACGCCCTGCAAACTCCACGAAATAGAAGAACTAGAAGACTTGGTGCAAGGACAATTCACCAAGGAAAAAGTACAGATAGAAGAAGCTATTGCGGAGGTAATTAAGGAGGAAATTAAGGAAGAGATTAAGGAAGATACAAAGGAGCAGGAAGAAGTTCCTACAAACATACGAGAAACATCCATATCCGAAGAACCCGCTCCCGAAGGTGTGCCTACATTAACCCTATTCCATCAATATGAAGAGAAAGCAGAGAAACGCCCTGACGTGGAAGCCCCACGCGAGATGAATGGACAAACTGTTTATTTCGATGACGACCACCATCCCATTGTAGAAAGCAACAATGATCAGGAGTATCTGCTCTTTGCTCCCGAGGAATACACGCTGTGGACACAAGAAGTAGAACGTGTCAGTGCAGAACTAAAAGCCAATACCCGCAAGAAGGCAACCGCTAAGACGCAAACAAAGTCAAAGACAAGATCACAGACAACCGCTAAGTCCAGGAAAGCCACGCAAAGCACGACTTCCGAGCCTTCGCTTTTTGACTTTGTCAATGAAGACACCACGCTAAAACCACAGCCCATAGCGGAGGTGAAACAAATCTTTGATGCCAATCCCCGACCATTTCTTTCTGCCCCCGATAGTCATCTGCGTGATGGCTCAATTGTGATGCAGAAAGGACAAGTGGGCTATCTCTCCGACCTCAAGCGACAACCCACCTTTCATCCGATGGACTTGCCCCTTACGCAAATCACACGTCTGAAAGCCTATGTGGAAATTCGTGAGTGCTACCACCGTCTCTATGACTATGAAGCCACCAACCACGCAGAAGATAAAGAAGAGCGTGAGAAACTCAATCGCTTGTACGATAACTTCGTAGCACGCTGGGGAGCACTCAACAAAAAAGCCAATACCGACCTCATCAAGATGGATGCCACGGGAGTAGAAATGCTATTTCTGGAGCGATCCGAACAAGGAAAGTATACCAAAGCCGACATCTTCGACCATCCCACAGCCTTTTCGACCTCAGAACTCACCATTGCTTCCGACCCTTTGGAAGCACTTGGTGCTTCCCTCAACAAATATGGCAGTGTCGAGCTCGGTTATATGTCTTCGCTGCTCCCCGAGATGGAAGAAAGCGATATCATCTCCGCTCTTGAAGGACGCATCTACTATAACCCAGAAATCGAAGGTTACGAAGTCGCAGACAAATTCATCTCAGGCAATGTCGTCGAAAAAGCAGAGCGCATCAGTTCTTGGCTCTTAGACCATCCCAACCATGAAGAAGCCCAACAGAGTTTGGCAGCCCTCATAGCCGCCAAACCCACTCCCATTCCTTTTGCAGAATTGGACTTCAACCTTGGTGAACGCTGGATACCCGCAGGTGTTTATGGACAATTTGCCACAGAGTTTTTCGGTACAGACCTAAGGGTAAGCTATCATCCCAATATGGACGAATATACCATTGGTTGCGACCACAAGAACGGTAATATCTTGCACAAGTATGCCGTGCAGGGAGAGTTTCGCAAATACGATGGTTTGCATCTTCTTAAACACGCCTTGCACAATACTATTCCCGACATCAGCAAAAGTAAGGAAGTCATCGACCCCATCACTGGAGAAGAACGCACCATCAAAGTGCGTGATGGAGAGAAAATCCAACAAGCCAATAGCAAGATTGAGGAAATCAGACAAGGATTTGTGGATTGGTTAGGCAGACGTCCCGACAGTTTCAAAGAACAGCTGGCTCATCGCTACAACGAACTCTTTAATTGCTTTGTTCGTCCAAACTTTGACGGAGGGCATCAGAGCTTCCCAAACTTAGATCTCAAACGATTAGGCATCCCTGACTTATACAAGAGTCAAAAAGACGCTGTTTGGATGCTCAAAACCAATGGCGGAGGCATCTGTGACCACGAAGTAGGAGCAGGAAAGACCCTCATTATGTGTACAGCTGCCTATGAAATGAAGCGATTAGGGATAGCCAACAAGCCCATGATTATAGGACTCAAAGCCAATGTCTTTGATATTGCCGATACTTTCAGAAAGGCATACCCCAATGCGCGCATACTCTATCCCGGTAAAGATGATTTTACCAAACAAAATAGACAGCGCATCTTTGCCGACATCAAGAATAATGATTGGGATTGTATCATCTTGACCCACGAACAATTCGGAATGATTCCGCAGGCTTTAGAGGTGCAAGAAGCCATTTTCCAAAAGGAAAAGGACTCCATAGAGGAGAATTTAGAGGTATTGCGCAGAGAAGGCAAGGACATTTCCAAAGCTATGCTCAAAGGCTTGGAGAAACGCAAACAGACGCTCGAAGTGAAGCTGCACGAGATACAAGACAGTATCGCCGAACGCAAGGATGATGCTGTGGATTTTAAGATGATGGGCATCGACCATCTCTTTGTAGACGAAAGTCACCAGTTCAAAAACCTCATGTTCAACACTCGGCACGACCGCGTTTCCGGCTTAGGAAATCCCGATGGTTCTCAACGCGCACTCAATATGCTCTTTGCCATTCGCACCATTCAAGAACGTTCCGGTAGAGATCTGGGAGCAACATTTCTCAGTGGAACGACGATCAGCAACTCACTAACGGAACTTTATCTCCTCTTCAAATACTTGCGTCCACAAGCTCTCGAGAAGCAAGGCATCAACAGCTTTGATGCGTGGGCAGCTGTCTTTGCCAAGAAGAGTACAGACTACGAGTTTTCCATCACCAACGAAATCATTCAAAAAGAACGCTTCCGTACCTTCATTAAAGTACCTGAGCTTGCGAGTTTCTATGCGGAGATATGTGATTTCCGTACTGCCAAAGATATTGGTATTGACAGACCCGAAAAGAATGAAATCTTACACAACATACCACTGACACCCGAGCAGGAAGTTTTTATCGACAAGCTGATGGAGTTTGCCAAGAGTGGCGATGCAACACTTTTGGATAGAGAACCCTTGAGTCAAAAAGAAGAAAAGGCAAAGATGCTTATCGCCACGGATTATGCGCGCAAGATGAGCTTAGACTTGCGCATGATAAACGAAAGCAAGTATAGTGACCACATTGATAACAAGGCATCTCACTGCGCCAAGGTGCTCAATGACTACTACCAAAAATACAAGGAGCAGAAAGGAACGCAGTTTGTCTTCTCAGATTTGGGAACATACAAGGCTGGAGAATGGAACGTGTATTCAGAAATCAAGCGCAAACTAGTAGAAGACTACAACATTCCAGCCCACGAAATTCGTTTTATCCAAGAGTGCAAGAATGAGAGAGCCAAGAAAGCGATGGTAGATGCGATGAATCGTGGAGACATCCGTATCATCTTTGGTTCAACTTCTATGCTCGGCACAGGAACAAATGCGCAACAACGTGCCGTAGCCATCCATCATTTGGACACTCCGTGGAGACCTTCAGACCTTGAGCAGCGCAACGGACGAGCTGTGCGCAAGGGAAACCTCATTGCCAAGGAGTTTGCCGATAATAAGGTAGATGTAATCATCTATGCCGTAGAGCGATCGTTGGATAGCTACAAATTCAATCTCCTACACAATAAGCAACTTTTCATCAATCAATTGAAAAGTAACACCCTTGGCGCAAGAACCATTGATGAAGGTTCGATGGATGAAGACAGCGGTATGAATTTTTCCGAATACGTAGCTGTACTTTCGGGCAATACTGACCTTCTGGAAAAGGCAAAGCTCGACAAGAAGATTACCGCTTTGGAATCAGAGCGCAAAAACTTCATGAAAGAGCGTGATTCGGCTTCTGGAAAACTTTGTGAACTTCAACATTCTGTAGATTTCCATTCCTCACGAGTGGCAGAAGCCCAAAATGACCTCGCACAATTTGAGAAACGCGTGATGCGAGATGGCGAAGGTAATGCGGTCAATAAATTAGACATCAATGGTGTTTCGGATAGTAGCGATATGAAAGCAGTGGCTGCACGCTTGCAGGAAATAGCTGAAAAAGCGCGCACAGAAGGAGAGTATCACAAGATTGGTACGATTTATGGTTTTGACATCTTGGTCAAAACAGAGAGTTCGATGAAAGACCTTTTTCAAGGCTCTGTCAATCGATTCTTTGTCAAAGGAGAGGGTAGTATTCTCTATACGCACAACAACGGCAAACTAGCCAGTGATCCCAAACTAGCTTGTCAGAACTTTCTCTCTGCACTCGAGCGCATACCGAAAGTCATTGCCACTCACGAGAAAGAACTCGCCAAGGCTACAAAAGATATTGACGTCTACAAAGCCATCTCCACCGGAGTTTGGAACAAGGAGGATGAGCTGCGCAGCATCAAAGCCCAAGCAGCAGAACTTGACCGAAAGATTGCGCTAACGCTTAATCCTCCATCGGAAGAGAATGTAGCGAAAGAAGGGCAACAGACAAGGAATACGCAGGAGCAGAGCGGACAGCACCAGAGCATTGAAAATGGGAACACCGCTGGTTCTCCATTAGATACTTCAAATACGTTTAAGTCTGCTTCCACCTACGCTCAAACTTCCACTATACCAAAAGAAGAGAAACAGGATATCATGAGCAAAGTAGTGTTCAGTAGACCAAAGATGAGATAGTGTTTTCCCCTTTTTCTCTTCTAAGCCCTTATAAAATTAAAAACGCCCCTCAAGTATGCTGTCTTTCGACTCGCCTGAGGGGCTTATTATCGTTGAGTTATAGAACTGCCAAGCCTTAATCGTGATGCAAAGGTAGTGTTTTACGTCGAATAGATTGAGACCTAGGTGAAATTACCGCTCATTTCTCCCTGATTGTTCATTCAATTCAAGCCATATTGGGCTATGTGGGTTCTGACAAAGGCTGGCTGATTTGCGATAAGAACTGAGAGCTTTTCTGGAAAAGTGGAGCACTCGCAACGCTTCATTTGCTTTAAGAAATACTTGATTACTTCTATCACTCCTCCGATGAGCTGAGCATAAGCCGGAATGTGCAGCGCACCATTACTTGGAAGTGCCTTGGGAAGGTGAAGGTCATAGGCATTATGCCCGTGAGCACAAGCATTGCGTAATCTTCTGAGAGCCGCTAAATAGCGTTCCATCATTTTAGGATTCCGAATACCAAACTCCTCTGCTATCTTGACTTTCATCTTATGATCCAAAATACCTGAGTAAAGCCGACACAAATCTCCAAAGGTGAAAAATTCGATGGTCTTCCACGCAGGAGCATATCGGTCGTTGGGATATTTACGACAATGTTTTTTTATCACCTTATTGTTTTTAATCATCGTAGGGTATATCTTCTTGATGTGTTTTCTGACGTCGACATTGACCACTTGTGCGTCCATAAACCAGGTAGGATTGGTGAGATGAGCATTGGAAACGAAGTAGATAATACGTGTTTTGAGTGCAAATTCAATGTCATTAAGGTAACACACAAGGAGGCTGCGCAAGTTCTTATCAAACTTGTAGAGTTCGATAATATCTTCAAATCTAGTCCCCTCCTTAAATTGATGGGGATGCTGTCGATCTTGTAGCTCTTTTTGTTCGAAATGGAACCAATAGAAGCCTAAGCGGTAATATCCTACATTGAGGAGAAAATCTTTGGCCAAAGCCTCATTCTCCAACAACATTCCTCGCTTTCTGAGCTTCTCAATTTGCATTGTAATCTCTGTGGCGGTCTTCATATAAGAAAAAGAAAAAGGGATGCTCGCTCGGAACATCCCCCCCTGATGGGTTATCCATTTTATAGTGCAATCCAGGGAGCTTGTCCTGGCGGCACTTAAATTTATTGCAAAGATAGGTAGAAAGTTTGGAAATACCAAGGGAAAGGGCAAAAAAAGTGCCACAATCTTATTTCCGAGGAGTATTTATATCCCATCTAGATAAAGAAATAGAAGAATTACTCTATCTTTGTGGCTTTTGAATTACCCAATGATGAGATAACACTTTACGCATTCTTGTTCCATTGCATGAGACGCTATAAAATAAAAAACGCCCCTCAAGTATGCTGTCTTTTGACTCGCCTGAGGGGTTTATTATCGTTATTTATAAAGCTCGCCAGCCTTTAGCTGCTGTTTCACCTGAAACAAGAAAGATTGCTTATATTCAATATTCCCAAATGGGCTCTTTCTCCCAATCATAGGGAAATCCAAGCTTTGATGCTAATATGGCTGGATATGACTTTATAAAAGCAATTACTTTATGCTTAAACTGACCTCCTTCCCCCAAAGCATTGCACATATAGAGTAGAGAGACTATGATTGCATAAGGCTTCTTGCGGGTGAGTTCATCAATCGGAGTTGTAAGCCATAAGCCTCTTGGATTACTTGGAAGCATCGGTTTCTTTACCATTGTACGTCCCAAAAGTCGTGAGTGATGAGCAACGAGGTTTCTTAAATAGGTTATTGCCTCTAACCAACTAGAAAGTTCGCTATGCACATTTAACCCAAAGTCATTAGCAATACGTGCCTTCTCAGGGAGCTGGTGATACAAGTTTTTGTATATCTTTGAAAGTGTACCGAAGCTGGCAAGTTCAAAGATAATCCACGAGTCGGGATCTTCTTTTAAATCAGTACATATTCGACCGTCCCAAACTCCATACTTTGTTTTGAACTCCTTGACGAAAGGCTCATTACTACGTAGAAATTCGGATTTCAAAGTTGCAATTTGCTTTTGAAAGATTGTTTGGTCTTCAAATAGAAAGGGTTGAGTATAGAATTGACCACTATAAGATTGTGAAAGATGATATATCAACTTTGTTCTTAAAGCTACTTCTATAGTCTCTATTGCACCAAAGAGCAAGATTCGTAATTCCTTGTCATATTTATAGCGAGTGATAACTTCCTTAAAGTCTGCATTATTTCTAAAGAGGTGTATCTTTTTATCACTTTGCATGTCCCACCAATATCCTTTTAGGCGATAGTAACTGATATGACTTAGTAGATGATAAGCTTCTAACTCATAATCAATTTTCATACCCCTTCTTTTTAGAAGCGCAATTTGCTCACTAATAGAGCGTGATTTCTTGTTAGACATAAAAAAAATGACTCGCTGGCAGTTCTTACGGTATGCCAAGCGAGTACTGTTATCGTTAGATGTAGGCATAACCTACAATCAAGTGTCATTACTATTTCAGTGCAAATATACGGAGTTTTCTTGAACAGACAAAACTTTTTCCTTTTTTTTTTGCTTGTGCATTTACCAGTTTTCTCTTCTTTTGAGCATCGCATCCACCTCCTCTCGAAGGAAAAGTAACCTGCCATTAGCTTTGAGATAGGGAATCTTTCCTTGCGACACCCAATTATAGATGGTCTTCTGCTCAACTTTGAGGAGCTTGGAAACATCAATGATGTCGAGGTACTCTGGTCTGAGAGGAGGATGAACGGTAGTTGCGCGTTCTTGCTCTTGCAAAGCAACCAACTCATCAAGTTTAAGTTCCATCTGCAAGAGCTTCTGAAACAAATTCCGAAATTGTTCTTCGGTATAATGCGGATCTAGATAAGGCATGTTTTTCTTTGTTGATAGTTTCCTTGGCTATCCTGAATGAGGATACCTTGTTCCTTCATATAAGCAATATATTTTTTAGCTGTGCGGTCTTTTATGTCGAGTTCTCGCATCAAAATCTCACAGAGCTGTTGGTAAGAAAGACGTGTTGCAGAGCGAAAAGCACCACGTACGACAGCATGGAGTTCGTTGCTCTTTCGTTTATCCTTGTCTTCCTTAGACTTCTCTCCTCGATAAACGTGCATATCGAGAGCTTTGTCCCAGCCAAATAGCGTCATAGGTACATCTAATGGACTTCCATCACGCACTTTCAAGGCTTTCACTACCGAGTATTCAGGGTTTTCATCTTTCTCAATGGAGAGAATGCCAGCTGCCTTTCGCTGTAGCTCAGAACCGATATGCCCTCTCAGTTTGATACCATTCGGCACAAAGTGAAGCACACAGATAATGCACGTGTTGTAAATACCTGCCAAGCGGTAGAGTTCATCGACAATGGAGATGCTCTCTGTTTCATCATTAGCGGAGCGAATGAGATCGGCTATGCCGTCAATAACTACGAGATGTATTCCCCCATGTTTGTGATGAAACAAGTCCATACTTTCACGAATGAGTTTTAGTCTGTCCTTTCGAGAGAGAGAAGCGAGATAAAGCGAATGATAAAACTCTGGAACGGCTGTTAGCGAAGCTCTCCGAAGTGTCTTGCCTAGATTTTTGTGAAGTTGCGCCTCTGATTGCTCGGTATCATAATGAAGCACTGCCAAGCCCCTGGGGTTGGGCGTTACCTCAAGCCCGAGCGTTTGTTCGGTATCTAATCGCTCTGCCCCTAGTGTGCCAGCAAGGATAGCTGCAATGTAGTTACTTTTACCCGTTCCTTCTCCACCAGTGATACAGAAGAGATTGTCTTGTGTACCGAGAGGAACGCCATTGACGGCTATCACCGACTTCGAAGCATCAGGTGGATTATCATAGTCTATTTCACACGAACGTAGCATCATCATAGTTTGCGTGTACATTTGAGAGAGCATATCTGCTAGTAAAGCTCTTAGCTCTTCTTCTGTTCTCCCAAGGGCAAAGAAATCAGATATGTCTTTTTCACTCTTAATACCCTGCAAGGGCAAAAGCAATGTGAGTACATTATATTGTGACAGTTGGTCTACTTGTCGTTGCGCTTCACGAACTCCAGTTTCATCTGTATCGTATAAAATGATGATGTGTCGAAATCGTAACTGAAGACTTTCTATAACATTTTCTGGTATGGTGGCAGTCTCGCTATTGAAACAGATAGCGTGAAAATGATGTGCAGACAATGAAAGAACATCCTTTTCTCCACCTGTTATGAATAGCATATCTCCTTTATTGGGCAACTGTTCAAAACCGAAAATATAGTCTTCTCGCTTTTCACCTCCATAAACGAAACGAAGTTTACTAAAGGGTCGATACACTTTGACAAAGTCTCCCATCATATAACAAAACATTGGTTCGTCTTGGCTTGAAAGAAGGGTGTACGTCTTACCTTGATTGGAAAGAGCTTCGTAGCGTACAAGAGACTTAACATTGTAGCGTTGTAAAGTCTTAGTTGTGATGCCATACTTCAGCCAATAGGAAAGCTCTGAAGTCTGAAAAACTTGCTCGTAGCACTTATACCACTTCTTATCATTGTCTGTTTCTGTCATTCCCTTATTCTCCTTCTTTTCATTGTGCAGATTTTTATACTTGCGGATAGGATGAGGTGCAGGAGTTTGTTTATCGTCAATTCTCAAATTGAGTTGCAAATCTCGAATGATACTTGCCAGCACTTTGGGAAACTCTGTTCGAACATCAAGTCCAAGCATCATAGCAGCGAACCAAAAACAATCTCCAGAATAGAAATCATTTCCGAAATCCTTCATACGATAACATTGTTGCTTGACATCAAAATAGATGTTGCATGATGCTTTGTGGTCATCATACAAAGGGTTACGAAAATTTCGTTTGAGGACAAAGTCAATTGGCATGTAAAAGCAGAAGACTTCAAGTCCTCGATTCGTACAATCTAAGATTTCATCTTTCAAACTCATAACCCTTCAATATGTTTCTCTGATTCACCCATATATCCTTTAAGAAGTCCGTCCTTATAGGCATTTAGCCGTTGCAAGGCTTCAAGCCTTCTAAAACCTTTGAATGTAGCCCTGCCTGTTTTTACAGCAAGATATAGACCTTTAAACGGATAGACAATATGGTTACTTGATATGTATCGGTAAGGAACAAGGTTAGCATCCCTCCATCGAGCAAGAGAAGCCTTAGAAATACCTAATAGTCGAAGTATATCTATCGTACTGAGCTCTATTTTGTCTTCCAATACTTCATAGTCGTTTTTCAGTTCATGGATGAAACTGGCAACATCGCGTAGTTCCTCATGGATGGAACGTAGTTCATCATAGATAGATGTTGATTCATTGTTGAGATTGTTGTTTTTCATAACGCTGAATGATTTCGGTTAGACTATCGCGTAGGAATCTAGCAAGTAGTATCATCTTTGAAGATAATTCTATTTTTAGCAATACTTGCTTGAAAAGCTGCCAGACTTCTTGAATGATATTCTGTTCCATTTGCTGGAACATGATGTGTAAAAAGTCGGTTCTACTAATTGTATAAACACCCACATTTTCGTTTTTTAGCTGTCGGACCAATGACAAACTATCCAAATGCTCAAGATCCTTTCGTTCAACATGAAGAATGATGGTATCCTTATCAAATGCAGATGAGCATTCGGCATAGGTACTTAGTCGTACATCTTTTTCTAAGCGACACATCCTATCAAAATTAGAAGCGTCTTTTTGTGCCTTCGCATAAACTTCTTTCGGGTTCTTGCTTTGAAATAAGAAATCTTCGTGTGTTGGTGAAACAATGATGATGCGCCCTGTTTCTAATATTTGCTTCTTGGGGGTTTTTGCCATAAGTGGTATTTTTATGTGCAAAGTTCAGACACGAAATCGTTTTCTAACGAATATAAAAACACCATTTTTTGGTAATATAAAACTAAAAGCGATCTTTCATTCTCTACATCATTTGAGCTACGAGATGACCATCGGTGCACGGTGCAAGACCCTATATATATAAGGGCTTGCACCGTGCACCGAAAATTGTAGCCAAAACTTTTGTAACAAATTTATCCTGAATAATTTGGAGATGGTTCATTTTGTTTGTACTTTTGAACCTGAATAATGCAGGCGCATTTTTTCATGAGCAGTATCTGTGCATACTCTCAAAATACTCTGTTGTGGCTACAATCTGGCTACAGAAGAATAAACAAAGACGTATAAAACGTTACGATACAGGGAGTTGCAAATTTTGGTTCATAATCCTCTCTCTCCGCAAAGCGGCTTCAAGATGACTTCATAATGGTCGTCAAAGCAGCTTTCAAAATTAGCGTAAATCGTTGTAAGTATAAGTCTTACAACGATTTTTCTTTGTATATAAGCCTACACAGTGACGGCTAAACCCTAGGTTTTGATAGTCATCATTCGGTCAAATTCTGCTACATAAACTGCTACACAAAATAATGCTACAGAAAAAGTGTAGCAGTAAAGGCAAAAAGAAATGCTATTTCCATTGTTGCGATATGATAGATTAAAGGAAACTCCTCCCACCAACCCAGCAAGGAGATGGTGGGGGAGAAGGTTAGTGACGTTTAGAGCCAATCTTATGCTTTGTTTTTACCTTAGTTCTCTGTGAGTGTTCTTTTTTCTGCTTGTCCACAAATTGGTAGAATTTATAAGGGTCAAGACAAGCACCAATCTGACCCTCCCCAATGTTAGCCCAAGTACGCACTTCTTGGATAGCCTCTTTACGTGCTTTCCGACTCGTGATGGGCGACTTCTTGAAGAGAGCCATACATTTCTTCCAAGCGGTTTTACCATCGTAGAGGCGACGATAGCCATAAGCTAGCCATGTTATGAGAGAATCGCAAGGGTGTTCAGCAAAGCGAGCCTCGTCTATGCTTAGCGCTTGTCTGAATTTCTCTTTGCCACGTGGAGTATCATTAGCACAATAGTAGTGGTCGCCCAGATGAAACAAAAGGCAAGATTGGTTAGCGAAACGTCCATCGCGTTCAAGCTGTTCTAACATGTGGAGAGCTTCCGATTGTCGACCAGCAACATCGAGGAGGAAGGCTTTACTAGAATAGGCTTCCCAAAGAGAAGAGTCTAGCTGTATGGCATGATCAAGAATCAGAATCAGTGAATCCGTCTTGCCATTGGATGTCATGATCTGTGTGCTTTGCACAAGTCGCTTTGCTTCTTCTCGATTGTCTTTTTGCAAATCATGCATGCTTACCATGCTCATACAAAGCACAGCCAACAGAAGAGTGAGTAAATGTTTCATCGTAAATGAAGTGTTTTAGTGAAACGTTTTCTTGAAACAAACGAGCAAGTCTAAATCGTGAAAATGTTTTGGACTATGTCATGTCGGCGAAAACGTCTTTTGAAAAGGAGTATAGGTAATAGCTACTTTTTCGATGGTTTTGGAGCACCAACTCTACCCTCAATGATTGTCTTGTGAATCCGAGAACCGCTTAGAGGGGATGAGTTAAGCTTATTCATCAGGAGCCTTAATTAAGGGATATCCATTTGCACAATTGCTGGTGAGCAATGTGTCTATTGTGTTCACGTCAAAGTTCACAACACAATATAGTTCTGGATTGTCGTTGAGGTTGAGATAAGTGATTTTGTGCTGCTGGTCGTAAGGGAGACAAAGACGAATCGACAGCAATTCACAATGCTCTGCATTAACATGACGAATGCTAGGAGGAAGCACTAGACGCTTCACACGATTATAAGCAACATCTAATTGCTCTAACTTTGGAAATAGCTCTGGATAGAAGCCTACAAAGCGTCTAGTCCCTATATCAGTAGATGATTTGGGCATGTTTATCATAACAAACTTCATGTTGTTGTGGCTGATATTAAGAAATACCAAGTCTTGAGGAAACAGAAGAGCATTGTCCAAACTTCGTATCTCATTGTACGAAATATCCAGCGTATCTATATGATACATGGATAGATTAGGCATAGTCTTAAGCTGTTGATGGCTAAGATCGCAATACCCGATATGACTTCCTGCAGGAAATTCGTAGAGAGCTTTGAGTCCTTTGACTGGCGTCTGGCTACCATTGAAGTCTAAGAATAGCACAAACAAGAAGATAAACAAGATATTCATTGGAAGTAGTCTAGATGGTTATATAGATCATATTTCAAACCGATTTCTTCCCCGCGGCGCTGATTGTAATCAAGTCTTTTGTGCTCAGCTGGCGTACCTTTTCTTATAATACGTAGCGTTTGAAGAGGCATCCAAGAGTAGACCCTGAGTACGATTGGTGACAGACGAGGATTGTAACTGATATTTGCTACAAGAATACGAGACGTTTCGCAATTCAAGTGCATATTATGCTCTATGTAATGTACCAAATCGTTGTAAGATAGATCGAGCAGGTCCATATTCCGAAACAAAGGAATGAATGCTGTTATTCTGTTGTGTGAGAAATTAAGCACCCGAAGGTCTGGAGCATAGAGTTCATTCCATACGATTGTGTCGGACAAATGATTATACGACACATTGAGCTTTTTCAAAGCGATTGGAAGATTTCGCATATTGATACTCCTAATGTTATTGTGCGAAAGGTTGAGCGATTCGATATCGTACATAGAGAGTATCGGAACTTCTGTGAGATTTTGTCCTGATAAATCAAGGTATTTAATGTGAGTTCCCCATGGCAATTGGTAAAGCTTAGCAAGTTTATCTGCTCCAGACGAATCTTTTAAGCTGAAAGATAAGCAACAGAAGAAAGAAAGCAATAAGCCAAGTCCAAGCAAGGTGGTACGAAGCTTATGAAGTGCAAGAGACTTAGTCATAATTTATCGGAGTATTAGAAACATTTGGTATTCTCTGATTGCCTCACTGATTGCCCCATGGTCATATTTGAGCATATAAAAATGTTCGCGGTCGGGATTGAATGGAGCATCTGCCCCAATGAATCCTCCCTCCAGCACCAATAACGGTAACTGGTGATTGATCAAGCAAGATTTCAATAAAGATATTGCTTCGTTTTCTAGTTTCTTTTCGCCTAGCAACGTTGCTGTTTTCATGTCAGGCTGCAAGTACGCATACCAAGAGAATCTTGTCGTCTTTAATTTTCCACAAAAATAGAAAAATCCTTCCATTCAAACAAATGATTAAGTTGTTTTGGCGTAAAAAAAATTCTTCCTCATATTCCCCCTTCTCTTCCTGCCTTATCCTCATCCTCAGAAGTACACACCAAGGTAGTTAGCGTTTGGAGGGGAAATTCCTCGAAAAAAAGAATTTGTGCAAAATATTTTATAGTTGTGAATGAAGAATAGCTATCCAAGTTGTAACTTTGCAGATGGAGCGTAATATCTGTAATTTGTACAAAGAGATATTATGAGGAATGCACCCCAATCGATGAATAAATCTGTGAGGCTGGCGAAGAACATGGCAGACTTCCGTGTGCTATCCTTTGCGGATGTGAACAACCGATGGAGGACAATTTGTAATCAATGAAACAACATCGTATAAATAAGCCAAGGCTTTGGAACTGAAGTTGGACGGTTCGCAAAGTGTAGGTCTGAAAAACATAAAGAAGATGGCAATTCCTATCGATAACAACCTCTTTCAAGATGTGCAAGACTACATCGCACAAAGCGAAACTTTGTCGTCTAAGCAGGTGAAATCTAACCTTGAGGAAGAAAAACGACAAAAATATCTGTACATACAGGTGAGCACCTCGTTAAACAGCCTAGATATTCACTACGAATACTATCAAGGGCGCGTGGAACTCCATTTTGAAGGGAAGTATGCTGATGATAGCTTCCGAGACTTTAAGGACCACTTGATAGCGTCCACCAGCAGCAATGAGTGTTTGAACTGGAAAGATTGGCAAAAACGCGAAAACGACCGCTGTGTTTTAGAACGAGAAATAAACTCTGCGGAGGATTTGTGTCAGGCTTTTTCAGACATGATTGATATCTTCGATTCCTTGATAAAGCAGTTTACGGATTCACCTAAAACGTCATCACCTAGTCAAGTTGCTGCGCAGCAGGTGGCTAATCATGTCTACGAACTTCAAGAGGAGCAGACTGGGCAGTTGGAAGTAAAAATCCGTAAAGTGGGCGAGTTGTCCTTCGACAAGTTGATCATCCCTCCCTATCAAAGACCCTACAAGTGGACCGCAAAGAATGTCAATCAACTGATTTCCGACCTTCTTACCTTTCAACATCAGCAGCAGTATCGCCTCGGCACGCTGGTGTTGTACAACGATGAAATCGTGGATGGTCAGCAACGTATCATCACCTTGGCTTTGCTGATTCGAGTCATGTTCGAGGCGTTGCCAGAGGGATCAGTCAAAGACAACTATCAACAGCAGCTGGAGGGGGTTAAGACTTTTATGACATCGAAGAATGTCGCTTTTACCCATCGCTACACCTTGCACAATGTCGTTGAGAACATCCACACCATCCAGCAACGTCAGGCAGACTTAGACCAGCAACTTTTGGATTTCCTATTGAACAAGTGTGAGTTTGTGGTGGTGCGTTTGGGCAGCATATCAGAGGCGTTCCAGTTTTTTGATGCTCAGAATGCGCGTGGCAAGGATCTTGCCCCACACGACCTGCTCAAAGCCTACCATCTGAGAGAAATTCCGTCGCTCACCGAGGAAGATAGCCACAATATTGACGAATGGCAAAAGCAGTCCACCGACTTTTTGAAGGAACTTTTTCTCATCTTGTTTCGCGCCAAACGATGGTCGCATGGCAAGACGGCAAGATATTTTACGAAAGACCACACAGAGATGTTCAAAGGCATCTCCTTGATCGATGGCAAACGCTATCCCTTCTATCAGATGGAAATCATCGCCCATCTGTTTACGACGATGTATAATCAAGACCCCGCCCGGATGATCGACCAGCAGCGTATCGAATATCCCTTCAATCTCGATGATCAAATCGTCAATGGAGGACGTTTCTTTGATATGATTCGACATTATGCAGCTTTGTATCAGCGGATTCGCAATTATCGAGATACCTTGCCAGATGGAAGCCGTGCGAAAGAGATAATGAAGACGGTCAAAGCCTATAAAGGCTGCCAAAGAACGGGCGATAGGTATGTGAGAAGCATGTTTTACACGGTGCTGTTGTACTACGTAGACCGCTTTGGCGAAGAAGAACTCGATAGAGTGGTGCCCCAATTCTTCATTTGGGCATACAAACTGCGTCTTGAACTCTCTGCCGTGCGTTTAGCGTCTGTGGACAATTACGCTGCGCAGTGGGGGAGCATGTTCAGACATATCCATGAAGCCAAAACACCCTATGACCTCATCAATGTCTACATCGAAGGAGTGGAAAAAGGTAAATGCTCTGGTTGTGAGGAGGTAAAGAATATATTCACACAATACAAGAAGTACTATGGCTAAGAATGATCTATTAAAGCACGCGACCTTGAACATCAGGGAATTTCTCAGTGAGGGGAAATATGTGATTCCCATTTATCAGCGTAACTATGACTGGGGAGAAAGAGAAGCCTTGCAGTTGTTGGAAGACATCTCCGACTATGCGCAAAAGAATAAGGAACAGAATAAGAAACAGCCTTATTACATCGGTTCGGCTGTGGTGTTTCTTCGCACAGCCCATGGAGAGACGTATTTCGAAACGATAGATGGTCAGCAGCGTTTGACGACGTTGACCATTCTCGCCTGCTTATTGAAGCATCAGGAGAAAGCTGGCTGGTTTGAAAAGCCCAATTTGTCTTATGACCATCGAAAAGAAGCCGATGAGGCGCTCATGATGCTTGTGAATGGACAGCTTTCGCAGCATCCGTCTGCGCAGAACATTGTGAGCGTATATCGTTTGCTTGAAAAGCATCTGCAGCCTATGCTTACTGCCAAAGAACTGGATTTGGAAACCTTTGCCGACTACCTTTTTGAGAAGGTGATTATTCTTCGAATCCCTGTGCCGCAAGACACTCAGTTGAATCATTATTTTGAAATCATGAACACGCGTGGGGAGCAACTCGAGAAGCACGAGGTGCTCAAAGCGGTGTTGATGGGCAAACTGGATCGTGAAGGGCATCACCTCTTTCATCTGATTTGGGAGGCTTGTTCAGATATGAGTGCTTATGTGCAAATGAACTTCTCGGTTGATATGAGAAATGTGCTTTTCAACGATACATGGTCCAAACTGCAGTATAAATCTTTCGATGATTTGCTTATAGCCCTCCCTCGAAAGGAAAGCGACAACACAACAAGCGGTGAAGACGGTGCACCACACACCCTAGAGAGTCTTTTCACAGATGCTGATAATCTTTTCAAAGATGCGAAAAGCCATAAAAGCCATCACTTACCTAGTGATGGAAATGCAGACAAAGGAAAGTCAGAACGCTTTGGTTCGATCATCAACTTCCCCAACTTCTTGTTGCAAGTGCTCAAGGTGTGCTATCACGGTCGTTTCTTCAATCAGAAAGTGGATGCTCAAATCAGACTCGATGACAAAGCCTTAATTCCCATCTTCCAAGCAGTGCTTGAGTCTCTAAAGACCGAAGAGGAAAAGAAAGACTTTGTGAAATACTTCATCATGCAACTCCTCTTGTTGCGAACGCTCTATGATCGCTATGTCATCAAGCGCGAATATGTCAATGGCACAGAAAGCTGGAGTCTGAAAAAGCTGAAGTATGACACCAACCATAAGACCGGGAGTTATGTCAATACCTTCTCTTCGAGCGACAATGCGGAAGACGCAGAGCCTGAAAGCGACATAGGCAAAGAAATCCGACTGCTGGAGGCGATGTTTCACGTTTCAGCTCCAACACAGATTTATAAGCATTGGCTCAATGCTGTGCTCTATCATGTGCATACGACTGATTCCATAAAAGCTGATTCTCTGCGCAATCGGTTGTATGATTTGGCACGCTGTTATATGCTCGATGTTTACCTCGCAAAGGACGGTAAAAAATATAGTTTTGAAGAGATAGTCTATCGCAAAGAGGGAATGCCCCAAAATCATATTGACGATATAGATTGGGGAGCCATCAACCAAGGCTGCAATGTTCAGAATTTCATCTTCAACTTCTATGATTTCATTCTTTGGAAAAAGGAGTTAGGGCAACACGAGAAGTTCGATTTCACTTACCGCACTTCGGTGGAGCACTTCTATCCCCAAAAACCGATGCCTGGCTATGAGCCCCTCTCTCCTGAGTACTTGAATAGTTTTGGCAATCTCTGTTTAATCAGTAGCAGTATGAATTCGAAGTTCAGCAACAATATGCCCAAAGCGAAGTACGATAACTTCGGGAGTAGCGAAGAAATGCGCAGTGCCCTTAGCCTCAAGCTGCAAGAAATGATGGAGCGTGTAAAGGATGGAGAGTGGGAATTAGAACAAATTAAAGCCCACTATGAGAAAGCTCAAGAGAGGATAACGAATGCCTTGCAGGGAGAATAGACGTTAGAGGGTCACGGACCCTTTTTTGCTCGGGGTCACGAACCCTTTCTGCTTGGGGTCACGGACCCTTTCTGCTCGCCACAAGTGGCTCGAGCTGTGCTTAGACGTTTGGGGGCAGCGCAAGAAATCTCAAAAAAACTTCGTCTTCTTTCCCTGAAATCATTAGATTTGCAATCATAACCGCAGAAAAATGTTTTATACAGCATTTTTCTGCACTTAAAATAGGCGCATGAAGATTAGAAGAGACATAATAGACATCTTCCTACAATGGAAAGACGAGGCAGAAAGGAAGCCCATTCACTGGCAAGTCTGCCGACAATTCTCCGATTAAAGCATAAAACCGCAATACCCTCATGTGAGAGTATTGCGGTTTTTTGGGGAAGCATTTGAACGACACGAGCCATGGAGATAGTGGCGTGCTGTGTCCTTGCCATTAGCGTATGGTTATATTCCTCGTTAGAAGGGCTTTTCTTAAGATTTCAATGACGTCTCTTCTAGTGAACAATCCCCTGAGATGCTATTCTTGAGTGCTACATTGAAGTTATCTTTATCTTTCTTCAGTGCAAGAATAAGTTTCTTTTTGTCCGTCGTCCGGTAAATCTTTCCGATGAGCTTTTTGAAGTACCTCTCCACAAACTCCTCTTGGGTGAGATCTTGAAGGACAATCTCATAGAAATCGTACTCTTTCTGGTAGGCTTCGAGAATATCTTTTCTAAACTTTCCTCTCAAGAAACGATTCACACTCGTGCTGTATCCACGACTCTGCACATAAGCAGAGAGCACATAGAGAAAGTTGATGTCGTAGGTCAAGACTAGCAGAGTGTCTCTATCAAAGATTCTGTTCTCAAAATGATAGTTGAAGTATCGCCCCTTCTCATCTTGTTTGAGTTGACTATTGTGATAAGACAAATCCTTGGCATCTATCACACCACGAATGAAGAAATTTGGGGTTGGGTTGTAACCCTCAGTGAGTTCATCGCGATAGCGCAGCGCATCATACTTTGGTCCTTTATTGAAGAGGTCGATATGATACTGGATGACATTCTTGGCATACGTGAATTGCTTGTAGCGCGAGTTTTCACCTATTGAGTTTCCTTCTTTGTAGTACTTGCTGTCGCCAATGAAATAAATATCCCCTTGATCCACCAACGACTTGTCACGATAGATGTGGTCAACGATTTTACCATCTTTCTGTTCTTTCAATCCATTGGGAATCGACGACTCTCCTATCAAACAGTCTATCATATCCTCAAAGACGATGTTGAAATTGCGCACCAACAAGCGTTCGCTTTGCAACTTCTTTTGCGCCACTTCTTCGGCTCGTTCGTAGAAAGCATAGAGCAAATGCCAAAGTTGCACCAACTCATCGGTAAAATATTTACCTCTCATCCCCCGAAGTCGGCGTGTGCCTTTGCCACTCTCTATCATCGCTGCTATGCGATGTGGCTTCTCCATCTTAAAGTTAAGATGATGTTTCACCACGAAATGATAGCTATGTCTCAGATAGTCGAGGGTGGAATAGAACAAACATATTAGTTCTTCATCATAGTTGATGGTCTTTTCCTTGGTTTTGCAGTCCAGATAATAAGGTTTGTTGCCTTTCAAGATGGGAGACGTTGTGCGAATGGTTTTTGTCCAGTGCACTTTGTGCTTCCCACTGTGCATAATGGTGGCAATGTAGGTGAAGAGAGATTGATGCGTCTTGTTGAAGCGCAAGAGGGCTAGGACGTGGTCTAGCATAGTCGCTTCTCCCTCGCCACGATTTCCCACCACTCCGGCAAGACTTCTGTGTGATGTGATTTCGTTGTCCGTGTTTCGCTCATTGAAGAGAGCAATGGCTTGATAGAGCCACGCAGACAAGTTGAAGAGAAAGGCATTATCAGCAGCCGTAAGAAGTTCGTTCTCTTCCGATATGTTGAGCAAGAGTTCTGGAGCGTATCTTCCGAAAGCTTTCTCACCTTTCTCATCTTTCTCTTTGACAATGAAAACCTTAGGAAGGATGAAAATTGTTTCTGACGAATCCGCATCATAGTAATAGCCCACAAACGGCAACTTTATGCGCCCATCATTTAATTCGATGGGAGCAATGTCTGCTAAAAAGGATACGTCTTTTGAGCTGTAAGGATAGTCTTCAAACAATATCTTCACTTCAACAAAACTTTTTCGTTATTCTTCCGCCTTGTCTTCCCCAGCTTCATTAGGAGTGCCATCTCCCTCTTGTGGGGTCATGTCTTCTAAAGGCGTCACACCGAGATATTCCATAAATCCTACTAGAAGGCTCGTGCCGTTATCTTCGTGCAATTGGTTAAAGCTGAATTCTTTTTCTTCTGCCTGATCTTGGCGAGTGCGGAAAAAGTTGTTTTTGGTGTGGTATTCGTCTTTGCACACCTCGTGCCAGAGATAGAACATCACCTTACTCTTAAACTCCTTCTCCTTTACCGAATGTTTGATAAAGAAATTCCCCATCTGTTTGTCTTCAGAGTCGGTAGCACTGAGGATGCGTGCATTCACAGCCTTGAGAAAGACTACCCAGTGATATTTCTTGTCGCCTATACTTATCTCAAACTTGCTAGAATCTACGTTATCACTATAATCGATGGGCACATATTCCCAATCCCATCTGCGTTTGAAAGCACTGTCCATTGGGAAGAGACTTTGGTCGGAGGTGTTCATCGTGGCAAGGATGTGGAGATTGGCAGGCAGGCGCAAGTTTCCCCCTGCAATGGCAGGATGCTGTTCCCCAAGCTCTTTCATCAAATAGTTGGCAAGGTCTTGGTCTGCACGAATCTTGTAGGTGGAAGTCCCATCCTCGTTTCTATCGAGCAGTTGGAAGAGGTCGCCAAAGATTTGTGCGCAGTTGCCACGATTGATTTCTTCTATCACTAGATACACATCTTCTGCTTGCTTCTTCCATGCTTGCACATAGGCATTGGTAAAGACTTGGGGGATGAACTCGTAGGTTATATCGGATGTTTGCATATATTTCCTCAATTCATCGGCACATGCAACAGCCTTAGAAATTTCACTATACATGCTATCTTTTACCTTAGCAGAAGTAAGAATTACTTTCTTCTCATCTGGCGACAAATTAGCAAATTCAGGATATGCTGCACAAAACCGATGTAGCGGATTTTTTCCCTTGTGGACTTGCTGATATTCCTTTAGTTTAGTTACTAGTTCAGACTTAGACAAAGGTTTTCTACCCAATCCTTGATGAGTAGTGGGCTTGTAGCAACCCACAAAACTAGCATAGTCACTATCGGGGTGGAACGTGGTACGAAACACATTGTCTTCGCTCACTTTCTCTAATAATTCTTGCACCTTATAAGACTTCCCACTACCAGGAGTGCCAAAGTAGATGAGCTGGAGAGGAGCGTTTTGCAAGGGAGACACTGGAAGTCTGAGAGTATTCATTTTGATAACTCTGCTTAGGTTCATCAGTGCCTGGTCTAAACTGCTTTCATTCAGAATTATTTTCTGCTCTGGATCTATATTGTTATATAAAGCAGGGTTGCTCCATTTAATAAGTTTGCTCAAAGTACAAAACAATGGTTTTGTTTGAACCGTTATCATTGCCTTTGCTACATTATTAGTAAAGTAACGAGCCCCATTATCTCTCCATTCACCTTCAACATAGTGATCCAAATGCTCAAAAATGCCAAGATTCTGTTTAATGTCCTGCAAGGTTTGATAGATTGCTTGGAGACCAATGTGAAAAGATTTAGAGTCACCTCGTCGACCTGAATTGGAGAATTCCAAATAACCTCCGTCTAACCCTAGTGATGAATTAAAATCTCCGTTCTCTTCTCTGAGGAACTTGTCTAAAGATACCATAATATTCTATCTAATCAATTGATTAACTATTTCTTGAGCTATTGATTTTACCATTGGTACAGCGACACTATTACCAAACTGCTTATACGCTTGCGTGTCAGAAACTACTATATTGAAGCCATTATCAATGGGAAAACCTTGTAATCGTCCAGCCTCTTTAGGATGTAATTTTCTTGGGCGATTATTGTCTTGAGCAATGAGAATCTCACTGCCATCTTTATAATAGCGTGCGGAGATAGTATTTGTGTACTTACTATTAGCATCAAATAAAGAAAAACCAAAACCATTCCCTTTCTGTTTGTGCATCTCTTTTCGCCTTAAATGTCCAGCATATAATCGCTCTGAAAGGGTATATTTGGCGTCCACTTGGTTCATCAGTATATCTCCAACTCTGGTGTCTTTTACATCTCGGTGTAGATTCACATCATTGAATATATGCTCATTGGTTGAAGATAGTCCGAGAGGAAATTTGAAAGCATGAATATTGCTACTCTTAAGCCATGCTATAATAAAGATTCGTTCTCTATTTTGAGGAACTCCGAAGTTGCGTGCATTAAGCACCCTATACGATACATAATACCCTAAATCATCAAGCACTGAGCAGATGGTTTTAAGTGTTCGATTTTGGTCATGATGAAGTAGTCCCTTAACATTTTCCAAAAAGAGAACTTGGGGAGGGACTCCTTTGTCAATCTGGTGTTTTACAATCTCCGCTATTCGAAAGAATAAAGTACCGCGCGTGTCTTCAAACCCTCTTCGAAGTCCCGCATTACTAAAAGGTTGACAAGGGAAACCTGCGCAGAGAATATCAAAAGATGGAATATCTTCTAAATCTACCTTATTGATATCTCCTGCAAAGTGACCTTCTCTAAATAGTTTGGGGCTTATGGGTCTAAAGTTGGCTTCATAGGTTTGGCGAGCAAACTTATCCCATTCACTAGCAAATACGCATTCTGCTCCTACACTATGCATTGCCAAGTGGAAACCACCAATACCGGCAAACAAATCGACAAAGGTCAAAGTCTTCTCGTCCGAAGATGGTGTAGCAGAATTGTGTTTCGCTACACTTTCCTCGGGGCTGAATGTTTGCTCGAAAAGATTTCGTTCTACTTCAATCATTGTCGTTTAATGCCTTTGTATGCTATTTCTAATGCTTCCACTGCCACTTGTTCTTCGGTCATAGCGAGAGAGGTTATTTTCTCTGCTAACCAATCTTTTAAGAGTTGTTCTTCATTCACCTCAAAGAGTGAAGCAAGGAGTGGAATATGGTTTCTCTTGGGTCTCAAAGCCCCTTTTTCCATTTTGCAATAGGTGGCTGTGTCAATATCTAATGTTGCAGCAACTATCCTTTGCGGAATGCCTTTCCGCTCTCTCATCTCCTTCAATTGGTCTGATAGCACCATCATTTGTTGATTTTATCGTTCTTGAAATCCATTGGCAAATATACTACTTTGTAGCCTTTTGAACGAAGGTTTTCTAAATTATCTGCCGATGTTCTACCCAATTCTTTTCGCATTGTCTGGAAAATGGTGTGCACCCTCTTCATCTTGTGAAATAAAAGAGGCTGAAATCCTGCAAGAGGGTTTCAGCCTTATTTTTATCATCAGAAAAACTTTTACCAGACAGCAATAGTTAGTTTTATATTGCTGTGATAGATTTGATCCAATGTTATTCTATCTTTCTCTCAATTGCGCAACAGGCTGCTACACAATTGATAGAAGTCCTATGTAGGGAATAGGATGTAGGCATGTGCGGGAGAGGCTTTTTACTGGTTCATCCGACATTTGGAGTGATGGCGTTGCAAAAATCGAAAACAGCCGAACATTTTGTATATCGATTGGGTAAAACAGGCGCAAGAGAACAAAGTCCCGCAGTTGATGAAAATAGCCGCCACGATCATGGCTTAGAGCAACGGAATTCTAGCACGGTATGACTGTCTCATATCGGCAGGAAAAGTAGAGGGGATAAACAACAAGATAAAGGTGATGAAAAGAGTGCCTTATAGTTGAGGTGCTTATGCTTTCTTTGTTGGTTGATTAAGGAGAATATATCCTCCTATTCCCCCTAAGATAGAGGCGAGGAAGATACCTACCTTTGCTTGTGTTAACAATAATTCATCGGTGAAAGCAAGGGTAGAAATGAACATCGACATGGTGAAACCAATAGAAGCAAGCATTCCTAAGCCTATCAGCGTGCGATGGTTGATGGCATTGGGAAGACTTGCCCAACGTAATTTTACCATCAATACGGTTGTCCCGATAACGCCAATTGGTTTTCCTAAGCATAGCCCCAGAGTGACACCGAGAGCAACATTGGTGGAGAAAATGTCAGATAGACTTAAATTCGTAAAGTTGATACCTGCATTGGCAATGGAAAAAATAGGCATAATCACAAACGTAACGATAGGAGCCAGTTTGTGTTCAAGCTGTTGTAGCAGAGGAATGGCAATGGATGTGTCGTGCTGTATGTTAGTCAAGACGTCCACCTGGCCCTCTTCCAAGGTTCTCACCTCGTTTGCATCTTCTTGTTCAAAACGTCGTGTCAGTTTCTTTATGCGTTTAAGATAGATAGATTCATTGATCTTGGCATCTGCTGGAATCATAAAGGCTGCAAGTACAGCAGCGATTGTGGCATGGATGCCAGACAGTAAAAAGGTCACCCACACGCCTCCGATACCGAGCACGGCATAGAAGAGTAAACTCTTAATACCTAATCTGTTGCCTATGAACATCACAGCAAGAAAAGCGAAGCCAAAGAGCAAACTTACAAAAGATAGTTCAGAGGTATAAAAGAATGCAATGACCAACACAGCACCAAGGTCGTCTACTATGGCAAGCGTTGTGAGGAATACCTTTGCTGAAGCTGGTACTTTATCGCCCAGAAGGTATACCACTCCTAAGGCAAAGGCTATATCTGTTGCCATCGGTACGCCCCATCCCGTTGTTTGTGGACTACCGAAGTTTAGACCTAAATAAATCAAAGCTGGCACCACCATACCACCTATTGCAGCCCCAATCGGTAGGAGGGTGTTTCTTATATCTGCCAATTCTCCGCCAATGAACTCCCTTTTCAGCTCTAAGCCTACAACGAAGAAGAATATAGCCATTAGACCATCGTTAATCCAATGGTGCAGACTATAATCTAAAAATGGCTGTCCGTTAATGATGAAACCTACTTTTTGTTCAAAAAAATGAAAGTAACTTGTTGCAATATTGGTGTTTGCTAAAACCATAGCCAAGGCAACACTGAGAAGCAAAACAATTCCTCCAGACTTCTCTCTGCCCATAAATAGTTTTATCGGTAACATCAAATGATGGTTTAGCGTTTTTTCAATTTGTTGTCTCATAATCTATCTTTTACCTGTGCATACTGATATAGCATTATATCTGAATGTGCAAATCTATTGGTCTGCTGTCTTTAATTTTTCTTCTTTATTTCATTATCTTATCACACAAAGTTTTGTAGTCCTTAGCTACACCGTACGCTACATGAATGTTCTGGCTGATGGCTTCAAAGTGGCGAGTAGCACACTCTATCTTGGCGGGTTCCACGCCATGCAGTTGCGCGATGCGGCGATGGCATCGCCCAAGAGTTCGCGCAGGGCATCGAAGTCCACCTTGCGGATCAGTTGTCCATCATCCCCTTCACCTTTGTGAAGCCCGAAGGAGCAATGGCATAGAGCGCATCGTGGCTGCTTTCGAGCGAGGCTCTATCTATTCGGGGTAATTTCATTTGGATATTTGTCTTTATCGTGCTATCCTTCGCTTGGAACTATCGCAGCTCGTCTCATCTTTGCTTAAGCACAGCGTTGTCTAAATGCGCAGGATGGGTTGTTTTGCTTCTTTCCACATCGTCTTCTGCCAGAGCCTGCTTTTTTACTTTTGTTTGGGCTTATCCCGCTTTTCCTTCGGGAATTGTACTGCAAAGATAGCAAATAGCGCTCAAATAGCCTCAGAATTCCCCTATTTAGATACTATTCTGTGTCTATATTAGATACATCTGTTCTTCTAATTTCGCAAAATGAGGGCTATTTTCTCCTCACTGTGTCAGTGATTTCTTCTCCATCTTGTGAAATCGTCTTCGCATCGTTGGAAAAAAACTTCCCACGTTTTCCAAAAAACGTGGGAGATTTTCAAAATTTCGTGGGAAATTTTCCGAAAAAAGTCCATCGTTTTTGGAGAAACGTTGTAGCATAGCTTTTCCATCTCTGCAAATAATTAGAATACGTCTTGGAGGTTGATGGTAGAATTACCACCTTTACAAGGTGGTAAATCCTCCACGAAGGTGGACAACCACTAAAAAGTATAGCAATGAAAAAGAGTCAGACGAAACGACACTACGACATTACTGCCATCATCGAACTCGCTAGCGATATGTCCTTCAGCATTTCCTACGAAAGACCCGAAGGACTGGACTTCGTGTTGGCAGCAGCAGGAGAAAGCGTGGCAGCCGCCAAAGCGGAGTTCTTTGAAATGCTTGAAGATTATAAGCGGGAATATGAGGAAGAGGGGAAGGAGTGGCATAGTTTGAACTTTTCTTTTCGCTACGATGTGGCGTCTTTCCTCAACTTCTACAGCAAGGTCTTTTCCCTCGCTGGCATCGCACGATTGACGGGCATCAACCAGCGACAACTCTCTAACTATCTCAACGGTCACCGCAATGCTTCTCCAGCAACAACCCAGAAAATAGCTGATGCCATCCACAATCTTGGTCGAGAACTCCAACAAATGGAGTTTGTCTAGGGGGCTAGTTTCTCTAGGGGGCTTGCCCAATAGATGCTATTGATTCTTGTTGGTTTCTATTGTCCTATATTTTTGCGTAGGAGCTGTTTTGCTTTCTTCCATCATACACAAGCGACCCTCCTGTAGTAGAGTGTCTATATAGCGTTGCTTCATTTTATAGCGATCGGACAGGTTCAATTCCTGTGCTATTTCTAAAAGTGTTCGTGGAGTTTTGCAAAAGTCTATAATCTGCATTTCCTTTGCTGCTTTGCTTTTACTCCTTGACTTTTGAGTGTCTACTCCTTGAGTCTTACTCCTTGCCTTTGGGAGATTTACTCCTTGACTTTTCGGCTTCGCTCACTTTGGGGGCTAAGCCTCTAACCCCAAATCCCCACTCACCTGCTAGAGAAGAGTGGGGATTTCCTAGACGTTAGAGATTAGAAGTTAGACGTTAGAGATAAGACGTTAGAGGTAAGAGCCCTGCGGAGATGAGTCCAACCGCGCGAGCCTTCTACCCTCAATTCGGTTTAAGGTCATCTGTACTTTCAATATAGAAGTGCAACAGCATAATGGTCACCCTGCTAAACCTTTCGTCTGATGTGTGGCTTGTTGATTCTCAAACACCTTCGTAATCTCTCCGATGAATCCGTTGTGGAACAATGGAGTGAAAATGCTTATTACCAATACTTTTGTGGTATGTAAGAGTTCACACCTAATGCACCTTGTGCTTCTTCCGAATTGGTACATTTTCGCAATCGCATTGGAGAAAAGGGGGTAGAGCTTATCTTCCAAGAAAGTATTCGTGTCAGTAACGAAGATAATGATGGGCATCATCATGAGACAACTTTTATTGATTCTACTGTTCAAGAGAAGAATATCACCTACCCTACAGATGCTAAGTTGCATAAAAAGATTATCCGAAAGGTTCTCAATATCGTCCACCAATTAGAGCTACCACTTCGCCAAAGCTATACTTTTGTCCTCAAGCGCATTTATCGAGACCAGCGTTTCCGCAATCATCCCAAGAATCGCCAAAAGACTGTTAGAGCAGATCGGAAATTGCGAACCATAGCAGGTAGATTAGTCCGAGAGCTCAAGCGCAATCTAGGAGAGTATTATGTTTACACTGAATTGATTGAAAGATTTGAGGCGATTCTAGCCCAAAGGCGCCATAGTGGTAAAAAGCTTTATTCTATTCACGAGCCAGAGGTGCAATGCATCAGCAAGGGTAAAGAACATAAGAAATACGAATTTGGCAACAAGGTATCCATCATCCGTTCGGCTACGGGTGTTATTCTTGGCGCACAATCTTTTCGTAATGAATATGATGGACACACGATAGAAGCCTCGTTGGCACAGGTTGAACGCCTGACACAGAGAAAGATTAAAAAAACTGGCAGGCGATAGGGGCTATCGGGGTAAGAAAGAGGTTAATGGCACTCTGATTAAAATACCAGATGTTCCCAAACCCTCAGATAGCAGATATCAGAAGCGAAAGAAACACAAACTATTCTGCAAGCGAGCAGGCATAGAACCAACCATCGGACACTTGAAATCAGATTATCGTTTAGGACGCAACTTTTACAAGGGAGTGGTAGGGGATGCTGTGAACCTACTATTGGCAGCTGCTGCTTACAACTTCAAAAGAGCCATGAGAGCTCTTTTGACCCTGCTCAAAATAATAAGCAAAATGCTAAGCCAGAGAGCGTCCACGAATGGATTCTCACTTAGCAGGGCTTTTTAAGGGATGACTATTTAAAGTGTTCTTTCAAATCATCTAAAATATGTATATCCATGGGGAGTTCAATTTTCTGTTCTGCGCGAGCAATATACGTTGAGCGCTGGGTGGATGTAGTTCGTGAAGCGAGTCTTCGGACAGCGCATCCTCCTCCACCGCTCTATGTGTGCAAAGGTAGGAAAAATGCGACATTATGCTACCTTTTGGGGGGAGAATTAGATGTTACAGGGTCGCAGAGAGTTACAGACTCTTTTATCTTTACCACAAATGGTTGGGAGAGCTAGCCGTCAGAGCTTATAGGGTTCGTCATGGCTGAGTATTACTACGAAGTAGGCTCCAACAATCTCCGCGAGAACATCGAAGCCAATTAATAGATGAATCTCAGAAGTGTCCTATCGCGCTGTTTTTCTGTGAGATGATTGTATAAAGAGTCACTCTAAGCTGAAGAAACTGATTAAGGAGTAGTTTGGGTTGGACTCGGGAATAATCAAAATCTGATGATTACACAAACTAATCGCTACATATAACTTTGCAATCAATATTTGCCATCTGTTTTAATACTTGGACAGTTGTGCCTAGCAATAATTTCATTTCGTGGGTACAATTTGATTTACTCATACCTGGCTGAACAATTACTACATGAAATTGTAATTCCTTTTTGTTAGTCGCTTCTTCTCTTAGTTTTATCATATCATGCTGCTTACCTTTAAGGATTCGACTACTCTTTCCTTTTTTGAGACGTTGCTCATCTCTTTTTAAGAAATGATTAAATAAACTAATTCCATTGCTATATTTCCAACGTATGCACTTCTGCGCTTGTCCGCAGACCTGATAAAGATTGTCTATCCTGTTTGAGATATGTCCATTATAAGCGAATTTCAAGTGGTATAATGTGATGTCTATTACTTCATTTGTCGTTTTTATTCCAACTAAATCAGCAATTTCTCCAGAACCATCATCGTCGATTAGAAATTCATAGTGATCTATAATTTGTTGAACCATGTGGTATTGGATTGAGTCCGTGATATATGGATCAGACTTTTGTGACTCTTTGGTTAAATCAACATTTCTCCAATCCATTGTAGAAATCAATTCGTTGGGAATTTCTTCAGCTTGATTCTTTGGGCGACAAATCTTTATTCCATAGGAGATACTATTATCTGCATAGTAAATTGTTAGAGGCTTCTCTTGAAAGAAGTCATCAGGAGATAGTTCTTCGTTTCCATTACAAAAGTACAAAGAATCACCAGAAATATGAGTAAACTTGCATCTATTATTTTCTACATGTATTCTTAATTTGGTACTATGAGCCTCGTCCTTTATGCTAAAGATAATATCATTTCCTATTGATGTATCTTTCTCAATAACCATTTCTAAGTCATCAAATAATCTCATCGAGCCCCCTATGATAACTTGTTGCGAACAGCTATCATACATGTCAGGGCACCAGTCGATACTTATAGGGACAATGGAGGGAAAGGATGTTAGAGTATCTATCTTGAGGGTATTCTTCAATACTATATTGGTGTCAATACTATCGTCAAATACAATATCTCCTATTTCCTTGCACCACTTTTGGAATTGATGTAAATCAGCTCTTTCTCTAGACCATATACGTCCCTTACTAGAGCAGCCTATGCTTGTTTTATTTCCTTTTTTGAAGCCAACCCCAAATATGTTGTTTTTTAGAAGCTTCCCCTGTGTTAGTAAATCCAGCCCGTCTTGAACGCTCTTACCAAAGTAAGATTGAAACGATATATCTTTTCCTTGTAATCTTGCCCCTACGTTAAACAACCTAAGTCTATCAATATTGGCAAATACACGATAGATGCAATCGTCTTGCAATTTTACTGGATTGTTTATGATATGCTTCAAGAAACTCTTCCCTCGCAATTTAATGCTGGAATTTAAGTACGCACGTTTATGATGCGCATCAAAATACACAACAATAATATCCCAATTAAGATTATGAATTGTCTGCGTATCTCCCCATTGGACCAACGTTTTTTTTCCAAGAACAATAACAAGAGTATCATTAGAAGATGCACTCAGAGTGTATTCGTATTTGATAAGATTGTTTACCCCCTCTTTCCAGTTTGGAAATGATGTTGTGGTTGAATCGGTTGTGTAAATCTCTGTGCTTAATGCTGGGCGAATATCTTCCAATGATATTTCGTTAGATAAATCTCCATGAAACCCAGATAGAAAGTCACTTAATGATTGAATTTGATGAGTCGAACTTTCATTAATTCTTGGAAGAATACAATTCCAATCAGCATCTATTTGGTACAATTTATTTATTTCTTCTGCTATAGGGGGATATGCTAAGTTCGTAATAAAACTAGCTGGGCCTAAGTTCTGCTCATTTGTTCTTGTGAAGCGACCGATAAATTGCAATGTAACAGGTAAGCTTTGCTTTTCATCATGAATTGCAGCAATCTTTAATTGTGGCAAGTCATATCCTTCTCCTAGCATATCAACACAAACAATTATGCGATGCTTTCGTTCCAAAATTCCTCTAAGTATGCTTCTAAATTTAGATATTCCACTATAAACTATTACCGGAGAATATTCAGGATATTTTTTTTGGTAAATATCAAATACAGCCTCTGCTCGTTTTTTACTTTTGCATCTTGCCATGATAATATGATCGTAGCCATTTTGAAGATCTGACTGTAGAATAGAAACAGCTTTTTCCGCTATAGCGTGATCGGCATCTTCTATAGAGTATTTTAAAATGGGGTAATATTGTATTTTTTCATAATAATGTTGTTCTTGCGCCTTTTTGAGAGAAAAATTAAATACAATCTTTCCAGAGAGTCTTTGTCCATCATTTCGAAATGGAGTAGCAGTAAACAATATTACATTATGAGAAGGGAATATATTTATGAACTTACTCCACGTCTCAGCTTTAGAATGGTGTGCTTCATCTACAAATAAGTGAGATATATTTTGTTGTAAATAACTGAGGACAGAGTTAGTTATTCTACTTGCCAATGCCATAGTGGCTATTATAACATTTGAATTGTCTATAATGGATTTCCATTCTTTTAAACTAGGATTTGATGTCATCATCGTAACCTTGGGCAAATGGATATTATCAGGTACAGTTCCTAGCATCTTCAATAAGCCTAGGGAACGGAACTTTCTATAGGTTTGACTTCGCAATGAATCAGAAGGAACGATTATAAATATCTTGCGGCATAAGTTTGCAACCATAAAAGCTATCATCGTTTCTGTCTTGCCTGTACCTGTTGGCATTACGACAATCGCACTTTTTTCGCCATCCTCCATATGACCCATTAAAGCATATAAAGCACCAATTTGAGGCGAACGAAGCCCCATTGCATTTCCATTTTCCTTTTTAAAGTTGAACAAACCAGCCCATGATTGAACTATTTCATTAGGGCCTAAGTTCTTGTTTTTTTTATTATTCATAGTGCGTAAATCAAATAGTAAGCATTACACTTTTTATAGTAGAATATTGAGAGTTATATCTCGTTGTTGGAGAATATTTCTTTAAAGGAAATTGAATACGTGAGCAATCTAAATCTATCGGAGAAAAGAGACCGCAAGGTATCGTTCAACCGTAAATAAGTTTTTATAGATACTATCTTCATGTTCATCTGAGTTTACGATGGAGGTATTATTCATAGTTGCGTATAACTATTGCCCTTCTTTTTTTCTTGTATGAAAAAAAACATCCTATTTCTACTAGATTCTCGATTAGACCCATTGAATCCTTATTGTAATTAACTCTCATGGCTATCTCACCTTGATCAAGAAATCTGGCTGCGTTGTTGTCAAATTGCTCCTTAAACACCTTAAAGAGTATAATTCGTGTGGGGGCATACACGCTTCTTTATGAATCTTACCAAAATATTGGTAGCCCAATCGGCTGAGATGCACCATTGCTGGCATTTGTACGCGTGTTGCTTCGTTAAATGTTCCCATGATTTTTGCTTTGAGGGGCTGGAAGTAATCGAATGGATAGAAGTGTGCTGTCTAAAGTTGGAAGTGAAGGTCGCACTTTTGAAGGACACTTTTGACATGAGGTGTCCTGAGCACTATTTGTCCCTTGAGTAGGTGCTGTCAGTGTCTGCTTTTCCACATAAGGAAGTAGACTTTGGGTCTGTTTAGCTGACAGGTCATCTATAATTTGCACAATTACTACAAAGATACAACATTTTAGAGGGACTTTAGAGAATAAATCTACTTTTTCTTTATTTTGATAGTTGAAAGACTAGTCCGTAGAGTCAACGAGCAAGTGCAAATTTAGTTAATTCTTTTGTAGAACTCAACTTTCGGGGTAGAAAAATTGAGTTTTTGTCGTGGTGTAGAGTCAACCGTAGAGTCAACCAGCAAGCGCAAAAATACAATAGTCTTTTGTAATGAGAGTTCTTGTCGAGCTCCTGTTTTGTCTAACTCTCTCTTGAGAAGTTCCTTCTGCCGTCTGCAATGGGAGGGAGAGTGTTGGATAGTCGGAGAAATCTCCAAAAATGTCGGAGATTCTAGAATAAAGGTGTGAGATTTTTCCGAAAATGTCCGACTTTTTCTCTGAAATGTCGGAAGTTTTAGAGGTTAGACATTAGCTAAAAATCCCCACTCACCTGCTAGAGAGGAGTGGGGATTTCCTAGACGTTAGAGATTAGAAGTTAGACGTTAGAGCCCTGTGGAGATGAGTGTCCAACCGCGCGAGCCCGAGGCGAGCGTAACGAAGTGAAGACGAAGCCGAGCAGAAAGGGTCTGTGACCTTCTAACCTCTAACGTCTAACGTCTAAAACGGGTCTGCGACCCTCTATTTTCTAACTTCTAAGACGCCATCAACGATGTAGACGCCAGCGGGGAGGTGTTGGCGTTTACCATCCACGCGTTTGCCTTGGAGCGTGTAGATGCCCTTCGCCTTGCGCGCGTTGAGGACAGTGCGGGAGAGGGCAGTGGGAGCTTTCTTCGTGAAATAGCCTTCATGATTTGCCATCGAAACGTCTGTTTTGCTCGCATCATACTTCACGGCGCCTTGGAGAGCATCGCAGTTGGTGAACATATCGTTGGATGCTTCGCATTTCCAAGCGCCAGAGCTATAGATGGTGGTGAGGGCGGAGCAGTTGTAGAACATTTCTGCAATGTCGGTGACCTTGCTCATGTCCCAAGAGGAGAGATCGAGCACTTTCAAACTCACGCAGTTGACAAACATGGAAAATGCGTATTGCACGTTGGAGGTGTTGAGATTTTCAAGTCCTTCGATGCTTTCGAGGGCTTGGCAGTTGTAGAACCAACTTCCGATGCTGGTGGGGAGATAGTCCTTGAAGGAGGCGTCAAACTTTGCTTTTTTGACCAAAGTGTTGGCTTCTTTCAAAGTGCCAGCCCATATGGGATAGCCATAACCGCCTTCCTCATCCGATTGGGTTTCGTCGATGGGGAATACCGTGCCCTCATGGTTTAAGATGTTTGCGTCATAATAGAATGTCAAGGTGGTTTCATCTTGGCTCTGTACCACGTAGGCTTCTTTTTCTTGTGCCTTTGCGCTCAAGGGAGCAGCGAAGAGTGTGCAGAGGAGCACAATGAAGGTTGCACTGAGTGCGCGAAAAGTAGAGTTAAATCTCATAAAGTTGGTCCCCTGTTACCTCTTCTTGCTGAAGAGCTGCCTAATGGGATCACGGGCAGTTGTTATGGGTTCTGTTGTTTCTGTGGATGGTGTTATTCTTTTCTCTGCCACAAAGTTAAGGGTTATTTGGGATAAACAAAAATAAATGGAGGGGAAATAAGAGGTTAGATGTTAGAATTTAGACGTTAGGGGTCACGGACCCTTTTATGCTCGCCCCGACAAGCGGGGCTCGATTCTTCGGAGGGCTAGATGTTCTAGTTTTTCTAGTTATTCTAGAGCATCTAGCCCAACCGCGCGAGCTCTCTAACGTCTAATCTCTAACGTCTAACGTCTACAAAGGGTCTGCGACCCTCTAACGTCTAACGTCTACCCTCTAATCTCTACTTTGCCCATTCCTTGAGGGTGGAGAGAGGGTCGGAGGTTAATTGGTCGTAGTTGGGATAGTTGGAGCATTCGGGAGGAAGAGGCACCCCTTCTCTAAGACCATAGGAATTGCGGAACTGGTCTTTGTATTTCTGATAAATCATTTGGGTAGACGCTGTATCACCCCCAGTTTTAGAGAAAGAAATGCCTCGAGTGAAGAGAGAACGATAGGTAGGGTTGTCTTGTTGGTCGGAAGGGAGGGAAAGCCACGCAAAGTTGTTGGCTCTCTCCCCTAAATAGCCATAGGCAAAGAAATCGTGAGCAGAGAGACGCATCAGTCGGCGCGTGATGACGTAGTAGACAAACAACTGTTCGCCAGGGTGAGTGAGGGAAGACAAATCCCCCTGCGTTTGGGCGATGAGAGTCTGAATCTTCTCGCGTTCCACCTTTTCGCAATAGGCAGTAAGAGAGTCCACAAAAAGGGAAGTCCCTTTTTCTCTCTCTTGCCAGAAATCGGCAAACCCTTTGATGAAATGGAACATAGAGCGAGCAGTTTGCCAATCGGGAATGCAGTAGTATCTCTTGTTCGCAGCTTGGTAAATGTCCGTCATGAGCAAGTCCCCTAGAATCTCGCGGAAACCACAGTGTGTGGTGTCTTTTTTGAGTTTGCTATGTTTAATGACTTTGATGCGCGGCATTTCGCTGAGACATTGATAAGCCTTGAAGGTGCGTTGCAGGGTGTCTAAATCAATCCGTTGAGGTTGCTCTACCCATTCGTTGAGCGTTGCCGTTTCAGCCACTTCGCAGAGGAGGTTGAAGATTTTTCCAGAGAAGAAATCTTCTATTTCGTCGAGCAGGACATTCACTTCCGGACGCGCCAAACGCAGTTGGGCTTTCGCCTTTTCTTCCTCCAGTTGGGTGTCGCTAAAACCAAGGATTCTGCCTTGAAGATGAGCAAGATATTCGTAGATGTTGGGCACCTGAACAAGCGCATCCAGAGAAGGATAGATTTTGGTCAAATCTATCTTCTGTTTCACCGTGTTGGTGCTCAGATTGCGCACCACTCTCAACAAGGGCACAATGCCGTCGACGGTGTTGTGGTGTTGGAGATAGGCGATGGCGGTGTAGAGAAGGATGCGCTGATTGACGGTTTTCAGACCATCTGTGAGCATTTGTGAGAGAACCTCTTGGAAAGAAAGAGTCTTTTTCGTGTCAGAGTCTTTCAAGAGGTTGGCATATTGAATGCCTTTCAAGTTTTCCACGCAGTCTAGTGTCTGTTTAAGATAGGTTACGGCATCTGGGTCTTTATAAACGCTTTCGATATTATCCTCAGTTCCTTTGTCATAACCCTTGATGTGCAACACCTCCGTCGCAAAACTCAAGCATTTCATAAAGGGATGGTCGGTGACGTGCGTGTCTTTGGGACGATACTGCCACAACGCGTCCACCCAGTCATATTCCATCTTCTCTTTGATGGCAGATAAACTCGAGTGGTCCTGGATCACCTTGTAGAAAGACGATTTGAAATGCTCAAACGACGTCAGTTGTTCGCCACGCGCATTCATGCGGATGTAGAGTTCATTGCTGAGCCCAAATTTTTTGATGTGCAAATAGTAGAAACGGATGCATTCAGAGAGTCTTCCATACGCCACCTCTTGAAGTTCCGCGCGCTTTGTAGCCACTTCGTCGAGCATACCGAGCATAGCCGTCACAGTGCCCTCCTTTTCCCATTCGGGGTCGAACCACGCGCAGTTGCGGAGATATTTACTAGGCTTGTCCACCAACTCTGGGCAAGCGCGTTGTGTCACCTCTTGGAGCCAATAGCCACAGAAGTCCTTCGCGCTCTGTCGCGTTTCATAGACAAAGCGCGACAAGAGTTGGCATTGTGCTTCGCGCTCCTCGGGCGACAGTTGTTCGGGATTGTTGTTCACCTGTTCGAGGGCAAGCAAATAGCCGTGGAGCAACCAGAGTGTGGTGAGGCGCTGTTGTCCGTCGAGGGGAATGAGCACCCTGCCCACTTGTGGTGCGCAGTTGTCTGTGAGTCGGGTGTCTTGTCGCTCAGCCCCGTAGACAAAGTCGAGTTCTACTGGGGACTGTTGGGTGAGCGCCTTGACGAGATAGTCCACAAAGTGGCAACGGATGGTTTTGTCATTGCCTTGCACATAATTGCGCTGTATGATGGGAATTTCTATCTTTTGGTAGGCTTCGCAAAGCGAGAGCAGCGTGTATGTTTGGTTCATAGCCATGTATCCTTAGGAGGGTTCGTTGTTGGAGGAATGATTTTCTGAGGAATGTTTTTCCAAGGGTTAGTTTTCGGGGATAAACTCTTTCACCGCCTCTTTCATCGCTTTGAGATAGGCTTCTCGGTCAGCTCGTCCCCATTTGTAGGAAGGCGCACCGATGGGGCTATAGACTTTGAGAAAAACATTGCGCGTGCAGGGCGGGATGAACTTCCCCTTTCGTTCGAGTTGGAGCAACACGATGCGCTTATAGGCGAAACAACTATTGTTGAGTGCCGCGTTGTCGTCCTTGGTGAGCAACGCCATATTGCTCATTTCGTGCATTCCGCTTGAAGCGTCGTCAGAGAAAAGGGCTTCGAAGTTAAGCATTAGTTGATTAAACGTAGGAATATCTTCCTCGTTTAGGGACTCTTTCTTTTGGAGTGTCTTAAGTTGAGCCAAGATTTCCTCAATATGAGATTGCAGTTCGGGAATCTCCGCTTTGTTCAGTTCCTCGAGTTCTTTGTGCATATTGGCTAATTGTTCAGCAATGTTGCCCTGCACAGCTTCACTCTTTTGTGCGTGGATGTGTTCCAGACTCCAAACATTTTGGTGATATTTGTGGAAGGGGAAACGCTGTTGAGAAAGACAGTCCTGCTGGTCCAGCGTGAGCACATTGAAGAGCAAGAGCACGTTTTTAATATCGGCAGCATTGTCATTGTAATTTAAAATCTCCAACTTCACATTCTTGAATTTCTCCTTAATCTTCGTCTTGATGACGCTGCGAAATTTTGTTTTTTCCATTTTGCTCAACTCCACAAGCTCATTCAATTTGCACAATTTCAATGCAAAGCACAAGCCAAGGAGGTGATACAGATGTTGGTCGTTGTAGCAGGCTCTGATGAAGGCAAAAAGGCGTTTCGTTTCCTTCCAATAGTCCTGCACTTTGGCTCTGCGCTCTTCGTGAGAGAGTTCGCGGAGTTCGTTTTCAAAAAAGCAGAATGTGGCGCGTCCTTGGCTTGTTTTGGCTTGTGCCACCAATCGGAAGAGGAGCAAAATGCGGTTGCGCATAGCCTTATCTTCGGGGTTCAGAAATCCCCAAACGTCATCTTTTTGCAAAAAATACTCCATCTCCTGCCATTCGGTGGCAAAGATGCCTTTGAGCAAAACGTCATCGTGCGTGCCTTCTCCCACGATGTGGTTCAAAAAGAGGGCGCGCAAGAGTTCGGCATCGTCAAGGGGTATTTTGCCGATGTTCAAACGATTGAAAATGTCTATCTTTTCTTTTTCTTTTTCTGCGGTGGATGCACTGGTCAATGCCACTTCATACCAGATTACTTGGACGGAATCTAGTAGGGTAGTTTTAAAGTCAGTTGAGAGTAATTGTTGTTCGTCTACCCATTGCTTAATTTTTTTGTAGGCTTCCGACATAAAATAGGCATCGGGACTCTTGTCTATGTCCACTGCCTTTCCCTCCACGATGTCTGTCAAGAGGTGGGCACTATTGACTCTCACTTCAAAATCGATGTCATAGACCTCTTCTGCTCCCAGCACGTGCAAGAGCAAAAATAGGGTGGTGAGTCGTTGCTGTCCGTCGATGACTTCCCAGAATTCGCCTTTTTCATCTTGTCCTTTTGCCACAACGATGGGCTGAAGACAATAGATTTCGCCTTTTGGCTGTTGGAAAAAATCTTTCAGGTCGTCCAGGAGCGCCCGCACTTGTTCTTCGGCTTTCCAGCGATATCCGCGTTGATAACTCGATATTTTATATCTTTCTACGGGGGATTTTTCTGTTGTGCCTACGAGTTCGCGCACGCTTTTCATTTTGATGGTATTCATGGAGTGTTTTGTTTTTTTATTTTCAATGGCAAATATAAGTGTTAATCTTGAGAATGCCAAATAATAGAGGTTAGAGATTAGAGGGTCGCAGACCCTTTTTCGCTCGGGGTCATAGACCCTTTTATGCTCGCCCCGACAAGCGGGGCTCGGTTCTTCGGAGCTTCTAGTTGTTCTAGATCCCTAATCTCTAACAATAAATCACTATATTTGCAGAAGTGTAGGCTGTTAGACGTTAGAGATTAGACGTTAGACTTTAGAAGGCTCGCGCGGATGGACTCATCTCCGCATGGCTCTAACGTCTAAAAAGGGTCTGCGACGCTCTAACGTCTAACCTCTAACGTCTAAATAATATGGCAGCAAATCTCATCGCAAAATATTTATGGGAAGTCAATGCCCTCGCCCAAACGAGGAGTGGACTCTCTTTGGAAGAACTCAACCAACAATGGGTCAACAGTTATCTCTACGATGACAAAGACATCCCTCGTAAGACTTGGTGGGAACATCGCCAGCAAATCGGCATACAATTTGGGATTAACATAGAATATAATAAACAGACCAACCGCTATTATATTCAGTCGAAAGAAGAAATCAAACATCCTGCCCTTCAAGAATGGTTGCTCAATAATTTTGCCGTTAGCCACATGCTTGTGCAAGGTAAAAGCCTGCGTCATCGCATCCTTTGTGAACACGTACCCTCAGGCTATGAATATCTCACGGAAATCATTCAAGCCATGCGCGAGAGCAAATGCTTGACCTTAACCTATCAAAGTTTTTGGGAAACGGAAGCCCAGAAGATAACCGCAGAGCCTTATTTCGTCAAAGTGTTCAAACAACGTTGGTATCTTGGTGCCTACTCTCCTGACAAAGACGGATTGCGCATTTACGCCCTCGACCGCATACAACATTTGCGCATCACTGACCAAAAGTTCAAAATGCCCAAAAACTTCGATGCTGAAGCAGTCTTTGCCACAGCCTATGGTATTGTCGTTGATCAAGAGAAAAAGGTGGAACGCATAGAAATCAATGTGTATAACTATCAGGCAAATTATTTCCGTTCGCTTCCCTTGCACCCTTCGCAAAAGGAGATTAAAACCTCAGAAGATTGCACGGTCTTTGAATATTACCTGCAACCCACCTACGACTTTATCCAGGAACTTCTGCTGCATGGTCCCGATGTGGAAGTGATCCACCCCAACAGCCTGCGACAAATCATGAAACAACGCATAACAGAGATGGCAGAATTATATCAATAAAATCAATGCGGTCATTAGATTCTGAACAGATTTCCTTCTCTTTTTGGCAACTAGTTTGTCGTTCCCACTTCGCTCTCTAACCAACGACAAACTCGCTCCTCAACCATCAAATCAGCATCTTTTCGGGTTTTATTGCCTTTTGGGGATGATTTTTTTAAGTGTGCAATGTTTTCGCCCACCCTCCATTTACCTTTGCAGCATCATTCAAAGCATAAACAGCGATGATGAGCTGTAAAGTGTAGAAATCAAATCAAATTATCCCACAACCATGCCACACCCTACTGCTTATGTCTTCCGCAGTGCCGAAGACACCCTCACCTTCTGCTACGACGCAGCCTGCGCCATTCGCAATGGCGACACTTGGCACATCCCTCCAACCTTAGAAGATACTGCTCCCTGGGCAATGGAGGAGATAAAGAAAATCGTCATCGCCCCCTCTTTCGCAGACCATCGTCCCACCTCCACTGCAAGGTGGTTTAGACATTTTGGTAATCTCACTACCATCGAAGGACTCGAACATCTCAACACCTCCTGTGTCACGGACATGAGCGAAATGTTCGGGTATAGCAACGGTTTGACCACCCTCGACTTGTCCCACTTCGACACCTCCTGTGTCATCGATATGAATAGCATGTTCAGAGGTTGCTCCGCCTTGACCACCCTCGACCTTTCTTGTTTTGATACCTCCCAGGTGCGCAATATGCGCAATATGTTCGCTGGTTGCAAAGCTTTGATCACCATCGACTTGTCCCATTTCGACACCTCCCAGGTGCGCAATATGCGCAATATGTTCGAAAGTTGTTTTGCTCTGACCTCTCTCGACCTTTCGCATTTTGACACCTCCAAGGTGGATTATTTACATTTAATGTTTGCTCGTTGCAAAGCTTTGACCTCCCTCAACCTTTCTCATTTCGACACCTCCAAGGTGGAAAGGATGAACAATATGTTCGATGGTTGCTCTGCCCTGACCTCCCTCGATATATCCCATTTCGACACCTCCAAGGTGGAATGGATGGAAAAAATGTTCTGCGGTTGCTCATCTTTGACCAGTCTCGACTTGTCCCACTTCGACACCTCCCAGGTCACCAACATGAGCTATAAGTTCTCCGGTTGCTCATCTTTGACCAGTCTCGATTTGTCCCACTTCGACACCTCTAAGGTGGAAAAAATGAACTACATGTTCTCCGGTTGCTCTGCTCTGACCTCTCTCGATGTGTCCCGTTTCGACACCTCCAAGGTGGAATGGATGAGCAATATCTTCTCTGGTTGTTCATCTTTGACCACCCTCGATGTGTCCCATTTCGACACCTCCTGTGTCACCGACATGAATAGCATGTTCAGAGGTTGCTCCGCCTTGACCTCCCTCGACCTTTCTTGTTTCGACACCTCCTGTGTCACCGACATGAGCGACATGTTCTCCGCCTGCGTAGGTTTGACCACCCTCAACTTATCCCATTTCGACACCTCCAAGGTGATAAACATGAGTTATATGTTCCGATATTGCTCTGCTCTGACCTCGATTGACTTGTCCCATTTCGATACCTCCTGTGTCACCGACATGAGCGACATGTTCTCTGGTTGTTCATCTTTGACCAGTCTCGATTTGTCCCACTTCGACACCTCCAAGGTGAAATGGATGAGCAATATCTTCTCTGGTTGCTCATCTCTGACCATCCTCGACGTGTCCCATTTCGACACCTCCAGTGTCACCAGCATGAGAGATATGTTCTCCGGTTGCAAAGCTTTGATCTCCCTCGACTTGTCCCACTTCGACACCTCCTGTGTCACCGACATGAGCTATATGTTCCTCTATTGCTCTGCTCTGACCTCGATTGACTTGTCCCATTTCGACACCTCTAAGGTGCGCAATATGCGCAATATGTTCGAAAGTTGCTTTGCTCTGACCTCCCTCGATTTGTCCCATTTCGACACCTCCAATGTCACCGACATGAGGTGCATGTTCTGCGGTTGCAAAGCTTTAACCTCCCTCGACCTTTCTCATTTCGACACCTCCAAGGTGGAATGGATGTTCGGTATGTTCTATAAATGTGAGTCTCTGATTTCCCTCGATTTGTCCCATTTCGACACCTCCAATGTCACCGACATGAGGTGCATGTTCTTCGATTGCAAATCTTTGACCACCCTCGACTTGTCCCATTTCGACATCTCTAAGGTGGAAAAAATGGGCTGTATGTTCGACGGCTGCGATGCCCTCCAAGGCGTAGACTTGTCCCGATTTCAGGCATAATCAGACGTGCTTCACGTGACGCACCCCAATAGAGTAGGGAGCTTCGGCTTCCTACTCTTTTTTTGCGCTGGTCCAACAGCGCTAGCCCCTCTAACCCCTCTAGTTTTTCTAGGGGTTCTAGGGGGCGCAGACCCTTTTATGCTCGCCCCGACAAGCGGGGCTCGGTTCTTCGGAGGGCTAGTCTTCTAGTTTTCTAGAGATTCTAGAAGAACTGGTCCAACCGCGCTAGCCCGAGCCACTCCGTGGCGAGCGAAAAAGGGTCTGCGACCCCGAGCATAAAAGGGTCTGCGATCCTCTAACGTCTAAAAAGGGTCTGTGACCCTCTAATCAAAAAAAATGATTACCTTTGCAATATCATGCAGTTTGCGCTTAGAAATCTCACCTTTGGGCATCGAGGAAAGCCCTTGTTGCCACCGCTCACCCTCACTCTCGAGTCGGGGCAGTTGGTGGCATTGATCGGACGCAATGGAAGTGGGAAATCCACCCTCCTCCAAACCCTTGCCGGACTGCTGCCTTCCCTCGCAGGGCAGATGATGATAAAAACTTCGGGACGTCATTGCCCCGAATCCACTTTGCACGCTGACGTACACTCCATTGTGGGCAAAGTTCAGCAGAGTGGGGTACAACCACTTTGTGAAGAGTCGAGCAGTGGAGCGACGACGCAAGAGGAGTGGATCATCGATTTCTCCTCGCTCTCGCCGGCTGAGCGTGCACGATGGGTGAGCATCGTATTGCCCACCACACCCGAAGTTCCGCCCCTCACCGTGCAGGAAGTCGTGCAACTGGGACGTTTGCCCCATCGTCATGCCTCTCTCTCACAAAGGGACGAACCTGCTTTTGTGGACGGTGTGCAGCATCGTCATGCCTCTCTCTCACAAAGGGACGCAACTGTTTTTGTGGACAGTGTGCTGCATCGTTGCGGCATTGCCCATCTGGCATCTCGCCCCTTGTACGCCCTCTCCGATGGTCAGCGACAGCGCGTGATGTTGGCGCGCGCTGTGGCACAAGACACGCCCATCATGCTCCTCGACGAACCCACCAATTTCCTCGATTTCCAAGCCACCCAAGAGGTGTTTCAGCTCCTCCACCAGTTGGCACACGAAGAGCAAAAGCTCGTCATCGTTGCCACTCACCACCTTGATTGGGCAAAAAGAGAGGCAGATAAGACGTTAGAAATTAGACGTTAGACGTTAGAGCCCTGCGGCGATGTTGTAAGGGCGGATAAAATGCTTTTTTCGCACCTTTTTCCTTCTTCCTCTTTTGTAAGTATTTGAAATATAATGGTATGCGGCGATGCTGTAAGGGCGGATAAAACGCTCTAAAGTCCGAAACAGCTTATGATGATAGCTTATATTGATAGCTTCTAGCCCCTCTAGTCCAATCGCGCAGCCTCTAACCTCCCCGAGCCCCGCTTGTCGGGGCGAGCATAAAAGGGTCCGTGACCCTCTAAAACAATGATAGTTTGTATTGCTGAGAAACCTTCTGTAGCCGCCGACATCGCCAAAATCATCGGTGCAACGCACCACCACAGGGTGGGGCGCAATGCCGGTTACTACGAAGGCAACGGATATCAAGTCACGTGGACCTTTGGACACCTCTGCGAACTCAAAAATCCCGAAGAATATTCCCCCTACTGGAAAGCCTGGTCGCTCGCAGCCCTCCCCATGGTGCCCGAGCGGTTCGGCATACGCCTCAAAGAAGGCGTGGAAGAACAGTTCAACGTCATCGAACAACTCTTTGCCAAAGCCGAGCGAATCATCAACTGCGGTGACGCCGGGCAGGAGGGAGAACTCATACAGCGATGGGTGATGCAGAAAGCTGGTGCCACCTGTCCTGTGGAGCGACTCTGGATTTCCTCCATGACCGAAGAAGCCATCCGCGAAGGATTTGCCCGTCTGCGCCCCCAAAGCGACTATCAAGGGCTCTACGAAGCTGGACTCTGCCGCGCCATTGGCGACTGGCTCCTGGGCATGAACGCCACCCGCCTCTACACCCTCAAATATGGCGACAACAATCGCCGTCGCGGGGCGCAACCCCTCTCCATCGGGCGCGTGCAAACCCCCACCCTCGCCATGATTGTGGAGCGGCAACACGAGATTCAAAACTTCCAACCTGAACCCTACTGGGTGCTCTCCACCATCTATCGCGATGTCACCTTCACCGCCCGCCTTGAAGCCGACGATGAGGACGACAAATCCCAAAACAACGACGAGACGGAGGGAAAATCCCCTGCCAACAAGTCGCTCTCCAAACGAGGATTCACCAACCGCGAAGAGGCGGAAGCTGCTCTCAAAGCCATCGAAGGTACGCCCTTCACCGTGCAGAAGGTGACGCAAAAGAAAGGCACAGAAGCTCCCCCGCGACTCTTCGACCTGACCAGCCTGCAGGTGGAGTGCAACAAGAAGTTTGGCTATGGTGCCGACCTCACCTTGCAGCTCATCCAGCAGCTCTACGAAAACAAATTTACCACCTATCCGCGTGTAGACACCACCTATCTGCCCGACGACATGTACGATCGTTGCCCTGCCATCCTCAAGGGCATCCGCGATTATCACGTGGGGCGCACGCAACCGCTCACGCAGTGGCTCGAACCCTTGCGCCATGCTCCCTTGCGCAAGTCGAAAAAGGTGTTTGACAACGCCAAAATCACCGACCACCACGCCATCATCCCCACTGGGGTGTTGCCGCAAGGGCTCACCGATGTGCAGCGCAATGTCTACGACCTCATCGTGCAACGCTTCGTTGCCGTGTTCTATCCCGACTGCCGATTTGCCACCACCACCGTCGACGGTGAGGCGGCTGGCATCCCCTTCCGCGCCAGTGGTAAGGTGATTGTGGACGAAGGTTGGCGCGTGCTCTTCCCCAAGGCGAATGCTGCCCGAGAGGGTGGAGCGAATGCCGCTTCTTCCTCCTCCGCTGCAGCAGGCGAGGGTGGGGCAGCACCGCAAGTGGGCAATGCTGGGTCGCAACGCTCGGACGATGAGCGCACCTTGCCGCTCTTTCAGAAGGGAGAAACTGGTCCTCACACGCCCACGCTCACGCAAAAGGAGACGACTCCGCCCAAACCCTTCACAGAAGCCACGCTGCTCCGCGCCATGGAGACGGCAGGGCGCAATGTCGATGACGAAGAACTCCGCGAGGCGATGAAGGAAAACGGCATCGGTCGTCCGTCCACGCGTGCTGCCATCATCCAAACGCTCTACAAGCGCGGCTACATCCGTCTGCAGCGCAAGAGTTTGGAAGCCACTCCCACGGGCGTAGCCCTCATCGGGTTGATCCAAGAGGAACTCCTCAAGAGTGCGGAACTCACGGGCATCTGGGAAAACAAGTTGCGCCAGATCGAGCACCAGACCTACAGTGCGCAGCAGTTTATGGCAGAACTCAAGCAGATGGTTTCCGAGCTCGTGCACACCGTGTTGTGCGACAATACCAACCGCCGTGTGCAACAGAATCCTGCACCTTCTGGAAATGCTTCCCCTGCAGGAAAATCCTCTGCGAAACAAGGCACATCTTCTCCCGAAAATGCGTCATCTTCTGCTGGAAATGCGTCATCTTCTCCCGAAAACAGCACTGGCGAAGCCAAGCCGAAGCGCAAAATCATCCGTGCCGGCAGCAAATGTCCCGAGTGTGGTGAAGGCAAAGTCATCAAGGGTCACACCGCCTACGGCTGCTCCCGCTGGAAAGAAGGCTGCAACTGGCGAAAGCCATTCTAGACGTTAGAGATTAGACGTTATACATTAGAGCCTTGCGGCGAAGATGTCCAATCGCGCTAGCCTTCTAACGTCTAACCTCTAACTCCTAATCTCTAAAATGCCTGAGCCACTACGTGGCGAGCAAAAAAGGGTCTGCGACCCTCTAATGTCTTCTAATATGACACACGAAGAACTACAAACTCTCCTGCAAAGCACTGAAACCGCTCGTGTGGAACGTACGGTGAGTACCACCAATGTCGATAAATTTCAGGAAGCCATCTGTGCTTTCAGTAACGATATGGCAAACTCTCGTCAGAACGGATATCTCATCATTGGCGCAAAAGACAATGGAGAACTCTCAGGACTGAAGGTGACTGACGATTTGATGAAAAGTATTTCCTCCCTTCGCAGTTCGGGCAACATACTTCCTATACCTGCCATGACGTGCGAACGATATGAACTTGAAGGCGGAGATCTTCTCGTGGTGGAAGTGCAACCTTCACTTTCTCCTCCTGTGCGTTATCGTGGTCGCACTTTTATTCGCATTGGTCCTCGACGTGACATTGCCACACTTGATGAAGAGCGCATGCTTGCCGAGAAAATGATGAGCAACCTTGCCTCGTTTGATGCCTCTCCTTGCCACGCTGCCACGCTTGATGATGTCGATGTAGACTATATCGAACGAGAATATATACCACGTGCCGTAGATGCTCGTGATTTAGCTCTCGACTCCCGTCCGCTACAACACAAAATGGCAGCACTCGGGCTTTATAGTCTTCGTCATGATTGTCCCACAAATGCGTGTATCGTTCTCTTTGGTCATAGTCCCCAGCAATTTCTCCCTGGAGCTTATCTGCAGTTTGTTGACTTTGAAGGCAAAGAAAAAAGTAGCTCCATCAAGAACGAACGAGCCTTCTGCGACTCTCTGGCAAAGATGATGCCTAAGCTTGAAGCTTTCATTGACTATGGCGTCATCAAACAGCGTCCTGTGGCGGTGAGTACACTGCGCGAGCGCAATCAAATAAACTATCCTGCTGATGCACTCCGAGAATTGATACTCAATGCTTTTATGCACAGAGACTATCTGTCGAATATGCCGGTGAGGTTTTATCATTTTGTAGACCGCATCGAACTGATGAATGCTGGAGGACTATATGGAAAAGCCCGACCAGAGAACTTTCCCAATGTCAACGATTATCGCAATCCTATTATTGCGCAAGCCTTGAAGGTAATGGGGTATGTCAATATGTTTAATCGTGGGATTGCTCGAGTGTGCGATATGATGCGCAACAATGGATGTCCTTTGCCCACATTCGATGTGTCTATGCTCACCGTCTTTCATGCTAATTGCTATCCTGCTTTTGCCTTAAACGATGAAGAAGTCAGAGAAAGTTGGCTTTCTCCTCCACAGCATGCGGCATTGTTTGCTAAACTTGTGCCAAGCATCTTTCCTAAAGATAAAATCCCCACCTTGGAGCGCATCATCGAAAAGTTGCAAACACCACAGAAAGCGGCTGATTTAGCAGAAATGGTGAAAATGGAAGTGAGAAGTTTCCGCTATCACTACCTCAACAAACTTTTGGAAGCAGGGATTTTAAGTCCTACTCAGCCCGACAAACTTAGGAGTAGCAAACAACAATATAAATTGATTCTTTAACCCTTTGCGCATTTCTGCCATTCTCCCCAACTGTTGTGCCCCGAATTCTTACAAGACTTTCTCTTGTTTCTTAGGCTTTTGTAAAGTCTTTGTAAAGTTTACTCTTTTGTTAATCAGTAGATTGTGGGGTGCGATATGGCGAACTTTACAATGACTTTACAATCCTCTCTATCGACTTGCGACTACAACGCCCGAGCCACTTCGTGGAGAGCATAAACGGGTCTGCGACCCTCTAATTTCATGTCTAGAATCTTCTCACTATTATTTGCCGCCATCGTGGGTGGCACTGCCGCAGCACAAAGTAGTGCAGCCGCAACAGCAACTCCCCCAGAGGGCACTGTCGAAACGCACGCATATCCCAAGGACTATGTGCTCTATCCGCGCACACAAGTCATCGAAGAAGGCACTGGCACTTGGTGCGGCTTCTGCCCGAGAGGCATCGTCACTATCGAACGCCTGCACAAAGAACTCAAAAATGTGCCCTTCGTGGTCATTGCTGTGCACAGATCACAGGGATACACCATAGAACCGATGGCGGTGGAGGACTATCGCTTCCTTGGATTTGGAGGATTACCCGCAGGATGGGTTAATCGCAAGAAGAAGGTAGACATGTCGTTCTACAACACGCGCAACGTCCTCCAACAACAACCCAAGAAGACACCTTTCAAGGTGGAGACAAAGGTGACAAAGACCGACACTTTCGACTACGACATTACCCTCACCTCAACACTCGGATTTGATAATACCAAAACGAATTTGCGCATCCAGTATGTCCTCGTGGAAGACAAGGTGGGGCCTTATAATCAAACAAACTATTTCTCTAACCGTCCAGAATTGGAAGGTGCCGACAATCCGTGGGTGAAAAAGCCCTATCAAGTATCGACCCTCTATGATGATGTGGCGCGAAAAATTTATCCAGTGGGTATCCAAGCTGAACAGGTGGGCATCCTCCCCACGGAGATGCGCCGCGGTGTGCCGGTGAGCCAGACGTTTCATCTCTTCCTCCCCGGAAGTGTGATGAAACCTGAGAACCTCCGCGTGGTGGGTCTCCTCATCGACAACGAGACCCAAGAGATTCTCAATGCGGATGTGCAAAAGCTCCTCACTGTGGTGCCCACTGCCGTCGTGCCCCTTGCTCCTTCTGCGCCCTCCGACAACGACACGCCACACTACGACCTCTCTGGACGACGCATCTCGCCCTCACAACCCGGACTCCATATCGTCAAAGGCAAAGTTATTAGACATTAGACGTTAGAATTTAGACGTTAGAACCATGCGGCGATGAGTATCTATAACTGTCCAACCGCGCTAGCCCTCTAATCTCTAACGTCTAATGTCTACTCTCTAGTTCCTAGCATCTGCCCAACCGCGCTAGCCCTCTAATCTCTAACGTCTAATGTCTAACCTCTAAAACGCCCGAGCCACTCCGTGGCGAGCAGAAAGGGTCTGCGCAGCCCTCTAACGTCTAATGTCTAACGTCTAATGTCTAAAACCTATCTATTCGCAAGCATCCTCGCAATGGCTTGCATTGCCACCGCCTGCAAACCTTTGGCAAAGATGACCGAAGCATTAGGCAAGAGAGAAGGCGCATCTGCCCTCCGTCTGCAACCCTCTGCCAGTCTACAACCCTCTGCGAAGACCACCGATGCAGCCCTCAAGAGCATCAAGAGATTGAGCCACGAGGTAGACCCCATGATTGGCACAGACTGGGTGGGCAACACCTATCCTGGTGCGGCAACTCCCTTCGGAATGGTGCAGCTCAGTCCCGACAACGGCATCCCCGGATGGGACCGCATCGCCGGCTACTACTATCCGGACAGCACCATTGCCGGATTTAGCCACACCCACCTCAGTGGCACAGGAGCAGGCGACATGTACGACATCTCCTTCATGCCCACCATCGCCCCCGTGCTCACCGCTGAGCCGTCCCTCGGTGTCCATGCCAAGTTTAGTCACGACCAAGAAGAGGCGCACGCCGGCTACTACTCCGTGCTGCTCCAACCCTACAACATCCGCGTGGAACTCACTGCCACACCGCGAGTGGGTGTGCAACGCTACACCTTCCTCCAAAGTTCCGACTCCGCTTGCATCACCCTCGACCTCAACAAGGCGATGAACTGGGACCGATGCACCGACAGCCAGATAGAGGTGGTGGCGAAAGACGAACTCCAAGGTTACCGACACTCCAACGGATGGGCGCGCAATCAGCAACTCTATTTCTACACCCGCCTCTCACGACCTGCAGACAGCATCACGATCGAGCGCATTCCCCTCAAAGACGAACCCGCGCACCATCAGGGCTATGTGGCGAAACTCCACTATCGCGTGAAGGCTGGCGACCAAATCGTCCTCACCACCGCGCTCTCTGGTGTGGATGTGCAAGGGGCGAAGGGCAATCATCGCGCTGAGGCGAAGGATTTCGACTTCGCTCGCTACCACCGTGAGGCACGTGCTTTGTGGGAATCGCGCCTTGAGCGTGTGCATCTCGAGGGAGCAACGGCGGCACAGCGGCGCATCTTCTACACCGCGCTCTATCGTGCGCAGGTCTGTCCCACCTTGTATAGCGATGTCGATGGCAGATACCTCGGGGCAGACCGCCAAGTGCATCGCTTGGTAGAGGGACAAAAGCACTACAGCACCTTCTCTCTGTGGGACACCTACCGCGCTGCCCATCCGCTCTACAACCTCATTGCACCCGATGACAACAGAGACATGGTGCAGTCGATGGTGGACTTTGGAGCGCAAAACCAAGGTCACCTGCCCGTGTGGAACATGTTTGCCAGCGAAACGGACATGATGATCGGTTATCACTCCGTGCCGGTCATCGTGGAAGCCATCTTGCGCGGAGTTTACCAGCCTGCCGATGCGCAACAACTCACGTGCCTGCTGCGCTCCACTGCCGAACGCTGGGACTATCGCGGGCTGGGCGACTACGACACGTTGGGCTATGTGCCTGCCGACAAGCACGAGGAGAGTTTGAGCAAAACCCTGGAATATGCCTATGACGATGCTGCCATCGCAGCGTGGGGCAAGCACATCGGCGACAGCACGCTCTATCGCGACTATCTGCGCCGTGCCCAAAGCTATACCCACTTGTGGGACAAGGCGACGGGCTTCTTCCGTCCTCGCCTGAGCGATGGGACATTCAAGGCGGATTTCGATCCCTTTGCCTACACCACCGACGTCACCGAGAGCAATGCTTTCCAATATCTCATGAGTGTGCAGCACGATGTGGAGGGACTGAAAGCGAAAATGGGCGGTGCGGAAGGCTTGGCGCAACGTCTGGACGAGTTTTTCTCTGCCGAAACGCCGAAGCACGTGGCGTTGCCCATCTTCTCCACCGGGATGATTGGGCAGTATGCGCACGGCAACGAACCGGGTCATCATGTGATTTTCCTCTACAACGCGGCTCGCCAACCTTGGCGCACAGCAGAACTCTCGCGCAGGGTGTGCCAGAAGCTCTACACCGACCGCCCCGATGGGCTGTGCGGCAATGAGGACTGCGGTCAGATGTCGGCTTGGTATGCCTTTGCTGCCATGGGGTTCTACCCCGTAGATCCTGTGCAGGGACACTACGAACTGACGTCGCCTCTCTGGCGCGAGAGTCGCATTGCGTTGCCCAACGGCAAGGTATTTACCCTCACTGCCGAAGGACTCTCCGATGAGAATTGCTACATCAAGTCGGTCACTGTCAACGGACAACCTTACACGAAGAGTTTCTTGACCTACGACCTCATCCTCTCGGGCGCAAAGGTGACCCTCGAAATGACCAACCAGCGCGGCATTTGTTGGTACTAGATTAGAGGGTCGCAGACCCTTTTTAGACGTTAGACGTTAGAGATTAGACGTTAGAACCATGCGGCGATGAGTGTCTATAACTGTCCAACCGCGCTAGCCCTCTAATATCTAACGTCTAATGTCTATCATTGATATAAAGGTGTTACCACAAAAACACAAAGTGCATCACCACAAAAAGACAAAGTGAAATGCCACAAAAAGACAAAGTCTCTTGCTCCGATGCGGCAAAGAGCCCAATCGCGCTAGCCCGAGGCAAGCGGAACGCAGTGCAGCCGCAGCCGAGCACAAAAAGAGCTGCGACCTTAGAAAAACGTGATAAAATGATGTAGATAAAAAATAAAGACTTACCTTTGTAGCACATCTCCCTTAGGTGGAAAAAACTAAGGCTCGCCACTTCAGCAATGGGGTGGCTTATTTTTTAGTTTTCAAATCACAAGGACTTCGAGGCAAGCGAAACGCAGTGCAGCCGCTGCCGAGCAGAAAGGGTCTGCGACCCTCTAACCTCAATTTCTGCTCCAAAAAAATGTTGATATTTGAGGAAGTTAGTATTTTTGCACTACTAGAACCCGCCAAGCCTCTCAACGATGCTCAAATGTGCGGGTCATTTTTTTTAGACCCATGAATACTAGAAATACTATGGACAAGAAGAGTATATTGCAATACAAATCGGACTTTGACAGCATAGTTCGATATGCCCAAAGCGATGATGGCAAAGAAGAAATCGAGGTATGGTATGCACGCGAATTACAAACCGTGTTGGGCTATGCCCGTTGGGAGAACTTCGTTGTTGCCATACGTCGGGCAGTCGATTCGTGTTAGTCGTAGGGGGGCAATGTAGAGGACCATTTTCGTGAGGTTACGAAAATGGTGGCGATTTAGACGTTAGAGGGCTGGCGCGGTTGAGCTTCTAGTCCTTCTAGCCCAACCGCGCAGCCCCTAACGTATAACGTGACAAAAATAGGGCTACACATTTGCAGTGTAGCCCTTCTTACTTTTAAAGTACAAATGCGCAGCCGAAGAAGATACGTCACGCATTGGCACTATTTCCAATGCAAAATTACTTACTATTTTCCATTCCGCCAAAGAAATTAGTCAAATCTTACCCTCCAATGATTGAATTTACGATAGAAGACAAATTGCTGTACGTTCGACAACCATCAAGCAAATCATAAATCTCATCGCAATCTGAAGTTGCCCTTCCATTTGCCCCACCGCGCTAGCCCTCTAACGTCTAACCTCTAACCTCTAACGTCTATTTCTTCTAGTCCTTCTAGACCCCTAGCGACTAGAAAACAGTCCAATCAGAGTGGAGAGTTGTTCCAATTTTTGGTCAATCAGTGAGAGGCGGCAGTCCAGTTGTTCGCGCTCACTGTCGTTCACCTCAAGATAAGAAGCACGGTTGTTCGCATACAACTGTTGCGCAGCCGACACCGCACGTGTCAGTGCAGCATATTGTTCACGTTTGTGACCCTCCACCAAAGCCAAATGCTCCAGTTTGGAGAGCGCAGCGTGCGTCTCCACGAAAGCCCCCAAAAGCGTCTTCTCATAGTTGTAAAGCGCGTTCAGTTGCTGCGCATCCGCCTGAGCAAACTGCGCACGAATCGCTCGCTTGTTGATCAGCGGAGCCGTCAGATTGCCCACCGCGTTCCACACCAGCGACTCCGGCAGGCGCACCAGATATTTTGGGTTGAAAGCGTTCACCCCCAAAGCAGCCGACACATTCAGTTGCGGCAAAAACTCCTTACGCGCCGTTTCCACATCCCATTTCGCAGCCGCCAATTCGTGTTCCGCCTGCACCACGTCAGCCCTCGCCAACAAACGCTCCGCCGCCAAAGCCCCCTCAGCAGAAGGCAAAGGCAATGCCGCAAAATCTTTCGGTTTGCGCACAATGGCTTGCGGCAAACGCCCCAAGAGCAAGTTCAGCGTGTGCTCTCGATCAGCAATCTCCTCGCGCAGCCCACACTCCTCCGCTTCCCCCTTCGCCATCTCAGCAGCAAATTTCTCCACCGCCAGTTGCGTACCAGCGTCCGCCTCCTTTTGAATCTTCGCCAGTTGCACCGCCTTCTTTTGCAGCGCAACATATTGCAGCATCACCTCCCGTTTTTCGTCCAGCGCCAAGAGCGCGTAGTAGTTTTCCACCACCTCAGCCACCAGTTTATTTCTCACCGCCCGTTGTCCCGCTTCCGAAGCCAGAAAGCGTTCCACTGCCGCCTTTTTGTCGCTTTGCAGTTTGTGCCAAAGGTCGATCGTCCAATCCAGTTGCACCCCCGGCGCCCAGTCCGGAATCACCGTCGGCACGTTGTGACCAGGCGTCATCTCCGTCGAAGCATTGCCTGCCCCTTCGGCCGTGTAGCGTCCCACCTTCGAGAGTCCCAGTCCCATTTTGCCCGAGAGCACAGGGCGCAAAGCCCCCTCCTTCGCCAAGATGGTACTTTTGGCCATCGCCAAATCCTGCACCGCCATTTTCACATCGTGATTGTTCGCCAAAGCCGTGTCGATGAGCGTTTGGAGCGTGGTGTCGTCAAAGCGTTTCCACCACAGCAGCGTGTCCTGCGTGGCGTGGTGCGCAGAGTCCCCTTTGAGCAATCTCTCTTTCAAATCAGACTTCATCACAGTGGCTTGCGGCGTCTGGCAAGCCCCAAAGCCCAGCAACACCACCGCAGCGCACACTGCCACATTTATCTTATTTCTTTTCATCGTCGTCATCTTCTTGAACGTTTTGAGCATCATCTTGCACAGCATCATCCTGCGCTGCATCCTCTTGGGCAAAACCCTCAGACGCTTGTGCCAAATGCTGTCGATTCAAATCCTCCACCGAGAGTTCTTCTAGGAAAAACACCTCATCACCCCCAGCACTCGTGGCCCTCTTCTTCCGATAAGCCACATCCTTCTCCTCGCTCAGCGGTTTCTCCTTTTGGTAATGCACCAATTTGTCCGTCATCCCAGCAAAGATGTAATATAGTCCCGGAATCAACACCAGTCCGCCCAGCGTACCGAGGAGCATACCCCCCACAGCTGCCGTACCGATGGTGCGGTTGCCAATGGCACCAGCTCCCGTGGCAAACACCAGCGGAATCAGTCCGGCCACGAAGGCAATGCTCGTCATCAAGATGGGACGGAAACGCGCCACCGCTGCCGAGATGGCCGACTGCACAATGCTCTCTCCAGCATTCTTGCGCTGCACGGCATATTCCACCATCAGCACCGCATTCTTGCCCAGCAAGCCAATGAGCATCACCAGCGCAATCTGCGCATAGATGTTGTTTTCCAATCCACACATTTTCAAAAACAAGAACGCGCCCAAGATGCCCACCGGCAAGAAGATAATCACCGGCACGGGCAACAAGAAGTTCTCGTATTGCGCAGCCAAGATGAGATACACAAACACCAAGCACACCATAAAGATAATAATCGCCGTGTTGCCCTGTTCGGCTTCGTCTTTTGAGATACCCGCCCAGTCGTAGTCATAGCCCTTGGGCAGTGTGCGCTGTGCCACCTCTTCGATGGCGCGCAAAGCCTGACCGCTCGAATAACCCGCAGCCTGCGCTCCCGTCACCTCAGAAGAGTTGTAAAGATTGTGGCGCGTGATTTCGCTCATACCATAAGTGCGCGACAGCGACATAAAGTCGGCATACGGCACCATCTCCCCCTCCTCATTTTTCGTGTAGAGCCCCATCAAGTGTTCGGGGAAATCGCGATATTGCGGAGCCGCCTGCACAATCACCTTGTAGGGTTTACCAAATCTGATGAAGCCCGTTTGATAGTCCGAACCCACCAAAATCGACAGATTCTCCAAAGCCTTGCCCGGCTGCACACCTTTTTGCAAAGCTGCATTGTCGTCCACGTGGAGCATAAACTGCGGATAACTGGCAGAATAGAACGTGAAGGCATTGCCTATCTCGGGACGCTTGCGGAGTTCTTTCACAAAATCCTTGCTCACGCGCTCCATCTCGTGATAGTCATTCTTCCCCGTCTTGTCGAGCAGGCGGAGTTCAAAACCACTCGCCGCACCGTAGCCTGGGATGGAAGGCGGTTCGAAAAACTCGATGTTGGCCTGCGTGAGGGTCTTGCACTTCTCCTCCAAATCGCTGATAATCTCCTTGGCCGTGCGCTTGCGGTGCTTCCAGTCTTTGAGGTTGATCAAGCAACTGCCGGAGTTGGCACTCGTGCCTTCCGAGAGGATTTCAAAGCCGGCCAACGACGACACACTCTCCACGCCCTCTTCTTCCTTGGCAATCTTCAGAAAAGCCTGTGCAGCAGCGTTCGTGCGCTCTATCGTGGAGCCCGGAGGCGTTTCCACCACGGCATAAATCATTCCCTGGTCTTCTTGCGGAATGAAGCCTGCCGGCAAACCCAAGTTCACCCAGTAGGCGAGTCCGCAGCAGGCCAATATCGCTCCGAGGGTCAAAGCCTTCATGCGCACCGTGCGGCGCACCACGCGCTCATAGCGTTGGCTGCCACGGTCGAAACGCGCGTTGAAGCGTTGCAAAGCCTTGCCCACAAAGCCCAACTTCACATTGTGTTCTTGCTCTTTCGTCAAAATCAAGGCGCACAAAGCCGGTGTCAAGGTCAGTGCCACAAAGGCAGAGAACAAGATGCTCGATGCCATGGTGATAGAGAACTGGCGGTAGAACATACCCTCAGGCCCTCCCATAAACGCCACGGGGATGAACACCGAAGCCATCACCAGCGAAATGGCAATGATGGCACCGCTGATTTCTTTCATCGCCTTCTCCGTGGCTTCCACCGGCGAGAGTTTGTGGCGCAGCATCTCCACATTCACCGCTTCAATCACCACAATGGCGTCGTCCACCACAATACCGATGGCCATGACCAAGGCGAAGAGCGAAATCATGTTGAGCGTGATGTTGAACACCATCATCGCAATGAAACTTCCCAACAGCGAGATGGGAATGGCCAAAATCGGAATCACCGAAGCGCGCCAATCGCCCAAGAACACAAACACCACGATGCCCACCAGCACAAAGGCTTCGAAGAGGGTGTGAATCACCTTTTCGATGCTGGCGTCTAAGAAGCGGCTCACGTCGTAGCTCACCTCATAGTGCATCCCTTTGGGCATATCTTTTTGCAAACGCGCCATGGCGGTTTTCACCTTTCCAATCACGTCGCGAGCGTTGCTGCCGTAGGCTTGTTTCAGCGTCACAGCGGCTGAGGGTCTACCGTTGAAGGTGGAATAGATGTCATACACCTCGTTGCCCAAATGCACATCGGCGATGTCTTTCAGGCGCACTGCGTTGCCGCCTTTCGTGCTTTTGATGATGATGTTCTTATATTCGTCTTCTGTGGTGTATCGTCCTGGATATTTCAACACATATTCCTTCACCTGTGGGCGCAGTCCGCCACTCTCGCCCAACTTACCCGGCGATACTTCCACATTTTGGTCTTCCAAGGCCTCGCGCACATCGTCGGTGGAAAGACCATAGCTCATCATCTTGTCGGGATGCAACCACACGCGCATGGCATAGTTGCGCGTGCCCAAGATGTCGAGGTCGCCCACACCGTCCACGCGGAGGAGTTCGGGGGCGATGTTGATGTCGAAATAGTTGTAGAGAAAACCCTGATCGGCCGTGGGGTCGTCGCTGTATAGGTTGATATACATCAAGATGTTGGGTTCTTCGCGAGAGATTTTCACCCCTTCTCTGATCACCTCGGGTGGCAACTTGTTGGTGGCCGACGACACGCGGTTTTGCACATTCACGGCGTCCACATTGGGGTCTGTGCCCAACTTAAACACCACGTTGAGCGCGGCTTCACCGTCATTACCGGCATCGCTCTCTATGTATTTCATCCCTGGCACGCCATTGAGGGCTTGTTCCAAGGGGATAATCACGGATTTCACCAACAGTTCGTTGTTCGCTCCGGGATAGTTGGCCACCACATTCACCTTTGGGGGCGAAATGGAGGGAAACTGCGTCACCGGCAGATTGAACAAGGCCAACACGCCAATGAAGGCGATGACCAGCGACACCACAATCGACAACACTGGTCGGCGAATAAAGATCTTAAACATATCTTAGAGGTTAGACGTTAGACGTTAGAGATTAGACGTTAGACGTTAGAGATTAGGCGTTAGAGATTAGACGTTAGAGGGGAATAGAAATTAGAATTTAGACGTTATAGGTTAGAGGGCTGCGCAGTTGGACTAGTGCTTCTAGTTTTTCTAGAGCTTCTAGTGGTTCTAGTTCTTCTAGAGCTTCTAGCCCTCCGAGGAACCGAGCCCCGCTCCGCGGGGCGAGCATAAAAGGGTCTGCGACCCCTAGGGCTTCTAGCCCAACTGCGCAGCCCTCTAACGTCTAATCTCTAACGTCTAACCTCTAATTTATTCCGCGCTGAGTTGATTCATTTTCATTGCCGTGTGAGGGTCCACTAGTTTGAAGCGCACCAAGTCGCCATCATTCAGTTTTTGGATACCATCCACCAAATAGCGTTCGCCAGCCGAGAGACCACTGTTCACCACATAGCCCCCCGAAAACTCAGCCCCAATCGTCACAGCACGTTGGTGCACACGCAGCTGCTTGTCCACCACAAACACATATTTCCGGTCTTGTTCCTCAAACACCGCCACTTGCGGAATCATCACCGCGTTGCGCTTCTTCACCATCAACCGCACCGTCCCCATCTCGCCATTGCGCAGCAAGTTGTCGGGATTGGCAAACTCCGCACGCATCGCAATCGTCCCCGTGCTCGCATCAAACTGTCCGCCCAGGTCCACTATACGACCCTGCGCACCAAACACATCACCGTTCGCCAACACCAGTTGCAAGCCACTCTGCGTGTAGCGTTCCGGATGCAGGCGATAGTCCAAATAGTCCGTTTCCGAGATGTTGAAATACACCATCACCTTTCGGTTGTCCGACAAACTCGTGAGCAAATCTCCATCGTTCACCAGACTCCCCACTTTGAGTGGAATGCGTCCCAAAATACCCGAAAACGGAGCTTTGATGAGCGACAAACGTTTGCGGTTCACCGCCAGTCGATAGTCCGCCTCCGCGCTGCGCAGTTTTGCCGCGGCCATACGCTTCGCATTGACCGACACCACCTTGTTGTCCGCCAGTTTCGACACATTTTCCAAGTCAATCCTCGTCTGTTCCGCCTCCGCCTTAGCTTTGGCAATTTCCTCGTCCACGCCCACGGCAGCAATGCGAAAGAGCGGTTGTCCCGCCTTCACATATTGTCCCTCGCCCACGTAGACCGCTTGCAGCAGACCCTTCTGTTGCGAACGAATCTCCACGTTGCGTAGCGAGTTGATGTTGGCTGCATAGTTTTTGGGCAAATCAATGCTGTCCACCAGCGGAGTAGTGGCAGTGTAAGTGGTTTCCACCTGCTGTTCTGCCTTTTTCTGGCAGGCGGTCATTGTGAGGAGTCCGGCGCAGAGTGCGGAGAGCAAAAATTGTTTCATCTTCATTGTTAGAAATAGCGTCTTAGTTGAACGAATGTCTTAGTAGACTGCTTGTTGCAAAGTCCTGTAAAGGAATGAGGGAGGCATCGCCTTGGATTTCATCCTTCGTTTTCTCGCCATGGCATAACTCGAGCAAGCTCGGTTCTGCTCATTTAGCTTAACGAAAACCTTGGATTTCATCCTTCGTTTTCTCGCCATGGCATAACTCGAGCAAGCTCGGTTCTGCTCATTTGGCTTAACGAAAACCTTCCAATTTGGGAGAGCGAAACTACATTTTTCCCTTTACACCCCCTCTGTGCGATAGTAAAAAAAATGTTACTCCTCTGCATTTCGTTTCATTTTGTGGTCGTTATCCCTCCAAATAGCGATTGGAGTTTACAAATTGGGATTAGATGTTAGAGGTTAGACATTAGACGTTAGAGGGTCACAGACCCTTCTTCGCTCGCCCCGACAAGCGGGGCTCGGTTCCTCGGAGGGCTAGTTCTTCTAGTCTTTCTAGTTCTTCTAGAGCCCCTAGTCCAATCGCGCTAGCCCGAGGCAAGCGGAACGCAGTGCAGCCGCAGCCGAGCGAAAACGGGTCCGCGACCCTCTAACGTCTAACACTGATATAAAGGAGTTACCACAAAAACGCAAAGTAAAACACCACAAAAAGACAAAGTGAAACGCCACAAAAAGACAAAGCGAAATGCCACAAAAAGACAAAGTCTCTTGCTCCTATCATATACTATTGGTATCTTTGCATCGTAATTAAATACCATAAGTCATGGAATATTTAGCACGAGTAGCAGATCAAACGCTGCAAGACAGACTTGAAGCATTTGGAGCAGTCCTTATTGAAGGTCCAAAGTGGACAGGAAAAACTACTACTGCCGAGCAACAAGCCAAAAGCGTTATCAAAATGCAAGATCCTGATAATGCTCCGGAATACTTGGCTACTGCCTCTACCAAACCTTCTCTTTTATTAAAAGGACAACAACCGCGGCTTATTGATGAGTGGCAAGACGCCCCTGTTATTTGGGATGCTGTGCGCACTGCAATAGACCAGTCGGGTGGGGTGCCAGGACAGTATATCCTAACAGGAAGCAATACTGTAGATGACGCGCAGATTCGCCATACCGGCACAGGGCGCATCACTCGTATGATGATGTATCCCATGAGCTTGTGGGAATCGAAAGATTCAACAGGAGAGGTTTCGCTCCACGAACTGTTTTACAATCCTAATTATGATATTGACGGCGCATCAAGTAAGTTAGATATACCTGAACTCATACGTGTGGCTTGTCGAGGAGGGTGGCCTGCAACACTCCAGTTGAGTGCCAAGGCAAGTATGATGATTGCAAAAGATTATGTCAAGACGGTCTGCAATTACGATATTTCGGCAGTAGATAAAAAACAACGAAATCCCAAAATTGCCATGCAGATCATGCGGTCTTATGCAAGGAATATCAGCACCCTTGCCAAGAAAACAAGTATTTTGGCTGACGTCACCGCATCTGGGAATATAGAACTTTCCATGCCCACCTTTGATGATTACGTAGGAGCTTTGGAACGACTATTTGTGATTCAAGACATTGAGGCATGGTGTCCAGAGATAAGAAGCAAAAGTGCCATTAGAAGTGCTCCCAAACGATGTTTCATTGATCCTTCCATTGCAGTGGCTGCCATGAATGTCAATGCAGAAGGTTTGGAGGAACAATTAAAGACCTTCGGCTTTATCTTTGAACAGATGGTGGCTCGTGATTTAAGAGCCTATAGTGCAGACTTTGACAGTCACCTGTCCTATTACAGAGATAGATATGGCTTAGAAGCAGACCTGGTGCTTCATCTTGCAGATGGCAAGTATGCCTTAATAGAATGTAAGTTGGGGAGTCGTGAAATAGACCAAGGTGCACAGCATTTACTTGAAATCAAACGCCTTATTCAAGAGAATAATGTGACAGAGCGACAAGTTCCCTTGCGTGAGCCGGATTTGCTGATTATTATAACAGGGGGTAAGATGGCATATACGCGTGAGGATGGGGTGAAAGTGATTCCCCTAGCGTGTTTAAAAAATTAGAGGTCACAGCCCCTTTTTCGCTCGGGGCACGGACCCTTTTATGCTCGCCCCCGCGAAGCGGGGCTCGGTTCCTCGGAGGGCTAGTCGTTCTAGTCTTTCTTGTGCTTCTAGTCTCTATAGTGCTTCTAGTCCAACTGCGCTAGCCCGAGGCAAGCGGAACGCAGTGCAGCCGAAGCCGAGCGAAAACGGGTCTGCGACCCCGAACGAAAACGGGTCCGCGACCCCGAGCGAAAACGGGTCTGCGACCCTCTAAACATCTTATACGATAAAACTTTCGGGAAACTTCTTTTACTATAAATATTTTTTGTATTTTTGCCCTGCCGAACGGTGTTTATTGTTCAGGCAAATGTTCAAGGTGAGACGGACCACCCTGACAGACTGAGCATGTTTCCACACAATGTCCATGATTTTATCTTTTGGAAATGCGCCACAAAGACCAAAACACCGAACAAACAATACTATTCGTTTAGACACTATGCCATCTCAAAGTTCCACCCCCACCACCCGTCGGAAGCGAAATGCTGCCATTGCCACAATCGCCAGCACCGACCCCGAATTCATGACTCCTGCACAACTCCACCTGCGACAAATGATCGTAGACAGTGCCGAGGAGGCGTTCCGACAACATGGCATCAAAAAAGTCACCATGGACGAAGTGGCTAAAAATATACACATGTCGAAACGAACTCTCTACCAGTTTTTCCGCGATAAAGAAGAACTCGTCTTGGCATGCGTGAAAAGCACCCTCGACCGCGAACAAGAGTTTGCCAACCAGGCGGCTATGCGCTGCGAAAATGCCCTCCAACTCATCTTAGACTTGATGCAATATCGCATGACAGACTCTGCCACCACCAGCGAATACTACTTCCGAGACATCACGATCTATCCCACTGTGACGCAGTATTTTAAGATGCGTCGTGCACAATGCACTGCGCGTTTCATCGAACTCCTCCACATCGGGGTGCAACAAGGGCTGTTTGTCGATACCATCAATTTTGAAGTCTTCGGAGGGTGTATGTCGCTCATTTCCGAACACGTGCTCCAGCGTAAAAGCGACCTCGAAAATGTCTCCTTCACTGACTATGTTCGTCACTTCGTCATCACGCTCTTCCGCGGATGCACCACCGAAAAAGGACGCAGCATCATCGACGATTTTTGCCAAAATCATTTCCCGAATTAGAGGGTAGCAGACTCTTTTATACTCGGGGTCGCAGACCCGTTTTCGCTCGCCACGGAGTGGATCGTTAGACGTTAGAGGTTAGAGATTAGACGTTAGAGATTAGACGTTAGAGGTTAGACGTTAGAGATTAGTGGGCTAGGCACGGTTGGGATTTTCTCCGCAAGGCTCTAACCTCTAATATCTAATGTCTAACGTCTAACCTCTTGTGGAGATCGAAAAAGGAACTGCGGTTCTTTTTTGTATAGAAACTGTGGTTTCTTGCTTTTTTTGTATTTTTAATTTTTTCGAGTTCGATTTTCTTGTTGCGTTTTCACGCGAAAATCCTCGTGCGCGGCTTATTTTTTCACGCACACTTCTCGAAAAATCTCCCACGTTTTTGGGAAAAAGTCCATCGTTTTTGGGAAAATGTCCCACGTTTTTGGAGAAAGCTCCGACATGCTTTGAAAATCCTTGCACCTCAAGAAAACAAAAAATAATATCGGAATGGTTTGTTTCTTGCGATAAATTCGTAACTTTGCAGTGCGCTGAGAAGCGTTATCGCAGAAAACACCTGTCGTGGCAGAAAAAATCTACCGCCGCAGAAAAAAACGATCGCAGAAAACACTTGTCGCAGCAAAATGCTAGCTGCGGAAGAAAATAGCCGTCGCAGCAGAAACTAGCTGTCGTGGCAGAAAATAGCCATCTCAGCAAAATGCTAGCCGTGGCAATGCAACAACCTAAAATCTAACGCCTCATGAAAAAGACAGACTCCTACAACAAGTATGTGCCGCTTTTCATCGACAACTATGCCGAACAGCGGTCTGCCAAACTCCGGGCTCGCATGGGCTGGGCTGGATATGGCATCTATCTCGCTATCCTACAGAGACTTCGTTCTGAAAAAGAGTGCGTGCTCGAACTCGACTATGAGTCGCTCGCCTTCTCCTTCTGGACGGACGAAGAGACGCTGCGCACCATCATCGAAGACTTCGGACTCTTCACCATCAACCGCAAAAAAGGGTGCTTCTTCTCTCCGCTGCTCGACGAAATGTTGCTCTCCATCGACCCTACACTCGCCAAGGCAAGGAATAAGAAAAAAGGCATAGAATATCCTGCAAATGAAGATATTACGCATGACTCTCCGCGAAAATCTTGTAAAAAGGGTGTTTTGGAGGGTGAAAATAGCATGGAATATCCTGCAAATGAAGATATTACGCATGATTCTCTGCGAAAATCTGCTAAAAAGGATGTTTTGGAGGGTGAAAATAGCATGGAATATCCTGCAAATGAAGATATTACGCATGATATATCGCAAGATTCTGCCAAAAAGGGTGTTTTGGAGGGGGAAAACAGCATGGAATATCCTGCAAATGAAGATATTACGCATGATATATCGCAAGAATCTGCCAAAAAGGATGTTTTGGAGGGTGAAAACAGCATGGAATATCCTGCAAATGAAGATATTACGCATGATATTTCGCAAGATTCTGCCAAAAAGGATTTTTCAGACGGTGAAAACAATACGGAATATCCTGCAAATGAAGATATTATATCGAATCCTCACGCGTGCGTGCGCGTTAACAAACAAACAAACGAACAAACAAACGAACAAGAGAAAGAAGAGAGAAGAAAAATCTTCTCCCTTCCCTCCCTTTTCTCAGAAGAGGAGGAGAGGGGAACACAGACGGATGAGGAGGGGAAAATTTGCGAGGATGAGAGCGGGTCCACCAAGGCTTTTTCTGATTCCTGCGAACGAAAGGCAAAAGCCTGCTCAACCACGCTTAAGTTGCCTTTGAAACGCTCGGTTGCGATGCCGAAAAAAGGAACTGTGCGAGGAGCACGACGACGCACTCCCGTCTATCTCAATCCTCCCACGGTGGAAGAGGTGGCAGCCTATGCCAAGTATTTGGGCTATACCGACTTTCAAGCCGATCGCTTTGTGGCGTACTATGCTGCCAATGGGTGGAAAACCACGCGTCATGACATGATGAACTGGCACGCAGCAGTGAGCACGTGGCACCTCAACCAGTGCCGATATGCCGAAGAACGAGCACAGCAAGCGCAGCAAAAGGCACAGGAAAAAGAGCGTAGAGAACTTCAATATCAGCAGGATAGGGAATGGCGCAATCGGGTATTTCTCGAGCGTAATGCTTCGCAAGAGCAGCAAGATCGGCTTTTCCATCAACAGCGACAGCAGTTTCTTCAGCAGCAGGTGGTGGCAGCAGTCACCAGTGTGCGTGACAAATATGAACTCCCTCCAGAAGTGCCTTTCTAATTCCCCCGAACGACTGTTGGTCAATCCTTGAACGTCTGATAGCCAGTCCTAGCATCGCTGCAGGATGAGGTGCAAGGGCTGTTGGTAAGTCCTTGATTGTCTGTTGATAAATCCTTGAACGTCTGTTCGTAAGTCCTAGCATCGCTGCTGGATGAACTTGAATTTTTATTGATTGCAAACCTTCTTTCCAAATATCTATTCACCATGAAACTCACACCTTGTCTGTTGTCCGCACCGTCTTCATTGGACGATGCTCCGCTTTTTTCCGAAATGGAAATCCTCACTTCGCAACAATCCGCTATTGCACCTCCGCCTTCGCCAGTAGGGCAGGGGGAAGTAGCTTCGATTTCGCAACTTCTCCGCGCTTCCTCCGCATCTCCCGAATCGGTGCTTGCCAGGTCCACTGCCGTAGCCCTGCAGGAGTGCCAGCAGATGCCGACTTCCGTGGTACAAAGGGGGAGCGCAGTAGCCCCGATTTCCTCCGCATCTCCCGAGTCTGTGCTTGCCTGTTCCACTGCCGTAGCCCAGCGGGAGTGCCAGCAGATGCCCCCCTCCGTGGCACAAAGGAGCAGCACAATAGCCCCGATTTCCACCTCCACAGCCCCGATGCAAGTGCCCACTGCCGTAGCTCAGCAGGAGTGCCAGCAGATGCCGACTTCCGTGGCACAAAGGGGCAGCTCAGTAGCCCTCACCGCATCCAATGGCAGTTCCTCAGCCCTCACGGCAGCGGCACAGCAGGAGAAGCAGCGCGAACGAACGGCATTTCTCGAACGCTACAATCCGCAGGTGTGTCGCCTCATGGCACTCGATGCCGACCGTTGTTTTCGCGGTAATGCACCGTCTCTGGTACGTGTGAAACGCGACTATGGCGTGCAGACTGCCGTGACGTGGATGACCATCCAACTGAGCGAGACGGCACGACTGTGGGGCAGTAGCGACAAGATTTCGGGAGAGATGTTGGAGGCTGTAGCAGAGTCGTTTGTGGGCGAATACAGTCATCTGAACTTGGCAGAGATTGGGCTCTATCTTTCGCGTCTTCGTGCTGGAGTGTATGGCAAGGTGGCGTATGGAAAACTCACGCCAGACCACATGGTGAGCCATGTGCAGACGTTTTTGGCGCAGCGTTCGCGCGAGATCGATGTTTTCCGTCGCGAACAGGAGCGCATCGACCGCCAGCGTGAGCGCAAACGTTGGGCTTCCCGTGCTGTGAGCCACGAGGAGGCAAAACGCCGCTATGCCGAAGCGCTTGCCCTCTGCAACAACGATCCCGACCGCGCGATTGAATATATGAAGAGAGTTAGACGTTAGGTATTAGACGTTAGACGTTAGAGGGTCGCAGACCCTTTTCTGCTCGGGGTCACGGACCCTTTTCTGCTCGGGGTCGCAGACCCTTTCTGCTCGCCCCGACAAGCGGGGCTCGATTCCTCGGAGGGTTTCTAGTTTTTCTAGTCTTTCTAGTAGTTCTAGAGCTCCTAGTCCAATCGCGCTAGTCTTCTAATGTCTAACGTCTAATCTCTAACGTCTAATAAATATTTTCCGCTGGAAATTTGTTGGTCTGGGAAAAATGTTTTACTTTTGCAGAAGTTTCTAATGGAAAATAATAGAGAACTCCGTGAGAAGCTCATTAAGAGCATCAGAGAAATAATAGTTTCTTTCCCTTGCGAAACTAGATAAACAGATTGTATCACAACAAATTTCAGCATTATGAAAGCTAAAGAAATCACGACCGACTATTTCAAACAACACGTATTTGACTATGTAGCCTCTCCCAATGAGTGGAAGTTTATCGGACAACGTCCTGCCATCATCGACTTTTATGCCAAATGGTGCGGACCCTGCAAAGGGATGGCTCCGCATTTGGACCAAATAGCAGAAGAATTTGAAGGAAAACTCGATGTCTATAAGGTGGATGTGGACCAAGAAGTGGAACTCACAGAGGTGTTTGGCGTGCGCTCTATGCCCACGTTGCTCTTTGTGCCCCAAGAAGGTTTGCCCCAAAAGGCGGTGGGCGCCATGACCTATGGACAACTCAAAGAGGTGATCGAAGATATCCTCCTGCCTAAGGCGTAAGTGCTCCAGCTGCTAACGATGGAGCCGCAATGAAATGCTCTCTTCGTTGTTCAGTGAATGATTTATTGACATTTTCTTCCCCGTTTATGGACCATTTTTGTCTTTGTCGCATCCGCGATCTCTATCGTGCCATCCTCAATTTTGAGCAGTATTTCGAGCAGCATTATGATTTGAATCTCAATGAGGCGATGTTGCTTTGCACCCTCAGTGCGCGCTCCTCACAGACGGCTGGAGAGGTGGCAGAAGCCCTTGGACTCACGAACTCCAATGCCTCCAAGGTGATTGCTTCTGCCGAGGCTCTCAAGCTCATCAAACGACAGATGTGCAAGGACGACAAGCGGAGAATGCGCTTTTCGCTCACTGCGCTCGGTGAGGAACGGTTGGCACGCTTGCAGGCTGACGATATAGAAGTGCCCGAAATTTTGCGATGAGGAGTGTGTTGATGCTCCCTCGTCTTGTGCGAATCCCCCTCGTTTTGAGCGATGCCGATGAGCATCTTTGAGATGGTCTGCCTCGAAACACGATGACTAGTCCCCTCTGCACCTCATGCGGAGGGGATTTTTGTGGGTGGACGACGGAGGTTTTGAGCGAAAGGGACGGAGATGTTTTGCCCCTTAAGGCAGATATTTCGAGAAAGTGTATTGTTTGAGCGAAAACGATGGAGATTTTACGAAAAATGAGGGTGAAAATCGCTGGATGGTGAGAGATGGTGGTGGGGAAGTGGCGACGGATTTGCAAGGATGCAGTGCGCAATTTACAAGGAAATAGCGCAGAATTGGCAAGTGGAGAAAGCAAAAATAGGGGTAGGTGAAAAAAAAAGTGCAGTTTTTCTCGATTTTTTATCACTTTGGGGTCATATCCTCCCATATATATATAGGGACGCTTCTCAACGAGAGCCTGCGGGGCGCAGCACTCGAGCGGAGACGTCCACGCCCCATCCCAACCTTCGGTCTGATGGAAACGTCTCTCTATGACAAACACACGCACCAATTTCTCGTTGTTTACACTTTTTATTTATTCCCCAAAGGGAGTGTGACGAAGCATCTCGCCAGATGTAGTGGTGAGACGGCATACAGCGATGTGGTATTTCCGAACCTGCAGCATCTGGTGCTGCGATTTGCTGTAGCAGAACGTTTTCGTTAAGGCAAATGAGCAGAACCGAGCTTGCTCGAGTTATGCCATGGCGAGAAAACGAAGGATGAAATCCAACTATTTCATCGTCCTATTATTCACTTATTAAATCTATATTACTATGATTCGTTACAAGATTGTTAAGCGCAAAAACCCCAGTACCAAGGTGGAAAAGTTCCACCCTGCTATCGTGGCTCCCGCACCCATTGATAGTCAGAAAATCATCGGTCGCATTGAGAAGAAGTGCACCTTGGCTTCGAGCGACATCAAGGCGGTGGTCGATGCTTTGGAAGTGGAGCTCATTGATGCGCTGCTCGAAGGCAATGCCGTTCGCCTTGGTGACCTCGGTTCGTTCCGTCCCTCTCTCCGTTCTACGGGTGTGGAGAAGAAGGAAGAGGTGAACGCTTCTCTCATCACTCGTATGCACGTGGTGTTCGTGCCTGCGCTCCGTGTGAAACGCGCCCTCGATGTGAAGACGGGACATCTCCAGTTCGCCAAAACTGAGGCGGTGCCTGTGGTGAAAAAGAAAAAGAAGGCGGAGCCCAATAGCGCACCACAAGGGTAGTAGACGTTAGAAGTTAGACGTTAGACGTTAGAGCCATGCGGTGGAGAGACAATCGTGATAGCCCTCTAATGTCTAAAACAGACGTTAGAGGGGGCACTGACCCTTTCTGCTTGGCTGCGTCTTCGCTTGCCTCGGGCTCGCGCGGTTGGACTTTCCTCCGTGCGAGCCCTTGTTTTTTTAGTATTAATATCTAATGTCTAACGTCTATTTCTTCTAGAACCCCTAGTCCAACCGCGCTAGACCGAGCCACTCCGTGGCGAGCATAAAAGGGTCTGCGACCCTCTAACGTCTAAAACGGGTCTGTGACCCTCTAATATCTAAATACTATGAAACACTTATCGAAATGGGAACTTCAGGAATGGAGTGCAATAGCGATGCTCATGGTGGGCACGCTGTTAGTTATGTTAGGTTTTTGGTGTCCTCCTCGCGGAGCGATACACGAAAGCGTGTTGTGGTTTTTCGGGCAATGCCTCGTCTATGCCGGATCCGTGCTAGGAGTCGCCAGCTATATCTCGGTTAGACGTTAGAGGGTCACGGACCCTTTCTGCTCGCCACGCACACGTGGCTCGAGATTAGATATTAGAGCTTCTGGCTTAGGCTAGAGGCTCTTTTTTGGGGGTGCGTTCCTGCGTTTTCCCGAAAGGATGGGGAGGATGTCAAAATTTATTGCTACATTTGTATGAGTAATTAGACGTTAGAGATTAGACGTTAGAAGTTAGAGATTAGAGGCTCGCGCGATTGGGCTAGTCTTTCTAGTTCTTCTAGAATCTCTAGTCCCTCTAACGTCTAATACCCGAGCCACTCTGTGGCGAGCATAAAAGGGTCTGCGACCCTCTAACGTCTATTGTCTACAACGCCCGAGCCACTCCGTGGCGAGCATAAAAGGGTCTGTGACCCTCTAATGTCTATTATGTTTCAATCATCACTATATCATCAGTTGCAAAGCCAGTGGAGGAGTGGGAGATTGCCCCACGCCATTCTCCTCGATGGACCAGAAGGCGCGGGACACATGGCAGTGGCGCTAGACTTTGCGCGCCTGCTACTCTGTGAAACACCGCAACAGCAATCTCCACAAGATGGACTTTCTTCTCAAAATGATGGACTTTCTTCTCCACAAGATGAAGCTCACGCTCAGCAGGGAGTAATGGTTGCTTGTGGTGCTTGCCCAGGATGTGCCATGACGCACAAATGGGCACACCCCGATTTGCACTTTGTCTTCCCCGTCATTCGCCCCAAGAGTGCTTCGAGCACCACGCGCGTGGTGAGCGACCTCTGGATCAAGGAGTGGAGGGAGATGCTCAAAAAGACCACGCATTTCGACCTCGAACTCTGGGAGAAGGAGATGGGCATCGAGAATCAGCAACCACAGATCTTCGCTGATGAGAGTGACGAACTGGTGCGCAAACTGGCGCTGACGCCTTCGCAAGGGGGCTGGCGTGTGGTAGTGGTGTGGTTGCCCGAACTCATGAACACGGCGTGTGCCAATAAGCTCCTTAAGCTCCTCGAAGAACCGCCCACACAGACGGTGTTTCTCCTCGTGAGTCATCGTGCGGAGGGGATTTTGCCCACCATCCTCTCGCGTACACAGCGACTGGCAGTGCGTGCCATTCCAGAAGCGGAGATTGCGGAGCACCTGCAGCGCGAACGCGGCATTTCGCCCCAAGATGCGGCGTATGTGGCGCACACGGCGCAGGGCAACTATGTGCGTGCGCTTCGTTTGCTCTCTGTGGGACACGACGAACAGGAGTTTCTCGACATGTTTGCGCTCTTGATGCGCAAGTGTTACCTGCGCGACATCAAGGAGATGCACGCGTGGAGTGAGTGCATGGCAGGGTGGGGACGCGAGCGTCAGAAGGCGTTTTTAGACTATTCGCTCCGCATGGTGCGCGAGAATTTCATCATGAACTTCCACCGCCCTGAATTAAACTATATGACACGCGCGGAGGAGGAGTTTTCGGTACGTTTTTCGCCTTTCATCAATGAGCGCAATGTGCTGGGCATCTCCGACGAACTGGCTCTTGCTCGCCGCGACATCGCGCAAAATGTGAACGCTAAAATGGTGTTTTTCGATTTTGCCCTCAAAATGATTGTGCTGTTGATACAATAGAGGTCGCAGACCCTTTTATGCTCGGCTTCGTCTGCACTGCGTTTCGCTCGCCTCGGGCTGGCGCGGTAGTCTTTTCTCCGCAGGACTCATAAAGTTTACTTTCTCACGTCTAACGTATAAGCAGTGCCCGAGCCACGAAGTGGCGAGCAGAAAGGGTCTGCGACCCTCTAAACCTAGACTTATGTATTTGAGAATTATTATTTTTCTCCTGTGCTCAGGGATGTTTTTTCCTCTGATGGCACAACGTGGAGTGGTGAAAGGTCGTGTGGTCAATGTGCGTAACAACGAACCCCTCATAGGAGCTATTGTGCGACTCGAAAACCAAGCGGCAGCCACCGTCACCGACTCCGTGGGCAACTATGTGATTAAGCAGGTGAAACCTGGATTTTACCATATTACCGTGAGCTTTCTGGGCTACGAAAAGAAACGCTCCGAAGAGTTGCAGGTGATGGGCAACCAAACCACCTTCGTCGATGTGGCGATGAACGAAAGCGAGGTGTCACTCACCGAAGCCATCGTCAGACCGCGCACCGAGGAGACACGCGCCGAGAGTCCGCTCTCCGTGCAAACTCTCGAAGTGCGACAGATCGAAAAGAGTGCTGGTGTGAACCGCGACGTGTCGAAACTCGTGCAGACCCTCCCTGGTGTGGCTGCCACCGCTGCCAACCGCAACGACCTTTTGGTGCGAGGCGGAGGACCAGCCGAAAATGTGTTTTACCTCGATGGCATTGAATTGCCCGTCATCAACCACTTCACCACGCAAGGAGCAGCAGGCGGAGCGGTGGGCATCCTTAATCCCGATTTCGTCAGTGCCGTGGACTTCTACACCGGAGCCTTTCCTGCCAATCGTCCCAACGCTTTGAGTTCGGTGATGGACATCCGCTTGAAAGATGGCAGCCGAGATCGCCTTCATGCCAAACTCTCTCTGGGAGCATCGGATGCCTCGTTTACCCTCGACGGACCTGTCAATTCGCGTTCCACCTTCATCTTTTCTGCCCGGCAGTCCTATAAGCAGATGCTCTTCAAGTGGCTAAAACTTCCCTTCCTGCCCACCTACAATGATTTTCAACTCAAATATGATTATCGCATCAGCGAGCGACGCAACCTCTCCATCATTGGACTGGGCTCTATCGACAAGGTGCGCCTGAACACCAACTTGAGAGCCAACGCCAGCGAATTCAGTCGATTCGTGCTCAACACGCTCCCCGTCTATGACCAATGGCACTACACCGTGGGAGCCGTCTACAAGGTGCTGGGCGAGAAGCACACCGACCGCTGGATGCTGAGTCGCAATATGCTCGACAATGGCAGTTATAAGCACGTGGGCAATCAGGAACAAATGCCCAAAATCTTCGACTATCAGTCGCAAGAGTCGGAAAATAAACTCCGCTTCGAGCGCACCTTCTGGGGATTGCCTTTCAAACTCCATGTCGGAGCTGGCGTGCAGCATGCGCACTATTTCAATCGCACTGCTCGTCGCCGCATCATCGCAGGGGTGCCCACTCTCGACAACTATGAGAGCAGCCTTGACTTCTTGTCTTACACCGCTTTTGGGCAAGCCTCGAAAGAGTGGTGGAATCAGCAGTTAAAGCTCTCCTTTGGCTTGAGTTTGACAGGCAACAACTACAATACTGCTATGCGCAACCCCTTGCCTCAGTTGTCGCCTCGCCTCTCCATCACCTATGCGCTGAGCGATCGCACCGATGTGAGTGCCAATGTGGGGCGATATGCCAAATTGCCCTCCTACACCACTTTGGGTTATCGTAATGCCGAGGGGGAGTTGGCGAACCGCGATGCGTTGAAATACATCATTTCTAATCATCTGGTGGTGGGTGTGAGACATCGTCCCATAGAGGGCGTGTCGCTTGTTGCCGAGGCTTTCTACAAGACCTATGAGCACTATCCCGTTTCTCTTGCAGAAGATGTGAGTCTGGCGAGCAAGGGTGCGGGATTTGGTGCTGTGGGAGATGAGGCAGTGACGGCTTCGGGCTTAGGTCGCGCCTATGGTGTGGAGACGGTGGCGCGCTGGCAACTGCCACAAGGAGCCATGTTATCTGCCACCTACACGCTCTTCCGCAGTGAGTTTACCAACCGCGCAGGGCAGTATCAGCCCTCTTCGTGGGACACGCGCCACATTCTGAACGTCATCGCCAGTTGTCCCCTCGGCAGGAATTGGAATTTTGCAGCCCGTTGGCGTTGGTTGGGCGGTGCGCCCTATAGTCCCATCGACTACGCGCTTTCTTCGCAAAAGGCTGCTTGGGATATCCGCAATATGGCGTATATGGACTATTCACGGTTCAACTCTCTCCGCCTGCCGTCAGCCCACCAACTGGATGTGCGCATAGACCGCGAGTTCTATTTCCCGAAATGGGTGCTCAATCTTTATTTGGATGTGCAGAACGTCTACAAGGCTGCGTATCCTATGGAACCAATCTACACGAACCTCGACGCGCAAGGTCAACCTGCGACGGACCCTGCCGATCCGTCTCGATATGTGTTGCGCGAAATCCCCAGCATGGCAGGCACGCTGGTGCCCACCATGGGATTGATGGTGAAGTTCTAGAGGTTAGACGTTAGAGATTAGACGTTAGAGATTAGACGTTTGACGTTAGAGAATAGAATAAGAGCAGAGGACATTGCGCCCTCTGCTCTTTTTGTGGCTAGTGGTTCTAGATGTTCTAGTAGTACTAGTGGTTCTAGTCCAATCTCTAATGTCTAACGTCTAATGCCTAACGTCTAAAAAGGGTCTGACCTTCTCTGTTGCGAAGCCGAGGCAAGCGGAACGCAGTGTAGCCGCAGCCGAGCAGAAAGGGTCTGCGACCCTCTAATGTCTATTTATACTTGAGCATCGTGGCAGTATACATCTTCGGCTTCCACTTCCACGGTGCCACGTTTCACGTTGCCTTCGTAGGTGACAAAATAGATGCCTTTGGCGGGGGTCCATTCCATGCAGAAGAGTTCAGCAGGACTGTTAAAGCCATTTCGCTTGATGTTGTGCAAAGCCCAAGTCTTTGATCTGCCACTGCGTTCAAGACCGCTCTCTACAAATTCGCCATTGTTGACAATGAGGAAAGACTCCGACGTTTTCTCCGGAGGGAGAACGGTCACAGCACCATTGGTTTCGAAGAGCACATCTTCCACATCAAACATCGAAAAGATGCCTTTTTGTCGGAGGAGCATACGAAATTGTTCCATCTCCAGGCTATTGCGTTTGAAGTTTTTGAAGTTGATAATCCCATCTTTCACGAGAAACACACTCTCTCCTTTGATGAAATGTCTCAAGCGTGCCGAGCGCATGGCAAAGCGCACGAGCATGTTGAAGCACGTCCACACCGCCAAAGCAAAGAGGATGTGCCACATGGACATGTCGGGATTGTACAAGACACCACCGACCAAAGCACCAATCACGAAGGCGCTCACGGTGTCGAGGGGAGTGATTTGTGCCATTTGTGCCTTGCCGGCGAGGCGCAGAAATACCAAAATGCCAATCATGCCCGTGACCAGTTTAAGGGCAATGCTGAGGTAGGGAGTCAAGATTTCCATCATAATAAAATCGTTTTAGAAAATAGAAAGCTGTGGAATGAATGATATAAGTTTACTGTGCTGCAAAAGTACAATATATTCTTGTTTTCCCAACGATTCTTGGTAGAAATATCTTGTGTCAAACATTTTTCTGCATGAGAATAAATATTGTTTCATCGACTTGCTTGTGAGCATTTTATTGCTTATTTTTGCACCGCAAATTTTATTGATCTCTCAGAAAAGTTTTTCCCCTCTTACAGAACTTCCCCTTGATGAAAAAAATAGCCTTCCTTGGGATGGGCATTTTAGCCTATCTTCCCACCTACTCGCAAATGCTGTTTTCAGAAAATCTCACGATGAACATAGATAGCACAAAGACCATCCAAGGTTCTTTGTTTCCTGTGTTGGATTTCAAAACAGAGAAAGAGAATGTGTTGACCTTAAAAAATACTGCCAATCTCAACATCTTGATCAACCATAATCGTGTGATAAACTTTATCAACAAGCTCGAATTTTCGACATACGGAGATAAAGTGACGATGAGTGGCGGATATGTGCATCTTGAATATCGTTATCTCTTAAATCGTGTCTTCGAGGTTTATCCTTATGCTGAGTCGCAATGGGCAGAGAGCCGCGGAATGCTGTATAAAGTGTCGAGTGGGCTGCTGTCACGAGTTCGACTGATCAACAGTGAGAAAGTGTTGATGTTTGCTTCAGCTGGTGTCTTCTTTGAGTTTGAAAAGTGGGAAAATCCCACTCCTCATGTGAGTCGCCCTTATGTCTTTAGCCGAAGTGTGAAGAGTCACTTATCGATCAGTGTCAAGCACCGCATAAACGATTTTTGGGAACTCACGACAACTGCGATTCATCAAGCCAGACCCGATCGTATTTTGAAGGCTGCACGATGGGGCGGAGCTGTGGACCTCAAATATAACATCACTCCCAGAATAGGGCTTAATGGGACTTATCGTCTCATTTATGACACCGACCCGATTGTGCCTATCCGAAAGGACTATAATAACGTAGAGGCTGGTGTGAGCATCTCCTTCTAGTAGGGCAGCTGGAGTTAGAGGTCTAACGTCTAATGTCTAACGTCTAAAAAGAGTCTAGCCTTTTCTGTTGCGAAGCCGAGGCAAGCGAAACGCAGTGTAGCCGCAGCCGAGCAGAAAGGGTCTGCGACCCTCTAACGTCCAATAACAACAAATCCCCACTCATCCCAGATAGGAAGAGTGGGGATTTTCTTTAGGAATAATGTTTAGAACGTCTTGCCAGTTTTGGAAATCTTCAAGCCCTTGTGGTCTTGGCTCACCTTGCGACCAGAGAGGTCGAAGAGTTGAGGAGCAGATGCAGACTTTGCTGCAGCAGACTTGATAGATGTTGCCAAACCTACTAGGCGAATGCGCCAGTGAGAAGGAGCAGAGTTTTTACCTTCCCAGCAAACGAGTTTCTGATCGCCAGCCAAATGGAGATAAGGGTGAGCGGGATTCTTGGCATTCACGCAACGAATGAGCGATTCGCCATTGCCCAAGTGCTCAAGCACATAAACACCAGCCTTTTCTTGTTTGTCGGTTGTGAGCACTTCCTGATTATCGTTTTGGAGAGGAAGGAGAAAAGCACTCCAGCTGTCGTTGTAGATGTAGTAGTGACCAGGCTTGTTGGGCACCTTGTAGAAGATGAAGTACTGCTTTTCGTCAGTGTCATCGTAAGCATCTACGCCTTTTGGCTTTTGGTTCTCATCAAACTGGAGATAGTAGCTCTTGTTCTCTCTGGTCTTGTAACCATCATTTTGGAGGTAGTAGAATTGTTTATCCGTCACCTCATTGACAGGAGCAGATTTCAAAGCAACGTTGAGCGCTTCGTAAACTTGGTCAGAAGGCTTTTGTTGGTAAGCTGCTGCCACTTGGTCAAACAGTCCAGCCACTTCTGCAGGATATTGTCCGATGCCTGTGCCCACGTGTTGTTTCGCTTCTGCCAAACGAGCGTCTACCACTTTCTTCGTGAGTGCCTTTGCCACAGTCATATCGTCGTCTGCCGCATAACTGTAAGCACCGTCGGTGATTTGCTCGATGGTGTAGTTCTTGTAGACTTGCGTATAACCAGGGTGAGCCACTTCGGGATCTTCTTCATACATGAAGGCGAGGGTGTTGTTCTTTTGCCAAGCCATCACAGAGTAAGCCGAACCATATTGAGAAGCCTTGTGAGCACCGTCCCATTGTTTTGCGAAGTTCGCTGAAGAACTAAAGTCACTAGCATCTGCCAATTCCTTGTAGTTGATGCCCACATTGGTGCGACCAGGACCGAAAGGAATGGATTGCAATGCGAGATACATCTTCTCGTTGGTAGCCTTTTTCACCACAGGCACGATGAGGAGTTCACCATTGCAAGCATTGTCAGAGGCTTTAACCAAAGGACTGTGTGCCATCTCTTCCCAGTAGCCTTCGCCCTTGGCAGAGTCGGTGAAGCGGAACACGTTGAACCAGCGACCGTAGCCACGGCGAGAAGAAACCACGATAGAGCCATCGGGCAATTCTTCGCACTTAGGTTCGTCGGCAGAGTGAGGAATAGCAGGCGTCATGGCATCGCCGAGGATTTTCCAGTTCTTACCGAAGTCATCGGAATACATCACCCAGTTGGCAATGTTTTGAGGATTAACATTGAGTCCGCTCAACACGGCATAGATGCGATAGTGCGTGCCCACCTTGATGCGATGACTTTGGGTGATGCGTCCGCTACCGAAGAACATGGATTCTATCTTGCCACGAGGTGTGGTGTTGTCAAACTGTTTGTAGATTTGTTCGGTGATGTCTTCGTGTTGTGTGAAAGTCTTACCGCCATCATTGGAGAACCAGCGTGCCACAGCATTAGGTGTTTCGCGGCGAGCAGCAAAGAAGTTGGTGAAGCCCGACACACTCATTACCAATACGTCGTCGCTTTCGCGGTCAGCCACCACAGCAGGGTCACCATAACCAGCGGTGCGGCTCTTGTTGGGATCACCTCCCACCATTCTGCCATCACCTTGTGCCACGGGACGACCTTGTGCATCTTTCATCACTTCGGGAGTGCTCCACGTTTTACCATTATCTTCCGAACGACTCACCACGAGGTCCACACGTCCGTTACCGATGTCGCTTGCACCTGGAGTGTAGCGCGCATCGCTGATTGCCACCACTGCACCCGATTTGCCAGTCACGGCAATGGCAGGAATGCGGTATCCTTCGCGAGTGTCAGCTTTATAATCAAAGACGTTCACTTGTGACTCAGGGGTCACGTTCACGCGTTCCACCACCACTTTGGCATTCATAAACTTCACGGGAACATTTTCTCCAGAGAGAAGGAAAGTAGCCGCATTCTCAGTGCCTGCAATCTTGGCTGAGAAATGTTGCACAGCATCCGACACCTTAAAGCGTTGTCCGTAACCTTCGATGTTGACATCCTTGTCAGTGGCTTTGCCGAGTTGGAAATCAAATTCAATGCTCTTCACAGCATAGCCCACAGGCACAGAGAAGACGTAGTTGCAACGTTTAGAAGAACCTGCGTGGAGCTGAAGAATGTCATTCACCACATTCATGTTGTTGGCACCTGCATCGAGGGTGAGGGGCACAGCAGAGTTGCTCGACCAAAGTTTTTTGTACGAACTACTAGGATTGCTAGACGTTAGTGCGCCTGTGCTAGGAGAAACGGTGACTTCGCCACCTTCACCCGCATCTTTCACAGTGTTCACCACAAACGAGCTACCGTGGTCTGCACCATCCGTCCAGAAAGCAAGTTTAGCGTCACGGTTGTTGAGCTTCCAACTGTTGTTGCCTTTCACATTGAGATAGAAAGCGCGCTTACCCGTCAAATCATTACTGGTGGAGAGTATCCACAAATCGGTGTAACCATCGAGTTGTTTGGCATCTTTGAGCACAGCAAACGATTCGCCGCCATTGCCCGTCACAACACTAGGCGCAGCGAGTACCTTACCCGCACCAGCAGCTTTGTTGTAGATGCGATAACCATCGGTGTTGTTGCCCACGAAGCACCAAAGATATTTGTCGCTCACTTCACGAATGCGTGAACGGTTGAGGGCAATGAAATCTTCGCCTTCGGGATTGCTGAGATAGAAACCTTTCTGTCCGTTTTGGAAGGTGTACCACACCGTGTTGGCGGCAAAGTCATTGCCAGTGGTGATGGTGGTAGGCACGAAAGGAGGAGCGTCTGCCGCCAAAGCATGGGGGGCATAGAGGGTTGCCGCAAAGAGCAACGCGGTGAGTGTTTGTTTGAACATTATGCGTAGAATTTGTTCGTTAATGTACCTGTTTTATGGGGTTGTTTTATGGGTTTGTTTCGATTGATGCAAAAACCTTGCAGACCACAGCCACGAGTGCCATAGTTTGCAAGGTTAAACTAGTGTCAGTGTATCTTGATGTTCACAAGATATAGGGATTTATAGGGGAAGATATTGATGTCTGTTCAGCGAGCGAAACTGAAGGTCGAAAGCAAAACAGCCATTCGCACCTGATTAGGTGCTAACGACCCACTAGGCTTGAATCAATGCGAGGGTGTCGCTGGCAATGAGCAATTCTTCATCTGTGGGCACCACCACCACTTTCACGCGGCTGTTGGGGGTTGAGATGATTTCTTCCTCACCAAAGTTGGCTTTGTTTTTGTCGTAGTCCACTTCGATGCCGAGGAATTCGAGGTCTTTGAGGGCATTGTAGCGCACATCCCATTGGTGCTCGCCCACGCCTGCGGTGAAGACGATGGTGTCCACACCACCCATGGCAGCTGCATAAGCACCGACGTATTTCTTGATGCGATAGTTGTACATGTCGAGTGCCAACTTAGCGCGCTCGTTGCCTTCTTTCACGCCGTTTTCCACGTCGCGCATGTCGCTTCCCAAACCAGAGATGCCGAGCAGACCCGACTTCTTGTTGAGCAAATCTTGCATCTCATCGGGGGTCTTGCCTTCTTTTTTCATGATGGCGAGCACCACAGAAGCATCGAGGTCGCCTGTGCGTGTGCCCATCATGAGACCTTCGAGAGGGGTGAGTCCCATGGAGGTGTCGATGCACTTGCCGTGGTTTACAGCAGAGACAGAAGCTCCGTTGCCGATGTGGCAGGTGATGATTTTCTGATTTTCAGGTTGAGTGCCCAACACTTCGCACACACGTTGGGTGACGAAGCGGTGGCTCGTGCCGTGTGCGCCCCAACGACGGATGTTCATTTCCTCGTAGTAGTGGTAAGGCACGGCATACATATAGGCATGGGCTGGCATGGTTTGGTGGAAAGAGGTGTCAAACACAAAGACGTTGGGCATGTGTTCCACCACAGCTTTCACCGCGTTGTAGCCTTTGAGGGCAGGTGGGTTGTGGAGGGGCGCAAGGTCCATGTAGGTTTTCCACTCTTCGAGCATTTCGTCAGTGACAAGACGGCTTTCTGCGAAGCGTCCGCCTGCGACGATGCGGTGACCAGCGGCTGCGATTTCGTCCAAACTCTTGATGGCGCCATATTGGGGGTGCATCAAGGTGTCGAACATCATTTTGATGCCTTCAGTGTGTGAAGGGCAGTCGAAGTCGAGTTGGATTTTCTCACCGTTGTGGTCGGTGGTTTTGAGGAAAGCTCCTTGTTGTCCCACACGCTCAATGCCGCCAGCAGCGAGCACTTCGCGAGTGTCCATTTCATAGAGCTTATATTTGATAGAACTGCTTCCGCAGTTGATGACGAGAATCTTCATTGTTCTAGACGATAGGGGTGAGGGGGCTGTTTTTTCTAGAGGTTCTAGTGGTTCTAGTGATTCTAGGACTTCTAGAGCTTCTAGAGACCCTTAGTTTTGCTTTGCTGCGATAGCTTGGTTAGCAGTGATGGCGACCATCTTGTAAATATCTTCCACGGAGCAACCGCGAGAGAGGTCGTTCACGGGGCGAGCAATACCTTGGAGGATAGGTCCGATGGCTTCGGCATGACCGAGACGTTCCACGAGTTTGTAACCAATGTTGCCCACTTCCAAACGAGGAACCACCAACACATTCGCCTGACCAGCCACAGGGCTACCTGCTGCCTTCAAGTGAGCCACAGAAGGCACGAGGGCAGCGTCCGCTTGGAGTTCGCCATCAATATCGAGATCGGGGCGGAGTTCCTTGGCGCGTTCAAAAGCCGTGCGCACCTTGTCCACATCTTCGTGCTTCGCAGAACCATAGGTAGAGAAAGAAAGCATAGCCACCTTGGGTTCGATGCAAGCCACCGCACGCGCAGTGTCGGCAGAGCAAATGGCAATCTGTGCCAACTGCTCAGCATCGGGTACTGGCGTCACTGCCACGTCACCCATCACGATGACACCGTTCGTGCCATATTCGTGCGCTTGCGTGAGGAGCAACATCGCACCACTCACCACAGAGATGCCAGGAGCCGTCTTGATGATTTGGAGTGCAGGACGAAGCACATCGCCCGTCGTGTTGCGCGCACCAGCCAACTGTCCGTCAGCATCGCCAGCTTTGATGATCAAGCAACCGAGGTAGAGGGGATTTTCCACGATGGAGCGTGCCGTGTCGATGGTCACACCCTTCTTCGCGCGGAGTTGTGCCAAGAGTTGTGCATATTCCTCCTTCTTGTCGTGCGACAGCGGATTGATGATGGTGGCTTTCTCGATGTGCGAAAGACCATTCTTTTGAGCGAGAGCCTTGATTTCGGCAGGGTCGCCAATGAGGATAAGGTCAGCCACCTCGTCAGCGAGGATGCGGTCGGCTGCTTTGAGTGTGCGTTCTTCCGTTCCTTCGGGGAGAACGATGCGTTGCTTGTTGGCTTTTGCGCGAGCAACGAGCTGTTCGATAAGTGCCATTATTAAGATTTAGATTATGAAGCGTTGTTTGGGGCTTTTCCGCTTGTCCGATCCTTGGGTGGAGGGGCTTCAGCGAGGTATAGCCAGAATGCGGCACCGCCCTTGCCATCATTTCGTGGGCGATATGCTGCAAATTTACGAAAAAAAGGCGGATAACCCACACGATAAGCCCCCTATTTTCTATCTTTATTTAGCAAATAGGGGGCATTTGTGCCTTTCGGGCTATTTTCTTTTGGGCAAAGTCACCTTAAATTCGGGCACATTGGGCGCGGTGTGCTCTTTGTAGATGATGTCTACCATCTGTTTCACCACATCGGGGTGTTGCGCTGCCACATCGTGGTCTTCGTGGAGGTCCTTGCTCAAGTCGTAGAGACGGCAGTTGCCGCGCTCCACCACCAGTTTCCAGTCGCCCATGCGCACGCCCATCATGTCGGTTTCGTGAAATTCCCAATAAAGATGATCGTGCTTCTGCTGCTGGTCGTTCTTGCCGGTGAGGGTGTTGTAGAAGGAGAGACCGTCATAAACGTCCTTGTCGTTGCGCTGATAGGCTTTGGGGAAATCCTTGATACCTGCCACATCGCAGAAGGTGGGCAACACATCGTAGAACGCCAGTTGGTGGTCGTTCACTTCGCCTGCTGCCACCTTGCCGGGCCAGCGCACGATGAAGGGGATGCGGATGCCCCCCTCGTGGGTGGAGCGTTTCAAGCCCTTGAGCAGCCCATCGCGGTTGAAGAAGGTGGGATCGGCACCGCCCTCTTCGTGAGGACCATTGTCGGAGGTGAAGATCACGATGGTGTTTTCGTCCATGCCCTTCGCCTTGAGCTTGGCGATGATTTCGCCCACCATGAAGTCCAAGCGCGTGATCATGGCAGCAAACTGAGCGTGTGCCTGTTCGGTGCCGTGATAGCGGTTGCCCACTTGACTGCGGAAGATGTGCTCTTGGCAGAAGTGGTTTTGATACGCCTGCAACAGACTGTCGTTGGGCTGTTGCAATTCGGCGTGGGGCAGGGTATAGGTGAAGATGCCCAAGAAGGGCTGATCTTTGGTCTGTTTGTCGAGCCAAGCCATCGCCTTTTGGTGGATAAGGTCGGCTGAATACTGAGGACGTTTCAAGTAGTCGTCACTGCCGGGCATACCATATTTAATGTTCTCCTCGAGCGTCACGCGGTGCGTTTTTTTGTCACCTCTCGAACGGCTGTATTCGTTCAAGAAGTTGGGATAGTAAGCATGGGCTTCAAACTGGCAGATGTAGCCATAATATTCGTCGATGCCGCGCTTGTCGGGCGTAGAAGCGGAACTCTCATAACCGCCTGCCCATTTGCCAAACATCCCCGTGGTGTAGCCATTGGCTTTGAGGATTTCGGGCAAAATTTTGTGGTTCACATCATAGGGCTCTTGTCCTGCCCAGCCCTCTTCAAAGTCAGTGTTCTTGCCATAAAGATTCGCCACATCCTTTCCGCGCCAGTATTCCTTGTTGCCGCGCACGTGGGTGTGTCCGCTGTGCTGTCCAGTCATGAGGGTGGCACGCGAGGGAGCCGACACCGGACTTCCGGCATAAGCCTGTGTGAAGCGCATGCCTTCGGATGCCATGCGGTCGAGATTGGGGGTGGCGATGTACTTCTGACCATAGCAAGCCAAGTCGCCATAGCCCATGTCGTCGCACATGATGTAGATGATGTTGGGACGTTGTTGCGCTTGACCAGTCATGGCTGCCAAAGCACCAAGTCCGAGGAGAGTATATGCTTTTTTCATAATGAGAATGCAGAGTGTTGGATGCCTGCTCACGAGCCGCGTGCCCTTCTTGATACTGACACCTGAGTGCTGCTCTGTCTTGCAGGAAGTTTCCCTCTGTCGATGGGGGAGAAGAGGGGGATAATCCTAATTGTTTGTTGGGATAATCCCAATATTTCGTTAGGGCTGCACCACCTTTTTGCCGCCCACGATGTACAAACCAGGAGTGGTGGGGGAGGTGAGTCTGCCAGAGAGGTCGTAGGTCTGCGCATCGGTGCGATCCACTGTGGGACGCTGCACTCCAGTGGGGGCTACCACATTGAGGAAACCATCGAAGATGACGCCCACCACTTCGTCGTCTGCGCCTGTGAGACCATTGGACGTGAGGCGAATGCGGAAGCGCGTGTTGCCCTTGAGAGACGTCTCAGGCACGGTGAATTCAGTGCTCGTGATGCGCTGCAAGGTGAGGGGCTGTTGCAATTCAAAGATACCATCGTGGTTCCAGTCGAAATAGAGATAAGCCTTCGTATCTTTGGGCGGATTGGCACTGACCTTGAAATTCAATTTTGCCGTTTCTCCCTGTGGCAAATCTGCCGTTTGGCGAGAGAATACCACGTGGAGTTCGTGGTCGTTTTTAGCTTTTGCATCGGGATATTTGATACTTGCCAACACTTTCGTCCCTTCTTTTGCTTCATCCTTCACACTGAGGTTGAGCGAGCTCCACCAGTAGTTGTCGGTGGTGGTGCAGGGATAATCATAAATCTGCAAACGACGCATGAGGGGAGTGCGCTGCGCCATGAAGCGGAAACGCGTTTCGCCACCGAGTTTTACACGTTGGTGCGCCGCATTTTCCCAACCATAGAAGCCCGCGAGTTCGTCTTCCACGATGCTCCAGGCTTCGCTCTCGTTGAGCGCTTTGTGGGTGGTGCCGTGGTGGAGCTTGTAGCCCCCTTTAGAGTTGCCCTGTCCCTCCATGTAGAAGGACGTTTCGCCCTCTGCTGCTTCTGGAGTGGTCCACGAGAAATCTCCATCGCCATTCACTTGCAACCATCTGCCGCTCTCGTCCACCAGCGCATACAAGCGGTCTTTGCCCGTTTGGAAGGGGCGCACCTCATAACTGTCGGTCGTTGCCACGGGCCACCAGTAGGAGTTGGCGTTGTTGTTGCCTGCCTGAAAAGCCACCACGAGGTGAGTGCCGCCTTTGCGGTTGAGCCCCATCGGGGTTTTGGAGCGATCGTTGTAGTTGGGCACGTCGGTCGAAGAGAGCGTCCAAGCACCAGCGGTTCTGGCTTTGGGGTTGGGAGCCACAAAGTAAGCCACGGGCATATTGGAAGTTGTGATCGCTGTTTTTCCAGCTTCTCCGGTGGCAATGGTAGAGGCGAGGTAGCGGTGAGTGGCAGTGTTTTGCACGTAATACACGTCTTGTTGTCCCTCCACAGGGATAAACTTCCAGAATTGTCGGCGAGCGTTGTCTTTCGTGGCGACAGTCAAACTATGTTCGTCGGTCTCGGTGATAAAGACTTGCGCATCGGGTGCCGACTGGATGCGATAAACCAGTTCTGCGGATAGCGGACCGCTGGTGGCTTTTTGTGCTTGAGCGGTCACCGCAGTGGCAAAACACGCGATGGCGCTCATGGCGAAATAGACGTATTGGTGCATGGTGTGTGAAAGAAAATTGTGCCATCGTGGTTGCCCTTGGAGGTGGGTTCTCCCACGTTGGCGTGATGTTCGGATGAAAACAATGGGTTGCTTATCTCATTGCATACCTGTTCATATTCTTGCAATGATGATGGTATCTCTCATTTTGCTGCAAGGTGTGGAAATAAAATATAAATCCCTGATAATCTTGCCTATTTCCTAGTATTTTAGAGCAACGAGAGCTTTTGTATAGCAGCTGCAGCAAGAAAGCCCCATTTGTAGTGCACAAAATTACAATAGATTATGCGTTTGACCAAGTTTTTAGGGCGAAAATGCAAAGTCTGCATGAGAATTTTGCTCCTCAAATCCTTGTTTTTAGGCACGAATTGCCCTTCCTTCCTATTTTGTCTGGAATCCTTTTTGTTTTTGTCGTGGATTTGTTTTTGACCTGATTTTGACGTTTTCTGTTTCTGCCGTGGAATCCTTTTTGTTTTTGCCGTGGATTTGTTTTTGTTGCTGTGGATTTGTTTCTGCCGTGGAATCTTTTTTGTTTCTGCCGTGGATGCCTTTGTGTATATTCCTTCTTTCTTTTTGTTTTTCTCTTTTCTCCCTTGTTCCTTCAATTTTCTCCCACGCAATCAGAAAAACGTGGGAGATTTTTTGGAAAAAGTCCATCGTTTTTTTGGGCTACTCTCGAATGTCTAGCGTCTAACGTCTAATGTCTATATTGCCGAGCCACTTTGTGGTGAGCAAAAAGGGTCTGCGACCCTCTAACGTCTAATCTCTAATGTCTAACGTCTAATCCCTTGCTCATGTGCATAACATTATTTATATTTGCGCATTAGAATCCCTTTGCTTTGATTATCCGCAAAAAGAGAAAGATAAAAACACAGCAAAATCCAACTTACTACATTATTTTCCGAACACTTTCATATGTATAAACCTTATGACCATCACTGAATATATAATCCATACGCCCACCACTCTCAAAGCCTACGTGCACCTCAGTGCAGACAAAACAATTCTCACTTTCTATTTCGACACCCTCCGTGCTGAACGCGACGGCACAACGTGGGGAATAGAGGATACGAGAACAGATTGTTATAATAATTGCATCCCCGCTTGGGCAGGTCCTATTGAATCCCCCAATAGAACCATCCTCACTGCAGTGTTTGATGCTTCGTTCCGTGATTTTCGTCCTACCACCACGGCAAAATGGTTTCAATATCTCAAGTCACTTAAAAGCATCGAAGGACTGGAACACCTCAACACCTCGCAGGTGACGGATATGAGATGGATGTTCTCGAGTTGCTCCTCTTTGACTTCCATCGACCTTTCTAATTTCGACACTTCTAAGGTGTGGAATATGGAATGGATGTTCAGAGATTGCTCGTCTTTAACAGCTCTCGACCTCTCCAACTTTGATACTTCAAATGTAGCATCAATGTCTAGTCTAGAGTTTGATAGAGAGTTTGGCATGTTCTCTGGTTGCGAATCTTTGACCATTCTCGACCTCTCCAACTTTGACACTTCGCATGTGACGAATATGGGTGGTATGTTCTCTGGTTGCGAATCTTTGACCATTCTCGACCTCTCCAGCTTTGACACTTCAAAGGTGACGAGTATGAGCGAAATGTTCTGGGGCTGCTCATCTTTGACGGCTCTCGACCTCTCCAACTTTGACACTTCAAAGGTGACGAGTATGAGCGATATGTTCAGATATTGCGAATCTTTGATGGCTCTCGACCTCTCTAGCTTCGGCACCTCAAGGGTGACGGATATGAGCGGTATGTTCTATGGTTGCTCCTCTTCTACAGCCCTGAACCTCTCCAATTTTGACACTTTGCAGGTGACGGATATGAGCGGTATGTTCTATGGTTGCTCCTCTTTTACAGCCCTGAACCTCTCTAGCTTCGGCACCTCAAGGGTGACGGATATGAATTGGATGTTCTCAGGTTGCTCTTCTTTGACAACTCTAGACCTCTCCAGCTTTGACACTTCAAAGGTGACGGATATGAACTGGATGTTCAAAGATTGCTCTTCTTTGACAGCTCTCGACCTCTCCAGCTTTGATACTTCAAAGGTGACGAGTATGTCGGAGATGTTCAGAGATTGCCAAGCTTTGACCACGATTTGGAATAATTCGACATGGAATTGCAAATATTCAGAAGAAATGTTTGCGGGGTGTGTCTCTCTCAAGGGAGAGGTGGCTTATGATGACGCGCAGACAACAGTGAATTTGGCAAACCCTACAGGATATTTCACACGTATCTTACAAGCCTACGTACACCTTAGTGAAGACCGAAAGACCATCACCTTCTATTACGACATCCTTCGTGCCGATCGTGCTGGCAGAACGTGGGGAATAGGGAATACGAGAGAGGACGATTACAGCACTTCACCCGCTTGGGCTGGCACATGGGATTATCCCAGGACTACCATTCTCACTGCTGTCTTTGATGCCTCGTTCCGTGACTTTCTCCCTACCACCACGGCACGATGGTTTTACAGAATCAAATCACTTAAAAGCATCGAAGGTCTTGAACATCTCCACACCTCTCAGGTGACGGATATGAGCGGTATGTTCTCTGGTTGCGAATCTTTGACGGCTCTCGACCTCTCCAGCTTTGACACTTCAAAGGTGACGGATATGAGAGATATGTTCTCTGGTTGCTCGTCTTTGACAGCTCTCGACCTCTCCAACTTTGACACTTCGAAGGTGACCGATATGAGAGATTTGTTCTCTGGTTGCTCCTCTTTGACCTCACTAGATCTTTCCAACTTCGACACTTCAAAGGTGACGAGTATGTGGAATATGTTCTATGGTTGCTCTTCTTTGACCTCCCTCGACCTCTCCAACTTCGACACTTCTCAGGTGACGAATATGGGCAGAATGTTCAACGATTGCAAATCTTTGACTACTCTCGCCCTCTCCAGCTTTGAGACTTCAAAGGTAACGGATATGAGCTGGATGTTCCGTGGTTGCTCCTCTTTGACAGCTCTCGACCTCTCCAACTTTGACACTTCAAAGGTGACAAGTATGAGTGGTATGAGCTGGGAAGGCATGTTCTATGGTTGCTCTTCTTTGACAGCTCTTGACCTCTCCAGCTTTGACACTTCAAAGGTGACGGATATGAGCAGTATGTTCTATGGTTGCTCTTCTCCTTCGCAGGTGACAAATATGAGCAAAATGTTCTCTGGTTGCTCCTCTTTGACAGCTCTTGACGTCTCCAGCTTTGACACTTCGCAGGTAACGAATATGGAATGGATGTTCAGAGATTGCTCGTCTTTAACTGCTCTCGACCTCTCCAACTTTGACACTTCAAATGTAGCATCAATGTCTAGTCTAGAGTTTGGTATTGATCTAGAGTTTGGCATGTTCTCTGGTTGCTCTTCTTTGACAGCTCTCGACCTCTCCAACTTTGACACTTCGCAGGTGACGAATATGGGTGGCATGTTCTCTGGTTGCAAATCTTTGACCTCCCTCGACCTCTCCAGCTTTAACACTTCTCAGGTGACGGGTATGGGCAGAATGTTCAACGATTGCTCGTCTTTGACAGCTCTCGATCTTTCCAGCTTTGACACTTCAAAGGTGACGGATATGAACTGGATGTTCTCAGGTTGCTCTTCTTTGACCACGATTTGGAATAATTCGACATGGAATTGCAAATATTCAGAAGAAATGTTTGCAGGGTGTGTCTCTCTCAAGGGAGAGGTGGCTTATGATAGAGTACAAATCGGAGGGAATTTGGCAAATCCTAAAGGATATTTTACTCGTGTGTTGCAAGCCTACGTACACCTCAGTAAAGACCAAACAACCCTCACCTTCTATTACGACATCCTTCGTGCCGATCGTGCCGGCACAACGTGGGGAATAAAAGATACCCAAAAAAAGTACTATAACAGTAGCAATCTCACCCCGGCTTGGGCTGGTACCGAGAATAATCCCAATACTACAATTCTCACTGCTGTCTTTGATGCTTCGTTCCGTGATTTTCGCCCCACCACCACGGCAGAATGGTTTTACAGGCTCTATTCGCTTGAAAGCATCGAAGGATTGGAACAGCTCAACACCTCGCAGGTGAAGAAGATGGGGGAAATGTTCTCTGGTTGCTCGTCTTTGAGAACTCTCGACCTCTCCAGCTTTGACACTTCAAAGGTGACGGATATGAGCTGTATGTTCATATCTTGCTCGTCTTTGAGAACTCTCGACCTCTCCAGCTTTGACACTTCGAATGTAGCATCAATGTCTAGTGAGAAGTATGGCATGTTCTCTTATTGCTCTTCTTTGACTGCTCTCGACCTCTCCAGCTTTGATACTTCAAAGGTGACGGATATGAGGAGTATGTTCTCAGGTTGCCGATCTTTGACCACTCTCAACCTCTCCAGCTTTGACACTTCAAAGGTGACGGAGATGGGCTGGCTGTTCTCTGATTGCTCGTCTTTGAGAACTCTCGACCTCTCCAGCTTTGACACTTCAAAGGTGACGGATATGAGCGATATGTTCTGTGGTTGCTCCTCTTTGACTTCTCTCGATCTCTCCGGCTTTGACACTTCTCAGGTGACGTGGATGGGTGACATGTTCTCTGGTTGCTCCTCTTTGACTTCTCTCGATCTCTCTAGCTTTGACACTTCAAAGGTGACGAGTATGTCGAAGATGTTCAGAGATTGCCAAGCTTTAACCACGATTTATTGTAACTCATCATGGAATTGCGAAAAATCAGATTATATGTTCTCGGGGTGTGTCTCTCTCAAGGGAGAGGTGGCTTATGATAACGCGCAGACAGAAGTGAATTTGGCAAACCCTTCAGGATATTTTACACGTATCTTGCAAGCCTACGTACACCTCAGTAAAGGCCAAACAACCCTCACCTTCTATTACGACACTCTCCGTGCCAATCGCGACGGCAGAACGTGGAGGATATGGGAAACAAAAGAGAACCATTACGGTCCCACTCCGGCTTGGGCTGGTGAGTCGGAATCTCCCAATACCACCATTCTTACCGCTGTCTTTGATGCTTCGTTTTGTGATTTTCACCCCACCACTACGACACGATGGTTTTACAGGATGAAATACCTTAAATACATCGAAGGATTGGAACACCTCAACACCTCACAGGTGACGGATATGGGTGGTATGTTCGATGGTTGCTCCTCTTTGATCACTCTCGACCTCTCCAGCTTTGACACTTCGCAGGTGACGAGTATGCAAGGTATGTTCTCTGATTGCTCCTCTTTAACTTCTCTCGACCTCCCCAGCTTTGACACTTCAAAGGTGACGATTATGGGCGGTATGTTCAGGTATTGTAAATCTTTGACCACGATTTATTGCAACTCATCATGGAGTTGCGACAATTCAAGTGATATGTTCTTGGGCTGCAATTCTCTCAAGGGAGCGGTGACTAATGTGGAAGATAGTGACGACGTAAGCATGGCAAATCCCGAAACGGGATATTTCACAAAGAAAGTATTGGCACAAGAAGATGAGGCTTATGTGGTGTTTAGTTTGGGTCTGAAAAGATTGACGTTTTATTACGACAGAGAGCGTGAATATCGCTTCGGCACTGTTTGGGGCATAGAAGAAACGATGCTACAAAACGACCAAAAGATTCCTGCGTGGCTATTGGACGAAGTGGCATCGAAGGAAGAGATTACAAAAATTGTCATTGACGAATCGTTCCGAAACTTTGTGCCTAAGACCACTGCTGGGTGGTTTGAGGACTTGACGGTTTTGGAGGAAATACGTGGGTTGGACAATCTCAACACTTCGGAAGTGACGGACATGAGCCGTATGTTTGCGGGTTGTGGTGCGCTGCGCTCCCTTGACGTGTCAAGGTTCGACACGCTCAACGTGAAGCAAATGCAGCAAATGTTCATGGGATGCGCTGCTTTGACGGAACTCGATTTGTATTTCTTCGACACGGCAAAAGTGACGGACATGCACGAAATGTTCAAAGATTGCAAGGGATTGACCACGCTCGACCTTCAGAGTTTCAACACAGCACAGGTGACGAACATGGGTGAGATGTTTAGAGATTGCGAGAGTTTGACGACGCTGACTCTTTCTAGCTTTTATACTTCTCGCGTAACGAACATGGGGTATATGTTTGCAGGATGCAAAAGTTTGAGGACGCTCAATTTGGCTCATTTCTTCACAGAAAATGTGACTACGATGTGGCGTATGTTTGAGGGCTGCTCTGCGCTTGAGTCTTTGGTGATTTCTTGTTTCAACACAGCGCAGGTGACGGACATGAGCCGCATGTTTGCGGGTTGCAAGAGTCTGACCGCGCTCGACCTGCTGAATTTCAACACTGCGCAGGTGAGGAACATGGTGCAGATGTTTGCGGACTGTTCGGCATTAGTAGACCTCGATATTTCGCGGTTTAACACTGCGCAGGTGACGGACATGCACGAGATGTTCTTGGGCTGTGCTGTGCTGTCTGCGCTCAACTTGGCTCATTTTGACACTGCTCAGGTGACGGACCTTCACGCGATGTTTAAGGATTGCAAGGGTTTGACCACGCTCGACTTGTCGAATTTCCAAACTTCTGAGGTGAAGGATATGCGCGAGATGTTCTCGGGTTGTTCTGCGTTGACAACGATTTGGAGTTTTGCCTTCAGAAATTGTTTTGCTTCAGAGGCTATGTTCTACGAGTGCACTTCTCTCCAAGGGGCTACGAACTTTAACGAGAAATATACGGATGCCCGAATGGCAAATCCAGAACGGGGATACTTTAGTAGACGTTAGAGATTAGACGTTAGACGTTAGAGGGTCGCGGACCCTTTTATGCTCGCCACGACAAGCGTGGCTCGGGCTAGCGCGGTTGGGCTAGAAGCTCTAGAGAAACTAGAATCTCTAGAAGAACTAGAAAATCTAGAACCCATAGAAGAACTAGAAGTCCTAGAAAAACTAGAGTAACAAGCCACTTTCGCTGGAGAATAAGCCACTTTCTCAAGGAGATGAGCCAGAAAAGAGGGGAAATGTGCCTCTTTTGTGCAAAAAAATGGTTTACTCTTGGCTGTTTTACAGAAAAAACGTATATTTGCAGTGATAAATGACGTGAGGGGCTCGAACGAAGCTCCTCACTTCTGTCTATAAAGGGGCATCTAGATGTTAGAGATTAGATGTTAGAGGGTCTCAGACCCTTTCTGCTCGGGGTCACAGACCCTTTTATGCTCGCCACGACAAGGGTGGCTCGGGCATCTAGACATTAGATATTAGACGTTAGAGGATCTCTAGTCCTTCTAGTCTTTCTAGAGCATCTAGGCTTTCTAGAATATCTAGTCTTTCTAGTCCTTCTAGAGTTTCTATCCCCAGCCCCCACTATAACAACAGCAATAATTGCCCACTGAATGATCAGTAAAACCGTAGTACAACAACTTATCGACCAATGGCTCGAGGATAAAGACTATTTCCTCGCCGACTTGTCGATCAATGGTGACAAAATCCTGGTGGAAATCGACCATGCCGAAGGGGTGTGGATCGAAGACTGCGTGTCGCTCTCTCGTTTCATCGAGGAGGGACTCGACCGCGACGAAGAAGACTTTGACCTCGAAGTGGGGTCGGCTGGCATCGGTCAGCCCTTCAAGGTGCTTCAACAATATGAAATCCACTTGGGCGACGAGGTGGAAATCCTCACCACCGCGGGCAAGAAGCTCCAAGGTCGTCTCACCGCTGCTACTGCCGAAGAAATCTCTATCGTGCAGCAAGTGAAGGTGAAAGCCGAAGGCGAAAAACGTCCACACCTCGAGGAGGTGGAAACCAAACTCCCCATGAGCGAGGTGAAATGGACGAAACTCTACATTGATTTCAAATAAAAAGCAGCAGACATGCCTGATGGTCGCCGCACCCCGATGTGACGACCAGAAGTGCGTCTGTCGTTTCTCCCTATAATATATGGCTAAAAAGCAAACCCCTCAAATGAGTCTCCTCGACAGCTTTGCTGAATTCAACGAGACCAAACACATCGATAGCACCACTCTCTTGGCAGTGCTCGAAGAGAGTTTTCGCAGTGTCATTGCCAAAACCTATGGCACCGACGAAAACTTTACCGTGGTGGTGAACCCCGACAAGGGCGACTTTGAAATCACCCGTAGCCGCGAAATCGTGGCTGATGGTGAGGTGGAAGACGACAACAAACAAATTGCGCTCTCTGAAGCCCGAAAGATTGAGCCCGACTTTGAGGTGGGCGAAGAGGTGAGTGAGCACATCGACTCCGATTCCTTCGGACGTCGCGCCATCTTGACCCTCCGTCAGACCCTTGCTTCTAAAACTCTCGAACTCGAACACGACACCTTATATAATAAGTATATCGACCGAGTGGGAGAAATCGTTTCGGCTGAGGTTTATCAGACTTGGAAAAACGAAACACTCCTCGTGGACGACGCACAAAACGACCTCCTCTTGCCCAAACGCGAACAAATGGCGCGCGACTTCTTCCGCAAGGGCGACCGCGTGCAAGCCGTCATCGACCGAGTGGACAACAATAATGGTAATCCCAAAATCTACCTCTCACGCACTAGCCCCATGTTTTTGCGACAACTCCTGCGTCGCGAAATCCCAGAAATCGCAGAAGGTGTGATTGTGCTCCACGATGTGGCACGACTCCCTGGCGAACGCGCCAAAATCTCTGTCGAAAGCTACGACCCCAACATCGACCCTGTGGGTTCTTGCGTGGGCGTGGGCGGTAACCGCATCAGCGGCATCGTGCGCGAACTCAAAAACGAAAATATCGACGTCATCCCCTTCACCACCAACTCGATGCTCTACATCCAACGTGCGCTTAACCCTGCACGCGTGAACAACATCGTCATCAACGAAGAGGAAAAACGCGCCGATGTGTTCCTCGATCCCGACCAAGTGAGCCTCGCCATCGGTAAGGGAGGACAAAACATCAAACTCGCCTCAATGCTCACCGGCTACACCATCGACGTGTACCGCGAAGTGGAAGGCGCTGAAGAAGTGGACGACATCTATTTGGACGAATTCTCTGACGAAATCGACCAATGGGTCATCGATGCCATCAAGCAGATGGGCTTGCGCACAGCGCGTGAAGTGCTCAATGCACCTCGCGACATGATTGTCGAAAAAGCCGATCTCGAAGAAGACACCGTAGACCACTTGCTCGCAGTGCTTAGCGCTGAGTTTGACGAACCTGCATCTTAATGCCTCTGCGGCTCGACCTAAACACCAAATTAGGGCGAGCCGCAAAGAGCTGTTTGGAGGGCGGTGCGCTTCCTCCTCTCTTTCTCCGTCGGCAACTCCCTGACCATGACGAGAAAACGATGAGAAAGGTACCCCGCAAGGCGATAGCCCAAGGCGAGTCTTGTGGCACACTCCGACAGCTGTCTAATGTTTCACCGATTTATCCCGAAGCGGTCATTGGATCCTGAACAGATTTTATTTGATTGTTGAGCCGTTTTTTTGCGTTTGCTCGATGGCGTAGCGGGCTACGTCGAGAACAAACAAGAAACAAAATGCCAACAAGGAAATGAAAGATGACAGGAAGTAATCTATTTCATTTCCAGTAGCACTTTTACGGTCTAATGACCGATTTGGGTTTTACCTTCGTCAAACTAGCAAGCCTGCTTCCATCACCCCAAATATACACATGAGATTAAACAAAGTAATCAAAGAACTCAACGTCTCCATCCAACGCGTGGCAGACGCGCTCAAAGATAATGGTTTTGAAGGAGAAATTACCCTCAACACCAAAATCACCGAAGAACAATATACATCCTTGAAAAAGAACTTCGCCGACGACATCAACCTCAAGGAAGCAGCTGAAAAGCGTTTCCACAATCGTCGCGAAGAAAAGCGTTCTGCTAAAGAGGCTGACGCTGCTCACACCGTGGGCGATGGAGAAGAGCAAGCCGTTGATGCCCCTAAGGCTGAGCAGGCTCCTCAAGCCGCTGAGACTGCTCCAGAAGCAGCGGCTGCCGACGACAATGCCGAAGGCGGACTGAAGGTGGTGGGACACATCGACCTCGATGCTTTCAAAAAGCCTGCCAAGAAGGTTAAAGAAAAGGCTGCAAAGGCTGAAAAGAAATCCGAACCTAAGGCAGAGAAAAAGGCGGAACCTAAGGCTGAAAAGAAGGAAACCACTCCTGCTCCCGAAGCTCCCAAGGCTGAGGCACCTGCCGCTGAAGAGAAGGCTCCTGCTGCTCCTGCTGCTGAAGTTGAAGACAAGGCAGCTCATCTGGGCAAGGCGGACAACGACGGCGTGTTCAAACTCAACTCCGAACCTCGTCTCACCGGTCCTAAAGTGCTCGGCACCGTGGACCTCTCTGCCATCAACGGCAGCACGCGCCCCAAGAAGAAGACGAAGGAAGAGCGCAAGAAAGAACGCGATGGCAAGAAGCGTAACCGCATCGGCAACGAGCGTGTAGATGTCAATGCTGAAGCCAAAAAGAACAGTGCCGGACAAGGCGGACACAACGGCAAGGGTGGACAAAACAATGGTCATCCCGGTCAAAACCAACAAAACCGCAACCAACAACAAGGTGGTGGCAAGGGAGGCAAGAAGGGCAAGAAGGGCAACAATGCTCCTGCCACTCCTCCCAGCGACGAAGATGTGGCTAAGCAGGTGAAAGAAACCCTCGCTCGTCTTCAAGCTAAGGGTGCCAACAAGGGTAAGGGTGCGAAATATCGCCGTGAGAAGCGCGATGCCGCTCGCGAACGCCAAGAAGAAGATATGATGCGCCGCGACGCTGAAAGCCGCGTGCTGAAGCTCACCGAGTTTGTGACTGCCAACGAATTGGCAACGATGATGGATGTCCCCGTGACACAAGTCATCGGCACCTGCATGAGCATCGGCATCATGGTGTCTATCAACCAGCGTCTCGACCAAGAAACCATCGAAATGGTGGCAGAAGAATTTGGTTTCACCACCGAGTTCGTCTCTGCCGAAGTGCAAGAAGCCATCATCGAAGAGGTGGACAACGAAGAAGACCTCCGCGAGCGTGCGCCTATCGTCACTGTGATGGGTCACGTTGACCACGGTAAGACGTCGCTCCTCGACCACATCCGCAATGCCAATGTCATCGCTGGTGAGGCTGGTGGTATCACCCAGCACATCGGTGCTTACAACGTGAAACTCAAGAATGGTCGCGAAATCACCTTCCTCGACACCCCTGGTCACGAAGCCTTCACCGCTATGCGTGCTCGTGGTGCGCAGGTCACCGACATCGCCATCATCATCATTGCTGCCGACGACAACGTGATGCCACAGACCAAGGAAGCCATCAACCACGCAGTGGCTGCTGGTGTGCCCATCGTCTTTGCCATCAACAAAATCGACAAACCCGGTGCTAACCCCGATGCCATCAAGACTACCTTGGCTTCGATGAACTTCCTCGTGGAAGAGTGGGGTGGTAAGTACCAATCACAAGACATCTCTGCGAAGTCGGGTCTTGGCATCTACGAACTCCTCGAGAAGGTGCTCCTCGAAGCCGACCTCCTCGACCTCAAAGCCAATCCTAACCGCCGCGCTGTCGGTACCGTCATCGAAAGTTCGCTCGACAAAGGTCGTGGCTATGTGTCCACAGTCCTCGTCAGCAACGGTACGCTCCGTCAGGGCGACATCCTTGTGGCTGGTACCCACAACGGTCGTGTGAAGGCGCTCTTCAACGAACGCGGTGTGCGCGTAGACGAGGTGCTTCCTGCTCACGCTGCCACGGTGCTCGGTTTCAACGGTGCTCCTCAGGCTGGCGACCAATTTAACGTGATGGAAACGGAACAAGAGGCGCGCGAAATTGCCAACAAACGTATGCAGTTGCAACGCGAACAAAACCTCCGTACGTCTAAGATGCTCACCCTCGATGAAATCGGTCGTCGCTTGAAACTCGGTGACTACCAAGAACTCAACATCGTGGTGAAGGGTGACGTGGACGGTTCTGTACAGGCTTTGAGCGATTCGTTCATCAAGCTCTCCACAGAGTCCATCGCCATCAACGTAATCCACAAGGGTGTGGGACAAATCTCCGAAAACGATGTCACCCTCGCTGCGGCTTCCAAGGCGGTTATCGTGGGATTCCAGGTGCGTCCTTCGGCTGGTGCGCGTCGCCTTGCCGAGAAGGAGGGTGTCGACATCCGTCTCTATTCTATCATCTACGATGCAATCGAAGAGGTGAAGGAGGCTATGGAAGGTATGCTCAAGCCTATTGTGAAGGAAGAAATCACCGCTATGGTGGAAGTTCGCCAAGTGTTCCATATCTCGAAGGTGGGCTACATCGCCGGTGCCTACGTGGTGGACGGCAAGGTGTCACGCTCCAACAAGGCGCGCCTCATCCGCGATGGTGTGGTGGTCTTCACTGGCGACATCGCTGCCCTCAAACGCTTCAAAGACGACGTCAAAGAAGTCACTACCAACTTTGAGTGCGGTATCTCGCTCCAAGGCTGCAACGATATCAAGGAAGGCGATATGATCGAAACCTACCAAGAAATCGAAGTGAAACAAAAACTCAATAGTTAGTAGACGCTAGACGTTAGAGATTAGACGTTAGAGGGTCGCAGACCCATTCTGCTCGCCACTTTGTGGCTCGGGCTAACGCAATAAACAACGCTAGAGAGGCTAGAGCATATCTAGCCTCTCTAGTTTATCTAGAATCCCTAGAAAAACTAGAAACCCTAGAAACCCTAGAAAAACTAGAAGCACTAGAATCACTAGAAGCTCTCAGAGGAACCGAGCACCGCTTGTCGGGGCGAGCAGAATGGGTCTGCGACCCCGAGCATAAAAGGGTCTGTGACCCCTAGAACCCCTAGAAAAAATAACAAAAACAAATGCATAAACATCTTCTTTCCCTGGCAGCCGCTGCGCTGCTTCTCTTCGGGGTAAGCTCATGCAGCACCCTCAACGCCCTCAGCCAAAACCTCAATACGGGCAACACTGGCACAGCTCTCGCAGCAGGGGGCAACATCCTCGACAACCTCCTCGGGTCTGTCCTCGGCAGCCAACCCATCACCGAGCGCGAACTCGTGGGACGTTGGGGCTACACCGGTGTGAGCACCGTTTTTGAAAGCCAAAACTTCCTCGCCCAAGCTGGTGGCGTGGCAGCAGCTGGCGTGCTCGAAGCCAAACTCGATGAAAACCTCACTCGTTTCGGTTTCAAGAAAGGCAGCACCACCTTCGTTTTCAATGCAGACCACACCTTTGAAGCCAACCTCAACGGTATGCCCATCAGCGGAACCTACACCCTCGACCCCAGCAAGAAGGTGCTCAGCCTCTCTCTCCTTGGAGGACTCATGAAGTTCCATCCCCAAGTAGTGCGCACCGCTTCCGGCATCAGCATCTTGTTTGACAACGACAAACTCCTCTCCCTCCTTGGTACCGCCAGCAAAATCGCCGGTACTGTGGCAGACTCACGTTTCAGCTACGTAAGTTCTTTGCTCAGCAACTACCAGGGTCTCAAACTCGGTCTCAAGCTCCGTAAATAATCTCTCCTTTCACTACCAGAGCGACATGTACTATTCTTAGTGTTTGAGTATCTTAGTACTCAATATCCGAGCCTTTCTGCTCCTGCAATACCTTGAGCATTGTGTTCAAACTCCGAACATCCTGTTTGAGAAATCCGAACATCTTGTTTGAGAACTCCGAATATCTTGTTTGAGAAATCCGAAGCTCTAGTTCTCTATATGCAGAACAGCTCCGTCGCCTCTCGAGTGAAATCATAAAGACATGCCCCCTCTTTGGGGGCATTTTTTGTATCCCTACCGCAGCGCAGACCGCGTTTCTCCCGGTATTGTCCGAAAAAGTGTGTAAGATTTTCTGTTCCCCCTCCCTTTTGCTAGGCTAGCCTAACAAAGGGAGGGCATTTTTGCAATGAAAAATTAGGT
>QWCR01000055.1_pt1 | contig 106457 bp, 86 predicted proteins | sample 1972581 | NCBI WGS metagenome assembly QWCR01 (sample SAMN09866703, study PRJNA288562) | Human oral metagenome isolate pre4_saliva, whole genome shotgun sequencing... | isolation source: mouth | host: Homo sapiens | place: USA: California
GAAAAGCCATTGCCTGTCTATGTGCCCACTAACTACATCAATGAGATATTAGATGAAGAGCTTGAGCCTTATGATTGGGTAGCTCTGCGAAATAAACTCATTGTTGCGGTATTGTATGAATGTGGCTTGCGACGCAGCGAGCTGGCGGGTCTGCAAGATGACGATGTGGACATTGAGGGACGCAAACTTAAGGTCTTAGGTAAGGGTAATAAAGAGCGAATTGTTCCCTTTGGTGCTGGTCTCGCGGAAGAACTTAGCAAGTGGCGACAAACTCGAGATGAACTATTTGGAGAAAGCGAAACATTTTTCCTATCTTTGAGAGGTAAACCAATGACGGGGGAAGGTGTCTATGCTATAGTTCATAAGTACCTAAAGGCTGTACCTGGTTTGGCTCGCCGAGGAGCTCACGCTCTAAGACATAGTTTCGCTACCGATATGCTTAATAATGGGGCAGACTTAATCGCAATCAAGGAGCTTATGGGGCACAGCAATGTATCAACGACTGTAACCTACACGCACACCTCGTTCAAACAATTACAAAAGGTGTATAACGCCCATCCAAGGGCAAAAAAGAAGTAGAGTTATGAATATCAGAATCCAAGCATTGCATTTCGATGCTACTGAAACACTACAAGCTTTCATTCAGAAGAAGCTCGAAAAACTTAATCGCTTCTCTGAAGATATCAAAACGGCTGATGTTACACTCAAAGTAACCAAACCGGAAGTGAGCCACAACAAAGATGCGAGCATTAAGCTCGTGGTTAAGGGTGACGAACTCTTTGCCGAGAAGCAAGCAGATACCTTTGAAGAGGCTATTGATGTCGTTATTGATGCTCTCAAGCGTCAGTTAGAGAAACGTAAGGATACACACGATAGATAATTTGCTATTATAAAAAAGAGAGGAGCTGTACTCAAGTTTACTTGGGTGCAGCTCCTTGTTTTATAGAGTCTTAATGTCTAGAGGCGTATCTCAAAAGCCGAACCCAATCGCCAATTAGGTGCGCTGTATTTGAAGTCGCCTATCTCGGGACGATAAACAGTGTGTTCTTTAGTGCGGTATTCGTAACTCGCATCTATGCGCCAGCTCAAACGACGGCTAAGCCTCAGGCGAGGTGAAACTCGTACAAAGGGAAATACCTCTTTAGCTCCCCAGCCTAAACCGCCAGCAAAGTCAACCGAACTAACCGAAGGTATGAGCGTAATCTTCTTACCCCACGCTAGACGAACGATGTAATTACGAATGAATGTTTCGTAGTCGGTGTTCTTATCAAAGCGTTTACCCTCTAATTGAGCTTCACCTAGTAGTAAGAATTTATGCTTGGGGTTGTAGAGCCAGCGCATACCTAAGCCCATACCTACGGCATCGAAGCCCGTGTTCGGATTGATACCCTTAGACCAAGGTAAGGTTAAGCGTAGGTCAATATCTTTAAGATAGAACTCATCTCGCCACTTTCTAGCGGGCCTTTTGAAAATGAGGTCAGAGAGCCAATAGCCTAGTTCGGCCGAAACAATACCTATGGTTGCGCCTACCGTTACATCTCCTACCCAATGGCGATTGTTAAGTATTCGCCCGATGCCTACGCTTGATGCAGATAGATAAGCTACCGGAGTTATCCAAGGATAGCGGTCGCCATACTCAAGGGAAAGGGCTGTGGCGGACATAAAGGCCATCGCAGTATGACCGGAAGGGAATGAATTGCTAGCCGAGTTGTCGGGGCGACGCACATTGATGACCTGCTTAAGGCTGTAAACCGTTCCGAGCATAATGGACATTGATAGGGCATCACTTGTCAGCATCTGATACGGATTTTCGCTATAACCCTTCAATCCGAAAGAGCGCATACCTAGTTGAGCCGCTAAGGGAGCAAACTGTAGATAATCGTCGTAGTGGTGTCTGAAAGTCGGGTATAGATTGTTACGAGCATCACGGATATACTTATTGCTTAGTGTATAGGGTAGGGCTAGTGCTACCATCGGTAGGCTTGTTGTCAGCGTGCGTCGTAGTATAGACTTCCCTAGTTTGTAGCTTTTGGCTTGCTCTTGTAGGCTGTCTTGTATTAGGCTATCCGCTACGAGTACTGTGTCCTTTGCCTCCAAATAGGATTGACCGAGTAAGTCGTTATGCTCCGGCTTATCTATTGAGGATAAGTCTGTTTGTGCCTGTGCTAGATGCGTGGTGCTATATAGAAGAAATAGGCTACACAGCCCAAAATAAGATAATCGGCGTAATGTGGTATGCATAGACGTCTAATTGGATTACGTTATTCAAAGGTAATGTAATTCACTATATAAGAAAAAAAGCCAAAAGCATTAAGAAATGCTCTTGGCTTTATTCTGTTGAGCGGAAGACGGGGCTCAAACCCGCGACCCTTAGCTTGGAAGGCTAATGCTCTATCAACTGAGCTACTTCCGCAACGCTACTTGTCAAATTTTGTGGGCAGTGATGGATTCGAACCACCGAAGGCGTAAGCCAGCTGAGTTACAGTCAGCCCCATTTGGCCACTCTGGTAACTGCCCTTTGTTTGTCGTTTGCTCTGCAAAGGTAAAAACTATTTTCTAATTATACAACACTTGAGTTCAAATTTCTCCACAAATTATGTGCTGAAGATTATAAGTAGGTGTATAATGTATTATGAGATAGGAGTATATGTGTTTTGATGATTGGAGCTTGAAGAATAGTTTTTGCTTCTATTAAACTAAAATCGGCTAGTCTACTATGTTAGACTAGCCGATTTTTATAAAGGTGCAGATTGGTTTTTATAAGCTAAATTCTTGGCGAATAAGTTCTACGTGGTCGAGTTTCTCCCAAGTGAATAGTTCAACCTCTTTGCTTACTTCCTGCCCATTGGCATTCTTGAAGCGCTTTGTGATAACTTCTGGCTGACGTCCAAAGTGACCATAAGAAGCTGTTTCCTCGTAAATGGGATTACGCAGTTTGAGGCGTTGCTCGATGGCGTAAGGACGGAGGTCAAATAGCTTGCTGATACGCTGTGCTATCTCAGAGTCGCTAAGCTTGACCTTGGCTGTACCCTTAGTTTCTACATAGATGTTAATCGGTTCTGCCACCCCGATAGCATAGCTAAGCTGTACCATCATCTCGCTAGCCACACCTGCGGCTACCATATTCTTAGCGATATGACGAGCGGCATAAGCAGCACTGCGGTCTACCTTACTAGGGTCTTTACCACTAAATGCACCACCTCCATGCGAAGCCTTACCGCCGTAGGTGTCTACGATGATTTTGCGACCTGTGAGCCCTGTATCTCCGTGAGGACCGCCGATAACGAACTTACCCGTAGGGTTTACGTGTAGTTTAATATCCTGACCAAAGAGGCTAGCGACCTCATCGCTGTACTTAGCACGTACACGAGGAATTAGGATTGTTTCGATGTCGTGCTTAATCTTTTGAAGCATTTCAGCCTCTGCTTCTGCTACCGCTTCGGGAGAGTCATTCTTAGGTGTAACGAAGTCGTCGTGCTGAGTGCTAATGACGATTGTATCAATGCGCTGAGGTTGGTGTTCCTCATTGTACTCTACCGTTACTTGGCTCTTAGCATCGGGGCGGAGGTAAGGCATCAACTCAAGTTCGTTGTGGCGAATATGAGCAAGTTCCTTAAGTAAAGCATGGCTAAGGTCAATAGGGAGAGGCATATAATTGGGCGTTTCTGCGGTAGCATAGCCAAACATGATACCTTGGTCGCCTGCGCCTTGATTCTCGCGGTCAGCACGCTCTACACCACGATTGATATCGGCACTCTGCTCGTGTAGTGCTGATAATATACCGCAGCTCTCTGCTGCAAAGCAATATTCGCTCTTGGTATAACCTACACGGCTAATGACACGGCGTGCGGTGTCTTGTACATCGACATAGACATTGCTCTTTACTTCGCCTGCGATAACGACTTGTCCTGTCGTCGTAAGCGTTTCACAAGCAACTTTGCTCTCAGGGTCAAGAGCAATAAATTGGTCTAGAATAGCATCAGATATTTGGTCTGCTAGCTTATCTGGATGTCCTTCGGATACACTCTCCGAGGTAAATAGATAGTTCATATGATAACTATTTTATATGGTTTATAATAAGAAATATACTCACCTAGGCATAAGCCTAAGCGAGTATGATATACAAACCTAACATTATGAAAACATGCGTATGAAAAGTACGTTTTAGCATTTTTTCTAGTGGTTGCAAGCATTCAAATCTATCCACGCTTATGGCTTAAGCCTCCACAAAGGTAATACAAATATCTTAATCTTCTCAATTGGATAAATAAATACAGCTTAAAAGAGTATTTATTGGACTAAAAAGAAAAACCTCAGGATACCCTGAGGTTTTATGTCATCCAGAGATTAGCGGGGCTTGATGCTATCGGGCCTGTATTGCTAACGTACTGACACCACAAAGCTAATACAATTCTAGTATTTAATTTAAGTCACAGGGGTTAGAGCATCAAAATTCAGACTTGTTTATGAGCTTGCCCTGAGTCGCTCCCAAGGCTAATTCAGACAACTCTTAAATACTACTTAAGACACTGAAAATTCCCAATACACAAAGAAGAAAATAGTTTTCACATTACCTAAAGTCAAAACCACGGCGAAGTCTGTGCAGACTACGGCTGAAGTTTGTGCAGACTACACGTGTAGTTTGTACAGACTACAGCTGAAGTCTCCAGAAAAGTACACGCAAGCATCAAAATAAGTACGTCGTACTTGTTTCGGTTAGTACGTCGTACTTGTTTCGGTTAGTACGTCGTACTTGTTTCAGTTGGTACGTCGTACTAGTTTTAGTTAGTACGACGTACTGACTGCGCTTGCTCTTTCCTTTTGGGGGCGAGGGGAAGCATTCAACGAGTTTAAAGTAGTTAGGTATACCTATCTATTCTAGGATAATTTTGCTTAAACTATATCTTTGTAGTACAATAGAATTGAAATAAGGAGATTTTAATTATGCCCTCAAATGTACGTAGATACTTATGGCTGATACAAGCCTTATTAAGTGGACAGCATCTGACCTTCGAAGAATTAGCCACGAAGTGGAAATACTCCGCATACAATGATGACGGAAGAAAACTTCTACTGCGCACCTTTCATAATCATAAGAGTGCGATAGAAATGGATTTTGGTATATGTATTGCCTGCGATAGGGCTGATGGAAATAGATATTACATCAGTAATCCTGAGGTGCTGAAAAGTGACCTCTCTTTGATGCATCTATTAAATTACACAGAGCAAGATATATTCCTTATGGCTGGGCGAGAGCTTAAGGGGCGCATTATGCTGGAACCCATATCTAGGGGAACCGAATGGCTTATGTTAATTTCTAGAGCTATGATGGATGGGCGCTGCTTAAGGATGTCGTATCGTTCTTTTTACAAGGATAATTCTTGTACACAATATGATTGTGTTAAGCCCTATGGCTTGCGCTTGTTTAATCAGCGGTGGTATATGATTGCGGAGGTTGGTCGCGAGTATCCTTATATATATGCCTTGGACCGTATCGAGGCGCTTAGCCTTAGCGCTGAAACGTTTGTTATGCCTGCGGATTTCTCTATGGAAGAATACTTTCAGTATGCGTATGGCATAGTCCATGCCGGAGGTGCTATGCCAGAGCACCTCCGCATTAAGGTAGATAGCATTCAAGTTCCCTATTTACGCACATTGCCCCTGCATGCGAGTCAGCGAGAGATTGAGGCTATAGATGAGTATGTTGTATTTGAATACGAACTAGCTGGTACCTATGATTTGATTTCGGTTATTCTGTCTATGGGAGATACCGTAGAGGTTATTAGCGAAGGTAAGGTGCGAGATTACATGAAAGATATTACTCAATCTTTACGTGATAAATATCTGGCATCATCTGCTTCTGAGTGTTCTCCCAAGTCGTGCATGCGTGAGTTATTTTAGATTATGAATCTTTTTTTGAATACTTAATGTATTTATATTGAGGTATATATATTGATGTAGAGTTATGCTCTTAGAGGTGTGAAAGCTTTTTGCATATTGGGGCTTTACTTTTGTCGTAGATAAGCAGAAGCAGTCTGTCTAGCCTTAGGGGAGTGTTTCTCTTGCATGGATATAGATTTAGTACTATCTTTGAACAAAAGATTAGATACAAGTCGCTTAGGCGACCATACATAGCAAGATACTTGCAGACTATTACTGAGATCGGGTTAATCTGGTAAATTAAACAATAGGATTCTCAGTGGTAAGTCGGGGCAAGTTTGCACCCTTTAAGGGGGCAGACTGCCTTCTCTTATCTGTAATCCACGGCTTTACCAGAGCCTACCCGAGTAAAGATATAGATGAAGGAGTGCTGCCGCCTTTTTTTATATGTTGATTTTTATTTTTAGGCAGTCATGGTTGCTGAGGCATGTAAAATACTTAGTAGTAAATCAGTACCGCTATGCCTACAATGGTTTCATCAGGGAGAGAATTGATTTGTATCTCTCAGAAGGATGCGCATCATTTAGACTACTCAACTAATGATGGACGCACATGGACACCCCGTTACGCAAACTCATCTTATGGCACTTTCCTTGACCTCCTGTATTACGGTCAAGAGCTCCTCGCCATTACAAGCAAAGGTCTTTATTACTCAACGAATGATGGGCGTACATGGACGCCTCGTTTCACAGGAACTACGTATGGAGATTTCCTTACGCTTGTCAATGGCGGGAAAGAATTGCTAGCCCAAACGAGTAAGGGTCTTTATTACTCGACCAATGAGGGACGTACATGGATTAAGCGCCCCTAAAAAGAGGTCTTGTTTTAATCAAAACTTTTGCTTGTCAGTTAGATAATCCTAAAAACAAAATATTATTAACAAACTAACTAATCAATGTTATCATGAATCATTTGATGAAATATCAGAATGCTTTGAATAAGGTATCTGAAGTGACTCCTTTACTTGTAGGTGAGACACTAAACGAATTAAAGCGTAACTCTGAAGAGTTTATGCAAGAGGTGCAAGAGGCTCAATACATTAAGGTTCCTCTTGTCGGTGTATTTAGTGCAGGTAAAAGTTCGTTGCTCAATGTATTTACAGAGAAGGTGGGTATGCTACCTGTCGATACTATGCCAGAAACAGCTGTTGCTTACGAACTTTATTATGGCCTAAATGAGTCTGTTGAGCTGTATAGAAATGGAGAAAAGATAAATTCTAAGCCTCTTGCTGATATCAAACAATTAGATACTAAGCCCGGAGATATTGCCAAGGTTTATTGTACAAGTGAGCCTATCAAGAAACTTCAAGAGCGAGGAATTATACTCGTAGATATGCCTGGTATTGGTTCTGGTCTGGAGCGTCATGATGCAGCGATATTCAATTACATCAACAGCGGAACGGCCTTTGTTCTTATTGTTGATGCTGAGCAAGGTTCTCTAAGAGGCAGTACGATGACATTTATGGAAGAGTTGAGCCAGTATAATATGCATCCAGCCATCTTGATCTCAAAGATAGATAAGAAAACAGATAGTGAGGTTAAGGCTATCAAGGAATACATTGAATATCAACTTTCAAAGCTTGGTAGTACGGACTCTTTTGTAGGAACTGTGTGCTCTGTGAATAATGATTTAAATGGTTTCACTACTTATCTAGAAAGTCTTAATCCCGAAGCTCTTGTTCGAGAAAAGTTGAATAAGAAGTTTAGATATATCGTTAATTCAGTTATTGAGCAAATAAATCTACGTATTCAGATTAAGGATAAGGATATTGCGGATGTAGAGGGAAAGATAAAGCAGTTTGAAGCTGAGATTGCTAATGTTAAGTTAGAGCTTCCTGTTGCTGATGGTTATGCAGATTCACCAGAGAAGTCTACTGAGGATGTCTTAGATAGTGTTAGACTTGCATTGAGTAACAAGGCTACAGACATTGCTCAGATGATTATTGATAAAGAAAATTCTGAGACGGTAAAGGCTGCTATTGTGAGCATAGTTCGCTCTGCTGTAATCTTAGCCTTAGAAGATGAGAGTGAGCAGTACTCGGTAGCACTAGGAGCAGCTGTTAAGGAGTCAATAACGGAGTTGCCAACATTTGAAGTAAACCTAGACTTTATGAATGATTTCTCGGGTGTTACAGAATCTTTGGGTACTTTGCTAACAACAGCATTAGCAAAAAAAATACCTGTATTAGCAGGATTAGGTACATTGATAATCAGCTTAGTGGTACCTCTCGCTTCAAAATTACTTAGCTGGCTGTTTGGTAAGAGTAATGATGAAGCTGTAGCTGAAGTGCGACAGAAATTTATCAGCACAGCGATTCAAGAGATTATTGACGGTATTCGTCCTACAATTTTGAAGATTACTCAAGATAATCAGAAGCATATTCAAGATAAAATTCAAGCAGAGCTTATTTCAAAAATGGAAAAAGTGAAAGATAGTCTGCGCGAAAAGATGGAAGATGCCAATAAATCGAAGAGTGAAGTAGAGTCGGAGCAACAGGAGCTTAAGTCAGCTCTAAGTCACCTTAACTCTATAGTATCTGAACTTTAATTGTATCAGGGTTTTAACTGTTCGGCACGCGTAATTTGTGCGTGTGCCGGATAGTGATAGCCCATCTATTATTATTATGGCACTAGTACGAAAATCGCAACCTAATACATCTTTTACTCCAGACCGGAAGCAGATAATTAAGGTAAATCCTTATGAGAATACAGAGAATGTTTTGGCCTTGATGTCCAATATCTGTTCAGCAACTAATTCCGCAGATACTGATGTTTTTTGGAATTCAGTTGGTGAAGGAATGTCTCAAAAAATTAAAGGAGGATTAAATCTGAACGATTTTTTAGAGGAACATAGGTCTACTTTTTGGGATCCTGATTTTAAGCATCATTTATGGGATTATATTACTGATTTATCTTGGGCTTTAGATGAAAAACAAAATACAGAGGATACTCAAATAGTGATTGCTGGAGGATTCTCTTCTGGTAAATCATCTTTCTTGAATAAGATTACCAATAGTGTCAACTTATTGCCTACAGGGACAGAACCTGTTTCTGTCGTTAAGACTTACTTATACTGCTCAGGTAAGGTCGATAAAGTTTCTGTGAAGGGAGTTAATCTTAATGATGTTCTTGTTGATTTGGATACTAGTGTCTTGCAAGCTATTCAGCATGCCAATAAATCAAATGTTTATTTGGCTTCAGTATTGGATCAGCTCTTTGTAACGATACCGTCTAAAAGGTTGAATGGATGTGTATTCATTGATACTCCTGGATATAATAACTCCGATAGAAAAAATGATTCTAATGGTAAAAGTGATAAAGAAACAGCATTAGAAGCTTTTGATGAGGGTAATGTCTTGTTTTGGTTTATAGATTCACAAAAACCAACTATAACCACTAGTGACCTGGAGATATTAAAAGAGTTCGAAGGAAAGAAAGTAATTATCTTCAATAAGGCAGATAAGTGTGCTCCATCTGAATTAAGACAAATTGTGGAAGAAGGAGCCAATATGCTCTATCGTAGTTTTTCTACTGATGAGATTATAGATGTACTAGCATACTCCACACTAGAAGACAAGGTCTATTATTCCATGAAGAAATTAACTATAGACCAAATTCTTGAGCGGTCTAAGAAATCTGGTAGTGGAAGGTCTAAGGTAGAGCAATTGAAAGATTCTATAGCGGATTTGTTTGATACTGAAATACAGATATCAATAAATACAATACGAGGAACAGATGATTCTGAGGGTCTAGAGGCTCAGTATGAAAAGGCTATTGACGATAAGGGTGAATACTATCAACTCTATCAAGATGAAAAGGAAGAAGCTCAAAAACTTTTAGATATTGCAACCGATATTATTCAGGATAGTTATACTGAGATATTAGGAATAGCAGGAGGAAATAGTGATTATAAAGAGACATACTATTATTATAAAGAAGAAGTTAGATCTGGAGTATGTGAAGATGTGGAATCTAAATTAGAACGGTATGTCTCGTTGTATAAAGATTGGTATGATTCTGCTTGTGCTGAATGCGAAGATAAATTTAATAGAATTGCACGAGAAGAGGAGTTTCAGGAAAAGATGCAGATTTACCGACAGATTATTTTAGATGCCATTAACTTGGGCATTAAAGCATACCGTAAAAATGATAGTACTTCTTCTGCCAATGTAGAAAGTGTAAAGCTTAATGTTTTTGATTGCATTAAGCGAGATGATTATAAGGCATTCCTTCGTTGCTTTGAAGAGGGAGTAGATTTAAGCAAATCTAATGTAGATGGATATAATCCTTTGACTTATGCTGTACTTTATGGTAATAATATGATGGTGCGGTTTATGCTAGATCATGATGCCGATCCATCTATAAAGGATAGGAGAGGATATAATGCCTTTCATACCGCAGTTGAAAATCAATATAGGAACATATGTGAAATGCTACTTGATAATGATCCTGACCTTATTGATTCAAATACAGATAGAGGTGAATCAGTAGAGGATCTAGCACAGAAGCATCTATTTGCACAATGGATAGAAGAGGAAATTGAAAAAGCACTATAAGCAATGGATAAAGAAAAATTATTAAGTCTTGGAGCGAAGACGGAGCAAAAAATAGAGTATCTTAAGAGTATCAAGTATGATGGGCTCAAAGGTAAGATAACTGATTTAGAGAGCGTCTTAAAGGAGTTTAGAGAAGGAGGGAATACGCTCTTATCAGAGGGAGACATACTGCAAATTGGTATTGTTGGTCAGGTAAAGGCCGGAAAGTCGTCATTCTTAAATTCATTATTCTTTGATGGAGAAAATATTCTGCCTAAGGCTTCTACGCCTATGACAGCAGGGCTTACTATTATAGAGTATGCCGAGAAGAATTCGTTTGAAGTTGAATACTTTAGTGATGAGGATTGGCAGATTTTTGTTGAGCAAGATGATGAGTATAAGATTATAAAAAAAGAGGTTGAAGAGCATGACCCTCAAGCTCCAGATCATATTAAAAAAAAGGAGATAGAGAGCAGAGCCTCAGATAGGATTAGAGCAGCTCATGAGATGGTGTCATCTTGTACCTCCACAGCTAAAAATAAGATTGGTAAGGAGAATGACTCTAAGGAATTTTCCAATTTAAAGGATTTACAGGATATTCTTGAAAGGTATGTAGGAGCCGATGGCGAATTTACTTCAGTCGTTAAGAGCCTACATATTAGACTTGCAAATGATAGGCTTAAGGGAATGAGGATTGTGGATACTCCGGGAGTAAATGACCCTGTAGTGTCTCGTGAGGATAGAACTCGTACCTTTTTGCACGCTTGCCATGGTGTATTCTTGCTAAGTGCTTCTAGTGACTTTTGGGGTAGTGGAGATATAAGTTTCCTAAATACACGAATTGGTGGCTCTGGGATTGGTACTGTAGTTCTTCTTGCAAGTAAGTTTGATTCAGTACTTCAGGATATTGGAGCTGAACGTGAAATGAAGCAAGAGGGGCGAGGAGACCTTGTTGATACCGTTGAATGGCAAACTAAGAAGTTCAAGAAGAGGTTAAGAGAACTTTCAGGAGATATTGATGAAAAACTACAAGGTAGACTTAAGTTAGATACTACTGCGGGGATTGGTTTTTCGATAGCTCATAAGCCTTCTTCTCGTTGGGACGAAACAGAGAAGCAGGTTGTTCAGCAAATGAAGAGATTTTATCCTGATTATTTCGCTACAGACTCTGATATAAAAGAGAATTTTGACGGCTTAGCCAATCTAGATACTATTAAAAAGGAGTATCTTGATGGTGCCTTTATGGCTAACAAGGATACGATTATCAAGGAAAAAATACAGGACTTCTTTCAGAAGAATAAGGGTGAGGTTGTATCTACACTTAATGACATTGAGAAAAGCTTCAATCTTCGTTTTGAGCAATTAAATGAATCGACAATTGCGGAAATACAGAAGCAGAAAGAAATACAAAAGGCTTTATTTGAGAATGTAAAAAAGAAATTTGCTACTATTTTCAATAGTTGGGGGATCAGTCTGCAATCAGAAATCAAGTCTATTGCTAATGATATTCTTTTTGAGGAGATAAGAGATATTCCAACAGAAAATATTAAGAGAGATGTAACTTGCAAGGCGTTTCTATGGGGACGTAATAACGTTGTTGTGGAATGTAAACAGGTGAATACTCAAAGGCTTAAGGAGGAAATTCTAGATGCTGTTGATAAGTATAGTAGAGCTTGGAATAATAGATGGAAAAAAATCTTTGAGGATGCTAAAAAAGAAATGGCGAGTAAGCTAAATGATGTTATCTGTGATGTTGAAAAGCAGATTAGGAGTACTTCGTTTGATGATGCATACTATCGACTGTTGATAGATGAAACTTTGGATAACATGAAAATTAACAAAGAGCTGTCAATTAGAGATATTATTGAAAAATATAAGAGGCAAGGGGCTGATATAGCCAAAAAACAAGTCGAGATTGTTGGAACTCGAGATAAGGAAGAATATGAGTTGCATGCTTATCTTGAAAAGCGTATAGAAGCACATACTAGTCAATTAGAAAAAGAATTTAGAACATTGGCAGACTCTATTAAGGAGGATGTTGAGAAGGAAGTTCATAAAAATCTAAATGAAGCATTATCTTTAGTGGAAAAAATGAAGAGCTCCTTCGCAGATAATCTCCAAAAAGAGGGCGATGAGTATTTAGCAAGTCTGGAGAAAGATTTGAAGGAAAAAACAGTAACTTTAGACAAAGTAAAAAGTATCATCACCTGTATTGGTGAATTGAAGACTCTTTATACTGTATAGTGATGAAAGAAAAAGTAGAAAATATTAATCTCTTGATCTCAGAAAAAAGAGATGGCTTGAAGCAGAAAGCGGATGCGTACTTTAGTAGTATTATTGGCGCTATAAGACCGACTCATTTGGTAGTTCAGCCTGAAAAGAAGAGTATTCCCCCTATTTCATATATTCTTTATGGGGTAGCCGCATTCTCTGCTTTAGGGGCTGTTTTTTCAGAATCAAAATTGCTTTGTTCTGGATTAGGTCTAGCCTGTGCATTTGCTGGGTATAGATTGGCTCAAAATGCCGAAAGTTCTAGTCGTCAGTCTGAACTGTCTGCTGAAGATAGTCTGAACAATCTAAAAACAGATGTTCCTTCGATGGTTCTCAATTCGATAAAGAAAATAACCAATGAATGGGATGGATTTATGACATTGGAGCAGAAAGAAATTCAGTCATTGATAAATGATACCCCTATGGATGAGGACAAGCGAGATACACTAATCACTAAAGTCTTTATGTACGAGGTAATAGATATCAGTATCGCCGAATTTTCAAGTGCTATTCAGTCTGCGCAAACCCAAGATGATATCAAGGAAATGCTGACTACTTACAAAGGGAAACTACTTGCGGCGATTGATATTGCAGCAAGCAAACAGATTGCTAAATATACATCTCTAGTTAGCTGATTATATTTCTAGTATAAAGTTTGATTAAGCGGCTGTTGATTGCTTATGCAATTAACAGCCGCTTATTCTATCTAAAGGGCTCAAAGTATTGAGAACTTATTAAAATTCAAATGTTACACTTAACGGAGTAATGTGCAGAGCCTATGCCGAAAGGGGAGATTACGCTAAAAATTGAGTATCTTTGCGGTAATTCGAAAATAACAACTGACAAAGGCTAATAAAACAATGATCAGCTTCTTTCGCAGCAATTCGGGTAATGTCTATGCCCTAGAATCTCAACAAACTCTTTCTTCTGAAAATCTACGTGCCCTAACATGGCTCTTTAGCGGTGCTGAAGCCCTCAAAGAGAATAGCTTAGAAGGCTATTATGTGGGACCACGAAAAGAAATGATTACCCCATGGAGTACTAATGCCATCGAGATAATTCAGAATATGAATATCGAAGGGGTTATTCGCTTAGAAGAATACTTCCCAGTAAAGGGCGAAGATGCTACTTATGACCCTATGTTGCAGGCCTTGTACTGCGGATTAAATCAAGAGCTCTTCCATGTGAACTTAGAACCTGAAGAGATTAAGTACATCACAGACATAAAGGCGTATAATGAAGCGGAAGGCTTGGCTCTCAGCCCTGAGGAGATTACCTACTTGGAGCAGTTGTCAGAGCGTTTAGGAAGACCTCTTAGTGACAGCGAACTCTTTGGTTTCAGTCAGGTAAATAGTGAGCATTGCCGTCACAAGATTTTTGGAGGAACATTTATTATTGATGGAGAAGAGCGAGCAAGCAGTCTTTTTGCGATGATTAAGGAAACAAGTCAGCAAAACCCTGGTTTGCTCGTTTCTGCATATAAAGATAATGTAGCCTTTGTCGCTGGTCCTAAGGTAGAGCAGTTTGCTCCACACAGAGCAGATGCGCCTGATTACTTTGAAACAAAAGAAATAGAGAGCGTTCTATCATTGAAAGCTGAAACACATAACTTCCCAACTACAGTAGAGCCTTTCAATGGTGCGGCTACTGGTACTGGTGGTGAAATCCGTGACCGTATGGCTGGTGGACGAGCAAGTATTCCGCTTGCTGGTACGGCAGTTTATATGACGAGTTACCCTCGTACAGAAGGTGCGCGTGCGTGGGAGGCTTATTCAGACGAACGTCCTTGGCATTATCAGACTCCAAGACAGATTTTAACGAAGGCTTCTAATGGAGCAAGTGATTTCGGTAATAAGTTTGGTCAGCCTTTAATCTGCGGTTCGGTCTTGACTTATGAGCATACCGAGGGTAATGGTCATCCTAAGTATGGTTATGACAAGGTGATTATGCTCGCTGGTGGTGTAGGCTATGCTAAGCGTGAGTATGCACTCAAGGGCGAACCTCAAACGGGCGAGAAGGTTGTGCTGATGGGTGGCGATAACTACCGCATCGGTATGGGCGGTGGTGCTGTGAGCTCGGTAAACACAGGGCTATATGCTGGAGCGATAGAACTTAATGCTGTGCAAAGAGCCAACCCTGAGATGCAAAAGCGCGTTCAGAACGTGGTGCGTGCTATGGCTGAGAGCGACGAAAACCCAATAGTATCTATTCATGACCATGGAGCAGGAGGACACCTGAACTGCCTAAGCGAACTCGTTGAAGCTACGGGCGGACATATTGATATGGATAGACTCCCCGTAGGTGACCCTACGCTTAGTGCGAAAGAAATTATTGGCAATGAAAGTCAAGAGCGTATGGGCTTGCTTGTGAGCGAAAGTGCTGTAGACTCATTGAAGCGCATTGCCGAGCGTGAACGTGCTCCTCTCTATGTGGTAGGGGAGACAACTGATGATATGCGTTTAGTCTTTGAGAAAGATAACGGAACTAAGCCTATAGACTTGGCTCTAGGTGATATGTTTGGTAGCTCTCCCAAGACAATTATGGAAGATGAGCATGTGGAAAGAAGTTTCGCGCCTCTTGCCTACGCTCAGGATAAGATAGAGGAATATCTACATAATGTGCTGCGCATGGAAGCTGTGGCTTGTAAAGACTGGCTCACATGTAAGGTAGACCGCTCTGTAACGGGACGTGTAGCTCGTCAGCAGTGTCAAGGCGAAATCCAATTACCGCTAAGCGACCTTGGGGCTATGGCTCTTGACTTCCGTGGTAAGGCTGGTATCGCTACTTCTATTGGTCATGCGCCACAGGTAGCACTTGTAGACCCTGTCGCTGGCTCAGTGATGGCTATTGCAGAGTCTTTGACAAACATTGTGTTTGCGCCATTAACTCACGGTCTCTCTGGCGTATCTCTTAGTGCCAACTGGATGTGGCCTTGCCGTAATAAGGGTGAAGATGCACGACTCTATGATGCTGTGGAAGCAGCTTCTCAGTTTGCTATAAGCCTAGGCATTAACATTCCTACAGGTAAGGACTCGCTCTCAATGACTCAGAAGTATGCTGGCGATGAAGCTGATGTCCTATCTCCTGGTACGGTGATTATTAGTGCTGCAGGAGAGGTGAGCGATGTTAAGAAAATCGTATCGCCAGTGCTACAGAATGAGCCTAATAGCGCCGTTTATCATATTGATTTTAGCTTTGCGCCTTTAGCTCTTGGTGGTTCAGCCTTGGCCCAGAGTCTTGGTAAACTTGGAAATGAAACGCCAAGTGTAGATGAGCCCGAATACTTCAGAGATGCCTTTGCGGCTGTTCAAGAACTTATCGCTGGTGGTTATGTCCTTGCAGGTCATGATATCTCTGCTGGTGGATTGGTGACAACGCTTCTTGAAATGTGTTTCCCTAATAGTAAAGGCGGTCTTAAGATTGATTTTAGTGCTATCCCTGAAACTGATTTAGTGAAATTGCTCTTTGCTGAGAACCCCGGTGTGGTGCTACAACTCAAGAACTTAGAGGAGGCTGAAGAAATCCTAAGAAGTAATTCTATTGGCTTCGCTAAAATTGCAGAGTTAAGTACAGAGCGCACTCTTGATATTAAGCAGGGCAAAAAGCATTTGAGCCTAGATATCGATGCCTTGCGTGATGTGTGGTATGAAAGTTCGTTCCTCATGGATAAGCATCAGACCGCATTGCCAGAGGCTGAAGCACGTAGAGATAATTACAAACAGCAGACTGTAAGTTATAAGTTCCCCGAAGGCTTCAGCGGTAAGATGAAGGACTTAGGCTTAGACCCTAATCGCAAGACAAAGAGTGGTATCAAGGCTGCTATTCTTCGAGATAAGGGTACTAACGGAGAGCGCGAAATGGCTTATGCGCTATGGCTTGCAGGCTTTGATGTGCGAGATGTACATCTTACTGACCTTACTAGCGGAAGAGAAACGCTTGATGATATACAGATGATTGTTTTCTGCGGTGGTTTCTCTAATAGTGATGTGCTTGGTTCGGCTAAGGGTTGGGCTGCTGGTATTCTTTACAATGCCACTGCAAAGGCGACGCTTGAACGCTTCTATGCTCGCCCCGATACTTTGAGCTTAGGTATTTGCAATGGTTGTCAGCTGATGGCAGAGCTAGAAGTCTTGTATCCTGAGCATGAAGAGAAGCATAAGATGGCTCACAATGATAGTGGTCGCTTTGAGTCGGGCTTCGTAAGTCTACGAATACCCAAGAACCACTCTGTGATGCTTCAGAACCTAGAAGGAACAGAGATTGGTATTTGGGTTGCTCATGGTGAAGGTAAGTTTGACCTTAAGTATAGTGCTGATAAGTATCATGTTATAGCACAGTATAAGTATGATGCTTATCCTGCTAATCCTAATGGTTCGCCCCATGCTATCGCAGGCTTATGCTCGGCAGATGGTCGCCATCTAGCGATGATGCCTCACCCAGAGCGTGCAATCTTCCCATGGACATGTGCTTACTATCCAGAGGCAGAGCGTGGAGAGCATGAGGTTACGCCTTGGATGGTCGCCTTCCGCAATGCATACGAATGGATTAAGAACTATAAGTAATCTGTTGTGTACATAGTCTTCATAGACTTTGTAAACAACTAACTTTTAGATATATCTTAAGAAGGGGCTTGCAGGATGATATTAAACTTATCATCTTGCTCCCCTTCTAATTGTATGGTCTTAGTATCAAAATAACAGAAATTGAATGACGAAAAAGAATAAACCAATAAATAAGAAATCAGGAACTAAACCTAAGAAGAAGGCTGCGCGCGTGAGTACTCGTAGAGGTTTGACGAACGAACAGATAGAACAAACCGTACGCAAGCTCTTCGAGAGCGAGCCTAACAAAGTCTTTAATTATAAGCAGGTATGCTATCTCTTTGGGCAAACATCAATGTCCCAAAAGCGACAAGTTGTGTCCGTCTTGGAAGCACTTGTCGTTTTTGGCTTTCTCACGGAAGTAGAGATGGGGCGTTATCGCCTCAAGCATGCAGAACGCAAGACTAAGGGTAATGCTCTAGAAGGTACATTCCGCTACTTTAGAGGTAATGCGAGTGTAGTCGTAGAGGGCATGGAAGAGCCTTTAGCAATAGAAGAGCGTGATGCTGCTCATGCGCTAGATGGCGATAAGGTGCGCATTGCTCAAACTACACTTAAGGGGCGTGTCGAACGCAAGGTGTGGCAGGTTACTAAAATTCTTGAGCGCAGTACGCGCACTTATGTAGGTAAGATTAAAATCACGCGCCAAGGAGCTTTTGTAACTAATGAAATCCGAGATTTGCGTATGCCTATCCAAATCCTTGAGGAGGATTTGGGTGAAGTAGAGGATAGAGATAAGGTAATCGTACGTGTACGCTCGTGGTCTTCTCGTGACCGTAATCCTATTGGAGAGATTGTCGATATATTAGGGAAGACGGGTAGTGCTGATGCAGAGATGCACGCTATTCTTGCTGAATATGGCTTGCCTTATCATTATCCAGAGGAGGTTGAGCAAGCGGCAACTAGTCTTAGTGGCGAGATAACGGAGGAGGCTTTGCGTGAGCGTGAGGACTTCCGTTCGATAACGACCTTTACTATTGACCCTAGAGATGCGAAAGACTTTGATGATGCACTCTCTATCCGTAAGTTAGAAAATGGCAACTGGGAGATAGGAGTACATATTGCAGATGTTAGTCATTTTGTTCGTCCCGGCGATATTATTGATAAGGAGGCCTATAACCGTGCTACGAGTGTTTACCTCGTAGACCGCACGATACCGATGCTTCCCGAATATCTAAGTAATGGCCTTTGCAGTCTGCGCCCTAATGAAGATAAGTACAGTTATAGCTGTATCTTCGAGATGAGTGATGATGCCAAGGTGCAGGCGAGTCGCATAGTGCGTACGGTTATCTGCAGTGATAGGCGTTTTACTTACGAAGAAGCACAAGAAATCATTGAGCGAGGTGAGGGCGATTATGCAGAAGAGATTTTAACCCTAAATAGGCTCGCTCAGCAGATAAGAGAAGAGAGATTTAAGGCTGGTAGTATCGCCTTCGAGCGTCCCGAAGTACGTTTCCTTATTGATGATGCTGGTAAGCCCCTCTCTGTTTACCTCAAGGAAAGTCTTCCTGCTCATCAGCTCATTGAGGAGTTTATGCTCTTGGCGAATAAGACTGTGGCAGAGCGTATTGGTCGCCGTCGTGGTAATGCCAAAGTAAAACCTTTTGTTTACCGTGTGCACGATGAACCCGATATGGAGAAGTTGGGGCAACTGTCTTCTTTCGCAGCGACACTTGGTTATACGTTTAAAGTCGGTGCCAGCTCTAAAGCGGTTTCTAAGAATCTGAATAAGTTCCTTGCCGAAGTCAAGGATAAACCCGAGGGGGATAAGTTCGCAACGATAGCAGTACGCACGATGGCTAAAGCCAAGTATACGACTGATAATATCGGTCATTATGGCTTGGCTTTCCCTTATTATACGCATTTTACTTCACCTATTCGCCGTTATCCAGACCTTATGGTGCATCGTTTGCTAACGCATTATTTGGTGGATAAGGGTGCGCCTGTAGATGAAGCTCTTTTGGAGCGTGAGTGCGAGCATTCATCAGCAATGGAGGTCTTAGCTTCGCAGGCAGAGCGTTCGTCTATTCGCTACAAGCAGGTAGAGTATATGCAGCAGTATGTAGGTTATGGCTTCGAAGGAACGATTTCAGGACTTGCAGAATGGGGTATTTATGTAGAACTCAATGATAGCAAGTGTGAAGGCTTAGTCCCTATGCGAGATTTGAGTGATGACTATTATGAGTACGATGAGAAGAACTTTTGCCTTGTCGGACGTAGCTCAGGGCGTCGCTATGTCATGGGGGACCAATTAGTCGTGCGTGTGGCTGGTGCTAACCTTGAGCGTAAGCAGTTAGATTTTCATCTTATAGAGTCAAAGGAATTAGAGTCAAAGGAATAGCATTGAGATTATCTCAATAGGTCTAAATAGAGAGACCGTGCATAGCTGATAAGGCTGTTGCACGGTCTTTTGTTATAGTTAATTTATTGATGTAAGTAAGCGCAAACACATTAGTGAGTACACGTACTTACTTTGATACTTACGCGTAAATACATTTATAAGTACGTGTACTTTTCTGGAGACTTCAGCTGTAGTCTGTACAAACTACACGTGTAGTCTGCACAAACTTCAGCTGAAGTTTGCACAGACTTCGCCGAGGTTTTGAGAATAGGAAGCGCATGCTTGATTTTCATTCTTCTTTGATGTTTTGTTCTTATTGAATAGCCTAAAATGAGACCATTGCATAATGCGGCACTCACTGCGTTATTTTCGACATTCAGGCCCCGTCATTTACAAAAGTAAACTCCCTGCGCCTTCAGTCTCAATGCCTTGTGATTACCGCATTCTGCAAAGCCCCACAAAAGAACAAGTAAAAACTTGTCCTTTTTGAGACCGTGCAACGGTCTCAAAATTGTATTGTTATGCAAGTTTCTCTATTTGATATACTTGGTCTATCAAACTCAAGATTTTGAGTGTAAAAAATACTATCTTTGTTCTTTGTATGAGAGATTTCATAATAACCGAAGTAAAAAACGAAGAGGTCGTATTAGTTGGTCTTATTACCAAATCGCAGACTGAAGCTCAAGTAAAGGAGTATCTTGATGAACTTGATTTCTTGAGCGACACGGCTGGTCTTCGTCCTGTTAAGCGTTTTGTTCAACGCTTAGATAATCCTCATCCAGTTACTTTTGTCGGCAAAGGTAAGCTGGAGGAGATACGCCTCTATGTGGAGGAGCATGAAATCGGAGTTGTTGTTTTTGATGATGAGTTAAGCCCTAAGCAACTCCGCAATATAGAAGGAGAACTGAAAGTAAAGATACTAGACCGTACAAGCTTAATCCTTGACATCTTTGCTCTGAGAGCCCAAACGGCTTATGCTAAGACGCAGGTTGAGCTTGCCCAATATAAGTATATGCTTCCTCGTCTGACACGTCTGTGGACGCACCTTGACCGCCAGCGTGGTGGTGTGGGTATGCGTGGACCGGGGGAAACAGAGTTGGAAACGGATAAGCGTCTTATTCAAGACCGCATAAGCCACCTCAAAGAAGACCTTAAGGTAATTGATAGACAGATGTCTATGCAACGCAAGAATAGAGGTAAGATGGTGCGTGTAGCTCTTGTGGGTTATACGAATGTGGGGAAGAGTACGCTGATGAATACGCTTGCGAAGAGTGAAGTGTTTGCAGAGAATAAGCTCTTTGCTACCCTCGATACGACGGTGCGCAAGATGATTGTGCATAACCTGCCTTTCCTCCTTAGTGATACGGTAGGCTTTATCCGCAAGCTCCCTACCGAACTTATTGAAAGCTTTAAGTCTACGCTCGATGAGGTACGTGAGGCTGATATTCTGTTGCATATCGTAGACGTATCTCACCCTAATTACGAGGAACAGATTGAGGTGGTTGAACGTACGCTCACAGAGATTATAGGTGAGAATAGCGATAAACCCAATATCATCGTTTTCAATAAAGTCGATGCTTATGAGTGGGAAGAGAAAGACCCAGACGATTTGTCTCCACATACTAAACGCAATATCTCTTTAGAGGAATTGAAAGCGCAGTGGCGCGAGCGCAGGGGAGATAACGTTCGTTTTATCTCGGCACGAGAACTAGAAGGGATTGAAGACTTGAAAACCATGCTTTACGATAGGGTTAAAGAGATACATATTCAGAGATTCCCGTATAATGATTTCCTCTTCCAAGATTATAGTGCTTTGGAGGAAGATGGACAAGAAGAATAAGGCTCAAAGACATTGTCAAAAGTAAATATACACAACGTCTACGGGCGGTCATATGCGGTTACGAATAATCGTGCCGTCTTGTTAATTAATTTAGGTTCACCACGGTCTCCAAAAGTAAAAGATGTCGCTTCTTATCTGCGCGAGTTTCTCATGGATGAGCGTGTTATTGGTTTATCACCTTTTTGGAGGAGTGTACTTGTTAAGGGAATTATAGTGCCTTTTAGGGCGAAACGCTCAGCACGCAACTATAGTTATATCTGGGATGAAGAGCAGGAGGTCTTTCCTCTCATTCATCATAGTGCTTTGCTTGCAGAGGCTCTGTCTGAGCAAATGAAGCGTCCCGTAGGCTTGGCTATGCGCTATGGTACACCTTCTATGGATGATACCTTGCTTGAGCTATCTCAGCTTGGAGTCAAAGAGGTGAGTGTCTTACCCTTGTATCCTCATTATACGCGCTCTAGCTTTGAGACGGCTGCTGTGCATGCCCTTGATAGGCTCTCAGCCTTAGGGCTTGATATGGAGCTCTCGGTGATGGATGCTTTCTATGAAGAGGAGGCATATAATCGGGTGCTTGTAGAGCAGGTTCGCCGTCATTTGCCTGAGGATATCGATAGGTTGATTATCTCGATGCATGGCATACCGGTATCACACTTGATGCCTCCGTGCCGTTCTCATAATGGGGAAACGAAGCATTGTATCCATAGTCATCACACGCCTCAGCAAAGAGCTACATGCTATCGTTTGCACTGTGAGACCTCGGCAGAACGCTTGCGTCAGGGCTTAGGCTTACCTGAGAGCAAGGTCGAACTAGTCTATCAAAGTCGTTTGGGCAATCACGAGTGGATGCGTCCATACTTTATAGAGCGTGTGAAGAGTTTTGCGGGAGAGGGTGCTAAGCGTATTGCGGTCGTATGTCCGGGATTTATCTGTGATTGTCTAGAGACATTGCACGAGATTGATGTCGAGTATAGGCGCGACTTTATGGACACGGGAGGTCATCAGATGACGTATATCCCATGCTTGAATAGTTCGCCTGAGTTAGTTGAAGCATTATCAGAGATTATATACAAACACGAAAAAAGATTATGAAGAAGTTAGTTTTAGCTACTTTGCCATTGCTCTGTCTGGGGGCAGTATCTTCTGCACAAGCACAAGATGCAAGCCAGATGAAGGGCGGTATGCCGGAGCCTAAAGCTGTAGGGGCTGTTCCTACAGAGGCACAGATGGCATGGCAGCATCTAGAAACTTATGCTTTTGTGCACTTCGGGCTAAATACCTTCAATGACCTAGAGTGGGGTTATGGTAATACGCCTGCAAGCACATTCAATCCTAAGAAACTAGATACAGACCAGTGGGTACGCACGCTCAAGGCTGCGGGCATGAAGGCTGTTATCTTGACGGCTAAGCACCATGATGGCTTCTGTTTGTGGCCAACCAAGACTGTTGATTATTCGGTTAAGAATAGTCCTTGGCTTGGTGGTAAGGGCGATCTAGTGAAGTCATTGAGTGAGTCTTGCCGTAAGTATGGCTTAAAGTTCGGTTTGTACTTAAGCCCTTGGGATAGACACAATGCAGAGTATGCACGTGAAGGCTATCAAAAGATTTTCCACGACCAAATCAGAGAGCTAACTTCTAACTATGGAGAGCTATTTGAGTACTGGTTTGATGGAGCTAATGGTGGTACTGGTTGGTATGGCGGTGCTGACGAGGCTCGTAGCATTAACCCCAAGGAGTACTATATGTACGAAGAGGCTTCTGAAATCTTGAGAAAGAATAATCCTAATATCATGATTTTTGGCGGTACTGTACCTACTATTCGTTGGATTGGTAACGAGCAAGGATGGGCTGGTGAGACTAACTGGTCTACATACAGCTACAACGAAGAAAAGCACCACCGTGAAAATATATGGGGTCATCGTGAAGGTAAAGAATGGTTGCCCGGTGAAGTGGACGTAAGCATCCGCCCAGGATGGTTCTATCACCACCGTGAAGACCATCAGGTGCGTAGTGTTGCTAACCTAACTAATATCTATTATCAGAGTGTAGGGCGCAATGCTAATCTATTGCTCAACTTCCCTGTAAATCTAGATGGCGTTATTCCTCGTCAAGACTCTATCAATATCGTCAGATGGCATGAGCATATTGTTAAGAGCTTTAAGAACAATCTGCTTAAGGGTGCACGCGTAGAAGCGGAGGATACACGCTTAGGTGATAAGTTCGTTCCTGCCCATCTTGTAGATGGTAAGGACAATACTTATTGGGCTACAATGGAGAGCAAAACACCTTCTATTGTCTTTACTCTAGGTAAGAAGGAGAAGCTAAATAACATTCTGCTACAAGAATATATCCGTTTAGGACAACGTGTAGAAGGCTTTACGCTCGAGAGCCGTGCAGCTGATGGCTCATGGCAGGCCGTTGATACTCGTGATAGCCTTACGACTATCGGCTATAAGCGTATTATTCGCATTAGTCCTGTGGAAACAGATGCTATTCGCCTCAAGATTACGAAGAGTAAGGACGTGCCTTGCTTGGCTGAAGTCGCAGCTTATCTAGCACCTGAACTTGTAGATGCTCCAGAGGCTTACAGAAATGAAGCTGACCAGCTTATTATCCGTGGTGCTTCTCCTCGTCACAAGTTAAGCTATCGCATTGGTAAGGGTAAGTGGCAGTCTTATACGGGACCTGTACAAATCCCTAGCGACCATGTGACAGTAAGCGTTATGGCAGACTCGGGTACGGATAAAGCCGAGAAGACTATTCGCTTTGGTTACTCAGCGAAGAACATACAAGTAGACTCATTGCCTGCTGCTCAGCACAAGGCTCTTTTTGATGGTAATGGTTATACAACTGTACGCTTCAAGAAGGCAGAGTCTGTACTTAACTTTAATCTGTCTAAGCCTAGTCTAGTAAGTAGCTTTGTTTATACACCTACTCAGCATAGAGATGCTCAGGGTCATATTCAGAAGTACAGACTATATGCAGATAATCAGCTTGTCGCAGAGGGTGAGTTCCAGAATATCAAGGCTAATCCTATCCCAGTAGAAGTGCGCTTGAAGAAGCCAGTGCGTACGCAAAAGCTTCGTCTAGAAGTAGTGCGTGTCCTTGATGATAAGGATTTCTTTGAGATTGGCGATATTGCCTTTATGTAGATTTTAATCTAATCGTAATGCAGAAAACAGATAAGAGTACTGCTCTCTTTGAAAAAGCTGCTAAACTAATCCCCGGTGGAGTGAATAGCCCTGTGCGTGCTTTTCGCTCCGTCGGGATGACGCCTCTCTATATTGCTCGAGGCGAAAAGGGGCATATATGGGATGCTGATGGCAATGAGTATATAGACTTTATTAGTTCGTGGGGCCCCTTACTTATCGGTCATAGCAATCCTGCTATTCAGGCAGCTATTGAAGCTGAACTCAAGCATGGTACTAGTTATGGTGCGTGCAATGAGCGTGAAGTAGAGATGGCCGAACTGATTACACAGTTCTTTCCTTCTGTGGAGATGGTTCGCATGGTGAACTCTGGTACAGAAGCTACTATGAGTGCTATACGCCTTGCTCGTGGTTATACGGGTAGAGATAAGATTATTAAGCTAGAAGGCTGTTATCATGGACATGCCGATAGCTTCCTAATTAAAGCGGGTAGTGGTCTAGCTACTTTTGGTCAGACAGGTAGTGCAGGGGTAACACAGCATACGGCTGAAGATACGCTTGTGGGGACCTATGGCGATATAGAGTCAATAAAGACTTTGCTGCATAATTTCTCTGGTCAAGTGGCCGCTGTTATCCTAGAGCCTATTATGGGGAATATGGGACTAGTGAAGCCTAATCCCGACTTCTTGCGTGCCCTTCGTCAGCTGACAGAGGAAGAGGGTGTAGTACTTATCTTTGACGAGGTTATCAGTGGCTTCCGTGCTGCTCGTGGTGGCGCACAAGAGCTGTATGGTATTCGTCCCGACTTAACTTGTCTAGGAAAGATTATAGGAGGAGGTTTGCCTGTAGGGGCTTTTGGCGGTCGCCGTGAGATAATGGAATACTTATCACCTCTAGGTCCTGTTTATCAAGCTGGTACGCTCTCAGGTAATCCATTGGCTCTAGCTGCTGGTGCCGAGATGCTCAAAGCTCTAAATAGAGAAGGTTTCTATACTGAGCTAGAAGAGAAGTCTCAGTACTTTGAGTCTTTGCTACGCCCTACGCTGGACAAGTATAGTGACTATATCAGTTATAATCGTGTGGGCTCTCTCTCTACGATATTCTTCCGTAAGGGCGGTGTGTCTTCGTATGCAGAGGCTAGCCAGTGTGATACCGAACTATATGCACGTTATTTCCGCTTGATGCTTGGTGAGGGCGTTTACTTACCTCCTTCACAGTTTGAATGTATGTTCATCTCTATGGCGCATACACAAGCAGACCTTGAGTATACAGCTCAGGCGATATCGAAGAGTTTAGAAACCCTTTTTGCTTAGTCGCACGAGTCCGAAAACATCTTAATTATGCCACCTGCTGCTGACAGAGATATACATAGTTTATATATCCTCAAAGCGATATGTGCCTTGGCAGTGGTGGCGATACATACTCCGATGGGGGTACTGCGTGAAGAAGTCAATGTACTAGCTTCTCTTGCAGTACCCCTATTCTTTGCTATTACGGGCTACTTTCTCTATCATGAAGATGAATGCACCCTGCGCAAGAAGATTGTGCGTAGCCTAGGCAAGCTCGTGCCTATAACTTTGGGCTTGCATCTCGTCTATCTCTTTTTTCCTCATGGCTTCCGTGCGCTGGGGCAAAGCTGGCAGTACTATGCTAAGTGGTTGCTTGTGGGCATGAATAATAATGAAGTGCATCTGTGGTATCTGTCAGCCCTAATCTATTCCCTTGCGCTTGTCTACAGTCTGCGCTCGTATAGTGTGCTTGTCGGCATGCTGGCTCTTGTGCTACATGGCTTTTTGTCCGCTTATTTAACGGGGTCTTGGGGGCATATCTATTGGACGCATCCCCTTGCTTTTGCTTTTCGCTATACACTTGCTACGGGCTTAGGCTATCTGTCCCTCGGCATGTTTATTCGACGCTGGCGTAGTGCCTTGCTCGCTTTTCCCTATGCTTTTTATAGTCTGCTCTTCTTGATAGCCTCGCTTTATTTGGTGCATTTTCTTAAGTCTTCATCGGTGGGTCGTATCTGTTTGGCTATTCGTCCGATACTGATTACCTGCTCAGTAATCACTATCTTTACAATCTGTTTACAACAGAGCTCTCGCCCCCTCAAAGGTGTATGGAGCTGGATAGGCAAGCACTTATCAGCCGATATATACTACTGGCATATCTTGGTGCTGTGGCTGGTGAGTCGGTATATCCCAAAGGCTTATAATGTGCCTTGGGTATTTTTAGTGACTGCACTCTTAAGTGTGCTATTGGCTTGGGCTTTGCAGCATCTCTATGGAGCGGTCGGACAACTTATTAAGAAAGAAAAGACAAATTAAACTTATGCAATATACTTGTTACACAATCACGATTACGAGCAAGCCTGAGGGGCTTGATGATGAAGTTATCTATGACCTCTATTCAGACGCCTTAGGGTGCTTGGGCTTTGATAGCTTTGATACTAATGAAGGCGTTCTAAAGGCTTATATCCCAACGGAACTCCTTGCTGATGATTTCGCTATTAAGAGCCAATTAGGTGAAACTATCCTAGAGGGTGTTGCTATTGAATATGTGGTGGAAGATGTGCCCGATGTGAATTGGAATGAAGAGTGGGAGAAGCACTACTTTCAGCCAATCATGATTGGAGATAAGCTCTGCCAGATAAGAGCACCTTTCCACACACCTGACCCCGAGGCTCAAACAGAAATTATCATTAGTCCTAAGATGGCTTTCGGTACAGGTAATCACGAAACGACTGCGCTTATGATGGGCTATATCATTGGGCATAGTATGAAGGGCTTGCGTGTACTCGATATGGGTTGTGGTACAGGGATACTAGGTATCCTAGCACTCAAGCAAGGTGCAGAGTCTCTGACGGCTATTGATATAGATGAATGGGCATATCTGAATGTCCTAGAGAATGCCGAGCTTAATGGCGTACACATTGAAGAAGCTATGCAGGGCGATGCTTCTTCGCTTGCGGGTAAAAAGCCCTATGACCTTATCTTGGCTAATATCACACGCAATATCTTGCTGGCTGATATGCCTGCTTATGTCGCAGTCTTGAAGGAAGGTGGACATCTGATATTGAGTGGTTTCTACGAAGAAGATGTAGAAGTGCTTACAGATAGAGCCAAGGAATTGGGCTTGTCTGCCCTTGGCTACGAGGTGCGCAATAGGTGGACACGCCTAGAGTTAGTAAAGAAGTAACTATTTATTCAAAATAAATTATGAGAAATATTTTAGCTTGTGCTATTGCTACTCTTAGCATAGCCGCATCGCCCTCAGTCTTTGCTCAGGGTAAGAAGGTGCAGAAGCCTAATCAATCATCTCAAAAAGCTCAGTACTTTAGTCGCCCTCGCCTCGTGGTGGGTATGGTCGTGGACCAAATGAGCTGGGAGTATTTGTATCGTTTTAATAGCCGATTTGGTCAATCGGGTTTCCGTCGTCTGCTTGATGAGGGCTTCAACTGCGACAATGCTCGCATTAACTATTTACCCTCGGTTACAGCCATTGGTCACTCTACTGTTTATACGGGTAGCGTGCCTAGCTTGCATGGTATTGCCGGCAATAACTTTTACGATAATGGTAAGCCCATGTACTGCACCGAGGATAAGAGCGTGCAGACAGTAGGAGCTGAGAATGGTAAGGACGGACAAATGTCTCCACGCAATCTGCGTGCAACGACTATTACAGACGAACTGCGCATCGCAACTAATTTCACTAGTCGTGTCGTGGGGGTAGCCCTCAAGGATAGAGGTGCTATTCTACCTGCTGGTCATGCGGCTAATGCTGCTTATTGGTTCGATGATAAGAGCGGTAATTTCATATCAAGTACTTACTACATGGATAAGCTCCCTCAGTGGGTGAACGACTTCAATAGTAAGCGTTTGCCTGAGCAATATCTTGCTGGGGGCTGGCAACCACTATACCCACTCAATACTTATACAGAGAGTGTGGCTGACCAAAATAAGTACGAACTGCCTTGGGGCGATGTGCCTGCTACGCTTCCTTTAGATACGAAGGCCCTTAGCCAAAAGCATGGTGTAGGCGTCATTCGCTCTACACCTATGGGGAACGAACTAACGCTTGATATGGCTAAGGCAGCTATTGAGGGCGAAAGTTTGGGTATGCGTAAGGACTCTACGGACTTCCTTGCGATAAGCCTCTCGTCTACAGACTATGTAGGGCACAGATACGGCACTTTCTCTGTCGAACTAGAAGATACGTATCTTCGTCTTGACCGTCAGTTAGCTTCATTCTTCTCTTACCTTGATAGTAAGTATGGCAAAGATGGTTATGTCTTCTTTATCACAGCTGACCATGCTGCTGGTCATAACATTCAGTTCCTTGCTGACAAGCATCTACCAGGGGATAAGTGGCGTGTCGATGAAACGAAGAAGTTGGTAGACTCTGTTTCTCGTTCTATCTCGGGGCAGAATGTAACGCTGCTTAAGGATGTGATGAACTATCAGATTTTCTTCAACGAACAGCGCATAGACTCTCTTGGTCTTGACCGTGATAAGCTCTACAATGCAGTAGTATCGGCTGTATCTAAGCAAGAAGGCGTTGCGTATGCTGTACGAGGCGATAAGGTTAATCCTACGACATTGCCTACAGAAATCGCTATGCGCATCACTAATGGCTACAATCGTACGCGCTCGGGTGCTATCTTCGTTGTAACTCTTCCGGGTTATATGTCTGCTGGCAGTAAGCCTGTTTTGGGTACAAACCATGCTGTTTGGTCTCCTTACGACACGCATATTCCTTTGATATTTATGGGACATAATGTGCCTAAAGGACACCTATACAGAGAGGTTTATATGACAGACATTGCGGCTACTCTTGCATTCTTGCTTAAGACCCAGCTCCCAAGTGCATGTATAGGTAAGCCTATTACAGAGATGCTTAAGTAGAAACTATTCATTTAGGCCCCATTCGGTGGTCTCAAGTAATGTCTACTAAGCGTATTCTTATTATAGATAATCAAGACTCCTTTGTTTATAATCTCGTTCAGCTTGTGCGAGAGGCAAAGGAGTTTTGCTTTTATGATGTCGTGCGGGCGGATTGTTTGGAATCTTGTCCGACGAAGCGATATGATGCGCTTCTAATATCTCCGGGTCCCGGACTTCCCGACGACGAACCTCTTATGATGAAAGCACTTGATGAATTTAAGCGAGAGGGGAAACCTATTTTAGGAATTTGCTTGGGCTGTCAGGCTATAGCTGTAAGTGAGGGTTATGCCTTAAAGCAGATAGCACAACCTCTGCATGGTCATACGAGTAGATTGATTTATGATGTCAATGATTTGCTCTTTGAGGGCATTCCTTCGGGGATTGCTATTGCGCGTTACCATAGTTGGGTTGTAGATATGAACTCTTGCACGTCGCCTCAAGCTAACCTTGTCGAACTTGCCTATTCGCTTGATGACGATGGTCGTCAGACGATGGCTCTTCGTCATAAAACTCTGCCTATATGGGGCTTGCAGTTTCACCCCGAGAGTATGATTTCGGAATATGGTGCTCGTTACATCTCTAATTGGTTATCGGTAGTGCTTTCATGAGGCAGTATTTATATTGCTAAATCTGAAAACTAAGGGCTGTGTCAAAATTCGTTTTGGCGCAGTTCTTTTTTTATTGCCCTTTGGATAGGGAAGTTAGGCTAGGGCAGGCACATCAAAATTTAGGAAACCGTGCAATGGTCTCATTTAGGCTAATTTTGAGTGCCGTAGGCACGACACTCTTCAAAGCCCAGGGTGGAATGAGGGCAAAGCCCGAAATGAAACCCTGGGTACACGCGGATAAAAGTGGAATGAGCTCCGTAGGAGCGGCACTTCCAACGCACGCATTGGAATTTATCCGCTCGGTTGTGCCGCCCCTTTGGGGCTCAATAAATGTATTGACTATTATTACACTCGCTGTTGTAAGTGCGTGTACTTATCTTAGTAATTACGCACACTTATTTTCGTAAGTACGTGTACTTATTTCAGTGAGTACGCACACTTAAATTTGTAAGTACGTAGTACTTTCTGGAGACTTCAGCTGTAGTCTGCACAAACTTCAGCTGAAGTTTGCACAGACTTCGCCGAGGTTTTGAGAATAGGAAGCGCAGCTTTTGCTTTTCTCTAGTTTGCTTAGAGATTTTGATGTACTGAGATAGTAAGATGACTTCCTAAGGTATCGTTTGAGAGGACGCAAGTAGTTTTTTAGAATGTCCTTAATCTTGGCATGATACAGCCCTTAAACTTATTCATATACAGAGTTAAAGGCTATATGTATATGCATTCAAGACTTCGGATAAATAGACTAGATTCAGATGGATATTGCTCACTATTTGTCTAAGTGTGTATGTTTTTGTTTATCTTTGTGCCTGTTTCGCTTCTTGTGCTGATACGGAGAAGCTGATTTTAATAATAAAAATAGATGAAGAAGACACTACTTATTGGGTTAATGACCCTAGGAGCAACGACCGTAGCAGAGGCTGGCGGTCTACTAAATACAACTAATCTGCATGCGCTCTACTTGCGTAGTTTATCTCGTAACGCTACACTTTCTATTGATGGTGCGTATTACAATCCTGCAGGACTTGTCTTTGCAAAAGACGGCTGGCGTTTCTCTATTAACAGTCAGACCATCTTCCAAGAGCGTAATATAGACGCAAGCTTTAAGCCTTTTGAGTTCAATGGAGGTAGTGCTGAGAAGACATTCAAGGGTAAGGCTACAGCTCCTATTTTCCCAACGGCTATGCTTGCTTATAAGCAAGGTGATTGGGCTTTCTCTGCGGTAGCTGGTATCTTCGGTGGCGGTGGTAAGGCTAGTTTTGCTAATGGTCTACCTCAGTTTGAAGGGGCTGTAGCTATGGTGCCTGCCACAACTCAAGCTATTAAAGCTCAGGTAACTCCTCTTTTGGGTGGTTTGTCTAATCTCCCTACAACAGTATCACTACCTATCCAGAAGGCTGTTGGTGCCTTAACGGGCGTAAATCGTTATGGTGTGAATAGTCAGCTTGATGGTTTGCAGTATAACATTGGGCTTCAACTCGGAGCGACTTACAAAATCAATGACCATTTCAGTGCTTATCTTGGTGGTCGTCTGCTATATGCTTACAATTCTTACGAAGGGCATATTGGAGGCATTCAAGTGAATAATCCTGCTGACGGCACTATGGCTCCAGCTCCTATCTATTTTGGTGCGATAGATAAGGGTATTACTGCGCTTAAGTCTCAGTTGGGTAGTCTTCCAGAGCAGGTTCGTCCTCAAATACAAGCAGCCTTTGCTTCTGAGAAGGTTCAGAGCTTACTCGCAGTCCCCGGTAAAATGGCTCAGGCTACTACAGACAAACAAATTGAAGTCAAGCAGACGGGTTGGGGATTTGCGCCTATTGTAGGCGTAAACTTCAAGTACGACAAGCTTAATCTAGCTGCTCGTTACGAATTCCGTACTTCTATTGATGTTAAGAATGACACTAAGGTAAATATGTCAGGTCTTGCTCAGTTTGATGCCGATGTTAAGAATCCGAATGATTTGCCTGCAGTACTTGCAGTGGGTGCATCTTATCAGTTCTTGCCAAGTCTTAGTGCCTCGGTAAGCTATAACCACTTCTTTGAAAAGAGTGCGCGTATGGTGGGCGATAAGCAAAAAACTCTTGACCATAATACGAATGAGTATATGCTCGGTCTCGAATGGAAGGTCTTGAAGTGGCTTGACGTTAGTGGCGGTGTTCAGTTCACAGACAAGGGCGTTACAGATGCTTATCAGAGCGATTTGCACTTTGATATGGGCTCTACATCTTACGGCTTAGGCGTTGGTATTCATTTGAATGATGCTATGATGCTGAACCTAGGCTATATGATTACGGATTACAAGACTCATACTAAGGTTAATCCTAATTTCCAGAATAATGCACTTACTGGTAAGGGTGTTGAAGGTACAGAAATCTTTAAGCGCAAGAACCAAGTATTTGCTATTGGTATCGACTATACGCTCTAGTGGAGTAAACTATTGCATGACTTTAGTCTCTGCAATAGGATAAAAATAATCTCAATTACAATGATGTGTTTGGGGCTGTGTCAAGATTATCTTGGCACAGCTCCGTTTCTTGTGTATTGATTTGAAACGGTTGCCCCGCTTCGCAGATGAGTTGTGGTTAACTTTCAAATTCAGTAATTTTGTTACAGCTAATGTCGCTAGATTTAAACGTTAAAGAAAAAAGGATGGACAAAATTATTCGCAAGCTATTACTTCTTTCAGTATTAGCTATTTGTATCTTTATCCCTAATGTCCTTAAGTCTTCCAATATAAACTTATCTAAAGTAAAAGAAGGGGATATTATTTTTCAAACTTCTAAAAGTTCTCAGTCTCCATTTATTATGGTTGCAACTCACTCAAGATGGTCTCACTGCGGAGTTGTTGTTGAGAAAAATAATAAATTCTACGTATTAGAAGCTTCTTATACAGTAAAATTGACTCCATTAAAAGAGTTTGTGGATCGTGGAAGATTTGGTTCTTATAAGATTAGAAGGGTTTTTGATAAACCTATGAAAATTAAGTATAAGAAATATCTTGGAGCTAAGTATGATTTGGCTTTTAAGTTTGATAATGATAAATACTATTGTTCCGAGTTAGTTTATCTTATCTACAAAGATCAGTTTAATTATTCTCTTGGAAAGCCCAAGAAAGTTTCTGATTACACTTTATTAGGAATGTCTTCCCTATTGAAAAGAAGAAATATCAGTAAAAATCAATATGTTATTGCTCCTTGTGATTTACTTGATTGATAAGTAAGTGTTAGATGCTTAACGAGAGATTTAGAAAGAGAAAAGCCCGTGGTTTACCACGGGCTTTTCCTTTGTTAGGAGGTTTTTTCTTCGGCGATCATCATGGTAGCTCTACTGGAATTGACGATGGTGGTAATGAGGGGCAGTCTGCGTAATATGATATAATCAATCTCCATTAAATAATATGTTTGGGCTGTGTCAAGTTTATCTTGGCACAGCCCCACTTTTGCTATCTTATGCAATAGTTCTCCTTATGTTTTGAGGGCAACCGCATCAAAATAATAAAGTGATAGGGAAGATGTAGAGGAGCCCTGTAAGGGCGATACTCCTGCATAGCCCAGGGCGCAAGCCCTGGGTTAATTATTGAAACACATCTATTGAGCCCCAACGGGGCGGCACTTACGAGACGTAAGACAAATGCTCGCGTTATAGTGCCGCTCCTACGGAGCTCGATATTACTTTTCGTTTGTGTATACCCAGGGTTTCATATCGGGCTTTGCCCTCATTACACCCTGGGCTTTGCAGGAGTGTCGTGCCTACGGCACTCATAATGAGCCTGAATTTTGATGTGCTTGCCCTGTTATACTTTGAGCTAAGTTAGACAAATTCTATTGGTCTATACTGTATCTGTATGCTTGTTCGTTGGTAACTTAGTAATAACTGAGTATTTTGTATCTTTGTGTTTGAAATAAATTGTGTTTAAAATAAAAGAAAATGAGTAAGAAGATTAGAGCAGCCATTGTCGGATATGGCAACATTGGACGTTACACACTAGAAGCCCTAGAAGCGGCAGAAGATTTTGAAGTAGCAGGCGTAGTACGCCGTAACCCTAATAATATCCCATTTGAACTAAGCCAGTATAAGGTAGTAGCCTCTATCGATGAGTTAGAAGGCGTTGATGTAGCTATCCTCTGTACGCCTACTCGTGAAGTAGAAGTGCATGCTGTGGAAATCCTTAAGAAAGGTATCAATACAGTTGATAGCTATGATATTCACGGAGGTATTGTGGCTCTAAGACGCTCTCTTGGAGAGGTCGCTAAGGCTAGTGGTTCAGTAGCTGTCATTGCTGCTGGTTGGGACCCAGGAAGTGACTCTGTAGTGCGTACGCTTATGGAAGCTATCGTGCCACGCGGTATTACTTACACAAACTTCGGTCCCGGTATGTCTATGGGACACACTGTAGCTGTTAAGGCTATTGCGGGCGTGAAGAAAGCACTCTCTATGACTATCCCAACGGGTACAGGTATCCACCGCCGTATGGTTTACATCGAACTAGAAGAGGGCTATAAGGCTGAAGAAGTGGCTGCAGCGATTAAGTCTGATGATTACTTCGCTCACGATGAAACGCACGTTAATGTCGTTGATAGTGTAGATGCACTTATTGACATGGGTCACGGTGTAAATATGACTCGTAAGGGCGTGTCAGGTAAGACGCAAAATCAGCTCCTAGAGTTCAATATGAAGATTAACAATCCTGCCCTTACGGCTCAAATACTAGTAGCATCTGCAAGAGCTGCTGAACGCCAACAAGCAGGTTGCTATACGATGCAGGAAATCCCTGTTATAGACCTATTGCCTGGAGATAGAGAGCACTGGATTGCTAAGCTCTGCTAAGGGAGTTATCCAAGAAAATCAATAACAGAAGGTAATGATAACATGGGATGTTAACCCTGCGATTTTTGAGATAGCAGGTCGTGAAGTACGTTGGTATGGGCTTTTGTTTGCTTTGGGATTGCTCATACTTGGTCCATGGATTGAAGAAAAAATCTGGAAGAGAGAGAAGCTCAACCCTGAGTGGATGAACTCACTCTACATCTACGTCGTAGTAGGTACAGTCCTTGGTGCTCGTCTTGGGCATGTGCTTTTCTATGACCCTGCTTACTACCTTGCTAACCCATTAAAGATATTGGCTATATGGGAAGGCGGCTTGGCTAGTCATGGGGGAACACTTGGTGTTATCATTGCGCTTTGGTTATACTCGCGTAGAGTGAGCCATAAGTCGCTATTGTGGATACTTGACCGTATAGCAGTACCTACGGGCTTAGCTGCTGCCCTTATTCGCTTGGGTAATCTCATGAATAGTGAGATTTTTGGACGTCCTACGGACTTGCCATGGGCATTTCGTTTCGTACGTTCAGGAGAATATCGCTACATCGAATATTTAGCACAGAAGCAAACGCTTACTCCCGAACAGCAACAGCTCTTAATGGGCCAATTAGGCTGGCACCCAACGCAGATTTATGAAGCACTAGCCTATCTAGTGGTCTTTGCTCTATGTATGTGGCTGTATTGGTGCCGTGATGCCGCCAAGAAGTATGAAGGTCTTATCATTGGTTATTTTATGATAGGAGTCTTTGGCTTCCGTTTCATCATTGAAAGCATTAAGATTGTTCAAGAGTCATGGGAGCTCAACCTCATTGCTCAAACGGGCATGAATATGGGGCAACTCTTAAGTATACCTTTCGTTCTAGGGGGTATATGGGCTGTAGTGCATGCTTATCGTAATCCTATCGTCGCAACAAAGTAAAATATAAATTATAGAATAGTCATCTATGTACCAAGTACAACAAGTAACGGATAAAGTTTACTATGTAGGTGTCAATGACCGCAGTAAGCACTTGTTCGAAAACCTATGGGCATTGCCACAGGGTGTGTCCTATAACTCCTATCTTTTAGTAGACGAAGAAGTCGTGCTTATCGACACTGTCGATGTCTGCTATTCTGATATTTTCTTCCATAAGATTGAACGTATCCTTGGCGAGCGTCCAGTAGACTACCTAATCGTAAACCATATGGAACCTGACCATGGAGGCTCTATCGGTCTTCTTCGTCAGCGTTATCCTAATGTGAAGATTATCGGTAATAAGAAAACTTTTGATATGCTTAAGGGCTATCATGGCATAACCGAAGGTCTTCAAGAAGTTAAGGGTGGAGAGACGCTTAAAATCGGAAGCCTAGAGTTTAAGTTCCTCTTAGCGCCTATGGTGCACTGGCCAGAAGTGATGTTCACTTACGAGGCTTCTCAGCATATTTTATTCTCTGCTGATGCTTTTGGTACTTTCGGTGCGCTTAATGGTCATCTCTTTGACTATGAAGCAGACCTAGAGCATTACATTAAGGATATGCACCGTTACTATAGTTGCATCGTTGGTAAGTATGGTCCTTTTGTTCAGAAAGCACTTAAGGCTGTATCTGAACTTAATTTACCGATTGATTACATCTGCTCTACGCATGGCATCGTTTGGACTCCGAAGCACTACCAAGAAGCTTTGGCTATATACGACCGCTTGAGCAAGTATGAAGGTGAAGATGGCGTCGTAATTCTGTACGGCTCTATGTATGGCAATACAGAGCAAATGGCTGATATTATTGCTCAGAGCTTAGCGGCTGCGGGCGTTAAGAATATCGTATGTCATAATGTAAGCAAGAGCGAACAATCACAAATCCTCTGTGATATATTCCGTTATAAGGGTCTTATCATCGGTAGCCCAACGTACAGCAATGGTATCTTCTCTCCGATTGAAAATATCATGAACCTTATCCGTGTACGCGAACTTAAGAACCGTACTTATGCTGTGTTTGGTTCATATACATGGGCTCCTATGGCAGTGAAGAAACTGCTTCCTTTCGCTGAAGAAATGAAGTGGGAACTAGTAGGAACGCCATTCGAACTCAAGATGGCAGACCTTCCATCTGTCATTGATGCTGCATGGCAACTAGGACAAGACTTTGCTGAAGCACTCAACAAATAAAATCCAAAAACATACTAACTATGAGATTAATTATCAAGCAAGACTATCAGTCTATCTCGCAATGGGCTGCTGACTATGTCGTGGCTCGTATCAACGCAGCTAAGCCTACAGCAGAACGTCCATTCGTGTTAGGGCTTCCTACGGGTTCGTCTCCTCTTGGCATGTACAAGGCTCTTATCGAAGCTAATAAGGCTGGTAAGGTGTCTTTCCAAAATGTCGTAACTTTCAATATGGACGAATACATCGGTCTTCCTGAAGGTCATCCAGAAAGTTATCACTCTTTCATGTGGAATAATTTCTTTTCTCACATTGATATTAAGAAGGAGCATGTACATATCCTCAATGGTAATGCTGTTGACCCTCTAAAGGAATGTGCTGACTATGAAGAAGCTATTAAGGCTGCAGGTGGTATCGACTTGTTCCTTGGTGGTATTGGTCCTGATGGTCATATCGCATTTAACGAACCTGGTTCATCGCTCTCTAGCCGTACACGCATCAAGACGCTAACGACTGATACTATTATTGCTAATAGCCGTTTCTTCGAAGGCGATGTAAATAAGGTGCCTAAGACTGCTATGACTGTCGGCGTGGGTACTGTAATGGATGCTCGTGAAGTGCTAATCCTTGTTAATGGTCACTCTAAGGCTCGTGCTTTGCAACAGGCTGTAGAAGGTGCTGTTAATCAGATGTGGACAATCACAGCTCTTCAGCTTCACCCTCATGGTATCATCGTTGCAGATGAGGCTGCTTGTGCAGAGCTAAAGGTTGGTACATACAACTATTTCAAGGATATTGAGCGCGGTAATCTGTAATCCGTAGGTATTCAAATAACTAATAAAGCAAGGGGCTGTGCCAAGGAATTGACACAGCCCCTTTTCGTACATGCGAACTTGTGTGCATGTGTCTGAACTAGTACTATTGCTTATCTTTGTGAGAGAATTGAAGTGTTATGGCGAAGTTATTATATACCATAGGTGAGGTTGAGAAGTTGCTCGGAGAGACGCAGAGCACGATTAAGTTTTGGGAACAGCAATTCCCTTATTTGCGCCGTAACCATGTTCCCGGTAAGACACGCCGTTATACTCAGCAAGATATTGAAGCCCTTAAGGCGATTAAATCTTTATTGAGAGATAAAGGCTTAAAGATAGAAGCCGCTAAAGAAGCACTCAAGAAGAAACGCAGTTACTTAGAACTTAGACAGAATACAATTACTCGGCTTAAATCAGTTCTGCAAAGATTAGAAAATCTCAAAGATACCTTGCAGAAGCAGTAAGAAAGAACAAGGCTGTACACCTTAAAAAGTACAGCCTTGTTTATTGTTATTCATTTAGCCTTTTGCGCCAATACTCATTTAGCCTTTCCTCTGAATGTGGTGATGCAAGTAAATGAGTGACTTCTTTCCCTTCATCAAGAGCTTGTCTAATGCTAGACGCTGACAAATTGCTTTGCGGAGCATCTAAGCAGGCTGTGTAAGGAATACTTGGGTCTGCAGACTCTAGCGGATAGTCTGGGCGTGGGTACACAAACAAATTGATTAACTTCAATAGTTCGTGTGGGTGATACCAGCTAGAGAATGACAGCAAGTTATCCGAACCAATGAGCATAGAGAATTGCTCGTGCGGATAGAGCAACTTAAGTGCTTGAACAGTTCGTATCGTATAGAGAGGTTTAGGCAGATTGCGTTCAATCTCCACTAATTTGATATTCGCTTCTTCCTTAATAGCATCAAGAATAATTGCCTTTCTAAGTTCGTAAGGGAGTTGGTTCTTGATGTCTTTCTGAGGATTGAGCGGACTCAGGATAAGCCAAACCTCAGTAAAGCCCAGTTGCTTGAGCGCATAGCGAGTAAGCGCAAGGTGTGCTTTGTGAAAGGGATTGAATGACCCAAAGTACAAACAAACCATGCTAGATAATGCCTAGCGTCTCTTGAGCTAATCGGATTTCACTAGCTTCGCCAGTATGTTTGCCCCCGACGTCGCTGAGCTTTACACAAGGGTGCCAGCGGTCGCGCTCGGTCATCTTACACTGCCAGAGCTTCATCACGATATTGCGGGCTTTGATATCGTTACCTACATCACATGAGAAGTTTGTGCCTATACCGAAGCTCGCTCCTATGCGCCCTTTACAATAGTTCGCTATCTCAATAGCTCTCTCTACGTTGAGCCCGTCACTAAAGATAATGTACTTAATCTTAGGGTCTACTCGAAGCTCTTGATAACGCTGTATCACCTTGTCCGTAAAGACAAATGGGTCTCCGCTATCGTGGCGAACACTTGTATAAAGCATAGCGTGCTTCTTGCTGAAGTTACGCATAAATACATCTGTCGTATAGGTGTCCGTCAGCACGGTGCCGAGGTCGCCATCATAGACATTTATCCAGTCTTCCATAGACATGTAGTTGGCCATCTTGTATCCGTACATAGCACCATGGAATTGTATCCATTCGTGTGGGTGCGTACCCGATACTTTTAGTCCTAGTAGATGTGCGATATGCACATTACTCGTTCCATATAGGCAAGGGCCAGCATGCTGTTTGAGAAGCTCGGTCATGCGAAGCTCCACTTCAAAGCTGAAGCGTCTGCGCATACCAAACATAGAGAATGAAATCCCTTCTTGGGCTAGAGCTTTGGCTTTCTCTGTGATAGCTTGCTCGGCATACTCCATATCGGGCTTTGCTCCTATTGTGCGGTAATACAGTTCGCTTACAAGAGCAAGGATAGGCGTTTCCCAAAGAGTTACGCGATAAAGTAAACCCTCTGCAATGATGCTCAAGTGTCCTGCTTCATCTTGCTCAATGATGAGTTCATCTGGATTAAATCTGAACCCTTTCAAAAAGTCAATATAGGTAGGTGGAAGATAGGGTAGTTCCTGATGTAGGAAAAGCTCCTCATCTCGGCTCAGAGATAATTGCGCCATAGCTTTAGTCTCTTCTTTCAGTTGCTCGGCAAATCCCTTGGGATAGCAGGTGTCATTGCGGTCAATGAATCTAAACTGACCATAAGCACGAGGATAGAGCTTGCTATATGCGTAGCTTGTGGTAAACTTATATAAGTCTGTATCTAGGATAGATGGAATTATAGGCATAGTTATTCTTCGTCTTGATTGTTGTTGTCATTATCTTCCTGCCCTTCGTTGTCATCGGGATTAGAGTTAATACTATCCAAGAAATCAATAAATGATTGTAAGGGCATTTCACCTCCATTCTTTTGGAGGTCTTGTGCTATGTTCTTGCGAAAGTTTAGTATTTGTTTGATATAGTGATGTGATAGACTATGCATATTCCCTACATGGCAATCGGGGTGCAAGAATTGACCATACTGATTACACTCATTGAGGAAATGCTCAATAATCCCTGCTATATCTGAATAGTATGGGAGTAAAACGCAAAATCCAAAGTACTCATCCCCCCAAAACTCTTCTTCGATGTAGCCTCCATTTTCAAGGCAGGCTTCATTGAGCATTTGGTGTAATAAGTCTTTTTGATAGTCTTCCCATGGCTCGAAGTTGCGCTGTAGGGCGACTCCACTTAAGCGAATAAGTTCGCCTACGCCACCCAGCCCGCTAGCTATTATCGCTTGTGGCTCTCCCGTAAGGTCTTCGTACACACGCATACGTACCTCAAGCTCAGCCATGAGTGTAAGTGAGCGTTCGTAACCCTCACAAGTCTCAAGTAAGGTTTCCAAGAAGCGCAAAACCTCTATGCTCTTACAGCATGCAAGACTAACGAAGTAGAGCATCATCTGCTTATTGTCAATCTCTTCCTTTTCGTTTAGTACTTGCTTGACTCGCTCAATGAGGTCGTGTTCGTTCGGAGAGAGTAAAGAGCCTGATTCAAGTTCGGAACGTCGGCTCCTAACTAATCCAAAGAAGTCAGCTTGCAGTTCGACAGGAACAGGTTCTTTAAGCTGGTGTATTTGGGTGTTAGAATCAAGTTTAGGTACTTGGCTCTGTGGCGTAAAATCTTCCATATCGCAAAGATAAGGTATTTCAGTTAATTGAATATTTTGAATAAGCCTTGTCTAAGTCTGTGATTGAGTAGAAAAGTGGAAGTTTTAGGTGAGTACGCGTACTTAAATTTGTAAGTACGTAGTACTTTCTGCAAACTTCAGCTGTAGTCTGTACAAACTACGGCTGAAGTTTGTGCAGACTACACGTGTAGTTTGTACAGACTTCGCCGAGGTTTTGAGTTTAGGAAGCGCACTTACGGATTTAGTGGTGTGAATATGCGATTTTAAATACAATAAATGCGTGCCACGAAGCACGCATTTATTATACTTGGAATGTAAGTTTTTTTTGGTTATTTATAAGAAATCTCAGAGTTAGACTTCTTGCCGTAGGGAACTCCTTCTTGTATGAAGATATGCAGGTCAGGATATAATTTGCTGACGAGTTGCTCAATCTGTTGTTTGGCTTTGGCTTGAGCCTTTTGTATAATCTCAGCATCGTCTTGTACAGCGTCTTCTGCTTCTTCAAGTATAGTTTCATCAAGGAGGTGTATGGCATTCCTATCGTAAGTATCTTGACGACTAAGTCCAAACAAACCTCTATGATATTCATAGTATTTGACGGACTGCGACTTTCCCGGAGTGCGTCCAATCTCAATATCAGGCTCAGGCAAGTAGATGTAACAAGTATCAGCCGAAGGTCTATCAATCTCTAATTTCTCAAGGTCGTACTTAATATAGGCCGTTAGTTGAGCAAAGCCTTCTGCAGAATAATTCCCTTGACGGATATTGATATCTCGTTTCAGCGTAACCTCTTCGCTAACTAATCGTAGTCGCTCATTGATAGTCATCAAGAGTTCGTAATTGCTGATAGTAGCTTGAGGCTTCTCGTCTTGCTTAAAGAAGCGATTATACAGATAAAATCCTATGCCGATGAGGAGCAGGAGCCCCAAGAGCCAGCATAAAATCTTAAATCCTAGCTTGTACATAAATTATTTTTTGAGAGAAGTTGTTTTTTTGCCTTCGATAAGAGCTGCATCATTAGGATTTAGTTTGATGCGCATACCTAATCCTAAATCGAGGAAGAGGGCTGCTAGCTTAGAGGCTGCACTACGCTCAGCTTGGCGATAGAGTTCGGGGCGAGCTTTCTCTAAAGCCTTATCTTCGAGGTCGGTAATGAATTCTTTCTTGCTTTCAAGTATCTCATTGAGCTCATTCGCCGAGAGGGGCGTACGCATGGTAGAGGCTTCTTTCGTTACGGTACGATGCATAGACTCAAACTCCTTCTTGATTTCAAGAGGAGGGAGCGTTAGCTCAACAAATGAATCGTTTACACTATGTAGCATAGAGTCTGTGAGTAGTGAAAAGTCACAGTACACAGAGGCTTGAGAGAGTAGTTGAACTTCTGTAGCACGCGAGCCAAACATCTTCTTCCAGCCAAAGAACCCATCATCTTTAGGGTCAAGGGTTAGTTTGGTCTTGAGTTGAGTCGTTGCTAGTTCTAGTCGTGAGAGCTCGCGTACTTTGGTTAGTAGGGTGTGGGTATGGTCTTCTTGCTCTTCTTGTTTGGCTTTGCCGCTGCAACTATAGAATAGGCTCATTGCCAATGTTAAGAGCATCAAGGATGCTTTTATGTGTAGTCGATTCATAACTTTAGAGTAATGTATATTTTTTGCAAAGATACCTATTCTTGAGACTATTGCATAATATGGCACTCGCTGCGTTATTATCGACATTCAGGCCCCGTCATTTACAAGAGTAAACTCCCTGTGCCTTCAGTCTCAATGCCTTGCGATTGCCGCATTCTGCAAAGCCCCACAAAAGGACAAGTTTTACTTGTCCTTTTTGAGCCCGTCGGGCGGTCTCATTCTCCGTAATCCTAACGATGTTATATTGAAAAGAGGCTGTATCGGAGTAATTATCCCGATACAGCCTCTGAAAGACTTTCGTGTACTCTCTGAAACTCGGAGAGCGTATGCTCTTAGTTAAGAAGAAGAGATTGGATTTTCTCTCTTAGCTCCTCAATACCCATAACGCCAAGCATAAGTGTTGGCTTTTCGCTATCAGGCTTAGCAAAGAGTAGTGTAGGAACAGTACGTACGTTGTAGAGGGCTGTTAGTTCTTCCTCTTGGTCGACATCTACCTTGTAGATTTCAATCTTACCTGCAAGCTCTTCTGCAAGCTGTTCTAGAAGTGGAGATAGAGCCTTACAAGGAGGACACCAAGTAGCATAGAAGTCAACGATGACAGGAAGGCTGTGCTTGCCGTCCCAACCCTTAGGGTTAGCGTCTACATCATGAATTTTACTTACAAACTCGCTCTTTGTTAGGTGTTGTAATGCCATAATTGTATAAAATTTTAATCGTTATTATAGACTAGTAACTAGAGCATGAGATTGATAGTTCTCAAGTACTCTCTATGAAACAATATATATTATAAATTGAAAGTAAAGTCATCAGCGTCTAGCCATACGGGGAATTTCTGACGCAAGTCCTCTAGAGGGGCATAACTGATTTCGTATATACTCGTTTGTGTTTCCGATGGGGTACAGCTAGCGAGTACTTCGCCACGTGGAGATACTAGAGCTGAATCACCTGTATAGCTTAGTCCGCTCATATCTGTTCCTACACGATTGACGCCTATTGTGTAGCATAGGTTTTCCATGGCACGAGCTTGCAGGAGTGTAGACCATACGAGCCTTCTTCCTTTAGGCCAGTTGGCAACGCAAATGGCGATGTCGTAGTCGTTCTGCTTGCATCTGCACCAAACGGGGAAGCGCAAATCGTAACAGATTATAGGTAGAATGTTCCAACCCTTAAAGCTAATGAGTTTGCGCTCCGATGCAGGTGTAAACTGACGAGCTTCGCCACCCATGCGGAAGAGGTGTCGCTTATCTTGCCACTGAATACTATTCTCCTCGATGAGTAAAAAGCGATTGGCATACTTGTCTTCGTGGCGAATAAAGACAGAGCAAGCAATCGCTAGATTATGGTGCTTGGCTAGTCTTTGTAATTCGCCAATAGCTTCGCTTTCATACCACACTTCTCCCTTATTCATAGCCTCTTCGGAGAAGCCTGTTAGGCATGCTTCAGGAAGGACTGCTAGGTCTATCTGACCTGAAAGTCGTACGAGTTCATTTGCTATCGCTTGTAGATTGGCTTGTGGGTCTAAATCAATGAGACTGCATTGGACGAGAGCAATCCTCAGATTAGGCTTCTTGAGTGTGCTCATGGTATTTTTCTGGATATTTGGCTTGTTCCTTGCTGAAACGGCTACGGATATAAGCGATGTCTTTATCAATATCTCCGGTAGGAGTGAATACTTCGAAGATACCTACTTCCTTGCGTTTGTAGTCAATGACAGCTAATTCGATGTCAATGCCAGCCGCTAGTGCGATGCGATAGAAGCCGCTTTTCCATTCTTCACGATAACTACGTGTGCCTTCTGGTGTAATGGCTACATGCGCCTCTTCTTGACTATTGATGTAGTCGGCTAGTCGTGTAACCATATCGCCCTTCTTATCACGATTGACAGGAATACCGCCTATGGCTTTAAGCAAGTATCCAAGGGGAAAGAAGAACCATGATTTTTTCATCAAGAAACTATGAGGTTTACCTTGAGTGAGGTAATAGAGTTTTCCGATGATGAAGTCTAGATTTGAGGTATGAGGAGCAACGCATATAATGCTGTGCTTAGGTTGTTCTTGTGGTGTAGGTAAACACTTCCAGCCTAATAGGCGTAGAATAGATGAGGCTATTTTTTTCACTATCTTATTATTGTTTCTAAGTCACAAAGATACATCTATATAATAGAATATCATAAAAATGTGTCAAAAAGAGGCTGTCGCATAAGGCGATAGCCCTTATTTGAGGCCGTTGCAGAATGCGGTAATCGCAAGGCATTGAGACTGAAGGCGCAGGGAGTTTACTCTTGTAAATGACGGGACCTGAATGTCGATAATAACGTAGCGAGTGCCGTATTATGCAATGGTCTCTTTGTTGGGATTTTTCTTGATTGCTCTAAGAGTGCGCTGTAATCCTTTGAGCCCTGCTCGCCTTACAGGTGAGCCTGCAAATTGGAGTTCAAAGTCGGAGTCTTTCATCTCTTCAAGTAGCTCTGCATTCATACCCATAATGGCATTGCGAGGAGCAAAATCACTGACCTCAGTAGGGCGAGCAAACTTATTCCAAGGACATACTTCTTGACAAGTATCACAACCGTACAATTTATTCCCGATAAGAGGGGCTAGTTCGTCGGGTATTTCTTCGCTCTGCTCAATGGTTAGGTAGCTAATACAGCGACGAGCGTCAAGCGTTTGAGGAGCAATAATCGCCTGTGTGGGGCAGTGGTCCATGCAACGACGACAAGCACCACAACGATTAGGCTGTGGACTATCTGCTTTTAATTCGGTTGAAACAAGTAATGTCCCAAGTACAAAATAACTTCCTAGCCGAGGAATAATGATGAGCCCATGCTTACCACGCCAACCCAATCCAGCTTTTACAGCCCAGTAGCGTTCGAGTATAGGCGCAGAGTCTGCAAAGGCACGACCAGAGCATTCTGTGTCTAGAGTTTGGATAAATCGTAATAATTGGTCAAGTCTTTTTTTGACGACCTTATGGTAATCGCGTCCATAGGCATAGTAAGCGAATTGGAGAGAATCCGTCTTTTGCTTCTGCTCAGGATAGTAGTTCATCGCAACCATGATGACGCTTTTACAGCCCGGAACAAGTAGGCGAGGGTCTCTGCGTAGGTCATGATTGCGTTCGAGGTAGGACATAGTGCCGTGGTAGCCCTCAGACACCCATTGCTCCACTTGGGCATATTCGCTCGGGTCTACTGCTTCAGCTATGGCTATACCACATGCAGAAAAGCCGAGGCGTAATGCCTCGGCTTTAATTTGCTCTTCTATATTCGTTGGAAAATTCAATTTGCGTTGAATAATCTAGATGTCTAGGGGATATAAATCCAAGAAGAAATACCCTCTTTGGCTAAAGCTCTTTGTCTATTGCTAGCCTCTGTTTTGTCTGTAAATGACTCTGCGCTGATGCGGTAGAGCTTCTTGCTAGATAAAACCTGAAGTTTGGGGAATTTATCTTGATACAACTTGATATACCTCTCTGCATTGGCTTGATGCTTCTCTGTGCCAATGATGAGGTAATAAGTCCCTGCTTGGGCTTCTGTCCATACAGATGCTTGGCTAGGTGTCGCTACAGGTTCTTCTTGCTGTATCTTCTTAACCTCACGGCGAACATGCTCAATAGCCTTAGTAACCTCTTGCGAAGGTGGTGCTACACTTGCAGAGAATGTGTCCTTGTTGGGTTGCCATAGGCTTAGAGGAAGCCCCACGACAAAGCCTAGTACAAGTACGGCTACACTATAGCGGATAGCCTTACGAGGTATGCGCAAGTGGATATATTCAGGAGATTGCTCTTCTTGTCGCTGTTTATTAGCTTGCTTCGCTCCTATCTGAGGCGTCATCACGGCAGACAATCCGTAGTAAGCATGCATAATCATGGGGCTAGGTGCAGGTGAAAACTCCATATGTCCGCTACTTGTGAGGGCTAGAGTGCCGATACCATCTAGGCGATAGCGGTGTACTCGGAGTAATTCCTGCTTAAGCTTCTGAATATCCTTTTCTAGCTCAAGTTTTGCTCTTCTGAGGCTAATGCCTTCCTTGAGTGCATATTGCTCGATAAGGATACCATCGTGGTGCGTGAGTGCTTCGTTGAAGCGTATCGCTACCTGTGGGGCATAGGCAATATGTCGGGTATTGTCCCACTGGGCAGGACAATGCTCGAGGATAAAGCCTCCTATAGAGGGAAGAGTTACGCACTCATGGCAGAGTAGCACCTCTTCTATGTAATGAGCCAATCTATTATTCATACGAATCTTAAATTAAAAAGGGAAGGATTACTGTTGTAAACCCTCCCTCGCTTCTATGAGTACCTAGAGCGGGACTCGAACCCGCACAGCCATAATGGCCAAAGGATTTTAAGTCCTTCGTGTCTACCATTCCACCATCTAGGCAGCCATCAATTCAAATTTTCAGTGCAAAGATAAAACTTTTTCTTAAATAAAGAAATCTGAATCTTGGTGCGCTTGTTTGCTCATTCCACCGTCAAGGGTTTATGGGGCTTTGGTGAAAGTTGTTTTGTGTTTTAGTTAAATGACAAGTGTAAGTACGCGTACTTACTAGAACGAGTACGACGTACTAACTAGAACAAGTACGATGTACTAACTGAAACGAGTACGACGTACTTATTTGTCCATTTACACGTAACTTTTCTGGAGTCTATTAGTTGTAGGGCAAGCACCTCAAAATTTAGAATAACTACACTTCCATATATGTGCTACCTAAAGTTTTTTTCTACGTCTCCCTCTTTCCTAATTGATATACTTTATTATATCGATGCGCTTGCCCTGTCGTTGGGTTTGAGTTAAGGGGGTTGCAATAATTTTTGTACATTTGTGAGTTAAAATATGTATTAAGCAATAGAATGTCATTTTCAATACGAAATACACTGTTCATAACTCTCATATTGGGTATGTCCTTAGCCTCTTGTGTGAGCGATAGGGAGTATCGCAGCTTGAAAGCGGACTACGATTCTATAGCTATTCTTAATGCTACGATGCAGGAAGATGCTTACATAACAGACTCTATTGTCGCTAGCGTTATTAGTAGTTTTCAGGAGCTTAGTTCTGTTGAGAATATGATAAATGTGAACTCAATGCGTGGTGAGTTGCCTATGCGTGACCAAGCTCGCATTAAGCAGAATATCAATATCCTTTCGGATAAGCTCAAAGAAAGTAACGATGCTATAGAGATGCTTATCAAGCGAGTGGAGAGCAATGGCGCAAATTCACAAAGACTTGTTGGTACTATTTCCATCTTGAGAGAGCAACTAAGCAAGCAGAAAGAGCGTGTGACGACGATTGCTGAGGAGACTATGAAGAAGGTGCGTGATATCAATGCTCTTGAAAGTTCAGTTAATCGTCTGCGTGAAGAGGCAGAAAGAATGAGAGGATATAGTTTAGGCGAAACCAATAGGCTAAAACTTAAGGAAGATTCTCTCAATACGGTTTATTATGCTATGGGGACAAAAGATGACCTCCAAGCGATGAACCTACTTAAAAATGACAAAGTGTCGGTGGACAATGCTGAGCTATCATATCTAACCAAGAGTGATAAAAGAAAGCTGCATGAGATTAATATGATGAGTAAGAAAGCTCGTCTATGGAGCGTGCACCCACGACATAGTTACACGATGAGGCCCGATAACAAGGGGTATGTAACTTTAGTCATTACTGACCCGAAGGCATTTTGGGAATATGCCCAAATCCTTATTGCAGAAGTGGATTTCTAGGGCTGGTTTAAGAAACATTTATGATATAAAAATAACGATATAATATTCAGATGACACTACACAAAGAAGGAAAAGGCCTACTTATAAGTATTGCTGTAGGGCTAACGTTGATTAACTTAGGTCTTTATTGCCTAGTTGGTAATGGCTTGACATTTCAGATTGTCCTAGGAGTTTCTATTATTCTTTATTTGCTTGTTATTAACTTTTTTCGTTACATCCCGCTCAAGCACCCACGTGCTAACGAAGACCATATAGTCGTTTGTCCTGCAGATGGTAAGATTGTTGTTATTGAAGAGGTTGATGAGCAGCAAATCTTGGGTGAGCGTTGCTTGCAAGTATCTGTCTTTATGAATGTATTTGACAAGCATGTAAACTGGATACCTGTAAATGGAACAGTTGAGCATGTATCTCATACAGAAGGCCGTTTTATGGCGGCACACCTTCCTAAGGCAAGTACAGATAATGAGCGTTCGGCTGTCGTTATTCGTACAAATACAGGTCATCGAGTGCTAGTACGTCAGATTGCAGGAGCTATAGCTCAGCGCATCGTGACTTACAGCGAAGAAGGTAAGCCTTGTCATATCAATGAAAATATGGGCTTCATTAAGTTTGGTTCACGTGTGGACCTTTATATGCCTCTAGGCACTAAGGTTCATGTTAAGATGGGGCAGAAGGTTGCTGGTAACATAGACCTCATCGCTGAACTTCCTCAATAAGGTCCCAAAGGACGAAAATATGAATATCAAGAAACATATTCCTAATACAATAACCTGCCTTAATCTCCTTTCAGGAGCTATGGCAGTGTTGTATATGCTCCATGAAGAGAATACAGAAGTGGCTGTGTGGTTAATCATAGCTGCTGCTATCTTTGATTTCTTTGATGGGCTTGTGGCGCGCGCTTTAGGTGTTAGTTCGCCTATTGGAAAGGATTTAGATAGCCTAGCGGACGTTATTAGTTTTGGATTAGCTCCCTCTGTGGTCTTACTACATGGCTTATGGGATAGAGGTGTATCATTTGAGGCGGCATTACCATCTTTGCTCATTGCCGCTTTTGCAGCATTACGCTTGGCTAAGTTTAATAATGATACTCGTCAGTCGTTAAGTTTCATCGGTTTACCCGTTCCAGCTAATGCATTCTTTTGGATTGGTTTGTCTTTAGCATTGCCGGACTTTGAACTTATGCTCGGCATGAACTTGATGCTTGCAGTCGTGTATATCCTCATAGGACTGTTCTGCTTCTTTATGGTTAGCGAGATACCCATGTTTTCGTTTAAGATGGGAGGAGGTAAGGACAAGAAAGAAGGGGTGGCTAAGTCGTCATTCCTATTGAGTCCGCAGGGGCTTTTAGTTCTGCTTTCAATTATTGCTCTTGTTCTTTTTGCTTTAAAGGGATTGAGCCTAATCATTGTGGCATACATCTTGCTTTCTTTGTTTCATAAATCAAAATAAAACAAAGACGATATGATTGAATTCATTTTTATGTTGATAGTAGTATTCGTATTACTATTCTTATTCTCTGGGAGCTTCCGTACATGGTTGCTTATGAAGATGGTGCAACGTATTCAACGCAAAGCCGAGGAGCAGATGCGTGCCTCGCAAGCGCAGAGTGAAAGCTATCAGAGAAGGGAGCAGACTCATCAAAGAGAGGAAGAGGTGAAGTCTACTGGCAAGGTAGAAATGGATGATATTGCTTTAAGAAAAATACAAAGACCTCACAGCGAAGATTACGTTGATTACGAAGAGGTCTCAAAGTAAGATTTATTAGATGGCTACTTGGCAACTGAGTAGGCGCACATTGCGTAGGCTCAAGGTGGGAATAGGGACTATTCTCACCTTGGGCTTTCTTTATATCCTGCCAAGTATACTCGTTTCGATACCTGCGATACAGAGTGCTTTAGCTAAACGTATCAGCAAGGATTTAACGCAACTCTTTCACACTCCTGTTTCACTCAAATCTATCTCTATTGAAGGCTGGCGTAATATTAACCTGCAAGAGCTTGCTATCTTTGATAGCGTAGGGCGCAAGGCTTTGTCGGCAAAAGAGCTTAAGGCTGGAGTCGAACTAGAGAAGTTGCTGACACAAGATAAAGTCTATATCTCATCAGCACGATTATTTGATTTGAATCTGCTCATTGACATTGATAGTGTCAGTGGCAGAACTAACATTTCTCATATCATAGATGCTTTGCAGAGCGATAGTGATGAGCCTACAACACTCACCGTTGATATCAATAATATCTTACTGCGCAATGCCTCTCTGCGATTACTGCGCAACGCTCGGCCTCAGCATCGTTTGGATAGTTTGAGTCTGCAAGCCAGTCAGCTTAGTCTAGAACTACCTCATAGCGAGCTATCGCTCCCTAGTTTACAGCTCAATCTTAAAAAGGCGGGCCTTGCTCAGATTGAATGTATAGATATCCCTGAAAGTGTCATTGACCCACAAGATTTAGCCCCATTATACGCACCTCTACACAGTTTAAAGGGGTATCCGCTCACTATTTCTACTAAAATAGAGAAGCAGAAGAACGATAATCTTAAGATTAGCCATCTATCGGCTCGTATGCCGGGCTTGCTAGCAAGTGATTTGAGTAGTTCGGTTGATTTAGATAGTTTAGGAGGGTGGCAAAGTCTTAGACTTGATGTTAGCCGTTTCTCGGTTAATACTCAAACACTCATTGAGCGTGGTGCCATTGAGCAAATACTCGGAGCTGAACAAACTAAAGCAATTCCTTGGACTCAAATCAAGCAATTAGGGCAGGTAAACTATCAAGGGCAGAGCGATTACCGCAAGGGTAAAGACTTTTATACAGAAGGTCTACTTGCTACCGATTTAGGTCGTTGGACGCTCAAGGGTAATGGCGAATTTTCAGACAATAGACTTAGTCGTCTATCAGCACAAGTAGGAACTTCTGGTTTTAATCTTAAGCCATTATTGGGGAGCGATGCTGGGGCTGTACGTGGCGAAGTGGTCGCAGACTTACTTTTCCCTCAAGGAAGAACCTATCCGATAGGTAAAGCGCAGTTGAATCTAAATCAGTTGCAATGGGCTTCATCTGTATATCGCAATGTTAATCTGACGGCAGAGGGCGATAAATCCGGTTTGTATGCTTTGTCTGTCAAGAGTCAAGATGCTAATCTACCTCTGAACTTGAGTACGTCATTTGTCCTAAAGGGAGAGAAGCCTCAAGATATACAAGCTCAGATTTATGCACATAATCTGCGACTTAATCCTTTTATTAAAGGGCTTGACCATGTGTATGTGGAGGGGGATTTGAAGCTATCTTCTCTTGATGAAACTCAGCTAATGGGTGAATTAAATCTGTCTAACCTCAGGTTGATGATAGAGGATAAGCCCCTAAATCTATCTAATACACGTCTTCTGTCAGAGCGGATAGGCGACAATCATCGTATTAGCTTACATACACCTTGGCTGAATATGGCTCTTGTTGGGCAGTACAATCTTAAGACTCTAAAGCAGGATATACTGGCAACGGTAACTTCAGAGATACCAGTGTTGCAACCTATATTCGGCAAGCATAATTCCACTCTTAAGGGGGCTAATCGCTTTAGTCTAACTGCAGAAGTAGATAGTATTCCCTCTCAGATTAGTCAGCTTGTTGGTTTACCTATTAAGATTAAGAATACTGCGCTCCTAAGTGCAACTATTGATAGCTATAATAAGCACATTGATTACGCATTTAACTGCAATGAACTAACGCTTGCTTCGCATCGTATAGAAGACTTTGCGATGAATTTCAATAGTCATCAACTAAGTATCTCGGGCGATGCTTATCTCTATGGTGGGACGCAGCTCATAGGGGCTAAGATAGAGGGTATTGCGCTTGATAATAAGTTCGAGCTAGCAACAGACTGGGGGCATGACTTAGCGCATAATAAGAATGGTTCGTTAAATATGGTTCTAGACCTTTATGCTCCCGAGGGTAAACGCATAGAAAGTCTAAAAGACCTGAATGCACAGCTTTCTATTGACCATTCGAACTTGCGTATTCATACAGCTCTTTGGGATGTCGCTCCTGCTAAGATTAGCTATGCTGGTGGCGTCTTGAATATAGATGGACTTTCGCTCTCTACGCTAGGACGAAGCCTTAAAGTCTCGGGAGGTCTAGGCGATATACAAGGGCTTAACGGTATGACCATTCAGCTAGATAATATCAATCTGCGTTACATTCTTGAAGCTGCTGGTGTGTACTTTGACCTACTGGATACAGACCTTACGGGTACGATTTTAGCTAAACTCAATGGTAAACAACTGAATGCTTCTGCTCATGTAACTAGTCCTAGCTTCTTTGTAAATAAGGAAGATATAGGTGCTATTGCGATGAATTTAGGTTTCTCCACCGAGGATATGATGATTCGCTTGCAAGGTATGGTTAAGCAGAAGGACGGAGGTTATAGCGATGTTCAGGGTTGGATTAGACCTCAAGATGGTGCCGGTCTTGACCTTGATTTTGATGCTCATCGTCTGAATATTGATTTCTTAGGCTCGTTTACCAAGAGCTTCCTTTCTCAGCTTGGCGGTAAGGGTACGGGTAAAGTGCGCTTGCATGGACTCTTTGAGCAAGGAGTAACTGTGGAAGGTGATGCCGATATTCGTGAGGGGAAAATAGGTGTTTTAGCCTTAGGAACGAGTTATAGTTTTAATCATGCTCTGCATTTGAATGACTCTACGATTTTCTTAAACGGCGTTCAGATGAGGGACGGAGAAGGGAATACAGGACTTGTAACGGGGCGTATTCAGCACCGCTATTTTGGAGATTTCAAGATTGATTTGGATGCGGATATTCAGCAAAGACTTAAGGTTATGCAAACGAATTCGCCCAAAGACTTCCCCGCTTATGGGAATGCTTACGCTAGTGGTACGGCTCGTATGAAGGGCACAGACCAGCATCTTTTCATTGATGTGAACCTGACAAGCGAAAAGGGTACGGATGTGCGTCTAGACTTTGATAAACTCTCAGCCGGTAAGGACGAGCGTTTGATGCATTTTACCTCTTTGCGAGATACTTTACACAAAGCATCACTTGATAGCACGAGGGGACAAGCTGAGTCGCTTAAAACAGATATTGACCTCAACCTGAAACTGAATGTAACGCCTGATGCTCGTATTGGTATTCGTTTGGGCGAGGATGCTAATAGCTTGCTGAGTGGGCGAGGCGAAGGGGCTATTCAAATCATTGTACCTAGTAGTGGTGCTGCCGAAGTGTATGGTACTGCTTCAGTACACGAAGGAGAATATGTCTTTACGCTTCAGCAGTTGGCACGCAAACGCTTTGTGCTGAGGGAAGGTGGTAGTATTGCTTTCCGAGGTAATCCGATGAAGGCGACTCTACATGGCCTGCAAGCTGTTTATTCACTTACCGCCAATATAGCAGACCTAGATGAAACGCTCTCCAAGGGACTAGGACAAACGAATACACCTGTAAACTGTATCTTAGGTTTGAGTGGGGAAATAAGTAAGCCTGAGATTAAGTTTAATCTAGAACTCCCTCGTGCTGATGCCGAGGTTGAACGCCGAGTAAAAGCACTCCTGAATACGGAAGATGCTATTACTAAGCAAATGCTCTATTTGATTGCACTAGGTAAGTTCTCTACTAACGATGCGGACAAACGCAGCACCACGACAACTAATGACTGGACGGCCGTAGCAAGTAGTGCTATTAGTGAGCAACTATCCTCTATGTTGAATGGTATTACAGAGGCTTTTCGACTAGGAACGAGCATTAAGACCAAGTCCACAGCCTTTGATGATACAGATATTGAGCTTAATTTCTCGGGTTCTCTGCTAGATAATCGCTTAACTATAAATGGTAATATAGGCTACCACGATAACCCTTACCTAACTAATCAGTATCTTGGCGAATTTGATATAGAGTATAAGCTTAATAAGACTGGTTCACTGCGTCTGAAAGGTTATAATCATTATAATGCGATGTATCAATACCTGCGTCAGAGTTTGCTGACACAAGGGCTAGGTATTCTGTACCGACAGCGCTTTGATAAGCTCAAGGAACTTCTTCCTTTCAGCAAAAAACGAAGACGGTTAGTTGTAACAGACAGTATTAAGTAGTCGCAAACAAAAAAGAGGCTGTAGCAAAATCAAAATTGCTACAGCCTCTTTTTTGAATGGTCTCTTAGAGAGACTGCCGTATTATGCAATGCTCTCTAGAATGGATAGCCAATCGCGAGGTGTATCCCGAAGCCATCGCCAAACTTAGGAATGTTGTACCACCCTTTTCGGCTAGTGACATAAGGAAGGTGCAACCCAATACCCATATCTAAACGGAGGAGCAGGTAAGTGGCATCGTAGCGAACGCCTACTCCTGTACCCACTGCGATTTGATTAAGGAATTGACTTAGTCCTGAGATTTCGCCGAGCGAACCTCCGGGGCGTTCGGTATCTTCGTGTAGAAGCCAAATATTACCAGCATCAATAAAGGTTGCTAACTCTAGGCTAGGGGTTAGTTTATAACGATACTCGCCATTGAGCTCGAGCTTGAACTCCCCGACGTGGTCTATAAATGAATAGGACGTTGATGCTCCACTTTCGCGAAATCTACCGGGACCAAGGCTACGAACGGTAAAGGCTCTGATACTGTTGGCTCCTCCTATAAAGAATTGCTCTGTGTAGGGCGCAATGCGGCTATTTCCAAAACTATAGATAGCTCCTACTGCTAAACGGGTGGCGAAGCCCTGAGTGCGCGTCATTTGCCTTGTAAAGCGAGCTTCGCTACTTAGGCGAATAAATTGCGCATAAGGGACGCCAAAGATTTTATTTGTTTCATTGAATTTATGCCCAAAGAGCGTCGTTGTTCCTTTAATCAGGTTACCTACTTCTTTGACACTAGTGCGCCACCAAAGTCTGCTATCTCCTACATCATCAAGAGCTTTCTGCATCGTATAGGTGTAGCTTGTTGCTGGTATAAACTGGCTCCGCAAGCTAAGAGAAAGGCTTGGGTTATCCTTGAGTATGCGGTCAAAAGTCTCCGTCGTATGTGAGAGCTGGGTATAGTCTAGGCTAAGAGGCGTTAGGCTGTGTGTACTTACTTCGTTAGGCTGGTAGTCGTAGCTTATGTTTGTGCCGAGCGTACGCAGTCCATAGAAACCAGCTCTATTGAGAAACTGCCACGAGAGGCGCACCGTTGTACTAGCGTGTGTGTGGTAGTATTTGTCTATGAACTTAGGCAATAGTAGTGTGGGGAATGTAAGAGAAGCATCTGCTCCTAGCTGAAAGCTATTGAGCGACAAACTACTACTCGAGAATGGATTTTGCCCCGTTTGCCATTCGTAGCTTCCACTAGCATTAATAGATAGACTTTCACCTCCACCAAATAAGTTTTTGCGAGCAAGACTAAAGTTCGCTCCCGGTCCTATGAAGTTAGTCGTCTTATGCATGAACTGTCCGCCAAGACTGACGTCCCAGATTTTATCACGCTGTATAACGACATTCATGTCCATAAGAGCCACCTCACCCTCGGAAAGATTTTTGATTTCATCTTCACTTAGCTGAGGGGTGTAAGTTATTTCTGTATTGGTAAAGGCTCCGATGTTGCTCAGCCCTCGTATGGTACGCTCTTCGAGAGATTGGCGATAAATACTATCAGGTCTAAGCTTGAGTAGGGTATTAAGAACCTTACGCCTAATAGGTAAATGTCCGGCAGCATAAGCCCGGACACCAGAGTCGATATCAACGAACGAACGCGATAGGTCTGTACCCTCATTTGAGAAATCTTGGTCGAAGAAACGCACATTGATACGCCCGATGCGCCATTGTCGAAGAGCTTGTGCTGGTGTTTCTTTTTGTAGAAGGCTTCGTAGCTGTATCGCTTGAGACTTTTTTAAGCTGTCAGCCTCGTAACTGATGTACGACGGGGTAAAGAAATAATATCCTGAGTTCCTAAGAACTTGGCTGATATAAGTCCTGTCTTTACTGAGTAGGTCTATGCTAAAGGGTTGCCCTGTTTGTATGGCACTATGCTCTTTATGCGTGAAAATAGTGCTATCGTTAAGGCGGAATGAGGGTAGATAAGCGACACTGTCAATAAGGTATTGAGGTCCTAGCTTAATACGATAGTTGATTTTTGCCTCGTACTTATCCTTATCAGAGTATATGGGTTCGCTTGTAACCTCTGCACCGAGATAACCGGCTTCGCCTAGAATACGTTTTGTAACCTCTGCTCTCAGCTTTGGATTAACTTCATCAAGCCATTTGGGTTTGCTCCCTAGGCGGTGTAGTGTCTTCCCTATGAATGTTTTGCTGTCGGCATACTTAAGGTATAGGTATGGACCGATAAGAGGTAGAGGCCAGCGTAGAGTACTACTGCCAAATATGGCATTGTTGGGAGCATAACTGAGTTGTTGCTCAGCCGTAGCAATAATGCTATCTAGATGTTTATTTCGTGGTAGCGAGTCTTCTATTTGAATGGATTTAATACCTGTGTACAAAACCGCTTCTGAGCTTTGATAAGGTCGTATGGAGCAAGCCGCCAATAAGAGGAAAATACCTGGAAAGGCTGCGTATTTTGTTATATGTTTGAAGTCAATCATTTATGGAATAATCTCATTTGGCTACAAAGGTACATAAAGTCCAAGAATGTGTTTTGTGGGCGATGCTCAGAGCAAGCGCATTAAAAGTGCTACGTGTTTACTGAAATAAGTACGGCGTACTCGTTGTTGTAAGTACGCGCACTTACAATGATAAGTACACGTAAACACTTTGGTAAGTACGCGTACTTATTTTCGTGAGTACGTCGTACTTAAATTCGTAAGTACGTTGTACTTTCTGGAGACTTCAGCTGAAGTCTGTACAAACTTCAGCCGTAGTCTGTACAAACTACACGTGTAGTCTGCAAAAACTACGCCGAGTGCTGAACTTTCATACGTTTAAGTCCTAGTTTCTGTACGCTAACATATTCAGTTTATATTTTTTATCGAAAATGTACTATCTTTGCAACGGTAACGCCCAAAACTTTAACTCAATGATTGATTCTGTATTAGGGCTAGTACCAAACCAAAACTATTTTATATCACACTTAATTTCATTTATGAAAATTCTTACTGTTTCGTTGCTAGGTGCTTTGTGTCTCTCGACACCAGCATTAGCTAGTATGTCAATGCCAGCGGACTCGGTCCACGTCCTTGACAGTGTCTCTGTAATAGCACGCCTACGTAATGACGAGGGCATAAATCCTCTAGGTGTTTCTGTCAAGAAATTACCTTTGACGATTAGTTCTCTTGCAGACTCAACACTTGCGCTCCGTGCTATAACTAAGGTTACTGATGCCATGCGTTTTGTCCCTGCTGTGCAGATGAAATCCTCTTTTGGAGCTTTCCAAGAAATATCAGTACGTGGTTTTTACAACACGGTTTATCTGATTGATGGAGTGCGTGACGAACGCTCTACTATAAACTCGTATCCTTTGGGAGACCTTTACAATGTTGACCGCCTTGAGGTTCTTAAAGGTCCAGCTTCTGTGCTTTATGGATATGCGGCTACAGGTGGAGTAGTTAATATCACGAGACGAGTGCCAACAGATAAGTTTACGTTGGGAGCGCACATCCGTGGAGGTTCTCTAGGTTATTTTGATTTAGGGGCACATGTCGGAGGAAAGATTGCCGATGGGCTAAACTTCTATGCTGGTGGCTTCCTCTCAGGGGGAAAGCAATGGCGCTCAACTGAAGATAAGACCCGTTCGCTCTTTGCTGCACTGAGCTATACAAAGGGTGTTCATAGCCTTGTTCTTCGCTTAGAGGGTCGTAATGATTTCTATGGAACAGATGCAGGCCTACCTCCAGTGATGGATAGTGATATTTATCGCGTGAGTGATGATAAACTCTACCTTAAGAAAGGTCAATTGTTGCCTGGCCTTAAGCGTGATTGGCGTTATAATGATGCTTCCGATGAAATGTATAATCGTGCATATAATACTAGTCTGAAGTACACCCTCTCGTTACCATCTAACTGGAAAATATCTGATTATCTTTCTTATGCCTATGACGATATTGACTACTTCAGTACTGAAGAGTTAAGTTATCCTACTAGTGATACTGCAGGCGAAAAGTATGGCTACTATACAAAAGATAATTCGGGCACTAAAACTTATTATGACCTCAATCATGTTCAGTTTACCTTCCCTCTACGCTTTGAGCACATTGCCAAGACGCTACAGAATACCGTTGACCTCTCGGGTAATTTCTCTATAGGTTCGGTAAAAAATAACCTACGCTTTGCTTATAGCACAACTTATTTGCAACGTACGACCTATACAGGTTATAATGGTCTAGATGTACAGGGGGGCGGTCGTACCTTTAACGAAGATGGAGAGGTAACGAACTTTTCAGAGAATACAACCTATAACCCTAGCTTCAATGGTCACATGCAGACGAGACTCTCAAAAGCTTCTCCTCAGCACACTTGGGTACATGGATTTGCCTTATCAAATGTATTTGAGTTCTCTTCTCAGCTTAAGGCTATGGCTGCTATTCGCTATGACCACTATAGTTATCGCCATACATCAGGACTTAGCATTAAGGACGGCAAGCATAGCTATGATGATGTTGCCCGTGATAAGTATGAAAAGAGTTCTGATGATGCTATTAGTTATCGTCTAGGTTTAGTCTACCAGCCAATGGAAGCTATTTCATTCTATACTTCTTTGGGGAGCTTCTATATCCCAGATAAGACAACTACTCTTAATACTGAGACGCAGCGTTTCTATGATAAGGATGGTCAGCTGATAACGGGACGTCGTGGTGGCTCTTATTTCGAACCTCAGTCGGGTTATCAGTTTGAGGTAGGTACTCGTTATACGCTTGCAGATGTTCTTCAGCTAAATCTCTCTGCTTATCATATCCGTCGTAATAACGAGCTTGCTAGCACTTATCTGAAAGAACAACAGAAAGACGGTAAATCTAAGGAGTATGATGTAGTTGCACAGGTTGGTGCGACTGAAGGCAATGGGTTTGAAACTGATTTGACTTATCGCCCTTTACCAGGTCTTGAACTTGTTGTGGGATACAGCTATACCGATATTCATGTCGCTGATACAAAGGAGAGTCCTGTGACTAGTCTATTGAACCTTCGTGAAGGTACACCTATGAGCTGGGTGCCTCGTAAGCAGTTCTTTACTTATGGAAATTATGATTTCCAACGTGGAGCACTCCGCAACCTTTCGCTCAACTATAGCTTAAGCTATCGTGATGCTATGTATTACAATGTAGGTTCAGCTCTAACATTTGCTCCTTACACGCAACTAGACCTTGGGGCTTCTTATCGTTTGCCTGCAGGGTTCAGCATTGCCGTTCAAGTGCGCAATGTACTCAATGCTGAAAACTATACATCAGTGTTGAATGGTACTCAGTTCTTCCCTAATGAGCCTACGAATGCTCTCGTAACATTGAGCTACAAGCTATAAAGTAAATATTTAAATCCAAAAGTTTTGCCCTCACGTATAGGTTTTGTAGCCTATGTGTGGGGGCTTTCTTTAAGTTTTAAGTCTTGCTGTTTTTATGAGAAGAGTATCAAGAATTATTCTGATATTTGTGAAGTGGAATCCTTAGCAATAGGAACTTGTCAGCTTAGAATTGCAGATTTTTTTTGTGGTTAATACATAATAGTAGTGATAAGATTTAGAAGAATAGTTTGCCTTTTAATGCTCCTCATGACGATGAGTGCTACTGCTCAGGTTCTTGACTCAATTGATGGAAATAACGGTATAGAGGCACAGGCGCAATATCCCATTCTTTCGCAGAAATCGAAACGTCATAGCATGGGTTTGAAATTTATGGGACTTAGCTTTCACCCTCTTAGTGGAAAACCTAACGCAGAGCTGATGCCCAATCGCTTAGACGAACAGGCTTATTTTGTTTGGGACTTGGGTGCTCTCCTTACGTATGAATACTTTATTGTACCTGATATCCTTTCTGTCAAGTTTATACAAGGGCTATATGCGGATTGTGCTGCCCAGTTTGCAGGTGTGACGAGCATTGGGCTACGTGCTCGTATCTTTCAAATTGGTCGGCATAGCCTCTTCGGGGGAATTGGGCCAACGTGGATTTATCGACATAATTGGTTTCGTATCCCTAACTATGTAGATACGAAATACTACAAAGGAACACCGACAGATAAATGGCAGTACAAGTTTTTATGGTATGGAGGGGAATTAGAATACAAGTTTGCGATTAGCTCGAAGCTGGATTTTGCTACGATTTTTGTGCCGGGTTATCCTGACCTTATGGCATTTGCTGTTGGGCTTAATTATAAGTTGTAAGCTGCTAACTAGAGCTAAAGAGATACAGACTTTTCCCGATATAATGCCTGCGTAGGTTCAATGACGGCTTTTGATATTTCGTTATGTCAAAAAAAAATGCGTACTTTGTAGGCTAGAAATAATAACAATACAATAATAAAGGATATGGCAAAGTACATTGGTGCACTTATTCTCCTCATCGGAGCAGTGCTTTTAATCGTAGATGGTGTAACAGCAAATAGTTCGAATACTCTTCTAGGTTCAGGACTTGCTCTCGTTGTTATAGGATATATTGCACATATTATCATCAGCCGTAAGACAGCCTAAGGTTTAGACAGTCAGCAAGGTCTGAGGAAAGGAGGTCAAAAGCCTACATTCTATCAGATATCTTCGCGGTTTGAAATTTGCATATCAAAGGTATTTATATTACCTTTGCACGCGGTTAGCTTAGATGGTTATCCACTTTTTAAGCTACGGGTCCTATAGCTCAGTCGGTTAGAGCACCTGACTCATAATCAGGGAGTCCTTGGTTCAAGCCCAAGTGGGACCACTTAGTTTTCATAATGGTTTGCGATGTCAGATTTATCTGGCATCGTTTTTTGTTTGTGCTTATGCTCTCTCAAAAGTATTTCCCCTCTCAATGACAAGCAAAACTTGTCATTGGGAGGAACTGTGTAACACTCTCTTGATAGTAAACTCACGTAGAATTTAAGTATCTTTGAATAGGTTTTAGAGAACTATCAGAAATTTTTTAGCTGAATAACTAATCCCAAATACATAACCTATTATGGCAGAACAGACATACACGCTCCTCGATGGTAAAGCTACATCGGCAGAGATTAAGGCGGAGATTGCTCAAGAAGTAGCCCAGAGGCTACGTGAGGGTAAGCCAGCACCTCATTTGGTTGCTATCCTTGTGGGACATGATGGAGGTAGTGAGACTTATGTTGCGAGCAAGATTAAGACGTGTTCAGAACTTGGCTTTCGCTCTACGCTCATTCGCTTTGAAGAGGATGTAACGGAAGCTCGTTTGCTTGAGGCGATAGAGAAACTAAACCATGATGACGATGTTCATGGATTTATCGTGCAATTGCCATTGCCTAAGCATATTGACGAACAGCGTATCATCGAAGCTGTAGACCCACGTAAGGATGTCGATGGTTTTCATCCGATTAATGTAGGGCGAATGAGTATCGGTTTGCCTTGCTTCGTGTCGGCTACTCCTCAGGGTATTATTGAACTACTTAAACGATATAAGGTCGATACTCAGGGTAAGCATTGCGTTGTATTAGGGCGCAGTAATATCGTAGGTAAGCCCATGGCGCAGTTGCTTCTGCATAAGGGTAACCCTGGAGATTGCACTGTAACTGTTTGCCATAGCCGTACACCCAATATAAAAGAATTGTGTCTAGAGGCTGATATCATAGTGGCGGCTCTTGGTGTGCCAGAGTTCCTCAAAGCCGATATGGTGCGCCCTGGTGCTGTGATTATCGATGTGGGTACTACTCGTGTACCTGATGCGAGCAAGAAGAGTGGCTTCCGCCTCTCAGGGGATGTTGCTTTTGATGAAGTTGCTCCTAAGGCTTCTTACATCACACCAGTGCCCGGTGGGGTAGGACCGATGACGATTGTGTCTTTGATGCTGAATACATTGCAGGCTGCACGCTTGCAACAGGCTTAAAATAACTTAGAACGTAATACGTGGAAAAGAAACGTAATCCGATTACATGGGTGCCGAGTGTGTACTTCGGCATGGGGCTACCCTATATTGCTCTTTCGACAGTCTCTGTCTTAATCTTTGCAGACCTTAAGGTTGATAAGGAACTGATAACCTTTTGGACTTCGCTCTTGGTTTTACCCTGGTCGCTCAAACCGCTCTTTAGTTTCGTGATGGAACTATTTGGTACAAAGCGTCAGTATGTGTTCATCACGGAGGCTATTATGTCCTTGATGTTTGGACTTGTGTGCTTTGCTCTCCCTCTGCCTTCATTCTTTAGTATCACGATTGCTCTCTTTGCCGTTTTGGGTATTAGTGGCTCAATACAAGATATTGCAGGTGATGGCATCTATATGCAGGAACTAAGTGCTAAGGAGCAAAGTATCTATGCTGGTTGGCAGGGTGGCTTTTATAATCTGGCTAAAATCCTTGCTAATGGAGGTCTCGTGTTCCTTGCTGGACGTTTGTCTAAGTCTTATGGTGTCCTTACAGGGTGGATGGTTGTGATTGGTATTTGTGCGCTCATCATGATTGCCTTGTCTCTCTACCACATGACTATGCTACCGAAGGAAAGCAAACGAGCTAGCGTTAATAAGTCAGAGAAGATAGCTGAGCTGTGGGAGATGATAAGCTCTTTCTTTACAAAGAAGTATATATGGCTCTATCTACTCTTTATCTTCCTCTATCGTCTAGGAGAAGGCTTAGCAGTAAAGATTGCACCACTCTTCTTAAAAGATACCATTGAGTTAGGAGGACTCGGTCTAAGTAATGAGGTTTATGGCCTTATTTATGGTACGGCAGGTTCAATCGCTTTTGTGCTAGGTTCAATCCTTTCGGGTTACTTCGTCGCATCGATAGGACTTAAGCGTGCTTTGTTTGCGCTTGTTTGCATCTTTAATATTCCGTTTGCCGTGTATTTGCTACTGGCCTATTTCCAACCAACAAGTCTACTCTGGATAGGTACGGGGATTGTGTTTGAATACTTCAGTTATGGTTTCGGCTTTGTGGGTATTACCCTCTTTATGATGCAGCAGATTGCCCCCGGTAAGTACCAAATGGCTCATTATGCTTTTGCGAACAGTCTGATGAACTTGAGTGTTATGCTACCGGGTATGTTAAGTGGTAAAATCCTTCACCATATTGGGGGGTATCAACCATTCTTCGTGCTAGTTTTGGTTGTAACCTTACCGGTTATCCTCCTTTCATTGCGTTTGCCTTTTGCCCATGGTAGTGAGGCGCAAACAAAGAGTGTGACAGAATAAAATATATTATATAATAATCAATGAGTAAACTTAAGATTGTAGGTCAGGCTATGCCTGATATGCCTTGGGAAAACCGCCCAGAAGGCTCTAAAGATGTTGTTTGGCGTTATAGCGCAAATCCTATTATCCCTCGCGACTTACTTCCTACCTCAAACAGTATCTTCAATAGTGCTGTTGTGCGTTTTGGCGAAGGTTATGCAGGGGTATTCCGTTGTGATGACACTAATCGTCGTATGCGTCTGCATGTTGGTTTTAGTAAGGATGCTATCTCTTGGGATATCAATCCAGAGCCACTTAAGTTCGAATGCGATGATAAGGAAATCGGCGAATGGGTTTATGGTTATGACCCACGTGTCGTATTTATTGAAGACCGTTACTATGTAACTTGGTGTAATGGTTATCATGGTCCAACGATTGGTGTAGCCTATACATTTGACTTCAAGACTTTCCATCAGTTAGAGAATGCTTTCTTGCCATTTAACCGTAATGGAGTACTCTTCCCTCGTAAGATAGATGGTAAGTTTGCTATGCTTAGCCGTCCAAGTGACAATGGTCATACTCCATTCGGAGATATCTTCTATAGCGAATCACCAGACTTAGAGTTCTGGGGTCGTCATCGTCATGTGATGAGTCCTGCGCCATTTGAAGATAGTGCATGGCAGTGTACTAAGATTGGTGCAGGTCCTATTCCTATCGAAACAAGCGAAGGCTGGCTACTCATCTATCACGGTGTGCTCGCATCATGTAATGGCTTTGTGTACGCTTTCGGTTCGGCTCTTCTTGACCTTGATGAACCTTGGAAGGTTAAGTTCCGTTCAGGTCCATACCTCATCTCTCCTCGTGAAACATACGAATGTATGGGTGATGTGCCTAATGTAACTTTCCCATGTGCAGCTCTACACGATGCTGAAACTGGTCGTATCGCGATTTATTACGGTTGTGCAGATACTGTGACTGGTCTTGCATTTGGTTACATCGATGAGATTATAGAGTTTACTAAGAAGAACTCAATCATCTAATAATAGAGATTATATCTAATGATAAGGGCTACCTTGCAATAGCAGGGTAGCCCTTATTGTATTCTTCTTTATGCAATGGTCTAGAGGAGAGACCGCTGGGCGGTCTCCAAAAGGACAAGTTTTACTTGTTCTTTTGGAGGGTTTTGCAGAATGCGGTAATCGCAAGGCATTGAGACTGAGGGCGCAGGGAGTTTACTCCTGTAAATGACGGAGCCTGAATGTCGAAAATAACGTAGCGAGTGCCGCACAATGCAATGGTCTAGAGGAGTATAATCAAAGAGGCTATATTGCTTATAAGAATAGAGAGCCCAAGCATAAGCCATTCACTGCGTCTATTGATGCGAATAGCTTGCTCTGCATCTTGCAAGCTAAGGTCGCGTTCATGCTCTCCTATATAAGGCTTATAGACTTCCTTGCCGAAGTAATCGTGCGGTCCTCCGAAACGGCAATTTAATATACCAGCGAGTGCTGCCTCAGGATAGCCTGAGTTAGGGCTTGCATGCTGTCGCCCATATTTCTGAATGAAATGCCATAGGTCGAGCCTACGACTAACAAGGAGCATAAGTCCGGCTGTTAGCCTTGCCGGTAGATAATTAACTAGGTCATCTGTTAGGGCAGAGAAGCGACCATAATCTTTGTAGCGGTCAGTCTTATAGCCGACCATAGAGTCCTGTGTGTTAATCATCTTGTACATGACCATTGCAGGTAGCCCGAAGAGCATGTACCAAAAGAGAGGAGCTATCACGCCATCGCTTAGGTTTTCACTTAGCGTCTCAAGGGCTGCTGTCTGCACCTCATGAGGGCTAAGGTCTTGGGTATCGCGCCCTACAATACGTGCTACCTGTTTGCGTCCGTCCTCCAAAGACCGTTCTAAGGCTTTGAATACTTCTCTAACTTCTCGTATAAGCGTTGTGCCTGAGAGCATGTAGAAGATAACGAAAGTGCGGAAGATAAGTATAGATGCGAGTGCTGCCCCTTGACCGAGAAAGCGATTGCAAAGGATAGGCAAAAAGAGCTCTATAAAGAAAGTTATGGCTCCAACCAAGATAATCAAAAAGCCATTGTACAATAGACCTTTTAGGTATCTATTCTTCCCTTTATTGAGTGGATGCTCTCCCCAAGCAATGAGCTTGCCGAAGCCAATTATCGGGTGTAAGCGATAGGGGTCGCCTAATAGACAATCCAAAATATAGGCTAGTATCAGGGCTATGATGCTTATGAGAGGGAGTATAAGCATTTGCAGGATTGGAGCGTCGCCGTGGATCATGATTTCAAAAGATTAGGAAGAGCTACAAGTAGGCTTTGCATATCTGGAAATACAATATCTGCCCCTTCATTATATAGAATGCTATCATCAAGAGGGCCCGTATTCACAGCAACGGTAAAGCATCCTGCAGCATGGGCAGCAGCTACACCTTGGGGAGCATTCTCAATGACTATGCCTTCGTACGGAGCTACGCCTGCAAGAGCCAATCCTTTCTGATAGGGCTCTGGGTGGGGCTTGCCATGTGTTACATCTAAGCCCGTTACCATAAGTTCACGGCAGAAGGCATGGGGATAATTTTCTTCTAATTTGTCTAATAGTGAGGCTTGTGATGAGCCCGTAACGATAACCCTTTTGTAATCCTTAACAGCCTCTACGACTTTGCTAGCATTAGGAATAAGTTCGCCTGTATTGTAGCTAGTGAATAGTCGGGTCTTCATCGCATAGATACTCTTGATTTCTTCTTGGGAGGCCTTGCGCTGGTGCGTACGCTCCATAAGTATATTGATAGTTTGTGGTCCTGTTTGTCCCTCAAACATATACACATCATGCTGGGACATACTGAGTCCGTGTGCTTGGGCAGTTTCTAGCCATGAGCGTTCGTGGTGCTTCATTGAGTCGTAAAGGACTCCGTCCATATCAAAGAGGACAGCCTTGACGCTTAGGCTGTGTCCTGTGCGCTTAGTATATCTAGTTAAAGATAAATCTAATTCATTCTTAGTCATAATATACAAAGGTAATACGATTAGTCTAATGCCTTTAGCTTGCCCTGCTGAAAAACAATGCTTGCATTTCCTAAAGTCAAAACCTCGGCGAAGTCTGTGCAAACTTCAGCTGAAGTTTGTGCAGACTACGGCTGAAGTTTGTACAGACTTCAGCTGAAGTCTCCAGAAAGTACTACGTACTTACAAATTTAAGTGCGCGCACTTACTGATTTCAGTACGTGTACTCACGAGTGTGAGTGTGCGTATTCATTTCGGCGAGTACGCGTATCCCTATCTGGATATTCTCTACTTTTAGCCCAAGCAATGCCCTCATAAGAAACTTTGCAGAGTTGCTGACTATGTAGTATCTTTGCAGGCAAGAGTTTGTTGCATAGGTAGAACCGAGGCTATGTTGTAGTATTTTTCTTATCAAGAGTCTTACAATCGTAGCGTCTTAAAGAGGTCTACAAAGGAACAAACCTAACTTATCATTCGAGAGGCCGCTCGACGGCTTCCATAAGTCAAATCTATATTTTACCAAGACCCGCATTTGTTGGCGTTTCTTAAAATTATCAAGTACACGTGTTAGATAGAATAATCAAGTGGAGTATTCAGCATAAGTTGTTCGTGGGAATAGCTACGCTTTTACTTATTGTATGGGGGGTATGGAGTGCGTTGCGCTTGCCTATAGATGCTGTTCCGGATATAACTAATAACCAAATACAGATTATAACCTCTGCGCCTAGTTTAGCAACTCAGGAAGTAGAGCAACTCGTAACAGCTCCTATTGAGCGTGCCCTTGGGAATATCCCCGGACGTATAGAGATGCGTTCAATATCTCGCTTTGGCTTGTCGGTGATAACGCTTGTCTTTGAGGATAGTATGGACGATTACAAGGCGCGTGCTCTTGTTCAAGAGCATTTGCAACAAGTTGCGTCTGAACTGCCTGAAGCTGTAAGTAAACCTGAGTTGGCTCCTATGAGTACCGGCTTGGGAGAAGTCTATCAGTATATACTGCTACCTAAGGAAGAGGGCAAGTATAGTGCTATGGAGCTGCGCTCCCTGCAAGATTGGGTTGTCGCTCGTGGTCTGAATGGAACTAAAGGCGTTGCGGAAATCAATGGCTTTGGCGGTGAATTGAAACAATATGAAGTTTCTATTGACCCTAATCGACTGCGTTCGCTAGGCTTGACCCTGACGGATGTCTATACGGCTTTGGAGTCGGGCAATCAAAATACAGGAGGAGCGTATATTGATAAGAAGCCTAATGCCTTCTTTATTAGAGGTGTGGGTATGGCTGGCTCGCTTGAAGATATAGGACAGATTGCTATCCCGAATGCTTCGGGAGGTTCTGTGCTTATCCGTGATGTAGCACGTGTGGGCTATGGTTCGGCTGTTCGTTATGGTGCCTTGACGCACGACGGACGGAGCGAAGTCGTCGGTGGCATCGTGATGATGCAGAAAGGTGAGAATAGCCACGAAGTAGTAGCGCGTATCAAGGAGCGCATCGCCGAAATTCAAAGCTCCTTGCCTTCGGACGTCACTATAATGCCTTATTTGGATAGAGCTGACCTCGTGGACCATGCAATTAGTACGGTTCAGCGTAATCTGATTGAGGGTGCTTTAATCGTCATATTTGTACTCGTTCTCTTTTTAGGGAACTGGCGGGCTGGTTTTATCGTAGCTTCTGCTATTCCTTTAGCAATGCTTTTTGCTCTAGGCATGATGAACCTCTTTGGCATTAGTGCTAATCTGATGAGCCTAGGAGCTATTGACTTTGGTCTTATTATTGATGGTGCAGTTATCGTCGTTGAAGCTACTATGCACCACCTCGCTATGCGTAGAAGTGCTCATGTCTTGAGTCAGTCCGAGATGGATGACGAGGTTTATCACTCGGCTTCTCAGATACGTAGTAGTGCTACATTCGGTGAGATTATCATCTTAATCGTATATATTCCTATCCTCACGCTTGTCGGTGTGGAGGGTAAAATGTTCTCGCCTATGGCTATGGTGGTGGGCTTCGCTATTATTGGGGCTTTGCTGCTTTCGCTTACTTATATCCCGATGATGAGTGCAACCTTCTTGAGTAAACAACCCTCGACTAAGGTTACATTTGCAGACAAGATGATGGCTAAGATAACAAGAGTCTATGTGCCACTACGCAATCGTGCTTTTGCTCATAGTCGTTGGGTCTTAGGGCTTACCTTGCTTTTGTTTGCCTTGGCTCTTACTTGTTTTATGCAGATGGGAGGAGAGTTTATCCCACAACTTCAAGAGGGGAGCTTTGCTTATAGCTGTGTTTTGCCTCAAGGGGCTTCCTTGGAGCAAAGTGTGGAGACGAGTATGCAGGCATCACGTATCATTAAGAGCTTTCCTGAGGTTAAAATAGTTGTGGGTAAAACGGGTTCAGCAGAGGTTCCTACAGACCCTATGCCTCCCGAAGTTACAGATCTTATGGTGATACTTAAGCCCCGAAGTGAGTGGCCGAAAGCTAAAACTTATGAAGAACTAGGGGAGGAGATAAGCGAGAAGTTATCAGCTATTCCCGGCGTATTCTTTGAGCGTTCACAGCCTATTCAGATGCGCTTTAATGATCTGATGACAGGTGTCAAGCAAGATGTAGCTATTAAGGTCTTTGGCGAAAATATAGATACGCTTGTGGGTATAGCCCAACGCATAGGAGGACGAATAGCGAAGATAGAGGGTGCGACAGAACCTCAAGTAGAAGCAGTAGCGGGTTTGCCTCAAATCAATGTAGAGTATGATAGGTCCAAGCTTGCAGCCTATGGCATTAGCGTACAAGAAGCCAACGATGTCTTAAGTAGTGCTTTTGCTGGTCGCGTGGCTGGTCAAGTCTTTGAAGATGAACGCCGCTTCGATGTCGTTGTTCGCTTGGATAGTACCTTCCGACGAGATATAGAAGATGTGCGCTCTTTAGCCGTGGCAAGCAAATCGGGTCAGCTAGTACCTCTTACAGAGATTGCGCATATTGACTATCGTTTAGGCCCTGCTCAGATTAGCCGTGAGGAGGGTAAGCGTCGTGTCGTGATTGGCTTCAATGTGTCGGGACGAGACGTAAGTAGTGTCGTGGGTGAATTGAAATCCAACTTGTCAGATATTAAGTTGCCAACGGGTTATTATATTACTTATGGAGGTCAGTTCGAAAATCTAGAAGCAGCTAGCCGAAGACTTATGATTGCGGTGCCTATTTCGCTGTTCTTGATATTCGCACTTCTGTACTTTACATTCTCCTCACTAAGGCAAGCAAGTTTGATTTTTACCGCTATCCCTATGAGTGCGATAGGAGGTGTGTTTGCCTTGCTGGCGTGCGGTTTGCCTTTCAGTATTAGTGCTGGTATAGGCTTTATTGCGCTCTTTGGCGTGGCTGTGTTGAATGGTATTGTCCTTGTGGGGACATTCAATAGGCTTGAGCATGAGGGTGTAGGTGATATATATGCTCGTATTAAGCAAGGAACGGAAGAGCGTCTGCGTCCCGTCCTGATGACGGCCATGGTGGCAAGCATAGGTTTCTTGCCTATGGCTCTAAGTACTGGTTCGGGTGCAGAGGTGCAGCGTCCTCTTGCTATTGTCGTTATCGGAGGACTTATTACCGCTACTCTGCTAACACTATTTGTATTACCTATTCTCTACGTGATATTCAATAAAAAGATGCATATACCTCACTTGAAAAAAGTATCTGCCATCTTGATACTTCCTTTACTTCTAGCTTTTAACTCAAATATGCAGGCTCAGACTAGGGTTATACACTCGATGAAAGAGGCTGTAGAGCAAGCGCAGTCAGCTCGCTCCGATTTCTCACTCCTGTCACAGAGTCAGCGTCAGCTGGAGGCTACCGCATGGGAGCTTCCCAAGATGCAAGTCAATGCGCAGTATGGTCAGTACAGCAGTATACATAAGGATTGGAATATAAACTTGGAGCAATCTGTTCCTTTTCCCACAATATTTGCGCTTAAACGCAAATACCTAAAAGCGTCTTCGGCTAAAGCTCAAGCTGAGGAGCGTTTGGCTAGGAGCGAACTAGAACAAGAAGTAAAGACCTGCTATCAGCGTATTCTGTTACTTAAGGAACGCATAAAGTTAGCGCGTCATCTAGATAGTCTGTACGTTGTTTTGATGGAGCAGAGCCGCATCCGTAAGCATACAGGTGAAGATAATGGTATCAATCAGAGCCTAAGCGAGGAGCGAAGCCTTAGGCAGAGGATAGAAGTTGAGGGCATTGAGCTCGAATTGCAAACGGAGTACAATCGCCTTGCAGCTTTCGTAAATGCTCCTGAGGGTGTAGAGGTGCAGAGCAATGAGTATTTGACTCTGCTGACTATTGATAAGCCTTCATCGTTAGAAGCTCTGCCTCAATATCAATCTGCAAACTCTAGCTTGGAGGAGTTGAAGGCAGAGAAAAAGCTTAATAAAGCAGAAAGCCTTTTGCCGGACTTGACTGTAGCCTACTTGAACCAAAGCTTAACCGGTAATCAAGACCTAGGCAACGGGCATGAAGAGTGGTTTGGAACTAATAAACGCTTTCATGCAGTAACTGTTGGTCTGAATATACCTCTTAGTCTTGGCGCCTATAAGGCTAAGAATAAATCTCAAAGTTTGCGCATTCAAGCTCAACAATTAGAATTGCAAAGAATAGCCCTATTGCTCAAGACAGAGCAACAGCGCTTGATAAATAGTTATCGCTATCAGGTATCTACTTATAATAGGTATAAGGTAGAAGGCTTACCTAGGGCAGAGCGTATGATTAAGAGTGCTCACCTCTCGTACAAAGCAGGTGAGGCAGGCCACTTGGAGCTGAGCGCAGCTCTCGAAGCCTATGCCGAGGTCGAAAAGCTCGCTCTTGAAGCCTTATATCAGGCTAATGAATTAGCCTTGGCTCTAGAATATCTCAGTATATCATCAAACTAAAAACGCTTAACTTATGAATATCCGTATTAAATCATTGATAGGACTCTGTGCATTGATGCTCTGTGGCGCAGGTACGCTCGGTTTAAGTTCTTGTAAATCCAATAAGCAAAAAGAAGAACATTCAGACGAAGAGCATAGCGAAAATGCAGGGATTGCTGTGCTAACTCAAGAAAATCTAGATGTAGCAGGCATACGAATAGGTAAGTTGGAATATAAAGAGCTGAGTGCAACGATACGTGCTAATGGTGCTCTGCGTGTTCCTAATAATGATAAGGGCTTCGTTAGCAGTCTTTATGGGGGAGTGGTGCAGCGCATTCTCGTTCATGAGGGAGCAAGAGTGGTTAAGGGGCAAACGGTAGCAGTTATCTCAAGCCCTCAGTTTATACAGACGCAAGAAGAATATCTCTCTACGCTGAGCCGTTTGGCCTTTGCTAGCGAAGAGTTGAAGCGTCAAGAACTCCTCAAGAATAGTGATGCAGGTACGGGTAAACTATTGCAGAGTGCACGCTCTGAGTTAGGAGTCTTGCGTAGCCGTAAAGCCTCACTAGAACAGCAGTTGCGACTTATGGGTATTAACCCAAGTAAACTCTCCTCAGGGTCTCTTCAACCAAGTATCTCAGTCGTTAGCCCTATTAGCGGTGTGGTTGGTGAGATTAAAGCACAAATAGGAGCGTACATTGACCCAACAACTCCTGTCTGCGAGATTATCAATAATGCAGCCTTGCACCTTGATTTGCATATCTACGAACAAGATTTGCCTAAACTGAAGGTCGGTCAGCGCGTACATTTCCGCTTGACTAATAATCCGACGCAAGAATATGATGCACGTATTCACATGATTGGAGGGGTCTTTGAACCTAATACGCGTACGGTAGCTGTGCACTGCGAACTCTTGGGTGATACTCGTTCTTTTATCGATGGCATGGATATTACGGGCTTAATTAGCCTAGGCGATGTGCTCAGCCCTGCATTACCCTCAGAAGCTATTGTTAATTATGAAGGTAAGGATTATGTATTCATACGCTTGTCAGATAATCCTGCACATACGCACGAGGGCGACCGCAGACCTGCAGACTCTGCTGTAACTAATGCTTTTGCTGCTGAGGCAGAGGAGGCGGAACGTCATACAGAAAAAAGAAGTGACCATTTGCATAATGTGGGCGGTTATCGTTTCCGTAGGGTAGCCGTTTTGCGTGGGGCATCAGCTCTTGGATATACTGCCGTTACCTTTCTGGAGGATATTCCTCATGATGCGGACTTTGTGTTGAGTGGCGCATTCTTTGTAAACTCGGTGCTTAATCCTTCTAATCAAGATGAGGATTAGTTCAGGCTTGTCCTCTAGACGTTTATATGGTTTAATTGGGTATCCTATTGCACATAGTTTATCTCCAAGATTATTTGCCGAGTCTGAATTAGCTCAAGAGGGAAGTAGTTATCAGCTCTTCCCAATGGAAAGTTTAGATGGCTTACTGGATTTGCTACGAGCTTATCGCCCTAGTGGGCTTAATGTAACAAGCCCTTATAAGGAGCAAATCTTGACAGCTTTGCCCAATATAGAATTGAGCTCTGAGGTTTTAGCTCTTGGCGCAGCTAATGTATTAGCTTTAGATTATCAAGAAGGGGATAGCCTCGAAATAAAAGCTAAGGCTTATAATACTGATGTTTTTGGATTTTTGGAGGGCTTACGTCCTCTTTTATTAGGGCATGAGCGCGCAGCCTTAATACTAGGAACGGGTGGAGCTGCAAGAGCCGCCCATTATGCTTTGACGAGTTTGGGCATTCGTTCTGTGTTTGCTTCTCGCTATTTGAATAAGGTTGAGCATGCGTACTTTGCCCAAGAGAAAGCCGAGGTTTATGCTTACGAAGAACTCTCCTATTTGCTACCTGATATAGATATTGTAGTTCAAGCGACTCCTCTAGGAAGAGTGAGTCAGCTTGCACCTCCACTTGATTATAGTTTATTGCCTGCTGGGGTGTTAGGCTATGAATTGAATTATGGCTTGGGGAATAGCTCTTTCATGTTGGAAATACTCAAGCGAGGAGGGCGAGTAATCGATGGCCTATCTATGCTTAACGGACAGGCTCAAGCAAGCTATCGTATTTGGCGTAGTTTGATGTAGTTGTTGTGAGTGTTTAAGGTAGAATGCTTATTCTTCCTGCATTCTTGTTCTTGATGTTAAGCCTTTTATAAGCCTTGGAATCATTATCTTTGTAAGATGAGTATGAAAAAAATAATTTATTTAGTGTGTGTCGCACAGCTCCTTTTTGCTTGTGGTAAGGAAGAAGTTCGTCAAGAACAAGTTCGTAAAAAGGAGTCTAATGAGAAGAAACAAAACGAGAATAAGGCAGAAGCTCCAGCTAAGCCTAGTCAGCCTGTAGAGGAGCCCGCTCCAGCTGAACCTAAGGTAGAGCGTCCATCAGACTATATCTTGGGTAGCAGACTTGTGGTTGAATGGAATAAGAATGTAGATTATCTTGCGAAGTTAGATTTGGATGAGGCGATAGCTACAGGCTCAGCAAAGTCTCTGTCTTGGGGAGTACTCCGTCCATATTTGCATCTGTACTCAACTCATCAAGATGGTAGAGTATATAAGCTGACAAATGAAGACTTAAATGATATTAGTCTTAGCTCTATAAAATACAGCTCTAGCGAGTATACTAAAGATGAAATTACCTTTGTAGCTAAGTATAAGGGGATAAGCTCTCAGGTTAAGCCGGTTTTGACCTTCTCCAAGCAGGATTACTTCTCAAAAAGAATTAAGCCTAATAGCGAGTTTATCAAGACCAAGTTCGTAAGTGGTATTTATCGTGATTTGTCTCTATGGGGTGGAAATCTCTTTTCTTACGACCAAGATAAGTACGGTGTTTTGGTAACAAACGAGGGTAAATCTGTAAATCATAGTCGCGATGAGTTATCGCTAATGGCTAATGTTGTTATGCGAAAATATGGTAATGTAGAAACTTCAAAGATTAACTTTAATCTTGATGGTTTCAAGCCTCTATCTAGCTTAAAGGGTAAGTTGGTCGCAATAGCTCAACCTGAATTAAGAGATTACTTTAAGCGTAATGAAAAGCTAAGACTTAATCTAGATTTTCTTAATGCCAACTTCAAAGTGTGGGGCAAATATCTTGAATTCGGAATAAAACAGGGAGAACGTTCTTGGTCCGAATTGCGTCCTAAGCAAGATAATCCTCTAATCTTAGAAGGAACTAATCACGGAGGTGTAGATTTGAGAGATTTGTATTTAGAGAGTCCCGTTTTTGAAGTTGTTAAAGCTGAGCTTGTGGGAGATGATTTGATTTATACGCTCCAATTTAGAGGTGTCAATGAATCGGTTTCATTTACGGACTTCCCTCTGACAGTGAGAGTCCTTGTTCGCAAGTAATTAATAATGCTGTAAGTTTATTTAGTCGTCCTTGCTTCATGAGACCGCCCGACGGTCTCCAAAAGGACAAGTTTCACTTGTTCTTTTGTGGGGCTTTGCAGAATGAGGTAATCGCAAGGCATTGAGACTGAAGGCGACGGGAGTTTACTCATGTAAATGACCGAGCCTGAATGTCGAAAATAACGCAGCGAGTGCCGTATTATGCAATGGTCTCTTCAGGTAAACTAAAGACAAGTATATTATAACTTAGAAAAAAGTAGCAGTAGGTCACATTCAGGACTTACTGCTATTTGCTTTTTATCTACTTGGGAAGGGCTCGAAAGCTTCCTATATAAATAGGTGTATGTCGCTATGCAGATGAATGAAATTTGTAAGATTAGTTGGTATAAATTTGGTAGAAGTACAATAAAGTTGTATTTTTGAACTATTAAAGCACTGCTAGTAAGTGAGCTTGACTAGATAATATGCTAATAAATAGCTATTTAGATGAGTAGAACAGCTTGCGTGTTTAAAGAGTTTAAGGACTTAATTAGAAGAGAATTATATAACAAAACAAAGTAATTAATAAAACTAAAGCACGATGAAAAAGTTTTTTGCATCAATCGCGTGTGTAGCTGCTCTGTCAGTTGGTTTTACGACGACAGCTATGGCTCAAGACTCAGCTGCTACGGCTACTGAGGTAGTAGATTCAGCTAAGGCTACTGTAGATTCAGCTGCTGCCGCTGTGGATACAGCTGCTACTGTTGCTCCAACTACAGACGAAGCTCCAGCTGAAGGAGGTTTCCACCAAGCTTTCAAGCAGAAGTTCATTGAAGGGGGCGCAGACTGGATGACTCCAATCGCTATCGCTCTTATCCTTGGTCTAGCTATCTGCCTAGAACGTATCGTTTACCTAAACCTTTCTGACGTTAATCCTAAGAAGATGCTCGAAGACATCGAAGCAGCTCTTGAGAAGAACGACCTAGAAGGAGCTAAGACTATCGCTCGTAACACTCGTGGTCCTATTGCTTCTATCGCTTATCAGGCTCTTCTTCGTGCCGATCAGGGTATTGATATCGTAGAAAAGTCAGTTGTTTCTTACGGTGGTGTACAAGGTGGTCTTCTTGAAAAGAACCTTTCTTGGATTACACTCTTCATCGCTCTATCTCCATCACTCGGATTCTTGGGTACTGTGGTAGGTATGGTGTTCGCCTTCGATAAGATCGAACAAGTAGGTGATATCAGCCCAACAGTTGTAGCAGGTGGTATGAAGGTGGCTCTTATCACTACTATCGGTGGTCTTGTAGTAGCTATGATCCTTCAGGTATTCTACAACTACATTCTTTCTCTTGTAGAAGGTATCGTGAACAAGATGGAAGATGCTTCAATCACTCTTCTTGATATCATCGTTAAGCGTAACGAGAAGTTTGCTAAGTAATTCCATCCATTTCTATTAACCCATTATTAAAGAATAAAGAAATGGCTGTAACTGGAATAAGAAAGACATCCAGCTATACCTTCCTTGCTCTTGTCGCTATCAGCGTAATCGTATTTGCGCTTTTCCTCTTCGGTGGTAGCGAACTAGATATGAAGGACAATAAGGTGTACGCTTACACGGATGTTCTAATATATTGGACATACGCACTAGGAATTCTTTCTGTAGTGACTGTATTGTTTTTCGTAGTTAAGGACTTTATTGCTGAACTTTCTGCAAGCCCATCGGGTGCATTAAAGAAGATTGCTGGTCCTATCGCTCTTGTTGTTCTTCTACTCGTAACTTACGCTATTGGTGATACTACACCTCTAAAGCTTAATGAAGAAGCACAGCGTTTCAACGCGCCTTTCTGGCTTAAGTTCTCGGATATGTGGATTTACTCTGTGTATGTCCTCCTATTCTTGACTATCGTTGCTGCTATCGCTGGTGCAGTTAAGAGTGCGCTTAATCGTTAATCCATAGTAATCAGAGTAAAAACAGAAAGCATTATGGCTAAAAAGAAAAGATCGACGCCTGGTATCAACGGCTCATCGTCTGCCGATATCGCTTTTATGTTGCTTATCTTCTTCTTGATTACTACTTCAATGGATACTGATAAGGGGCTACAGCGTCGTTTGCCGCCATTAGCTCCTAAGCAACAGCAAGATAGACCAGTAGAAATCAACGAGCGTAATATCATGCGCCTTCTCGTTAACCGTAACGATGAGATTGTGATTTCTAAGGCTGGGGCGCTTGTGCCTGTTAAGCTTGATAAGCTTAAGGATGAAGTTGTTGACTTTATCTTGAACCCAAGCAATGACCCTAATAAGCCAGATAGAGAATCACGTGATATCCCTGGTCTTGGTAAGGTAAACGTCATCACGACTAGCTATGCAATCTCTCTCAAGAGTGAGATTGAAACAAGCTATCAGATGTTTATCAATGTGCAGAACGAACTCCTCAAGGCATATAATGAGGCATGGAATGTAGCTGCAAAGAAGTACTTCAATAAGAGTTTTGATGAACTATCAGAATCTCAAAAGAAGGCTATCTCAGAAGCTTATCCTATGCATATCTCTGAAATGCCATTGTCTAACCTCAAGAAGAAGTAAAACGACATGGGTAAATTTAGTAAAGCCGGTGGACGTGAAATGCCTGAGCTAAACACGTCTTCTCTTCCTGACCTTGTGTTTGCGTTCCTCTTCTTCATTATGATGGTAACGTCAATGCGTGAGGTCTCTCCTAAGATTAGCTACAGTAACTTGCCTCAGGCTTCTGAGCTTACTAAGCTTGAAGAAAAGTCTCTTGTAACATTCATCTATATTGGTAAGCCTACAGAAGCATACCAATCAATGTTTGGTACAAGCTCAGCTATCCAGCTGAATGACCAGGTTACTACTGATGCCAGTCACGTATACACTTACGTAACTCAGGCTAAGAATAAGCTATCTTTGGATAAGCAACCACGTCAGCAGATTTCTATCAAGGCTGACCGTGATACTAAGATGAACATTATTGCAGAAGTTAAGGAAGAACTTCGTCGTGCAAATACGCTTAACGTAAGCTATTCTGCTCGCAAGGCTCCTGGTAAGCAATAAGTCAGAGTATAATATTATTAAGAGGCAGTGTCAAAACATTTGTTTTGATACTGCCTCTTGCTTTGTATTGTGAGCTAGCCTATTGCTAGCTTGGTTTGTTTTTGATGATGAAGGAGTGTTTCAATAATCTCCTCAAAAGAAGTTCTCGTTTGCTAGGCTTCCTAAACTCAGAACCTCAGCGAAGTCTGTACAAACTACGGCTGAAGTTTGAAGAGATTACACGTGTAGTTTGTACAGACTACAGCTGAAGTCTCCAGAAAGTACTACGTACTTATAAATTTGAGTACGCACACTCACTAAAATAAGTACGCGTACTTACCGAAACGAGTACGCGTACTTATTTCAGTGTTTACGCGTAAGTATTCTTGTATTTGCGTGTACTTAAAACTGTGGCTTAATCGAAATACAAAATAACTGTGGCATAGCTGGAAAATAGGATAATGGTATCAATTGAAAGAAAAACGTACTTGATGTTTGGTCTTGACTATGTTCTGAATCTTAGAAATCTTGTCTTGGGAGGATATTCAGAAGGTCTAAATCACGAAAAATATGGCTCTAGTAGTGTCTGCATCGTATAAATGCTGTATCTTTGAGGTAGAATAACATAAGTAGAATAACTCAGACATTATGAGATATACTCAAACAACTATCCCTGGTCTATGGATAATAGAGCCAGCATTAATCGGAGATGAACGTGGTTACTTTTTTGAGAGCTTCCGTAGTGCAGACTTTGCGATGCATATCGGTGAGCTGACAATAGTGCAAGAAAATCAATCTCGTTCGAAACAAGGTGTCCTGCGAGGTCTGCATCTTCAAACAGGTGAGCATGCTCAAGCGAAGCTAATTCGTTGTGTCGAAGGGGCTATCCTAGATGTTGCAGTAGACTTGCGTGAGGGCTCGCCTACATTTGGTCAGCATTTTGCAATTGAGTTGTCTAGTGAAAATCACAAGCAGATATTTATTCCACGAGGCTTTGCTCATGGTTTCCTAACCTTAAGTGATTATGCTACTTTGCAGTATAAGGTGGATAATGCCTATCACGCTTTAAGTGAATGCAGCTTGCGCTATGATGACCCTGCACTTGGCATCAACTGGAGTGCTGATAATGATATTAACCCTGAGAGCTATATCCTTTCTAAAAAAGACCTTGAGGGTATTAGCTTCGAACTTTATAAGCGTCAGCACTTTTTCCGTAACTAATACATTAAACTAAAATTATAGAGACATTATGGTACAACCAACACTCCTAGTGCTAGCGGCAGGTATGGGTAGCCGCTACGGAAGCCTTAAGCAACTTGATGGCCTAGGTCCTTCTGGAGAAACAATTATGGATTACTCAATTTATGATGCTATCCGTGCTGGTTTTGGCAAGGTGGTCTTCATCATCAGACGCAGCTTTGAGCAGGATTTCCGTGAGAAGATTCTTTCTAAGTATGAAGGACGTATCCCTGTTGATGTTGTTTTCCAAGATATGGATAACTTGCCTGCTGGTTTCTCTGTACCTGAAGGTCGTGAAAAGCCTTGGGGTACTAACCACGCTGTAATGATGGCTAAGGATGTGATTAAAGAACCATTTGCCGTAATCAATGCTGATGACTTCTATGGTCGTAGTGGTTTCGCTGTGATTGCTGATAAGTTACGTCAGCTTGCAGGTGGACATGATAAGTATTGCATGGTAGGTTATCGTGTAGGTAATACGTTGAGTGAAAGTGGTAGCGTGGCTCGTGGCGTTTGTGAAGTAGATGCTAATAACTTCCTTACAGGTGTCGTTGAGCGTACAGCTATTCAGCGTAATGCAGAGGGCAAAATAGCCTTTACAGATGAAAATGGTAAGGAGCAAATCCTTGGCGAGAATACACCCGTTTCAATGAATATGTGGGGCTTCACTCCTGATTATTTCGTACACTCAGATGAGTATTTTGCAGCTTTCCTTCGTGCTAATGAAGGTAATCTTAAGGCTGAATACTTCATTCCTCTTGTTGTTAATCAGCTTGTACAAGAGAAAAAGGCTACTTGTGAAGTTCTTGATACTCCTGACCAGTGGTTTGGTGTAACTTATGCTGCTGACCGCCCAGATGTTGTAGCGAAAATCAATGCTTTAGTAGCTGCTGGGGAATATCCTCAGAAACTATTTTCTTAATAACTAAATGATGAAGAACATTTCTAAATATATCGGAGTACTATGCCTAACAGGTTTGTCGGTGGCTTGTGCTCCTAAGACGAATAAGAATTATTCTGCTCCGGCTATTGACTTTACAGCTATTGACTCGGCTGTAAACCCAACTGAAGATTTTTATCACTTCGTCAATGGCCAGTGGCTTAAGAATAATCCTCTACCAGCTGCTTATAGCCGTTATGGTTCGTTTGATATTCTTGGTGATAGCTCTACCGCTCAGGTACATGCTATTGTAGAAGAGCTTGCTAAGGGTAAGTATGATAAGGGTACAAACGAATATCGTATAGCTACACTCTATAACCAAGCTATGGACAGTGTAACGCGCAATAAGCTCGGCGCTGAACCTATTAAAGCTGACCTTAAGGCTATTCAGAATATCAAGACAAAGGCTGAACTAGTTAGTTACGCAGCTAAGCAAGACCAAGAATATGGTGCTGGTGTACTTTTCGGCTCTTATGTGGCTGCTGATGATAAGAATAGTACAATGAATATTCTTCATCTTTCTCAGGCAGGTCTAGCACTTGGTCCTCGTGACTACTACCTAGAGAATGATGAGTCTATGAAGCAAATTCGTACAGCATATGCCAAGTATCTTGTAGACCTCGCTCAGCTCTCAGGTTATAGTAAGGAAGATGCAGAACGCATTTCGAAGAATACGCTCAAGATAGAGACTGAACTAGCTAAGATTTGCTATTCTCAGGTAGAGCTACGTGATGCTAATCATAACTATAACATCACTAATATCGCAGAATTTGCTAAGGCTCATAAGGGCTTTGACTGGAACGCTTATTTCTCTCAAAGAGGTCTTAAGGTGGCTACAGCAAACTTCGGACAGCTTGAATTCTTTAAGAAGTTTGACAGCTGGTTCGCTACTGTATCTCTAGATGAACTTAAGGATAAGCTTACCGCCGAAATGCTCAATAGCTCTGCTAATGCACTTGGAGATAAGTTTGTTGCCTTGAATTTTGACTTCTATGGTCGCACGATTAGCGGTAAGAAGGAGATGAAACCTCGTTGGGAACGTTCAGTGGCTGTCGTTGATGAAGTTCTCGGCGAAGCTATCGGACAAGAATATGTCAAGAAGTATTTTAGTCCAGAAGCTAAGGAACGCATGCTAACGCTTGTGAGCAATCTACAAAAGGCTCTTGCTAAGCGTGTAGAAGGTCTAGAATGGATGAGCAAGGATACTAAGGCTAAGGCCCTTGCTAAGCTCAATAGCTTCACTGTGAAGATTGGTTATCCCGATAAGTGGAAAGATTACAGCAGTCTAGATATTGATGCAAGCAAGACTTACTATGAAAACCTTAAGGCTGCATCACGCTTCACTCAGGCAGATAATCTTAAGGATTTAGGTAAGCCAGTAGACCGTACTAAGTGGCTTATGAACCCTCAAGAGGTGAATGCTTATTATATGCCTACTACGAACGAAATTTGTTTCCCTGCAGGTATCCTTCAGCCTCCATTCTTCAATATGAATGCTGATGATGCTGTTAACTACGGTGCTATTGGTGTCGTTATTGGTCACGAGATGACGCATGGATTTGACGACCAAGGTTCGCAGTTTGATAAGGACGGTAATATGAACAACTGGTGGACTGCTGAAGATGCTGCTAAGTTCTCAGCTACTACTAAGCGTTTGGCTGCTCAGTTTAGCGAAAATATCGTTGCTCCAGGTGTGCATGCTAATGGTGACCTAACTCTCGGAGAGAACATCGCTGACCAAGGTGGATTGTCTGTTGCCTTTGAAGCTATGAAGCTCGCTATTGGCAATAAGCAAGATAAGATTGACAACCTAACACCAGCACAGCGTTTCTTTATCGCTTATGCTCGTCTATGGGGACAGAATATCACTGAACAAGAAATTCTTCGTCGTACAAAAACGGACCCACATAGCTTAGGGGACTTGCGTGTTAATCAGGCGCTTAAGAATGTTACAGCATTCCATGAAGCCTTCTCTACTAAGCCTGGAGACAAGATGTATCTTGCACCAGAGAAGCGCATCGTCGTTTGGTAGAGTAAGCAAATAAAGAATGACAGAACAACCATTAAAGGGTATTAAAGTCGCATTCCTCCATCCTCGTTTAGAGGGTGGAGGGAGCGAACGTGTATCACTCACTACGGCTAAACGCTTTGCTCAGTGGGGGATACATAGTACATTCATAGGAGGAGAACATTTTCCTAAAGAATTTACGATACCTGAGGATTTGAATGCTTCTATATATGTACTGCCTAATTATGGAGGATTTCATAATCCCGATAATAGGGACAGACTTACTGAGTATATCAAGAATGAGGGTATTCAAATTGTTTTTACATGCTACTTAGAGAGTAGTTTTGTTTCAGATATAATTACTCACCTGAAAGGAAGATGTAAGTGGGTATATTGGTTGCATAGTCTCGCATTTTGGGAAATTATTCACGAACAAGAAAGCTTTAGAAATAGGGCTAAGTATTCCCTAAAGATGTGGATTAAATGGCATCTTCTAGGGAAAAAGAGGTATTATAATTCGGAGGCTTTCAAAGACTCTATTTACGCTGAATATCAACGCAACGTAGAGTTGTATGATAAGTTTATTACTCTCTCTGACCCGGATATAGAAAGCATCTCTACTCAACTTCAGTTAAGTGAGCAGGAGCAGAAGAAGTTTCTTCAGCTGACAAACACGATTCAGATTGAGGAGGATGTCCAGCTATCTAAAGACAAAACCATAATATGGGTTGGAAGACTAGATTTGATTGTAAAGCGCTTTGATAGAATGCTAAAAATCTGGTCTTTAGCTGAGAAAGAGTTACCCGGATGGACGCTTAAATTTTATGGAGCGAGTTATAGCCACCATATTTTTGAGAAGATTGTTAAGAAGTACGGATTAAGACAAGCCGTATATGCAGGCTATAGTCAGGATTTAAAGCAGCTATACGATAAAAGTTGTCTTTTGTGTTCAACTTCTACTTTTGAGGGTTTCCCAATGGTTCTCATGGAATCTCAGAATAATGGAGTTATTCCTATGTCATTTGATAGTTATCCAACAGCTGAGAAGATTATAAAGAGTGATAAGTATGATGCAGGAGTACTTGTCAAATCATTTGATATAGAAAGCTATGCTAAGGAGTTGGTTTCTCTTTGTAATGATGAGGCAAGGTTAAAAGCCATGCAACAGAATTGCTTGAAGAAGCGCTATGATTATGCTCCTGATATCAATGATGAGAAATGGATGGCACTATTTGAAGAATTATTATCCTAGTATCTCACATTTAACTATGACACATCATTATGAAATCTTACTTGCTCGTGTTGTTGGCTGTCTGCCTTTATGCGTTTCCCTTGCATGCTCAAGATGGAGGCGCGTATTCTGCGAGTCGAGTTATCTTTGACGAACGTTTGCAGTCAGCCCTAAGTGAAGGTTGGATGGACGATGATGAGGCTAATCATCTTAGAGAGGTTTATGAAGCATATCTTCATAAACCTCTTTCTGTTAATGAAGCTAATCTTGACGATTTGAAAGACCTGCCCTTCCTCTCCGAATATAAGGCACTCAAACTACTGCAGTACCGCACTGAGCATAGGGGTATTATTGAAGATGTAAGTCAGCTTAAGGAGATTGCGGATTGGGATGATGACTTGTGTATTCTTCTTGCTCCACTTCTAGATTTTTCTAGACCTCTCCAAAGGCAGAAAGCATTTAATCTATCAGACTGGCTCTCGGAGGGTAAGAGTCGGGCAACTTTACTCTCAAGCTACACGCATAGCCCCGATAAATCTAACCGCTATTTAGGAAGCCCCGAAGCACTCAGTTTGCTCTATCAATGGAACAATCATAAGAATATTAGTCTTGCTCTTGCTGTTCAGAAGGACGCTTACGAACCTTGGCAATATCATAAATACACTGGCTTTGATAGCTATCATGGACATCTTGCATTCAAACGTATCGGTCCTCTCAAACAGCTAATTATTGGTCAATACCGAGCCTCTTGGGGAGAGGGGCTAATCATCAATCAGCGCAGTTCATTCTATCAACCGATGGATTATGCCTTACAAGTCCGTGAGGGCTTTAGTCCTATAAGGGGGACTTCGGAGCAACGCTTTAGCCAAGGGTTAGCACTCGAGCTGTCTTTAACCAAGCATCTCTCTATCTCCGCTTTGTCTTCTTGGCGCAGAATTGATGGTGCTATTAACCCTGAGACCTTGGAGGCGTCTGCCATTAGTGAGAATAGTTTGCACCGAGAAGAACAGTCCTTGAGTAGAAAATGGCAAGTTCCTCTTAATCATTACGGCCTTCAGTGTGCTCTTACTTATAAGCGGTTTAGGCTGTCTGTTCAGAGCCTATACACAGACTTTGGAAAGTATTATGTAGCTCATCCGCCTCGTTCGGGAGCTTCATTACAATTGAGAAATCTTAATCGTTTTATCGTTTCAAGCCTCTCGGCGAAGTTTGATTCGCCTAATCATGGTCTGCAAGTTGCCAGCGAACTCGCTTGTACTATTCAGGGAGCAGCAGCCTTTAGCCTACGCTCTCTTATTCATATTAAGCAGAGTGAATTAATGCTTAATACCTATGTACTTAGCCCAAACTATTGGAGCTTCTTTGCTCATGGTCCAGCGCACATGTCTGCAATCAATGATGTGGTGGGAGGGCATATTGGGGTAAGTATTCCACTTAGGCAGTTTCGTCTCAGTGCAGATGCTGAGTTGTTTCAGCGAGGTCTAGGCCAAGAAAGCCAACAACGCTATATGGGTTATTACTTGAATGGAACCTTAGCATATTCATTCAATCGGAATACCCAAGTTAATTTGCGTTTGAGCGAACGCAGTAACCAGCGAGAACGTATCAATAGGGCAAAGGTTACATTCATAAAGCAAACTAATAGGCTGCATAGTTCTTTATCATTACAGTCTGCTTATGATAGGAGTAAATCTCTAGATGATGTAAGTTTTGCTACAAATATAACCTTGCGTTATGACTGCAATCAAGATTGGCATGTTTTTGCCTCTTCGACTTACTACAGGACTCCATATTGGAGCGAACGGCTCTATCTCATGCCCGTAGAGCTTAGTCAGGAGTATTCGTCTGCACTCCTTTATGGTAATGGCTTTCTGTGTTCGCTAGGAACAAATTATGCTTGGGGTAAACACATTAAATTAGGTTTTAGGGCATCGCATTGCTTTAGTCGGAATATACATGAGCGCAATACCTTCGTAGCTTTACAGCTCACTTATCATTGAATAGAAGCTAAGGGGAGGACGTGCAATAGAAAACCCTCAGTCGTAGTTTGAAGCAACTGCGATTGAGGGTCTCTATTTCTTCCTAAAGAAGAACGTTTCAGTATATACTAGTTTAGATTTATGCCTTATTGAGATTAAGCGACTGTCTCGTGTTCGCTCTCGTGGCTGTGCCTGAGGAGGTAGCGGTCGCATTGTCCTGCGATGTCGTAACCAAGAAGAGTGCCGATGATAAAATCTTCTTCGTCATTCAGTTCGTGTAAATCCTTATTGAGTAGGAAGATTTGTACTAGCTCGATGCAAGACTTTTTTCCAAAAAATAGATTTACATTGCCGCCTCCTGGTGTGCGCTTGCAGTAGAAATCAATAGCTCTAGCTTTGAGTTTATTGCACACGACGGTGCAATCTTCTGGAGAAAGTGTACAGAGTACCATCGCACGAATACCTTTCTCATACTCATAGATATGGTGCATAGCAATTCGCTGCATGGTGCTATCGCTAGAAAGTATATCGATTTTTTCTATCAATCCTTGTGTATATCTATTCTGCCACATAATAGAGCCTATTTGATTTATTGCAAAGGTATATCTAGCCTATAGGGCAATCAATACCTAATGTTAGGGAATTAGGTCTAATCATGTACCTACTAGTAATGAAAAAAGCTATCAAAAGAGCGTTTGCTCCTTGATAGCTTTCATTTTTAGATGTTTAATGACTTACCGTCTCTTTCCGAAGAAGCGGAGAAGGTAAATGAATAGGTTGACAAAGTCAAGGTAAAGCTGTAAAGCTCCGATGACAGATAACTTCTTAACCTCTTCACTATCGGCATAAACGCCAGAGAAAAGATGTTTAATCTTCTGCATGTCCCAAGCTGTAAGCCCTGTGAAGATGATGACCCCTGCTGCAGATGTTATTAGGCTAAGCGTGCTGCTGCCGAGGAAGATATTAACAACTCCAGCGATAATAAGACCGATAACGCCCATAAAGAGAATGCTACCCATACCAGACAAATCTCTCTTGGTTACATACCCGTAGAGGGCAGTTGCTCCGAAAGTACCAGCTGTAACGATGAATGTTAGAGCGAGAGACTCCATCGTATAGGCGGCGAAAAGAACGCTGAGCGTTAGCCCGTTGAGGATAGAGTAAGCTCCAAAGAGGATAGTCGCAGTACTGAATGCAATCTTTTGTATGCGTGAGCTAAGGAACATAACGACGCCTAGTTCAGCAAGCATTAAGAGCCACATCATACCGCTTGAGGCAATATTGAAGTATAGGTTAGACTCAAATGTCAGGTAGGCTGTAAGACCTGTGATGGCGAGTCCCATGGTCATCCAGAGGAATACACGCTGTACAAGTGATTGCTGGAGGGCTACATCTTGATACACGAACTGAGAGTTGGGTGTATTCTCTTGAGGATAAGAATTGTAGTTGTTCATGATAATTCTGTTTAGAATGTTTGTATTATAACGTTATTTACTTGATACTTGTTGTCATGCAAATTTGGTGCCACGTAGCATTTCGCGCTTCCCCGGAGGGCCTGCTAGACGCTCGACCTGCCAACCTGCGCGTTGCAAGCGGCGTCTAACCTCACCTTTGGCACAATAAGTGACAATAATGGCACCCGAATGGCTCTTGTCATAAAGCGCTTTGAAAATAGCTTCATCCCACAACTCTTTTTGTGCTTCCGGGGAGAAAGCGTCAAAGTAGATTAGGTCTATAGGGTGAGTAGCAGAGAACTCTTGTAGTGCGCAGTGCCTTTTTTCTAGGGTAAAGTGGGGATTACATTGGAGGCTTATAGCCTTATCCCATGGTGCAGTATGGAGTTCTTGAAGGCACTTGTCGCTATCTCTGTGTTTCATGTCAAAATGAAGTTGGCTGTATATGTCCTTTTGTACGGGGTAAAGCTCTAGGCTTGTATAGTGTAGAGATAGTTCTTGGCTCTGCTCATCAAGGGCTGTCAGTAACGCATTTAGCCCCGTTCCAAAGCCAACCTCAAGGATATGTAGCGATTGTTTCTTACTATTCCGAAGCCAACTATGCAAGCCTGCTTCAATGAATATATGCATACTCTCTTGTACAGCCCCATGAATAGAATGGTAATGCTCGCCAAAGAGTGGATTATAAAGCGTTGGGCTGCCGTCTTCTGTTGGTGCGAGTGTAATCTCAGCTTGCTCCATACCTAACTAAGTTGTTTCAGAAGAGGTGCTACCATCTGCCAAATAGCGATACCGCCTGCGACGCTGACATTGAGTGAGTGCTTGGTGCCGTACTGAGGTATTTCTAGGCAGTGTGTAGCAAGGTTGATAACTTCTTGCTGTACGCCGTGTACCTCGTTGCCAAGCACAAGTGCATAAGAGCGACCTTCTTCGGGTGTGAAATCAGGTAGAGAGGTACTGCCTTCGGCTTGCTCAAGAGCATAGACGATATAGCCTTCATCAATGAGCCCTTTGACTGCGTTGAGCGTCTCTGCGTGATATTCCCAAAGAACGCTATCCTCAGCCCCAAGTGCGGTCTTGTGTATATCGGGGTGTGGTGGCCTAGCTGTAATGCCACAGAGGATAATACGCTCAAGGCGGAAAGCATCTGCAGTACGGAAAACCGAACCGACATTGTTCATGCTGCGGACATTATCCAGCACTATTGTTAGCGGTATTTTGTCGCTAGCATCAAAGCTCGCTTTGTCGAGCCTATTCATTTCTGTTATCTTGGTCTTGCGCAGGGTCATCGTCCTAGAACAAAGATTGTAGGTAGTTTATGTAGTTTAGGTATATGCCCCTTCCATTGGGCTAATGGTCGTGTCTCGGCAAGCTCTTGCTCAGTGGTGAGCATGCTGGCGATGCAGAGTTTCGTTGAGCCTTTGCAGTGCTTGATGAGTTCCTCTACCAACTTCTCGTTGCGGTAGGGTGTCTCAATGAAAATCTGAGATTCGCCTAGGCTAAGCGCTCTATGTTCAGCTTCCCTAATAGCTTTAAGGCGGTCGCCTTCTTCTATCGGTAGGTAGCCCAAGAATGCAAATCGTTGCCCATTGAAGCCTGATGCCATTAGAGCCATCAGTATAGACGAGGGACCAACAAGGGGTTTTACCTTGTAGCCTGCCTCTTGAGCAAGAGCCACGATGTCGCTACCGGGGTCTGCTACGGCTGGGCAACCTGCTTCGCTGATAATCCCCACATCTTCCCCTGCTTTGAGAGGAGATAAGTATTTGTGAATGTCGTCGGGGCTGGTATGCTTGTTCAGTTCGTAGAAGCTGAGTTCGTCAATGTTGATAGCCTTATCTACAGCCTTGAGAAAGCGTCTTGCCGAACGGATATTCTCAACGATAAAGTGCTTCGTCTTTTGCACAACCGTTCTATTATACTCAGGTAAGCAAGTTTGATGACTCACTTCGCCTAGAGGAACGGGTATCAGATACAATGTAGCCATAATACAAACAATAACTTAAAGCAATTTCAGAGCTTGCTTGATAATATCCTCTACGCTCAGTAGTGGAGATGTAGAGATGAGCGTGCGTACTGTCTTTTGGGCTGCCGCTTCGGGATAACCGAGCATCTTAAGCGCACTGATAGCCTCTTCGCTCGTCTTGCTCGTTGTGGCTGTAGAGCCGTTTCCTAGAGCTTGATTATTGAGGTCTGTATCGTCTAGCTTGAGCTTGCCCTTAAGCTCAAGTATAATGCGCTGAGCCGTTTTAAGACCAATACCTTTTACAGCCTTGAGGGCATCTACTTGACCTAGACTTAGAATGCTTCCTAGTTCCTGCGTATTGTACTGGCTAAGGATAACACGAGCGGTATTGGGACCGATGCCTGAGACTGAAGTGAGTAATACAAATAGTTCGCGCTCGTCCTTTGAAGCGAAGCCGTATAGCTGGTGGCTATCTTCGCGTATGATCTGTACTGTGTGTAATTTGACTTCTCCCGACTGCATGCTGAGAGCCGAATAAGTATTTAGGGATATGCCTACGAGGTAGCCTACACCACCACAATCAATAATCGCATTTGTTGGGCTTAGTTCGCTAAGTAGGCCACGGAGGTATGTAATCATATTATTAGGGTCTATTTATTTTTTTCTTCCTAATCCAAGTAGTTTGCCAAGTAGCCAAGATTGTGATTTGCTGATGATAAAACTCGTGGCTACGGGTTTTAAAAATGCAAGTGCAACACTTAGATAAGGGAGATAAGGGGCTGAAGACTTAATCACCTTATCAAGGAAGTTAGGTTCATTGTTTTTAGGCTTGTTCAGTGGTAAACTCTTGTCGGATTTGTGCTTGTCTTTACTACTGAAAAGGTTTACAAAAGGCGATATATAACGATAGCCCGGTATAGACTGAGTAACAACCTGCCCGAAGATACTTTGATAATTATGGATTAGGTACTGAACTCCTTGTTTGAAATCTCTGCTAGCACGTTGTTTCTGTCTGATGGCTTCGTCTCGTCTGAGCTTAAGTGCCTGATAAGGGAATGGCTCACTAGAGATATAGGTCTCGTGATAAGAGCGAGATACTTGCAGTTCAGTAATTTCATTCAGTTCGGCATTGATATTATCCGTTATATGATGCATCTCGCGAGCTACACGGTTCTGTATGTTGTTTTCTACGCGGTGGCGATAGAGTAGGTAGATGCCGAGCAAAAGCATATAAATACCCATTAGGCATAAGAAGCCTAAGCCTAAGGAGCCAAAGTATTCCCCGAGCAAGAAGCCCACACCAAGGTTTAGGGCAAAAAATATGTTGCAGGCAAAGATGACAATAATTATAGTAGAGAGTAGAGTAGCACTTCCCGAAGCAGTGATTAGTCCTAGGCTATTTAACAGCTGATTGAGGGAGCTACGCAGGGATGCAATGCCTGCCTGTTGTATCCTTTCTATATGTTCTTTTGCTTGTTCCATATTGGTTCTCTAAATGTTAAAATAGGGCTTGCGCCTTCCTCTAGAGAATGGCACAGCCCTATTATTTAATGATTAGCTTGAGCTTTTTGTCTATTAGTCAAGATCTTCAACTTCTCTCTGCACGTCAGCGATGATGTCTGCTGAGCGATTAGATAGACGGTTGCGATATTCGTTATAGCGGTCTTTAGCTTCGTAGTAACCCTCAACGAGGCTATCACGAGTGCGGTCAAGCGTGCTAGATAAATCATTAGCAAAGCTTTCACGCTTATTGCGATCAGCGAAGTATGTAGCAAGAGCACCACCTACAGCTCCGATAAGAAGACCGAGGAAAAATTTACCGTTGTTGTTTTGACAAGCCATATTACTGTTTTATTTATAGTTTAACTGTTTCTTTCTTTGCAAAGATAGTATAAAAATAACTATTGTATAACGAAGCAAAAGCGCATTGTATTGCATGCGTACGCTTCCTAAACTCAAAACCACGGCGAAGTCTGTACAAACTACGGCTGAAGTTTGAAGAGACTACACGTGTAGTTTGTACAACTACAGCTGAAGTCTCCAGAAAGTACTACGTACTTACAAATTTAAGTACGTGTACTCACTGAAATAAGTACGAGGTACTCATTGGAATAAGTACGACGTACTTACTGAGACGAGTACGACGTATTTATAAATGTGCTTGTGTGTTATAATTTTATTCTTGTGTCATGCTGGAGAATAGTATGAGTATCAGGGTAATTGCATCAAAATATATCAAGTAATTTATTAGAATTTCGTCGCAGAGTAGCCCTTTAGGGGCGGTACTCCCTTGAGGGAAACAAATGCTCGAGCTGTAGTGCCGCTCCTCATCGGAACTCATATTATTTGTTGTTTGTGTATACCTAGGGTTCTGTTCGTGCCTACGGCACTCGTAAGGCAGAGGTTTAGCTATTCTAAACTTTGATGCGGTTGCCACGATATTTGTACCTTTGTGCCGATGAATGAGGAGCAAAAAATATCCGTAGTTATCAATACTTACAATGCGGAGAAACACTTACGCAAGGTATTGGACTCGTTAAAAGATTTTGATGAGGTGCTTATCTGTGATATGGAAAGTACAGATAGTACGCTGAGCATAGTATCGGACTATGCTTGTCGTACAATAACATTTCCTAAGGAGGGGCATAGCATCGTTGAGCCAGCAAGAGAATACGCTATACATGAGGCTAAATATCCATGGGTATTAGTCGTAGATGCAGATGAAGTCGTCAGTGCTGAGCTACGTACTTATCTCTATCAGCATATAGCTTCATCTTCTCCTGCAGAAGGCATTCGTATCCCTCGTAAGAATTATTTTATGGGGCGTTTTATGCATGCGGCTTATCCCGATTATGTGCTAAGATTTTTCCGTAAAGACCTAACTTCTTGGCCTGCTATTATTCACGCTTCACCGATTGTACAGGGGCGTATACAGAAAATCCCTCCTCATTGTAAGCATCTAGCTTTTGAGCATCTTGCTAATGATAGCCTTAGTGATTTGTTGCGTAAGACGAATAATTATTCTAGTTATGAGATTGAGAAGCGACGACACAAGAGCTATGGTATAGGGTCTTTACTCACTCGTCCGCTTGTGCGCTTTATTCGTCAGTACTTCTTCAAAGGCGGTTTCCGTGATGGTGTGCCTGGATTTATTCATGCCGTCCACGAAGCGCATTACCAGTTTATTCTTGTAGCTAAGATTATTGAAGCACGAAACTTAATGAATTAGAAAAGATGAATTTACAAGAAAAAAATATAGGTGTTGCTTTTATTCATCGTTTCCTAGGACTTGGAGGTGTTGAGCAAGTTTCATTGCAGACTGGGTTAATTTTCCAGGAATTAGGCGTGAGAAGTTACTATCTCACACAAGAGTATATTCCAGAGCAGTGGGTTTGTCCGGATTCATTCTCTCCAGAGATTGAGCATCTACCCAATAAAAAAGAATTGACATCTCTAGACAATATCAATTACATTACTGGATTCTGTAAAAAACGTAATGTATCCATAGTTATATTTCCAACAACAAATAAAAATCCTTATTTGTATTTATTGAAAGAGGCTGGTTTAAAGATTATTGTATGGGCTCATAGTATTCCTTTTTGGGAAAAGACTGATTGGTTAATTCCTGCAAGGGTCAATAGCCTTAAATCTTTTCGTCGAGCTTTGCTGTTCTGGCTTATTCGCTATCCTATTGAGTGTTTGCTGGGTTGTAAAGAGAATAGAGTGAAGAAGATTTATCGCTCGTTAATACAAAATTCTGATAAATTCATATCTCTATGTCCAGAATATAATGAGGAGTTGGTTGAAGAGTTAGGATTATCTCAATGTGATATAGACAAGCTAGATTATGTATATAATCGTATAAACCTAGAGGAGTGCCCCAAACTTGAAAAGGAAAATTTAATTGTTTTTGTGGGGCGTTTATCTTACAAAGATAAGCGACCAGAGCGAGTATTACGTATTTGGGAGAAAATCATGAATAAGCTCCCTAATTGGCATGTTGAGATTTGGGGCGATGGTGATGAGTATGCATACCTACAGAAACAAATTAAGAATAAAAAGCTTGAACGGATTGAACTGAAGGGGTATATCAGTAACCCTAAGGAAGTCTATCAAAGAGCTGCTATTCTGATGCTAACCTCTACCTTTGAAGGCTGGCCTTTAGTTTTGGTTGAGTCTCAATCTTTAGGGACAATTCCGATGGCTTTTGATGTCGTTGCAGGAATTAGAAGTATTATTGGAAAAAATCAAGAGTGTGGAAGGTTGATTTGTCCCTTTGATATTGAAGAGTACGCGTCTAAGCTATATGAATTGTGTGTAAATGATGAAACTAGAGCTCAGCTCCAAACTAATTGTATGGAATTACGTACAAAGTATAGTCCTCATTTAAATATTCCAGTATGGACGCGAATTCTTACAGAGTTAATCCCACAGGGTGAGTAAAATTTACTACCCCTGTGGAATTAACTTGATAACATATTTTTTTATACCTAACTATGGTAGGATTGTTAGGCATTAAAGATATTTATCTAATCCGTTATGGCACCAAGATAGGTGCTCTCGTTTAACCTTTTCTAGTTCTTCTAGATGCCTACCCTCTCCATCTTTAGAGCTTTCTTTGTGATGAAGGTGATAAACATTTCCTCCCATCTTTAAGGCTCTTTTCTTAACGCCTGCGAAGTGTAGTCGATAAGCAATTTCTCCATCTTCGTGCCCCCATTGTATCAAATCTTCATTATAGCCATTAACCTTAATGAGGTCATTACGCCAAAAAGCCATATTGCAACCTCTTAGGTGGTCAATCTTGCGTGCATAGCGGTCTGCCAAGAATTGGCGTAGTAGCCTAGAGCGGAAACTATTGAAAACAAAGCTTAGAGGTAGCTCTTTCAAGTTGAGGCTTGTTGTACTCGGTGCGTGAAGCATGCGCTTAGTGAGTTCTGGTGTAAGCTTCACACGGCTACCGCAAACAAATGTATTGGGTTGAGCTATCTCAAGATGGTCTTGTACAAAGTAGGGAGATAAGATAACATCGCCATCTACCTGGAGGATATAATCTCCTGTGGCTTGAGCAATGGCCTTATTGAGTATAACTGTTCGTCTGAATCCGTTATCCTCATGCCAAATATGTTTGATAGGGATATTGGTTTCTTGCTTTAACCTCGCAATCAGTTCGGCTGTCTCAGCCGTAGAGCCGTCGTCTGCAATCACGATTTCGTTGGGTAGTACCGTTTGGGAGAACATACTACGTAGGGATAATTCTAGAGCTACAGGCCAGTTATATGTGGAAACTAATATGGTTACTTTCATTGGTTGTATCATTGGGCTTGTTTGAGGAGTTTAGGCATGCTTTAAGCATGGTTATTCTTTTCTCTTAGAATCTCTTCTAGAGCGCGATGGTCAAAACGCTTAGTTTCGGGATTGTAGCGTAAGTTGTACTCCTCTCGTGTCCGTTTCCAACGATTATGACTCCACAGATAAATAGATGGGTCTCTATGGATAGTCGCTTCTAAAAGCGTAAAATATCTATTAGTTAATTCGTATTCGCCTAGTTCTTGAGGCTTATCTGTTAGCAAGACAAGGCGACCCCTGTAATATCCTCGCTTAATGCGCTCAACATCGACATAAAAAGTTACTTGGTCGAATTTGCGTATGATGCGCTCGCTTCCTGTGAATACGGGGGTGTCATGATGAAGAAAGTTGAGCCAATGATGAATGCTATTCCATAAAGGTACTTGGTCTGCGATATACCCCATGATAATAGGACGCTCAGCACGATGATAATCAACGACTGTACGTAGCGTCTTGTCCATAGGGACGCATAGAGCACCTTGAAGCTCACGCACTTCCTTAAATAGAATATCAAAAGTCTTGTTTTGTAGTGGGTGGTAGATTTGCAAGGCTTGAGCCTCTTTACCCAGCCAATTCGGTAGGCTTGTTATCCATTCCCATTGTCCGTAATGTCCAAGGTAGAGCGCGCACGAGCGACCTAAGCGTGTATAGGCTTCAAGCTCTTCAATGCCTTCGAAGCTCATTCTTTCCTTAAGCTCATCGCTACTCATATTAGCTAGTTTGATTGCTTCAACGAAGTAGTCTGCTAGCCAATGGTAGTATTTGTTAATAATCTCTAGACGCTTATCGGGACTATACTCAGGAAATGATTCTCGGATATTTTTTTCAATGACTCTGTATCTGTATTTGAGTACATAGCGAAGTAGGAGATACAAAATATCAGAGATAAAGTATAATAGACCAAATGGAAAACATGCTAATGCCTTCCATATAAATCGTGTCAGTCGTACGCTTAAAGACTCTCCCACAATCACCTAGTTGGATTTATTGCTTTGAATATACTCCTCATAGAGCTTTGTGAGGTAAATGAAGTCTTCGACACCTAATTGCTCTGGTCGTTTGGTGAAAAGCTCCTCTGTATAGCCCTCATACGCACTGCCAAACAGAGGCTTGAGAGAACCTCGGAGCATCTTGCGCCTTTGGTTGAAAGCGGTTTTGACCACAAGTTTGAACTTAGCCTCATCGCAACCAAGTGTTTGTCTTGAGTTGCGACGCATCAAGATGACGCCACTCTTCACCTTAGGAGGCGGATTGAAGACATGCTCATCAACGGTAAACAGATACTCTACATCATACCATGCTTGTAACAAAACACTCAAAATACCATAATCTTTATTGCCCGGAGGAGAAGCTAATCTCTGAGCCACCTCACGCTGTAACATGCCAGAGCAAACGGGGATACGTTCTTTGTGCTCAAGCATCTTAAAGAAGATTTGGCTTGAAATGTTGTAGGGATAGTTGCCGATGAGAGCGAACTCCCCCAAGCTTACTGGCATGATGTTATCCATCGGCATATTAAGGAAGTCGCCGCTTATGATACGTCCATCAAGGGCTTTGAAATGCTCATTAAGGTAAATAACGCTTTCGTCGTCAATCTCTACTACACGTACATCATGCCCCTTTTCAAGGAGAAATTGTGTGAGCACACCCATACCGGGTCCAATCTCTAGGACGGGCAAACTTTTATCCTCTTTAAGCGTATCCGCTATGCGTTCGGCTATGGAGAGGTCTGTAAGGAAGTGTTGTCCTAAGGCTTTCTTCGCTCTTACCTGCCCCATAGTTTAGATATTATTTGATTTGAGTATATAGTTATATTCATTTTTATAAAACTCTGAATGAGTTAAATATGTTGTAGAGCCTAGTCTTAATCTTGAGAGCTTATAATCTCTGAAATGTAGCTTATTGCAGTATTCATCGACTACCCAGTATTATTACTTTTTCCCTCATCTGCATCCGTCTATCGCTCTGATTTTTCTTTATTGGCGCAAAGGTAGTTATTTTGTCCTGCTCCCCAATGATGTAGCTTGTCCCAAGGTTTGTCAGTCGTATAGTTATTCGGATTAAGCCAAGAGGAACAAATAAAGAAAAAAGGCTGTGTCTGAATTGAAATTCAGACACAGCCCTTCTGGTTTTATTTAGTTCTTTACTTCTTTACCAAGCAAAGATTGGATATTGAGTCATGAGGCTATTTACTTCCTTGCTGACAGCTGTAATAACGGCATTATCTTCTGGTGCAGATAGTACGCGGTCAATAAGCTCAACGATATAAGCCATCTTATCTTCCTTGACTCCTCTAGTGGTAATCGCTGCCGTACCAACACGGATGCCACTTGTTTGGAAGGCCGAACGACTATCAAAAGGAACCATATTCTTATTTACGGTAATATCTGCCTGTACGAGTGCCTTTTCTGCAACCTTACCACTTAGCTCAGGGAATTTAGCTCTTAGGTCTATGAGCATACAGTGGTTGTCTGTTCCTCCTGAGATAATCTTATAGCCTTTCTCAATGAATGCCTGCGCCATAGCTTGAGCGTTGCGTTGTACCTGCTGACCGTATTCTTTGAAGTTAGGACTTAGTGCTTCTCCAAAAGCAACAGCCTTAGCTGCAATGACGTGTTCAAGCGGCCCTCCTTGTACTCCGGGGAAGACTGCTGAGTCAAGTAGTGCAGACATCATCTTGACTTCACCCTTTGGTGTCGTCTTACCCCATGGGTTAGGGAAGTCTTCCTTCATTAAGATGATACCGCCACGAGGTCCACGTAGAGTCTTGTGCGTTGTGCTTGTAACGATATGTGCGTATTCAACAGGATTATCCAGTATGCCTGCTGCGATTAGTCCTGCAGGGTGTGCCATATCTATCATCAAGATAGCTCCCACCTTATCTGCAATCTCACGCATACGCTTGTAGTCCCACTCTCTGCTATATGCGCTACCGCCTCCGATGATGAGCTTAGGGCGATGTTCTAGAGCGCGTTCTTCCATCTGGTCGTAGTCTACACGTCCGTCTTCTTCTCGCACATTGTAATCAATAGGTTGGTAGAGAATACCCGAACTATTAACGAGCGAACCATGTGAAAGGTGTCCTCCATGTGCTAGATTTAATCCCATAAACTTATCTCCAGGATTCAGACATGCAAGAAGAACTGCCATATTAGCCTGAGCTCCAGAGTGTGGTTGTACATTGGCCCAACTAGCACCAAAAAGTTTGCATAGGCGGTCAATAGCAAGTTGTTCACTTTTGTCTACAACTTCACAACCTCCGTAATAACGTTTACCGGGGTAGCCCTCTGCGTACTTGTTGGTTAGGCAGCTGCCCATAGCTTGCATGACATCTTCACTGACGAAGTTCTCTGATGCGATAAGTTCAATACCCTTTAGTTGTCTCTGATACTCCTCTTCAATGAGGTTAAAGATTGCTGAATCTCTCATGGTATGGTTTATTTTGATGAGTAATAAATCTGTCTGACTATTAGGAATAGGAGCATTTTCCCTAAACTACAGGAGAGGGCTAAAAGCTCATACAATTAGTGTACCTCAAAGTTATATTATTTTCAACAAATATAGAAGTTATTGAATTATTACTGTCCGATAGAAAAAGACGAAAAAAGAAAGTGGCTGTTGGTTATAGTGCAACCAACAGCCACTTTGATAATAATCAACCGTTACTTATTTTGATAACATGCCGTTATTTGTAAAATGATTGTCCTATCCGGCATCATAGAGAGAGGTCGAGAGATAACGCTCTCCAGTGTCAGGCAAGACGGCTACAATAGTTTTACCTGCATACTCAGGACGGCGAGCAAGCTCAACGGCAGCACTTAATGCAGCACCACTAGAGAAGCCTGCTAGGACACCTTCGCTACTAGCTAGTAAGCGTGCTCCCGCAATAGCATCTTCATTGCTGATAGAAATAACTTCGTCAATGAGACTTGCATCGTAATTCTGTGGAACGAAGCCTGCTCCGATACCTTGAATCATGTGTGGTGCTGGTTGCCCTCCGGTAAGAACTGGAGATAAATCGGGCTGTACAGCAATAGCTTTAATCTCTGCCTTATGCGCTTTTAGTCCACGTGCTAGACCTGTGATTGTGCCACCCGTACCGACACCAGCAACAACTGCATCAACCTGACCGTCTGTATCTAGCCAAATCTCTTCGGCAGTAGTCTTTTCATGGATATTAGGATTAGCAGGGTTCTCAAATTGACCTAAAGAAATAGCTTTAGGCGTCTTGGCAATAATCTCTTCTGCTATTTTCATAGCACCTTTCATGCCTTCTGATGCTGGTGATAGTACTAGCTCGGCTCCGAGAGCTGTAATCGTGCGTCTACGCTCAACGCTCATGCTCTCAGGCATGACGATTACAGTCCGATAGCCTTTGAGCTTTGCGACGAAGGCAATGCCAAGACCAGTATTTCCACTGCTAGCCTCAACGATTGTAGAGCCTTCTCCTAGTTTTCCTGCAGCTTCGGCTGCTTCTATCATAGCGAGAGCGGCTCGGTCTTTGACGCTACGAATAGGATTGTAAGACTCCAGCTTGACAAGAATGCGTGCTTGTAGCTTGAGCTCTTGTGTCAGATTGTTTACTGAGAGTAGTGGCGTTTTGCCTACTAGCTCAAGTAGGCTGTTAAAAATCTTTCCCATAATTGTGATTAATTATTGATAGTTAAGAGAAAAGGGGTTGCCACAATATTTTGCGACAACCCCTTGAGTTAATTTATCTGATATTTGGATAATTAAGCTTTGCTCTGCAAATGTTGTTGCCAAGCCCAAGCACTCTTGAGGGTGTCAGCTAAAGTTTCCTTAGCACACCAACCAAGGACCTCATTTGCTTTTTGAGGATTTGCCCATACTTGTTCGATATCACCTTCACGACGTTCTACGATGCGATGAGGAACTTTCACTCCTGTAACCTCTTCGAAGGTATTGATGAGTTCAAGTACGCTTACACCACGACCCGTACCGATGTTGAATGTTTCAAGAGAGTCGCTGTGGCTACTAGGGCTAATCATGCGCTCAACAGCAATGACATGAGCGCGTGCTAAGTCTACTACATTGATGTAGTCACGTATGCACGAGCCATCAGGCGTATTGTAGTCATCACCAAAGACACTTAGCTCCTTGCGGATACCTGCAGCCGTCTGTGTGAGGTAAGGGATAAGGTTCTGAGGTACTCCGATAGGAAGTTCGCCAATTAGAGCTGAAGGGTGAGCTCCGATAGGATTGAAGTAGCGGAGTAGGATAGCCTTATACTTAGCCCCAGCATAGATAGCATCGCGAAGTATCTCCTCGTTAATTTGCTTAGTATTGCCATAAGGAGAGAGGGCTTCCTGTACGGGAGCATCTTCTGTAACAGGCAATATCTCTGGCTGACCATAGACAGTGCAAGATGAAGAGAAGACGATACCCTTAGTGCCATGTCGCTCCATAGCTTCAAGCATCACAATCAGAGATAATAGGTTATTGCGGTAGTACTTCAGAGGTTGCTGTACACTCTCACCTACAGCCTTAGATGCTGCAAAGTGAATGACACCGACGATATCCTTGTTTTCGCTGAAGATGCGTTCTACAGCCTCTGCGTCATTGCAATCAGCTTCGTAGAACGTAGGGCGAACACCCGTAATAGCTTCGATACCATCAAGTACTCCGATGTTAGAGTTGGATAGGTTATCCATAGATACAACCTTATACCCTGCGTTGATTAGTTCGACTGTGGTGTGTGAGCCGATGTAGCCCGTACCGCCAGTAACGAGAATAGTTCCCTTAGACATAGCTCTTAAATGCTTAGTATTTTATGAAATGATAGTCTTGTTTATATCCTCAATATAGTTGAGAAGTTCGTCTCTACCTTCTTTGGCTTCACTACTAGTAATGAAGATAGGTGGCAGTTCTTCCCAACTTTCTAATAAAGTTTGTTTGTAGGCTTCTATATTGCTTGCTAGCTTCCCTTTGCTGAGTTTATCTGCTTTTGTGAAGACAAGTGCAAAAGGAACTCCATTCTCGCCAGCCCATTCGATAAACTCAAGGTCAATCTTTTGAGGTTCGTGGCGACAGTCTAGCAAGATAAATAGATTGGTAAGCTGCTCACGTTCTAGAATGTAGTCCTCAATAATGCTTTTGAGACGTTCCCTATTGCTTTGACCTACACGAGCAAAACCATAACCGGGAAGGTCTACAAGGTGCCATTCATTATTGATTAAGAAATGGTTAATCAGTTGCGTCTTACCTGGTTTCTGTGACGTCATTGCTAGCCCCTTACGCTGCGTTAGCATGTTAATAAGGCTTGACTTCCCTACATTACTTCTCCCGATAAATGCATATTCGGGAAGAGTGCTTGCAGGGCACTTCTTGACGTCTGTATTGCTTATGACAAACTCTGCCGATTTAATTATCATAGCTTAATAACCTAGGTAGTTTGCTGGAGAGATGACACGCATCTCAGCCTTTACAGCTTCGCTCACATCAAGGGTTTCAATGAATGCGGCGATGCTTGACTCTGTAATGGCTTCGTTCGTTCTAGTGAGCGCCTTCAATGCCTCATAAGGCTTGGGATAGCCTTCTCTGCGTAGTATTGTTTGCAGAGCTTCGGCCACGACTGCCCAGTTTTTGTCTAGGTCTGCTTGCAGAGACTCTCTGTGTAGAAGAAGCTTTCCTAAGCCCTTAGCGAGGCTAGCAAAAGCAATAAGCGTGTGTGCAAGAGGTACACCGATGTTGCGAAGTACAGTCGAGTCTGTTAGGTCTCGTTGCAGACGAGAGACTGGCAACTTTCTAGATAAATGTCCGAAGATAGCATTAGCAAGACCTAGGTTGCCTTCTGCATTTTCGAAGTCAATAGGATTAACCTTGTGAGGCATCGCAGACGAACCAACCTCACCTTCTTTGATTTTTTGCTTGAAGTAATCCATAGAGATATACATCCACATATCTCTAGCAAGGTCTAGCATAATCGTATTAATACGTTCGTAGGCATCAAAAAGAGCTGCCGTATAATCGTAGTTAGAGATTTGTGTCGTGTAGCTTTCTCTCTCAATACCGAGGCTTGAAACGAATTTATTAGCAAAGCTCAACCAATCATGCTTAGGGAAAGCGATAAGGTGAGCATTCATATTGCCTGTTGCTCCTCCGAACTTGGCTGTATGTGGCACTCGGAGTAGTTCGCTTCTCTGTTGCTCAAGGCGGTAAACAAATACCATAATTTCCTTACCTAAGCGTGTAGGGCTAGCTGGCTGACCATGAGTGCGTGCGAGCATAGGAATGTCTGCCCATTCTTCTGCGTATGCTTTCAGCGTCGTGATGATGGCATCGAGCTGAGGGAGGTAAACCTCATGCAGGCTCTCACGCTGCATCATAGGGAAAGAAGTATTGTTGATATCCTGACTCGTTAGACCAAAGTGAATGAACTCTTTCTCTTCAGTCAGCCCTAGTAGGTCAAATTGTTCCTTGAGGAAGTACTCTACTGCCTTTACATCATGGTTGGTTACAGACTCAATCTCTTTAATGCGCTTAGCATCTTCAAGGCTGAGGTCTTGGTAAATCTTATGTAATCTTTCGGGCTTGACTTTTTCTTTTACCCCTTTGAGTTGAGGAAGCTCATCGCATAGAGCAAGGAAATACAGTACTTCTACACGTACTCGATAGCGGATAAGCGCTTCTTCGCTGAAGTAGCGACTGAGGGATGAACTTTGACGGTGATAACGTCCGTCAATAGGGGAAACAGCTAATAGTTGGTCCATTATGTCTATCTAATGTTATGTTTCTTTTTCAAAGGTACAATAAAGAACGGGAAAATCTTATAACGGTCTACTTAATGATTGACCTGCCGGTACATCTTCTGTAATCCACATATTGGCTCCTATGCGTGCAGACTCGCCTATGTTTATGCGTCCTAATAGGGTTGTGTTGGAGTACACGATAACGTTATCTCCTATTATAGGATGGCGTTCAATTCCTTTGATTAAACTGCCGTCATCTGCTTTAGGAAAACTTTTTGCGCCGAGTGTAACTCCCTGATAGAGCTTGACACGTGAGCCTATAATGCAAGTTGCTCCAATAACTACTCCTGTGCCGTGGTCAATAAAGAAAGACTCTCCTATGCGCGCTGCAGGATGAATGTCAATGCCTGTTTCGCTGTGTGCAATCTCAGAGATAATGCGAGGGAGAAGTGGTACTTGGAGTTCGTACAGCTTGTGCGCAATACGATGATAAGTAATGGCTTTAAGGCTAGGATAACAGCAAATTATTTCTCCTATAGACTCTGCTGCAGGGTCTCCTTGGTAGGCGGCTTCTACGTCAAGAGCTAGCATGCGTCTAAGCTCTGGAAGGTAGCTAATGAATGCACCTGCTATGTTGAGAGCTTTATACTCTTGTTCGGAGTTACAGCTTTCGCCCTTGCATATTTCCTGCTCAGCAAAACACAAACTATATAGGATTTGCTTGGCTAGTACTCGATGCATACGCTCGACAGCTACTCCTAGATGGTAGGTAATAGTCGAGTCGTGCAAACTTGATGAACTATAATAACCCGGAAAGATAGTTGAGCGTACTAATGCAATAAACTCTCGCACCGCTTGTTCGCTAGGGAGGGCTTGTCCTTCTGGATTGTGGTGGTAGAGTCCTTCGTAGCTTTGTGGTTGAGAGAGTTTATCTACAACAGAGTTTATCGTTGCGTTATTGAGGCTATAATTCATCTATTCTAACGTTTTGTTTTGAGGAAAAGAAATAGGAAGTGCCAAAGAATAGTTGTGCAGAGTCCATAGTGTGAGCGCATTACTCGGAAGCGTTCTATCAGGCTTGCTTTATGATTATTCGTAGTTGTCCCTTCGTGAAGATATAGAGATAGAGGAGCGTCTATTCTACAATATGAATGAGCTCTTTTCATAACTCTGATGCACCAATCTATATCTGCTGAGAAGCGATATTGTAAGTCATACTCAGGGCATAGTGTCCTCTTTGCGATAAAACTCTGATGGCAAACCAACATACCCTTGCGGAATGACCGCCAATTGAGCTGATGAGGAGGACGCAGACGGCGTGGCCCTAGGACTTCATCATGCTCATTGATAAGCATGCAATCCCCATAGATAATATCGGGTAATTCATTGCCTTTTGATAATGCCGCTGCAAGCATAGTCTCCACTGTATCTTCTTTGGGGAGAGCATCGCCTGCATTTAAGAACCAAACATACTCACCTGTCGCTTGTCTTAATCCCTTGTTCATAGCATCATAGATACCTTTATCCGGTTCGCTGATGCAAATAGCTTGGGGACTTATTTCGTGAACCAAATTCAAGGTGTTATCTCGGCTTGCTCCGTCAATGATAATGTACTCTATATGTGGATAGGTTTGACGGCTAACGCTACGCAGTGTTCGCTCTATGGTTTGCTCTGCTTGGTAGCAAACCGTGATTATTGATACTTTAATATCCATTGAAGTTAATCTCCAATAAATGTTTCGTTTAATACTGACCGGTAATTGTTGAAGATTTTACTCTTAGAGATGAAGCCTAGATAAACGCCAGTATCACTAACTACGGGAAGTTTCCATTCTTTGCTCTCGTCAAAAATCTGCATGATACGTGTCATGCTCATGGATGGACGAACTAGTGTATGTGGAGCTACCATAATACGCTTGACGATATGCGAAGGTCTATCGTATAACTCTGGACGGAACATGATATTGCGGATATTATCAAGCTCTACGATGCCCACGAGCTTTTGGGACTCATTGACTACTGGGAACGAATTACGGTGGCTTACCGAGACCACGCGTACAAGGTCACCAAGAGTCATTTCGGGATTAACAACCTCAAAGTCAGTTTCGAGTACATTCTCTACATTCATCAGGGTAAGCACGGCAGCATCTTTTTGGTGGGTAAGTAGTTTCCCTTGCTCGGCTAGACGAAGCGAATAGATGCTGTGAGGCATGAAGATACGGATTGTTCCGAAGGCTGTCATAGAAACAAGCATCAAAGGAAGGAAGAGGTCGTAACCTCCACTGAGTTCGGCAACCAAGAAAACCCCCGTAAGTGGTGCATGCATAACTGCAGACATTAAACCCGCCATACCCAATAGCGTGTAATTTTTATTGGGCAGATACATCTTAATGAAAGGTAGGTAGTTAACTATATAGGAGTAAATAAATCCGGTAATAGCCCCGACAAAAAGAGTTGGCGCAAAGAGACCACCACAGCCACCACCCGAATTAGTGGCTACCGAAGCAAATACTTTAAGGACAAGAACAAGTATCATGAAGCCAACGACAACCCAAAAGCTTGTAGCAAAATCTTCAAACAGACTATTATCTAATAATGCGCCGTACTGTCCTGTTAATAATTTATTTACGATGTCGTAACCTTCTCCATAGAGTGGAGGAAGAAGGAAGATAAGCAGGCCTAGTATAAGAACGGAGACTACATAGCGACTAAGATAAGGCTCAATCTTTTTAAACCGCTTCTCAAGGAAAAACATCGTTTGAGAGAAATATAAAGCGACCAAACCACAGATTATGCCAAGTAGTACCATCATGGGAAGTCGTTCTACATAATAGGGTTCTGTGAAGGTGAAACTAAAATGATTGGCTTCTCCAGAGATAAGATAGCTAAGAGCTGCTGCCGAAACGCTTGAAATTAAAAGCGGTAATACGCTTGCCATCGTAAGGTCAAGCAAGAGTACTTCGATGACGAAAACGAGTCCCGTGATAGGCGCCTTAAAAATACCGCCTAAAGCTCCAGCTACACCACAGCCAATAAGTAACATGAGATTGCGTTGCTCTAAGCGAAATAAGCGTCCGAAGTTAGAGCCAATAGCTGCCCCCGTCATCACAATAGGTGATTCCGCTCCCACAGAGCCCCCGAAGCTAATCGTAATACCTGAGGCAAGAAGAGAACTCCACGTATTATGAGATTTGATGCGACTCTTACGCTGAGAAATGGAGCTAAGAACCTTGGTTACCCCGTGGCTAATATCATCTTTGAGTATGAGGCGTACGAAACCTCCTGTTAATAAAATCCCTACTGCAGGTAATACTAGATATAGATAGCTGTGTAGCTCAATACTCTGCATGAGGAAATGCTCAACATGATGTATAAAGTATTTAAGCGCATTCGCCAGAATACTCATAGTTACACCTATACTGAGAGCCAAAAGGAGAATAAAGTATCGTTCGCTAATATGTTGTTCTCTCCAGTATATTAAATGGTCTAGAGCGGAGCGAACTTGTGATTTGAGTACACGCATTAGGGACGAATAACCTTTACTTCTCCACCTCTACCAAGTTTGATTATCTGAGAGGGCTGAGCTTTTGAATTGTCTAATTGTCGGTAATTAACGACATAATCAACGCCATCAACGATAGCTTGGCTGATAGCCGAGAATACTGCGGGTGTAGGCTCTCCGCTGATATTGGCACTGGTGGAGACTATTGGGCGACGCAAGATGCGACAAATATCTTGAGAAAATCTTTCTTTAGTTACGCGCACGCCTAGACTGCCATCTTCGGCAATTAGTGCAGGTGCTACCCCCTTAGCATCGTCGTATATAATAGTTATAGGGCGAATAGCTAAATCAATCATATCGTAAGCAACATCGGGAACTTCTGGGATAACACGCTCTAGCGCAGGTATGCTATCAACAAGTACTAGCATGCTCTTGGCATCTGCTCGTTCCTTAAGTGCAAATATCTTCGCGACAGCTTCACTATTTGTTGCATCACAACCAATACCCCATACGGTATCTGTAGGGTAGAGGATAATTCCTCCTGAACGCAGGCATTGTATAGCCTTGTCTAAATCTTCTTTATACTGTGTGTCCACAATCATCTTAATTTATCTGATGATACTACTTGAAATGATAAGACTAAAAGGAGAGTCTATCATAACTATATTTTCAACCGATACAAAGATAATATATTGAGACCATTGCATAATATGGCACTCGCTGCGTTATTTTCGACATTCGGGCTTGGTCATTTACATGAGTAAACTCCCTGTGCCCTCAGTCTCAATGCCTTGCGATTACCCTATTCTGCAAGCCTCACAAAAGAACAAGTAAAACTTGCCCTTTTGGAGACCGCCTAGTGGTCTCATATTATAATATAGAGGCCATTGCCATAATCTCCCAAATCTATATGCGTCGTACTCGTCTCAGTAAGTACGACGTACTCGCTTTTGTATTTACGCGTACTTACTGAAATAAGTACGCGCACTTACAAGAGTGTTTACGCACA